>Ga0224501_10000002_pt1 | contig 394425 bp, 393 predicted proteins | sample SF_Oct11_sed_USG_4_FD_169105 | JGI IMG/M metagenome (GOLD analysis project Ga0224501, IMG submission 169105) | Sediment microbial communities from San Francisco Bay, California, United States - SF_Oct11_sed_USGS_8_1 | ecosystem: Environmental > Aquatic > Marine > Sediment | place: USA...
CGGCTTCCAGCTCGTTCAGGCGCTTCATCAGTGACGCATCCATACCCCCGTATTTGGCTCGCCACTTGTAGAAAAGCGCACTGCTCATGCCATGTTCCCGGCATAATTCGGGTACCGGTGTACCGGCTTCAGCCTGTTGCAGAATCCCCAGGATCTGGCTGTCGCTGTATCGTGATTTTCTCATGGGGAATCTCCTCTTGTGTAATTATGAGAAAATTCCACTTATGATGACAGTTAATTTTGGGGGTGATTACCCTTTCCTCCCCTTCTGTCCGCATCCTGGGCAAGACCCGTATTAGCCGGAAAGCGGGTCAGCCTGTTCGAGCCCGAGTCGCGTCTATTGCGACCGGCGAGTTCTGACCACGCTTTGCCCGGCTAATGGGTCGATGATCAGGATGGTTGCGGACAGCGGGGCGTCGTTTTCTTTCGTCCATTTCTTTTGGACGAGCAAAAGAAATGGACTCGTCGTTTGGGGGCGAAACCCCATTAGTACGCTGCGTAGCAGCAAAAAGAAAAAATCCCTGGATTCCTGAACGCATAGAACCACTTCGTGCTTCATTATGCGCACCTTCACCTCCGGTTCCAGGCGTGCACAAGAATGACAACAACGGGCGAAATGACAGACGAGGCCGAAACAACAGCTCGACCGAACTCCCAAAGATGAAACATCAAACCTTGGTAAGGCTCTCCCGCCAATCATCACTCGGCGCAACACGCCCCAGCAACAACCGTCGTCCGACTTCGTTTTCGTAGAAGCCATGATCATGCAACAAGGGTTCAGCTTCATAGGCCCAGACGGCGCCATCGGCATCGGTGGCGATCCAGCGGGCCCAGGCGGGAAGTTCTGTATCGAACCGGGGTGTGGTCACACCAGCTGCGGGATCAGGTTTTTGGCAGGGTGACGCCGGTCTGGCCCTGGTACTTGCCGCCACGATCCTTGTACGAGGTTTCACAGACCTCGTCGGATTCAAAGAACAGCATTTGCGCCACGCCTTCGTTGGCGTAGATCTTGGCCGGTAACGGTGTGGTGTTGGAGAACTCCAGGGTCACGTGACCTTCCCATTCCGGCTCCAGCGGTGTGACGTTAACAATGATGCCGCAACGGGCATACGTGGACTTGCCCAGGCACACGGTCAGTACGCTGCGCGGGATTCGGAAATATTCAACCGTACGCGCCAGCGCAAACGAGTTGGGCGGGATAATGCAAACATCAGACTTCACGTCGACAAAACTGGCGGCAGCAAAATCCTTGGGATCGACGATGGCGGAATTGATATTGGTGAATATCTTGAACTCGTCGGCGCAGCGCACGTCGTAACCGTAGCTCGAGGTGCCGTAGGAAATAATGCGACCGCCGTCATTCTCGCGAACCTGTCCGGGTTCAAATGGTTCGATCATGCCCTGGGACTCGGCCATTCGGCGAATCCACTTGTCTGATTTGATGCTCATAGAAAGTCTGCTGCTAATGTGATTCTTATCGGGAAAAATTCGGGCGCTATCATATCAGGTAACGGCAAAATGACTAACCCCTGCGGGCTCGGCCAAACCGGGGGCATGACCTTAACGATTTTACCTTGTAAAACAGTAGTTTAATTGGCGTTTAATCGGCCGAAACTGAGATCATTGCTGGTAACCACGTGCCCAATCTGTTAGTTTTTCTGTACATTACTACTATAAATATCCGTGACACAGGACTGATACTCATGGTGAGGAAGGCGCGCATCAATCCGGGCAGCGCAACGCTGCACCTGATCATCGCACTGGGACTGGCAGTACTCCCGGTCATTATGCCTGTTGCCAAGGCAGAAACGGTACTCAAGGGCAATTACATCAGCGGCCGGTTTGTCACTGCCGGCGGGTTTCCCATCGTCAATGGCACGGTGAAACTGGTGGATGTGGACGACGTCATGCTCAGCGTCACCACGACAGTCAGTGGCGGACACTTCAAGCTGCCCCTGGATACGCTCGAAGGTGAAGACCGCGACAGCCTGAACCAGGCGTACCTGCATTTGTCCGATAACAAGGGCAATTCCATCAAGATTCGCATCGGCGGCTGGGCAGCCCAGGAACGAGGCTATATTAAGGTGCCGACGATATCGCTGCAGAACAAGAAATCCGGCAGCACGGCAAAACAGCAAAACAGCCCAAAATCCGAATCAAAGTTTCCCTATATCCAGGGCAAATAGCCAGATTGACCTCGCCGGGGCCGCTACCAGCCAATGCCGACTTCCGCCGGAAACGACATATAACCCGATCAGGGGCATAGGGAACTTACACCCAAGACGCTAGTCTTAAACAAGGGTCTCCTTGCAAGAGGATGATGCGATGAAAACCGTGCCCGGGACGCAGCAAAAAGGTATTGTGTTGGCTGTCGCGACCCTCATGGTCTGCCTGAACTTGACCAGTGTCACAGTAAAACAGCTGGCATACAGGACACAATGATGGGTGCTACCAGCAGCGACCTCGGCGCGCTGGATGACACCGAGTTGTCGAAGCTGCGGGGTTTTACCCTGGTCACCAAAGATGCAGCCGGCAAGATTTCACGGAAGTCACTGGACAACGCGGACAACCAAAAGAGCCAGGGGAACAAGCTTCCCTGCCAGCCCATTGTCATGCGTTAATACAGCAGGGACGGACAGCAACAACACAAAAGCATATGGCGCAATAGACGGCGACGAAAAACAAAGGGGCTCTTCAAGAGCCCCTCTTTTTTTGTCCTGGCCGTACAGCCTGATCAGGTATTCTGAATCACGATATTGGGGAATGCGCCGGAGTAATCCTTCTTCTTGCGCGCCAGCTTGGCGGCAACCCGGCGGGCGATATCGCGATAGGTCTTGCTGATCGGTGCATCCGGCTCGGCCACTACCGTCGGCTTGCCGTTGTCTGTTTCTTCGCGAATGCGGATATCCAGCGGCAGGCCACCCAGGAACGGTACGTCGTAGTCTTCCGCCATGCTGTTACCACCGCCCTGGCCAAAGATATGTTCCTCGTGACCGCACTTGGAACAGATATGCGTACTCATGTTTTCAATAACACCCAGTACCGGCACTTCCACCTTTTCGAACATCTTCAGCGCCTTGCGCGCATCCAGCAGGGCGATGTCCTGGGGTGTAGTAACAATCACGGCGCCGCTGACCGGCACCTTCTGCGCCAGCGTCAGCTGGGTATCACCGGTGCCCGGCGGCAGGTCGATAATCAGGTAGTCGAGATCCTTCCAGTTGGTGTCGCGCAGCAACTGCTCCAGCGCCTGGGTCACCATCGGGCCACGCCAAATCATCGGCTGTTCGGCATCCACCAGGTAACCGATGGACATACTCTGCAGGTGGTAGCTGACAACAGGTTCCATGGTCTTGCCGTCGATCGATTCCGGCTTGGCGCTGGAACCGAGCATGCGTGGCTGGCTTGGACCATAAATATCGGCATCCAGGATACCGACCGAGGCGCCTTCGGCTGACAGTGCCAGCGCCAGGTTGACCGATGTCGTGGACTTGCCGACACCGCCCTTGCCCGAGGCAACGGCGATAATGTTCTTGATGCCATCAATGGGCTTGACGCCCTGCTGTACCGCGTGGCTCTTGATCTCGTTGCTCATGTTGATGACCGCTTCATCAACACCGTCGATGGATTCCAGCTTGGCTTTCAGGTTTGCAATCTGTTCATCGCGCACACCCTTGTTGGGATAACCCAGGACTACGTCCACGGTCACCTTGGCGCCGTCCACTGCAATATTCTTGATCGACTTGGCCGTTACCAGGTCTGAATCCAGGTACGGGTCCACCACTTCTTTTAACGCCGCTTCGACTTGCTGCTGCGAAACCTCAGCCATGGTAATTCTCCACTAAACTAGTCAACTATTTTTGAGGGGCGCCATGCTACACCCGCAACAGTGAAATGTCATGACACCAAATACACACGAAGGGGGCGGATATTACCAGATTCCGCCTGCCGCCCACAGCACCCGATTGGACAAGCACCGTTGCGCTGAATCCGCCTGAAACTGGCCTGAGTCCGGCAAAACTGGTACGTTACGCGAAATCCGGCCGCGCCCCGAATGAAACCTATGGGTGCGGCCTTTTTCGTCCGAATTCAAGGCCAATGACCATTAGCGACAAGAAAAAAATCCTGATTACCTGTGCCCTGCCCTACGCCAATGGCTCAATGCACCTGGGGCACCTGGTAGAACACATCCAGACCGACATCTGGGCCCGGTTCCAGCGCATGCAGGGACACGAGACCTGGTTCGTGTGTGCCGACGATGCCCACGGCACAGCCATCATGCTGCGCGCACAAAACGAAGGCATTACGCCGGAACAGCTGATCGACAAAATGAACGCCGAACACCAGGCGGATTTTGCCGGTTTTGGCATCAGCTATGACAACTATTACAGCACCCATTCCGACGAGAACCGCGAGTTTGCGCAGAGTATCTATATTAAGTTGCGCGACGCCGGCCACATCGACGTACGCACCATCGAGCAACTGTACGACCCGGAAAAGGAAATGTTCCTGCCGGACCGCTTCGTCAAAGGCACGTGTCCCAAGTGCGGTGCCGAAGACCAGTACGGCGACAACTGCGAAGTGTGCAGCGCTACCTACGATGCGACTGAGCTGAAAAACCCGCGCTCGGTGGTCAGTGGCGCGGCGCCGGTGACCAGGTCCTCCGAACACTATTTTTTCAAGCTCGGTGATTTTACCGACATGCTGAAGCAGTACCTCGAAGACCATGTGCAGCCGGAAGTGGCCAACAAGATGAACGAATGGATCGAGGCCGGCCTGCAGGACTGGGATATCTCCCGCGACGCACCCTACTTTGGCTTTGGAATCCCGGGCACCAAGGACAAATATTTCTACGTCTGGCTGGACGCACCCATGGGCTACATGTCGAGCTTCAAGGACCTGTGCAACAAGCGCGGGCTGAACTTTGACGACTGGTGGGACAAGGGCAGCAAGGCCGAGATTTATCACTTCATCGGCAAGGACATTATTCGCTTTCATACGCTGTTCTGGCCGGCAGTGCTGGAAGGCTCCGGCTACCACAAACCGAAGGCCATCTATGTGCATGGCTTTCTTACCGTGAACGGCCAGAAGATGTCCAAGTCGCGCGGCACCTTTATCAATGCCCGCACCTACCTGGACAGCAATCTCAATCCCGAGTACCTGCGTTATTACTACGCGGCCAAGTTATCCGACAGTATTGATGACATTGATCTCAGCCTGGATGATTTTGTTGCCCGCATTAACAGCGACCTGGTTGGCAAGTACGTGAACATTGCCAGCCGCACGGCCAACTTTATTACCAGGCAGCTTGATGGCAAGTTGCTGACTGTTGGCGAGTTCGAGCCTGAACAAAAAGATCAGTACCTTGGCAACCTGAACGAAAGTGCCGACATGATCAGGCAGTTCTACCAGGATCGCGAATACAGTCACGCCATACGCGAAATCATGCGCATGGCTGACACGATTAACGAATTTTTTGATCAGAGCGAACCCTGGAAGCTGGCCAAGGATGAGTCACGCAAGCATGACTTGCATAAAATCTGTTCCCGCATCATGCACGGCTTCCATGCGCTGTCCATTCTGCTGGCACCGGTATTGCCTGCACTGACAGAACGCGTTGCCAGGGACTTGTTTGGCAAGCAGGAAACATTTACCTGGGCCGACCTGGACGAAGCGGCATTCCCGACCACGTTGAATAATTTCAAGCACCTGGCCAAGCGCATCGAAAAAGAAAGCGTCGACGCCATGATGGACGCATCGAAAGAGAGTTTGAACATGACTGAAGAAAAAACAACGGCCACCGGGCCATTAGCAGATAACCCCATTGCCGATACCATCGACTATGATGACTTCGCCAAGGTGGATTTGCGCGTAGCAAGAATTGTTGATGCCCAACACGTGGAAGGCGCGGATAAACTGCTGCAGCTGACGCTGGACCTGGGCGGTGAAACCCGCAACGTATTCGCCGGCATCAAGTCTGCTTACAGGCCCGAAGAACTGAAAGGCCGGCTCACCGTCATGGTAGCCAACCTGGCGCCACGCAAAATGCGCTTTGGCGTCTCTGAAGGCATGGTGCTGGCAGCCGGTCCCGGCGGCAAGGACATCTGGGTGCTTAATCCGGATGACGGCGCCCAACCAGGCATGAAAATCAAATAGTCCTGCCAGAAATAACCTCTTTCCTGATCCGGCTTTTGGGCCGGATCAGCCCCGCAACCGCTCCTCATCATCTGGCCCCGACCAGTTGCTGTGCTATAAGTAGCAGTAGACCCGCAGGTTTTGTCGCGTTTTCGCGTGTCAGTATCATTGATTGCCTGAAGGTACGTCGTTGCAGTAACCAGGCCACAAGCAGTCACGCCTGCATCAACCATCACCGGGATGTCCGCAATCGCTATGTCCGGCAACGAATTCAGAAAACGTTTCCGAAACCTGATTATTCTGACATGGACCTTGCCTGCCGTTGTCGGACTGTCATTTATTCTCTATATCGAACTGCTGACCCGGGAGCAGATGGTCAGCGTCATCCTGTCGCCACTGGAAAGCCTGTTCATCGTCGGCAGCCTGTTGCTGGCGGTCTGGTTTTATGACCGGCGCACGGGCATTCCGGTTGCCCGGTTCATTGACCAGCCTAACCCGGAAAATGAATCATTTGCACTTTCACGGACGCGGCGCTTTATTGCCGAGTACTGGGTTTTGCTGCTGCTGTACCTGCTGGTAGCGCCATCGACTGTCATCATCAGTGCCGAGCTGTATTCCGGATTTGTTGCCCGGCCGGTGGACTGGTTTCGTATACACCTTGTTGCCCTGATCGTATCCATCGTTGTCGGCCTGCCGCTATTCTTCGCTATCTTCGACCTGCTCGGCCATGGCCTGTCGCGCGCCGTGTTCACTAGGCCGTTACTTACCATCAAGACCAAGATCTTCCTGATCGCAGCATTGATGCCGCTGCTGATCGATACCATGCTGATCCAGTACTTCTGGACCCGCACCGGTTACTTCAGCATGGAAACCTTCGTCATCTGGCTGGCACTTGAAGCCCTGGCTGTTGCCGGTGCAATCATGTTCGCGCGCAGCTTCTCCCGCTCGCTGAAGCCACTGGAATACCTGATACAGCCAACCGGTTCCTTTGGTGATCTTGATTTCTCCGGGCTCAACCCGGCCTCGCTGGATGAGCCGGGCCTGCTGACACTCAAGTTTCGCGGCATTCTTGAGCAGTTGCGTGCGCAGGGTTATGTCATTGAGCTGATCAACCACATCCATCGCGAGATCGACCAGGCATCCAGCCAGGGAGAAGCACTGGAAATCATTGTTGAAACCTGTCTCGATGCCACCGGCGACGAAATGTGCTTCCTGCTCATGCTGGACAAGAACAGTGATGAGCTGGTCGGCGTCTGCCACACGGGCGAGAAGTTCAACGCCGAAGGTTATTACCGGATCAGTATCGACGAACAGTCACTGGCCGCCTACACGTTCAGAACCCGATCGGTCATATCAACGGAAGACGCCAATAATGACTCGCGCTGCAAGCCGGATATTGTCAACTCTTTTGATATTCGTTCTGCCATATCCGCGCCACTGATTATCGAAAACAGTGTTATCGGTATATTGATATCCTCGACCCGGTCATATTCGCGCACATACAGCGTTCACGATCGCGGCTTCATGGAAGGCCTGGCCCGGGAGGCCGCACTGGTCATCCAGACACATGGCCTTCAGAGCACGCTTAACAAGGAGCGCGAGCGCGCCCAAATCGCACTGCAATCCATCGGTGACGGCGTCATCACCACGACAACCGGCGGCAAGATTTATTACCTGAACCCGGTCGCCGAAAAACTGACCGGCACAGGCCTGGAAGATGCCAAGGGGCAATCCATTGAACACATCCTGGATATATACAATGAGTCTGACAGGAAGCCCGTATCCCGGGATATCGTTGAAGCCATAAGCAGTTCCGCATCGCTGAAACTGTCCGACAACATTTTTCTCAGGCAAAAAGGCAGCAGCAAGGAATTCGATATCGAATGCACTATCTCACCGATACTGGACCAGTCCGGGTCCATAGGTGGTGCCGTGCTGATCATACGCGATATCAGCGAAGCCACATCCATGGCCAGGAAGATGGCCTACCTGTCATCGCACGATGCATTGACCGGGCTTATTAATCGCGCCGAGTTTGATGACAGGCTGACCGAGGCACTGGAAGAGTCCTTCCGGATCCGGTCGGAACATGTTTTGTGTTATATCGACCTCGATCAGTTCAAGATGGTGAATGATACCTGCGGTCATATCGCCGGCGATGAACTGCTCAAACAGTTGACCAGCCTGCTGCAATCACAGATACAGCCGCCGCACACACTGGCCAGGCTTGGCGGCGATGAATTCGGCATCCTGTACCGCGACACGGGAATCGCGGAAGCCAGGGAAGAAATCAGCATGCTGTTGTCACTGGTAAGAAGCTACCGGTTCTTCTGGGAGGGGCGCCAGTTCGAGATCGGCGCCAGTATCGGCATGATCGCGGTCAACGCAAACAGTGTCAGCCAGACCGAGCTGATGAAGTCGGTGGATTCCGCCTGCTACATTGCCAAGGATCTTGGCCGGAACCGGATTCACGTTTACGAGGAGGATGACGCTGCCGTCATTTCCCGCAGCAGTGAACTCGAATGGCTGGCGCGCCTGAGGCAGGCACTGGATCATGATACGCTGGTGCTGTATGCCCAGCCGATCTTCGATTTTCGACAACATCCTGCAAGCATAGCATTTAGCGAAGTATTGCTGCGCATTCCCGGTGTTGACGGTACCCATACCCGGCCGGCTGAGTTCATTGCCGCAGCTGAACGCTATAACCTGATGACCAAGGTAGACAAATGGGTCATCGGTAAAGTATTTGAAATTGTCGGCTCACACCCGGATGGCAGGCGTTACAGTATCAATCTTTCCGGGCAATCACTTTGTGACGAAGAGCTGCTGGACTTCATTGTCCTGGAAGCACGAAGACATGACTTTGACTGCAGCAACATCTGCTTCGAAATCACGGAGACAGCGGCAATCACCAATCTTCCTCATGCCATGCACATGATCGATTCACTGAAGACCTTGGGCTTCCGTTTTGCGCTGGATGACTTTGGCAGTGGTATCAGCTCGTTCGGTTACCTGAAGACCCTGAAGGTGGACTACATAAAGATCGACGGCGTATTCGTCAGGGATATTGATTCCGATCCCGTATCCGCATCCATCGTTGAATCGATTCATCATACTGCACGGGCGCTCGGCATTGCCGCCATTGCCGAGTACGTGGAAAACGAGACAATCCGGCAGTCACTTATCCAGCGCGGTATTGAATTTGGCCAGGGTAATGGCCTGGCATTGCCTGAACCCATTGAGGCTGCGTCGGTACCAAACTGAAAACGGGAGACAGGTTTGCCTGCATCAGGCCGGCTTGATACGAAAGTCACGCCAACCCAGGACAAACGCGATCAACCCCAATACCATCATGACCCCGTCGCGGCTGCGAAAGTAAAACTTGTAGGCCATGCTGACACGTTTCTCCGGTTCGCCGATTTGTGCCGGAACTATCCTGGGAATCCAGCCGTATTCCGAACGACCCACCAGCACTTTGTTCCAGACCATATCATTGGCGGAACCCACATCGGTCAGCAACAGCAGCGCCTTCCTGCCTGGTTTTCGTATAACCTCGGACTCGAGGCTCGGCATAACAGTCACCCGTGCGTCATCCTCAAGCACTTCAACAAACAGGTGATCCGAACTGTACAAGACCTTGTTGGCCCTGGCCGGCCACGGGATGTCGACAAAATTTTGCGCGGCAACATAGATGAAAAATACCAGCGAAAAAGCAAACCCGCCCTTGATGGCGCGAAGCATGCGATGAGAAATCATTTGCACCCTGAACAACAACACCAGCACGAACAATGCAACAACAGTCATACCAATATTAAGCGCCGGGTGAATTGCAAGAATGTCTGTCGGATTGAGCGCCAGCAAGGCGCGGTCTTCGGAATCCGACAACAGGTAACGCAGGTAAGTGTGATAGATGCCGTAAACAAGGCCAATCACCGAAACGAGGTAGACCAGGAATTCCTTTTTCTGCCTGCCAATCAATGGCAAGGCAGAGCTGAACGTGATATCAAACACCTTGCTGGGCATGGTCTTCCATTGACACTTGTACAATGTCATGGGCTTGCTTTTGCCCTTTAACATGACCTGACCTTGCCGACTCAATGCAAACTCGGCATTCTTGACCCGTGAAGCCGTAGAACCCGATACCAGGATTTCATCACCCTTGGCCTTTGACTCAACACGCGCGGCCACGTTCACGACGTCACCAAAGACATCGGCACGCTCGACAATACCGTGACCGGTATGAATTCCGACCCTGACATTCAGCTGAAAACGCCGGTCGCGGGCACGCTCATCAGCCAGTATCTGCTGAATGCCAATCGCCGCGTGAATTGCGTCCTCGGGATAACGAAACACCGCCATAATCGCATCGCCGATGGTTTTGACCACGCGACCACGATACTTTCTGATTACCGGGAACAGCAAGCGGTTATGGCGATCGACCATCAGCCGACCCTTGACGTCACCCTGTCGATCCCAGTACTTGGTCGATCCTTCGATATCAGTAAAAAGAATGGTGGCCGGCTTTCGGGTCTTCTGAATCTGTCGAACCAGGCCTGTCAGTATTCTGGTGTCATGCATATTAGCTACCGTGCATCATTGTTATGGTATCCCCTGCCCGGGCCGAGTCTAACACGGTTTTAGGGACACACACACGAACGGGTTTTGCCGGTAACAAGGCGGTTGAAAATCCGGCCGGACTTGGCATACTCGACTCTTGTTGTCTTCAAACCCGCTCACACATGCCAGCCAGTCTCGCCGATATTGACGCCTGTTTGCCGCAAACCCAGTGCGGGCGTTGTGGTTATCCCCGCTGCGAAGATTACGCCGGCGCTTTGCTTGCCGGTGACACCGGCATCAATCGTTGTCCGCCGGGACAGGACCGGACAATCGGTCAACTGGCCGACCTGCTGAATACTCCTGCACTGCCCCTGGACAGCAGTTTAGCGGCCTATCATCACAGGCTGCTGGCAATCATCGATGAAACACAATGTATTGGCTGCACACTTTGCATCCAGGCCTGCCCGGTTGACGCCATTCTTGGCACCGCCAAGCACATGCACACAGTCATCACGGCGGAATGTACCGGCTGCGAGCTTTGCCTGCCGCCGTGCCCGATGTCCTGCATTGAGCTGGTCGCCTGGCAAGGCGAAGAAGACCCACATTCAGCATGGCCGCAATATTCACTTGCCGACCGTGAACAGGCCCGACGTCGGAGCCGTAACCGGTTGCGACGACTCAGTGCCGGCAAGACCGGGCCCGAATCACTATCACCACAACCCGATTCAAAGAAAAAGATGCAGGATGATATTGCTGCTGCCGTGGCGCGTGTAAGAGCCAGGCGTAACCCGTCATGAATCGAAAACAGCGAACGGAAATGTTTGTCCGGCTGAAACAAGCAAACCCGAAGCCGACGACAGAACTGCATTACAGCAATACTTTCCAGTTGTTGATTGCAGTCATCCTGTCCGCCCAGGCAACCGACAAGGGTGTGAATGCCGCGACCGCATCCTTGTTCAGCCTGGCAAAAACACCGCAGGATATTCTGGACATGGGGCTACGCAAGCTCAAAACCCATGTCAAAACCATTGGCCTTTTCAATACCAAGGCCGCCAATATCATGAAAACCTGTCGCATGCTGGTTGATCATCACAAGGGCAAAGTGCCGCGCGATCGCGAATCGCTGGAAGCCTTGCCCGGTGTCGGCCGGAAGACCGCCAATGTCGTGCTCAACACGGCGTTTGGCGAACCCACGATTGCCGTTGATACCCATATATTCCGGCTGTCCAACCGTACAGGCCTGGCGCCAGGCAAGAATGTGCTGGAAGTGGAACGCAACCTGGTCAAAAACGTTCCGCCCGAATTCATGCACGATGCTCATCATTGGCTAATTCTCCACGGCCGCTACACCTGCATTGCCCGCAAACCACGGTGTGGCAGCTGCGCCATCTATGATTTATGTGAATATGACGCTAAAGTGGATGAATGACTGATCGTCAACCCATTCCCGTGGCCACCGGCCTCAGCCATGGTGGACCGGTTCAGGCGGAACATGCTTCAAATGCCGTCAACCAGGCCATGGAGAGCGCCGGTATTGATCGCGCCAACGGCGTCATCCTGTTCCTTACCGAAGAATTTGCCAATGACCCGACCGCTGCTATTCGCGCTGCTGCGCGCGTCGCCGGCACACTGCAGGTCATTGGCTGTACCGGTGCCGGTGTATTCACTGAGCAGGAGTGGATCCTGGATGGCCCGGGTGCAGCAGCCATGGTTTTTGGTGGCGATATTCGTTTTGGCCGCGTCCCGGAAAATTGCTGTGCCGAGCAACCGGTTCTGTCCCTGTGCACACCGGCGGGCCTGGTTGCCGAATGGCTGGATCTGCCGTCTCCCCGTGTTGGCGGCATCTCCGCTGACAGTTTTGGTCATGGTCCGTTCAAGGTCTGGAGCGACGGCCGGGTTTCAGAATCCGGCCAGGTCGACACCCTGTTTGAGGGCGCTCACGGCGCGGCCCAGGCGTCACAGGGCATTCACGCACTGACTGCCCCAATTGAAATCAGCGAAGTGCAGGGCCTGGACGTACTGAAGATCGGCAATTACCCGGCGCTCAATGTGCTAATCCAGTCCTTGCCCGAAGAAGTCCGGCAACTGCGTTCACTGCCCTATCACCTGCTTGCTGGCGGTGTCACTTTCGGCGACCCGGATACCGCCATTCGCGAAGGCCGTTACCGACTTGCTCATATCGTTTCAGCCAACCCGGGTGAGCAGTCCATCACCTTGTCACAGCCACTTCATCGTGGCGAGAGATTGTTCTGGGCGATGCGCAACACGCTTACCGCCGAGCGGGAGATGGCACGCACCATTGAACAAACCGTCGCACAACTACGAACTGAACCGGATTTTGGCCTGCTGTTTCCCTGTGTCGGTCGTGGACCCAACTTTTACGGTAACCGCGACCGGGACCTGGAGCTGCTCAAGAGCCGGTTCCCGGGCATGCCGGTGATCGGATTTTACGGTAACGGCGAAATCGGCCCACTGGATGGCAGCAACCACCTCTACCAGTACTCGGCCATTCTCAGTCTTTTCAAGTCAAGTCATTGATTTGTCGATATTTTCAAGCCGGTCATCAGCTGACGACTTGCCAGCTTCTGGCGTGGCTGCAACAATGCCTGCGGATTTTTATGGAACCCGGAAACTTTTCCTACAAATGCGGGTCATAGAAAACCGAGTGCCGATTGATTACCGCTCCCCGTTCCGGAAAAAGGCAACGTTTTCATCTGCCGGTCAGGAAACCGGCAGCAGGCAGCTGTGTCAGTCTCACTACCTAGCTATTTACTGATCCACCATAATGTTCTTACAGGAGAATTATATGTCTGAAAACAAGAAGCTGACACCTTTGGCCAAGGCAATCGGTGTATCTGTTGTCGCCGGCCTTGCCAGCATGTCAGCTGCCAATGCTGCAGCCAATCCTTTTGCAATGACTGATCTGGGTACCGGTTATAAGGTAGCAGCCCAGGGCAACTGCGGCGAAGGCAAGTGTGGCGGCAAGAAAGAAGGTGCTTGCGGCGAAGGCAAGTGTGGCGGCAAGAAAGCAGGCACCGAAGAAGGCAAGTGTGGCGGCAAGAAAGAAGCTGTCGAAGAAGGCAAGTGTGGCGGCAAGAAATCCGACAAGAAAGAAGGCGCTTGCGGCGAAGGCAAGTGTGGCGGCAAGAAATAAACGCCATGCCTGTGCACAACTACCCGGTTAGTGGTGCCGGCCTCGGTTTAAAGCGGACCCTTATGGGTCCGCTTGCCGAAACCGACAGCTCTGTGGTCAGCTTCTACGAAGTGGCACCTGAAAACTGGATCGGCGTCGGTGGCAGATGGGGCAAGAAACTGCGTCAATATACCGAGCGTCACCCGTTTGTTTGCCACGGCTTGTCGCTCTCCATCGGCGGACCAGATGCACTTGATGAGGAATTTGTTCACAAGGTCGGCAAATTTCTGAAGGATCACAATATTCGCTGTTACAGCGAACACCTGAGTTATTGCAGTGACGGCGGTCACCTCTATGACCTGATGCCGATACCGTTTACCGAAGAAGCAGTGAACCATGTTTGCGAACGTATCATGCGGGTCCAGGACATTCTCGGTCAGCGCATTGCCATGGAAAATGTTTCCTATTACGCCGCGCCGGGACAGGAAATCCCCGAGATAGAATTTATAAACGCGGTACTTGAAAAATCCGACTGCCAGCTGCTGCTGGACGTCAACAACATCTACGTCAACAGCATAAACCACAAGTACAATGCCCACGAGTTTCTTCGGTCACTGCCGGGAGAGCGCGTGGCTTATTGCCATATAGCGGGTCATTTCAGGGAAGATGAAGATCTGCTGGTTGATACCCATGGCGCCACCGTCGTCGATCATGTCTGGGGCTTGCTTGATGAAGCCTATCGTCTGTTTGGTGTCATGCCAACGATGCTAGAGCGGGATTTCAATATTCCACCGATCGCTGAATTGCTGGAAGAAGTGGTTCACATCAACCGGATTCAGCAACAACACGAAAGCCGACACCATGTCGCGGGCTGATTTCAGAGCCACGCAATTCGGATTTGCCGGCTACATCCGGAATCCCGACAGCCATCCGGCACCGGCAGATGTAGAACTGCGGCGCATGAAGGTTTATCGCGATCTGTTTTTCAATAATGTCGAAGACTTCATGTCCAACAGCTACCCGGTATTGCATGAGCTTCTGGGTGAAAGCCGCTGGATGACGCTGATCAAGGATTACTTCGCGCGACACCAGGCACATACACCACTGTTCCCGAAGATGCCGGCAGAATTCCTGGATTACCCGGACAACGAATATTCCGCCGCGCCGGGTGATCCGCCATTTATTCGTGAGCTTGCCCACTACGAATGGGTTGAAATTGAACTGGCGTCCGCTGATGACACGCCCGATATGAGCCGTATCAATACCAATGGCGACTTGCTTGGTGGGGTACCTGCTATCTCACCATTGGTGAGAATGCTGTCCTGTCAATACCCGGTTCACCGGATCAGCGCTGATTTTATCCCTGGCGAGCCTTCAGAAACCCCTGTCTACCTGCTGGTATTTCGGGACCGAAAGGATGACGTGTGCTTCCTGGAAATCAATGCACTTACCTGGAGCCTGTTACAAATGATCAGCGACAATGTTGCGCAACACACAGGCGGACAAATGCTGGCGTCGCTGGCGGAAGCACTGCCGCAGTTCGATCCTGGCGTGGTTCAATCCGGCGGCATGGAAATACTGGACGATATGCATAAACGTGGCATTTTGCTCGGAACTGGACTTTAATCAGGGATAACTCAAGACAACAAACAATAATCCGATAAATCCACCATGAATGAAGGATTGTTTCAGGAATGGGCGCTACCGGTGCTGGAACTTTTGGCCAGCCTGTTCCTCATCGTCATTGGCGCCGGGCTGGCGTGGGTAGTCATTGTTTACATTCTTGACGTTACCCAGACGCAACAGGCCATTCGCCGCAATTACCCGGTAATCGGTCGATTCCGGTATTTCTTCGAGCACCTGGGCACATTTTTTCGTCAGTATTTTTTCGCCCAGGATCGCGAAGAAATGCCGTTCAATCGCGCCGAGCGCAGTTGGGTTTACCGCGCCGCCAAGAATATCGACAGCACTGTACCTTTTGGCTCCACCCGCGACCTGCGCCCGGCCGGAACGATATATTTCGTTAACTGCCCATTTCCGTCGCTGGATGACAATCACGACTCTGCGCCACTGGTAATAGGCGAACATTGTTCAAAACCGTTTCATGCCAAGTCCCTGTTCAACATTTCCGGCATGAGTTTCGGGGCCATCTCCAAACCGGCAATCCTGGCACTGTCCAATGGCGCCCGCATGGCGGGTTGCTGGATGAACACCGGTGAAGGCGGTTTATCACCCTATCATCTCGAAGGCGGCGCCGACCTGGTTTTCCAGATTGGCACAGCCAAGTATGGCGTACGCAACGAAGACGGTAGTCTCAACGAATACGAACTGCGTCGCGTTGCCGCCCACGAACAGGTACGCATGTTTGAGATCAAGCTCAGCCAGGGCGCAAAACCCGGCAAGGGCGGAATTCTGCCCGGCGCAAAAGTTACCGCGGAAATCGCAAGAATACGGGGAATTCCTGCCGGCCAGGATTCCATCAGCCCGAGCCGTCATGCAGAGGTCAACTCCACCAGCGAACTGCTCGACATGGTAGACCGCGTAAGGCGCGCCACCGGCAAGCCAACGGGCTTCAAAATGGTACTGGGTGCTTACGGCTGGCTAGACGAATTTTGCGAAGAAATCGGTCGACGAGGCATCGAATCAGCGCCCGATTTTATTACCCTGGACGGCGCTGAAGGTGGTACCGGCGCGGCACCGATGAGCCTGATGGACAACATGGGCCTGCCGCTACGCGAAGCCCTGCCTTTGCTGACAAACAAGCTCGAGGAATACGGCTTGCGGCCACGCATTCGTGTTATTGCTTCAGGCAAGCTGATTACACCGGTGGATGTCGCCTGGGCAATCTGCATCGGTGCCGATTTTGTCGTCTCCGCGCGCGGATTCATGTTTGCCCTGGGTTGCATCCAGGCCCTGCAATGCAACAAGGATACCTGTCCGACCGGTATCACTACCCACAATCCTCGGCTGCAAAAAGGCCTGGTTCCCGAATCCAAGGCACGCCGGGTCAACAATTACGCGCAAAACATGTTGCGAGAGATTGGCGTCATTGCTCACTCATGTGGTGTCAGCGATCCCCGAGAACTCCAGCGACATCACGCACGCATTTCACTTGGCACCGGCCGATCCAGTTCCCTGGCCGAACTGTACCCGGACCCGGAAGTGCCCGTACAACACGGCAATATCAGCCGCATCAATCCCTGATTCTGCAGAACCCGGCACACCCGGGCTCAACACATATCCGGAACTTCCCGGCATCGATACAGTCATAACACGTAACCCAACGCGGGCGCCCGGGGCCAGCCCGCGACCGAGGTGATGACATACAGGAGAACCCATGCGCTACATCAAGAAACTGAATGAACTGATGAGTCAAAGTCAGTCCGCGGACTTTCTCGCCCCGCTACTTTTGCGCCTGTACCTGGCTCCGGTCATGTGGATGGCCGGAACTCAAAAGTGGAGCAGTTTTAGCGATACCGTCAGCTGGTTCGGCAATACCGAGTGGGGCCTGGGTCTTCCATTTCCCTGGCTGATGGCGGCACTGGCAACGGCTACAGAACTGGTTGGTGCCATTGCCCTGGCGGCCGGTCTTGGCGTGCGCTGGATATCTGTTCCGTTGATGATAACCATGATTGTGGCGGCTGTTACAGTTCACTGGCAGAACGGCTGGCTGGCGATCGCGACTGGCGGTGGCTTGTTCGCCACTGACCGCACCGTAGCTGCAGCAGAGCGACTGGCGCGCGCCAGGGACATTCTTCGCGAGCATGGCAACTATGAATGGCTTACTGAAAACGGGGACTTTGTCATACTTAATAACGGCATCGAATTTGCTGCCACCTATTTCCTGATGTTGCTGGTATTGTTTTTTGTCGGCGCTGGCCGTTATGTCAGCATTGATTACTGGCTGAAAAAAAGATTTAGCATAAACCGCCAATACCGATAAAATCCCCGCATGCAATGTACAAACACATCACCGGCTGCCAATGAATTTGATGTCATGCTGGCCCGGCATGATACCCGCCGCCTGAAACGCGCCCCGCTTCGAGACTTGCAGATCAACATCGGTTGGCTGTGTAACCAGGCGTGCAATCATTGTCATGTAGATGCCGGACCCAGGCGGACAGAAATCATGTCTGCTGAAACAGTCGATCGTATTATCGACTGGATCGGCACACATAACATGCGCTCTGTTGATATCACCGGTGGTGCGCCGGAGCTCAATCCGCATTTCCGTCGCCTGGTCGAGGCCTGCAGAAAACAGGACGTGGCAGTTACCAGTCGCTGTAACCTGACCGTACTGGAGGAGCCAGGACAGGAAGACACGGCATCATGGTATGCGACAAACAATGTTCGCCTGGTCTGCTCCCTGCCCTGCTACAGTGAAATCAACGTCGACAGCCAGCGCGGCAAGGGCGTCTTTGAGAAGAGCATTCGCATGCTGCAAACCCTGAATGCACTGGGTTACGGTGATACCCTGCAACTTGACCTGATGTATAACCCCGGTGGCGCCTTCCTGCCACCATCCCAGCCCTCTCTGGAACATGACTACCGGAAACGACTGCTTGATGATTTCGGAATTCGGTTTTCCAGCCTGCTGGTATTGAGCAACCTTCCTATCAGCCGGTTTGCACATTATCTCGAACGTACCGGTCAGTGCGAAAGCTACATGCAGTTGCTCAAGGATAACTTCAACCCGGATACGCTCGACGGGCTAATGTGCCGTCACCTGGTCAGCGTTGACTGGCAGGGGCGCGTGTATGATTGCGATTTCAACCAGATACTGGGTCTTGGTCTCGGCTATCGACGCAATACCCGGCTCTGGGATATTGACCCTGACATGCTGTACGAAACCATCATTGCCACCGACTCCCATTGCCTCGGATGTACTGCCGGCGCCGGCAGCAGTTGCGGTGGCAGTCTCGCCTGATTGGCTACTGCCACTTCTGCCACTTCTGCCACATTTACTGCCACTTCTGCCACAAGGCCAGCCAGCCAGCCCGAAGTTTATCGATAACTCGTTGATAATCTGCGCTATTCATTTCTGGCACAACGATTGCAGTAATTCATTCATATAACGATTACCGATGGCGGGCGAGATACCGTGCAAGCCCGGGCATTGAGGGATCGAACCTGCTTCAACAAACATAGTGTAGAGGGGATGTACCATGTTGAATCGAATTATTCTTTCAGCCGTGCTCGGCTGTTTTGCTCTGCCTGCCAACGCCGCCGTTCAAAACGACAACTCCCGGGCTTCTCTTGCCGCGCAAAACTCCGCTTTGTGCGGACCACTGGTCTTTGAAGAAGAAGACTCCGCCAAGAAGAAAGATGGCAAAAAGCCCAAACCATCCGGTGATGGCTCGAACCCGGAAGACAACTGTGACGACTAGTTTCCCAACCAGTAAACACGCTCCAAAAACTACTCTTTAATAAGGAGGAGACCGCAGAATGAAAAAACTCACCGTGATTACAATCGGTATTACCCTGGCAATTTCCCTGTCCAACAGCGTCAACGCAAAATCCGGGAAGGTCAATATCAGCCCGGATGTCGCCTCGGTAACAGTCAAGCACAATGGCAAGAATGTAAGTATTGCGCGCAACCAGGACAACAAGGCGACGGTTAACCCCGATTTCGCCAAGACGTCCCGGCCGTGCCCGCCGTTCTGCATTCAACCCTCGGTACTGGCGCCGGGCGTGGAAACCATTGCTGAACTGGAAATGCTGGAATACCTGAAGAAAATGAAAGACGGTGACACTTCAATCATCGTGGTGGATTCACGTACACCGGACTGGGTTGAAAAAGGCACCATTCCAGGATCCATCAATATCCCGTGGAAGCTCATGAACATGGACAAGGGTGCTGACCCGATCTCCGTGTCCGAAATTCTTCAGAAGCATTTTGGTGTCAAGGAACGCGAAGGCCTGCTTGATTTCAGCGGTGCAAAAACAGCGGTCATGTTCTGCAATGGCATGTGGTGTGGCCAGTCACCCAACAACATCAAGAATATGCTGAAACTGGGCTACCCGGAACACAAGATCAAATGGTACCGCGGCGGCATGCAGGACTGGGAAATTCTGGGCTTGTCCACGGTAAAAGGGAAATAGCCCTCTAACACGATTTACGATTCCCTCCACTATATGTGAAGTTATACCGGGGCAAATCATGCCCCGGGATTTTTTTTTCGCATCCGGCTGATGTAGCGATAAAGGGTGCGCTCACCCACGCCCAGCGACGAAGCTGCCTTGCCCCGATGACCACCGGCCTGTGCCAGCGCCTGCATCACCTCGTCTTCGTTCAGGCGTCTTTGCTTGTACAACAGGGCATCGCTACTCAGTTGCGCACATCGACCTGCCCGGGAGACATTAACCGATTGATCGCCGCCAAACACCAGGTGTTCCGGCCTGAGTGGTTCATTACCCGCAAGTATCGCCGCACGCTCAATGATATTCCGCAACTCCCGAACGTTCCCGGGATAGTCGTAACCCAGCAATGATTCAATAACCTCGGGTGACAACGGCAATAACCGATCACCGTCCGGCAAGACTGACAGGAACGTCTCCGTGAGCGCCGGGATATCATCGATATGGTCACGCAAGGCCGGTATCTGCACCGGAAAAGCGCTCAACCGGTAATACAAGTCGTTGCGGAACTGTCCCTCCTGGATCATGAACCGGAGATCACGATTGGTAGCGGCAATAATACGCACATCAACATCAATATATTCCGTACCGCCGACTCGTCGTATCTTGCCGGTCTCGAGGGCACGCAATAGACGCGTCTGCATGGCCAGCGGCATTTCACCAATCTCGTCAATAAACAGGGTTCCGCCACGAGCGGCTTCAAACAAACCGATCTTGCGCTTGTCGGCACCGGTGAACGCGGCCTTTTCGTGACCGAACAACTCTGACTCAATCAGGCTGTCGTTGATTGCGCCGCAATCAAGAACCATGAACGGTCCGACCGTGCGCCTGGAAAACTGGTGAATATATTCCGCCACGCATTCCTTGCCGACACCACTTTCTCCCTGCAACAACACCGTGGCGTCAGTAGGCGCCGCCCTTTGCAGCAGCCCCACCAGGTGCAACCACGGGCGTGAACGGCCGACCAGGCCACAGGCTTCCTTGGTGGTATGGGCAACAGGATGAATGGTTTCACCCATGTACAGCACTTCGCCGTCTTCACCGACAATGGGAGCTGCGCGAAGCTGGACATATTCCTCGTGTCCTTCGCAGTCATAATGAATATGCATAACCTGGGTGGATTTGCCGGTACGAAACACTTCCTCCAGCGGGCACAATTCACCATGCTGACTGCATGGCACATCGGAGTGATGCGAGACCTTGTGACAGCACTGGCCAACGACTTCATCAGCAGATTTCTGGAAACGCTCGAGATATGCGCGGTTTGCCGCCAGGATCCGGTAGTTCCGATCCATAACCACAAATGGTTCGGGCAGAATATCAATTATCTGCTCGCAGGACGGCTTGACCATTCTATCCATTGCACACCCTCGAATTCATTGATTCAAGTAATATACAACAAATAATAGGCCAATAAGCCGGGGTTTTAAACCTTTGATGTCACTGACAGTTGTTCGATGAATGCTGCCAGCCCGGGGAACCGGGGCACAATTTCCTCCACATCCTCATACGTATCAATATCTTGGGCCTCCGGCAGTACTAGCGGAGACATGCCCAGCTCCCGGAATCGTTCCATGGTCCCGGCATATACGGATGCCGCACCCCACGGCAGGCCCAGAAACAGCCGTGGTCGCGGCTTTCGCAATCCTAACAAATAATATCCGCCGTCCAGGCTTGGCGCGATGATCGCCTGCTCCGTAATACTGGCCTGCCACGCCAGGGGCAAGACTCCGGCCAGTGCATACGGGCTATCGGTCCCGATAATCACCGCAAATTCATGCGCAACCAGGCTGCGCACCAGCTCCTGCTGCATTTTATTGCCAAGATCGCCTTCCACCTGGGGACGGCATTCGAGCGCATATTGGCGACACAACTGCTCAACCAGCGGGTGCCGGCAATCCGGTGATACCGCCAGCACTACCGAGCCCGGCCAGGTTGCGGTTGCCTGCTCTACGGTCTGGCGTAACAGAAATCCGGCAATGGCGGCAGCACCGACATCGCCGTACACCGGGGCGAGACGCGTCTTGGCCATACCTGGTAACGGTTGCCTGGCCATAATAACCAGCTCGGCTTTATGCTCAGCGCTCATGCAAATACCTGGCTGCCAGCCGCTGCGGTGCTGCACCGCGCCAGTAACGCCATCGCAGCCACCACATCTGCACAACCGTTCGTGTGATACCTCGATTGAGCCAACGCCGCGCATCAGTTGTGGCGCTTTCATGAATACAGGCGGGCGCACCTACTCCAAGCAGGCGGGCGCTCATCTCAATATCTTCCATCAGCATGATCGGGGCAAAGCCGTCCAGCATCACAAATACATCACGACGCACAAACATGGCCTGGTCGCCGGTACAAATACCGGTCAAACAGGAACGCAGGTTCATCATGAACGCTACCCGTTTCAGCAGCCACCGGTCCTCTTTGAAACGCACGTCAAAGCGGCCCCATTCACTTCCTTGCAGAATCGCCCTGCTGATCTGCTTCATCGCATCATCCGGCAACCGGGTATCGGCATGAAGAAATACAATGACATCACCGCGACAACATCGCGCCCCGGCATTCATCTGGTTTGCCCGCCCGGCGGTTGCGCGCACCAGGCTGATATTGTCATTGGCAACATACTGACCCAGCAGTTCGAGTGTGCCGTCATGACTGCCGCCATCAACAATGATTATTTCACACGCGTTGTTCTGGTGTGACAGGAGGTGTTCAACAAGGGATTTGATGACCCGGATTTCGTTCAGCACCGGCACAACGATGCTGATCGCCGGTGTTTTGCGGGCTAACTGATCTTCAGCAGCTTTTTGCGAATCAGCCATACCAGCAACAATACCGGGCCTGCGCCATGCATGAACAGGTCGAAGATATCAATGGGCCTGGACAGGGTTCCGGCTGCGAGCATTTTCAGCTTTTCCCACAGGTGTGGTTCGGGCTGGAACGGCGCCAACCCCAGCAGTATGGCCGGCAAGGCAATGGTAAACAGGTCCAGCTTGTCGAGCCACTTGAACATGTTCAGGCTCCCCGCGTTCCGGCCTGGATCAACTCGATCTTGTAGCCGTCCGGGTCTTCGACAAAGGCGATCACGGTTGAACCGTGTTTCATCGGGCCCGCTTCGCGCACAACATTGCCGCCACGCTTCCTGATTTCATCGCTGGCGGCATAGGCATCTTCCACTTCCAGCGCCACGTGACCAAAACCGTTGCCAAGATCATAACTGTCGGTATCCCAGTTGTGCGTCAGCTCAATAACAGCGTGTTTGTCTTCCGGGCCATAGCCGACAAATGCCAGGGTAAACTTGCCGTCAGGAAAGTCCTTGCGACGCAGCAACTGCATACCCAGCACCTCGGTATAAAAGGTGATGGACTTGTCCAGGTCACCAACACGAATCATGGTATGCAGCATGCGCATGACTTATTTCCTCGCCTTCAGCTTGGCAGCAATACGCATGCGCAAGGCGTTGAGCTTGATGAAGCCACCGGCATCTGCCTGGTTGTAGGCACCGGCATCATCCTCGAAAGTGGCAATTTCCGGGTCAAACAGGCTGTTGCTGGCAGACTCACGGCCGGCAATAATGACATTGCCCTTGTACAGCTTTACCCGCACCTTGCCGTTGACGCCGACCTGTGATGCATCAATCATGGTTTGCATCATTTCACGCTCCGGGCTCCACCAGTAACCGTTATAGACCAGGCTGGCATAACGCGGCATCAGTTCATCCTTGAGATGAGCCACTTCACGATCAAGTGTCAGCGATTCCATGGCGCGATGCGCCTTGAGCATAATGGTGCCCGCAGGCGTCTCATAACAGCCGCGCGACTTCATGCCGACATAGCGGTTTTCAACAATGTCATCGCGACCGATGCCGTTGTCGCCGCCCAGCTTGTTCAGGGTCTCCATCACTGTCGCCGGTGACATGGCCTTGCCATCAATAGCAACGATGTCGCCCTTTTCGTAAGTCAGTTCGATATAGGTTGGTTGGTCCGGTGCCGCTTCCGGTGATACGCTCCAGCGCCACATGTCTTCTTCCGGCTCTGACCATGGATCCTCGAGAATGCCGCCTTCGTAGGATATGTGCAGCAGGTTGGCATCCATGGAATAAGGCGACTTCTTGCCTTTTTTGAAATCAACGGGAATGCCATGCTGCTCGGCATAGGCCATGAGTTTTTCGCGAGAGTTCAGATCCCATTCGCGCCAGGGCGCAATGACTTTTACATCCGGCTTCAGGGCATAGGCGCCCAGCTCGAATCGTACCTGGTCATTGCCCTTGCCGGTGGCGCCATGGGAAATGGCGTCGGCGCCGGTCTCATTGGCAATCTCGATCAGGCGCTTGGCAATCAACGGCCGGGCAATAGAGGTACCGAGCAGGTACTCGCCTTCATAAATGGCATTGGCACGAAACATCGGGAAAACAAAATCACGCGCATATTCTTCGCGCAGGTCGTCGATATAGATTTCCTTAATGCCCATGGCCTTGGCTTTTTCACGAGCCGGCTCGACTTCCTCGCCCTGGCCGATATCGGCGGTAAACGTCACCACCTCGCAACCGTAGGTTTCTTCGAGCCATTTCAGAATAACCGAGGTATCCAGGCCTCCGGAATAGGCCAACACCACCTTGCGGACATCAGACTTCGACATGTTTGCTTCCTCGCACAAAAACGAGGCGCGATTATACCCAAAACCCGGGCGATTGCGCGCCTGTTGTCGAGGTACGCGGGTGGCCGGGACTACTGGATCAGGTGTACCCGGACCCGACGGTTGATGGCGCGGTCCGGCGCGGTTTCATTGCCGCGCAGGGGCAAATATTCGCCAAAAAACCGGGTACGAATCTTGGTTTCCGGAATGCCGGCTGTTGTCAGGTAGCGACGCACCGAGCGGGCGCGGTCGAGGGACAGCTTGAGATTGCTGCCGGCACCGCCAACGGCGTCAGTATGGCCGCTGATGAGTACCGTCTTCACCTCCGGGTGAACTTTCAGGTAATAAATCATGTCGTTGAGCGCCTTCTGGGCATCCGGCTTCAGCTCCCACTTGCCGGTATCAAAATGCACCATGTCCTTCATGATGGCATTGTTCGGTTCCCCGGTCACATCCAGCGCCAGGTCAGCCACTTGCACTTCAGCCTCGCCATCGTCCGGGTGTTGGCCGAGGCGAGCATGCACACCGAGCACGCCGGCCTTGGCCAGTACCTGTTTTTCACACGCCAGGAATTTTGCATAGACTGGCAGAAATTTTACTGCCGACACCGACACCGCCAACGCGCCGTGCTCACCTTCAAACTCGTGAAAGCGGAATTCCGGGGAGCGTCCAGCCTCCAGCTGGGACAGCAGGATGCGAGCCGGGATATTGCCCATGGCCACAGCGGTATGGTTCCCGGCCACGCCCACTTCAGGAAGCACGACCATTTTGTCATCGTGGCGCCACACGGCCGGCATTGCCTGGATCGTCGCCGTCGACTTGCTAACAGCTTCCAGCCCCTGATCCGTATGCAGCAGGAACGACATTTCTTCCGGGGTGCGCACGAACATGGCCTTGCCGTAATAAGGGATATCCTGGCGCATGAGGCAGCGGCCGTCCTTTTCTTCCAGTTCCCAGTTGGCCTCGATCAGGCGCGGACCGTACCGCCTTGGCTCCACCAGCACCGCATGGCCGTTCAGGTTATCCGCCAGCGTATCCTCGCGGGCAGACGCATCCCCGCCCACCTCGTTTTCGTGAGTCGCCGACCACGCCAACATACTGGTCGGCACCAGGGTCAACAGCAACAGGATTTTCGGGAAGCTGGCACGCATTTTACTACCATCCATAGTCAGGTTTTTTCCGGTATGGCCTCCGGTATTGCCTGATTATCGGCAAATCCCGGTCACAACTTGAACCAGCTCGTCACCGGGCCCCTGCCAGGCCTGCAGGGTGTTGTTGTCGGCAAATCACGGCGACTTCGACGCCCTGACGCAATCTGAAATGTCGCAACCGCTAACTCGTATTATGTTTTATACTCATTACACTTTTGAATGATTATGAGTCCCATTACCAACAGCAATCATTAATGGTTTGTCGTGTTGTTATTTGTTCATGCTTCTATACAATGTGCGCATCCTGTAACCAACGATGTAACAGAATCCTGCAACGTGTCGCTTCCGGTTTACATCAATACCTTTGGTCAGCACCTGCAGAACCGCCATGGTGAACGGGTACACAAGATTGCGATTGATGCCGGAATGAGTTGCCCCAACCGCGATGGCAGCAAGGGCCATGGTGGTTGCAGCTTTTGCAATAACACATCATTCAGCCCCAATGGCAGACAGCCTGTCCCGCTGAGCCGGCAACTTGAAGCCGGCCGGCAGGTCATACGAAAGCGCACTGGCGCAAGAAAATACATTGCCTACTTCCAGGCCTATACCAATACCTACGCCGATATCGACTATCTGCGAACCCTGTATGACCAGGCGCTGGATGAAACAGACATCATCGGTCTTTCCGTAGGAACACGACCGGACTGCCTGCCGACCCCGGTCATCGATTTGCTGGCGCGCTACCGGGACCAGGGTTACGAGGTATGGCTGGAACTCGGGCTGCAATCAAGTTTCGATGCAACACTAGATCGAATCAACCGGGGACATCATTTCGGAGAATACCGCAAGGCTGTTACTGCCGCGCGGGCACGAGGCATACCGGTATGCACACACCTGATCATCGGTTTGCCCGGTGAAACCCGGTCGCATTACATGACCTCTCATCAACGCGTGCTGGATCTGGGGGTTGATGGGTTGAAGCTGCACCCGCTACACGTGGTCAAGGGCACACGCCTGGCCAACGAATGGCGACGGCAGCAATATCAGCCCTTGCTGCTTGAAGATTATATCCAGGTCGCGGCAGATATCATCGAACACACGCCCGCGGAGATCTGCTTTCATCGCATTACCGCCACGGCATCAAAACAGATTCTGCTGGCACCCGACTGGTGCAACCGGAAGTGGCGCGTGCTGAATGCCATAGAATCAGAACTGGCGCGGCGAGGCGGCAGCCAGGGATGCGGGATACAACAACAAAAACTGACGGTGAACTGCCCATGACAACACAACGCATAGACCTGGTCTGCCCTGCCGGCAGCCTGCCGGCACTCAAGGCTGCCGTGGATAATGGTGCCAACGCGGTCTACCTGGGGTTGCGCGATGGCACCAACGCACGCAACTTTCCCGGGCTTAACTTTGACGAAGCAACACTGAAAAAAGGCATACGATATGCGCATGATGCCGGCGTCGAAGTACTCATGGCAATCAACACCTACCCGCGGCCACGGCAGTGGCAGACCTGGACCCGGGCCGTGGATATTGCTGCCGGCCAGGATATCGACGCGCTGATCATGGCCGATACCGGGCTGATGCACTATGCATGCGAAACCCACCCGCACCTGCGCCTGCACCTGTCGGTACAGGGGTCTGCCACCAATCACCAGGCCATTGAATACTACGCCCGTCATTTCAATATCAAGCGTGCAGTACTGCCGAGAGTGTTGTCACTGTCACAGGTACGGCGGGTGATTCAACACACCAACATCGAAATCGAGGTGTTCGGTTTCGGCAGCCTGTGTGTCATGGTCGAAGGCCGCTGCACCCTGTCTTCATATGTCACCGGAAAATCACCCAACTCCAACGGTGTATGCTCGCCTGCCGAAGCAGTACGCTGGGAGGAAACAACCAACGGCAGGCGGTCACGACTCAACGGTGTACTCATTGATGAATACAGCAAGGATGAAGCTGCCGGTTACCCGACCCTGTGCAAGGGTCGCTATCTCTGCGGTTCCGCGCCTTACCATGCCATGGAAGAACCCACCAACCTGAATGTGCTCGAAGTGTTGCCGGACCTGGTTGATGCCGGTGTCAGCGCCATCAAGGTAGAAGGACGCCAGCGCAGCCCGGCCTACGTGGCGCAAGTCACCGCGATTCTGCGACAGGCGCTTGACCATTGCCTGGCTAATCCCGGGTCCTACCGGGCGAAAGACAGCTGGCTGCACCAGCTGGATCGCATGGCAGAAGGCAGTCGTCATACGCTTGGCGCCTTGCACCGACCCTGGCAATAAGGAGGCCAAGATGAAACTGGCATTGGGTCCAATACAGTATTTCTGGAAGAAACCTGAAGTGCAGGCGTTTTATGAGCAGGTAGCCAACCTGCCTGTTGACACTGTTTATCTCGGCGAGATTGTTTGCTCAAAACGACGGGAAATGCGACTGAACGACTGGCTGGATACAGCAGCCATGCTGGAAGCCGCCGGCAAACAGGTTGTACTGTCAACCATGGCGCTGATAGAAGCGGAATCCGAACTGCTGCAAATGAAAAATATCTGTCGAAACGGCCGCTACCTCGTGGAAGCCAACGATATGGCAGCCGTCAACATGCTTGATGAATACTCACCATTTGTCGTCGGGCCGCATATCAATACCTACAACAGTTACACGCTCGCACAACTTGCTGCCAGCGGCGCCACGCGATGGATCATGCCGTTTGAAATGGACCGGGACAGCCTGGCAGACATTCATCAACACCGGCCTACCGGCATGGAAACCGAGGTGTTCGTATTCGGGCGCCTGCCGCTGGCGTTGTCTGCACGCTGCTACACTGCCCGCGCGCACAACACCGGCAAGGATGATTGCGAATTTCGCTGTGGCGATTACGACAACGGCCTGATGATGAAAACGCGAGACCAGGAATCGTTTCTTTCCTTTAACGGCACACAGGTGCAGTCAGCCAAGACCTACTGCCTGTTTGATGACCTGGAATTCATGAAACAGCAAGGCGTTGACGCAATTCGTATCTCCCCGCAGCGAAAAGGAATGCCGGAAATCATCAATATCATCCGCCAGCTCCTGGACAATAACATGCGTCCGGGCGAAGCCATGGATGCATTGGAGGAATTCGTCGAATACGAGTTGTGTGACGGTTACTGGCATGGCCGACCCGGCATGGACCTGGCCGGGGACAGTCATGAGCTGAAAATTGCCGGGCAAGGCTGAACGACAATGAACCCCGGTTGCAGCGATGTATATTGTTCAGGCGTGCCGCAGGTTTTTCAGTCTCACCTCAAGGTTACGCCGCATCGCGCTGGTCCGGCGCAGACCGGACTCGACCAAATCCACGACAATACCAGGCACCGGCCTCCCGGTGACATCACTGACATGGGCCTGCCAGTCAAACTCAAAGGCATCAAGCAGGTTTTTGAAATACAGGCCGGCCTCCGTGTCGCCCTCAAGACACAGGCGGCGATTAAAGAACAAGGTATCCGGGTCTTCCTGGCGGGCAGCAAGGGCAATGAAGTCCTCGAACATGCCACTGATGCTGACATCCCAATGATGCGAATCGCCACGCCTGGCCCTGCCTTCATCAAAAACAAAATACAGCGACATGCTCATATCGGTGATGTGTACACGAATAGTCCTGCCGTTGAGTTCACGCAGGGAGTCACGAATCTCCTGTCCCCGAACAAGATGGCTGAACAGCCTGGCGGTAATTTCATTATGGACAACAGCGGGAACCAGTCGTGCCGGTACTTCGAGAACCCTGATAACCTGTTTCAGCATGGCATAAGAACCTTGATCAAAATCAAGAGTGTACGGGACAAACTGTCGGATCATTTGATCCCGGTCAAAAAGCTGCAGGCAAATCATTAACCGAGATTCGTTTCCCATGGCCTTCGATAGTTTGCGAGACTTTATCAATTCACTGGAAACCCGCGGACAACTGAAGCGTATTCATGTGCCTGTCAACCCACAGCTGGAGATGACCGAAATCAGTCAGCGTGTACTCAAGGCCCAGGGTCCCGCCCTGCTGTTCGAAAAACCCACGGGCTCTTCGATCCCGGTATTGACCAACCTTTTCGGCACCACTGACCGCGTGGCCACGGCTATCGGCCGGAACTCGCTCAAGGAACTGCGCGAATTGGGCCGGATGCTGGCATTCATGAAACAGCCGGAACTGCCCAACGGCATGGCCGACGCACTTGGCAAAATTCCATCACTGAAAAAGCTGATCGACAGCAAGCCGAAACTGCTGGATCACGCACCGTGCCTGGACTGCGGCACCGAAGCGGGTAACGTTGACTTGTCGACGCTGCCAATCATGACCCAGTGGCCGGAAGATGCCGGGCCGCTGATTACCTTTGGCATGGTCATCACCCGCGGGCCAGACAAGGCCAGACAAAACATCGGCATCTACCGGCAACAGCTGATTGGTCGCAACAAGCTGATTATGCGCTGGCTGCATCACCGGGGAGGCGCTGGTGATTACCGCGACTGGCTGCAACGCTACCCGGACAAACCGTTCCCGCTAACCGTGGTAATCGGAGCTGATCCGGCAACAATAATTGCCGCGGTAACACCAATTCCCGACACCATTTCCGAATACCAGTTTGCCGGCCTGTTACGCGGCAGCCGGTCACGCGTGGTTCAGTGCCGAACCAATGACCTGCAAGTACCGGCTTCGGCAGAGTTCGTACTGGAAGGCCACATCCATCCCGGCGAAGAGGCAGATGAAGGACCCTTTGGAGATCACACCGGATACTATAATAGTATACAACGGTTCCCGGTCTTTACCGTTGACCGCATCAGCCATCGCGAACAACCCGTTTATCACAGCACTTACATGGGACGCTCGCCACACGATGAACCTTCAATCCTGGCGCAGGCATTGAATGAAGTATTCATTCCGCTGCTCCAGCACCAGTTCCCGGAGATCGTTGATTTCTACCTGCCGCCTGAAGCCTGCTCCTACCGGGTGGCCGTGGTCAGTATTCGCAAGGCCTATGCCGGACATGCACGGCGCATCATGTTTGGCATCTGGTCCTACCTGCGCCAGTTTACCTACACCAAGTTCGTCATTGTTGTTGATGACGATATCGATGCCCGTGACTGGCAACAGGTGATATGGGCCATTGCCACCCGGGTTGATCCGGCACGAGACAGCTTTACCGTTGAAAACACGCCTATCGATTATCTCGATTTTGCCAGCCCGCAACCGGGATTGGGGTCCAAGATGGGTATAGATGCTACCAACAAGTGGCCCGGAGAAAGCAGCCGCCAGTGGGGCAAACCCATCGTCATGGATGAAGCAACTCGACAGCGCGTTGACAACATCTGGAAAACACTCGGCCTGTAAGGAGATTTCTCAGTGCGCGTATTGCTTGTTTATTCCAACAGCCTGGGCGAATTGCTGGCGGCACCCCCAATCGGCCTGGCCTATGTTGCCACTGCCGTTCGCAATGCCGGTCACGATGTACGCTTCCTGGACTTGCTGATTAACAGTCAAGGCGAACAACTGCTGCGCAACCATATTGATGAATTCAAGCCGGACGCAGTCGGTATATCGGTCAGGAACATCGACAACCTTGTGCATCAGCGACTGACATCACATCTCAATGTACTGACTCGGCAGATTGCCATGATCAGGCAATGCAGCGATGCACCGATTGTTCTTGGTGGGCCGGCCATTTCCATACTCGGCAAGGCGGCACTGGAGCACCTTGATGCGGATTTCTGTATTGTCGGCGAAGGCGAATATTCCTTTCCCCGGCTGTTACAGTGCATGGAACAAAAAGCTGACTACAGGGACATCCCGGGCTTGTGTTATCGATTTGATGGCAACATCTATGACAACAATCCGTCCACTCTGTCCCGGTTTGGCGCCTCCGGGCTGGAACAATGGATAGACTGGCAGGCTTACCAGCGCCGCGGTGCCACCTGGCCCATACAAAGCAAGCGCGGTTGCCCGCTTTCGTGCAGCTATTGCACCTACTCTGCCGTCGAAGGCTGCGGTATTCGCAAGCGCGATGCCAGGGACGTGGTCGATGAAATCGAACACGTATCACGCACTATCAACCCGCGTTGTTTTGAATTTGTCGATTCCACGTTCAATCTGCCACCATCCCATGCGCAAGCCCTGTGCGAGGAAATACTGCGACGCAACCTGCGGGTAAACCTGACCGCCATGGGCGTTAACCCGCTGGGCATCAGCCGGTCGCTGCTTGCATTGATGAAGCGCGCCGGTTTCAACTCGATGATGATCACGCCCGAGAGCGCCAGTGATGTTGTCCTTGAAAAAATGAACAAGGGATTTGCCAGCGATGCGGTCTACCGCAGTGCCGAGCTTGCGCGTCAATCCGGTATCCCGAGCATGTGGTATTTCATGCTTGGGGCGCCCGGCGAAACCCGCGCCACCGTGAACGACACCATGACCTTTGTTGAACAAATGCTGCCGCACAAAGGCTTTTTGTCCATGTTCACAACCGGTATCCGGGTGTTGCCCGGTACCGAGCTTGCAAAAAGCGCAGTGGATGAAGGATATTTCGAGGCTGATGAGAAATTCCAGCAGCCAGTGTTCTATTTCTCCCCGACCGTGTCCGAAGCCTGGATGCTTCGAAGGGTGTGCCAAACCATTGCCCGTCAACCCAACATCGTTCATGCCGCCGAAGACAGCCACCCTGTCTCGCGCCGGATTACAGGTGGCGTTTACCGCCTGGCCAACAGTCTCGGCGCTGCGCCGCCCTACTGGCGGTTCCTGCCCCATGTGTTAAGAATACCGCCGCTGCCCAAACTCCGGGCACGGGCCGCGAGCCGGCAATCCGCTGGATAAACCTGGGTATCGCCCCGCGCCCGGGCGAGCCCCGGATGCCCTTGACTGCCTTGGGCAGCCGTGCATAATACGCAGCCTGTAGCCTTACAAGTATTTGATTTTAAAAAAGTTTGATCAGATACCGACAGTGATTAACCAGTAACACCATTCAGCCCGCTCGGCATTAGGCACCAATACGACTCTATGATTCATAAAATTCCCGCGCTGCTGCGCTTCCTGTTTTTCGTCTCCATTGGCTATATCGTCCTGTTCAGCGGTTTGCGCCTGGCATTCTGGCTGTATTTCAGCGACGCGGCTGACAATATTCCCGCCGATGTCATGCTCGAATCATTTTATATCGGTTACAAGTTCGACCTGCGCCTGACCATGTTTGTCATAGCGCCGGCCTTGTTCCTGGGCTGGATCAAAACACTGAGCCCCACCTGGAATGAAACCGCACGCAAGGGCTGGGCCATTTATTTCGGTATCGCCAGTCTTGCCCTTCTGGTGCATTACAGTCTGGACTGGGCCCATTTTGCCTACCTGCGCACACGCATGGATGCCACCATCTTGCGCTTCCTGGCCGACTTTGAAACATCCATGCAAATGGCCTGGGAAACCTATCCTGTTATAAGTGGCACGCTGGCGTTGCTGGTGATTGCCGGCGCTGCCGGATGGCTGATTTACCGGCTATCCTGTTACACCGCACAGCATCCGGGCATGGAACTGCCGACAAAGAAGAAAAAAGCTGTCGTGGCCACGGTTGCAAGTTTTGTTTTCCTGGCCGGCTGTTACGGCAATCTTTCCTGGTACCCGCTACGCTGGAGCAATGCTTTTTTCAGTACTCACCCGTTTGCATCATCCATCGCCCTGAACCCGGTGATCTATTACGGCGAAACGTTCAAGAACCAGAAGATCTCCTATACGGAAGAGTCAGTGCAGCAACATTACGATGTCATGGCTGACTACCTGCAGCTTCCCAGTCCTGACAAGCCCGGCCTGGACTATCGCCGCCTGGTTACGCCGGTAAACCCGGTAGTCGCCATCAATGGCAGGAAACCGAATGTTGTGCTGGTATTTCTTGAATCCTTTGCCGCCTATAAAACCGGTGTGTTTGGCAATACACTGAACCCGACTCCCAATTTTGACCGGCTGGCCGCCGACGGCCTGATGTTCAAAAATCATTACGTTCCGCATAATGGCACGGCGCGCAATGTATTCGCCCTGCTTACCGGCCTGCCTGACATTGAAACCGAGGCCACGTCCTCGCGTAACCCGACAATCGTAAACCAGAACCTGATCCTGGATCAGTATGATGGTTACAAGAAGTTCTATTTCCTGGGCGGCAGCACCAACTGGGGCAACATACGTGGCGTGATATCGTCCAATATCGAAGACCTGACCATCTTCGAGGAAGGCAGCTACCGTGCGCCACGCGTCGACGCCTGGGGCATTTCCGATATTCACCTGTTCGAGGAAGCCGCAGACGTCCTGGACAAGCAGGACAAGCCTTTTGTCGCCGTGCTCCAGACATCCGGCAATCATCGACCCTATAACATTACTGATGACAACAAGGGATTCAAATACGACGCGCAGGAGAGCAAGGTATTAAAAGCCAACGGTTTTGTATCCAACAAGGAATACAATTCGTTCCGCTTCATGGATCATTCCATCGGCTATTTTATTGAGCATGCCAGGAAGAAGAAATTTTTCAAAAATACAATATTTGTATTTTATGCGGATCACGGCCTGCTGGTCGGCAACCCGGGTGCGCACATGCCCAAAACCGAGCAGCCGCTGCACATCACCCGGCATCACATTCCGCTGCTTGTATACGCGCCACACCTGATCACGGAACCAAAAACCATTACCAGGGTCACAAGCTCGCTTGATGTCATGACCAGCATTGCCAGTCTGGCCGGTATTACACACCTCAACACCACGCTGGGCCGAAACTTCTTCGACGACAAGTATGACGGTGAGCGTTATGCCTTTGCGCTGTGGCACAGTACACCGTTGCGTATCGGCGTCATTGGTGATCGCTATTACTTCCGCATGTTTGCCGATGGCAGCGAGAAATCACTGTTTGACCTGCAATCGGAAGAACCGTTTGCCGACTTCAAGGACCAGTTCCCGGACAAGGCCAGGCGCATGGAAGAGATCACCTGGGCCATTTACGAATCCACCAAGTACATGCTTCGAAACAACGGCGCCAAGTACAAGGACAAGAACAACAAGGTGGTACGCTAGATGACCCTCGCACACCGGATATTGATCGCCCTGGCAGCCATGGGCATCAGCTTTGGCGGCCTGTTCTCCCAAAGACTGGCTGAAGACCGCGAACTGAAACCGGTCTTTGCGAAGGAAGAACTGTGTCGCACCGCCACGGCGGCTGACTCCGGCAGCGAACTGCCCGTCTACCGCAGTATCGACGTTCATCCTGCCGGCCTGACACGACAAACCCATGCCTCGGCACTGCTCGATATTGGCAACGGGGCACTGCTCGCCGCCTGGTACGGGGGTAGCTACGAGGGATCAAAGGATTCCGCCATTTACCTTGCCCGTTTCAGTCCCGAACAAAACAGGTGGTCTGAAGCCCGGGCCATCAGTGATCGCTTTCGCACCGGTGCTTCAGTATCCCGGTACATCAAGAAGGTTGGTAACCCGGTTATGATTAGAGACCGCGCTGGCAGCATTCACCTGTTTTATGTTTCCGTATCCCTGGGCGGCTGGTCCGGAAGCAGCATCAATCATATCCAGTCCGGTGATTATGGAGAATCATGGAGTGTCGCGCGACGATTGATCAGTTCGCCATTTTTCAACCTCAGCACCCTGGTCAAGGGTCAGCCGCTGCTGCTGGAAAACGGCGTCATTGCCCTGCCCGTATACCACGAGTTGGCGGGAAAATTTGGTGAAATGCTGTATATCGATACCAGCCAAGGCGTGATCGACAAGCGTCGCATCAGCCAGGGACGCGCCAGCCTGCAGCCTTCGGTAGTGGCATTTAACGACAAGGATGCAGTTGCGCTGTTGCGCTACGCTGGCAAGGCCGAACCGCGTATCCAGTATTCCGGTACTGTCGATGGCGGGTTGAGCTGGAGCACCATGACAGCCACTGGCCTGCCCAATCCCAACGCGGCTGTCAGCGCCCTGTGCCTGGACAATAACGGTGTTTTGCTCGCGTTCAATAACAAAGAACACGGCCGCAACGACCTGTCTCTGGCTGCTTCTGACGACCGCGGCATACACTGGAAAGTTCTGCACCAGGTTGAAAATGAAAGCAACGATTTAACAGAGCATCGCTTTTCCTATCCTCACCTGATTCGCGACAGTCTCGGCATGTACCATGTCAGCTACACCTGGAACAAAACCGTAATCAAGCATGTCAGCTTTAACCGGGCATGGCTGGAGTCAAAACTGAAATGAGCGGCGTCCTGCAACAAATGCTGGCGATATTCAGCGCCGGGTGCGTTATGTCACTGGCCATCATTGTAACACTTCGTTATACCCGTACCGACAACTACATCAGTCGGTTTCTGCCCGTGGCCGCGTTGCCGCTGCTTGCGCTTCCCGTTAACGGCCTCCCGGTTTATAACTACATTCGCGGAATCATCGGTGACCTCAGCATTGTCAGCCAGGGCCTGGTACTGGCCACGGTTGTCGCTCACGTTATTGGCAAGAACCTGGTCGACTTCAACAGCCATCGCTGGCTGTACCCCGTGATAGTAGTTGCCGGTATTGTGCTGTACCCGGCTGCGCTGGGACTCGGGCCGATTGACAGCTATCAATGGGGATTTTCCGGACTTGCCTTGCCCGTAGCGGTATTACTGGTGACTGTATTTATGATCCTGAAAGAAGCGTGGTTTGCGGCCTCGTTACTAGTCGTTGCCGTGCTGCTCGCCGGTATTCCGGCCATGGAATCCCGCAACCTGTGGGACTACCTGCTGGATCCTGCCGTGTTCGTGTATGCCTTGTTCCCTGTTGTCCGAAAACTCAAACATGCTGACGCCGGCAAAAACAGGCAGCTCATCTGATTACCGGTTCCGGCATATGAATCCCGTACCCCTGGATAAAGTCAACGCCGATCTCCTGTAAACACCTGATGGTCTCGTCGTTCTCCACGCCTTCCGCGACCGTGGACAGGTTCATGACATGCCCGACCTGGTTGATGCTTTCGACCATTGCCCAACTTACACGATCGTAGGCAATTTCATTCACAAACATTTGATCTATTTTCAGCATGTCAACGGGCAACAGTTTCAAATAGGCAAATGATGACAAGCCGCTGCCAAAATCATCCAGCGCAAACTTGCAGCCCCTTTCACGCAATGCCTTGATGAACTGCTCAGCCAGCGACATATTGCTGATCATTGCCGTTTCGGTAATTTCCAGGCAAATCCTGGAAGGCTCATCCAGTTCATCGATCTTCCGGACGATTTCCTGCATAACCCGGGAATTGGCCAGGGTTTGGCCTGACAGGTTAATGCTCACATGTCCCTGGCTGCCAAATCGTCCAAGCTGAATAGCCTCTACCGTATTTTGTACCACCCAGCTATCAAGGTTCATCATCATCCCGTAACGTTCCGCGGCCGGAACAAACTGTCCCGGTAAAACAAGCTCCCCGGCGCGATTGCGCATGCGCAATAACACTTCGTAATTGGTCCTGCTTCTGTCAATGCTGACAATTTTCTGGAAGTACAGCTCCCAACGGTTTTCCTCAATTGCCGACCGGATCTTGCGGGTCCAGTTCATTTCCCGGGTGCGTGACTGCAACGTGGTATCACTGTCTTCGTGCACATAGACCTGGTTTCGTCCCTTTTCTTTTGCCATGTAACAGGCTGCATCCACGGCACTTAACAGGCTTGCGGAACTGCTGCTGTCAGGCTTGATTTCCACGAGACCAATACTGGCGCCAAGCCCGAAAACTTTCTGCTCCCAGGTAAAACGGAAATCCTCAACTGTCTTTCTCAGTTTGTTGGCCACGTCCCGGGCCACCGATACCGGGCAGCTATCCAGCAGAAAACCGAACTCATCTCCTCCCAGTCTGGCCAGCACGTCATTGGTGCGCAACTTTGTTTTAAGTTCACTGGCAAGCAACTTCAGCAATACATCACCTGCCTTATGCCCACAGGTGTCATTGATCACCTTGAACTGATCAAGATCGATATAACCAAGGGAAGATGTGACTCCATTATTTTGCGCCACTGCTACAGCCTGGTCGAGACGAGCATGAAAATGCTGACGGTTCACAAGACCGGTTAACACGTCATGATGGGATTGATAGACCAGCTTCTCGGTAATGGCCTTAAGCCGGGTGACATCCCAGGAATAGACACGAACCCGATCGGTATCCGGTATGTACACCAGTTGCTGCTCAAATGCCTTCTCGCCCACAATAATATTGCGAGTAACAGCAGCAGAACCATTTCGCAGGTGTGGAAACAATTCAACAATACCCGCGGTAACCGGATGGCTGTGCGTATTGTCGGTTACCAGTTCGGGGAATGCCGCTTCCGCCACCGGGTTTAAATAGATAATTTCACCAAAATTACCCATCTCGACGATAGGTATCGGGCTCAATCGCGGGTAGGATGCAAGATAATTGATTTCCTGTTGGATTTTTTTGCGCTCGCTGACATCACGCAATGCGGCAGTTACCAGCAAACGGTCATTTGCTTCGATAGAACCGAGACTGATTTCCACGTCTATAACCGATCCATCTTTTCGCAATACCTGAAGCTCGCGCCCTGACCCCATGGGACGCGGCATGGGATTATCCCGGTAATACTGTCTTAATTCGACATGATGATGTCGCAATGATTCGGGTATAAGTATTTCTACTGTTTTGCCGACAAGTTCACGTGCGCTATAGCCAAGCAAGGCCTGACACTGGGCATTGGCAATAAGGATTTCACCCGGCTCGTCAATTACCAGCATGGGATCAGGCGCTGAATTGAGCAGCTGACGAAAAAAATCGATCGAGTTCTGCAACTCCGCCGGCAGACGAAAATGCGAAAAACCCCTAACAGTACTATCGTTAGGCGTAGCGGACACCGACACTCACTCCTCCAAAATACAATCACTGACAACCAGGAGTCGTCACGCCTTTTCGGGCGTTTTTCTAGTATTTATCCGCTAACCATAGTAGAAAATTTGGGGAAATGGAAGAATTGGCTTACCGATTGTGGTGTCTGGCCAAGGCGCGAATACCGAGGGTTTTGGAAGGATTCCAGAACAACTCCTGACCCCGATTCAACCCATTTTTTTTCGCAAGATATTGATATATATGTATATTCCTAACACGAAAAGGGCGCCCAGCGTATCGGCAGTAATGTCTTTCTGTGCATCCCAGATATCACCCTGGGAGCCCAGTACCGCGATACCCGCCTGGGCATCAACGCTGATGGCGTACTGCCATTCGATAACTTCATAAAGACCTGCCACCGTTACGATTGAGAACAATGGGAACAGGAATAACAGCCAGCGCGATCGTACCAGTCGCTTTCGATGCAGAAGCTCGGCAATGGCATAGGCGTAGAAGCCGACACTGAAATGCGCCAGCCGGTCATAGTGATTACGCTCAAAACCGAACAGGTTGCTGACAAAATCAAATGGTACGCGCTCAAACGTGTAGTGCCCGCCTATGGTGTGAAGAATAATGAACACCGACATCAGGCTATAAGCCATGGCTGAAAACCGGAAATGACGGTAACTGTATACCAGCAGGGAAACTATGATGATGACGGGGATGTTTTCCGCCCACCAGACATCACGCGAATACGGCTCGACCGCGCAAATCGAAAACACGATCAGGTACAGACCAAGAAGAGCATGTGGCACGACCTGGCCGCGATTCTCTGGCTTCATCAGAATGACTCCCATGGAAACCCGGCGATAATGGTCACGCCAAGCCCTTCACGCCCATGGGCTACGTCAGCGCGAATCACCATTCCGGACTCTGTCACCAGTCGGCCACCAATGCCGTAACTATGACGCATTTTTTCGCCCAGGTCCCTGCGCCGATCGGCCACTGTTCCGATTTCATAAAAGAATGCCAGCTGCAAAGCACTGCGGACATCCTTGGCAATAAAAATATCAAACGGCGTGGATTCATCAGTCAGGTTCCAGCGATACTCAATGCCGGCGAACTGCGTATGCGCCGCGTTATATCGCCCCATGGGATAGGATCGCAATCGACTCGTGCCACCCAGACCATCAACCGTTCCGTACTTGTTGCCCGCAACGACATTGTCGACCAGCTTCAGGCAGTCAGCCTGCTGGTCAGCAGTGCCGAGTGTACAATCCAGGCCCATGATACCCTGCACCGCCAGTGGATCGGTCTCACCCTCCTTGCGCACATGCGCGTCAGCCTGGTAGTAGTTGAACACCAGCGTATCCCAGCGCCGGAACGGGTAATAGCCGGTAAAGTTATACTGCATGGCAAACTGGTCCGGCGCGTAATCTTCGCGACGCGGGCTGTGTCGGGCAGTCAGGTCAAACCTGAGGCCAACCCTTGGGTTCAGATAGTCATCGGTATAGTCAATTCGGCTTCCGGCGGCATAGGCCTGGAAATCCTCGCGATCAGCGCTGTCGGTAGCCTGGATCAGCTCACCATCCTTGTCACGAATTGCCGACAGTTGCCAGTAGCCGGTATAACCCATCAAGTAAAACTCGAACATGCGATCAAGCCAGGTAGCGGTGAGACGGCTGCCGAAAAAATCATTGTCATCCATTTCCATGATCAGGTAGTCATCCTTGTCACCGCTGATGCCACGGGTGTTATATGCCTGGAGACTGACCTTGTTGAACGAGCTTCCGCTCACATCCATGATCAGATGTCGATCAACAAGGTGGATGTCCGACGCCGTCACGCCGACACCCTTCAAGTCTCCCTGTAATACATAACCAAAAATATCAGCGTGGGTTTCCGAAACATTGGGCACAACACCCAACAGGGCGACGCCGTCACCGACTCCGGGCAAACTGTAAGGAAACGGAAATACGTAATAACCGGATTCGGTCTGAAACTGGTCACGACGTCGATCAATTGCTTCACCATCAGCACTCACAAGCAGAAGACATAGGCCGACAATGGCAACAAAAAACGTTTGGGCGAACCCGGTTTCCTTTTTCACGAATCACTTCCTCCCTGGCGTGCTATGAGTTACAAGCGTACAACGACAAGACATTTTTTCGCTGCATGTTCATGGACGAGGCCGCTGGTTTTCTCAAGCCGGGGCTGGCATCGCCCGACGTCGCCACAAGGCCAAGGTGATCAGCAGCAGGCATATTACGGAAATTGTCGCCGGGAACAGTACGGTCGCAACACTGTAGTTTTCAAGTGCCAGCAGCACAACGGCATTTCTCACCGAAAACATGAAGAAAAACAGCATTGACTCGGAATACGGCTGGTCGTAGGTCTTTCTTGCTGTCGGACCAAAACCCAGCACATCAATGGAGGTCAGAATGATGACTGCCATCGCCGGATCACTGGTAAGGTACCACAGCGGCAATGACGCCAGCGAAGCTGCGAAAAACAGCCAATCTACCCTGGTAATGGAAATGTCCGCCCGCCTGTGCCAGGCAAGCACCGCGACCACAATAGTCAGCACTCCGGACAATCCTATCGGCCAGGCGCCAACTCCGCCGGCATCAGAAATCTGGGCAAGAAACACGATAAACGTGGTGAGGCCCCAGATAATCCATGAAAACACATGGGGCCGCACATCACCACGAAGGATTGATCGCACATAGGGAACAAAAATGACCAGTGTAATGATCGTTGCCACGACGCTCAGGATCAGCTTGATATGGGTATCGATCATTCGATTGTGTATTCCAGCCGGTTCAGTTTATCGAGTCCAGTCGCGAACTGCACAATTGCCGTTTGCGCCTGGCAAAATAAACCACAAAACCATAAACAACGCCATTCCACATCAACAGCGCGACCGCCATCAACGTGATAACCCGCCCGGAAAGCGGTCCCGGGTATACCAGCGGCACGATATAGTGATCCATAAACCCGCCGCCATAGCCGGCTTCGCCGGCCATTTGACGCAAGCGCTGCTCCCAGGCAGTTAATGGGCATGGAAACGACAACAGATTGATGGCTGCCGCCCACAAGGCGGCCGGTACGTGAACCCAGGCAACACGATGCCAGCCAAGAGCCAGTAGTCCGCCCAGTATTGCAAACAGGATAAACGCGAGATGGCACAGCAACACTACATCAGCGAGAAAAGACCAGGTCATGGCTGCGGGTTTCCTGTACTGATAGCCAATCGCCACTATAGCGCCAAAATCACTGTCTGTGACCTGCTTGTTTTGCTGGCGCGAATAACAGGCCACAGCGCATTGACCGTACCGGAACAAGCGGGTGTAATAGCGCCACGTTTATTACAATGTTGTCCGGACAATGCCCCTGCTGCCCGTTATCGAAACAGTTCTGCCGGTTTTCCTGATTGCCGCACTGGGATACTTCTATGGCCGCAGGTTTGACACTGATATCGAAAACATGAACCGGCTGAACATGGATGTATTCATCCCGGCTTTGATTTTTTCCGCGCTGTCGGCGAAAGGTTTTGATATTGCCTCGTACCAGGCCTTGATGCTGGCCGGCATTGCCGTGGTGCTGGGCTCTGGCCTGCTGGTATTGCCATTCCTGCCCTTGATTCGGGTGCAGTGGAAGACCTTTGTACCACCAATGATGTTCACCAACAGCGGTAACATGGGCATTCCGATCCTGCTACTGGCTTTTGGCAGTGATGTATTGCCGGCAGCCATTATACTGTTCCTCGCGGAAAATACGCTACACTTCACCCTGGGCATGTACCTGCTGAATCACCGGGCCGGTTTTCTGCGCGTATTGCGTACGCCCATGATTCTCGCCAGTATCGCCGGCATAGTCGTGAGTCTCACGGGCATCACTTTGCCGCGCGCCATTTCCGCGCCGGTGGATATGATTGGCCAGATCGCTATTCCGCTCATGCTGTTCACCCTGGGAATACGCATGGTGCAGGCCGATTTCAGTGACGCCCGTCTTGGCATTATCGCCGGTATCCTGGCCCCGGCAAGCGGCCTGACGATGGCCTGGCTGATCAGTCCATTTCTGAACCTGGATCCGACACAACAAGCGTGCCTGTACGTGTTCGCATGCCTGCCGCCCGCAGTGCTGAACTACATGGTGGCCGAGAAGTATAACCAGGAACCCAAAAAAGTCGCATCGATCGTGTTTATTGCCAACCTGATGGCTGTAATCACGTTACCGATTGTGCTGGCACGAGTACTGTAAAAACCCCTGCAAAACACCGCGTACCGCCAGGTTACCTCGCCGGCGCCACGCCAGTTTCCTCATTAAACTCGTACATTTTTCACACTTGCGCATCGTGTAAGATATGACTTCAACCATGCACATCGGAATTCTTAACGCCCGTTCCGGGCTTTAGCAAGAACAACTTCATGATCGACCGCGGTTTCCGACTTTCCGTTCTGGCGTTTGGATTTTTTCTGGCTCTCGTCGCATTTCTGCTGATTTACGACGGCTATACCCAGTACCGACAATATCGCGAATTCCAGACCACGAATGCTGCAACGGTTGCCAGGGGTGTAGCGGCCGAAGTGGAACGGTTCATAACCGAAAAACAACGCCTGGTGAATATTTTCACCATGGATCATATTCGGCAGATATCCTCAGCGGCGGCAAACGAGGCACACATCGCCAAAAACATCGCCTACCTTCATGAGCGGGCACAGCGATATTTTCCGGATTACTTTGCGCTCACTATCCTGGACCAGGACCTTGATCCGATCATTGACGACTTTGACGGACTCATTGGGGAAGTTTGCCTGCAGGACACGCGCGCTGCACTTGAATCCGGGCGATACAATACGCGCATACATCCCAATCCCGCCGCCTATCATTTTGATGTTGCCAGTCCATGGCAGACCAACGGCACAAACGGCGCGTTGTTAATCGGTTTTCACGCAGACTTTCTCGGGCGATTACTGAAGAATCGACTGATACCCGGGCACAAGCTTGTATTGGCGGACAAGTCTGCAGATCATCTTATAGAGGTCACGCCGGATGGTTCACGCATAAACTGGTTACGCGATGACTACAGGATGCCCAGGGAAGAACTCGACAGGGTGCTGGTCAGTACTCCAGTCGTCAACAGCAGGTGGCATGTGTATTCACTACACGATCAGGACCTGTTCAGCAGCCAGATACGAAAGATCTTTTTTGAATCCGGCCTGTTGTTCTCGGGATTTTCCATTCTCGTTGCTGTCGCCCTGTACCGCCTTCACAACGAAGCGAAACAACGCATGAAAGCCGAAAAGATCAAGAACGAATTTATTTCCCTTATCAACCACGAGCTACGCACACCCCTGACCGCGATACGGGGTGGTCTCGGCCTTATTGCCGGTGGCGTTACCGACAGCATAAGCGGAAAAACCACTGAACTGGCCCGCATGGCACTGAACAACGCCGAACATCTCAGCCAGCTTGTCGATGATTTTCTTGATGTGCAGAAATTAAGTTCCGGCAAGCTTGAATATCACAAGGAGCTGGTCGACCTCGGTTCTGTTATCAGGCATGTGATGGACAGCTACCAGAGCTATGCCGGAAAATTCAACGCGCACTTGCGCTTTACCAGTTCCTGCCAGGACTGCATCGTGCATGCCGATCCGGGTCGGATCGAGCAGGTACTCGCCAACTTGTTGTCCAATGCAGTGAAATACGGAAAGGACAACGATGAAGTTATTATCAATCTGGACAAGAACGATGCCAGCGCACGCATCAGTGTTACCGATCACGGCATGGGCATACCGGAAAACTTTCGTCACCGGCTATTCAAGGCTTTTGAGCAGTCAGGGCACAAACGCGAACCGGTTATAAAAGGCACCGGTCTCGGACTCTACATTGCCAAGGCCATTATCCAGGAACATAACGGTGATATCGGCTTTGAAACCGGAGATGGTATCGGCACCTGCTTTTGGGTATCGCTACCCCTGGCCAGATAAGAGCCGAAGCTTGCCTGGTCAGGCAAACGGTAACCCGGCCAGGAGGATGTCATTCATCAAACCAGAGGAGTTGCTGGCCCCGTCAACAACTCTCTTCTTTGCCGGATTGATGCAAAAGATTGTTCAAATAGCCGGAAATACGTCCGGTTACTGCAGTCATGTCACCGGGATTCTCGCAATTCCTGACTTGCACCAGGAATCCTGACAGCAGGGTCAACAGAAATTGAGCCTCGTCATCCAGTTCCCCGGCAATCAGTCGCTTGCCGCAGGCCTCAGCCAGGGAATCCCGAAAAAACTTCTTGATGGTATTCTGGGCCGATAGTATCACTTCACGCACATCAGGCTCATGCGCGGCCAATTCCAGCGCAGTGTTCATTACCAGGCAGCCGCGCCTTACATCTTCTGACTCGGCATCTGCTACAACCAGGTCGAATAATGCAGTTATGCGTTCCAGGGCACCGTATTGTTCTGCAAGACGCTCCAGCCTGACCTCCCGCAGCATCACGTGATACTGCTCAAGGGACCGGATGAACAATGTACGCTTGTCGCCGTAGGTATTGTAGATACTGGCCCGGTTGATGCCCATTACATCAACAAGATTGCTCATGGACGTGGCATGGTAGCCATGCGTCCAGAACTGACACACCGCCTTGGCCAGGGTCTCGTCAATGTTGAATTGCGGTTGTGAAGGCATAAAAATTCCTAGATTGAAAAATCGGCAACCCATCCACCAGAAGTAAAATCGAGCAATACATCACGCGGCGCCATTTTCATGGCCGCGCCAGACCTGAATTCCTGCTTTACCGGGAAACTTCGGGCAAACTCTTCCGGATCGCAACTGGCTGCCTGAACCGTACGAAACGCCAACTCAATGTCCTGGTTCACCTTGATCGGCTCCAGCCCCATGATCTCGCCCGGATCATGGAACAGCGCCCGCTTTTTTACCACGCAGGTGAAATAGAGCTGCAACTCTATCAGCAACGGCTGGTTACGACGGGCCAGCTCCCTGGCAGCCCTGCGGGTCCAGCGCACCGTCACGGGCTTATTGCGCAAGCTCACCTGCTGCTGGTAACGAGACGGGTGCAGCAGCTTGTCGAGAATATGCAGCGGATTTGGAACAGAAAAATAACTGTAATGCAGATTCACACCTGTCTCCTTATTGGAACGATCGTTCCAAACGACACTAACACGTTTGGAACGATCGTTCCAGTCGCTCTTTCGACACGCCAGGCGCGAGCAGCGACAGCCAGCCTCTATTTTATTGTTATAATTCAGAATATTATGAGTAGTAGCAAACAATATTTATCGAACTGTTCCGCCGACAGGCACAGTTCTTTGCCGCCGGCAAAAAGAAAATGGCCCGCGCCGTTCCCGGTCGCGAGCCTATTCGGGCAATCGGTACTCAAGGACAGGTTCTGGTTACCGATACCGACACACTGTCGAAATGGTACATCCCCCCGCTGTCCCGGGCATAAAAGCGGAGATCATGTGTATTGGCGCCACAATTCGGCGCATACAATTTTGCCGTCAGGCTTCCCGCAAACGCAGCCAGTACTGATTCTGCCTGGCCGTTGATAGACGTTGTCCAGGTGAAATTCTTGTTGCCGAGCAGTCCGTCTTCAGTATCAGTTGCGGTTCCGGCAATATTTACCGAGGCATACCATCCTGATGTGTCTTGCAAAGATGCTGCGAAGCCCTGTCCTGCGAGTGGCGCACTTATTGCCGCAAACGGCGGGTAATTGAACGCGAATATCCTCTCGGCATAAAAACCTCCTGGCGCGGTACCCAAGTTTCCTGCTATGACGCCTTCCCATGATAGATGCATGCCATCAAGAAAGTTCGCGCCTTGCTGGCCGGTGGAAATAATCACATGTTTCCTGTCAGCAAGTGACACCTCTGCACGGGCATCAACGATTACAGGCGTCACCGCGTCTGCCACAAATGTTCCTCCCAGCGCTGCCCAGCTACCTGCCCGGCTGACAAGGTTATCATCACGATGGTCCAGCACCAGCGTACCCAGCTCACCGTTGTAATTAACACGCCAGCTTCCCAGGTACGACTCGGGAGCGAGAGGCCGGGCGCTGTCATACGCTGATGCCAAGAAAGCGGACTGCCTGGCATACCCGCCCCAAACCGTGGCATTGCCGTCATAATGCAGGCCGGCCATGGTCATATCATCGTAGGTGAAATTCTGGTATTCAAATCTTCTTCCCTGCAACTGGTCCCACCGCAGGTTTGGATTTGCCCAGTCAATGTAATAGGTCATCGATCTCCCGCTGATTACGCCATTCACGCGATAGGCATTCCCGGCAGCATCATAAAATGTGCCAATACGCTTATCCGCAACCCCGGCTACCCTGGGATATTCATCAAACAATGCTCGGGATGCACCCGGCATATGATAAACATGCAACTCTCCATGATGTCCGTCAAATGACAAATTCCACTTCCCGACAAAGGCCAGTTCCGGCCATTGCGTGGGCACATTAACGGTTTCGATATAACCGCCACTTGTTCCATAGGTACTCAGATAATTGTAGGAAATACGAGTCCAGCCGTCCGCCCCCGCGCCGTTTATTCCCCAGCTATTCTTGACTATGAAGAAAGGGTTGGCCGGGTCGGATCGATCATACCCGACAATCAGCATTGAATGGCCGTCCAATGCCGTAGAGCTATCGGGAACCCAGACACCGCCAGTACGGTTACCACCAACAAGAAAATCCCAGACCACCTCGTGCCCCATCAATAACGCCGCTTCAATTTCTGCCGGTGTATTGCCGGTCGCCAGCTTTCGAAACGAGCCGATTGAGTAATAGTTTCCGGCCGTCACGGCTGTGCGCGGAAGAATGGCGGGATCCAGATTATAATCACTGGCGTTGCGCTGATTCTTCCAGTATGGATCAGCCCAGTCACCGCACGTCGCGCAATAGGGGGTTAAATCCGGGTTGCCCGAAACATACGGCATATCCGTTTCGGACGGCACCCTCATCCAGTTCCGTAGCGCGCCGAGATAATACAACCCGGTGCCTCCGCCGAATGCCGCGACTTGTGTTTCAGTGAAATTCGGACCAAGCGTTGCCGGGCTCTCATCAGGAATTCCATCCCCGTCAAGGTCTGAAACGACCCCATCTCCGTCCCTGTCTTCAGGATTGCCCCAATTTGGATGAATCCACATGGTTTTTCCCATGTGGTTAACGAAATCTTCGGCCAGATTCAGATCGCCATAGCCGGCCTCTTTGTACGCTGCCTCCATGGCTGCTACAACCGAGAAAGTAATACAGGTACGCTTTCCCCCCTGATTTTTCAATGGCGTCTGCTGGAACCGGAGATCCACTACATCAGGAACATCAATATCAAGATTACCGTTTTCGTCACAAGCCGAAACAACCGTCATAACCAGCATGCATGTAACAGCTTTCGCTACCGGCTTCATGAAGATTTTCATACACGATTTCCTCTCACCTTTGGATCCGTCTGTTTTGATGCCACCCGCAACACTGATTCACCCCGCCGGCATCCGGTCACAGGGTACAAAACCAATATTAGTTAATGATTATTGATTGCAAAGTGATCTTGATCACATATCCGAGATGATAACTATATACGTGAACAACATGGTTTCATATATCGTTTTATAATTCATCATGACAAATGCAACAGGCGGCAATACTTTCGTATTAACAGTTGAGACAAAAGATGGATGGATTTTTTTAATTCAATTTTAAGACGTCTTGTTTCACTATCAGGACAACACGTACAATTACCCAAGTAACATATCGAGAAAAGTTTCGAGCCTCGTAATGTCAAACCTGGCGGCATTCTCCCAGGCATGTATTTCCGTGCAGGCGTAACCGGGTACTGCTGACGGGTTTAGTGCGTTAAACAGGAATATGCCCTGCTCTTCAGCCAGCTGTTGATGCCGTTCCATCAACGTCACTGCATCGCCTTTCAGGTAGAGCTGGAAGAAATTCACCTGCGGTGGATCGGGATTCACGATAACCCGGTCATGAGCCGAAAATATTCCCGCCAGCTCACGCGCACGGACATTCCAGGCCGGTATCTGTGGCAACACCTCGTGCATACGCGTCCGCGCTGAAACAACAAACGGGGCCTGGGTATACAGATTGCCGCCGTGACGCCGCTGCCAGGTTCGGCTTTCCTGGATAAAAGATTCATTGCCAAGCAACATGCTGCCACACATGCCGCCGATATCCTTGTAGAACGAGACATAGATGCTATCGAACAACTCCCCGATCTCGCCCAGGCTCCGGCCATAATAATCCTGGCACTGCCAGATGCGCGCACCATCAAGATGAATGGCAATCTCTCTTTCACGACACCACCGGCTCATCGCTACCAGCTCATCCCAGTCAGGCAACTGACCACCAATCATGCGCATTGGCAACTCTATCAATACAGCAGCCGGTTTTGAGCCAAGCCTTTCGAGATCAGTCAAATTCATTACACGATGCCGCATGGCTTCCGGTGCGCCGAACTGGATACGGCGCAGGCCGTGCAGATACTGGTAGCCAAGATACTCCGCGATTTCCGGGTGTGATTCCGGGTGCATGGCTACAGTCAGATTAGCAGCACGATCACACCAGATGCGCAAGGCGATCTGTTGCGCCATGGTGCCTGATGGCATAAATACGGCCGATGCCTTGTTAAACATCCCCGCGACTTCAGCCTCAAATTCGCTGATGTATTCTCCTGCGCCGTAAACATCCGGCGCTACAGATTCGTCAACGACTTCAGCCAGGGATGACAACATCTCCTTGACGTTTAGTCTTGAGCCGTGGCCTGGCAGTATGTCAGTGCAATTCTTTAATATCTCACTCATATCTACGATGTCACCATATTTCTTGTGCGCCCTCCCCGGCAAAAGTATCTGCGTTGGATAGCTTCAGCAACGGGCGAAAACACGGGGCACATCCAATACATATAACCGGTATCAACTTCCGGGTTCGAATACTACAACGGTTCCGGGAATCCAAAAAGTCTGTGCCATGAATCGGCTCCTGAAACATCTTTGTGCGATACACGGTTCGCACCGGGCATAAACCTGAATCATCAGCGCTGACAAAATACTTGCCATTTTACTGGCATCAGTTGGCATCACTTCGGGGAAATATTGCTGATACACGTAGTACGCACGGGGAATCTGTTCTTTATCGATCCGGAAAGGGTCACTTATTGCGGAATGACTTGCCGAGTGCGCCACTCTTTTTTCCGGTTGCGCAGCCCGTTATTGACAACCACGGTTGCCATAGGCCGATACGGCAGGACCTGTACCTGCAAAGACCTGTGGCCAGAACTGATACCGGCCAGCCTGTCGTGGAATCAGCCTGGAACTGGGCAGGTTTTTCTGTCTCTATATACTGCGCCGGGGAGGGTGCTTGGCGCCAAAGCTGGACGGGTCGACGGGTTGCTTGTTAACCGGTTTTTTTGCGCTTGCCTCGGGCGATGCGCTCACTCATGTTGCGCGCACAATCTTCAGCATACTGCGTTACCTGCTGTAACGTTCCCCTGCGGTTCCCTACCAGGGTATTGCGACCCAGTGCAATTTCATAACGATACCAGTTGCCGTCCTTTATTCCTGCCGGCCGCTCAGCTTTTTCTACTGACAGGACGTGATACGACTCTTCAGGTGAAGCTGGCTGATTCAAGGTTTCCATTCATTTGACTCCATAAATTGGAAAATTAGGTCTACCGGCGAGCCGACTTTCGCCCCTTGCCGCCAGGTTTCTCGTGCCTGACTTGCAGTGTTTTTCCGTCAATAATTTTTCCATCAAGGCCGGAAATGGCGTTTCGTGCCTCGTGCCCTTCCATCTCAACAAAACCAAAGCCTTTGCAGTCACCGGAAAAGATATCCTTCACCAGCTTGACGGAGCGCACTTTGCCAAATTCGGAGAACAGCGTTTCCAGGCCGGTTTCAGTGGTTCCTCGTGCGAGATTGCCAATAAACAGTGTCTTCATAACAAACCCTCATTGGCATTGACCTACCGGAAAAAACAAACCCCGCAGGCGCGGGGTTGTCCTTGTAGTACTGCGGGCCAGGTCAGACTCTGACGTTGGAAGCCTGCGGACCCTTGGGACCGTCTTCCACATCAAATGTCACTTGCTGTCCTTCTGCCAGGGTGCGGAAACCATCGCTGGCAATAGCGGAAAAATGTACGAATACATCCTTGCTGCCATCAGAATTGGTAATAAAGCCGAAGCCCTTGGATTCGTTAAACCATTTAACGGTTCCTGTTGCCATTTTAAACCTCTTGAGAAAATTGAATTGAACACAATACAAAACTGACGAGGTTATTAGCAGGAGAAACCATTGGGAAGAACTTCTGACAAGAACCAGGAGAGTATGTAGTGGCGGAGATTCTACGGCAAAATTGGATCAATAGACAGCCTGACAAGCCCAAATCGGGACAATTTTCGGTTTGTTTTGGGAAAAAACCGGAAAAACTACAAAAATTTACCAAAATCCGGGCCAACCCGGGCACTGGCTACCGTTATCCACGGCTTGAATTCGTCTGCACTAAGCCGATTTGTTGAAGGCTTAATTGACGTTGTCGTGTCCGTAATACAGTCGACGCCATCCCTTTTTGCGTGTTTCGTGTCACTCATTTCCGCCTAATTAAAACACGCTACCCCCCAAGGGCGGGCATAATTCCCGTAACTGTTCAGGACAAGGCACTTCCCCGCTGTGGCATGGTCCTTTAAGACTTCTGAATAACTTCAGCTTGACTCATTTCGCAATACTGACTCCGGCCGCTACTGGATACAATTCGCCCTGATTTGCTGCCTTGTTCCAATAAACCGGCGTAAAAACATGGCAAATCAGCCCGGTCCACACCTGGCAGAATATTTACAAGGCTTGCTGTTATCCAGAATGCGGCAAGGCTGTGCGAGTTTTTGGTAACGCGGGTTTCCAAAAATACCTGATTCCGACTTAAAAATTAGCTATTGGCCTTCATTCATTGAATACGGCACCAGCCGGGCTGTGGTGGTCGGTAACGGGCTGCCTTGTTCCGGAACCCGAACTGTTTCATATTTTTGTTTGTATTCCGACAAGTCTGTAGACAACCCTGGTTACCGGTTTCTGTAAAAAATATACCACCAGGACCGGAACAAAAAATATCGCCACCAACAACAGAATCATGGAATGACCGGACTTAAGAGGAACTACGGAATTTTCGGCAGTCACCCTGTAGATTGATACAGAACTGAACCCACTGTCTCCCGCCATAAAGATTTCCACTTCCTGTGAATCACCGCTATCTTTCAATACTTTCACGGTTGCATAGGCCTCGCCTTCCGGTTCCCACCGGTAACTCATTTCTTTTTCCGGCACACGGAAATCAAGGTCTGGATACTTGGTTTTGTACCGCTCTGCGTCGTCGGTTCTATATGGAACCACATGCAATTCCGGCGTATGTGATTTCTCCTTTGCCATAAACGCAACAAAAAACATCGGGAGTGTGCCTTGCTGATCCAGATCCTTGATATCCAGATACGGGCTTTTCACATACAGCACACCCATCCCGGTACATGACCCCAGTAACACGATACTCATGGTCACAATTACCAGAATTCGTACAGCTACCTTCTTTGGCGTCGACGACTTCATAACCAAACACTCCCTGATTTAAGCTCAACCCGGTCTCTGAATTATCCAGATTAGCCAGACGTCTTTCTGGTTCCACTCCAGGTTCATATAAATCATCAAGCCCTGTACCTGATACATTCCTTACGAACCGGGAATTTCTTCATCAATATTGTTCCCGCAATACGGGCAATATTTCAGGGACTTTTTGACCGAGAACGGGCTTCCCGCGTACATGGCGATAACACCCCATTGACCATTGCATGCCGGGCAACGGATAAAAAACAAGGAACCGATTATCAAGAAAAAGAAAATACCGAATATAGACCAGGCTCCGACCGCCACGGAAACAACTATATTCTCCGAAACAAACGGCAGGACCAATCCCAAGATTATGCAAATATCAATAAGTACGGAAAATATTCTCTTTTTTCGATTTAATGCTTCCCGGATAGTCATTCCACGTACTCCTGATCGATTTTGGTTGCCATAATATCATCTTAATATACATAATTTTAGGCAGACAACCGGAATAATTTCATAACTTGTGCCGCGTACAAATGGGTATATTTACGGATATGAGTATACCTGCAATAACAAGACTGGAATCTGCTACACTGCTCTGGCAAGAGTCGTACAGGTCTCGCTTTATTGCTACGGGCAACCATTATGCCGGGCGAATTGATTACCAAAACGTAACAGCGCAGTTATATTTTTGCTGACCCTGATCTTTAACCCTGGTTCACCATGGTCTCTGCATTTATTAGGCGCCCAGTCCGGCAAAACTCTTTTCTGGCCGCATCCAGGTTGTACGGCATCATGGTGAGACACATATCCAGAATGGCGCGCCATAGCACCACATCGTATTTGTTCAAGTCACTCCCTGGATAATGCTTCTCTTTTCACCTTGCAGTAACCGCATGCCGTCAACGACTACATCTCGCCATCGCGGTACTCCGTCGCAACATCTTTGCCGGGAACGCTGTTTTTGCCATTCCAGGCAAATAGCCTGTACCCCCGGGACTATCAAAATCTGAACATTTTCATTTTTTTACCCCCGCCATGATGCAACAGACGGGGATTCTGAGTCGCGCCAGGCGGAATTATGATTTTTTCCGGCTTCGGGACCAGTCTCTTCCCGGCCAGGCTCGCGCGCAACCAGGATGGTCCGGCTTCATTCCGGCCAATCAAAAAAAACGGCCCACGAAAGGGGCCGTATATTTCGAGATGGTGATCTCATTTTAGCGTCAGGTTAACGCTTGCTCCGCCGCAGGCGGGACAACAGCCTCCTCGCCATGTCGCCAAACATTTCTGTCTGGGTCGGGTGCGGATGAATGGCACGCGCCACCTGCTCCAGCGTCATGTCACCGGCAACCATCATCACGCCTTCGCCGATCAGCGTATCAGCATGGTCAGCAAGGAAATGTACGCCGATGATACGGTGCGTATCCTTGTCGGCGACGATCTTGATCATGCCTGAAGTCTCGTTGGTGATCATGGCCTTGGCATCAATGGCCATGGGCGCTTTCACTTCAACGGGATTCATGCCGCGAGCCTTGGCCTGATCAACCGACAAACCGACAAACGCGGCCTGCGGACGGGTGAAAATCACACCGCAATCCTTGGCATCGTCATACGGGAACGGGTGACCGGTCAGAAGATCGGCAACAACGCGTCCCTGCTGGCCGGCCGTGTGGGCCAGCATCAGGCCGCCGATAACGTCGCCCACGGCAAAGATATGCGGCACGTTGGTACGACAATATTCATCGACCTTGATAACACCGTTCTCGGCCTTGACGCCACACTTGTCCAGCAGCAACGGTTCCAGTACCGGGCGCTTGCCAGTAGCGACAATGACATAGTCACACTTGAAGTTCTTGGTCTTGCCCTCGGCGTTTTCATAACTGAGTGTCATATCACCGGGCTTGCCGGAAATCTTCTTGGCCTTGGCAGATACTTCCAGGGTCAGGTTCTTTTCTTCGTTGAGCAGCGCGGTCAGGTTCTTGGCAATTTCCGGCTCCACTTCTTTCAGTGGCCGATCAGCCGCTTCCAGTACCGTGACCTTGGCACCGAGATCGGAAAAGATCTGCGCCATCTCAAGACCAATCGCGCCGGCACCTATGACACCGAGACGCTTGGGCGCATTCTTCAGCGACCAGACGGTATCAGATGTGAGCACGCCCTTGTTGTCGTGGCCATCGATAGGCGGCACAAACGGTGGCGCACCGGTGGCAATAACCGCGACACCGAACGTTACGGACTTGCCTTTCTTGCCATCACCGGGAATCGCGCGAGCATGCGGATCATCAGAATTGCCGCCGGTATCAACAAAAACTGAATGATCCGATTCAAACCGGGCAAAGCCCTGGATGACGTCAATCTTCACACCCTTGTCAGTCTTGAGGGCCATGTCGCCACGAGTTTCGAGAACAGACTTGCGGGTCTTTTCCAGCTTCGCCCAGGACAGGGTCGGTTTGTTGGTCCCCTGCACACCCAGGTGCGAGTCATGGGCACGATCGCGTACACGATCAGCGCCGGCACGCCAGGCCTTGGACGGGATACAGCCGCGCCACAGGCACTCACCGCCGGGGAACGGCGCGTCGTTAATCATGGCCACTTTCTTGCCATGCTGGGCAAGATCGCGGGCGCAGTCTTCACCGCCCGGACCGCCGCCGATAACAACAACATCGTAATCCCAGCTACCTTTTGGTATTTCAACCGGGGCAATAGCGGGCGCAGAAACAGCTGCTGCTGCCTTCGGCGCTGGCGCCTTGGTAACTGCCAATACCGGGGCCTGGCCGCTGAGCCATACCGGCTGCTCAACAATTTGCCTGAACACACCCAGGAACTTGGCCGCGTCGGCACCGTTGATAATACGATGGTCAGCCGTCATGGTAACCGGCATGCCTTGCGGGCCGGCGCTGGCAATAGCAAAAATCGCTGATGTACCCGGTGTCGGGATCGCATCAAACTGCGCCACGCCGAGCATACCCATGTTGGAAATGGTGAACGTAGGGTTGGAATACTCATCAGGCTTCAGGCGACGTGCGCGGGCACGATCAACCAGGTCAGCCCAGTCAGCGCTCAACTGGCCGAGGTCCTTGTTCAATACATCACGCAGTACCGGCACCACCAGGCCCATGCCTTCAGTGGATACGGCAATACCCACATCGATCTGGTCGCGCTCGACGATGCGGTCCTCGTGCTGGTACACGGAGTTAACGCCCGGGAACTGTTCGATAGCCAGGGCGGATGCCTTGGCCAGGGCAACGGTCAACGATACACCCTTGGCCTTGGATTCTGTCTTCAGTGCCGACTCGTCAATATTGACGGTAACGCGGAACAGCGGCATGGACAGTGAGTATTCCATGTTGTGCGATACCGCTTTTTCCATGGCGGTCATCGGTCGACCTTCACCGGCCACCTGCAGAATACGCTTGGTAGAACCCTTCTGGATGCTGCTGTTCATGACGTCAGCGGCGACAATCACGCCGCCAGGGCCGCTACCGGCAAGGCCGTTCAGGTCAATACCGTGGGCACCGGCCAGTTGCCGTGCGTAGGGTGTCGCCTTGCCTTTACGTGGACGCGGTGCCGGTGAAGCGCCGTGTGGCATGGCCGGAATACGGGTCTTGGGTTTGGCCGTGCCATGGGGCTCGGACTTGGGCTTGGCGGTCGGGGCAACCGGGGTTGGAGCGGAAGCGCCTGTCTTGGAACTGTCTACCACCTGGTCCTTGTTCTCGACAAGATAGGCAATAGGCTCGCCAACAGGCACTACGCTATCAACTTCCAGCAAAGGACCAGACAGGTAGCCTTCACGGAACACTTCAGCGTCCATAACCGCCTTGTCGGTTTCCACCGTGGCGACAACCGTGCCACGCTCAACAAAATCACCGATACTCTTTTCCCAGCTGACCAGGGTACCTTCGGTCATGGTGTCAGAAAGCTGCGGCATCTTGATGGCATAGGCGCCTTCTGTCGGCGCACCCTGCTCTTCTGCTACCGGTTCGGACACTTCCGGTTCGGCCGCCGCCACCGGTACATTACCGCCCTCAATAACAGCATCAGACGATGCCACCAGCTTGGCCATGGCGCCACCAACCGGGATCACGTCGCCCTCGGCTGCCAGCGGGCCGGAGAGATAGCCCTCGCGGAACACCTCGACATCCATGATGGCCTTGTCAGTTTCGACAGTGGCGACAACCGTGCCACGCTCAATGTAATCGCCGACCTGCTTCTCCCAGCTTACGACGGTACCTTCTTCCATCGTATCGGAGAGCTGCGGCATCTTTATAATGTATTCATCTGCCATTTTCTGACTCACAACCTTTCAGTTTAGTTAGCAGTTAGCAAACAACCGGCTACTAAATCTTGCCCATTACCTTTAATGCACCCTGGTAGACGTCATCCGCATCGGGAATGGCGGCTTTTTCCAGCTTGGCATTGAACGGGACAGGAACGTCGGCAGCATGGATACGCACAGGCTGTGCGTCCAGTGCATAGAAACAGTCTTCGATCACAGTTGCCATGATTTCCGCACCCACGCCCACCGGTGCTTCGTCTTCTTCAGCAACCAGGAAACGATGGGTCTTTTCTACGGAACGGCGAATGGTTTCGCGATCAAGCGGCTTCAGTGAGCGCAGGTCCAGGACTTCGGCGCTGATCCCGTCCGCTTCCAGACGCTTGGCCGCTTCCAGGCACAGGTGAACCGAATAGTTGTAACCAATCAACGTAATGTCGGTACCTTCACGCACGATCTCCGCGCCTTCCAGCGGACGGAAAAATTCTTCATCAGGAATCTCTTCCTTCAGGTTATACATGCGCTCATGCTCGATGATGATGACCGGGTCATTGGAGCGTACGGCTGACTTGAGCATGCCATAGGCATCCAGCGGGCCACGTGGTGTCACCACACGCAGGCCGGAGGTGGACATGAACATGCGCGCCAGTCGTGCAGAATGCTGTGCCGCCAGCTGGTGCGCTGTACCGCCAGGGGTGCGCAATACGATCGGGCACTGCAATTGGCCGCCGGACATATAGCGAATCTTGGCGGCGGCGTTAACAATGGTATCAAGCGCCAGCAGCGCAAAGTTAATAGACATGATTTCAATGATCGGGCGCATACCAATCATGGAAGCGCCGATACCGATACCGGTATAGGAGTTTTCGGAAATCGGTGTATCGATAATGCGGTCGGCGCCGTACTTCTCCCACAGGCCAGAAGTGGCTTTGTAGGTACCGCCGGCAACGCCGATATCCTCACCCATGGCAATGACCATCTTGTCGTTTGCCATTTCCTCGTCATGGGCACGACGGATCGCTTCCCAGTATGCTGTTTCTGCCATATTTATATCTCCCGTCCTTACTGTTGCAGCGGGCCGATCCAGCGCGGATCGGGGTTATCATCAAGTACGTAACGATCCAGTTCTTCAACCTTCGGTTCCGGACTTTCCTCGGCAAACTTGACGATATCGTTTTCGATTTCGTTGTCGATTTCCTTTTCCATTGCCTTGATGTCGTCGGCGGTCAATACACCGGCATCAATCAGGCGCTGGCTGTAGATTCTGATCGGGTCACGCTTTTCCCATTCCAGTTCTTCGTCGCGGGTACGGTAACCCTTGGCATCAGACATGGAGTGACCACGGAAACGGTAAGTCATGAATTCAATGAAGTACGGCTTGCTTTCCTTGCGCACGTAGTTAACAGCCTTCTCGGCTTCAGCCATAACAATATCAATGTCCATGCCGTCGTGCTGGCTGGACTTCATGTTGTAGGCCGTATCCACACGCTTGTACTGATCCTTCTGTGCCGTGGAGCGGCTGATCTCGGTACCGATGGCATACTGGTTGTTTTCGCAAACAAACAGCACCGGCAGGTTCCAGACAGAAGCCATGTTCATGGTTTCATGGAACGTGCCCTGGTTGTTGGCACCATCACCAAGGAAACAGATGGCGATCTGGCCGCTGCCCTTGTGCTTGGCGCCCAGCGCCAGGCCGGCGGCCAGCGGGAACGGTTGTCCAACCAGTGCGTAACCACCCATGAAATTCTGGCTGGCGTCGAAAATATGCATGGAACCGCCACGACCCTTGGACGAACCGGTTTCCTTTCCATACAACTCGGCCATGACTTCGCGCGCCGGGGCGCCGGTCTTGATGGCATGAATGTGATCGCGGTAGCCGGTGATTACGTAATCGTTTTTCTCACCCTGGCCGACTACAGCCTTTTCAAGAACACCAGTGGCGACCGCTTCCTGGCCTGAGTACAGGTGCAGGAATCCACCGATTTTGCGTTCCATGTAGGCTTCGAAGGTGCGATCCTCGAAGCGACGATAAAAAATCATTTCGCGCAGCAAGCGCTTCTGGTCTTCTTTGTTCATGGGTCTCCCTGATGCGTCTCTTGGTGGGGGGAACCTAATATATTCAGGTTTTACCAGATTGTATTTGGGCCAGATCAAGCGTTTGGAACACTGACAGGCGGTGTTTAAAGCGCCGGTATGATCGTGGTTTTGTGGAGTTAGGTCAAGATCGGCACAAAATCACGTGTTTTTCGTGCATTTACAAAACCCCTGGTTTACGACAAAAACGTTGATTTCTGCACAATAGCGCCTTTTAGATGCCTGTTATCCAAATTTAAGCGCAATTACCTGCGCGTTTTTGTGCATAATCTTCAACACTGGATTTCATGGCCGCTGGAATAAAATCGACACCGCAACTGTTCATACCATATTAATACTCAAAGCCATAACAATCGGCCAATAAATATTTTTTCCGACGGACGGCCATACCGACCGAGGATTGCCCTTTCGAGCGACTACAACCAGGTAAGGAGACCATCAACATGAATATGAAACTGCCACGCACATCCACCGCCGGTATTGTCCTGCTCGCGTTGTTGCAATCTTCCTGCGGGGGCAGCAATGGCAGCAGTGACAATATCTCTGGCGCGCCGAATATCTTTACACCTACCGTAACTATCGACACCAATGGGTTCAATGTTGCCAGCATTCCCTTTTCTGCATCTAGCACGGGGGTGCTGAAATGGAAAATTACCGGCACCGATATTTCTTTCCAGATCAGCTGCACCACGACCGGTTGGGTGGGAATGGGCATTAACCCGTCGGGCTCCATGACCGGGGCCGATATTGTCATGGGGTATGTAACAACCGGGGCAACCGTGGAAGACATGCACGCTACCGGTTTTTTTGCACCGACAACGGATATTACCAATCACCTTTCAGGCGTATCCGGCACAGAAATCGCCGGGACGACAGAACTGGTATTTACGCGGGCACTGGATACCGCAGACAGCCAGGACAAAGTCCTGGTCGCGGGGCAGGACACGATCATGCTGTTTGCCTGTGGACCCGGTGGTGCCGACAACTTCATGACCCAGCATCAACACAAGGCCGCGCTCAAGATCAACCTGTGACGCCAACCCGGCGGGGCCAACAGCCCCAAACCGGGGCTGTCATGCGTGACTGGTATCGCCTGCCCTCCTTACCCCAGCTTTTTTGGGCCTAAACGGACCGTCAAATAGCTGTCGCTCGCTTGAATTTCTCAGGATTCTCCCTTAGGCTTTGCCACCAATCAAATTAGTCAACTTTTATAATCGATTCGATTCATTAACCCCGTAAGAGGAAAAACCACATGAAGAACCCACTGGATTCCATCACCGGTACGATTGTATCCGGTCTGATCCTGACCGTTATTCTTTATTATGTTGTGCGCAACTTCCTGATTGCTGCCGGCTAAATAAAAACACGCGCATAAAGCGAATAACAGACACCCTGTTCCCGGGCGAGCCAAGGCTTCCCGGATGATTCTGGAGAAAGAAAACCATGGAAATCTATCTTGTATTTGACCGCTGGCTGCACGTAATGGCTGGTATTACCTGGATTGGCCTGCTGTACTATTTTAATTTCGTACAGGTACCCGGCCTCGGCAAGGCAAAGGCCGACGGCACCGCTGCCGGCATTACCAAGCACATCGCTCCACGCGCACTGCTGTGGTTCCGTTGGGCAGCCCTGGTGACCTGGCTGACCGGTTTCTCCTACCTGCACGGCCTGGGAATTGCCGCTGACGCGTTCCTGCTTAAAGGCAATGCATCCATCATCGGCATGGGCGCCTGGTTGGGCACCATCATGCTGTTCAACGTATGGGTCCTGATCTGGCCAAACCAGAAAAAGGTTCTGGGCATGGTCGAAGCGTCTGATGAAGAAAAAGCCCGTTCCGCACGCGTTGCACTACTGGCTTCACGCACCAACACCATGCTGTCTATCCCGATGGCGTTTTTCATGGTGGCAGGTCCACACGGCGCAGTTCTGTTCTCATAAGAACTTCAGGTGCTGAACCAAAAAGCCCGGCCCGGATCATGATTCCGGGCCGGGCTTTTTTATGACCAGTTGCTTCTCCCGGGCTACCTGAGGTGCTTGTATATAAATGCAGCGGCGCGCTGATTGGCATCTTTCGATGCCAGGTCATCGGCAAAGGTGCGAACATTGTCCGGCCGGAAATCGAATCCGCGACCGACGCCTGGATAAATTACCAGGGTGGCGTCGCGGTTTTTCTCCTTGAGTGATTTCGTTGCCGATTCGATCGCGCGGCGACGCTGGTACTGCTCGTCTTCGCCAATAAAGATCAGGGCCGGAACCTTCAGTTCATCCGCTTCCGGCGCATAACCGTATACCTGTGACGGCTCGGGTGCATTGGGATCCTGCATATGCGGATACCAGGAAACATAACAGGCCACGCCTTTTTCCTGCGCCTTTTTGGTGACAGCCGCCTTAAGCGTGTAGTAACCGCCGCGTGTATGCGAAACCAGGCAGGTCTTGCGGCTGCTGATATCCTTGCGCTTTAGCACAACCGGTACGCCGTTGGCCACATCGTCTTCAATCGTGTAGTCGTGTTCGTAGGGCAGCGGGTCCATAAAGCGTGAACCGTAAATATCCGGCGCTACCACGACAAGGCCACGTGCGGCCAGGCGGCGGACCTTGGCCTGGATCAGGTCATCCAGTCCACGACGACCATGCACGAATAAAATGCCCGGGTATTTCCTGGTGTCCGCCGGCCGGGCCACCATGGCCCGGATCTCGTTGTCGCCACTCTTGTAATTGATCCACTCAGTTCTGACCTTGTGATTGGCGACCGGCTCCAGTGCGCCCTGCTCCCACCAGCTGGCATCCCACCACCATTGCTCTCGGGCATTATATTTTGCCGGCTCGTGCGCCCAGCCAGCAGCACTTGCCAACAACACGAGAACCATGGTCACACCAGTCAGCAGTTTCGGAGTGTTTCGATTCATAAATTCCACCCTTGTAGAATGTGCAGTCTTCTTTGGGACGAATACAGCCTCCATTATAATCCGTTTTTGTCAGCCCCACGGGCGCGACTCCCGGGAGAATCCGGAGTATCCGGATTTACCACCAAAAAACAGCAAGTTAATCCACTTGGCAGACGATGGAAAACTCATTAGAATTTGCTGTTTCCGATTTCAAATGGCGCCTGTTTGGGGCGCCTTTGCTTTTTAGGGATAAAAGACGTCATGACTGAACATGTAATGAATACCTACGGCAGACTCCCGGTCAGCTTCGTCCGCGGCGAAGGCGCATGGCTGTGGGACGAGCAAGGCAACAAGTATCTTGATGCTGTTGGCGGTATTGCCGTGTGCAACCTGGGACACTGTCATCCGGCAGTAACCGCCGCCATCCAGGACCAGGCGGCTACGCTCATGCATACGTCCAACTGGTATGGCATTCCGTTACAGGAACAGCTTGCGGACAGGCTATGCGAACTGTCCGGCATGGAGCGTGCATTCTTTTCCAATTCAGGCGCCGAAGCCAACGAAGCGGCAATCAAAATTGCCCGCCTTTATGGTCATAACAAGGGCATCCTGAACCCGACTATTATTGTGACTGAAGGCAGTTTTCACGGCCGCACCATGGCCACCCTGACTGCCACCGGCAACCGCAAGGTGCAGGCCGGTTTTGAGCCACTGGTAAGTGGTTTCGTTCGTGTTCCGTTTAATGATATTGAAGCCGTATCCCTGGCTGGCACCAATAACCACGACATTGTGGCAATCCTGGTTGAGCCGGTTGAAGGCGAAGGCGGCGTGATCGCACCTGACGAAGATTACCTCAAGAATTTGCGCAAGCTTTGCGATGAAAAAGGCTGGCTGCTGATGCTCGACGAAATTCAGACTGGCATGGGTCGCACCGGTCAGTGGTTTGCCTGCCAGCATGAAGACGTCATACCCGATGTCATGACGCTGGCCAAGGGCCTGGGCAATGGTTTTCCCGTCGGTGCCTGCCTGGCCCGGGGAATTGCCGCCGAAACCCTCAAGCCTGGCAACCACGGTTCTACCTTTGGCGGTAACCCGCTGGCCTGTCGCACGGCGCTGGCCGTCATTGAAACCATGAACAAGGAAAACATTCCGGCCACAGCAGCAGCTACCGGGGCACGGATTGTTGCGCGACTGCAGTCCGGGCTCACCAAGGTTGCCGGCATCAAAACCATACGCCATAAAGGCATGCTGATAGGCATTGAGCTGAATCGTGAATGCGGAGAGCTGATGCAGAAAGCGCTGCAACAGGGTTTGCTCATCAATGTAACAGCAATGAACATCGTCAGGTTGCTGCCGCCACTTAACCTGACCAACGAAGAAGCCGATCAGCTTGCCGATGGCCTGGTCAGCCTGTTGGCCGACTATCTTGCCGCGGCAGCCTGACCGGATATTGCGGGCGAAAAACCATGAACACGCGTCATTTTCTGTCACTAGCCGATATTTCCAGCGATGAATTCCGCGCCATCATTGATCGCGCCATTCACCTGAAGTCGCTGCGTAACCGGGGCATTGCCCATACTCCGCTGCAACATCGCATGCTCGCCCTGGTGTTTGATAAATCCTCCACCAGGACGCGAGTGTCATTTGAAACCGGCATGACCCAGCTTGGTGGCAACAGCATGTTCCTGTCGCCTCGCGACACCCAGCTTGGGCGCGGCGAACCAATTGAAGATACGGCCCGGGTATTATCACGCATGGTCGATGCCATCGTTGTGCGCACCCATGCTCATCATGACATTGAAACCCTGTCCACACACTCGCGTGTGCCGGTAATCAATGCCCTGACAGATGATTACCACCCGTGCCAGCTGCTAGCCGACATGCAGACCTGGGTCGAGCACCGGGGTGACGTGGCTGGCAAGACGGCGGCCTGGATTGGTGACGGCAACAATGTCTGCCACTCCTGGATGAACGCGGCGCGCATGCTCGGGTTCCGGCTGCGCATCGCCACGCCCAAAGGTTACGAACCGTCTGCAACCATGATTGAGCGCTGCAAGGACAGTATTGAGCTGACCAACAACCCGATGGAAGCCGCAGCAGCAGCTGACACGGTGGTCACCGACACCTGGGCCAGTATGGGCCAGGAGCAGGAAAAGGAAGCGCGCGAGCATGCGTTTACCGGTTTCATTGTTGATGAAAAGCTGATGGCTGCAGCCGCCAGTGATGCGATCTTCATGCACTGCCTGCCGGCCTACCGCGGCAGCGAAGTCAGTACCGCCGTGATTGACGGGCCGCAAAGCGTTGTCTGGGATGAGGCAGAAAACCGTTTGCATGCGCAAAAAGCCTTGCTCGAGATGCTGCTGGCACCGGAATCATTCGGGCAGCAATAACTGCCGATGAGACTATTGATCACACCAGGCCCTGCGTCCGGACCAACCGAATGCTATTCTTGCCGAATAACCTGACAACAGTGCATAACGACATTGAGCGAACTTCTCTCTCTTAAGGATATCAAGTGCAGCATAGACGGCCTGACCGTGGTCAATGGCGTCAACATGCAGGTGAACAAAGGCAACCTCGTTTGCCTGCTGGGACCTTCGGGTTGCGGCAAGACTACGGTATTGCGCGCCATTGCCGGGTTTCAGTCGGTCGATGAGGGCGAGATCAGCCTGCATGAACAACTGGTATCCGCCAAAGGATTTATGCAGCCACCTGAAAAGCGCCGGGTCGGTATGGTATTCCAGGACTATGCCCTGTTTCCTCATCTGACGGTTGGCGACAACGTTTCATTCGGCATCCGTCACCTGCCACCTGCCGAGCGCGCTGATACGGTGAACCGGATGCTGGCACTGGTCGGCCTGGATGCAATGAAATCCCGCTACCCTCACGAGCTTTCAGGGGGGCAGCAACAACGCGTCGCACTGGCTCGGGCACTGGCGCCCAAACCTGACCTGATCCTGATGGATGAACCTTTTTCCAACCTGGACGTGGAACTGCGCGAACGCGTGAGCTATGAAGTCCGCGACATACTCAAGCAGCAAGGCGCGACCGCGGTCCTGGTAACACACGACCAGCACGAAGCATTTGCGCTTGGTGACCAGGTCGGAGTCATGAACAATGGTCGCATCCTGCAGTGGGATACGCCTTACAACCTGTACCATGAGCCATGCTGCGCGTTTATTGCCGAATTTATCGGCCAGGGCGTATTTCTGCCCGGTGTACTGACCAGCCCGGACATTATCGAAACCGAGATTGGCCACCACCGGGGTAATCGCTCCTATAACTGGGAAACCGGCAGCAAGGTCGAGCTGTTGTTGAGACCGGACGACATTATCGCCGACCCGGAAAGCGACTTGCGCGCCACCGTCACCAAGAAAGCTTTCAAGGGCGCCGAGATACTGTATACACTGAAACTGAAAAGCGGTGCCGAGATCCTGTCAGTGCTGCCCAGTCACGCGGATCACGGGATTGGTGATGAGCTGGGTATTCGCGTTGAGACCGATCATCTGGTGGCATTCCCGCAACGGCAGCAATAAAACCGGGGTTTACTGTGGGTCGTTCCTGTCGGCCGGTTTTTGGCCTACACTTTTGACCTGGAACTGCACGAATGAGCAAAAAAATACTCCGATTACTGGTAGTGGATGATTACCCGGACGATGCCGATGCATTGGCCCGCAATCTTCGTATTGCACGGTTCATGCTGAAAAGTCATCGCGTAGTGGATGCTCCCGGGCTGCAGGACGCACTGAAAGACAACAAATGGGATGTTGTGGTTTCCGAGTTCAACCTGAAGGCGTTCAATGCCCGGCTGGCACTGGACGTGGTCCGCAACGCCAGCCCGAATACTCCTTTTATTGTCTACACCAAGGGCATCAGCGACGATGAAATGACTGACATCATGAATGCCGGTGCTCGCGACGTTGTCAACAAATCGCGGCCGGCGCGCATTGTTCCGGCCATCGAACGTGAGCTTGCCACTGCCGAGTACGTCAAGGAATATGACCGCGCCATGCAGGCCATGAAACAACTGGAACACAAGCTCGAGGCCATGGCCAACAATCCCAATGACGCAGTCAGTTATGTGCATGACGGGGTGCATATCGATGCCAACCAGAACTATCTTGACCTGTTCGGCTATGAAAACCTGGAAGAACTGGAAATCGTGCCCGCGCTCAACCTGATCGACAAGGATGATCATCACCTATTCAAGGACTATCTCAGGAAAGTATCCAAGGGCATCGAGGTGCGCGAGTCACCCGAATTCAAGGCAACCCGCAAGGATGGCAAGCGGATCGACATTGAAATCTCCGCCGGCAAGGTCACGCATAACAACCACGATTGCATACAAATCAAGGTCAATGACATCAGCAAGCGCAAGATGGCTGAAGACCGGCTGCATTACCTCAGCCAGCATGATCCACTGACCGGCCTGTATAATCGCCATTACTTCGCCAAGCTGCTTGGCGATGTCATCGGCGAAGCACGGGAACAACAAACACATTCCGCCCTGTTGTTTGTCGACCTGTACGACCTAGTCGCCATCAATTCCGAAATGGGCTATACCGCCGGCGACCTGGCACTGGTCAAGATATCCAGCGAATTCAAGGAACTACTTGGCGAAAACGCTATCATTGCACGCATCAGCGGTGATGCCTTCACTATCCTGCTGACCAACCAGGGCGAGGCCGTCGCCAAAAATACCGCTGCCGATATTGAAGCCAGACTGCACAACCTGGTTCTGAATGAACATGGCAAGACACATAGCTGCAGTTGCGTCATCTGCATCAACATGGTCACCTCCGAATCCGGGGATGCCCATGAACTGCTGGATCAGGGCGTTAGACAATGCGAGGAAAAACGCCCCAAACCGGCTGCTGTCGTACAATCAACCGCCCCGGAACCGGTTGCGGTATCAACCGCGGACATAACACCCGACACGGCGCCAGTCGAAGCACCGGTGCCGGCGCCGCAACCCGAAGTCGCGGTCATGTCGGAACTGGGCAAGGATATTGCCCGGGCCCTGATCGATAACCGGTTCCGGTTATTCTACCAGCCCATAATCGATCTCCAGGGCGGGGGCAACGAAAAGTTTGAAGTCTATATCCGCATGATTTCGGCTAACGGAGAGATATTGACGCCGGACAAGTTCCTCGACGAGGCGGAGAAGACCGGGCAAATGCAGGCCATCGATCGCTGGGTAGCCGATGCCGCCATTCGCTCAATGGCCGCATTGCACAACGAAGGGCGTCGCACGAGGTTTTTTATAAACCTGTCGGTACAAGCCTACGAGGACAGCGGCCTGAGCCCCATCATCAAGCAGGCGTTGAATGAGACCCTGGTTGACCCCCAATACGCGGTATTTGAAATTGATGCCCCGGAACTGGCCGAACGATCAACCATCATTCATCAAATGGTCAGCGATATTTGCGAACTGGGTTGCTCGATATCCCTGGATAACAGCCTGCCCGACCTGTCCACCGCGCTAAGCCTGCCGCGACATTCGGTGCGCTTCATCAAGCTGGCGGCGGACACCATCAGCAAAACGATGTCCAATAACGCCAGCAAGGAAACCATGATGTCAATGATGGAGATGGCGCGAAAACTGGATATCGAGGTCATCGCCAAGGGTATAGAAGATGCCGGCAACCTGCCCGATATCTGGAGCTCGGGCATTCAGTATGTCCAGGGGGACTATTTCCAGCCGGCAACCGATGACCTGGATTTTGAATTTGATACCGGTGACGAGGCCGAATTATCATCTGATACCTCATCCTGGTAAACAATAATACCGCGAGCACTTGTCGCACCCATCATCTGATTGTAGGCTCTCGCCAGCCCATCATTTAACCGAGTAATACCTATGTCCGGACAATTCATCTATACCATGCAATCGGTCGGCAAGATCGTTCCGCCCAAGCGGGAAATCCTGCGTGACATTTCCTTGTCGTTTTTCCCGGGCGCCAAGATCGGTGTGCTGGGTCTGAACGGCGCCGGTAAATCGACACTACTGCGCATCATGGCCGGTATTGATACGGATATTGAGGGCGAGGCTCGCCCGGCGCCCGGCATCAAGATTGGCTACCTGCCGCAGGAGCCGCACCTGGATGAAACCAAGGATGTGCGTGGCAATGTCGAGGAAGCCATGGGTCATATCAAGGATGCATTGGCCGAGTTGGACAAGGTCTATGCCGCCTATGCCGAAGCCGATGCTGACTTCGACGCGCTAGCCAAGAAACAAGCCGAACTGGAAGCCATTGTTCACGCATCCGATGGCCATAACCTTGAACGTACACTCGAAATTGCCGCTGACGCGCTGCGACTGCCGCCCTGGGATGCCGATGTCAGCAAGTTGTCCGGCGGTGAAAAACGTCGCGTTGCGCTGTGCAAGTTATTGCTATCCAGCCCGGACATGTTATTGCTGGATGAACCCACCAACCACCTTGATGCAGAATCCGTTGCCTGGCTGGAACGCTTCCTGCAGGAATTCCCGGGCACTGTCGTCGCCATTACCCATGATCGCTATTTCCTCGACAACGTCGCCGGCTGGATTCTTGAACTGGATCGCGGCCACGGCATTCCGTGGGAAGGCAACTATTCTTCCTGGCTGGAACAAAAGGAAAAACGCCTGGAGATGGAAGAGAAACAGGAAAGCGCCCGTCAGCGCGCCATGAAACAGGAACTGGAATGGGTGCGCAGCAACGCCAAGGGCCGCCATGCCAAGAGCAAGGCACGTCTCGCCGCCTACGAGGAAATGGCATCCAAGGAATTCCAGACGCGCAACGAAACCAAGGAAATCTATATTCCTTCGGGTCCGCGCCTGGGCGAACTGGTCGTTGAAGCGACCAACGTCAAGAAAGGCTTTGGCGATCGCCTGCTGATTGATGGCCTCAATTTCAACCTGCCACGTGGCGGCATTGTCGGCATTATCGGTCCTAACGGCGCGGGCAAGACCACGTTGTTCCGCATGATCACCGGCCAGGAACAGCCGGATGACGGCAGCTTCCGCGTTGGCGATACCGTGCAAGTGGCCTACGTCGACCAGAGTCGTGATGCACTGAACAATGACAAGACCGTCTGGGAAGAAATTTCAGATGGCCAGGACCTGGTCCTGTTGGGCAACAAGGAAGTGCAATCACGCGCCTATGTTTCGCATTTCAACTTCAAGGGTTCGGATCAGCAAAAGCGCATCGGCGACCTGTCCGGTGGCGAACGCAATCGCGTACATCTTGCAAAACTGCTGCGCAGTGGTGGCAACCTGTTGCTGCTTGACGAACCGACCAACGATCTTGATGTCGAAACCCTGCGCGCCCTGGAAGAAGCCCTGCTCGACTTCGCCGGCTGCGCCGTGGTGATTTCACATGATCGCTGGTTCCTTGATCGAATCGCCACCCATATCCTGGCCTACGAAGGTGACAGCCAGGTGACCTGGTTTGAAGGCAACTATGCCGACTACGAAGCCGACCGCAAACGTCGTCTTGGTGAAGATGCCGACCAACCGCACCGGATCAAGTACAAGAAGCTGACGCGGGATTAGCACATCTCTCTGCAATAGTTGATGACTGGCTGATGATTCTCAGTTAGCGCAATACCTCACCCAGACACTCGACTGTTTCCATGCATACAGGATGAAGTGAAGGGTTTGCCATGCCCGGCGCATTTAGCTATGCTCACAAGCAAATGTTGGTTTACCGGTACACTCTCGGTATCAATCGGCATACAAGAATAATAAACCCTTGCAGTGAATTCCCCCGATTGGAATTCAGCGACGCGACATAACGCGGGGCGCCTGGATTGTACAGACACCCTCCATCTGTTTGTTGTGCCTGAAAAACATCAAGAAAGGGGAACACCTCATGCGCCTCGTCACTGCCACCCTCAAACTTCTTTTGTTAGTCCCGCTCTTGGGTCTGCTGTCTGCGTGCCCGGACCGTGGTGGCAGTGGTGGTGGCGTCCCGGTACCCGGGACTTATACGGTAGGTGGGGCAGTCAGTGGCCTGGCTTCAGGAAACAGTGTCGTCCTGCAGAACAACGGGGCTGATGATTTAACGGTCACCGCCGATGGTGCATTTACCTTTATCACCGAACTGGCCGGGGGTGGTACCTATAATGTCACGGTCCTGACCCAGCCAAGTGGCCAAACCTGTACCGTGACCAACGGCAGTGGCACCGTGGCCGATGCCCATGTGACGACAGTTGCCGTGGATTGCGTGACCAACACCTATACGGTGGGTGGTACGATCTCCGGACTGGCTGCCGGCAATTCGGTCGTGTTGCAAAATAATGGCGGTGACTACCTGACGGTGAACGCTAATGGCGGCTTTATCTTTGCCACCAGCCTAGTTGATGGTGATGCCTACAATGTTACCGTATTAACTCAACCCACCTCACCCAATCAGATGTGCTCTATCGCCAACGGGACCGGCACCATCAGTGGCGGCAATGTCACTAACATTGCCGTGGATTGCGTGACCAACACCTACACCGTCGGCGGCACCGTATCAGGCTTGGCAGCGGGTAATAGTGTCGGCATTCAGAATGTGGGCTCCAGCTCCATGCTGGTTTCGGCCAACGGCAGTTTTACCTTGCCGACTGCCGTTTCTGACGGCAGCAGCTATAACGTCACCATCTCCATTCAGCCTTCCTCGCCCAACCAGACCTGTACAGTAACTAACGGTAACGGCACCGTCAGTGGTGCTAATGTCAGCAACATTGCCGTGGATTGCGTGACCAACACCTATACGGTGGGTGGTACGATCTCCGGACTGGCTGCCGGCAATTCGGTCGTGTTGCAAAATAATGGCGGTGACTACCTGACGGTGAACGCTAATGGCGGCTTTATCTTTGCCACCAGCCTAGTTGATGGTGATGCCTACAATGTTACCGTATTAACTCAACCCACCTCACCCAATCAGATGTGCTCTATCGCCAACGGGACCGGCACCATCAGTGGCGGCAATGTCACTAACATTGCCGTGGATTGCGTGACCAACACCTACACCGTCGGCGGCACCGTATCAGGCTTGGCAGCGGGTAATAGTGTCGGCATTCAGAATGTGGGCTCCAGCTCCATGCTGGTTTCGGCCAACGGCAGTTTTACCTTGCCGACTGCCGTTTCTGACGGCAGCAGCTATAACGTCACCATCTCCATTCAGCCTTCCTCGCCCAACCAGACCTGTACAGTAACTAACGGTAACGGCACCGTCAGTGGTGCTAATGTCAGCAACATTGCCGTGGATTGCGTGACCAACACCTATACGGTGGGTGGCTCCCTCTGGGGCCTGTATAGCGGTGTGCCAACAGATATTACCTTGCAGCTGAACGGTGCCAATGACTTTACCTTGACGGCAAACGGCCTGTTTACCTTCCCCACCGCCCTGCCTGATGGCAGCAGTTACACGGTGACAGTCTCGGCACAACCGACAGCACCGAACCAGACCTGTACCGTGGTCAATGGCAGTGGTGTTATTTCAGGGTCGAACATTGTTAACGTGGAAATAGGCTGTGTCACCAACACCTATACCATTGGCGGTACGATCTCGGGATTGGCGGCAGGCACGACCGGCCTGACCATTGTCAATGGCATGGAATCCATGACCTTGACCACCAATGGCAGCTTTACCTTCCCAACACCGGTATATGATTTAACCCAGTACGTGGTCGGGTTTAGGACTGCACCCACCAATCCCAATCAGACCTGCTCGTTTGCCAACAATACCGGCACAGTCAACGGTGCCGATGTCACCGATATCACCATTACCTGCACGACCGATACCTACACCATTGGCGGAAGCACTCGAGGCCTGAAAGTACCAAGCATCACAGGCGCGATTATCCAAAACAACGGGGGTGATGACCTGACACTTACTGCAAATGGTGTATTCACCTTCTCCACACCTGTTCCGGATGGCGACACTTACAACATTACTGTAATTAGCCATCCAACCGGTCCAAACCAAATTTGCACCGTGAACAATGGTACCGGCGCCGTTTCGGGCGCCAACATACTGGATATTGACGTACACTGTGTTCCCGAGAAGTATACGGTGGGTGGTACACTGACCGGTCTTCCAGCCGGGGCAACAATTACCCTGCAAAATAATGGCGGAGACTACCTCACGTTGTCGGGTGACGGTGCCTTTACCTTCCCTACTCCAAACGACGATGGCACGACTTATGACGCTACCATACGCACACAACCGACGACGCCGGACTACGAGTGCTCGGTAACCAACGGAACCGGTACAATTTCCGGTACCGATGTCACCAGTATTGTTGTTGATTGCGTGAATATCAGGCTCCACCTGGCCGGAATCTTCCTCAATCCGATGATGGGCGTACGCAGCACCGTGCGGATTGCCCATGGCGATCTTGATAATGATGGCGACGATGACCTGGTTGTTGGAAACGTCGGACAGAGTAACGAAGTGTTCCTTAATGATGGTACTGGCAATTTTGTCAGCAACCAGACTTTAAGCAGCATCAACACGGAGTCGATGACGCTTGGCGATATCGATGGTGACGGTGATCTGGACCTGGTAGAAGGAATGTACGCAGAAGGCAACAAGGTATGGATAAACAACGGTTTCGGCGTATTTACCGCCACCCCGCAGTCGCTTGGAACATATTACACTCAGTCCATTGCCATGGGAGACATAGATGGTGATGGTGATCTTGATCTTGTCGAAGGCGTCTACGGCCGATTTGACGGAACAAGTTATGTTGAGCGCGAAAATCACCTATACCTGAATGACGGTTCAGGCAATTTCACCGAGTCCGCCCAGCTACTGGGTAACAGCAACACCTGGTCGGTTGCCCTGGCCGATATTGATGGTGATGGCGATCTCGACATTGCAGAAGGCAACGGCTACGGCTACCAGCCTGACGTAATTTACCTGAACGACGGGTCCGGAAACTTTACTGATAGCGGTCAGACGCTAACGGGATACGATTCACAAGTGGTCGCATTTGGCGATCTCGATGGTGATGGTGACATGGATCTCGTGGTAGCACAAAAGCGGGGAGGAACCGGAAGCCCCAACCTGGTTTACTTAAATGATGGCTCAGGCAACTTTACCGACAGCCTGCAAGCACTGGGTTCTTTCTACACAATCAGCATCACACTGGGGGATATCGACAACGACGGAGACCTCGATATTGTGACGGGCAATCTCAATCAGCCCAACCAGGTCTACGTAAACAACGGGTTGGGTATCTTTACAGACAGCAGCCAACCGCTTGGAAATAACAATTCCACATCGGTGAGCCTGGTCGATATCGATGGTGATCGCGACCTGGATCTGCTTGTCGGCAATAATCTGAATGCCATCAACCATACCTATATCAATAACGGCAGCGGAGTGTTCACCGACGCTACACAGGAGATGGATGCGGATTACACGATGTCCATCGCACTGGGTGACCTGGACAACGACGGCGACCTGGATATGGTTGCGGGAAATACCAGTGGTGGAACCAAGTACTACCTGAACGATGGCAACGGTAACTTCTGGACCACGGGTGGCGTAATCTCTTCTCTTAATACCTGGTCTGTCGCGCTGGGCGATGTTAACGGCGACGGTCTTCTGGATATGGTGCAGGGTAACAATGGCCAGACTAACCGCGTATATTTCAATACCGGCCTCCCGGTCGACAGCGGTCAGTCCCTGGGATCCTTCAATACGATTGCCGTGGCACTTGGCGACCTGGACGGCGACGGCGATCTGGACCTGGTATCCGGTAATAACGGGCAACCCAACAAGATCTATGTCAACAATGGATTCGGTGTATTCACCGACAGCGGTCAGAACCTGAGACTATCAACCACCTACTCAGTTTATTTGGGTGACATTGACGGCGATGGCGACCTGGATCTGGTCACAGGCAACTTTAACCAGGCCAACGCGGTTTACCTGAACGATGGTGCAGGCGTATTCACTGACAGCGGTCAAAACCTTGGACTCGATAAAACAGGAGCGGTTTCCCTGGCGGACATTGACGCAGATGGTGATCTCGATCTGATTGCCGGCAACTATGGGCAATCAGATCGCATCTACATTAACGATGGCACCGGAACCTTCGTTGATAGCGGCCAGGTATTTCCTTCCTACCTTACGTCCTCGATCAAGCTGGCCGATGTGGACAATGATGGCGACCCTGACCTGGTTACGGGCAACGACGGCCAGGGCAACCGAGTATACCTGAATGATGGTACCGGTATCTTCACCGACAGCGCCCAGGCCCTCGGAACAGCGTCGACCCGATCAATAGATATCGGCGACATTGACGGTGATGGCGATCTGGATATTGTGACCGGTGAAAATGGAGGTAACCATATTTACCTCAACCTCACAAACTGATTCCCAGGTAACGGTTGATCAGCAACAAGGCGGGCCCTGCCCGCCTTTTTTGCCTGCCATCCCGCCAAACCGCGAAGTCTATGGTCTATTCAGAGACTTTCCCACCAGATTGCGAACCTGTTTCAATTTGCGCTGATCCTGCGTTGGCGCGAATCCTAAAGCGCTTAATTCGTGGGGACATGACCGGAAATTAAGGTACCAACAACCCCCTTCTGTCGATATCATTGCCACCCTATGCGCACAAGACACTACGGACCCCCGCCCAAAGACCGGGATGACTGGCAGACCATTCGGACGCTGCTGCCCTATGTCTGGTCGTTCCGCGGCCGGGTACTGATTGCACTGTTGCTCCTGATGACAGCAAAAACCGCCACCGTCGGTATTCCGCTGTTACTCAAGGACATTGTCGATATTCTCGACAAGCCCCAGGCGATGCTGGCTATCCCGATCGTACTGTTACTCGGCTACGGTGGCCTGCGCCTGGCCAGCTCGGTGTTTGCCGAGTTGCGCGACGTTGTCTTTGCCAAGGTCACGCAAAGCTCGATCCGCCGGGTGACCATTCGTGTCTTTGAACACCTGCACAAGCTGTCCTTGCGCTATCACCTGGAACGCCAGACCGGCGGCATGTCGCGTGACCTTGAGCGTGGCGCGGCCGGTATCCGTTTCCTGTTGAACTTCATGATTTTCAACATCCTGCCGACCCTGTTCGAAATCGGCCTGGTATCGGCGATTCTGCTGGCCAAGTACGACATCAGCTTCACGCTGAGCATACTTGGCACGCTGGTGGTGTATATCCTGTTCACCCTGCTCATTACCGAGTGGCGCATGGTATTCCGGCGCAACATGAACGAACTGGACTCGCGCGCCAATACCACTGCCATCGACAGCCTGATCAACTACGAAACCGTCAAGTATTTCAATAACGAACACTACGAGGCGGATCGCTACAACGAACACATGAAAAAATGGCAGGATGCCGCCATACGCAACCAGACATCATTGTCGGTATTGAACGGCGGCCAGAACGGTATTATTGCCGTTGGTGTCACTATCCTGATGACCCTGGCGGCCAAGGGTGTCGTTGATGGCGAGATGACCATTGGCGACCTGGTGCTGGTCAACGCGTTCCTGCTGCAGCTTTACCAGCCACTGCATTTTCTCGGCTTTGTTTATCGCGAAATCCGTCACTCGCTTGCGGATATGGAGCGCATGTTCGGCATCCTGGAAACCACGCCGGAAATCGAGGACAAGACCGATGCGCATGATTTAAAAGTAAGCCAGGGTCATATTCGCTTTGACCATGTTGACTTCGGTTATGACGACAATCGCCAGGTATTGTTTGATGTCAGTTTTGAGATTCCCGCCGGTCACAAGGTCGCGGTTGTTGGCGCCAGCGGTGCCGGCAAATCGACACTGTCGCGACTGCTGTTCCGGTTTTACGATGTCACCAACGGCCGCATAACCATTGATGGCCAGGATGTGCGTGATGTCAGCCAGCTAAGCCTGCGCGGTAACATTGGCATCGTGCCGCAGGATACGGTGCTGTTTAATGATTCGATTCATTACAATATTGCCTACGGCCGCCCTGATGCCAGCGATGAAGAAATTATTGGCGCTGCCAAGCGTGCACATATCCATACATTCATCGAAAGCCTGCCGGATGGTTATGATACGGTTGTCGGTGAACGCGGCCTGAAATTATCCGGTGGTGAAAAACAGCGCGTTGCCATTGCCCGCACCATCCTGAAGAACCCGCCCATACTGGTATTCGATGAAGCCACGTCGGCACTGGATTCACGCACCGAAAAAGCCATCCAGGCGGAACTCGTTGATATTGCCACCAATCACACTACCCTGGTGGTGGCGCATCGGCTGTCGACCATCATGGACGCCGATCAGATCCTGGTACTGGATCACGGCCGCATCATTGAACAAGGCACACACGCCGAACTGATTGCGAAAAACGCAACGTATGCGCAAATGTGGGCCGCACAACAGCATGACACCGAGCGCTAGACAGGTTTATCAGCCCCTCACTGCCCGCACCACGTAGTCTGTTCCCTCGTGCCATGTTCGCGAGGCAAGCGGGTTCCTGGTGCAGGCATGGGCATAGTCATAGTCGATATACCGGTAAGGCAGGTGCGCATCGCGATGCGCGGCGATGCCTAGTCGCCGGGTCTGGATTACCCTGCCGGGTCGTTCACCAGTGTCATCGATATAGAACTCTCCCGCATCAAACTGCCTGGCATTCCAGTCTTCGACAGCCAGGCGCAGCGCACGGCACAACAAGGTCTGACCCGCACACAAGCGATGTAACGGCCGCTTTTCCGCGTAGGCCTGCTGCATTAAATCAATCATGCGCTTGCCGCTGAGCCTATGCGGCCAGGGATAGGCCGACTTGATCAGCACGGCATCGCCTTCGCCTTCCGTACTGACATTGAGTGATGGCCAGCCGCGGGCATAGTACATATAGATTATACCCGCCGGCATGAACATGGCGCGGCGTGCATGGCTATACCCCAGGGAAGAATGACTGGCGCGCTCATGCCGGTAGTAGGCCTCGGTTTCGATTATGCGCGCGGACAGCCACTGCCCCTGGAAGCGCCGTCGAATCACCTTGCCCAGCAGGGATTGGGCAACCTGCTCCGCCTCCGCTGAAAAAAAACCTTGTGCCAGCCTGGTCATGCCTCGGTTACCCTGATTCCACTCCGATTACCATTGTACCGGATTTCCAGTTCGCCACCGAATTTCAGCATCAGGCTATTGACGGCAATTTGGTTAGTTTGGTAAACTAATCAGATGGAAAACTTGAAACTAATCAAGGTTTTAGAAAACTTGCGCCGCATTGAACGGTTGATTTGCCCAATTTTAAACGCATCCGGCATCACATTGGCGCAGATGCGCCTGATGCACCAGATCCAGGCCCTGGAGCCCGTAGCCTCGTCGAAGCTGAGTGATCACCTCGGTATCAGCCGGGCGTCGGTTACCGGCCAAATCAAGGAACTGGAGCGCCTCGGCCTCAGTGAGAGCCGCCCCCATCCCTCGGATGGCCGCTCATCACTGATTTCCTTGAGCGACCTTGGCAGGCAACGCTTTGACGCCATTGTGTTGACCTTGTCCGGCCTGGAACAACAAATGGACAGCGCCGTGTTAACACCGCTGTCAGATTCTCTTGAACAACTCGCCGGCTCACTGGCGTAGCCCGATTCTTCCCGCTTATCTATCCCTGGAGTAAACCCATGAACGCACAACGCATGATGTACCTGTCCCTGTTTATTGTTCTGTCACTCGGTATCTGGCTGACCGGCTACAGCACAGTTCACTGGATTTTCTATATTCCGCTCGCAGCATCCGGCTTTGCCTTTGCTACCGGCATCTGTCCGAATATCGTCATTTGGCGCAAACTGGGATTCAAGTAATCCTGTACTCACCGACCGGGGTTTTCCCGGTCGGTGCAGCTTCGCAATTTAACGCCTTCATCACTGGATAAACGGCACTTGCTGGCCGATGATCCACCCTATCGCCATCCCCTGCCCTTCCTGATTAAACAAATTATTTTTCCTTTTTTAACAGTAACTTAGTTCGTATTTCTATTATTAAGACGAGCAACTGACCGGTTATGACCGACCGCCCCCAACTGGCACATCGGGAATAAATGACTACGCTTATTCTGAAAAGATCACAAGTAAGCATGAATTAACTTGTGAGTGATCAATGCTCCATCTAACTGCCGTAATGAGTCGTGCGCAACGAAATTATCGGCAACGGGGCCAGGAGCATGACCTGAAGTCTTGTTGTGCCAAGCCAGCCTGGGCGTCGCCCACAAAGGTAGCAGCCGGCACATGACCCAGGGGATGGCTTATTTTGACAGAAAGGTTTCGATGTCTTTTAGCGAAATATGCGAAGCGGCATCTCGAGCATAAAAGGCCTTGGCAACAGTCAGGTCAGAATTGATCAGGATGTCGGCAGGCAACAAAGGCTTGAAGGCGCCCAGGGTAGGCAAAAAACCCTTGGAAAACGCTTTCAGAATTCTCGGAATTCTGAAGAAAGCAAGAAGCAGTGACGGCCAGGATGATTCGACACCGTAGATGTCGTACACCTTGCCTTCAGGGTCGGCCAACATCGGGAAGGACCGGTTTTGGCGACCGACATAGCGACGAATGCCGTCGTAATTGGATTTGAACAAGGCCAGCATTACCAGGCCCTGCTTTTCATACCCGGCCTGGCGCCGGGTTAATTCGAATATACGCAGGTTGCAGAACGGGCAGCCCGCGTCACGGTAAAAAGACAGGAGTATTTTGTTGCCCTTGTAATCGGAAAGTGAGCATGGATTTCCCTGCATATCCAGCAGGGTGAAATCCCGCGCCCGGTCGCCGGTTCGAACTTTCATACGCGCAACAACACCAATTTTGTCGAATACTTACAAAATAGTTGATGTAAATGATTTGTCTATAATTAAATTAGTTCCAAAAAGCTGTCAATAACGAGCTGAAAAAGCACTGAAACGAGAAGCACCTATGTCACGACCCATCCGTATTGAGTACCCTGGCGCTACATATTACATAACCAGTCGGGTCCCTCCTTCACAGCAGGCATTCTGTGACGAGCGCGACCGTATCCGGTTCCTGGACATTCTCTCCCAGACTATCAAGCGGTCCGGCTGGGTTTGTCATGCCTGGTGCCTGATGGATGATCATTATCACCTGATTATCGAAACCCCCAAGGCCAACCTGTCCCAGGGCATGCGCCAGGTAAACGGTATCTACACCCAGGAATACAATCGTCGCTACTTTAAGAAAGGTGCGCTGTTCAAAGGCCGGTTTAAGGCCATATTGTTTGACAAGGACGCCAACCTGATCAAGCTGGCTCGTCACCTCATGCTGAATCCCGTGCGTCTTGAGCGGTGTGATTACGCATCACAGTATCGCTGGAGCAGCTTCAATGAGGTGATCGGACAATCCGGGCAAGCAAAACCCATTAGTGCCCGCGACTGGCTGCTTGCTCAGTTCGGCGAAAATCCTGCCGATGCCATTAATCGATTCCAGGACTACGTCAACAAGGGAAGTGACCCCGAAAACCCCTGGCGCGCGGTGCGTTACCAGCTGTTTCTTGGGAATGCCACTTTCGTTGAAAAACATCGCCAGTACATGGACAAGGACTCTGCGCCATCGCCGGAAACCCGTACACCATTATCGGACCTGTTTGACAGCAATACCCGTAAAGACCGCTCTGAACGAGACCGGACCATCTGCGACGCCCACTTACGTCACGGTTACACCTTGACCGAACTGGGCCAGCATCTCGGGCTGCATACTTCCACGGTAAGCAAGATTCTCAAGAAACAGGGCGTATAAATTCGCACCGAATCATGGGTTTGGCGCGGTACTTGACGGAACGATGCCAAGCCCCTACATTCATCCCCGCTTCAGGTGTCGCCAATGGCGATGAAACGGGAAGCGGGTGCGTCTGAGACCTCATGTCCTGACTATTCCCGCGCTGCCCCCGCAACGGTAATCGAGTTGCGGTACACCAACACCACTGTATCTACCCGGCTGCAAATTCAGTATCCGGCCACGATATGGGAAGGGGTGTACCCGGACAACAGTCCACTCGTAAGCCCGGAGACCGGCCTGCAGGCAACCGTAATGCTGCGGGCGGGCGGCAAGGTTCGGGCTACCTGGTTTATTCCTACCCCTTCCTGAGCTCTCCCCGGTGACAACAATCACTATGCACGGGCGTGTGCATATTCGGAGAATTCAGATGAAGTTTCCTGTAATAGCGGCAGCAACTGTTGCCGCACTTGGTTCTACCTCTTTTGCCGCAGCAGAAGAATCCACTGACAACACCATCATCGTTACAGCAAGCCGTTCCGCCCAGACTGTTGATGATGCCCTGGCATCGGTTACCGTCATTACCGCTGAAGATATCGCCAACAGCCAGGCACTGTCGGTCGAAGAAGTACTCGAAGGTGTCGCCGGTATTGATCTCACCAACAGCGGTGGTTATGGCAAAATCACATCACTGTACATGCGTGGCACCGAGTCTGATCATGTTGCCGTTCTGATTGACGGTGTCCGCATTGGCTCAGCCACCAGCGGCACGACTCCCTGGGCCGATATCCCGTTATCACAAATCGAACGCATTGAAATCGTGCGCGGTCCGCGTTCAAGCCTGTACGGCTCCGATGCCATTGGCGGCGTTATCCAGATTTTCACCAGGAAGGCTGAGGGCAACCGTTCAGCGGCATCTGTGGGCGCCGGCAACCATGGCACACGTCGCGTCTGCGCCAATGTATCATCACAAAACGGTGTGGCCTGGCACAATGTCAGCCTTGAGCGATTCAGTACCGAGGGTTTTAACGCAACAGATGACAATTTCTATGCGCCTGAAGCTGACAATGATCCCTACGTTCGCAACAGTGTCAACGTACGCGGCGGTGTTGCCGTCAAGGATGCTGCATCATTCGAAGTGAACGCGCAATACAACGAAGGCACCAGTCACTATGACGGCAGCGTATTCTTTCCCAATGTTGCCGACTTTGACCAGCAACTGTACGGCACCGCTATCACCATGAAAACCGGCGGCGCCTCGCAGCTGAAACTGCAGGCTTCGCGCGCAATGGACAACAGTACCAACTACCGCATTGACGGGTCGGTCACTCCGGACACTTACAATACCCAGCGTGACCAGATGCTGATCCAGTCTGACCTGGATTTTGGGCGCGGCGGACTGGTTGTTGTCGGTATTGATTACCTGGATGAATCCGTAGACAGCAGCACTGACTACGCCCGCGACACCCGCTATAACAGCGGTGGCTTCCTGCAATACTCTGCCGGCACAAAGCTGGTTGATGCGCAGGCATCAGTACGTCGTGACAGGAATGAATGGTATGAGGCGCAGACCACCGGCAACCTGTCTGTTGCCGCCAAACTGGCGCCGGTGACGGTAATTGCCGGTTACGGTACCGGTTACCGCGCGCCGACGTTCAATGATTTGTTCTGGAACGATCCGGCTACAGCCACCTATTTTGTCGGCAACCCTGACTTGTTGCCGGAAACATCACATTCAAGCGAACTGGGTATTCGCGGCAATCACGCCCTGCTGTCCTGGGAACTGAACGCCTACCGTACCAGCATCGAAGACCTGATTGCCTACAGCTTCCCGACAGTCGTCAATATCAACAAGGCTGAAATCAAGGGAGCCGAAGCGCGCGTATCGTCCCGCATCGGTGGGCTGCATATCGCGGCCAACTACACCTGGCTGGACCCGCGCGATGCCGACACTGACAAGGTTCTGCCTCGCCGCAGTCGCACAATGGGCAAGCTCGACTTGTCCTGGAAGGGTGGTATGGGTACTGTTGGTCTTGATACGAACTATCATGGCAAACGCTACAACGATGCAGCCAATACTGTTGCCCTGGATCCATATACCGTCAGCAACCTGTACTGGAACCTGGCACTGTCTGATTCCTGGTCCTTGCGTACGCGCATCGACAACCTGTTTAACCGGGAATACCAGACCGTGGATACCTACAACCAGGCCGGTCGAACCGCCTTTATCAGCCTGCAGTATGAATAATCACGGCTGAATACGGCGTGGGCAACCTGGATACAGCATCACATCGACTGCCAGTCCTGGTACTGGCATCGACGCTGATCCACGTTGTCCTGCTTGCCGCCGGCCCGAGCCGACCGCTCGTAGCCGGACACCACACATTGCAGCCGGACATTGCCGCCACCCTGGAAGCAGTCCGTCAGCGCAGCACGCGCGCAGCAGGTGAATCAAAACCCAATCCGGTCCCGGAAACTGTCGACAACACCCTGGCAGACAACAGCATGACATCCGGTCACGCTGCTGCCGACTTGACCGACCAGTCCCCCAATACTGAAACCAGCTACCAGGCAGCGGCGAGTGCCGTCCAGGCTGGCATTGGCAAACAACTTAACCGGTATTTCCACTACCCGGCGCTGGCCAGGCGGCGCGGCTGGGAAGGCCTGGTGCTTTTGGATTTCATTATTGATGATGAAGGTCAGCTTAATGATATACGGATCAGGAAAAGCTCGGGTTATGAACTGCTTGATAGTGCAGCCATGGATGCACTAAGCAAGGTCCAGGTGCATCCGGTTCCTGCCCGGACATTGCTTGCCGCAATCAACCTGGAGCGGTTATCAGTACCGGTCATTTACAAATTGGTGAACCGCTAACATGGGTAGCCCATCCATCTTGCGACTGCTTATCCTGCTGTTATGCACGGCCACCACTGACCTGGTCATCGCCAGCAACGCGGCGAACCCTGATCAATGTCGACGTATTATCAGCCAGTCCCCTTACATTACCAAAACACTCCAATGGCTGAATCTTGGCAAGTGTATTGTCGGCGTAAGCCGATTTGATGAACTGGATTTGCCCCATACCGGTGGAATACTCGATCCTGATGTAGATGCCATTGCCGCACTGGATCCCGACATTATGCTGACATCCAACTGGACGCCGGAACAAAACTGGCAACCGGTTACTCCCGGCCGGACCGTAGCTCTGCGACTGGACGGTTTTGCCAGCATGCAGCAAGTAGAAGACAATCTTCATCTGATCGCGCAAGCCGCAGGTAATCCGGAATTGACGGCCCGGGCAAAGACATTCGCCTTGCTCTGGCGACGCAAGGCGGCGCAGGTGCAGGGCAACAACAAGCGTGTCTTGCTACTGTCGGCTTGCAGCGGTACGCCCTACTCTTTTGGACGCGAGCGCTGGCTGACCGAGCTGTTCAAAGAGGCGGGCTTCGTACCGGTTGAGACAGCGGAAAAGCTGCGCCATATTCGTAAAGGCGAGGAAGTCGAGCACCTTAACGAATTGATTCACCTGCTTGAACCCGAGCTGATTTTTGTATTTGAACGCAAACACAACAGTCAATGTGCCGCCATACCGCCGTCAACCGGTATACGTATTATCAACCTGGACGGTGAATTGTTTCTGCATCCGGCACCGGTACTGCTGAAAGGCATTGATGAACTGGTAGCACGCAAGGCAACATGGAGCCAATGATGTCACAGGATCAGGATAAAAATCAGCGCCATCGGTCGCGCATGCAAAAACACAAGCAAGTCGTCGATGCGGGCATGGCCCGGGCCACTGAAGATCGTGGCGTCGTGGTGGTAATGACGGGTAATGGCAAGGGCAAGAGCTCATCCGCATTTGGCATGGCCGCCCGGGCACTGGGTCACGGCATGCGCATTGCCATCATCCAGTTTATCAAGGGCAAGGATACAACCGGTGAAGAAGCATTCTTTCGCCAGTTTGACAAGGTTGATTATCACGTCATGGGTGAAGGCTTCACCTGGGAAACCCAGGATCGCGAGCGTGATATCAAGACAGCAATGACTGCCTGGGAAAAAGCTGAAGAATATTTATCCGATGACCGGTTTGATATGGTCATCCTCGACGAGCTCAATATCGCACTGAAGATGCATTACATACCGGTTGATCGCGTGACCGATGCGCTGGGCCGACGCCCAACCATGCAGCACGTGGTGATTACCGGGCGTGCTGCACCGGATGCTCTCATCGAGGCTGCTGATACAGTAAGCGAGATCAGGGAAATCAAGCACGCCTATAAACAGGGTGTGCGCGCACAAAAAGGCGTGGAACTGTAGCGATCAGCGGGTCAGTAACTTGCTGTAGACCGCTTCATCAAATCCGACCTGAATATGTTTGCCAATCTGCAACACCGGGCGCTTGATAATGGCCGGGTTATCCAGCATTAGCGACATGGCTGTGTGACGGTCGATGTTGTCACGCGCTTCCCGTGACAGTTTGCGCCACATCATGCCGCGCCGGTTCAGCAACACTTCCCAGCCAACGGCTTTTTCAAACCGTGCCAGCATGGCTCCATCAATACCGTCTTTCCTGAAATCGTGAAACCGGTATTCAACATTACGCGCCTCACACCAGCGTCGCGCCTTTTTTACCGTGTCACAATTGGGTATGCCAAACAAAACTGCCGTCATAGTGACGGCAGTATACCAGCCCAAGACTGATCAACAAATTATCCCGCTGTTTCCATCCACGGGAGCTTACACGACCTTGGCAACATTGGGTTCTGTGCTGCCTTCCGGCATGCAAGCCTGGCAATAGGTCTGACCGGTGCGCACATGGTATTGCGCCTTGTCGCCTTCATGCATTTCACCCTGGCAGCCATCACACAATGATCCTATTGCCAGGACAATACTGTCATACCCTTCCAGCGGCAGTTCACGACCGGCAAAGCGCTTGGGGATCGGCTCATCCTTTACGATTTGCTTGCGAAATGCCTCACTGATACGACGAATATGCTGAACATGCTCATCGGCCACACCGTGATTGGCAAAATGGCGCGCCAGCATATCCTCCCGATAATCAAACAGGTCGTTGGAGATAACCATCCAGTGATGCGCATTGCGTGGACGCTCACCGAAATAAACCGGTTCGCCGGACAAAATGGCGTAAAGAAAATTGTACTGTTTCTCGCGAACACGCTCGATCGTGACGCCGTGGAAAAAATGTGCCAGCTGGGGGTCGGCGTACACCTCTTTATAAAAGTCCGTCAGCACCTCTGTCAGAATTCTGCCCTCGTCCAGCGCCGCCCACAGCTCCAGATTTGGCGCCAGGTCACCGGCCCGTCGTTTTTGTGGCTTGCTCATCAAACTTCTCCGCGATTACCCTTCAATTCAATAGCTTGTAAACATGCACAAAATATACATGTTTATCAGACCCCTAGCAGTATAGACCAATAGTACCGTAGTGCCAGCTGCATTTCGGGGTCCGCGACGAAACCTGCCTGATTTCTCTGGCTATATGACTAATGTTTACGATCTCCCCGGGCGCTGCGCACCTGGTCCAGCGCTGCGCACACCTGATCAGCACCATCGAGAATGCGGGGACTGTGGCGCTGCAAAATATCCGGTGCCACAAAAAACAAATGATTATTGCTGACCGCGCGCAGCTTCGGCCATTGGCGCCAGTCATCCAGCCATTCCGGACGTGCCTCGTCCATGCCGCTGGCGATGATTGCCCGGGGATCGGCAGCCAACACCGCCTCCAGGCCGACCTTGGGAGTAGGCACAGGCAGATCGGCAAAAATGTTTGCCCCACCACAAAGCCTGATCACCTGGCCAATCAGGTGGCTGTTTGTTGCCGTCATTAACGGCTGATGCCATAACTGGTAAAACGTGGATACAGGCCTGGCATTTTCATACCGTTGTTTCAGGCCTTCATACCGCACCTGGAACCGCGCGGCAACCGCCTGGCCAGTCTCTTCCTCACCAACAAGAACTGACAGGCGTCGCAAGTGACTGGCGACATCCGGCAAATCAACCGGCTCGGTAACATAGACATTTAATCGCAACTTTTTCAGCCTATCGATTGCCGGTGGACCATTGCCATCCCGCCAGGCGATGACGAGATCCGGTTTCAGATTCACAATCCGCTCTACGTCAAGCCGATGGTAACCACCTACCCGCGGTATCGCCTTGGCAGCTTCAGGATAATTACTGAAATCCACGGCACCGACAATTCGGCTACCGGCGCCGACTGCAAACAACATCTCCGTTGCATGTGGAGCCAGGCTAATGATTCGCTGCGCCGGCCGGTCCAGTGTCACACTGATGCCGAGGTCATCCTTGACCGACAATGGCGCCGCAAGCACCGGCAAGGACAGGCAGGCCGTGCACACGAACAATATCATTCCACCTTTCACCTGCACGACTCCTTGACCAACCGGGTGATATCAACGTCTTTCCGGCTGTCACTCACCGCAACCGGTTTTACTGGCGATCCGGGAATCCGCCCGCCCGATAACTGCAGGCAACGATCGCCATTCCGGACATTTTTCTGCTGATTCCCGAGCCTGAAGAGCCAGCGTTTTATGCCATACTCCGGCCCATGTCCACAGCAACAATCATGGTTCAGGGTACCACGTCCGACGCCGGGAAAAGTATCCTGGTCGCGGGACTTTGCCGCGTCCTGTATCGCCGCGGTATCAACGTGGCGCCATTCAAACCCCAGAATATGGCGCTAAACAGCGCGGTTACGGCTGATGGTCTCGAGATAGGCAGGGCCCAGGCGGTTCAGGCTCACGCTGCCGGCCTTGAGCCCCATGTTGATATGAACCCGGTACTGATCAAACCCAGTTCCGACATTGGCGCCCAGATCATTATCAATGGCCGCGCCATCGGCGACATGGATGCCAGCGTTTACCATGACTACAAGAAGGTCGCACGCGATGCCGTACTGGCTGCCTACCAGCGACTCGCTAACCGTTATGACGCAATCATAGTAGAGGGCGCCGGCAGCCCGGCCGAGATCAACCTGCGAGACAATGATATTGCCAATATGGGATTCGCCGAAGCCGTGGACTGCCCGGTAATCCTGATTGCCGATATCGATCGCGGCGGTGTATTTGCCCACCTCGTCGGTACGCTGGCACTGTTGACCGCTACCGAGCGTGCCCGGGTCAAGGGGTTTGTCATTAACCGCTTCCGTGGCGACATTGCCCTGCTGCAATCCGGACTGGACTGGCTGGAACAGGAAACCGGGATTCCGGTCCTCGGTGTCCTGCCCTATCTTCATGGACTGCATATCGAAGCCGAAGATGCGCTGCCTGTACAGCCTGGAAGCCTGGCAGACCTGCGGCTGTTCCGAATCATTGTTCCGGCCTTGCCGCGGATCAGCAATCATACTGACTTTGATGCACTGCGACTGCATCCGGATGTTGCCTTCCAGTTTATCGGGCCGGATCAAGCCATTCCGGCAGCCGATTTGATCATTTTGCCGGGCTCCAAATCAGTTCGTGCCGACCTGGACTGGCTGCGCCAGCAAGGCTGGGAACAGGCAATCCGGCGACACTTGCGCTTCGGTGGCAAGCTGCTCGGGATTTGTGGCGGCTTTCAGATGCTGGGCAACACCATACATGATCCCGACGGTGTTGACGGCCATCCTGGCAGCAGCACTGGCCTTGGCTGGCTGGATATGGACACACAAATGCATCAGCAAAAGCAGTTAAACCAGGTTTCCGGTTTGCTCGTTCTCGGTAATACGGAAACCCGGCTTACCGGCTACGAAATTCACATGGGTCAAAGCCATGGCAGCGCACTGTCACGACCGTTTGCCCGGATCGGCAACAGTCACGACGGCGCACAATCGGAAGATGACCTGGTGTGCGGCAGCTATGTTCATGGCTTGTTTGACCAAAAAGATGCCTGTCACAACATTCTGCGCTGGGCCGGGCTGGAGAACAGCTCGACTCCCGATTACCAGCAACTGCGTGATCAACATATCAATCGTTTGGCAGATGCTATCGAGCAACACCTGGATACTGCTCGCCTGGACCGTATTCTGGGAATCAGGAACGCTAACTGACAGCAATGCCCGCCGATCCCGGCAATCCCCGAAACAGCGACTATAATTATAGCCACTGAATGAAAAGAGCACCCGTTTCCAGAGGTGCCACACACGAGGTTAGAGCATTGTTTTCCGGTATGCGCCCATATCGCCTGAACCTGGTTCATGGCGTGATTATTGTTCTGTTGTCTGCCGCGCACCCGGCATTGCCTGCTTTTGCCCAAAATCCGGATACCGAGCAACACTGGTTGATCAGCAGTATCAGGCTGGACGGAAGCCGCACCGGAGTACGAGTCAGTCACAGAAAAATGGAAACCACACCGCTGTGGTTACCAGGCACCACATCTGTCCCACTCAGCCTGGATGATGCCATTGCCAATTTTCAGCGCTGGAGCCGGGAGCGGCCTGACAAATATACCGAACTGTACGTCGAACAAATTACGCTTAATGAATATGGCTGCCCTGATCACAAGGGCCACTGGTATTATGTTGTACACTACTCATATGAAGGGAATTCCGGAAAATCAGGTAACTCAAGGCAACAACAGCGGTCAGTTGCAGTGGTATTGATGGACGGTTCCGTTATTGGCACCAGGACTTACCGGGAATAGGGATCGCCTAGCCAGTCATCAATGCGGCGCCAACCAGCACGGTCAACTCCACGACTTCAATCATCGCGCCTGCGGTATCGCCGGTGGTTCCGCCAATACTCCTGATCATCAACAGTCTCAGCACAAATGCCATGAGCAGTGTCAACAGCACAACCAGTGGCGCCCATAATCCCAAAAGTACCACGGCAAAAGCCAGTGACAATGCAACCGATATCCAGGAGGATTTCGGTGAAAGATGATCAGCCAGTGGTCGGCCCAGGCCTTCGCCACGCACATAGGGCGTAGTCAGAAACAACGCCACCACGGCAGCGCGGCCGATAACAGGCGCGGCCAGTAACGCGGTCCAGCCTGGCGTTGATGACAACAATTGCTCCAGCGCTGCAAATTTCACCAGCAACACCAGCACGATGAGTACGACGGCAGCGACACCGCTATCGGAGTCTTTCATGATTTCCAGCGTGCGCTCACGATCGCCATGACCACCGAGCCAGGCGTCAGCGCTGTCGCCAAGCCCGTCAAGGTGCAAGGCTCCGGTAATCAACACCCAGGCCGAGAGAATCAAAGCCGCCTGGAGACTGGCGGATGCTGTATAGAAGGGCAGTTGCAACAACAGCAGGATACCGCCGATAGCAAGGCCAACGACAGGATAAAATATCAGCGACTTGCCACGATCTTCATCGCCGACCGATTCCGTTGCCGGGACCGGTATACGGGTGAGAAACTGAAATGCTACCCGGATTGCCTTGAGCCAATGCATATCGCTACTCCCTGATGTCCGGACCTGTCAACATTTCCCATTGCGCCGAACCGCTGACAGCGGCGCCAACCCGGATTCGCACAGCCGCCGCATAAGGCAATGTGATACGAAATAACATGGGATAGGGTATCCCTAACAGCGACTGCAATACAACCCGGATTACCCCGGCATGTGTTACTACGAGGACGTGATCCTGGCCAGGTGAGTTCAACAGGCGCTGCCAGCCGGTCATTACTCGATGTCTGAAGTCAGTGAGTCTTTCGCCATTTGGCGGTGCCTGGCTTTCAGGGTCATCACAGAACCGCCTGAGCCTGGCTTCATCGGTTGCCAGCACATGCTCAAATGATTGCCCTTCCCATTCACCGAAATGTATCTCGCTGAATTCCGCATAAATACTCAAAGGCAAGTCATGCTGTTGCTGCAGCTCAGCGGCAAAATCAAAACATCGGCGTAACGGCGAACTGACAAGTCTGTTCCAGGCGGGGGCCTGGCAAAAACTGCGCATTTGCTGCCAGCCAAAACCCGTCAAGCCATGATCCGTGGAGCCGCGATAAACGTTTCCACCTTCCGGTTCACCGTGACGCAACAGATCGATAATCAAAACAGTCTCACGCGCCCTTTTCCGAAACGCCGGCTTCAGCAAAGGTGGCCATGCCGTTGTGCAACGCCAGTGCCAATCGCAGCATGGGAACAACCACTGCAGCACCACTTCCTTCGCCCAATCGCATATCCAGGTCAAGCAGGGGTTTCGCCCGGAGATGTTGCATCATCAACCGGTGGCCAGGTTCTGCCGACGCATGCGCAAACAGCATCCACGGTCTCACCGAGGCATTAATCCCGCATGCAACCATGGCTGCGGCCCCGGCTATGAAGCCGTCCACAAGAATCGGGACTCCTGACTGCGCGCAACGTATGTAAGCGCCAACCATGGCAGCAATCTCAAAACCGCCCATACGACACAAAATATCCACGGGCTGCCGTGGACTCAAGGCATGATACAGCAGTGCCTGGTTGATCAGTTCGGCCTTGCGGGCCATACCGTCTGCATCCAGGCCTGTACCCGGCCCCGTTAACTCGCGCGCATCTACTGATAACAAGGCCGCGGCCAATGCTGTCGCTGACGTGGTATTGGCAATTCCCATTTCGCCGGCAATAAACAGTTGCGTTCTGTCAGCACGAGCCTGTTCGACTGCATCAAAACCGGCCAACAGCGCCCGGGCCAACTGCTCCCGGCTCATGGCATCATACCTTGAAAAGTTACGGGTACCTGCAGCCACCCGTGCATCGGTTACACCTTCAAGCACTTCCAGAGATGAAACCGTACCAACATTGACCACCGCAAGTGTTGCGCCCAGCTCCCTGGCGAGTATGCTGATCGCCGCACCGCCACGGGCAAAATTTCGCACCATTTCCGCTGTCACCGCTTGCGGGAATGCCGATACCCCTTCTTCGGCAACGCCATGATCAGCAGCAAACACAACAATGGAAATTCGATCCAATGTCGGTGCGTCGCAAGCTTGCATGGCGGCAATGGCGCACGCCACGTCCTCAAGGCGACCCAGCGACCCCGGCGGTTTGGTGAGATTCATTTGACGCTCACGCGCGCGCTGCAGACTTGGTTCGTCCGGCGGCATTGCGGATTCCAGCCACCAATCAGTACTCAATATGCCTCCCTTTCAGTACCAGTGGCAGGCCGGCCATGGTGACGACAACACGATCACAAGTCGTCGCCAGTTGCTGGTGCAGCCTGCCAGCATGGTCAACAAATGCACGGCTGAGTTCACCCATGGGAACAATGCCCTGGCCTACCTCGTTACTAACCATAATCAGGATGCCTTCATATGTCTTCACCGTGGTAACCAGCCGGGTAATCCTGTCATGAACATCGGGCTGCTCCAGGTTATTGCTGAGCCACAAGGTCAGGCAATCCACGAGCACGCAGAACCCCTGTCCGGACAATCGCAACAATTCAGATTCCAGCTCGAGAGCTTCTTCGATTACCTGCCACCCGGAGGGTCGTTGCTGCCTGTGCATGGCAATACGCTGGGCCATTTCATCATCCCCGGCTGCTGCAGTTGCCACGTAGACTACCGGTAACCCGGAAGCCATGGCGAGATTTTGTGCAAGCTGCGACTTGCCCGAACGGGCGCCACCAAGAATCAGTTGTTTCATCTCAAGACTGAATGATTGCGGATATCATGACGCGGTTCAGCCTACACGCCCAGCCATGATGCCAGGCTCATGACAATCGCGAGCACGCCGAGGAACAGTACTGAGCGCCACGCCAACGCAACTGCCCGTCGCACGGACGCCGAATCGGCATGCTGGTAACCTGGGTCAATGGCCTGCGCTGATGATTCCTCGTCAGGCTCCATCTCTTCACCGGCTTCCTGCCCGGCACGCTCAATCTGCAGCGCAGCCAGTCCCGTAGTAGCAACCACTGTTTCACTGTTACACCAGCCAGACGGCGTATCGCGCCAGCCATGAACCGCGTCGGAGAAATTACCCACCATGGCAAAACACATGGCCGAACAACGCGCAGGCAGCCAGTTAATGGCGCAATAAACCTGTTGCACCGGCAAGCCAAACTGGCCGAACCGGTCCCCGGTCCCCTGCCACCGCTGACGCACAATGCGGGTCAGCATCTGCATTACCGAGCCGACAGGGCCGAGCAATGCAAACCAGAACAACGGCGCGATAACCTGGGTATTGGCGCGACACAGGATGGTCTCGACGGCTGCCTCGGCGATAACGGCCTCATCCTCCCTGAGAACGCTGTGACCACTGAATGCACGTAACAGCGATTGCGCCTCGAGCAACCGGCCGCGCTTCAATGCATGGCCTATTCGATTGGCAGACTGGTGCAACCCATCGATGCGGATACAGAAAAACAACAAAACGATATCCAGTGCAAAGCCTGTCAACATGCCGAATTGCCAGGCCACCCAGCGCAACAGCACAACCAGCACCAACACCGGCACCAGCACCAACAACAACGCGATCACGCCTTGAAATACCTGGCCACCGTTAAACCGCTGCTCAACGCTGTCTACCCAGTCCTTGTACCAGGGCTCAGGATCAACCCTGGACCGGTCTCCAAGCCATCGATCCAGCGCACCCGCTCCAATACCTGCCAACAACACATCAATCATATTTATTTTGTCTGGACCCGTAATTCCTCGCCGGCTGTGCCGACCCCCAAATGTGCACCAATCATATCAAGCCGAACACCGGCTACGATAGCGCTGCCAGTCAAAATACGGCCCTGGATCGGTTTTTCGTGTCGGCGCGATATCGGCATGACCGTATATTCTGTCCACGGAAATGTCCGGGTACGCATCCATCAGCGCCCGGGTCACCCCGGCCAGGCACTCGTACTGCGCCTCCTCAAAAGGCGTGAAATCGTCGCCTTCCAGTTCAATGCCGATGGAAAAATCGTTTACCCGCTGGCGACCCTCACACTCCGAAACCCCGGCATGCCAGGCACGCTGACCCAAAGGGACAAACTGAATTAATTCTCCGTCACGACGAATAAACAGGTGCGATGAGACTTCCAGACCCTGGATTTCGCGAAAATACTCGTGATGCGAAACATCCAGGCAATTGCAGAATAACTGCTCTACATACGGCCCGCCAAACTGGCGGGGGGGCAAGCTGATAGCATGAATGATCAGAACTTCGGGCACGCAACCGTCCGGCCTTGTATCAAAATTGGGTGAACCAACAAATCGCGCCGGCGAAATCAAACCGCTTTCGGGATCGACATGCATGACTGGAATTTCCCTTGCTGAACATCCGTGCCAGACCGAACGTTACCATGATGAATTATCCCGGGCACCGGTTTCCATACAGAGACAGCTCAACAAAGAGAAAAATGGTGCCGAAGAGGCGAATCGAACGCCTGACCTACGCATTACGAGTGCGTTGCTCTACCGACTGAGCTACTCCGGCAACGGGGATTTTCAGGATCGCGAGTATACACAGTCTGCGGGATACAGGTAAAAGCCAGGTGACCACCGCGTCAACCTTGTGAGCAATTACTGTCTCGCGCTGTGGAGCTTATTTTTTCTGGTGCCAGCGCACAATCAGCTCGATTGATTCGAGCTCGGCACCCTCAGGCAGTGCAGGCAAGCCGATGACATTGACCGACTCACCATCGATATCCTTCAGTTCACCGGTATCGGTGTTGAACATATGATGATGAGGGCCAGTATAGGTATCAAAAAACACCCGGTCAGGATCAGCGATTACTTCCTTCACCAGGCCTTTTTCAGCAAACAACCCGAGCGTGTTATAGACAGTTGCCTTGGAAGCGCGCTTGCGGCTGAAGCCATTGGCAATTGAAGCCATGGCGGCATGATTGACCTTGTTGTACACGTCTTCTGCCGAATAGTGGCCACGCTCAGCAAACAGGATAGATGCAATATCAATACGCTGCGCTGTGGGCAGTATCCCGTGCGCTTCAAGTCTACGGCGAATCTCGCCAGCATTGATTCTGCCGGACTCAGCGCCTGATTCCGGCGCGCCGGGCCGGTTAGCGGATAGTGTCTTAGAAAGGTCTTCCATATGGTTGAATTATAGACAAATTCCGGCTCAGGTCTAGACGCGGTCCAGATGATAAGGCATTACATCTACCGATGGCGCCTCGCCCAGCAAAAGCTCCACGGCCAACCGGGCGGAGGCTGGTCCCAGCACAAAGCCATTGCGGTAATGGCCGCTACAAACTACCACGTTTTCGACTCCCTTCAATCTGCTGATTACCGGAACACCGTCAGGAGACCCTGGCCGCAGCCCGGCCCATTGTGTCTCCACCGGCATACCGGCCAATCCAGGCACCATATCTATCGCGGCGTCGCGCAGTTCTACCAGCGCGTCCTCGGTCGTCGACTTGTCAAAACCGACGTCCTCCAGCGTACTCCCTGCCAGAATGCGTCCATCTGCCCGGGGAATCAGGTACCTGCTCTCTTTCAGGACCATCGTATTGAGCCACCCCGGCTCACCCCGAAACAGAATCATCTGTCCTCGTACCGGCTTCACCGGCACTGTCAGGCCCAGCGACTCCATAAATCTCCCGGTCCACGCGCCCATGGCAATCACGACCCGGGACACAGGCACAACACCCCGGCTGGTTTCAACACCCCGGGCACGTCCGGCATCAAATTGCAGGGCCTGCGCTTCTGTCCCCACCAAGAATCGGCAACCGCGCTGCTCAAGCTCTTTTCGTAAAGCCGAGAGCAATCTTGGATTTCGCACCTGTGCAATGTGTGGCATCCAGACGGAGGAGCCTTCAATCGAGAGCAGGCGGGGGCTCAACGCCGCCACTGCTTGCGCGTCAACAACGGCGGAATCACCGCCAAATTTCTTTGCCCAGCCTGAAAACATGGGCCCCGGATCACCGGCAACCAGTAAGCCGGTACGACGCCACTGCGGATCCACGCCGGTTCGACTGCCCAGACCCGCGCAAAACTCCCGGTAATAGTCCTGGCTCCAAAGAGCAAGGTGGTTCACGGCGTCTGGATACCGCCACGGATAGAGCGGAGACAATATCCCCCCGCCTGCCCAGGAGGACTCCCTGCCGATCTCGCCTTTCTCGATCAGGCAAACCTGTTCACCACGCTCGACCAGCGAGTGAGCGACCAACAAGCCGATAATACCGCCGCCGATAACTGCGATTTGATTATGTGAATACGTCATTCGAATAAAAACTGGCAAAAAAACATGGCCATAAGCAAGACCCGGCTACCGGACAATGGAATTGTACACATACACGTTTCGTCTACACTTGTAGTAATAGAAATAACATCTTTGATTGGTTGTGGAGCCTTATACAGGTATTTATACGATGTTTCGACCTAGCAGCATGCCTATGATCAACCAACAACGCGACACAACCTTATACACACGCATCCCGTTTGTCGGCCTTAATCAACCGTTTATCGGTGATAACAAAACCTCCATACGACCGTTTATCAGAGAGAATAGACCGTTTATCAGAGATCAAGGATTTACACTCGTTGAGCTAATGATTACCTTGGCGATCCTCGCGGTGATTGGCAGCTTTGCCCTGCCCTCATTCCGGGACACCATTCTGAATATGCGCATTCGCACTGAAGCGAGTGAACTGGTCGGCGCATTCCAGATTGCCCGCTCAGAATCTATCAAGCGTAAAGCCTTTGTTGCAGTATGCGCCAAAAACGCCGCGTCTTCGACCTGCAACACCGCGGCAACCACGAGCTGGGATGATGGCTGGCTGATCTGGATCGATACTAACCGTGATGCAGTGTTTGACGGAGGCGAGGAATTAGTCCGGCAGTCTGATGGCATGAGTTCCGGCGTCATCATTAATACATCAGCGTCACTGCCAAATCTCAGCTACCTGCCGGACGGATCAAGTAACGTGGCCGTCGGTACCGAGTTTCGCGTTTGTGACAACAATCGCACCGGCGAACTGGGACGCCGGGTAGAGCTGACCCTGACTGGCAGGGCCAAAGTAAGCGAATACACTTGCCCGTAAACTGTAACAAGAGAATTTCACGGTGATTATGTTAGACAAACCCACAATTCGGACAGCGAAACATGCGGCCGGCGCCACCATGATCGAAATCCTGGTGACCGTGGTGATTCTCGCGGTTGGCTTGCTCGGTATCGCCGCACTGCAACTGACATCGAAAAAATCCAGCTTTGAATCAGTTCAACGAACAACTGCTTCCATGCTCGCCCAAGGCATCCTGGAAAAAATGCGCGCCAACGCCGGCAATATTGGCGGCAAGGCAGACACCCCTGCCACCTATAACCCGGCCCAGCCATTGAATGTTTACGCGGGCACGCTGGAAAATCCGGCAGCCGCCATATCAGCTGCCACCTTCACCAGCGAGCCCGCGCCCAATTGTGGCGGCACCGGGACACCTTGTTCGCCATTACAACTGGCCACCCATGACCTATGGGAATTTCAGCAGGCACTCATCGGCGCCACGGTAACCGACAGCCTCACCCAGACAGCCAATATAGGTGGTCTCGTGTCTCCCATTGCGTGTATTGACAGTTTTGTAACCGAAGCTACAACTGTCGGCATACCACCGAAGCCAACTCGTGCGGGACGCTATCGCATCACCATTGCCTGGCGCGGACAAACGGAAATTTCTGACCCGGATCCAAACAATCCCTGCGGCCAGGCCAGCGGCAACTACGACGGCGATACTGCCGGCGACAACGATCACCGTCGCCTGATAGTTGTTGACACCATGATTGCACAATCGGATCACTGATGATGAACACACGCACGCCACCTATAACATACCAGTCAGGCCTGACCCTGATTGAGCTCATGATTGCCGTCACCCTCGGGCTTATGCTGATTGCGGCTGTTATGGGCGTCTTGCTCAGCTCAAACCAAAACTATCGCCAGGATGATGACCTGGGTCGCATGCAGGAAAACGGCCGCTTTATCATGCACAAGCTGGACGAAGAATTTGGCATGGCCGGCTACTGGGGTGGCGCCACTTACGCCGGCGGCATTGACAAGTCCGGTATTACCTTTCCGACCCAGTGCGGCTTCAGCCTGGACCCAGCCAACCCGGATACACCGGTAATCACCGGCGCCACCCCGGGCGCTTTCGGTACGTGCGTGAACTTCCACAAGACGGGGACACCTATATTTGTGTTCAAGCGCGCCAAGGGCTCTTCTGCCGCGACCCAGGTTGCAGGCAACCCCTATATCATCAGCAATGACTACAACGCCCGGTTGCGCATACATAGTCCCGGCGATGTTGCTACTGAACCGGCTGCCAATGAAAAGGCCCGTGAATACCTGATCAACATGTATTACATCAAGGATCGCAACAAGAACAATGACCCGGTTCCAACCTTGTATATGCGTCGCCTGGAAATTGTCGGCGGCGCCCCACAACTCGTGGAATACGAGGCTGCCGAGGGAATCGAAAATATCGTTGTCAATTTTGGCATTGATGTGAACAAGGATGGTATTGCCGACTATTTCAACGACGCACCGACCACCGTTGAGCTCAAAAAGGCAGTAACTGCACGCATCTTTATTCTTGCACGTGCCAGTGGCCAGGATGTTACTCACAAGGACGATATCATCTACAACCTCGGCACTGTCCAGGTGAACGGAAATGGCGACCAGTATCGGCGCCGGCTGTTCACAAAAACTGTTGTGATGCGCAACACCGCGTACATGGCCCAATTGAACTAGCAGGTATTGCAATGAGAAACAGGATACTCAAGGTGAATACAACCCAACAGGGTGCAGCGCTGTTAACGGCGCTGATTATACTGGTCGCGGTTACCCTGCTCAGTCTCGCATCTCTAGGCACCAGCCTGTTACAGCTTCGCATGTCCGGTAACGAGGAAATGTCCATGCAGGCCTTTGAGCTGGCGCAGGCAGGAATTGATTACACGGTCAGCAATCACGAAAACATGGTTACCGTTGTCGGCGATATCGGCTTTATTCGGTGTACGTCCAATTACACCGACACCTGCCACGAAAACTCGACATTAACCATCCCGCTGCAGGCCCCGTTTCTGGATAGTGGTAATACCAACAAGCATTCCCTGGCTATCGAAAAGGTATCCGAAGGTTTTTGTCCACCTCGTGGCATGGATTTGAGTTGTGACAAGGCCAAGGCCGCAGCCTTCACCATCCGCAGCCGCTATAACAAGGTAGCACTGGGGCAAGGACTTTCAGACATTACCCAGGGTTTTATAAAACCGGTTCCCTCAAACGGGGCGCCGCCTATTGAACCTATTACCGCTTCAAACAACTAGCAAACAGTTTTGGCACATACAACGAGGTGCTCGTTATGGTTTTCAACAGAATTTTCCTGACACTCGCGACTGCAGCCGTACTGGCGACAAGCACGCTATCTTCGGAAATTGCCCGGGCTCATGATACCGATATCTATGTCGGCTCCGCAGCCAATGCTCCGGAAGCCATGGTAATGTTCACCATAGACTATCGTGCCAACCTTGGCAGCACCGTGTGCAACAACGGCGAATGCGCCAAGCTCATCGCAGACGGCTACATGCCGCCGCTGACGACCATTACCTTTTTCGACATGATTCGCGCGGTCATGAAAAAGGTGCTGGACCCGCTTTACGGTTTCAAGCTCGGATTGATAGTCAACCACGCCCATAACAACGGCTGCGCCGGACCCACCGCAACTGCCTGCAGTGGTGGCGCGATGGTCTATTACGGGCTCAACTCGGTTGCCCAAACAAATGATGATCCGAATACCTTTGATCCAAACGACATGACTGTCGCTAACCCGGTAGAGGACAGAAACAAGATTGAATTCTTCAAGAAGCTGGATGCCCTGCCCATCCCTCAAGGTAATCTCAGTCATACCTGGCAAGGATCGGAAATCTATTTCGAACTGTTTCGCTACCTGACCGGACAGGAAATTTTTTCTCTTCGCAATGGTTGGCGGGACTATGGCACCACGGTCACCTATAACCTCGGTGACGCCAACGACCTGGATAGTAATGGCAACGTCACACCAAAGTGGGACACCAATGTAGAAGCCTGTTTTAACGGTACCGGCAAGACCTGTAATAATGGCAAATATATGTACAAAAGCCCGTTGCAGCTTGTCAATGCCACCGATTGTGCCGGTATTTACGTGGTCAATTTTATGTTTGGCGTCAACCAGCAGGAGCAAGATGCCAATGCTGCGATTTCCATGGACAAGGCAAACGGCGGCATGTCCACCAGCGATGCACTCAACGCCGTGGATGTCTCCAACCCCAACACCCAGTTTGCCAACGTATTGCGCTGGCTTTATGACGTGGATCTGGCCGATGGCACATTTGGACCGGCAACATGGCCCGATCGGGCAGATAACCTAAAAGGCACCCAGAATGTAACGTCTTATTTTCTGATCAATACTCCCAACGGTAATTTTACCAACGAACAGATCAGCTGGGCCGAAGCCGGCGGCACGACCCGCCCCACCGCGCTGAGCGAAAACCCGGATCAACTGGAAGAAGACCTGCGCGCCCACCTGAGCAATATCATCAGCGTCTCTACCACGTTCGTGGCGCCATCCATTGCCGTAAACGTGTACAACCGCGCCCAGGTGCAGAAGGACCTGTTCATCGCCATGTTCGAAGCGGAAAAAACCGGCAAACCGGCATGGTCAGGCAACATCAAGAAGTTCAACCTGGATCTGGACAAGGGCCTCATTGTTGACGCCAGTACGCCACCGAAGAATGCAGTGAGCGACAAAGACGGTCGTATCAGCAATAGTGCGTTGAGCTTCTGGACCCTTCCCGGCGACTTGCGTGACCCGGTCCAGGGTATAGATGAATTTTTTGCCGGTTCCGACGGACGCTTTATTGAACGCGGCGGTTGTGGATCACGGATACCCGGGTACAAGCTCACTTGCGCCGGGACCACGTGCACCAGCACCTTTACCCCGGGGTTGACCAATCCCGCCGGCACCGCCACGGCAACATCAAACCGGAAGGTCTTTACTGACCCGGCCGGCTTTACCAATGGAAACGCAACCGGCCTGAGACCACTGGAAGCGACTACTTCAGTCGCTGCAGCAACTGATATTATGGCTGCATTTGGTGTCGCAACCGCTGGCACCTGTGATCCCACCGAAACGACGGACACTTCATGTAACATGATCAAGTATGTCCGCGGTATCAACGATGGCGAGAAGAACCGGAACTGGATGTTTGGTGATCCGCTGCACTCGCGGCCACTGGCAGTCAACTATGGGGCCATTAACGGCCGCCACAAACTCAACCCGGATATTCGCATTTATTCCGGTACCAATGCCGGCGTACTCCATATGATACGCAACACCTTGACAACCGGTACCGCTACAACAGATGCGCAGGGGAATCCCAGCTACATACCGGATCAGGATGGCGTGGAAGGTTGGGCCTACATGCCAATGGAGGTTATGGACATCATTCCGACTCTTCGCGCCGGTTCCGTGGCCGATCATCAATACGGCGTTGACGGCGCCCCGACTGCGGTAACCCGCGATGTCGACGGAGATGGCAACATTGAACCGGTTGACGGTGATTATGTTCACCTGTTCTTCGGCCTGCGCCGGGGCGGTCACGCCTATTACGCACTGGATATCAGCGACCCGGATAATCCGAAAATGCTTTGGCGTATTACCAAAAATGATCCGGACTTTGCCGAGCTGGGTGAAACCTGGTCTGAGCCTGTTGTTACCCAGGTATTACACGGTGGCAACACTACCTCAACACCGGCACTGATCTTTTCAGGCGGCTTTGATCCAAACAAGGATGACAATACGGTCAATCATACGGCAGCGGCCGGTGGTCCGGACAGCATGGGTCGTGGCGTATTTGTGGTAGACGCCAGCGATGGTAGCCTGATCTGGAAAGCGGTATATGGCGCAACCACCGGGCCCGATTCGGCTGCCAAGGCCTACTACGACAGTCGCATGCTGCACAGCATTCCGTCACGCGTCACGGCAGTAGACAGCGATGGCAATGGATTGACCGATCGCATCTATGTCGGAGATACCGGTGGCAATATCTGGCGCATGGATCTCAAGTCTAATGATCAGTTTGCCAGTGGCAACGAGTGGCGCGCCAACCTGGTATTCAATGCCCAGAACAACGGTGACACCACGACCACGGATCGTCGATTCTTCTACCAGCCGGACTACGTCCAGGCCAAGGACGACTCCGGGGTACCGTATGACGCCATTGTCATCGGTAGCGGTAATCGGGCGCATCCAACCAATCTCATTACCGACAATTACTTCTATGTCATCCGCGACCGCGAAACCTTGTCCGGTACACCGTCAATTACGACATTGAATCATGGCAGTCTGGCCGACATTACCAATAACTGCCTGCAAAACAGCAGTTGCGCAACGCCGCCAGACCTGTCCAACGGTTGGCGCCTAAAGCTCCATTGCCCCTGGCAGCCCGCCTCGGAACCCTGCGGAGAAAAAGTGCTGGCGTCGGCTTTTACGGTCGCTTCTGAAATCTACTTCACCAGCTACCAACCGGCCAATGGCGCACTAGCAGACACTTGTGAACCCTCAGAAGGTTCAGGCTTCTTGTATACACTGAACCTTAAAGACGGCACTGCTACCCAGGATTATGATTCGACTACCGCCGGCCTGACCACCAGTGATCGGTACGAAAAGTTGAAATCAGGCGGCATCCCGTCCGGTGTAGTTAACATCGGCGGCAAGGTGGTTCGCCCAGACCTTCAAATACAGGAGACAAAGCTGAAGGGCGGATATCGCTCATTCTGGCTGGAAAACGACGGCTACTGATCCAGTCTCAGCAACACCCCTGGCTACCCAGTGGCCAGGGGTTTTTCCTGTTTTGACAGCTTGCTGTTTTCACGGTATCGGTTATAAAGAACAAAGAGGTTGCTTGTTTTCGCAGCCTGACTTCACATAAAGAGGATAAATATGTTCGCAAGCCCAAATAAATTGTCATACAGAACGCTCCGCCAGCAACATGGCTTTACCATGATCGAGCTGATGATTGTCGTTGTTATTATTGCCATCATCGCCGCATTCGCCATCCCTTCCTACCAGGACAGCATCAGGAAGAGCAAACGTGCCGATGCCAAGACCGCCATATCCCAGGTCGCGTCACGCATGGAGCAGTTCTACCTCGATCGGAAGACCTACACCAGCGATCTGACCGAGTTGGGACTGGTGCAGGCCACCAGCGCCGGCGCTGCGGCTGGCGACTGGGATTCTCCGGAGCGTTATTACCGGGTCAGCGCCGTGGCACCGACCTGGGACAATGGTTGCTTCCCGATTACCTGCTGGGCACTGGAAGCCGTTGCCGTTGACACCAACCAGCTAAAGGATACAACTTGCCGCCGCTTCCGGCTTACTTCCAGGGGCGAAAAGGAAAGCGAAGATTCTACAGGAACTGCTACAACCAGTTGCTGGTAATCATCTGCCGTCCGGTTCCCATATGTATATGTAGCGCACCCGGCTGTAAAACTGGTGCACCTCCTGCCGCCCATTGCTGTCACTAACGCCCCCCGAACAGCAATGGGTTGTCTTTGTGGCGTCCATACCACACTTCCAACAAACCGGTTTTCATTACTTCCATAGTGTTTATATAGATTTATTCAATGTTATCAATATCTTAACAGTATTTATATTTATACTAATACTTATTTACATGTCCATTTTTGGTAGCGCGCAGCAGCATGCTTTTCTCAACCCTGTAGTTCAGATCAAAAGACACGGGTATACTTTAAATTAGAAATAAAAATAGCCTGCAGAAGCCTAAAAACTGAGGGCAAAACCGTGTTCAGGAACGAGGGAAACTACATGGATTTCACTTTACGGATTTTCTCGACCGTTCATTTTCGCACAGGAATCCCGTTTATCTGCCACAATAGACCGTTTGTCGGCACGAGTGGCTCGCTAAATCTACCGTTCATCGGTCTAATTATACCGCCTGTAACTTATTGTCAAAATAGCGGGTCACGCGAACGCGGACAAAAAATTATGCCAAGGAGTGGCGGTTTTTCGCTCATTGAATTGATTATTGCCCTGGTAATCCTGGCGATTATCGGTGGCCTGGCTGTGCCTTCGTTCATGCGAACTCTCGAAAACAATCGCATCACTACCCAAGCCAACGCATTTATCGCCGACCTTAACTTTGCCCGTAGCGAGGCCATCAAGCGAGGTACCGCGGTCGCCTTGTGCGTCGCCAACGTGGCTGCGTCAGATTGCGACCCCGCCGGCAGCTGGAACACCCGCCAACGGCTGATATGGACTGATACCACGACCAATGGTGTAGTTGATGCCGGTGAACAGATACTGCGCGTTATCGAGCCACCCGACGGCTCCCGCACCTACCTCGGTGACCCGGCAGGCGCGGTCGTTGCGATTGGTTTTGACCGCCAGGGAATAACCAACCTGGGCACGGCAACCGTGGGGGCGGCAAACGCGATTACGCTGGCCATTTGCTACGACTCAGACAACAACGGCATCCCGGAAACCGACACCGGTCGTGACATCATCATCAGCTTCACCGGCGTCACCAAGGTCGCACGTCCGGCCACAGCTTGCCCGTAATACAGAAACGAGGAGATTCTGGATGAGACCTTTATCTTTTCACTGTCCCGTATCCAGCGCAGGTCAATCGGGATTCGGCATGCTGGAAGTCCTGATTTCCATCCTGGTTCTGGCTATCGGACTGCTCGGACTGGCTGCATTGCAAACCGTCGGACTCAAATACAACTACCAGTCATTTCAACGCACCCAGGCCGTTATCCTGACCTACGAGCTGACCGACAAGATCCGCGCGAATGACGGTATCGCCGGCAACTACCAGGTCCAGTACGGCGTCAGCCTGGGCCAGCCCGCTGCCGGAACCTGTCACACCAGCCCTTGCACAGCCGCACAGCTGGCCGCCTACGACCTAGCGCTATGGAAACAATCCATCAACGAGCAATTGGGCGCAGATGCGGACGGCCAAATCAGTTATGACCCGGCGACACTGCTGCACAAGATCCAGATTAAATGGAAAGAAAATGAAGCAGACCAGGAATTCGCCCAGGAGGTTGAACTATGACATCGACCAAACACAGGAACATTGCACTGGTTGCGAGAAAATTCTGGCAATCCGGCTTCACCCTGGTTGAAATTATGATTGCGCTGACCATCAGCCTGATCATTCTTCTTGCTGTTACCCAGATTTTTGTCTCAAGCAGGACCACCTACAGCTACACGGAAGGCATGTCGCGGATACAGGAAGGTGGACGCTTTGCCATTGACTTCCTCGCCCGCGACATCCGCATGGCTGGTTATACCGGCTGTGCACGCCGCCTCGAGACCGCCGACGTTACCAATATACTGAAAAATCCCAATGACGCCACCCGGTATGACAGCGCAGGCATGGAAGTCTATCGCTACACCGGGTCAGGTGGCAGTGCCTTGAGCGACTGGACTCCAGCGCTGAAGGACATTGCATCAGGCGGATATTTCAAGGCCGGCGAAATGGAGCCGTTTTCCGATCTCCTGATCGTCAAGTATGGGACATCTGTAGATGCTTACCCGACAGGGTCGGCCGCGCCCAATGCCAACATCCAGATCCTGGCAACAACGGAAACTGAAAGCGCATTCCGCCAGAACGATATCGTCATGGTCACCGACTGCAATAATGCCGATATCTTTGCCATCACCAACAACGTTGCCAACAATGGCGGCGCGCTGACATTGGCCCATGCTACCGGCAGCAACAGTACCAATCGTCTTGGTCATGGCTACACCACCAATGCCGAAGTATTGCGCTGGGAAGCCCGCGCCTACTACGTCGGCAAGCCCGATCTTGATGGCGATAACAAGCCCGATCCCGACCCGGCATTGATGCGTAAATCACTGGTCCGGGGTGACCTGGTCGCTCAAGCCCTCGTTGAAGGGGTCGAGCGTATGCAACTGATGCTGGGCATGGATACGGATACTGCGCCGGGCCGCTTTCGTGACAATGGCGCCAATCAATATGTCTTGCCAGGCGACGCTGCAGCTGCAGACTTGTCAAAAGTGGTTTCCATCCGGGTTGGCATTGCGGTCACATCCGGCGATACGGTCGACGGTGAAGCCGATACTACAGTCTACAACATACTCGGACTGGCAAATGAAAGCTTTGACGATTACGGGCCAGGATCATCTCCGGAAAATTACGGGTCCGAGAATCGCGCAAGGCGACGGGTATTCACCATGACTGTCGCTCGCAGAAACTAGGCATGAGTCGGACAAACTATTTCATTGTCCAGGAGCCGGTATGAAACCATTAAACACTATAGCTTTGACCGAGCAGGGAATGACCCTGGTGATATCACTGATTTTTCTGCTGGTGCTCACCATTATCGGCATCTCGGCCATGAGCACCTCGTCACTGCAGGAAAAAATGGCCGGCAACATGAAAGACAAGGCGCTGTCGTTCCAGGCTGCGGAATCCGCCCTGATTACCGCCGAGGGATGGTTAAAGCAACAGGGCAAGACGCCACGGGCACAAACGACGCCTCAGATACTGTCTCCCTCGGTCAACGGTACTCCGGTCTGGCGCGATACCAATTTGGATATCTGGAACAGCGCCAATGCAATCAAGCACCCCGGCACCCCGGGACAACCGGCTAATACCGGTATCTTTGATCTTTCATACCTGTCGGACTCCCCGCAATACATTGTTGAGGACATGGGCCCGCTTGCATGTGAAAGCAAGTCAGGGTGCGGCGGCTATGGTGGAACACCACAACGCTTTATGTACCGTATAACCGCCCGCGGCCAGGGCGGCACAGCTAACGCTGTATCGCTGACCCAATCCACTTTTGCCTGGTACTGAACCGGATTGACGCAATATGAAAATGGATTTTCTGAGCAAATAATTCACTGGAGAGAAAACTATGAACTGCATTCAGCCAGATGGCTACCGCATAACCGTATCAAGCCGGGTCAAACGCTCTGTGACCGGCGCATTGCTGACGGGCATATTATTCACCGCGGCTAGCAGTCCTGCCTCCACGGATATCAGCAATTCACCACTGTTTATTTCCAATTCGGTGCAGCCCAATATTTTCTTCATGCTCGACGATTCCGGCAGTATGCGAGGCGAAACCCTGTACAACGAGGGCGTCCCCGTTGGCACGGCCACGACCAACACGCTGAGTTTTTCACCGGCCGGCACACTGGATCGCCAGCGTTTGTGTCACGGTTTTAATGTTCTCGCCTACAACCCCAATGTTCGTTACACGCCCTGGCGCGGGAAAGACGCGAACAATGTCAGCTATTCTGACGCGGACATCTTGTCGGGCGGTTTCACCACGCTGAGAAACAATCCTTATTGCCCTGCAGGGGTATCCGCGAGCACGACTATTGATGCAAGCGGTGCTGTTACCAACTGCAATGATGCCGGGTACAACGGCACACTTAATGCCACTGCCATAAACTATGCCTACTTTCCGTGGACAGACACTGATGCTGATGGCCAGTGGGACAGTGGCGAATGCGGGCTGACTGACTCCGAAGGTGTAACCTGGGCCGAACTGGCAAGTACAGGCACAACCACTGTGCCGGCTACCGAGCAGCAACGCAATTTCGCCAACTGGTACACCTATTACCGTAAACGTGATTTTGTGATGAAACGGGCCGTAACGGAACTGACTTACACTGGTCGCCATCGAATGGGATTTTCGACACTATGGAACAACAATGGTGTCGCCGTGCAGGTCAACAATATAGACAACATCAGCGTACCGGTTGATCCGGTTGCGCAGGCCGACAAGGAAAAAATGTTAAGACATTTATCCAATATCGGGCCAGCAAGCACCACACCCCTGAGAACGGCACTGCGTAACACCGGAAAATATTTTGAAGGTATAAATGACACTGATGTCAAAAACGTATTATTTTCCAGTGCACCCAGTCACCCGAACAGTTTCAAGGCTACCGGGCTATCGCCCATTCTCGACGCAAACCACGGTGGCGAATGCCAACAAAACTTCACCATCCTTCTGACTGATGGCGAATACAATGGCCCCGCCATTGGCATGGCCAACACGGATGGCGATAGCAATACAAGTTTTGACGGCACTCCATTCGCAGACGGCTTCTCCGATACACTGGCTGACGTGGCCATGAACTATTACGAACGGGACCTGGCACCCAGTCTTGCTGATGATGTGCCCGTCCTGGAGAACGTGGACGAGGCGGCGCATCAGCACATGGTGACTTTCACTGTGAGCTTCGGTTTGACCGGTGCACTGGATCCATTCAACACCAAGACTCCTGCCGATAACAGCGACTCAGATCCAAGGGCAACAGGCTTTGCCTGGCCGGATCCGGCGGACGGCATCAATGATGTGCAAAACAGGATCGACGATTTATGGCATGCCGCCTATAACGGCCGCGGCCAGTTTATGAGTGCTTCTGACGGACAGAAACTTATCAAGGCATTTGAGGATGCCCTGTCAAACATCAACCAGCGTGCCGGTTCAGCTTCCGCAATTGCCGTTTCCACCGGTGCCGTGTCCACGGATACGCGCCTGTACCAGTCCACCTTTGACAGCGGTACCTGGGAAGGCCACTTGTTTGCGTTACAATTTGACAGCTTTGACATTATCAACAGCGGTGACTGGGGCGGACCACCATCGGACGCCGCAGAGGTGCTGAAGACTCAAAACTGGAACACCGGGCGCCATATCGTTACCTGGAATCCTGCTGCCTTGGCGCCAGATGGTACAGCATTTCGCTGGAACACTATCGGCGCCAGCCAACAGGCCGCATTGATTGACGGTGCAACCGACGGTACCGGGAATCCTGATGCCGTTCTGGGACAGCAAAGACTTGAATTCATTCGCGGGGACCACGGCAATGAATCAAAGTCCGGATCAGGAAAATTTCGTAGTCGCGGACCAGGTGGCCAGGAATTCAAGCTCGGTGACATCGTCCACTCTTCACCGCTTTATGTCGGCGCACCGCCCTACGGGTATCTGGACGCCCTGGAATCTGTATCCTATAACAGTTTTCGTGTCGCCAACTTTGAACGAAAGGCAATGATTTACGTGGGCGCAAACGATGGCATGCTGCATGCTTTTGACGCCGAAACCGGTGAAGAAAAGCTGGCTTACGTTCCGTCATCGATATATCACAAGCTGCCGGAACTCACAGACCCGGCCTATTCCCACCAGTACTATGTTGATGAAACGCCGGTAGCCGGCGATGCCTTCTACAACGGTGCGTGGCACACAGTTCTTCTGGGTTCCCTGCGCGGTGGTGGCAAATCAGTGTTTGCACTCGATATTACCGACCCGCTGCCCTATACCGATTCCCTCGGTACCAGGCACTCCTACAAGGCAAACTTCGCCGAGAACAATGCTGCCAATATCGTCATGTGGGAATTCACTGATCCGGACCTGGGCTTTACCTTCGGCAAACCGGCAATTGGTCGCCTGGCCAATGGCAAGTGGGTTGCCATATTTGGCAACGGCTACAACAGCAGCATCCCGTTGCCGGGCGATACCAGCGTTTGCGGTACCAGTTACAGCTGCTCCGGCAAGGCGCACCTGTTCATCGTGGATATTGAAACCGGGGCGTTGCTCAAAAAGATCAATACCGGCGCAGGCAGCGCAACAGCACCCAATGGCCTAAACGCACCGTCACTTGTAGACGACAACAATGACTCTATTGTTGACCTGGTTTACGCGGGCGACCTGCAAGGCAACCTGTGGAAGTTTGATGTATCCAGCGCCACCTCGTCAGGCTGGGTGGTATCCAAGAACGTGGGCGGCAAGCCGGCACCCCTTTTCACCGCTACGGATGACAACGGCATCCCGCAACCGATTACTTCTGCTCCGGAAATCGCCGATCAGACTTCGGCGGCTGGAGGCTTGATGGTATTTTTCGGTACAGGCCGGTACCTGGGCAAGAGTGATATCATCGTCTCGCCGACGACACAGATGCAGAGTTTCTACGGTATCTGGGATGAAACCGGTTCAGGTACCGAGAACAACACCCAGGTCAAGAAAGCAAACCTTCTTGAGCAAGCTATTACCCAGACAGATGTCAATGGCAATAATGCCGGTGCCGGATCAGCTAACCCGCCCGCATTCAGGACGTCCAGTGACACCAGCATTGATTCATGGGGCTCATCCGGAACACCTGGCACCTACATGGGCTGGAAGATAGATTTCGACCCGGCCGTTACCGGCTTTGCGGGTGAACGCGTCATCTACAAATCCCTCGCCTGGGGCGACACCATTATCTTCTCAACGCTGATACCGGAAGACCGCCCATGTGGCGCCGGCGCCAAGGGCTGGATAATGGCACTGAACCGCACCAACGGCGGTCCACCTCCTGAAGCATTCTTTGATACCAATGAAGACGGTGAGATCGATTTAATCGATAATAGCGTATGTAATGGTACCGCTTGCGGCGGCCAGTTTGATCCCGGTGGCGCGCCCGTTGAACAGAAGCCCATGCAGGGCATACCTCCTGCAGCGGGTGGCGTAACACCACCCAGGCGAAGTTGCGACAACCTTGACAGCATCCTGGTTGGTGGCAACTCGTCCGGCGACACGCCGACTTCCAAGAAAACCAAAACACCGGTCAGCCTGTGCAGGCAAAGCTGGCGTGAACTGCAATAACCGGAGGCGGACATGAAGATACTTGACTTCATACGGGCAACTCTATTTCTCGCACCGACACTGTTGATACCGGTTACCGGGGTCGCTACCGAAAACCGGCCGACCTTGCCAGCGGAGATAGTGAATTTTGGCATCGTCGACGAGCTTCGCGCGAGAAACATGGAAATCATTATCAACGACACCTTGCTGAAACTGTCGGCAGGTTCACGCATCAAGAATGCACAAGGTACTCCGATCCCGGTCAGTTTTGCCCGAAAAGGCACCAAGGCCGCTTACTCGGTCAAACACGATAACCGATCAGGATATGGAATCATTATTGAGCTGTGGCTATTGCCGGCAGACTACAACCTGCCCCAATAACATGGCCGGCTTTTCAACCTTGACGGAACAGGATTATATGAACAAAACAAACAGCCAAGGCTTCACCCTGATTGAACTCATGATCGTGGTTGTCATTATCGGGGTGCTTTCGTCGTTCGCATACTCCAGCTATCAGGACCATGTCAGGAAAGCGCGTCGCACCGATGCAAAGGGCCCATTAACCCAACTGGCCAACATACAGGAAAAATTTTTTACTGAATGCAACCGCTATGCAGCACAGTCGTCATCGACAGCCGCGGACAAGGCCTGCAGCACTGCAGCTGACCCGGGCAGTGCGACGCTTATTTATTCCGCGCTATCCCCGGAAAACCATTACCGTATTTCCATCCTGGCGCCGGTCACCGCCGGGTGCACAACGGCCAACTGCTATTTACTGGAAGCTGATCCGAACGGTGCCGGCACTACCGGTCTCCAGTCCAACGACGGTCGTTTTCGCATTGACCAGGCGGGACGAAAAAGCTGGGACAAAAACGATACCGGGACCGTTGACGCCAACGGCATGTTCAACGGCAAATGGAGTGACAAGAAATAACTGGCTAATCAGGCAGGTGCACGCAAAGGTTTGGGTATGGCAAAGTGTATGGTCTCAGGTTCTCCACCCTGCACGTCTGAAACCGCTGCGCCCCACTGTCTGAGCTGATCAAGAACCTGCTGTACAAGCAGTTCCGGTGCGGATGCTCCGGCCGTAAGGCCGACAGTCTGGGCGGATTCAAACCAGGACTGCTGAAGATCCTGTGGTCCATCAACCATGTATGCACGACAACCCCTGGCTTCGGCCACTTCGCGCAAACGATTGGAGTTGGAGCTGTTTGCCGAACCCACAACAATGACCACGTCTGACTCACCTGCCAGACGCTTTATGGCATCCTGGCGATTCTGCGTCGCGTAACAAATATCATCTTTCTTCGGCCCTGATATTCCCGGAAAACGTTTCTTCAGTGCCGCGACCACCTTTTCCGTGTCGTCGACACTCAAGGTTGTCTGGGTAACATAGGTCAGAGGTCCTTCACCTGCAATCTCCAGACTTGCCACATCGTCCGGTGACTCAACAAGGTAAATCCGGTCTTTGACCTGGCCCAGCGTACCTTCAACCTCAGGATGACCGGCATGGCCAATCATAATAGTCTGGCTCCCTGCCTTGTGCTGATGCATAACCTCCATGTGTACCTTGGTCACCAGCGGACAGGTTGCATCAAACACCTGTAATTGGCGCTGCTGAGCCTCGTCGCGAACTGCCTGGCTGACTCCATGAGCGCTGAATATCACTGTCGCACCATCAGGCACTTCGTCAAGCTCCTCAACAAATACAGCGCCTTTTTGCCTGAGGTCATCGACAACAAAACGATTGTGTACGACCTCGTGGCGCACATACACGGGCGCACCGAACATCTGCAGTGCACGCTCAACGATCTCAATGGCACGATCAACACCGGCACAAAACCCACGGGGGCTGGCGAGAATGACTTTCATGATTTCGATCCGGTCAAGCCGGCTCCACGTTCAGTATTTCTATGTCAAACAACAGGTCATAGCCTGCCAACGGATGCGAGAAATCAACGCGCACCTGGCCTTCACTGTTTGCCAGGATCACTCCGGCAATCTCTTCACCGGATGGCGTGGTAAAGCCAATAACATTGCCTTCACTTGTATCCATGTCTTCCGGAAACTCATCCAGCGGTATGGTCAGGATCCGCTCCTGCTCAGCAGGACCATAGGCCTCCATGCACGGTACCTCGAATTTCCTGGTATCACCCTTTTGCAATCCAAGCATGCGTGATTCCAGCCCCTCGATCAGTTCGCCGCTGCCGATGGTGACGGTGGCCGGCTCGCCTTCACGGGAACTGTCGGCTACGTGATTCTCCGATGGAATAGTGAGCGTATAATGGAATGTGACAACAGACCCGTTTACAACCTGGTCGCTCATACCTGCTTCTCCTGCGCTTCATTCGAACCTGATCTCCGGCCAATAATGCGCCAGCCAAAACTGTCAACAATCAGCAGTACGGCGCCAACAGAAATAGCCGAATCGGCTATATTGAAATTGGGCCAGGACCAGGTGCCGTAGAAGAAATGCAGGAAGTCCACAACCTTGCCAAGATAGATACGATCAATAACATTGCCTATGGCTCCACCCAGTACCAGCATCAGTGCCACGGCCAGTTGCAGCTCATCCTGCCTGAGTTTCCTGACCATGGTTACGATGACAATACTGACAGCTACGGCAAGCACAATAAAAAAGATACGTTGCCAGCCACCGGCATCATGAAGAAAACCGAAGGCCGCGCCGGTATTATAGGCAAGCTCCAGGTCAAAGAATGGCAAAACCGGGATCACACCCTTGCTCAGCATTTTTACCGCCAGCACCTTGGTCAGCTGATCAAGCCCGATAACAGCTGCCGATATCCACCACAGGCGCAACATCAGGCAAACTCCCGGTTTTCGCCGCCACCGATATTGGTGATACAACGATCACACAGCTCGGAATGTTCACTGTTGCTGCCGACATCTTCGCGACGATGCCAGCAACGCACGCACTTGCCATGATCCAGTGCGGATACGGAAACAAACAAATCCTTGCGCTCGGTTTCGGCGGCATCGGCCGGCCTGTTATCCAGTCCATGCACGTTCGCATAAGATGTAATCAGGACAAACCGCAGCTCGTCGCCAATGCGATCCAGTTTTGCCTTCAGCTCATCAGAACAATACAAATCCACCTGCGCTTCCAGTGCCGCGCCAATGCTGCCGGCCGCGCGCAAACGCTCCAGTTCCTTGGCGACCGTATCGCGCACTTCAATAACGTCAGCCCAGTAACCGCGATCCAGGCCATCGGAAAACTGCTTGCCAAACCCGGCCGGGAACGAGTACCACTCGGCAATAAATACACTGGACTCACGCTTGCCGGCAAAACACTGCCAGATTTCATCGGCGGTAAAACTGAGAATCGGTGCCAGCCAACGCACCAGTGCTTCAAGTATATGGTACATCGCCGTTTGCGCTGACAGTCGACCACGACTGTGACGCGGCATCGTGTACAAACGGTCCTTGAGAATATCCAGGTAGAAACCACCCAGTTCCACCACGCAAAACTGGTGCAGCTTCTGGTAGATATGATGGAAGCTGAAGTTATCATACGCAGCGAGGATGTCTTGCTGCAACGCGGCCGCTTCCTGGACTGCCCAGCGATCAAGCGGCAACATGTCGTCAACCGGCAACGTCATTGATGGCTCAAATCCGTCCAGGTTGCCCAAAAGGTAACGAGCAGTATTTCTGATACGACGATAACTGTCAGCAATTCGCTTGAGCACCTCGTCGGAATACGTCATCTCGCCGCGATAGTCCGTTGACGCGATCCACAGGCGCAGGATATCGGCGCCCATGGTATCAGCCACTTTCTCCGGCTCGACGCCGTTGCCCCGGGATTTGGACATCTTGTAGCCGTGCTTGTCGACGGTAAACCCGTGAGTCAGTACACCTTTGTAAGGCGCCTTGCCACGACTGGCGACTGCTGTCAGCAATGAAGACTGGAACCAGCCTCGATGCTGATCCGAACCTTCAAGGTAGAGGTCTGCCGGCCATTGCAGGTCTTCACGGGTTTCCAGGACGCAGGCATGGGATACACCGGAATCAAACCAGACATCAAGTGTATCGGTGACTTTCTCGTAACGGTCGGCATCATTACCCAGCAGTTCAACAGGATCAAGATCAAACCAGGCATCAATACCGTTTTGTTCCACCCGTTGACAGACCTGCTCGATCAATTCGGGCGTCTTTGGATGCAGCTCGCCGGTCCTTTTATCTACGAATACCGCGATTGGCGAGCCCCAGGTGCGCTGACGGGAAATACACCAGTCAGGACGGTTTTCCACCATGCCTTCGATTCGGGCGCGACCCCAGTCCGGCATCCATTTCGTCCGGGAGATTTCCTGCATGACGACCGGCCGCAACTTTTCCATGGCGATAAACCATTGTGACGTTGCACGGAAAATTATCGGTGTTTTATGGCGCCAGCAATGCGGGTAACTGTGCTTCAGGGATGCTACGTGTACCAGCCTGGCGCGTGTCTTCAGCGTTTCAATAACGGCATCGTTGGCCTTGAATACGTGCTGACCGGCAAACAAGGGTGTATCCGGCAGGAACACGCCATTACCGCCAACAGGGTTCTCAACTGCCAGGTTGTACTTGCTGCCAACCACGTAGTCTTCAAGACCATGACCGGGCGCGGTATGCACCGCACCTGTACCCGCGTCGGTGGTAACGTGATCACCAAGAATCACCGGAACTTCGCGGTCATAAAACGGGTGCTGTAACTTCAGGTTCTCCAGTGCAGAACCGAGGCAAGTGGCGATTACCTTGTAGCTCTCGATGTTCCAGCGTGCCATCGCATCTTTCATCAATGCCTCGGCTATCACCAGGCGCTCCTTGCCATGCTCCGCTTCACACTGAATGACTACGTATTCAAGGTCCGGGTTCAGGGCCACGGCCTGGTTGGCAGGCAGCGTCCATGGCGTGGTCGTCCAGATAACAACATTGGCCGGACCTTCACCATGATGACCGGGAACCGATTCACACCGGGCGAACAGCTCTTCTTCGTCGAGCACCTGGAACCGCACATCAATTGCCGGTGACGCCTTGTCCTGGTATTCCACTTCCGCCTCGGCCAGCGCAGAACCGCAATCGGTACACCAGTGCACAGGCTTGTGACCCTGAACAACATGGCCAGCTTCGATAATTTTTCCCAATGTACGAATGATATCGGCTTCGTACTTGTAGTCCATGGTCAGGTAAGGATTGTCCCAGTCACCAAAGATGCCAAGACGAATAAAGCCCTTGCGCTGACCATCTACTTGCTTCATGGCATATTCACGGCAGGCATTGCGGAACTTGTCGGCCGGCACCTTGACCCCGGCCTTGCCGATTTTCTTTTCTACTTGCAGCTCGATGGGCAGGCCATGGCAGTCCCAGCCCGGCACATAGGGCGCATCATAACCACCCATGCTCTTGGCCTTGACGATAATATCTTTCAACACCTTGTTGACCGCATGACCAAGATGGATATCGCCATTCGCATACGGGGGACCATCATGCAGGATGTACTTTTCCCGACCCTGGCGAGCCTTGCGAATCTGTCCGTAAATATCTTCCTTGTTCCAACGCTCCAGCGCCCTGGGTTCCCGTTGCGCCAGGCTGGCTTTCATCGGGAAATCCGTGTTTGGAAGATTCAGGCTGTCTTTGTAACTGTTTTCACTCATGCTCTATGTCGCCTTTTCGGGCCTTGTCTTATGTTCTGTTTGCGAACCAGGTACGCGCCTCGTCGATATCCTGGAATATGCGCAACTTCATCTCATCCAGTGAATCAAATTTTTCTTCATCCCGCAGCTTGTGCAGAAAATCAATATTAAGGTATTGACCGTAGATCTGCTCGTTAAAATCAAACAGGTGGATCTCCAGCAAAGCCCGGGTACCACCAACTGTTGGCCGGGTACCGACACTGGCCACTCCCTGGACCGGTTCGCCCCGAACTCCGAAAACTTCGACAACGTATATGCCCTGGACCGGTGACATGTTTCGATGCAGGTGGATATTGGCTGTCGGAATACCCAGGGTTCGGCCTATCTTGTCGCCATGCGCCACCCGACCACACATGCGATAGGGGCGACCCAGTAATTTTTCGGCAGTCTGCAGGTCACCAATTGCCAGCGCTGTGCGAATCCTGGTACTGCTGACACGCTCGCCATCTATATTAAACGTGTGCATGTGTACTACATCAAAACCGAATCGCCGGCCGGCCTGCTGCAACATGGCAAAGTCTCCACGGCGCGCCTTGCCAAACTGAAAATCGTCACCCACCACCAGGTGCCTGACGCCCAGACCCTCTACCAGGATGCGCTCGACAAAATCCTCGGCGTCCAGTGACGCAAATTTTTCGTCAAACTCGCACACCAGCACCCGGTCTACAGCGAATCGGCCCAGTTGGCGCAATTTCTCGCGCAGGCGAGTCAATCTTGCCGGCGCCTTGTTCGGCTGGAAATACTCAAGCGGCTGCGGCTCAAAAGTCATGACCAGCGACGGCACCCCGTAATCGCGCCCCTCATCGGCCAGCTGGCCAATAACCGCCTGGTGGCCCAGGTGAACACCGTCGAAATTACCGATGGTGGCCACGCAGCCCCGATGCTCCGGCCGAAGATTGTGAAGACCGCGAATCAGCTCCATGGTTGCCTGTTTTTACCGCCTGTTGCGCTCTGAAGTAAAGCGCGCAAGATTACTGATTTCAAAAGGAAAGGTCCAGACAACCGGGTAAATCCAGGTATGCGCCTCGATCTCAATGATGGGCCCAGTCAGGATCCAGTTCGTCAATAACCTCGCCAACAGGACGCCGGCCATCAAAACCATCATCGTAACCATGATAATGCCCCAGGCGCAGCTCGGGAAACTTCCAGCACAGGTAACCGTCGCCGGTATCAAAATCCACTAACCACAGGCCCTTGACCACCAACCCCAGTCGCTCCATCTTGCCGACCCAGCGCTTGACGATGGTTTCGTATTCGGCCTCCACGCGCGGCAAGGCCGGGTTGGTGGGCAGCATGGACTCCAGTTTGAGCCGCAGGGGTTCCAGCTCCGCATGGGCAGACTCGGTCAATTTTCTCACCATGGGAAATAGCGATTGCGCCTCGGACAGACTGAATACCCGCGGGCTGTTGCAACTTCCGATCTGGGTGTGGCTATCACTCATGACTGGAACGATCAGTGCGGTTTATGGATGAGCTTGCCCGGCTTCAGGCCAGACAATACCAAGGCGACTCCGTAGACCAGTATACCCAAACCAATCCATTGCGCGAGCCTGACAACACGCACCCAGAACCCGGCGTCCAGCCACGACTGAATATCCGCAGCGCCAAAATACAACAGCGTGCCCATGGCGGTGCTGGCCAGGACAATCCGGATCAGAAACAAGGACCAGCCTGAATCCGGTTGATAAATCTGCTCTTTGCGCAAACGGACAAACAACAGGCCGCAATTAATAAATGTTGAAAGTGAGATTGCCAGCGCCAGGCCGACATGTTTCAACGGCCACACCAGCGCCAGGCTCAGGACAATATTGGCGGCAAAGGCAATCATGGCGATTTTCGCCGGGGTGCGCGTATCCTGGCGGGCATAAAACCCGGGAGCCAGCACCTTGACCAGGATAAATCCGGGCAGACCGATCGCAAACGCAACCAGCGCCCGTGATGTCATTTCCACATCCGTGGCATTAAATGCGCCGTACTGGAACAAGGTGACAATCATGGGTCCTGCCAATACAGCGAGTCCAACGGCAGCCGGAACCGCGATCAGGAATACCAGTCGTAACGACCAATCAAGCAAATGCGAAAACTCGCCAGCGGCACCGTCGGCATAACGACGCGACAGGCTGGGCAAGATCACTGTTGCCAAGGCAATACCAAAAACGCCGAGTGGAAATTCCATCAGGCGATCCGAGTAGTACAGCCACGAGACGCTACCGGTTACCAGGAATGAAGCCAGAATACGGTTCACCAGCAGGTTCACCTGCGCCACCGAGCTGCCAAATATCGCGGGCACCATCAACTTGAACACTTTGCTGACTTCGTTGTGCCGCGCCAGTTTCGGCCAGCCAAGCATGCCGGCGCGCTTTAAAAACGGTACCTGGAACCCGAGCTGGACGACGCCCGCTATAAATACGCCCCAGGCCAGTCCGACCACCGGCTGGTCCATTAACGGTGTTAACCAAATGACCGCCGCGATCAGGCACAGGTTCAGAAATACCGGCGTGAACGCGGCAGCGGCAAACTTGCCACGCGTATTCAGAATTCCCGCGGCCATGGCCACCAACGAGATGAACATCAGGTACGGAAAAGTAATTCGCAGCATGGCCACGGTCAGGTCAAACTTGGTGGGCTCATCCATAAAACCGGGCGCCAGGCCCATGATAATAAGCGGCGAGGCAATAATCCCGATGAGCGTTACTAGGAACAGGATCAGGCCAAAAGCACCAAACATGTGGTTTACAAATTTACGTGCCGCTTCGTCACCCTGTTTTTTCTGGGTTTCGGCAAGGACCGGGACAAATGCCTGTGAAAATGCACCCTCACCGAATATGCGACGGAAAAAATTGGGAATGGCGAAGGCAACATAAAAGGCATCGGCGGCAACCCCGGCGCTAGCCCCGAGAAACCTCGCAAACAACACATCGCGCACCAAGCCCGTAATACGCGAAACCAGGGTCATGGCGCCGGTCACCGCAGTGGATTTCAGCAATTTGCCTGACATGAATATCCTTATTGTTGATTTTCCTGCCTCAAAATGGTTCAGGGCAGGCCGATTCAGGGGCAATCATAGGGCAATTCGTCGCGCGCGCCCACCAGGCCGATTTTTCATCACCCCAAAGCTCAAGGTATTGACAAATAGACAGAAAATCAGGATAGTTCGGCGCTTTCCGGCGACCGGCCAGATACTTCCATCAACCGGGCCGGCCAAAACCCGACTTTACCAAGAAAAGTCGATCTCAAAGGATTCAGGAGCAAAAATGGCTAACTCAGCACAAGCCCGCAAACGCGCCCGTCAGGCCGATGTCCATCGTGAACGCAATACAGCCCAGCGTTCCAACATGCGCACACAGGTCAAAAAGCTGCTCAAGCTGATCAAGGATGGCGAAAAAGACGCGGCTGCAGAACAGCTCAAGGCCGCATCATCGTTTCTGGACCGCGCCGCCAAGCGTGGCTTGATTCACGCCAACAAGGCAGCCCGCACCAAGAGTCGCCTGAGCGCACGCCTGAAATCAGCCTGACCTGCTGCTACAGATAATAAAACCCGCTATCGGCATGTTCGATAGCGGGTTTTTTCATGCCTTCAGGAATCGATCAGGCGGTCGGAACCGGGTCTTACACGAGCACCATATTGTCGCGGTGGATCAGTTCTGGATCATCCACATACCCGAGCAGCGATTCAATACGTTCACTGGGTTTTCCCAGAATCTTCCGAGTATCATCAATACCGTAGTTAACCAGTCCACGCGCCACCTCGTTGCCATCGGCATCAACACAGGCTACCACCTCGCCACGGGAAAACTTGCCCTCTGCGGCAATCACGCCCACCGCCAACAAGCTGCCGCCATTTTCCCGCACAACACGTACCGCACCAGCATCCAGCACCAGTCGACCAGCCGTTTTCGCCTGTGACGCCAACCACTGTTTGCGCGCGGCCACACGACCCTGGGCAGCTTCCAGGTAGGTACCAACAGATTCACCGGCCCAGACCTGGCTTAATACGTCCTGTTTGCGACCGTTAGCAATAACTGTGCAGGTGCCAGAACGTGCAGCCTTGCCTGCAGCCAATACCTTTGTGCGCATGCCGCCACGACCCAGGCTTCCCGAACCTCCCGCCATGGCTACCAGTGACGGATCGCCGGCCTGGCCGTGGCTAACCAGCCTGGCATCGGGACACTCCCGGGGATCCTGCTCAAACAAACCTTCCTGATCGGTAAGAATGACCAGCAGATCGGCTTCGACAAGATTACACACCTGCGCTGCCAGGGTGTCATTGTCGGAAAACCGGATTTCTTCGGTAGCAACGGTGTCATTTTCATTAATGACCGGCACCACGCCCATCTTCAACAGGGTTTTCAACGTGCTCCTGGCATTCAAATAGCGCTCACGATTGGCAAGGTCAGCATGAGTCAACAGAATCTGGGCGGAATGGATGCCAAAACGATGAAATGCGGTTTCATAGGTTTGTACCAGTCCCATTTGGCCGATGGCGGCCAACGCCTGCAGATCATGCAGTGCATGCGGGCGCGTGGTGCCACCCATGCGATGCAGACCGGCTGCTACGGAGCCAGATGTAACCAGCAATAATTCACGTCCTGGCGACATCCATTTTGCCGCCTGCTCCACCCAGCGGCCGATGGCGGCGACGTCGATTCCCTGCTTCGCGTCCGTCAACAAGGCACTGCCGATCTTGACGACGCAACGCCTGGACTGACTGATTTTTGCTCTGGACTGATTATGCGTCATGCAGCGTTCCCGCCTCGTCTCCCAGCTCTTCCAGGTGTCCCATGAGGGCCCCGGTTAATTTATTGCAACCTTCGCCATTAATGGCACTGACCCGGTAAACCGGGCCATCAAAATCCAATCCATCTACGATATCCTGACACCGTGCTTCGCGTTCGTCGTCCGGCACCAGGTCGAGCTTGTTCAATACCAGCCAACGCTCTTTGTCGGCCAGTTCATCGCTGTATTTCGACAGCTCGTTGAGCAAGGCGCTCGCTTCCTTGACCGGATCACTGCCATCAAATGGTGCCACATCGACAAGATGCAACAGAATGCGGGTTCGGGAAAGATGTTTCAGGAACTGCACGCCCAGGCCCACGCCTTCCGCAGCACCTTCGATCAAGCCCGGAATATCGGCAATAACAAAACTGCGGTACTCGCCCACACGAACCACGCCTAAATTCGGGTACAAGGTAGTAAACGGGTAGTCCGCCACTTTCGGTCGGGCCGCGGACACTGCCCTGAGGAATGTGGATTTCCCGGCATTAGGCAACCCTAAAAGACCGACATCAGCCAGTACCTGCAGCTCCATGCGCAGGTAACGCTGATCACCGGCGGTGCCCGGCGTGGTCTTGCGTGGCGCGCGGTTGGTACTGGATTTGAACCGGGCGTTACCCAGCCCGCCTTCACCGCCCTTGGCCACCAACAGGCGCTCGCCTTCGCGAGTCAGCTCTCCAATCAGTTCTTCAGTGTCTTCATCCCAAACACGTGTTCCCAGGGGTACACGCACAACCAGGTCATCTGCCGATGCCCCGGTGCAATTTCGTCCGCGTCCCGGCTCGCCATTACGCGCTCGATGCTGACGACTGTGGCGAAAATCCGCGAGGGTATTGAGCCCGGAATCGCCTTGCAGATAGACACTGCCGCCATTGCCGCCGTCACCGCCATCCGGACCACCCTTGGGCATGAATTTCAGGCGCAGGAAACTCAGGCAACCTCGGCCGCCGTTACCCGCTTCTACGCGAATGGATGCTTCATCGACGAATTTCATGCTTGCTACTCTGGTTCCCGCACAAAGAAAAAACCCCGCCCGGTTCACCCGGGCGGGGTTTTCAGATCACTTCCCCATTCCAGGGTCGAGTCTTAAGCCGGGTAAACGCTAACCGTCTTGCGCTTGCTTGGGCCCTTGATCTCGAATCGGACAACGCCGTGACTGGTGGCAAACAGCGTATCATCTTTGCCACGGCTCACATTGGTGCCCGGGTGGAACTTGGTGCCGCGCTGGCGAACCAGGATATTTCCTGCCAACACTTCCTGACCGGCAAATCGCTTGACGCCAAGGCGTTTCGATTCCGAATCGCGACCGTTACGTGAACTACCGCCTGCTTTTTTATGTGCCATTTTGTCTAACCTCTACGCAATCGTACGGAACCAGCAATTAGCCGATACCGGTAATTTCCAGTTCAGTGTAGTCCTGGCGATGACCCGCCTGCTTGCGGTAATGCTTGCGACGGCGCATCTTGAAAATGCGGACTTTTTCGCCACGACCGTGCGATACCACCTTGGCGCTGACCTTGCTGTCCAGGGTCGGCTTGCCTACCTGAACATTGCCGCCATCCTGAATCATGAGTACACGATCCAGATTCACGGACTCGCCTTCGGCTGCGGTCAGCTTTTCCACCTTGAGCTTGTCGCCTACAGCGACTCGGTACTGTTTGCCGCCAGTTTCAATCACCGCGTACATGCTTGATTCTCCTGATAAATCTGTCATTGTGCACCCGCTACCATGTGAGCGGGGGCGCTAAAGGGCGGCAATTCTAGCCGCAGCCACGCTCAAGGTCAAACATCTTGACACCCCCGGGCTGGCTCCCTAGGATTGCGCGGCGCCTTCCCCGGACGTTGGCGGATACCTTTTATATAGGACAGAGCAAAAAGCCCGAACCGAGACCATGAATTCCGCCGAAATACAGGCCCTGGCTGCCGATGACATGGCAGCCGTAGACGAACTGATCCATACCCGCCTCAGCTCCGATGTCGTCCTGATCAACCAACTGGGCCACTACATTATCGGTAACGGTGGCAAGCGTATTCGGCCATTGATTACCCTGCTCGCCGCCAGGGCGCTGAGCTACCAGGGGGTCCATCACGTGACCCTGGCAGCGATTATCGAATTCATTCATACCGCCACCTTGCTGCACGACGACGTCGTCGACAGCTCCAACATGCGACGGGGACAGGCCAGCGCCAATGCCGTATTCGGCAACGAAGCCAGCGTACTGGTTGGCGACTTCCTGTATTCCCGCGCTTTCGAAATGATGATCGAGGTGGACAACATGCGCGTCATGGAAATCCTGGCTTCCACCACCAACACCATCGCCGAAGGCGAAGTCATGCAGCTGATGAATGTCCACGACCCGGACACCTCGGAAGCGCGCTATATCGAAGTCATTCAGAGCAAGACTGCCAAGTTATTTGAGGCCGCCACGCGATTGGGTGCTGTAATCACCGGCCAACCGGAACACGTTGAAACTGCCATGGCTGCCTACGGCATGCATCTTGGCACCGCGTTCCAGCTGATTGACGATGCGCTCGACTATCGTCGCAACAACAACAGTCTGGACAAGAACCTGGGTGACGACCTGGCGGAAGGCAAGCCAACACTGCCACTGATTCATGCCATGAGCCGAGGTACCGAGGCACAGCGCTCACTGATTCGCAAAGCCATTGAAGACGGCGGGCTTGACCAGATTGAGGCCGTTATCGATGCCATTGAATCCACCGATTCCATCACGTACACTGCGCGCCAGGCTGAAGGCGAGGCCGAAAACGCGATCAACGCGATTTCTGTTATTCCCGACTCGTCATTCAAACGCGCGCTTGAGGCCTTGGCGCGACTTTCCGTTCACCGGGATTTTTGATCAGCCTTGCAATCGCTGCAAAACAATCGACACGGGGTGTAGCTCAGCCTGGTAGAGCACTGTCTTCGGGAGGCAGGGGCCGGAGGTTCGAATCCTCTCACCCCGACCAGGTTTTCATTCTTTGATCCGGCACTGGTGAGCGCAAACATGGGCCAGGTTATTAAAATCCTGCTGTTTATTGGTATTGCGATTTGGCTTTTGTTCCGGATTCGTCGGGCGCTCACTCGATCCGATCAGTCTGACACCGAATCCGGCTCCCCGCCCCCGCCTGAAAAGCTCATGAGCGCTTGCGCCACTTGCGGAATATTCGTGCCCGACAACGAAATCATTCGAGCCCATGGCAAATTCTATTGCTGTGCTGAACACAGGGATCAGGATAAACCGGCCTGATGACGAAAATCAGGTACCGCCTGGCTTTTGCGCAACCAGGCTTTCTATGCTAGTTGTTTCCGCATGACCGAAACTCACATTGATCCGGAAATTGAGGTAATGGCCTCTGCTGTCGCTGCAGATCAGCCGCTAGGCCACACCAACTGGCGCCTGTTGCAGTACTTCAATCTCTACCGGGTCGGGATCGCAGGGCTCGCAAGCCTTGGGTCACTGTTTATTGATCTGATCACGCCTTTTGGAAAAACCGACCCGGTATTGTTCCAGATTGTCGCCGTCACCTATTTTATTGTCAGCCTGTTCGGATTACGCATCACTTATATTCGCCAACCGGACTTCGAGACCCAGGCCAGCGTATTTGCCTTTTCAGACGTGGCTTTCGTCACCCTGCTTACTCACGCGAGCGGTGGACTCGCCAGCAGCCTTGGCCTGTTCCTGGTAGTGGCGGTAACCGGTGCCAGCCTGCTGCTCAACAAGCGCATGACTATTTTTGTAGCGTCACTGGCTTCCGTAGCGGCGTTGATCCAGCATTCCTGGGGATTGCTTACCGGTACTGACACCTATTACGGCACCATCTCACAAGGCTATCCACAGGTGGGCGCGCTGGGCCTGGGCCTGTTTACGGCGTCGGTATTGGGCTACACGCTAGCGCAACGACTCAGGCTGAGTGAAGCCATTGCCGATCAGCGTGGCGCCGATATTTCAAACCTCTCCAGGATTAATGCCCTGATTATCGAGCGTATGCAGGCCGGTGTACTGGTCTGCGACAATCACCTTATGATTAAACAGTACAACACCCGTGCCGGGCATTTTTTCGACCTCCCCGAACAGGAGCCGGGCAAACCGGAATGGCGCCTCGCCGACTTGTCGCCAGACCTTGAGGCCGGGCTGCTGGACTGGCTGGCGTATCCGAGCCGCAAGCAATTAAGGCCGGTTGTGGCACGCAACGGCCAGGCTGTAGTTCCTCGATTTGAACCCATTTCCGAGAATCTGAATGATGGCGTACTCATCTTTCTCAGCGATGTCGCCGCACTGAAACAGCAAGCGCAGCAGCTCAAAATGGCGGCACTGGCACGACTGACCGCAAGTATCGCCCATGAAATCCGCAACCCGCTGGGGGCCATATCCAACGCGGCCCAGCTTCTTGGTGAAACGGTCTCGGCAAACAGCGATGAAACCCGCCTGTCACAAATCATTCTCGATCACTGCAAGCGCATGAACCGTATTATCGAAAACATCACCCAGCTGGCGCGCCGCGATCGACTAAATCAGGAGCGCATTCAGCTGCATGACTGGCTTGGTCATTTTATCGGTCAGTTTGTTGATGAGCACTCGCTGCCAAAGGACACGCTAATACTGAACGGCGGCACCGACGTGCGAGCCTGCATGGATCCCAACCAACTCACCCAGGTGGTCACCAACCTGGTGCAGAATGGTCTGCGTCACTCTCGAAAGGGCTCAAAAGCGGTAATTGAGCTGGAGCTCGGTGTCGACAGCAAATCAGGGCTGCCATACCTGGATATCACGGATTCGGGTGAAGGCGTGCCAAGAGAAATTGCGGAAAATATCTTTGATCCCTTTTTTACAACTGCATCGACAGGCACAGGATTGGGTTTATACATCTCCCGGGAGCTGTGCGAAAGCAACGGGGGTGGCCTGCATCTTGTCTCGAGCTATACTGAAGGCGCCCGATTTCGCATAATCTTCTCTCCGGCTGATGAATGCGCATAACACTGGTCTGTGACACACATGGGAAAAAAACAAATACTCATCGTTGACGACGAACCGGATATCCGGGAACTGCTCGAGCTGACCCTTGGCCGCATGGATCTCGAAACTCGTGCCGCCGCCAATCTCGAGGAAGCCAATTACCTGCTGAAGCAGTTCGATTTCGACCTGTGCCTGACTGATATGCGGTTACCGGATGGTAACGGTATCGAGCTGGTACGAGAGATCCAGAACAACCATCCCGATCTTCCCGTTGCGGTGATCACCGCCTACGGCAACATGGAAACCGCCGTGGCTGCGCTCAAGGCCGGTGCATTTGACTTTATCTCCAAGCCCGTCGACCTGAACGATTTGCGCAATATTGTCCGTACTGCGCTCAAGCTGTCCAAACCGGAAAAGGCTGACAATAAAGACAAGCGTGCTCCCGCCGACAGCGCCTCTAGAATGCTCGGCAAGTCTGCCACCATTGATGCCGTTCGCAAACTGATCGAAAAACTCGCCCGCGGCCAGGCGCCGGTTTACATTGGTGGCGAATCCGGCACCGGCAAGGAGCTGGCAGCTCGCCTGATACATGATCTTGGCCCACGCGCCGATCGCCCTTTTGTGCCGGTCAACTGCGGCGCCATTCCCGAGCAGCTCATGGAAAGCGAATTCTTTGGACACAAAAAGGGCAGTTTTACTGGCGCTTCCAGCGATAAGGAAGGGCTGTTCCAGGCGGCTGATGGTGGCACCCTGTTCCTGGACGAAGTCGGCGACCTGCCCTTGCATATGCAGGTCAAGCTGCTGCGAGCTATCCAGGAAAAAACCATCCGGCCGGTTGGCACTCAAAGCGAAACCCGGGTGGATGTACGCATCCTGAGCGCCACCCACAAGGATCTGCACGAACTGGTCCAGACCGGGAAATTCAGGCAAGACCTGTATTACCGACTAAACGTCATTGAACTCACCATTCCAAGCCTGCGCGAGCGTCGTGAAGATATTGCCATTATCGCCGAAGCGGTTGCCGCCAGGCTGGCTGAGACCCATGGCATCAAGATGCCTACCCTGGCAGCTGCCGCCATTGACGCACTCAGCCAATACGATTTCCCGGGCAACGTCCGCGAACTGGAAAATATCCTGGAGCGCGCCATCACCCTGTGTGAGGGTGGCGAGATTACCCGGGCTGACTTGCAATTACGCCAGTCAGGCAGTAGCAATGCGGTATTCGACCTGGCAGCGGCGGGTGAACCGGGACGGCTCGAATCGGAGACCCTGGATGACTACCTGGAGCGCATCGAAAGACAGAGCATCACCGATGCTTTGGAAAAATCCGGTCAAAACAAGACTGCGGCAGCAAAACTGCTGGGTATTACATTCCGGGCGCTGCGCTACAAGCTGGAAAAACTGGGGATTGATTGACTCCCCTGTTCCGGCAGAAGGTAGCGGGCGAAAATTGTCACCTGTTTTTTACACATGACATAAATTGTCACTCGTTACGATTCAGTCGATTGGTACAGCCTTGACCCTGTGGATAACTTTTGGCAATAATTGACTAAAAATGTCAGGTATTGTCGACACACGGAAAATTCTTTTGGATAAACGGTAACTTAGGAACGACTAAAAAAGTTGGCACGGAAACTGCTTTATACCACCATTGAACAAGAGCCGTTATTCGGCTCTTTTCAGAAATCGGAAAAGTTGTCACGGAAAGTGTCGGTTCCTTGAGAAGGCTCTCTTGATTCTCAAATTCCGCTGCAGACAACGGGAGCAGCATCACGAGGTAACCCCGGGTGGCGCAACCGGTATTTTCCAGGACACCTTTTCCGGAAACACAAATAGCTAGTACTTGGAGACTTAATACAATGAAAAAACATCAGTCCGGTTTTACCCTTATCGAATTGATGATCGTAGTGGCCATCATCGGTATCCTGGCCGCCATCGCGATCCCGGCTTATTCTGACTACATCGCCAAGACCCGTGTTTCTGACTGCCCGGGCTCTTCAGCTGCAATCAAGACCAACGTAGCCTTGGCAGCCCAGGACGGCACGCTTCAGCCTATTGGTGCCGGTGCATTAAATGGCCCCGCGCTGAACAATGACGTTGTCGGTATTCTTCAAAGCGGGTCATATGCCTCTACCAACCTTAGTGAAATCGTTGTAACCCTGGTTAACGACGGTGAGACTGATGATGGCGGCAACCCAATTCTGTCAACCCAGATTGATTGTTTCTTTAATGCCGGTATCCTGCCGACTTACTCTGCTGCAATTGTTCCATATCTGCGCCTTGTATCTCGCCAGAATTCCGGTCAGATTCGCTGGATTGTTTCCCATGTTGGCACCGTAGCGCCAAACGGCGTGGTTCAGAAACATCGTCCGAAGTCATAATATTCGGATAGCTTCAAGCTACACAGTCAAAGCCCCCTTTACAGGGGGCTTTTTCTTTGCTCTAGTTATTGCAAATGATCAAGCACTCAAATTACATCGTCGTTACAATAATCGCGCTGATAACGACCATCAGTTACTGGCCAGGATTGAGCGGCCCCTTTATGTTTGACGACATGTCAAATATCGTTATCAACAAGAAAATCCACATTTCTGAATTGTCATGGGATGCGCTTGCAGATGCGATTCGGTCACTTGAAAGCGGTCCTCTCAAGCGCCCCATATCAACTGTAAGTTTCGCGCTAAATTACTATTTCTCGGAATTATCCCCTTTTGCGTACAAGGCCACCAATCTTGTCATCCATATATTGAACTCTTTTGGTTTATTCGTTCTCGCCAATCTGCTACTTCAGAATACCCATGACAAGACTGGTAACCTGCTGTCAATCCGCCTGGCTTATTGGACAGCAGCAGCAGCGGCTTTACTTTGGGCAATTCACCCACTGAACCTCAGCTCTGTACTATATATTGTTCAGCGGATGACCAGCCTTTCTGCCACGTTTCTGATTTTCGGGCTTATCGGATACTGCCTGGGAAGAATCAGACTGATAGCAGGAATTCGAAACGGTCTCATAATATCGGTTGCATCTCTCACCGGCTTTGGGATTCTATCCGCGCTAAGCAAAGAAAATGGCATACTGATATTTTTTTATGCAATGATAATCGAGGTATTCGTCTTTCGCTTTTCTGTAAACATTGGTCTCCGAAAGCATTACAAAACATCGATAATATCTTTCTACGTTGCCCCTATTATTGTTGGCATACTTTTATCTCCAATTTACGCCACCAGTGTACTGAAGCTCGATCATTACGATATGCGTCAGTTTGATATGGCTGAACGACTGATGACAGAAGCGCGGGTAATCTGGTTTTACCTCAAACTCATCGCAGCCCCGACGCCGTCAGCACTTGGCTTGTATCATGACTATTTTCCATTTTCGACGTCAATGACACAGCCGATGTCTACACTTTACTCGGTAGTTTCTTTGATACTACTTCCAGTCGTTGCAATTATTCTCAGAAATAGGGCGCCAATCATTTCTTTTGCGATATTCTGGTTTCTTGCCGGGCACAGTCTTGAGTCGAGCGTTGTGCCACTTGAGCTTGTCCACGAACACCGGAACTATGTCCCCATGTTTGGACCTGTTCTCGCTACGACTTATTATCTGCTATACCATGCCAGGAACCCGGAAAGCCTTAAACTATGGTCTGGCCTATTCGTTTTAATAGTCTTGCTTTTTTCGGCTGGAACATTTGCACGAGCGTCTGTTTGGTCAAATGAATATCGAATGAAACTGACTCAGCTCTTGGACCACCCCAATTCGGCACGTGCCAACTCCGATATGGCTATACTGCTTCACAACAGCAGGCAGCTTGACAAAGCCGAAAACCTGTTCAAGAAAGCTGCCGAACTTGACTCTGATCCACCCCACCAGCTGATGCGCCTGATGCAACATCTCTATGTCTTTTACAAACCTGTACCCAGGGAGTATCTGGAGACACTGGAATTTTGCGCCAGAAACACACCGTATTCACATGTCACAATCTGGCAGTACGAAGCCTTGATGGAACAATCGAGGACAATCCCTGAAGATAATGCCCGGATTGTCGAGGCATTCAGATTGATGATTTCGTCGAACAGAGTCAAGCTGTCCCGAGAATGGGTAGCAAAATCTTATAGCATTCTCGGCGAAAACTACTTACATATGAAAAAAATCGACGAAGCTATCGAATCATTTGGCGGCGCAGTGGAAAATGATGCCAAACCAGCTTATTTGCTACAGCTGGCAAATGCTTACCATCATGCCGACAGATTTCAGGAATCACTTGCGACATTAAAACAAATTGGTGGCAAGACTCGTCTTCCCGAGCATCTCGTCAATACATACGACAGACTTCACGACGATTTGGAACATGACATGGACAGAAACCGGAAATGAGTGAAAAACTATCAATAGTCCTCCCGTCAAAGAATGAAGGCAAAAGCCTTGAACTGCTTCTTCCCAAGCTTAAGTCCTGTTACAGCAGCGCAGAGATTATTGTTATTGATGATGGCTCCGATGACAATACCGGGGTCTTGTGTGCAGACCATGCAGTGACGCATGTTCGGCATACCTACTCCAAAGGCAACGGTGCAGCAATCAAGTCCGGCGCCCGTGCCGCAACCGGGGACATTATTGTTTTCATGGATGCCGATGGTCAGCATAATCCGGAAGATATCCCAAAACTCCTGGAACCATTCAAAAACGGCGCGGATATGGTCATCGGCGCGCGCAAAGCCTCCGGGCAGGCCAGTGTTGCAAGATTGTTCGCCAATAGCCTGTATAACAGGCTTGCCAGCCTGCTGGTTGGACACAGAATTGAAGACCTGACATCGGGTTTTCGTGCCGTCAGACGCGAGCTTTTCCTGGAATTTCTTCACCTGCTGCCGAATGGTTTTTCATACCCAACCACCATTACCATGTGCTTTTTCCGTGCCGGTTATACCGTGTTATACACGCCAATCGAGACAGCAAAACGAATCGGCAGAAGCCATATCAACCTGCTTCGAGATGGCGCGCGCTTCCTGATTATCATCTTCAAGATCGCCACCCTGTATTCGCCGTTAAAGCTGTTTCTGCCGATCAGCCTGGTCCATTTTACGGTCGCATCTGGCTACTATTTCTACACTTATACAATGTTTGGCCGCTTCACCAATATGAGCGCGTTATTGTTTGTCGCCTCGATTCTGATTTTTCTGATCGGACTGGTATCGGAACAAATCACGGCGCTACTCTACAAAAACAGGGACTAACTCCAACCTTTCGCAGACTCAAACAATCGCACCGACATGGAATCACAAACAAGCAAACTGGCCTGCACCGGCGAACGGGTTATTGAGGATGACTACAAATCCAGTGCGTCGCGATACCTGATCTACCTGTTTCATATCGCCACCTATAATTTCTGCACACCTTACATCAGGAACAAAAGAGTTCTTGAATTCGGATCCGGATCTGGTTACGGAACATTTCTGATTGCTCCCGAATGTCGGCACATCATTGGCATTGATATTTCCGTTGATGCGATTAACTATGCAAAATCCCGGTACCAGCGAGATAACCTCGAATACCGGAACATAGATGACATCAACACCACGGATTTGCCATTTACCGATAACGAATTCGATACGGTTATTTCATTCCAGGTGGTTGAGCATATTCGCAACTCAGATCGCTTTCTTTCCGAAATTCAGCGCGTTCTGAAACCTGGCGGCACATTGGTTATTGCCACACCTGATCGCAGCACCCGACTGTACCCGGGACAGAAGCCCTGGAACATATTTCATATCACCGAATACGATCCAGCAACATTTCTGCGAATGATGTCCCGGAGCTTCCCGGAAACAACCCTTTATGGCATGACCGCACGCGGCAGTGTTGTCGATATCGAAACCCGTCGAACCGAAAAACTCAGGAAGGCAGCGTACCCGTTCACCTTTCCGTTTTGCCCCGAGTGGTACAGGCAAATGAGCCTGGGACTGCTCAAGAAAATTCAGAGCTTTCTGCCCAGGGCCGGCCATGCTGAAACCGATAGTGAGACCAGGTTTGGTTTCAGCCTGGACGATATCGTTATCGACAAAGATGCGGCGCCAAGCGTGAATATCGTCTCCGTATCCATCAACCCGCCATCGAAAACGTGAACATGACACCGCAGAACTGTCGTTCTTTGCTGGAATCACTCGCTGCACCGGCACCTCGATATCTGATGAGAATCGCTTTGCTTGACCAGATGATCGATATGATTCCCGGCACCCCGGAATCGTTTCTTGAAATTGGGCCCGGAATGGGCGATGTCAGCCTTTATCTGACCAATCGCTACACTGATATACAGGCAACCATCACCGATATATCGGAGACGAGCATTGAAACCCTTCGCTCACGATTCGGAGATAATCCGCGGGCCACGTTGGCTGTCTCCGATTTCAACAATATAACGGGATCTGCCCGTTTTGATCTCATCATTGCCTGCGAGGTATTTGAACATCTCGACGATGACAACGCTGCTTTTCAGTCGGTATTTCGGTTACTCAAACCCGGTGGACATTTCATCTTTTCCGTTCCGGCCTTTATGAAAAAATGGGGGCCAGCAGACAAGTATGCTGGGCATGTCAGGCGATATGAACAGCAAGAACTTCGACAACAGTTTCAGGATAATGGTTTTGATATCCGTGAATTCTGGTCCTACGGCTTTCCAGTAACCAATTTTTTAAGTCCTGTCAGCAAACTGTACTACTACGTGCAGCAACGGCGCACGCCACTGGCCGGGAAGGATGCCACCCAGCGCAGCGGAACCGAAAGAAGTGCGGCCAAAAAGGTGCGGAAGCTGCCGTATGTTTTACTGATGAAACCGTTTTTCCTGGTTCAGGATCTGACCAGAAAATTCAATATTGGAGACGGCTATATTGTCCTGGCAAGGAAATCGTCATGAGCCAGAACAAACGCAAGCTGACCATCCTCGGTGTTCATCTCTACTCTTCAGCGTACCCCAATACCCGCTTTTCTGTTGATCTGCTCAGGAATTCCGGGCGCCTTGAAACCCGGGAAATTGTTTTGCCGATGTATTCAGCAGCACCATTCAGTGGGCAGAAACCAGGACTGTGTCCCAAATCTATCAAGTTCCTGCGGCTTGCTGTTCGTGCCGTTATTGCCCATTCATACGTAATATTGCGCTATTGCGTGACGAAAAAACCGGATATCTGCTACATCACTTACCCGGGCACAGGATTATTAATACTCATGTCCCTGCTGCCCCGCTTTATGCGGCCAAGAATGCTCATTGCTGACGGTTTTATCTCGATATATGACACGGCTGTCTGTGACCGAAAATTGCTTATGGCAGGTGGATTACCGGCCCGGTTACTGTTTCTGCTCGAAAAGCACGCCTTCGGAACAGCAACCCGCATCACTGTCGATACCGAGGAAAACCGGCAGTACTACACCGGACTTTTCCGGATTGATGTGGATCGTTTCAGAGCCATTCCACTGGCCACCGATGAAACCAGTTTCGTTTACAACCGGTACAGTCCCGGCAACAGGAAATGCAAAGTACTGTTCATTGGCACATTCGTCCCACTACAGGGAACGGATGTCATTGCAAAGGCTATAGCCTTGCTTGGCAGACGACCAGATATAGAGTTTGTGGTTATTGGTACCGGCCAGGCAGTAGACACTTTCCAGCAAATCATCCGCGAAAACGAGAACAACCGGGTTACCTGGATCAGTGAATGGCAGGACTCGGACTCGCTGGCAACGCACATACAATCGGCGGACATTTGTCTTGGCATATTCGCCGACTCACCGAAAACCCGGCGTGTCTGGCCACTCAAAAATTACGCCTATATGGCATGTGGCCGCGCCATCATTACGGCCGACACTGAATGCGCAAGACGCATGTTCGATGGAGAAACTGACAAACCTGTTATTACCGTTCCGGCAGGAGATGCTCAGGCCCTCGCCGGGAAGATTGAACATCTTGCAGATTCGCCGGAGTTGCGCACGCAGCTTTCCGAAAGGGCGAGAAACTACTATGATACAAACCTCTCGAACCAGATCCTTCGAGACAAATTGATAAACGAGTTAATGCTTTCATGACACGGCAAGACCTCATGAATCCCGCACCCGAATACCGGACAAATACGATGCCCAGGGAACAACTGGATAAATGGTACGATGAAGACTATTTCAACAACTATCCGAAACACGATAGGCGCATAACTCAAATAATACGCAATATCAAGCTGTCTGAAACAGATAATATATGCGAGTTTGGCTGTGGTCCCGGTCACATCCTGATTGCGATGGCAGGAAAGATCCATCATGGAACGGGTATTGATGTATCAGAATATGCCGTTTCGCTGGCACAAAAATCTGCACGCCAGGCTGATATTCACAACCTCGATTTCCGTTCAGAAGACATTGAACATCTTGCTGATAACACCGGGTTAGCCGGGAAGTTTGACAAGGTGCTGATGATGGACATTTCAGAACATCTTTACGACGATACACTGATCAGGTTCTTTCGATCAGCCAAGACAATTCTCAAACCCGGTGGTCAACTGATCATTCACACCCCCAATGCCGGTTACTGTCTTGAGCGCATGAAGGCAAGGAATTTCGTGCTTAAGCAATTTGAGTCCCATATTGCAGTCAGAAACTACTCCCAGCACCTGCCGCTGCTCGAAGCAGCCGGGTTCAGGGCAATACAGGTAACATATCTCCCGCACTATAATCGAATAATCGGTCTTGCAGACCGGCTGCTCATGGGGCTGCCATTCATTGGTCGTCTGTTTCGGGCCAGGATGCTGATTGTTGCCCGCTCAGATTGACAGCGATCCGCAGCTGGCTAAAGCGATACTTGTTGATACACGAGCCCGGTCTTGTCCGGAATAATTCATCCGGAATGTCTGCGGGAAAACAACACCAGCCCGCCGCCCACCAGAAGCTCCAGCATCGCGAGCCAGATACGAAACACCAGCACCAGCAAGACCGCGTCTGCCAATGGCATTGCAACAGACAGAACCCAGGCACTTACCGCTTCCCGCACACCCACTCCACCCGGCGCGAAAACCGCCAGGAACCCGGCACTCATTCCTGCGATACAGGCAATAATAACAATGGCTGCATCATGATAGCCGGGAGCTGCAGGAAGCAGCGACAAGGATATTCCATACATCACCATGCCCAGCAACAGCCATACCAGCATGTACATCACCAGAAACCGGAACTGCCTGGAAATCGATAATACAAAATTTTCCGAGCGCCCTGACTGCGTGTTACCTGCTAATCGCCGTGCGAACCTGATCAACAGATTCAAGGGCTGCTGAAACCCGATAGCTATAACGACGAGCAGCGTAATCGTCATTGCTGTAAACCACAATATCGCGGTATCAAACAGCACCGCCCCCAGCAGTGCCATAACGACAACGCCTGCTCCCATCAGAAAAACCTGTTCTATATACGTTGCCTGAACGATCTTTTCGGTATCCAGCCCGTGCTGTCGAGCGAGACGAGACCCGCGCGCGATCATGCCCCATACTTTTCCCGGAATATATTTTCCGAGATTCACAAGACTTAACTGCAGAAAACTTTCTTTGATACCTGGCTTAACAGGTGCAACCGAAAATACAACCATTGACCACATATAACTCGATACCAGCCAGAACATGCACTGGAATACCGCACTGAAGATCAACGGCCAGATTGCAAAACGAATATGACGGTTAATCTGCTCAACCTGACCGGAAAGATAAAAAGATGCGTAGGCAATACTGATGATGACGAACAACGGCATCGAGTAATCCCGGATCAGTTTGCGCAAGAAGCCACTATTCCCGACCATAAATGCTCGCCACTATTCTCCCGATGATCTGTTTCGACAAATACCATTTTCGATTAGAATACGCCCGCATTGCCCCGGTAGCTCAGCAGGATAGAGCAGCCGCCTCCTAAGCGGCAGGTCGGACGTTCGAATCGTCTCCGGGGCACCACTTTCTCCTTCGCCCATACCATTTCAACCGGCACACCTGTGTCTAGCACCACGCGATTCGAACGGCCGACGTCGTCATCGGGGCCGTTCGACAAGCCTGCGGAGCAGGTTTGAACAGCAGCAGCAAACGACGTTTGCCATGCTGGTCTCACAAAACTGTTGCTGCCGACAAACTACTGGCGCAACGCCATAGCCCCGACCTGATTCCCTCGCTATACTCAGGTCATTCCAACAACAATACGTATTATTTGTGCCCACGCTTTCCATCAACAATCTAGCAGCCTCGCGCGGTGACCGCACGCTTTTCCGGTCCCTTGACTTCAGCGTCGAATCCGGCCAATGCCTGCACATTACCGGACACAATGGCTGCGGCAAGACCACGCTGCTGCGTGTTCTGTGCGGATTGACCCGGCCCGACACAGGCACGGTGTCCTGGCAAGGCGATTCCATCGCCGAAAACAGCGATGATTACCACGCCAGCCAGGCCTATGTCGGGCACAAAAACAGCATGCACGGGGACCTGACTGCCCTGGAAAATCTCGATTTCAGCACGCGCGTCGCCGGGGCCGAGGTCGGCATGAGTCCGGTCGAAGCACTGAAATTATTCGGACTGCAGGCCTATGCCCACCTGCCTGTACGGGTACTGTCACAGGGTCAGCAACGCCGTGCGGCGCTGGCACGCTTGCTGCTGAACAAAAAACCCTTGTGGATCATGGATGAACCGTTCAGCGGTCTTGATACTCAAAACACTGCTGTGCTGTACCAGCAAATCGAACGTCACCTGGATCAAGGTGGCATGCTTGTCGTCACCGCCCATCACGGGCTCGAGCTCGGCAAATCGCGCGTTTCCGAACTCAACCTGGAAGGCTACAAGAACCCATGAGCTGTTATCAGGCCTTCACTGCAACGCTTAAACGTGAAATGGTGACCACCTTCCGCCGGGTGCATGATGTGCTGAACCCACTGGTATTTTTCATCATCGTGGTAGCCCTGTTTCCGCTGGGGGTGGGGCCGGAACCCAACCTGCTGCAAAAAATGGCGCCAGGCGTGATCTGGGTAGCCGCACTCCTGGCAACCATGCTGTCCCTTCCGCGCCTGTTCAACCGCGACTACGACGAGGGCTCGCTGGAGCAACTGCTGCTGTCCCCGTGCCCGCTGACCTTGCTGGTATTGGCCAAAATCATTGCCCACTGGCTGCTCAGTGGCCTGCCACTGGTGCTGATCTCGCCGCTGCTGGCCATTCAGCTCAATCTGGACGCGGAAAGCTCCCGGGCGCTAATCCTGACCCTGCTGCTGGGCACGCCGACCCTGAGCCTGATTGGCGCCATTGGCAGCGCCCTGACGCTGGGACTGCGCGGTGGTGGCGTACTGGTTTCTCTGCTGATTTTGCCCCTGTATACTCCGGTACTGATTTTTGGCGCCGGCGCGGTAGTGGCCGTTGCCAACAGTTTGCCAATGCAGGCCCACACATCGCTGCTGGCAGCAATACTGGCCCTGGCGTTCACGTTTGCACCAATGGCCGCAGCATCGGCATTGCGCATTTCCCTGGACTAGACTAAAGACGTACTAGCACGATAACAATTACACAGTTGACAAGATTCTGGATGTAACAATATGTGGTTTTCCAAATACGCGGCACCGGTCATTTTTTACCCCTTCGCCGGCAAACTCATTCCCTGGCTGGGCGCCATCACCGCGATACTGTTCGGTTATGGCATGTACACCGGGTTTTTCGTGGCACCGGCGGACTACCAGCAAGGCGAGTCGTACCGGATCATGTTTATCCATGTCCCATCTGCGTGGATGTCCATGTTCATCTACGTGGTCATGGCGGTATCAGGCGCCATTGCCCTGGCATGGAAAACACGATTATCAGAAATCCTGGCTTCGGCCTGCGCCCCCATCGGCGCCTCTTTCACTTTTATCGCCCTGATTACCGGGTCGCTGTGGGGCAAACCCATGTGGGGCACCTACTGGGTCTGGGACGCGCGATTGACCTCTGAACTGATCTTGTTGTTCTTGTACCTGGGTTACATGGCCCTGGAAGCCAGTATCGATGACCCGCGACGGGCGGCACGGGCGTCCGCCATCCTGGCGCTGGTAGGTGTCATTAACATCCCCATCATTCACTTCTCCGTGGAGTGGTGGAACACCCTGCACCAGCCGGCATCCATCAGCTCGGTGAGCAAGGCGGTCAAACCGTCGATTCACCCAAGCATGCTCATACCCTTGCTGGTCATGTTTGTCGCCTGCAAGACCTATTTCTTCACCGTGGTACTGATGCGCATGCGTCACATCATCCTGGTGCGAGAACGCCATACCAGCTGGTTACGCGACCTGCCGGAGCTGAAATCATGAACTGGAACGAATTCTTCAACATGGGTGGCTACGGCTTTTTCGTCTGGACCAGCTATGGCGTCACCGCCGTTGTGCTGATTGCCAATATTGTCGGTGCACGCGTGCGCCACAAACAGGAAATCACCCGACTCAAACAACAGATTGCACTAGAGCAGGAATCATGAAACCGCGTCACAAGAAATTTGCCATTATTATCTCGGCCGTAATCGGCGTCAGTGTTGCTTCGCTGTTTGTGCTGGATGCATTCAAGAGCAACCTGGTGTTTTTTCATTCACCGTCTGATGTCATGGCCGGCAAGGCGCCGATGCAGAAGATCTTTCGCCTCGGCGGCATGGTCAAGGAAGGCAGCGTGGTCAAAAGCGGTGACGGTCTCAGCGTGAGCTTTGTTGTCACTGACTTCGCCAAGGATATTGCCGTCAGTTACAAGGGCATCCTGCCGGACCTGTTCCGTGAAGGTCAGGGCGTGATCACGCAAGGCAAGATGGCGAGCCTGGAAAGCCAGTTTGTTGCTGATGAGGTACTGGCCAAGCACGATGAAAACTACATGCCGCCCGAAGTAGCAGACGCGATGAAACGCGCCAAGGAAGCCAAGCAGGCGGAGACAGCCGCAGGTGAGACAAAACAATGAAGAAGTTCCTGATACCAATTATTGCCTTTGTGGCCATCGGCGTATTGCTATACATCGGCCTGTCGCTGAATCCACGACATATTCCGTCGCCACTGATCGGCAAGCCACTGGGCGAGTTCTCATTGCCAACCGTGCACGACGAATCAAAAATGCTTGGCAAAAAGGATTTGCTCGGACGCGTGTACCTGTTGAACGTCTGGGCATCCTGGTGTGTTGCCTGTCGCCAGGAGCACCCGTTATTGATGGAAGTTCAGCGCCAGAACCTGGTGCCAATAATTGGCGTCGATAACAAGGATGAGCGCGCCGATGCGCTGGCCTTTTTGCAGCAGATGGGCAATCCCTATGAACAATCCGTTGCCGACCGGAACGGCCGGTTCAGTATTGATCTTGGCGTTTACGGCGTACCGGAAAGCTTTGTCATCGACAAGAATGGCATGATCCGCTACAAGCACATCGGCCCGATCGATCAACAATCACTGTTCCAGACTATTTTGCCATTGGTGCACAAGCTCAGGCAGGAATAGACGGTTCACAAAGAATTCCCGAAAGAATCTTTCAAAGAGTTTCGTGGAAACAAAAAAGGGCAAGCGAAGCTTGCCCTTTTTATTTGCACCGGGTGATGTGTCAGCCGGTTACTGGCTCATGCGTCGCTTGGCCTCGTCAATACCACGCTGCACTTCCTGCCTGGCCGGGTTGTCCATCGGCAGGTTGTCCATGGTTTTGTTCCAGTACTCGATCGCCTTGCCGTATTCCGACTTCTGAAAATGCGCAATACCCTTGAACCACAAGGCACTGGGTTCAGTGGGTCGCAGTTTCAGCAGGCGATCATACAACTCGGCGGTCTTGCCTCCGGTATTGCCCGGTTCTGCCGCATAGGACAGCGAAGCGTATTCGGCCAGCGCGCTGACATCGTCAGGCAGCAGGCGGTAGACCTGGGCCATGGCATCGCGAGCTTTGTCCATCTGCCCCAGCACCTGGTAGGACCGAACCAGGCGTTTCCAGCCATCAACGTTGTCCGGGTCTGTTTTCATCTTTTCAGCAAGGCGCCCGACCATCTCGGCGACCTGCGTCGACATGCCGGCACCGTCCTGGTGCGGGTTTTGCTGTTGCTGGGCATGGTTACGGATGTCGTCCTGGCTTATGGGTTGCTGAAACACACCCAGGTAAAGACCGGCACCCGCCGCCAAAATCAGGACCGCGGGAATAATCAACATGCGTGATTTGCCGGTGTCGGCTACTTCAGCGGCACCATCAACCTGATCAAGCTGCTGCAATACCCTGGACAGCTCAAGTTCAATACGACTGACCTCGGCTGCGGCCATGGTCGCATCCATGGCGCCATCAGCCTGTTCCTGCTCGACCGCCGCCAGCTGTGCCAACAAACGGTCACGCAGCAGTTTCAACCCTTCGTCCGAAGCACCGGTGATACCGCCCTGACGGCGCCATAGCGGCCAACTGATAACTGCAACACTGCCCAGAAACACAATAGCTGCCCATACGTAAATACCGGTCATACACCCCCCTTTTCACGCAAGGCTCGGATTCGTTCACGATCTTCTTCACTCACCGCGGTTGCGGCATCTGTAGTATCGGCTGTGTCACGTGCACCGGATCCGGAACCAAGCCGGCTGCGCAGGTACACCGCTGCTGCCAATACCGCCAACACCACCAGGATCGCCGGCAGCAACCACAACACGGTGCCGGTGCCGCTGTAAGGCGCCTTCATCAATACAAAGTTGCCATAGCGCTCTACAAAATACTGGACAATATCGCTGCGCGATTTACCCTGTTCCAGCTGTTCGCGGATAATCACGCGCATGTCCCGCGCCAGTTCGGAATTGGATTCCGATACCGGCTGGTTCTGGCACACGGCACAACGCAGATCCTTGGCGATGTCCAGCATCTCGCGATGCATCGGGTCTTCCTGAACCGCATCTTCAGCCTTCACCGGCCCCGGCAGTGCTGCATCTTCGGCCATAGCAGGGATCGACATCATCAGGGCCAGCAGCCCTGCAACCATAAGCCTATGCATGGGCCACCTCCCCGGCACTTTCTGTCTTGCGCCGGCTGAGACGACTGCTTAATGCGTACAGGCTGCCAAACATGGCAATCAGTCCACCCCACCAGATCCATTGCACCAGCGGGTTAACATAGGCATGCACCGCCCAGCGTTGTCCATCGGTCTCGTTCAGAACAATATAAACGTCACGGAACAGGTCAGAATCAATACCGGTTTCGGTTGTTGGCGCTGCCTGGCGCGGGTACTTGCGCCGCTCCGGCAAGACCTCGTGGCCACCGTCCATAATCGTGAACTTGCCCTGGATCGAGTCGTAGTTGTCCTTGGTGAACTGGGTAACCCCGTCAAAGCGGATACGCTCGCTACCGACTTCAATAATTTCACCCTGGATCATGGTAACCGACACTTCAGACCGGAACAGTCCGGATCCCACCAGCCCGATAGCCATAATCAGGATACCCAGGTGCGCAGTCATGCCGCCCCAGTAACGACGGTTACGCACAACAATCTGTCCTACGGCAACCGGCAGTGACTCCTGTTTCTGCTGCCGGCGCGGAGCCGCCAGCCTGAACAAGTCGGAAACTATTACCACTACGCCAAACGCCACGGTAAAAATAGCCAGCGCCGCGATCCAGCCCAATGGCTGCCAGACCACCATGCTCGCAGCCGTAATCAACACGGCAACACCCAAAGGCAGCCACAACCGCTGCTTCAGCCTGGCAATATTGGCCTTACGCCAGGGAATCAACGGCGCCGCCGCCATTAACACGGCCACCAGGATAAAGATCGGCACCATGACACTGTTGAAGTAAGGTGCGGCAACGGTGATCTTGTCACCGGTAATGGCTTCCAGTGCCAACGGGTAGAGCGTACCCAGCAGCACGCAGACGCAAGCGACGGTAAATACGACGTTGTTCCAGACAAACATGGATTCTCGCGAAACCAGCGATGCGATGTTTTCCTGCGCCTGCTGGTAGCGTCCCTTGGTCATGAAAATGCCGAATGAAATCGTCAGCACCAGGATCATGAACGTCAGGATGTAGACGCCGCGACCAGGATCAACAGCAAAGGCGTGAACCGACGACAATACGCCCGAACGCACCAGGAAGGTGCCGAGCAATGACAGCGAGAACGTGGTGATGACCAGGAAGATATTCCAGGTGTGCATCATACGCCGGTAATCCTGCACGGTAATGGAGTGCAGCAACGCGGTACCAAGCAGCCACGGCATGAATGACGCGTTTTCCACCGGATCCCAGGCCCAGTAGCCGCCCCAGCCCAGTTCGTAGTACGCCCACCAGCCGCCGAGAATAATGCCACCGGTCAAAAACGCCCAGGCCACCAACGACCAACGACGAATAAACCCGGTCCAGACTGTGCTGTCCCAACGGGTCAGCAGTGCGGCAATAGCAAAGGCAAACGGCACCGAGTAACCCACGTAGCCCAGATAGAGCATGGGCGGATGGAATGCCATGCCCGGGTCCTGCAACATGGGATTAAGGTCATGCCCATCCATGGGTACCGGGAACATGCGCTCAAACGGGTTGGACAGGAACAGCACCAGTCCAAAGAAACCCACCGTCAGCCAGCCCTGTATCGCCAGGATCACAGGCAGTCGATCGGCATAGCGATTGCGCCCGTGCCAGGCCACGATGGCCGTGTACAGCGTCAGGATCCACGCCCACAGGTACAAGGAGCCCTCGTGACTGCCCCACAACGCCGTGATCTTGTACATCAGCGGCAGGGCAGTATTGGAATTTCGGGCAACGTACTGCACCGAGAAGTTGCTGCTGACAAACGCATCCACCAGCACCAGGCCGCCGATACTGGTCAACGCAAAGGTCAACACGGCTGCGGAGATAGAGAGATTGAGAACGCGATGCTTGCCACCCGCCCGAACCAGTAACGGCGTAATACCCTGGATCAAGGCGACCGACATGGCCAGAAAAGCAGCAAAGTGCCCGAGCTCAATCAGGTTAAGCCCAAAATTGCTAAGTTGCATAGCGGATTACCACCTGAACATCTGAATGAAAACCAAAATAGCCGCCACAACATCACGGCCAGAAAATATTTGGCGGTCATTGTACCGGCTCAGCGCACGAAAACCAGTGATGATTTTTTTATGGATAAACAAGATAAGTGCATGACACATCAGACACTTTCATTGATGCAAATGCAGGACATGAATTCACCAATAAGTTGTTCACATTTCCTGTGGATAAGTCTGTGAACAACCGGTATGGTGCGCGATCAAAGCCCTATGACTGCAGGTTTTCAGTTACTTTGAACAAATTTTCATCACCATGATTTTATCTTTTATAATCAATAATTTAAGAATTTACTTAAACACCCGGCTAATAAGGGTAATGCACAAAACAGGCGTCACTGACAAGTCTTGACAGCCTGTGAAAAAGTCATTCCACCAGTGAACAGACCAAGACTCACGCCAAATCAAGCACCTAGACAAAAATGAATCATCCGTCGCCATTCAACACGTCGACACCGGGCCTGCTGGTTCGACTTGTCGCCCTGGCCTACGACTCGCTACTGCTGTTCGCCGTGCTCATGCTGGCCACGTTTCCCTATGTCATTGCTATTGGCGGCCCGCCCGAATCCTTGGTGGCCAAACTGGTTCTACGCACCTGGCTGGTGCTGGTGGCGATCGGATTCTTTGGCTGGTTCTGGACGCACGGCGGTCAAACCCTGGGTATGCGCGCCTGGCGGCTCAAGCTGGTTCGTGAAGATGGTGGCCCCGTGACCTGGTCGGACGCGCTCAAGCGCCTGGCAGCCGCTGTACTGAGCCTGGGCACGGCAGGACTGGGTTACGCATGGATACTGGTAGACAAGAATAGCTGCAGTTGGCACGACCGCCTGAGCCACACACGAGTACTTCGTCTCGCCAAGATCAAAAAGTGACTGGTCAGGCGGCGCGGCGGAACAGGATCGCCGCCAGCAGCAGGAATACCAGCGGCGGCGCGGCGGCGCCCATCAGCGGTGGCCAATCCCGAATCAGGGCAAAAGAGCCGAAACTGAGATTGACCATGTAAAACGCAAGTGCAATCAATATACCAACAAAAATACGTGAACCCATATTGGCCGCACGCAGAGGTGAAAACACGAACGGGATCGCCAGCAATAACATGACCGCCATCGCCAACGGCGAAAACAGTTTGCGCCAGAATGCCAGTTCGTATTCATTGGTCTGCTGGAAATTCTGTTTCAAATGAGTGATATAGCGCCGCAACTGCAATAGTGACAGGCTTTCCGGTTTTACCGTAAATACTGTCAACACATCCGGTGTCAGACCGGTCTGCCAGGTCCGGTCATCATATTTATGCGCCCTGACCCGATCCTTGTCGATGTCGCTATGCAATACCTTATTTAATACCCAGTTGCCATTGTCAAAATACGCCCGCTCTGCCTCCGTGTGCGCCTGCAACTGCATATCCTTGTCAAACCGGAATATATTGATCCTGAGCAGGCTCTTGTCCGGCAACACCTCGCGCACATTGATGAATTCATGATCCTGGCGCAGCCACAGGCCAGTGTATTTCTTTTTCGAGAACCCGACTTCCAGCGATTCTGCACGACCCTGCTGCGCCATTTCCTCGGTAACCGGCACCAGGTATTCGCCGATCAGCATACCGCCGATAACAAAGATCATGCCGGTTTTCAGCACCGCACCGCCAACCCGCCAGATGGATACACCGGCGGCGCGCATGGCAATGAGTTCGGAATTGGCGGCAAGGTAGGACAGGCCGACGGTGCTGCCGACCAACGCCGCTGCCGGCATCAACAAGTACAGGCTCTTGGGCTGACTCAGCAGGACAAACTGTACCAGCTCCCACAAACCGAAGTTGGCCTTGCCGACAAACTTGAGGCCATCAACAAAACCAATGAAGCTGAACAACAGGAACAGCAGGGTAATCACGAACACCGTGCCCAGCATCACGGCCTGGCCAATATACTGATCCAGCGTACTAAACAGGCGCACACGCTTCATCGCCGGCTCCACGGCAGCAACGGCAGGTTGTTTTCACGACGCCAGAACAAGTAGAAGGCAAAGATCAGAAACAGGCCGTGCACCCACCACAATCCCAGCCACATGGGCGACTTGCCCTTGTTCAGCATATTGGAGGCAACGCCCAACAGGTTGGAATACAAAAAGAAGACAATAACGGCAATAAACAGGTTACTGAAACGTCCGCGGCGCGGATCTGTATAGGCCAGTACCAGCGCCACCATGGCGAGAATAATCACGGCCACGGGCCGGGCAATACGCCAGTGAATCTGGCTTAACGCTTCGCGACTGCCGGTGTGCCACAACTGCTGTAGCGACATCATGTCCACGTCTCCGGCATTGGCAATCAACTTCGGTGGCCGAATGCGCACCCTGTAACGATCAAAACTGACAAACTGGTAATCCGCCTGCCCCGGCGCACCCTCGTACATGTGCCCGCTCAGCAGAACCAGGTAGCGCTCACCGGTATCCTGGTCAGTCTCGTAAATACCCTGGCTGGCATAGATAGTGCCCTGCCTTTCGCCGTATTTCACATTGGGCGCCAGGCCGCTGATAAAAATATTGCGCAACCGGTAGTTCTTGGTATCCACGTCTTCGACGTAATAAGTTCGACGACTTGGCCAGGTCTCGCTGAAAACGCCGGCGCGAATACCCGAAAACGCCATACTCTGGGTGGAGCTCTGGTGCAGGTATTCAATTTTCAATGCCGCCCAGGGCGATACCCACAAGGACACGCCGGCTACCAGCAGCGCTACCAGCAGCGCCAATGCCAATAGCGGCCGGACCAGCTGCCGAAGACTGATGCCGCAGGCGGACAGCACCGCCATCTCGTTATCACGATACCAGCGACCGGCAGCCAGCAATACACCGAGGAACAGCGCCAACGGCAACAAGGTATCGATTGACTGAATCATTTTCAGCCCGAATATTTCCGCCAGCACCTGGCCGGCGTGGCCACCCACCGTAATCTTGCCCAGTATCCGGGTCATACCCAGGAACAGCATGAAAATAAACAAAATGAGCGCGATGGCGACGGTGTTCGTCGCCGATTCACGAAACAAGGCGCGCTCAATAATCACAAATCCCTACCTTCTTTTGACAAGACACTGGCAGCCATAGACAATCATCCCACTCAAATCGCCCGGGATATACCATGTAACAGGCGTATAGACTATAACATAACCAACCGGCGCACTTTTCCACAGACAAACAGAACAATGCAGAACATGCAGTAACCGAGGCAACAGAAATATCATGATCAAATTTGAACTCAGTAGCGATTCCCCGGCCGAAGACAACAGCGATTGCATCATCGTCGGCGTCTACGCCGATGGCGAGCTCAGCGCCGATGCCGAAGACCTTGACGCCGTATGCGGACACAAGATTGCCAAGTTGTGCAAACAAGGTGACATCAACGGCAAACTGGAAGAAACATGGTTACTACACGACCTGCCCGGACTCAAGTCGCCGCGCGTCCTGGTGGTCGGGCTCGGAAAAAAAGCCGAGTTCGGCCCGGCACGCTACAACAAGGCTTGCCGTGCTGCCGCCTCGGCCCTGGGCCACAACATTGCCAGCGCCGGCAACTACCTGCCCGGCATCGAAATGGATCAGCGCAGCGCTGCCTGGCGGGTTCGCCAGGCAGCGGCCGAATCCATTATTGCCCGCTACCGTTACACGGAAACCAAGAGCAAGACCGAAGATGACAACAGCGAAAACAAGCCGCTGACCACCATCAAGTTGGCGCTGGATGAAGCGGCGGACAATGACTGCCAGGCGGCGCTGATCCAGGGCCAGGCCATAGGTACCGGCACCTGCCTGACCCGTGAACTGGGCAACCTGCCCGGCAACATCTGCACACCCAGCTATCTTGCCAACGAAGCCCGCAACCTGGCCGATCAGTACGACAGCATCAGCTGCACCATACTGGAAGAAGACGAAATGGCTGAACTGGGTATGGATGCACTGTTGTCCGTATCCCGCGGCAGCCGCCAGCCGGCCAAGCTCATTATTATGGAATACCAGGGCGGCAAGAACGGTGACGCACCGGTAGCACTGGTAGGCAAGGGTCTGACCTTCGATGCCGGCGGCATTTCCCTGAAACCCGCCGCTGCCATGGATGAAATGAAATTTGATATGTGTGGTGGCGCCAGCGTGTTTGGCGCACTCAAGGCCTGCGCCGAAATGCAGTTACCGATGAACGTTATTGGCGTTGTACCCAGCTCCGAGAACCTGCCTGACGGCGACGCCAACAAGCCCGGCGACGTGGTTACCAGCATGTCCGGCCAGACTATTGAAGTATTGAATACCGATGCCGAAGGCCGCCTGATTCTGTGTGATGCCCTCACCTATACCGAGCGCTTCAAGCCGGTAGCCGTGGTCGATATCGCCACCCTGACCGGCGCCTGTGTTGTCGCCCTGGGTGCCCATGCCTCCGGCCTGCTGAGCAATGATGATGATCTTGCTGACGAGCTACTCAGTGCTGGCGAAACCAGCTGCGATCGTGCCTGGCGCCTGCCGCTGTGGGATGACTACCAGCAACAACTGGATTCCAACTTTGCCGACATGGCCAACGTCGGCGGCCGCGAAGCCGGTACCATTACCGCCGCCTGCTTCCTGGCACGCTATACCAAAAACATGACCTGGGCACACCTGGACATCGCCGGTACCGCCTGGAACAAGGGCAAGGGCAAGGGTGCCTCCGGTCGCCCGGTCGGCCTGCTCACCGAGTTCCTGATGAAACGCGCCGGTGTAAGCTAGGGCCGGCGCAGCACACGGATGTATCACGGCGAAAAATTCAACAGCATCAGCCACCTGGTAGGTGCGGTGCTGTCACTGGTCGGCATGACCGTGCTGGTGACGCTGGCAATCCAGCAGGGCGACCCGTGGAAAATTGTCAGCTTTGCCATCTACGGCACGACGCTGTTGTTGTTGTACACGTCATCAACGCTGTATCACAGCCTGCGTGGACCGGGGAAAATCCTGTTCCGCAAGCTGGATCATGGTTCCATCTACCTGCTCATCGCCGGCAGCTATACGCCGTTTACACTCATCACCCTGCGCGGCCCCTGGGGCTGGTCGTTGTTGGCAGTCGTGTGGATACTGGCCATTGCCGGCATTATTCTCGATAACCTGGATATCAACGGCAAACGCAAGCTGCGTGTCACGCTGTATACAATGATGGGCTGGCTGGTAGTCATCGCCGCCTACCCGATGATCCAGAACCTGCCCGTCGGCGGCATCACCTGGCTCGTGGCCGGCGGCCTGCTCTACACCGGCGGTGTCGGTTTTTACGTCTTCGACAAAAAACTCAAACATGGTCACGGCATCTGGCACCTGTTCGTGCTTGGCGGCAGCATCAGTCATTACATGACGGTGGCGTTATACCTGGCATAAGGCAAGCAGCATTTATTGCCTGTCAAATGAATCTGCCCTTGATAATCAAACCAGCCATGCCCGGCACTTGTCACAAGGTTTGTTGCGAGTGTTTGCCGGTCGCCCGGCGACTGCTATCATTTACACCATGAATCGCCCACGCCACACCGGTTTCCTGGTACCGCTGCTTGTCAGTGCACTGGTTTCACTACAGTGGTTCACGCCACATATGCACCTGGTGGCTCAGCACGATCATGACGGCATGCCGCATGAACACGGGGCCCGGATTCATGCAGCGCATAACTTCAGTGCCGCAACACATCATGCCGATGCAATCGATATCGCCACCGACAGCAATACCGGCGATACACATCAAAATGATACACATCAGAATATCGTTGAGCTTGACCAGGAATGCGGCAACCGTATGCAGCATACCGGCAAGGCCACACAGTATGCCCTGCCGTCGTCCGCGCCCGCGTTAAACATCGCTTCGGCCACCATGGCCCGGGACAAGGTTCCGCATCATGACCCGGTCATCGATAACCCGGCCCATTCCCTGGTTCGCTCCCGCGCTCCTCCTGAAATTTCCCTGGTCTAGATCTTTGTCGCTACCGGCGCCATGGCAGCATGGCCCGGCCTGCTTGTTTGCTGCATATTTTCAGAGAGGTAGTTATGGTATTTGAATCCCGATCCTGGCGCTGGCTGGCGGCTACGTTGGCGGCTACGTTGGCGGCGGTTGCCGCCGGCCAGGCAATGGCACACGGCATGTCCGCCGCCGAAAACCAATCCATCATCGAGGGTGGCAACCTGCGCTATATGATCATCGGCGCCACCCACATGTTGTCAGGTTATGATCACCTGTTATTTGTCTTTGGCATTATTTTCTTTTTGACCAGCTTCAGGGATATTGTCAAATACATTACGGCATTTACCCTGGGACACAGCGTCACGCTTATCTACGCAACCTTCAACGGCATCCAGATCAATTACTTCCTGATCGATGCGCTGATCGCGCTGAGCGTGTGTTATATCGCCTTTGCCAATCTCGATGGCTTTAACCGGCATCTCGGTATCAGGCCACCCAACCTGCTGGCCATGATTACCGGCCTCGGGCTGATCCACGGACTTGGCCTTTCCACGCGCCTGCAACAACTTCCGTTATCCGAAAACCATTTATTGATGAATATCATTTCATTCAACATTGGCATTGAGCTTGGCCAGATCCTGGCGCTGACTGTTATGCTGCTGTTGCTGGCCGGCTGGCGCAACATGAAGTCCTTTACGTCCTTCAGCAAGGTATCCAATTTCGGCCTGATCTTTGCCGGCTTGTACCTGTTCCTGGTCCAGATGCACGGCTATTCCCATATCTCTGCGCCGGACGAATTTGGCTTCAGCAGCGATAACCATTACCACGAGCACATGAAGATGGACAATCAATCCGCTGACCAGGCGGGACGCAACAACAGGCACGAATCCATCGACTAACGTACGCAAAAGTTACTCATCTACAGTTTGAGGAGAAAGACATTGAAATCACTGGTTACAGCATTACTCCTGGCATCACTTGCCGTGCTTGCTCCCGCTTTCGCCGGCCCCGGCCATGAACACGAACACGGTCACAGTCATTCACACAAGCCCGTTTCCGCCGACCAGGCAAAACAAAAAGCCGCGGCCAGGATTGCGCAGCTTGTCGAAAAAGGAAAACTGGATACGAGTTGGGCGAAGCTTGACCCGGTAAGCGCGGAAAAAAAACAATATAACGGAAAGACGGAATGGGTTGTGACTTACAAAAACAGCAAGGCAACCGACCCGGCGAAACAGAACCTGTACGTTTTCTTCACCCTTGGCGGCAAGTATCTCGCCACCAACCATTCAGGAAAATAAACCAACGATGGGGCGCGAAAGCGCCCCGTTTTTGTTTTCCAATGACATGTGAATCACAAATCCACGCAGCCGTAATGGACACGATTGAAGTTCGCCGCCCAGATGAACCCGATCAATTTCCAGGATCTGCACAATAATTGTTAGTCATCATCCCCGCCCATCAACCAGCCAATGCCCAGCACCATGAGACCAATCTCGAGCAGGCCTGGACACGATTCTTTCGGGGCGCGGGTTTCCCGGGAGTCTTTGTAAAAGTCATACTCGTCGTACAGGCGCTCGCGATCGAAATACCGTGGTTCATCATCGAACTGCGCATCTTCGGCATCCTCCAGCCTGATGAGGTCGGTCCCGGGTCGGGGCTGGTATAAGTTGTAATCATTATCAGGCCCGTACATGGGCGGGTCCATCCATTCCGCTATCACAAAGCCTGTCAAATGGACGATAAAAGGTAACAATAAATATGCACAAAAACCAACCAAAAAACTGTCAAACCAGTCACCGATAATGCAGGCCACCACAAACCAGAAGATCGAGGCAAGAAATTCCATCGCTACACCTCCAGCCATAACTCGATAAAAAGGCACTTCCAGGGGTTGTCGGACTGCTGCAGCCCGCAGATGTGCGCGCGCAGGGTCTCGCCACGGTCCAGCATCTGGCTGACAGCAACATTGTGCCGGCGCGGCACGTAACCGAGTTTCCAGTTGTCCAGAAAGACGCTCACCGCGCGGCGGTCGTGCGGGTTACCAGGTTCACGACACAAGCTGAGTTCGTCCCCGATTCTGAGATCAGCTTGCAGGAACGGGCCGTTGTAGTACCGGAAACCTGCCACCGGCGAGTGCTGCAGGATTAGCCGTCGCTTCGGCGACGCAGCAGGGACCGCGGGATTCGCCGCTGCCGGTAGTTGCGGTGCCACAAAGCCCAGACCAGCCAAGCCTGCCAACCGTCCCAGAAATCCGCGTCGTTTCATGACATCACCCTCACGCAATAATTGCCATAATCGGGCACAGCCTAACCCGGACGCTGGCTCACTGGGTGAGCCCGTATGACAGGCAGGGCATCAAGACCGCCGGGCTGTTTTTAGCAAGACATTGGCTTCAGGAGTGTTCTTCGGGCAACGTGGTAATGCTCGACGGCGCTCACCAGGTTGGCCAATAGCAGGCCCTGTGACAGGAAAAACACCAGCGCCGCGGGATAAAACGCGATTGATGACACCAGGTAATGCAGCGCCAGGAGTATTAGCGATGACAAGTGCAGATAGAATTGCACGCGGCTCAGTTGATCGGACGCCAGTTGTTTCATATTGGGCACGGTGCTTTGTGGCAAGCCTTGTTGTTGCCGGATCAGGTTGAGATGCAACCAGGCAATAAACGGGACAATCCTGTACATCATGCCGTTGGCCGCGGAACAGAATGATCCCACCACCAGCACGACACCCAGCAGCATGTCATTTGCTTCCAGGCCAAGCCTGTCTCTCGCCAGCCACAATACACAGGCAAGCATCATGCTGGTAAAGGCCAGGTACCAGAACAGCACGCCAACGTCCTTCAGCTTGCGCTTGCGGCTCCACAACAACACCAGGCTGGTGGCGGAGAACATCATTATCACCAGGGCAACAACGATGTTTCCGGACAAGGCGAGCCAGGGCTCAAAAAACGATTGCCCGATAGTCATCAACACCAGGCCCGTCACTGCTGTCCAGGCCAGCGCCTTTCGATGCCAAAGCGGGTACTCGCGCGTGATCTGGAACATGGGTATGACCTGGTAGGCAACCGCCATCAGCAGCAGTATCACCCAGCCGGTCAAACCCCAGTTCATATGAAGTGACGTCAACTCACGAGTGAATATGGAGCCGGCTCCTGCAGATGTGATTGACAGGCCCGTACCCAGCACAACCGTTACAAGCAAGGCGCCCAGCGCCAGCAGCATTGTCGTGCGTGTAGCATGCGCGCTCACGGATACCGCCAGGCAGTGCCCCGACATCACTATAAAGAGGAAAATTGACAGCCCGAGCAGTACAGATGCCGACACAAACAGCAACGAAAAACCGGTCAGCCAGGCCGATACCAGGCTGGCAATGCCGGTCAATAACCCGAAATATACCGATACACTGAATAACCGCGCTGCCGGAACCGGCGTGCCCAGCAGTACCGGCAACAATTGCTGCATGGCGCCAACCATGGTCATGAGCAAAAAACCCAGCGTCAGCATATGGGTGACGGCCAGGCTTTCTGCTGACCAGCGATTGAAAAAGGGCTCGGGTCCGAACCACAACAATACAAGCGCAGCCAGCATTCCAAATGCCGGTGCCGAAAGAATAAACGGGATCGGAACAGAAAATGCCGGGGTCTGCTGTAATGACAGGCTGGCAGGCATTAACTTACTCGTCGAACTCGGCCACCACCGCCGCCTCGGCCTCGGTATCACCGACGCGCCAGACAAGCAACTCAACCGCGGTCACGCTGCCCTGCCGCTGCCTGAACCCAAACCCCGATTGCTGCAATTGCTCGTACAACAGGCACGGGTCACGCCGATGACGCAGGCACAGGTATTCACCGGGCTGTAACTGACTCACCGCCTCGGTTGCCATCACCAGCGGGTCGGGCGGCTCCATGTCACTGACATCCAGGAGTACTTGCCTGGCCATTACTCGTGCCAGCCACTGAAGCGGGCATGAAAGTCTTCGGCAGAGCTTGCCAGCACCCGGTCAATCATCGGGTACAGCACCTGCTCTTCCTTGGCGTTGTGCTGCTGCATCAGGATCAGCAAGGTCTCGGATGTACCGAGCAGACCGTCACGGTCCCGCGCTTCCAGCAGTTGCTCAAGCTGTGCGAACAACTCCCGCATCTGCTCATGCTCGCTCCGCATTACCGAAATCGGACCCGCCGCCATGCTCATGGCCTTTTCCAGTGCCGGAAACAACACCTCTTCTTCCATTGCCAGGTGTTTTTGCATCAGGCGGACAAACCTGTCCAGCGTGTATTCCAGTCCTGGCCAATCCTGCTTTTCGGCAGCAGCCTCCACTGCCGCAAACACCTCATCACATTCCTTGTGATTCGCCGTCATCATGTCACTTGTATCCATAAACCCGGCCCTCTTTCCAAGCCCCGTTGACGATTTCCGCAAAATTCACAATAGATGTATATAGTATACTACTTTTATGCGGCATGTCTGTAGCGGGCAAGCCCCGGGGACAAAATCCGGTGAATATACGGCTGCCTGGTCAGCGACTGCCGGCCAGGCTGGCGACCGGTTCACCGGCAGGGCTACCAGATATTCTCATCGCTGGCGTTCCAGGCTTCCGTGATTCCATCGGTGCTCCATTCCTTGAATATCGATTTTCGGGCGGCAGTCTTGTCCAGTCGCTCAAGACTGCGGCTGCTGATTCCCCGGCCGATGCGGGTCGCCGTATCCTGCAGCACAGCATCTGTTTCATTCACCTTTTGAAGATGCCCGACCGCCCAGCCGGTCCTGTCTGTTTCGATTACATGCGGCGTAATCATGACAACGGTTTCCGTGTTAATGCTGGTTTTTTCGTGTGCCGAGAACAGTCTTCCCAGCAACGGAATCCGGCCAAGAATCGGCACACCACTGCGACTTTCCGACAGCCGCATCTTCATCAGGCCGCCAATAAATACTGTCTTGCCATCAGGCACCAGCAGCTGCGTGGTAACTTCCGTGGTCGACTGCGAAGGAATGCCCTCGGATACACTGCCGGTACTGACTTCGGGATGGATATCCAGCATTACGCGCCCGTCTTCATCGACAGAAGGCTTGACCTTCAGTATGACACCCGATTCAAGAAACTGGACATTTTCGGTTGTAACCTGGTTTACCGTGGTCGTCACCTTGTAACCGATCCTGTCACCTATAATTACGGACGCCTCCTGGTTTTCAAGCGCCAGCAACTTGGGTGTCGACAATGTTCTCACGCGGCCATCCGAACTCAGTGCACTCAATGCCAGGTCCATCTTCGGCGTAACAAGATCAAGGAAAAATCCCGGCGATCCCGGCAACGACAACCCCTGGGCCCCGTAAGTCCGGACGCGATCCCCGGAATCAAACAGCCGCGTCCAGTCGACGCCAAAAGTCTCGGAGTCATCCAGGATCACTTCAAGTATCTTGGCCTCGATCAGAATCTGTTTGGGTTGCCTGTCGAGTTCCCTTATGAGTTTGCCGATACTCGCGAGGTATTCGGGAAGCTCTTCAATAACAAGAAGATTACGATCCTCAAGCGTGGTGATCTTTCCGTATCGCGACAGGTGGTTTTTCAGAATTGATTCAATGGATTTGGGCTTTGAATACTGCACCTTGAATGACTGCAGCTTCGTAACACCGCCATGGCCATTCTTCCCGGCATCTGAAGGATTGACTATAAAATAGCTGCCGCCCTTGCTTTCAACTGCATAGCCACCGACCCTGGCAATGGAGTGAATGGCCTGCTTGATGCCCACGTCATAAAGGTTAAGCGAAACCTTTCCGCTAACGTCCTTGGACAGCAGGATATTTACCCGGTGCTTTCTGGACAACATTGCCATGACTTCAGACAACTCTACGTCGTTCAGGTTCAGCGTGACCCGGTCAGACGCTATCGAATTCACACGCCTTGCCGGAATACTGTTTCCCGCGGCCACCTTTTTCCGTGAATCCTCGCGCAGCATGTCAACCAGGTCAGGCAGCGTAATGCCGCTGTCATGCTGATCCGGCGTCAACACAAAAATATCAAATCGCCTGTTCTTTCTGCGACCGGATTCCATCCGGTTGTCAGCCACCGGGTAATCAGGACCAAGACCGGTTGCGACAACCTGGTCCGCGGACAGCGACAGTACCCGCCTGATATAATCCGCCACCTTGCGCGCCCTTGCCTGGGACAACACGTAGTTGTCGGTAAACTCGCTTCGGGCTGCCTGCGAAAGCGGGCTGTTATCGGTATGGGAAAAAACATATACGCGACCAACCGGTCGACTTCTGCGAAGCGTCAGCAGCCGGTCAAGATCAACATAATCAGTATCAGACAATACGTTTAACCCGCGCGAGAACCCGGGTGAAAATACGATGATCTCCGAACGAATTCCGCCTTCCGGCTGATTGCTCGCGCCGTCAGGTTTTACGGGCTGTTCTGCCAGCGCAATGCCAGAAACTGCCTGCAACAGCAGTATCGCAACAAACACCAATACACTTTCCCTAGCGTTCACCATTTACTTTCACCCTGACTCGCACATCATTCTTTGAAAAAATTGCTTCGCCTTCTCCAACCCAATCCAGCCTGTACCCGCCGATCTCCTCACCAACAGTGACAATGGTGCCACCAACATTTGCCAGCCCGTTCTGCATTGATGCCAGTGTTGCCCGGAGATCAATGCCATGCGTACCGGAGCCGCTCCCCTGGCCAGCAGCCACGTCAACGCCGCTTGGTCGTATAAACGGGTTGTTCTTCAAGGGTTCCCGCCCAATATCATCTGCTGCTGCCGTAGGCAGCAGGATGCAAAACACAATAATGGACTTGTGGATTGTCATCATATGGCCTTGTATGAAACTATGGTCAACTTCAGTGAAAGTATGGGAACCTGGTCAACATAGCGAACCGGAAGAAACTGGAACCGGTTGATTACGATAAACCCGATTTCGCTGTTCAGTTCCTGCAGCCATCGAACCAGGTTCATGTAGTCGCCGCGAATTTCTATATCAAACAGGATCTCCCGGAAAACATGGACGGTGTTGCCGGCCTTCGGTTTGATACCGGCCAGTTCGACTTCATTACGCCACGAAATCTTCTGGAGCCGCTCTATGATGTACGCTTCCATTTTCTCCATGGACAGGTGTGCCATGTCGCCATGCAGCGTCTTGCCCAGGCTGTTAACTTCGGCGGTCATCTCTGCCAGCTGGCCTGGCAGTTCCCTGCCATCTTCAACAACAAGCACAAGATTGCTTCGTACTTTCTTTGTCCCCTGGTACTCCTTGATACGCGGATAGACAATATAGACAAATGACAATGTCACAATAAGCAACAGTAACAGGCCAAATGCCAGCCTGGCCTGTCTCGGGTCAGAAATTGCGGAGTCAATCATGTTCATGACTTGTCCTGCCCGACAACGACTGCGAGATCGAAATCCACAACCGCCATGCTCCTGAACTTCCTTTGCTCGGTTCGGACTATGCGCACTTCACTGATCGCCTGCTGGTCAATCAGGCGCCGGACAAACTCCGATAGCGCGGCATGATCACGCGCCTGGCCTCTTATGGTCATATGACTGTTAATCAGCCAGCCTTCCTGGCTTGCCTGGTTGCCCTGCTTCGGAATGACAACGAAATAGCCGGTATTCACCGCTTTTTCATTTTCCTTTACAGCTTCCCCGGATCGCTGGAATTCCCATTGATCAAACCAGACATCGTTACCCTGCAACGCCTTGTCAACGGATACGAGCATGTGCGCGGCTTCGGTTCCGCCACGCAACCCCTTCAGCAAATCCAGCTGCTGCTGATAGTCATCCCGTTTTTGCTGCAGATCATTCAATTCTGTTCTTTGTTGCGCAGTGATCGCCTGCTTTCTTTGCAGATCCTTGATGTCGCGCTTCAAACCGGAAATCTGGTAGCTGATTCCCGCATGCGCTGCGAACTCGACCAGCGCCAGTATCGAGACAGACATGCCAAGCAGGCGCAGCCATTTGATTCGATCAAGTCGCTGCCGGTACTCGACCGGGATCAGGTCAATACTAGCCATGTTGATCCAGCCCTCTCAGGGCAAGGCCGGTAGCAATAGCCATATCGGTATTCGAACCGACGCTGCCGCCTGAACAGGGGCCATTCTCGTTTGTCAGTGTCCGCAGCGGGTCGGGTATTGTGATGGCGATGTTGGCCATTCTTCCAAGCAGCCTGTCTACACCGGGCCACCTGGAAATTACCCCAAGCAGGTATATCCGGTTAGCTGACTTTCCGTGCGTCTGGGCGGCGGCATAAATCAGCGACCGGTTAACTTCGTCAACCAGTTTCATGAACCCCGGCTTGACGATTTCGCGAATACCCTCGGCAATATCAGGGCGGCTGACCAGACCGTCTTTTTCCGGGTCTTCGTCCGCGAACAGGCCATTCTTGATTATCAGGTCACGCGCCTCTTCCTGGCCCATATCCAGCATCTCGCTCAATTCGAAAAGCAGGTCTGCCTCGCCAAAGTTGACCTTGTGATCAAACAGAACCCGATCGCCGGAAATCATGGTCATGAAGCTGATCTGGTAACCCGTGCTCACAACCAGGATATTGCTCCCGGGGTCTTCGCCGGAAATAATGGTTATCAGGCGATTTATAGCTGATGGCGCCACTTCCATAGCGGTAATACTCAACCCGGAGTGACGCAGACGCTCAAGAAACGCTATGACATCGGATTTCCTGGCGAAGGCAACCATCGCCAGCCTGTCATCATCCGCACCGCCTGACCTGATTGGCAGGTAATCAATAACGTACTCGTCCAGGCTTCCATCTATCCGGTTTCGCATTATCTTGATGATCGCGTCTTCGTCCGCCTGGTCCTTGCCCAGCTGGTACGTTACCGGAACAATTCTGGCCATTCCCGGAAGTGCTGCAACAACGGCACTGGAGCCGGAAAATCCGTTTTGCTTCATCAACCGGCGCAAGGTAGCTTTCATTTCTCCCGGCTCAGACAGGAATGCATCCCGCTTCGTCGGATAGTCGGCGGACGCGCAACCGACCAGGTATTTTTCACCATTGGCACGCATTCCGATTTGCACCATATGTATTTTTTCCATCGAGAACTCGATGCCTATGGGTCCGAGCACTGAACGACGGGAAACAAAACGATCGTACCTGGCAATTTTTTGCAGCAATTGGGACATCATACGTAATGCCGCTCTGCGTCGTTGTATATCTCGTGCACAATGACGCTGTTCGATTCGGTTTCGGCCTTGCTTTGTCTTTTGGCCCTGTACAGAACTTCATCAGCCTTCTTGAACAGGTGAGTCAAGGCAATCATGCGCCCGTCGACAACGCTGGCCATGCCAATACTTATATTGATGTCTACAACATTACCGAGATGATTCGACTTTGTGCCGGCCAGAACTTCGACTGCATTCTCCAGCATCTGCTTTGGCTCCAGTCCTGGGAACAATAATGCGAATTCGTCTCCGCCCAGCCTGATCATGTGAGTGCTGTCTCTTATGCCCTGTTTTACCGCGCCGACCACCTTTCTCAGCGCCAGGTCACCGTAATCGTGCCCGTAGGTATCATTGATTTCCTTGAAATTATTTACATCGATAATGGCAAAATGGTAATGCATCGACCTGCGTATATAGTCTTCCACTATCATTTCATAATTGGTTTCCAGGAACCGGCGATTCCATGTCCCCGTCAGCGGATCTGTATAGGAAAGCAGTTCAAGCTCACGGTGCGCGTTTTCCAGGTTGTAACGGGTAATAATGTCATCCTTTCTGATACCGACATTCCGGGCAACAACGGTCAACGTCGTCAGCCCCGAACCTAGCATCAAAAACTGGAGGATCCACACGGTCTGAATGTCAAACCGGCCCTTTACACTCAACGTGGAAATCGTGAATACAACGTATACCAGCGTCACTACGATTGACGCCTCGCGAAGACCCCAGGGCACGAGCGGCACAACCATGAACAGCAACACTGCGCTCGACAACAACGCGGCACTGAACACACCGGTCTTGTGTGCAAGCAAGACAAACGCGGTTCCGGCGATAATCAGCAGCGCCATGCCAAGCAGGTACAGTATTTGTGTATCCTTGATAACCCGGGAAGAAACGGCAACATGCAGGGACAGAAGTGTCAGCATGGAAAACGTATAGACGTAGGCGGTACCAAAGCCGAGCATGGCATACAGCGTGGTGGCAGCCCCGAGTAACAGCACAGACACCACCCCGAGAACCATGATCCCCTTGCGAACTTCCTCGCGAATAAACGATTCCGCGTAGTCAGTCAGCTCACCTTTTCGGAATTGAGTAACCGACCAAAGCTTGGTTAGTAGCCTGAATGCATCCACTGCGTAACGCCTTATTTCCTGCTTTATATTTGATGGAATAACCGGTGCTGTATTGCCTGTTTCTATGTCGGCTGAAATACATGATTCTTGAGGTATCCCGCGACAGCATTCGGCATGTGCTCATGGCCTCACTGATGTACGCAAAGCGGTGATTTTCGGGGAATTAATCCTGATACGTGAGCGATCTCCACGATGACGATGACATCAGTCGATCAATTATGATTACACTAAAATTCACCTGTATCGCCCATAGCGATAAAAAAACTACGGTATACACTGAACTTCGAGGTTCTCGAACCATACGATATCCCTGTTTCCCAATGCACCGGAACTCATGATGCGCAAGTGAGCGGTGTTGCCGATAAAACTGCTGATATCAATCGCGACCGACGAATAGCCGGGGTCATTGGCCAGACCCTGATGTCGTGCCAACTCGGTCCACGGTCCGCTTGCCCCGTCTGCGGAAATTTCCACGATTGCATAGTCATTGGCATTGTCCAGCAACTCGCGACGGACGTCATAACGCAACGTCGCAGTCGCGGCACCACCAAGGTCCAGGGCACGCATCACCCCTTTCCCGCCGCTTTGGATGCGTAACTGGTAGTTACTGATGTCCTTAAAGAAACCGATATCGCCGGATTTCACTCCATCCGCCTCCCCTACTTCAATCCACGGACTGGTCGACCAGTCTATGGTGCCGGTGCTGTTGGCAAAATCCTGCCTGTCAAAAGCATCCGCGTAGGTGCCGTTACAGATGAACGACTCACCACCGCCACCACCGCCTGACCCGCTGCCCTCGAACACCTCAATGCGCACGCTATCCATGTAAAATTCGCCGGTGAAGGTGCCGCCGGTGACAAACCGAATGCGAGTGCCGTCGACAAGATAAGCACCCAGGTCATACGTCTGCGAGGCTACATAGTCCGCATCATTTCCTGTCGTAATATTTGGACTCGCGTTCTTCCAGATCCCCTGGACGGCATCATAGATTTGCAGCCTCACTTCGGCGCCGGTATTGGCGCGCCGGTAATCGAAGCGGAGCTTGGCCGTGGCATATTTGCCCAGGTCAATCTGGCGCTCAACCGAGCGAGACATACCGGTCAACCTCAGGCGATTGCCGCCTGGGTCGGCATATAGCGGGTCATCCATGGCCTGGATATCGCCACTGCAGGCGCTGCCATCGTCACTGTTTTCAATCCAGCCGTAGGCAGTCCAGTCCAGTGAGCCATTACTGCCGTGGTACTCCTGGGCTGAACCACAGGTGAAGTCAGAAAATTCATCCAGGTAGTGTTCCAGTACACCGGTACCCTGCTCCAGGTAACGCACCAGGTTGGCCTGGTCATCCAGCACCACGTGGTCGCAGGTCAAGGGATTGATACTGACACCCTCGGCAAAGCTCACCCCGAATGAGGTCAGGTCATAATCACGCAACAGGTTGCCACTAAAATCATAAATCGAGACGTGGTCGGTATAACTAACCATAATCTTGTCGGTACCGGGCATGTGCACCAGGTCCACCACGCCCTGGGGAGTTGCATCATTCACCGAAAAACTGGTAATGGTTGTGCCGGTCTGGCTCATGATGTGCAAAATTTCCTGCGAAGGTTCGAGGAACATGAGCTGCTCATCGTAGCTGCCCGATGCGGTTTTGCCGATATAGGCAATGGCCTTCACCTGGCTGACAAAGCTGATGTTAACGGCAAACTGGCTGGCACCATCCAAACTCATAAACACCAGCGTACTGCCGGCACCGTTCATGACCAGGTGATTGGCAAACAAGCCACCGGCCACGTAACCATGACCGTTAAAGTTACCACCGGTGGGTAGCTCACTGAGCAGGGTACCGGCCATATCAAACAGGTAAATACGCGCGGTGGTGGTGTCAATGGTGGTCCAGGCACCCTCGGCCGGCACGGTGACGCCGTTAAACACCGTGCCTTCAGGTAAAAACACGATACTGCGCGGGTTGTTGGAACCGCTGAACGACACACTGTAGTTCTTGAATTCAAAACTGGGGGTGTAATCGGCATCACAGGCTACAGGAGCGGGCGTCGCACATACCTTGCCGCACTCGCAGGCATAATGAATGGTCAGCCTGGGGTGTTTGCTGGCATCGGCGGCATCACTGCTGTCGAACTCGGCGCCCTCATTCAGGGCCGTGGCCCGCAGCATCAGGCCATGATTATCGTATTTGCCATCGACCCATTCCTGCACCAGCTTGGTCACATCCCAGCTGACCCAGCCCACCGCACCCGGGGTGACTGCCGTGCCATAGACTTTATTGTCAAAGTCCCCCCCGGCCGCGGACCAGGCCTGGCCGGACTGGGCGCTGTTCCAGCTGGCCTCACCGGTGGAATTATTCTGACCACCCTCATCCCAGTTACGGGTCATGCGGTGAATATTCAGCGTGGCGGGTGACCAGCTAGTCGTATTCGAATACAGTTCCAGCGTCGCCGACAGCACCTGGCTGCCGGCGGCAACGGCGCCCAGATCAAATTTCATCAGGCCGCGGTGATAATCCCCCCACCAGCCGTTAACATGAATCTCATCGTCGATACCGTAATTTCTGCCAGCAAACCACTGACGGATATACGTGTCTTTGGCCTCGGCGGCACCGGGCTGCAACACCAGCGTGTTCATGGATTCAAGCACCCTGAACTGATCATGGCGAATGGTGTGTATTGCACCGCTGGCGGTTTGCGCCTTCACCAGCATGTTCACCGGCGAGCCGTTATCCGGCGTAAAGACGGCCGAGTAACTGCCGCCGGCAAAGCTGGTTTGCGGCAACGCGTAGGCTGTGCAACCGGCACTATTGCTTTGCCAGTGCGCATGTTGCATACCGGCCTCGGCAATATACCGCGCTTGCAATTTCTGCCCCTGCAGGGATACGTTATTCAGACCCATGGCCGACTGCTGGCCCAACAACATGCCGATAGAGGCCAGCAAAAACAACGTGACCACTACGGTGATGAGCACATAACCTTGCTGTTTATTGATCGCGGTGTTCATGCAGAAAGACGGTTATGGTTAACTGGTTAAAGAATCAATGCCGCCCAGAAAGCCGAAGCAATCACCAGCAAAATGAATCCGGTGGCACGCGGGTTACGCTCTGTCCAGGCATCCCAGACAATGGCCCTGCCGGCAACAGTGCGGTTCATGCGGTTTTCCAGTTGCTGCTCACCCGGCACACCCAGGCGCAAGGCCGCGATCATGCGCTCGCCCCAGGGTTGATTGAGTGTGCGCTGTAGCCGCAACGACCACTGCGGCAAAAACAGGTACAGGCATGCAACAACAGTTACCGGCAATGCAACGAGGAACAATATGGTTTCGTTAAGGTTCATGAGTTACTCCTTTCAGGAAGTCTGGCTTGCGTATATGGCTGAATTCATCCGTCAATGACCGGCAACACGCACCCTTGTCTGTACACTCACCACTTCACCGTTCACCGGGCTGGTCAATTCCAGCAGCAGGTCCACCAGCACGGTTTGCCCGGCGGCTACCGGGACGCGTTCCACCCGAAAGCGGCTGACATGTTCAGCAATGACGTGCTCGGTGAAATCCTTTCCGGTCAAGACGCCGTCACCATCTTGATCCGCCAGTGACGGCAGGCGCTCAATCAACTTGCTGCCACTGAGGTAATACACCACCGGGTCGGGCCAGTCCTCGTTATGGCTGCCGTCTTCATCATCATCGTTCAGATTGCCTTCATCGACGGTGCCGTCCAGGTCATCATCCACCCCTGCCACGCCGGGCGAACCGTCGTGGCTGATATCGCCCTTGCTGTCTTCGTCGACGGAACCGTCACCGTCATCATCCTCGCCGTTGTTGACATCTTCTGTTTGCTGACCATCTTCGTCATCATCCACCCAGACACCGGCGTTGGGCGCGGCGCCATCATCAATCGTGCCATTACCGTTATCATCAATGCCGATAATGCCGTTCTTGCCGTCGTTGCTGGCATCGGCACCGGGGTCTTCATCAATGCGTTCCGGTTCACCGGGATCACGGATGCCATTGTTATTCCGATCCAGGAAATCCCTGTCATTATTGGCATCGGCCCAGCCGTCGCGGTCGCGGTCGATGGATGGCGGCAACGTCACGGCCAGTACCGCGCTGGCAAAGGTGCTGCTGCCTTCCGGCACTGACGCCGGAAGGGTTTGTTCGCGCACATGTTCGCGCCAGTTGGTGGCCGGGTTATCCGCCAGTGGCAACAACAGTCGGCGCGAACCCAGTACCGAATCAGTCATGCGCTGCATGGCAAAGGCTGCCTGCTGTGCCAGCGTATTGGCATCACTTGCCTGTTGTTGTGCCTGCAGGCCCTGGCTGACCACGCCCGCCAGGCCACTCATTAACAATCCGGCCATTACCAGCGTAATGAGCAACTCCGGCATGGTCATGCCGCCTTGTCGACGGGCCGCAATCATCAGTGCCGCATACCGGTCATGGTTTCCATGGCCATGCTGGTGCCTTCAATCTCCACGCGCAGCCACAAGGAATGAATCTTCACCTCGTGACCGGTATAGGGATTGCCGTCACCGTCAATGTCCGGGTCCATGATGGTGAAGGGATTGCTGTCGCCGTCCGTATTGCCAAAATCATAAAATGACAGGTACACCAGCCGGCGTCGCTCACTGCCGGCGCTGTCGGAATAACTGGTGGGCGTATTCTTGTTGTTGAGACTTGCCGCTTCCGCTTTCAGAACAGCGAAAGGTTGTGCCAATATTTCCTCAGCACGCTGCAACAGGTGATACTGGTCGGTCACGGCAGACTGGTGCATCCCGGACCCCGTCACGCCTGTTTGAATGGCATCCAGCATGGGAACGAGCGCAATGCTCAATAGCACGGTAGCAACAAGAACCTCGATGATGCTGAGACCGGCCTGCCGCCTGGCATTGATGCGCATGCGAGCCCCCGTCTCTAGCTAATGGTTACCCTGCCACTTCTGCCATTAAGCGTGACGGTGCGACTGAACCCGTCGAGCGACAACACAACCTTGAACTCCCTGACTGCCGTGGTGTCCGGGTTGGTGCACCAGGCCATGCCCTGGCTGTCGAAATACAGTTGATCCATGGCGTTGCACGAACCTATATGGACAACAGACTGGGAATTATTACTTACTGCAGCCGATGGAATGGCGGATACATCAATGTCATAAAGCTTTTTGCTGACAGGATGGTAAATGTCATAGACCGGCGCCCAGGGAGACATCGCAGTATTGATGTTGAATACGCGCATCCTGTAGCTGGAACTCTCGTAGACGTAACCCACCGGGCTGCCCATGCTGATAGCGCGATTCCGTGCATACCGCAATGCCTGGGCCACCTCTTCCGCAGCCACTTCCAGCCTTGCCGGATTGGTAGCTGCGAAATTCGGGGTGACAACTGACGCTGCAAGACCCAGGACGATCACAACTGCAAGCATCTCGATCAGCGAAATCCCGGCCTGTTTTTTCAATAACATAAACAAATCCTGTCGGCAGTCAGCAACATTTGCCGTTTAATGATCATCATAAGCCGCGTCATCGGCAATGAACTGGCCGGTGACATTATCAAATTTCCAGCCTGCCCCGACTGCAGCACCGGTCATTCCGAGTGCACCGGCAGTAGATACAACCAGCGTATTGACGTCGGTAAGAGGATTGTTCGGCAGCAAGTCTTTCTTGAGATAAGGACCATACTTGAAGATCGCATCACGGGTGGTGCAAGACTGTCCTGCGGAATTCGTATAACGTGTCATCTGGTCGACAAACGACTGCACCGTATTGATTGCACCTGTTCCTGCTGCACCGCCACCCGGGCAGGTAGCGCCGGTTGCTGCGGCGGCACTCGGGTACTTGCCATGCTGCTGGTAATACAAATCAATTGCGCCGCGCATGTTGGCGAGCGTCGAATCCAGGGCCGACAGTTTTGCATCGTCGGTAGAAGATGCGAACTGCGGTACGACAATAGCAGCCAGAATCGCCAAAATGATTACCACAATCAGCAGCTCTACCAGCGTAAAGCCCTGTTCCATCCTAAACATCAACTTTTTCATGTCAAAACCCCTGTTAATTAGCATCCACGAAACAGACAGGGCATTGTCCCAAGTTCTGTTCCCAACGAATATCGGTAACTCCTATTGCTACTTTATGTTCAAACGGGGAGAAAACAAGGCGTATAACATTAAATAACAATCTGAATATTTCGCTTTATCAATTTCACGGTAAATGTATTTTTTTGTGAAAATATTTTCCGGCAATACCCTTTGCCGTGTTCAGAACATGAACAATGCAATCCCGAGGCAATAATTTTTCACAATCAATGCACCGCGCGAGAAAGCTTGAAAATAGGAAGGATTAGTGAACTTACGAGCAACCCGACAACCAGTCCCATGACGATCAACATCAGCGGTTCTGCCAGTCTTGCCAGTGTCTTTAACTGCTTGGACAACTCGCGGTCATAATAGTCAGAAATCCTGGCCATAACCAGGGGCAGGCTGCCGGTTTCTTCGCCGGTTTTTACCATTTGCCTGACAACGGGAGGAATGAACTTGCTGTTGCTGAACTCCGGGCCGATTCCCTTGCCATCCTGGACGCCGTTTTGCATTCTCGTTATAAACTGCTGGAAAACGCTGTTTTGAACCACGCCCCTGCAGGAGTTCAGGGTGTCCACAATACCGACTCCATTTGCCAGCGATGTTCCCATAACTCGCAGGAACTGGCTCAGGTATATTTTTACAAATACGTCCTTTAACACAGGTATGCTGAGTTTTGCCCTGTCAAGTTGCAAGCGTCCTGATTCTGTTTGCATCCAGTAGCGTATTAACGCAAGGATTCCGAATATTGCCGCGATCACAAACACCCAGTAATGCCGCAAGATGTCGCTGGCTCGCATAAGCACTATGGTTGATAGCGGTAACTGATCGGCGATTGCCTTGAACATGTCCTCGAACTTGGGAAACACGACGACCAGGACAAACGCCACCACCGCCAGGGAAAACAACACAAGAAAAATCGGGTATGACATGGCTGACATTACCGTGCTTCGCATCTGCTGCTGCTTTTCATCAATGTCGTAGAGCTGGACCAGAACCTTGTCCATAAATCCGCCGTTCTCACTGGCGGCAACCAGGTTTACATAAGACGGGGGAAACAGTTCGGGATGATTTGACAACGCAAACGAGAATGATTTTCCTTCGGAAATTGCGGCACACATCGACTCGAGCATGGCGACATATGACTGATCCTCGGATTGACTCTTCATCGCTTCCAGTGCCGGTACCAGGCTTACGCCGGTACTGAGCAGCAGGGATAACTGTTCGGTGAAAAACATCCTGTCTGTAACTTGCAGGCTCCTGGGCCGGCGAAACGAAGCCTCCAGGGATGCAAGCAACCCGCTTACATTCAAGTCCGCGCGCTGGCTGCCCGTGTTTTTGCTGTCGATTGGCACGGCGGGACTCCTAGATGTTAATCGATCTCGATATTTCTTCCAGCGTGGTTTCACCACGCTTCACCCTCTCCAGGCCGTCATCAAACAACGTGGCGACATTCATTTCACGGAGATAGGTGTCGAGCTGATCGCGACTCGGATTCGAAATAATCAGCTTCTGAAGGGATTCGGTTGCAACCAGTACTTCATGCACGCCCTGCCTGCCTTTGTAACCGGAATCGTAACAGTCGTTGCACCCGCGGCCACGGGCAAGCTTGATGCCGGCATCCGCATTCCATCCGAACCGCTCGACCAGTTCCATCTCTGCCAGGTAGGTGGTCTTGCAGGACGGGCACACTGTTCGCACCAGGCGCTGGGCTACAACGCCTATCAGCGCCGATGACAACAGGTATGGCTCGACACCCATGTCGATCATACGGGTGACGGCGCCAATACTGTCGTTGGTGTGCAGTGTCGACAACACCAGATGACCCGTTAGCGCCGCCTGCACCGCGATTTCGGCCGTTTCCCGTTCGCGTATTTCGCCAACCATGACAATATCCGGGTCCTGCCGAAGAACATGCTTCAGAACCTTTGCGAATGTCAGGCCGATATTCGCCCGCACTTCATTCTGATTGATGATGTCGACCTGGTATTCCACCGGGTCTTCAATGGTGACAATATTCTTCTCGATGCTGTTGAGATAGTTCAGCGCCGCGTAGAGTGTTGTGGTTTTACCGCTACCTGTCGGGCCGGTTACCAGGATCAGTCCGTAACTATGACCCAGCAGGCCGCCAAAGGAATCAACATTTCTCCTGGTCATGCCCAGTTTGTTGATATCGAGAATTGCCCTGTTCTTGTCAAGTACGCGCAATACCACCTTTTCACCATACAGGCCCGGCAATGAACTGAACCGAAGATCAACCGGACGACCTCGTGTATGCACCTGGATTCGACCGTCCTGTGGCAGGCGCCGTTCCGATATGTCCAGGTTGGACATAACCTTGAGACGCGATACCACGGCCGAATGCAGCTCGCTTCTTAATGCCATGATCTCGTACAGGACGCCATCCATTCGCAATCGAATGCGGGTCTTGTCACGTGAAGGCTCAATATGGATATCACTGGCACCATCCTGCACAGCACGCTGAATGATTGAATTTACCAGGTTGATTACCGGGCTGCCGGCCGCCAGTTCATCAATCGTGTCCGGGTCGTCCTGACGCTCACTGCTGATAACCTCAAAGTCATCATCGACCTCGGCAATCAGGTCCGCGGTGAGATCTCGCTCCGAAAATATTTCGTTGAGCAGCTGAAAGATCCCGTCCTTTTCTGCAATTACCGGGTTAACCTGGCACTGCAGATGCTCCTCGACCTCCTCAAGCGCGGGAATGGCCTGCGGGTCGGTGGTCGCAACCGTGACATGGTTCCGGATCTTGAACAGTGGCAGCAGTTTCAGCCGGGTACAGATATCCTTGCCCAGTTCCCTGGCAACGGCCACATCACACAAACCGGTCCGCAGGTTGACAAATGCCAGGCCCAGTTGCTCACTGACAGCCTCCAGGACTACACGTTCCGGCGCCCATCCCTTGTCGACAATAATCTGCCCCATGCGCCTTCCCAGTTTTCTCTGCAACTGGATTGCTTCTTCTATGCGCGCTTCACTCACGACCCCCTTGTTGACCAGTATGTCTCCCAGCCTTGCCTTTTTGGGCTCCAAATGTTCATGAGTCGAAATGGTTTCATCATTGTCATCTATACAGGGTATGTAGTGACTTACGCCGGTAATGGAGAATATTTCCTTTAACAACGAGTTAATCCGGGTCAGCTTGAGCCAACCGCCCCGGTGAATCAGTTTGTCATTTATATCAAGAAGCTGCTCGATAGATGTGCTGTCGATAGCCTGTACGGATGCGAGATCAAGAACAATCCTGTCTTCTCCGACCTCCGTACATTCATCCACGCATTCGGACAAATGTTCCATCATGCCTTCGCTGTCCAGGCGCTTCCTGGGCGCCAGGCATGTCATGACGCCTATGCGCGTACGAACCACATTTTCGGATTTTTGTTCCGCTGGCGAAATCATTGTTGACGCTGACCATTGTGCACGCTATGAATGCTTGAAGTATCCGGTTCACACTCAAAGTGCTGGATCAGTGGTACCGGGAAACCGTAGGCGTATCCCTGCCCATAGGATATTCCCAGCGCTACGAGGCGGGCCTCGATTTCGGCATTCTCGACGTATTCCGCTACGGTCTTTATACCCATTACGGTTCCGACATGATTGATCGATGAGACCATCGCCTCTGAAATCGGATCTGTAACAATACCCTTGACCAGCATTCCGTCAATTTTCAGGTAATCAACATCGAGATTCTTGAGATAGACAAACGAACTCAGGCCGGAGCCAAAATCATCCAGCGCGAAGCTGCATCCCCTTTCCCGTATAGTTGATATAAATTCCTTCGCGTCGTCTATATGTGAAACAGCCGCGGTTTCAGTTACTTCAAAACATATCTGGCTCGCATCCATTTCCGACCTGTCTATGATATTGACCAGAAATTCCAGGAACGACTTGCTGCTGATGGACTGGCCGGAAAGATTAACGGCAAATACGGAACCGTGCGGAATCCTGTTGCCGTTTTCGGCGAGAATCCTGAACAGGTTGGTTACAACCCATCGATCTATCTTTGGCATCAGGTTGTAACGTTCGGCGGCCGGGATGAAGTTCCCGGGCGCCACGACCTCGCCGTCTTCGAGACGCATTCTTACCAGGATTTCCACATGAACAGCGTCACTGTGCTGCTGAAGATCCTTGATTGCCTGTCCGAACAATTCGAAACGGTCATCAATCAATGCTTCCCTTATCCGGCCTACCCAGTGCATTTCATCCTTGCGGGCGAGCATATCCGTATTGGTGGAACTGAATGCCTTTACCTGGTTCTTGCCAATATCCTTAGCCGCCATGCAGGCTACCTCGGCAGCATTCAATGCCTCGGATACAAGCCTTGTACCCGCGTCTATGCAGGCTACACCGATACTGACGCTGATATCAAAGACCGAGGATTCCCATTCGAACGGGCTCTTTCCGATTGCCTGCCTGATGTCCTCCGCCAGTCTTTCGGCGCGCTCAATAGGGCAACTTTCCAGCAGCACGCCGAATTCATCACCGCCTATCCTGGCGACAATATCCAGGCCCCGTACATACTTGTGAATGGTATCACCCGCCATCCTGATCAGCGCATCGCCGGCTTCATGACCGGCATTCTCATTCACGATTTTCAGCTGGTCCAGGTTCAAATGAAGGACACAGTGCTCCATGCCGGACATCTGGGCCGACTCGATACTCTTGCCTACATAATATTCGTAACTCTTTCTTGTATGCAGTCCGGTCAGGGAGTCGTAGGTCCTGTTCAGAAGCTTGGTGACCTTGCTTGCCATTACTTCCAGGAGGCTGCGATCACTGTTGGTAAATTCCCTTTTGCCGCACATGCTGATTGTCAGCAATACTCCTGTCACGGCGCCATAGCCGGTAAACACCGGGCTGCACAATAATTTGTCCCTCATGCCCGCAATCAGCCCTTCTGCTTCAGACTGGTGATTGACCACGATACTCTTTCCGGTCTCCTTGACGTGCCTGAGCACCCTGTTCCTCAGCTCCGGCAACAGTATTGTGCCACTGCACATGGCACTGTCCTTGTTTCCAAGTGTTATGACAACATTTCGCTCAGGCAGAAAAAGAACAACGATTTCAACATCAAGATAGGAAAGGCACTGTTTTACCAGGCTCGATAGCGTCTTGTTGATATCCTCGAATCCGGCAGTCTCTTCCTTGACATGATAGACAAGGTTCAACTCCTCGTAGCGCTCTCCAAGCTCCTCGGCCATCTCGTCGAGTTCCTTGTTGAGCATCAACTCGGTCTTGATGCACAGGGCAACATCATCCATCAGCTTTACGGTTCCGGGTATGTAACCGGTAACACCATCCTGGTTTCGGTAAGAAAGCAACGCAGATACGTTGGCTATGTGACAGTCATTTTCAGTAACTATTCCGGCCTGGTAGAGTATTTCTGTTTCGCTCAGCTTGTGAAACGTAATTTTTCTGTCATGAACGCTGCTGAATTTCCCGCCGGGGAACAGGTGGATACTGGTGTCTGAATTATTGCTGGACCAGACGGTGAAGCCGTCCGATGTATACACGAGAAAACTTTCCACTTCAGCGACGCCGGATTCAAGCAGTCGCATGTACTTGGAGTAATCGATAGCCGCAAGAGATCTTCTATCCACCGGGAACCTCGTCTGCGGCAATCCTGGTTTCATTGTAATCATTAAGCATATCCAGGATTCTCCTGGTGCTTGCAGGTTTTTCGATAAACATCAGGTTCCTGATCTTGCGGGACCACTCGCGGTGTTCCAGCTCGGTCCGCGAAGTCGAGACAAAAATAAGGAATTCCCGATCAGGCATTTCGGCTTCTATTTTTTCGCACAATTCCCGGCCGGTCATTCTCGGCATTGCAATATCCGTTATCAGGACATCAGGCCGTCTTTCCATGATTTTTTCAAATGCCAGCTGCCCGTTTGGCGCTGACTCGACCTGGTAGCCATCACGCTCCAGCGCCAGCCTCAGCACCCTTATTACATGTGGCTCGTCATCAGCAATCAGTATGTAGCCACCCATTACACTGCCTCCATGATGATGCCGCTGTCTTTCCGGAAGACAATGATGAACTCGGTACCTTCTCCGAGCACGCTCTCAACCAGCAACTCACCGTTATGAAGCTCGATAATTTCCTTCGCCAGCGGGAGCCCGAGTCCGTGTCCGGGACGGTCTCTCACTTCTTCGCTTTCGGACCTGAAGAACTTGTCATAAATATGGCTGATATCATCTTCAGAGATGCCTATTCCTGTATCCCGTATTGATATTGTTATCGACTGCGCATCCTCGGTTACCGTCATGGATACCTTGCCGCCCGGCTTGTTATACTTTATGGCATTGGTAAGGATATTGTTGATTGCAATACGCATCAGGTCCTTGTCCGCCGAAATGGCGCTGACCTGGTTCGGCAAATCAATGCTGAATTCGCAATTCTTGTTGTAACCGTTTCTCGATATATTCTCGAAGGCATCCTCGACCATCTCCTTCAGCTTTACGCGCTGCCGGCTGATCTGCATTCCGCCGACTTCAAACCGTGTCAGGCTCAGCAGGTTGTTAATCAATGATGCAAGGCGCTCGACTTCGTCACGTATGACGTTTGACGCATCAATCTGGAACTCCCTGGATTTCCCTTCCTCTCCGATCAGTGCCTCGCTGTACATCGTCAGCACATTAAGCGGAGATTTCAGCTCATGGGCAACATGGGCAACAAATTCGGCCCGGCTCTGCTTGGCCAGCACTTCTTCCGAAATGTCATGGAACACAACCAGTGAACCGTAGGTTTTTTTCCGGTCCTTCACCGAAAACAGCGGGAATGCTTCTACGGAATAGGTCTTGTTTTTTTCATTCTCCGGAACAAATGACCAGTTATTGCCACGCTTGTTGGCCGGGGACAGGGTTTTTCCCCTTGGTTGATAACCCTGCATTGCCGGGTGATTGACATACTCAATCAACCGCTTGCCCCGCAGGTCGTCTGACTGAATATTCAGGATATTGGATATCCTCGAATTGGCCATATTTACAATGCCGGTTTCATCCAGGACAACCACCGGGTCCGGCAACGACTGCAAGACCATTTCAATGCGTTCGCGCTTGTAGTTCAGGAACTTGGCCGAGGCATCCAGATCGAAGTGACTCTTTTCGAGACTGCTGACCCGGTTGCCGGTATATTCGATATAGTGATTGATGCAACCGATCAGTTCACCGATCTCGCCGCTGGCTGTCACGTCTATGGGCTGATAGTCATTCCTGTTTGCCATGTCGTGGATGGCAGTACAAGCCGTTCTTATCGGCCTGATTTCCTTTTTCACCAGGTAGTAGGACAGCGTAGTCAGCAGAAACACCATCAGCGCCATCGTAGAAACAAATGGCAGGTACGTGCTGTCTATTCCATATCCTGGCTCAAAATAGGCAATCCTGACATGACCGTAAAGCTCGCCCGATAATATGACCGGTGCGTGAAATTCGATGAAGTTCTTGTTACGACTTTCTCCCGGTATGGTACGACGCCCGATCCATGAAGACGGCTCTTCCTTTATCCTGAGCTCAGGCACAATTACACCTGACTTGGCTACCTCGCGGAGCTTCGCGCCGGAGCGATCTACAACAGCAACATAGGCGAATTCAGGCGTGGTCAGGATTTCCTTCAACACTCTCAGAACACCACCAGTCCCGGATTCAGTTACCAGATCCGACAGTGGCAAATCGGAAAGGATGCGCGCCAGGCTTACACCTTGCGCCTGGATAAACTCCATCCTGGAATCACGCCGGTTATCAAACATCATCAGGGTGATAAAAATGATCACCAATAACGTCATACCGATCATGATCAGGCCGAGACGCTCGTTTTCAAGATTGGCTATACCACGCCGAGTAATCAATTCGGTATCCACCTGTCTGCCTGTATTATCAACCGCTTCAAGTATCGGCAGCATAATATGGGCCTTTAAAAAACGTGCCGCATGCACGGTGATAAGCTCTGATGAGTTCTATCGATTTCTCAGGTATAAAAACTAGATTAAACAGCGGTAACGATTCAAGCCTTATGTCGTAAAACATTGTAGATATACGATTATTAAGTGCCCCGTTGACGATCGATTGTTAACTCCCGCAACATTCCGTCGCGCCATAACTTCAGAACCAGGGCCGATTGCTCTCCCGCTGTCAGCATTTCCCCGATTTCATACATACTTTTATTGGCCGTGTCCGCGTGATTTATGGACAGGATCATATCCATCTGTTGAACACCGTACTTGTGGGCCGGACCATTCCTGGTCAAGCCGGTTATCATCGGGAAATATTCATTTCCGTTCAGTGTCGTAATCACGAAACCGAGCCCGGTTTTGAACGTGCCCGCAGGCACATTATCAGCGCGGAACGAGGACACAGGCAGGTTCTTCGTAATCAGTCTCACGATCAACTGGCCGGCTATCCTCGGATCACTGACAGACGACATACCGGTACCCACACTGTTCCATACCGATTGCAGCCGCATGCGATCAAATATTGCCAGTTCGACTTCCAGTTGGGCGCCCGGGCCACTCACGGAATCTCCTGCAACCGGATCGTGAGCCGCGCCGACATAGTCCGACCGGTCCATTTTTCCCCACGACGGCAATGTCTCGGGGAGTTGCGCCAGGTCAGATGAACGAGCGCTGTTCCTGTATTGAAAAATGTCTGTGCCTGGCGCCCACCTGGGGCCGGATTCAACACCGGCCCCGAACAAACCTTTTTTTGATCCCGGTCTTGCCAGTATCGTCACCAGGAAATCCGGCTTCTCATTGGCGCGCACCCAGCGATAGCCCCGACCTTCGAGCTGGTTGCGCGCCTGGAATGCCAGGTGATAATCAATGGCATCCATATCATTTTGTGGCATGTCATTAACCAGCATGGATGGCGGAATCATGGAAAAGGTGCGATAGGAGGACAAATCCTGCCCGGGTGCCCGGGTGACTTCGATAACAGGCCTGTATTCCGGTGTTACCGGCTTCATGAGCGAGCCGGCACAACCAGCCAGCACGATCATGAATGATGCAGCCATCATGCGCTGGGCTAACTTGCTCGGTGACATAACAATCCTTTTTATGCAGTACTGCCGGTGCGTATTCGGCGCACCCCGACATGTTCAAACCTTGCGCCATCAATCAATAATATTTGAGTGGGCAAACCCTGTTTATGGTTATAGTATCGTGCGATCCGGCCATTTCTTTATCCGGGTTTTATCGGGTTCCGTGGCCCCGTATTTTGGCTTTACCGGAAACCCTGCTTTTTTGCCAGCCATGTAAGTTGGTCTATTTAATTGATATATTTGAAAGAAATGTCGGAACGTTCCCATGACCCGCGTTGACTTTTATTTGATGGAATCCGGCGACAAGGAGCAATTTGCCTGCCGGCTAATCAACAAGATCTTCCAGAAGAAGCACATGATCTATGTGCATACCGCCGACACGGCCCAGGCCCATGCGCTCGACCAATTGCTCTGGACATGGTCTGACCTGGCTTTTATCCCCCATGGCTTGCCAGACGACAAGCAGGCAGACGAATTGCCGGTCATTATCGGCCACGGCGAACCGCCGGAGCACCACCACGACGTCCTGGTTTCCCTGGCTGATACGAGCCCACCGTTTTTTAGCCGCTTTGAGCGGGTGGTGGAAATCGTGCCGCCCACCGAAGATGCCAAAATCATGGCTCGCGACCGGTTTCGTTTTTACCGGGATCGCGGCTATGCTTTGGAAACCCACAAGATCTGATCGCCACCATGGCCATGGCAAAACCACCGGGCACACACAAACCCTCGCGCAAACGCACGCTGGAAGATGTCACCAGGACTCTGCAAGATCTGGTCAATAACGAATTGTCCGATGCATCACTGCGCATGCGCAGCTTGCAAGAGCGGGTAAAGAAAGCCCGTTCAGATCCAGATGCGGCGGTCGAAACCCCGGCATCATCCGCCGCGCAATCCCCGGCCCGACTTTCTCCGGCCCCGGGCAAAAAGCCTGCGGCTAACGCATCCAAGGATAACCCGAATCCCGGCCCGGTTGAGGTCGAGGGCATGGACCCGGAAGAATGGATTCGCATACTGGGTAACGCCGTGGCCGATGAAACACTGGGCGGACCGGCAACAGGCAACACCCGCCAGACCCCGGTCCCGGCGGCTGACACCGCACCCTTGACGGCGACAGGCCAATCAATGCTTCCGGCTGAGACTGATAGCGATTACCGGGCCGGTGACCAGATGGACATGTGGGACGATGACATCCCGGTATTGCGCGACGTCGCAGCGCCACCGCCCATGGGCGAACCGGAACCGGCCACAGCCGACGAGCACACGCTGTCGCCAAAGGAACGGGGACGCAAGCTGGCAATCCGGGTCATCGCCAAGCTGAATATCGAGTTGCGGGAAAAAGGCAAACCGGAATTACCGCCACTGATTATCAATCGGCTGCAGCGGATACTGGAACAGGAGCTGGCGCAACAGGCCGCAAACATGGACAATAGCCGCACCGAATAAGCCAATCTCACTGATTTGAATTCGCGGGAAAGCCGGGCCTTTCCCGTTGTATTATTTGCCCTACAGGATTTGACTGGAGTCATGAGTAACACCACCGATACCAACGACGCCACACTGGCGACCGTCTACGACCCCCGCGCCATCGAAGGCACCATCTATCAACGCTGGGAACAGGCCGGCCACTTTGCCGCCAACGGCGATGTGGACAAGCCCTACTGCATCATGATTCCGCCGCCCAACGTCACCGGCAGCCTGCACATGGGTCACGCCTTTCAGGATACGCTCATGGATGCACTTACCCGCTACCATCGCATGAAGGGCAACCACGCCTTGTGGCAAGTGGGCACCGACCATGCCGGCATCGCCACGCAAATGGTGGTCGAACGATTGCTGGAAGCCGAAGGCAAGACACGCCATGACCTGGGTCGCGATGAATTCACCAGGCGTGTCTGGCAATGGAAAGAACATTCCGGCAACAACATTACCCGCCAACTGCGGCGCATGGGCGCCTCCGTTGACTGGAGCCGCGAGCGCTTCACCATGGATGATGGCTTGTCCGATGCGGTCAAGGAAGTATTTGTCCGGCTCTACGAAGAAGACCTGATTTATCGTGGCAAGCGCCTGGTGAACTGGGACCCGGTACTGCACACGGCGGTCTCGGATCTCGAAGTACTTAACGAAGAAGAATCCGGCCACATGTGGCACATGCGCTATCCCATTGCCGATGGCAGCGGTCATGTTGTCGTTGCCACCACGCGACCGGAAACCATGCTGGGCGACTCGGCCGTGGCCGTGCACCCGGATGATGAGCGCTACAAACATCTTGTTGGCAAAACACTGAAGCTGCCACTCACCGGCCGCGAAATCCCGGTGATTGCCGATGACTACGTTGACCCGGAATTCGGTTCCGGTTGCGTCAAGATCACGCCGGCTCATGACTTTAATGACTATGAAGTCGGTCAACGTCATGACCTGCCGTTGATTAACATTCTGGCCATTGACGCCCGCATTGACCTTGAAGGCTCAAAATATCACGGCATTGATCGCTACGAAGCGCGTGACATGATCGTACACGACCTGAAAGAACTGGACCTGCTGGAAAAGATTGATGATCACAAGCTCATGGTGCCGCGCGGTGATCGCAGTGGCGCGGTCATTGAGCCATTCCTGACAGACCAATGGTACGTGCGCATCCAGCCATTGGCAGACCCGGCGATCAAGGCCGTGGAAAACGGTGACATCAGGTTTGTGCCGGAAAACTGGTCCAAGACCTATTTTGAATGGATGCGTAACATCGATGACTGGTGCATCAGCCGCCAGATCTGGTGGGGTCACCGTATTCCGGCATGGTATGACGATAATGGCAATGTTTATGTCGGTCGCGACGAAGCGGAAGTGCGTAACAAGCACGGTCTTGGTGAGACACCGCTGCGCCAGGACGAAGACGTACTGGATACCTGGTTCTCATCGGCGCTGTGGCCGTTTTCAACCCTGGGCTGGCCGCAACAAACCGATGAACTGAAAACATTCTACCCTACCAGCGTACTGGTAACCGGCTTCGATATTATTTTTTTCTGGGTCGCGCGCATGATCATGATGGGTATCAAGTTCATGGGCGACGTACCGTTCAGGGAAGTCTATGTCACCGGCCTGATTCGTGATGCCCACGGCCAGAAGATGTCCAAGTCCAAGGGTAACGTGCTCGACCCTATTGATCTTATTGACGGCATCAGTCTTGACGACCTGCTGGCCAAGCGCACCACCGGCCTGATGCAGCCGCAGATGAAGAAGAAGATTGAGAAAGCCACGGTCAAGGAGTTCCCGGACGGCATTCCGCCGTTTGGTACCGACGCCCTGCGCTTTACCCTGGCAGCGCTGGCTACCACCGGCCGTGATATCAACTTTGATCTTGGTCGCATTGAAGGCTACCGCAACTTCTGCAACAAGCTGTGGAACGCGGCGCGTTACGTGTTGATGAATACGGAAGGTCATGACTGCGGCCAGGCCAATGATGATGTCGAACTCAACGCCGCTGACCACTGGATTATTTCGCGCCTGCAACAAGTGGAACAGAAAGTGGGGCAGCAAATGGCCGGTTACCGCTTTGATCACATGGCCCAGGATGTTTATGCCTTTGTCTGGGATGAATACTGCTCCTGGTATCTTGAGCTGTCCAAGGTGGTATTGAACAATAACAACAGCAGCGAGGCACAGTTGCGCGGCACCCGTCGCACGCTGGTTCGTGTTCTGGAAGCCTTGTTGCGCCTGCTGCACCCGATCATGCCGTATATCACCGAAGAGATCTGGCAAAAAGTCGCGCCACTGGCCAACAAGACCGGTGACACCATCATGCTGCAACCGTACCCGGTGGCCGAGCCCGGCAAGATCAATGAACAGGCTATGGCGCAAATGCACTGGCTGATGCAGGCGATCACCGGCATACGCAACATCCGCGGTGAAATGAACATCAAGCCGAGCCAGAGAATCCCGGTATTGTTTGAAAACGCCGGCGCGCAGGATCGCGCCTTCCTTGACCAGTCGCGCGGTTATTTTGACTTCCTCGCCAAGACCGAAACTATCGACGTACTTGGCCAGGGCGATGTGGCACCGGAGTCTGCCATGGCACTGGTGGCTGAAATGAAAATACTGGTGCCGCTGGCCGGGCTTATCGACAAGGGCGCAGAACTCAAGCGCCTGGCCAAGGAAATCGAGCGACTGGAAAAAGACATTGCCGGCGCCCAGGCCAGGCTGCAGAACAGCAACTTTGTCGACAAGGCACCTGCACAGGTTGTTGACCAGGTGCGGCAGCAACTGGCTGACTCACAAACCGCGCTCGCCAACCTCAAGGAACAGTACGACAAGATCGAAGCCTTGCCGGATTGATAATCCGGGCTACGCTTGTCTTACCAGCCATTTACTCACCGGGTGACCATGTGATTCGTCCAGGACTGTTATTGATACCGCTGCTGCTTGCTGCCAGCAGCACTCCTTCTGTCCACGCGGAAAGCTACTGGCAAAAACAGGCGAACAAGCTGCTTGACACCCGGCAGCACAAGCCGGGCAAACTGACCAGCGATGAGATTGGTCGCGCATTCAAACAGGCGCTCAATCTCGGTGCCGATCAGGTGGTGGCCAGGCTGGGCAAGACGGATGGCTTTAATACCGATTCCGTAATCCGCATCCTGCTGCCCGATGATCTGCAAAAAGCGCGCAAGCTGCTGAAGAAAGTCGGCCAGCAACAATACGCAGATGAACTGGAACTGCGCCTGAATCGCGCCGCCGAACTGGCAACCCCGAAAGCCAGGGAGCTGTTTGTCCAGGCAATCCAGTCCATGACTTTCAGTGACATCATGACCATTTATAATGGTCCGGACGATTCTGCCACGCGCTATTTCGAACAAGCCATGTCAGCCCAGCTGGCGGCCGCCATGCGTCCCATTGTTGACGACAGCCTGGCCCAGGTTAAAGCCGTCGAATCCTACGAAAAACTGGCCAAGCGCTACAACAAGCTTCCGTTCACACGAAAACTCGAAGCAGATCTTGGCGGCCACGTTGTCAGTCGGGGCATGTCCGGAATCTTTCATTACCTTGCAAAAGAAGAAGCCGCTATTCGCCAGCAACCTCGCCGGCATACCACGGAGTTGCTCAGGAAAGTATTTGGTCGACTGCAATAGGTGGCAGAAGGTCATTTTCCTGAATTAATCCACCGTTACACCGGGTCAGCCGTGGCGCATTCTGGCAAAAGCTAAAGGATCATCGCTCAATCTCCGATAACCCTGCACGGGCATTCAATTCAAATTCCTTGAGCAATGGCAATACCAGAACATATCACGACAAAGAACCTGGTATCCGGGTTCTCGGCAGAACGCGTCACCCCGGAAGAGTTGAGGCAATATCGCCTGTTCCAGGGCGAAAGCCCGGATATGCTCGATGGTGTTCCGGAAGTCTGCTCGGTATTCATGGCAAACGCTGGTGACGTACTGATCGAGCCGGACCAGATCAACAATGATCTGTATATTCTTTCCAGTGGCTGTGTTGTTGTAAAAATCGGTCGCGATGACGAAGTGCCCATCGCCATGCTCGAGCGCGGAGATTGCCTTGGAGAAATGTCCATTATCGGCAGCTGCACCTCGTCAACCTGGGTAATCGCGGTTACCGAATGCAGGCTGATCAGGATACCCGCAATCAAGGTATGGGCCCTGATTAATCGGTCAGCCAACGTTCCGCGAAACCTTTTATACAGCATGTGTGCGCGAATCAAGCACAGCAATGACATCATTCTCAAGACCATGCTAAAACAGCGTCAGATTGAAGAAGAGTCACGTGTCGACGTGCTGACCAACCTGAAAAATCGCCGCTGGCTGGAAGAATCCTTGCCTCGCTATATTCGGCGACACCGGTTCAGCGGACAACCGCTGTCCGTCATCATGATAGATATCGATCATTTCAAGAAATACAACGATAATTACGGCCACCATGCCGGTGACATGGCACTGAAATCGTCTGCCAATTGCATCCAGAACAGCATAAGACCAAGTGATGAGGCTGCGCGTTACGGCGGCGAGGAGTTTGTTGTAATCCTGCCCGACGCTACGCTGAAAAATGCGCGACTCGTGGCAACCAGGTTGCTGGCCTCTATCGCCGACAACAATATCTTTGATCACGATGGCGCTAGCCCGCTGCCCGGGGTAACGGCATCCCTGGGTATTGCCACGCTGCAGCCCGGCCAGGATGTCATAGACTTGTTACGTCAATGCGATGCGGCCCTGTACAAAGCCAAGGAGCTTGGCAGAAACCGGGTATGCGACAGCGATGACATTGACCAGGAATAGCCGAATGGCGCAATACGCCCGGGAAATCGGGCGCTAACGCGCAGCAACAGCTTGCCCGCAACAAGCCATGCTGCTCAACAGGTCAATTCCAGGGTCAATATACGGGCGTCTTCACGCTTGCCGTTGACTGCAGGATAGTAGTTTTTCCTGATACCGATTTCCTCGAATCCGATGTTTCGGTAGAGGCGGTATGCTTTTTCATTGGATACCCTGACTTCGAGAAATGCAATTCGCGCACTCTTCCACCGCGCCACATCCAGCAAGTAGTTAATCAGCGTAGTACCAAGTCCACACCCCTGGTGATCAGGATGCACGCATAAATTGAGCAAATGGCATTCACCCACACCTACTGACATGATGCCATGCCCAATAACCTGTCCATTCAATTCAACTACCACACAGTAGTAGCCCACCCGCAAGCAATCGCGAAAAATACCCGGCGTCCACGGGTATTCATAGGCAGCGTTTTCCACTTCTATGACACGCCGGAGATCTTCGCTCCTGAGCGGGCGAAGTATGGGAATATCCTGTGATACCACTGCACTCATGACATCACCCCGGACTTGACGACAGATCGTGCGAGACACAGGTCGTGCCAGGCCTTTTTTTTGTCCGCCGGGTTGCGCAATAAAAACGCCGGATGATAGGTCACTACCAGCGGTGTATTGTGGTAGTCATGCTGTTGATTGCGCAACTTGCCAACGGCCAGATCAGTTCTCAACAAACTATGAGCCGCGAACCGGCCCAATGCAACAATAATTTTGGGCTGGATCAGTTCAACCTGGCGCAACAGGAACGGCTCGCATTGTTCCACTTCTGTCAGCTGGGGGTCACGATTCAGCGGCGGTCGGCACTTAAGTACGTTGGCAATATAAATTTTCTCGCGATCGAGACCAAGCGCGGCCAGCATGGCACTGAGCAACTGCCCGGCGCGACCAACAAATGGCTCACCCTGCTTGTCTTCTTCGCCGCCAGGCGCTTCGCCAACAAATAACCAGTCAGCCTGCGGGTTGCCCGTTCCAAATACGGTATTGGTGCGCCCGGCGTGAAGCGGGCAAGCCCGGCAACCGGACACCATCTGGCGCAACTGGCTCCAGTCGGCGTCGGCCGCGAGACCCGGGACACCGGGCGCTTCGAAGGCGGACTGAATAATCTCCTGCGCCCCGGCCGAATCCGGTTGCGCCGAGTCCTGTTCAATAACTACAGTCCGACGTTGCCACACGGGGATTCCCATTGCGTCCAGTACGGCCAGCTGTTTTGATGAAAATGGCTGATTCATAAGCACTTCTGCGATTTGTGTCTATCTTACGCGAATCCCGCAATGCCGTGTAGTCGCCTTGCTTGCCTGTTTCCCTGGCCGGCATTCCTGGTCAAAGACAATAATCGACACCGGTCATCCTAGTTAATACCGGTGCCCGCTCTCATTTCCTGGGGACTGAATCGTTTGTAGTCTTTCGGAACATCAAACAGGCTGGCATCAACCGGTTCATCCTGCTTGTAATCCACGAGCATGCGAACGCGGCCATTGAATTCCTGCTGACGTATCGGAAACCCCTTGGCCAAGTGACGATCCACCTCGTAGACGTTGTTGGCGAGATCACAGCTGTTCAGCATGTCCTTCGGCATCGACACAAGCATTACCGCCTGCTCGCCGGCCAGGGTCTGTCGATATTCCATCAGCGCCCGGCCTAATTCACCCAGAATAACGTCGCTCACATACACATCAAAACATACCTGGTCGTTGGTAATCAGCTGAAAGTTCCTCACCTTGCCGCCGGCAAAGTCCGGCGCGTCTGTCGGGCTATCTACTGTCTTGTGCGCCAGAGCGATCGGTGACTCCACCACCACCGGCAAGTGATTGATCACCAGCACCAGTTTTTCCTGGTGATTGACATTCTGAATAACCCGATTTACACGGTCGTATACAAGGAAGTTAGCCTGATCCTTGCCGTCATCGATTCTCAAATGTGTTGGCGTTGCCATCATGCGCAACGGGTAGGCCGGTTGCCCGGTTTCGGTTTCCTCGACAAAAGCGATGTCTGCTCGCGGTGAACGCGTACACGAACCAAGTACCAGCACCACTGCCAGCAATATCAATGTTTTCATGCGCCTGTTATCCATTGCGATCCCCACTGTTACCGTCTTATCCCGATAAACAAATCACGTACGTTGGTTCCGGTTGGCCCGGTGCTGATCAGGTCACCCGCCTTGCCAAGGGCTGAACCGCTGTCTGCCATCAACAATACGCGATCAGCATTCACGCCTTCCTGTTCCATCTTTCTGATTGTGTTTTCATCAACCAGCGCACCGGCATCCGTACCCGGGCCATCACTGCCATCGGTAGCGCCGGCGAGAAACATGATACCAGAACCCGGTTTGATGTGGTGCGCCACGGACAACGCCACGTGCTGGCAGCGTCCGCCGCGACCGGGATTGGCGGGCAGCTCAACGGTTGGCTCGCCACCAGACACGAAAACCGAGTTCGGCAACAAGCTTTCCAGCCCGCCGACGATATCACGGGCAACTATATCAACGTCATCCAGTAACTCTTTTTCGTGGTACACAGCCCGATAACCCAGCTGTTCCGCCTTGGCCACTGCCGCCTGGCATGCCTGTTCGAGATTGGCAACAACGTAATACGGGCTCGATGGCGGCTCAGCATTAACGGGGATTGAGCGAGTCAGCAGCCGCCTAATGTCTTCGGGCAATTTGTCAGCAAGATCCACATTAAAACTGTCGACAGCCGACCCTGTCATTGGCCCGGAACCAATTACCGCCGGATCATCTCCGGCCACATCCGATATGACCAATGTCACTACCCGGCGCGGCTGCAGCCACTGCGCCAGCCCACCTGCCTTGATGCGGGACAACCGCTTTCGCAAGGAATTGCACTGTGAAATAGTGAGACCAGAAGCAAGCAGCCACTGATTCAATCGTACGAGTTGGCCGGGCCCGACATCATCCGCCAGGCTTTCAACAACCGCGGACGCACCGCCGGACAACAATACCAGGACCGCGGCAGCCACTGGTATTTTTCGGACAAACGATTCCAGCGCCTTGCCGGATTCGAGGCTGGACTGATCAGGAACCGGATGACCACCCTCATGCACCGGCCATGGCAACGGTTCAGCGTAACCGGTCTTGGTGACAATAAAGGCGTCAACAATTCTCTCGCCAAGCTCATCCGCCGCGCCCGACACCATGGTTGTTGCGGCTTTGCCCAAAGCAATAACATACACAGGGTCGCCTGCAAAATGATCCCGGGAGCGAAGATGCTGCGACACACAACGCCGGCCATTTACGGCGTCGACAGCCGCCAGGTAAATGGCCAGTAAATCGCGGCGCGACTTATCCGAGTGCATCAAATCCACGTTGCAGATCCAGCTTGAGATCCTCAACATCTTCAAGACCAACAGCGACACGCAGCAGTCCATCACTGATACCGGCAGCCGCGCGCACCTCGGGGCTGACGCGACCGTGTGTTGTTGTTGCCGGGTGTGTCAGGATGGTCTTGGTATCGCCGAGATTGGCGGTAATAGATACCAGCTGCGTGGCATCACAAAACTGCCAGGCCTGCTGCTGACCACCCTTGATTTCGAATGACAATACACCACCACCGGCCCGCTGTTGCTGTTGTGCCAGTGCATGCTGCGGATGCGAGTCAAGGCCCGTATAATACACGCGGTCAACACGATCGTGCGCTTCCAGCCATTGCGCCAGCTCCAGCGCCCGCCTGCTGTGGGCCTCCATGCGCAATTCAAGAGTTTCTAACCCTTTTAATGCCACCCAGGCATTGAAAGGACTCATCGACGGCCCGCAGGTACGCTGAAAACCGTAGACATCGGTACCTACCAGTTCCTTGCTGCCAATGACGGCGCCGCCAACGGTACGGCCCTGGCCATCGATATACTTCGTTGTTGATACGATGGAGACATCGGCGCCCAGTGCCAACGGTACCTGCAGCGCGGCTGTACACAGCGTATTATCGACTACCAGAAGGCAACCATGCCGGTGAGCGAGTTGTGCCAGTTCCTTTATGTCAACCAGTTCCAGCAACGGGTTTGATGGCGTCTCAATAAACAGTAACCTTGTATTATCCTGGATCGCCGCTTCCCATGCCGACAGATCCTTGAGATCAACAAAATCCGTGGCAATACCAAACCGGCCAAGGTAATTGGTGAACAGCAAGGTTGTGCTGCCAAATATGCTGCGCGATGAAACGATATGATCACCGGCTTTCAATAACGCCATGCAGGTTGCCAGTATCGCCACCATGCCTGAACCGGTTGCGACGCAGGACTCGCCACCTTCAAGTGCGGCCATGCGTTTCTCAAACATACGCACGGTCGGGTTGGTAAAGCGGGAATAGATATTGCCTTCAGTGCGACCGGCAAAACGGTCGGCAGCAGCCTCTGCCGTATCAAATACAAAGCTGGATGTAGTGAATATGGGCTCGCCCTGCTCGCCCTGCTCTGAACGCTCCTGGCCAGCGCGCACCGCCCGGGTCGCAAAACGCCAATCAGGATTCTTGTTTTCTGACATACGTGCCTCCTTCCAACAGTACTTCTCGATGCAAGCCATATTTTTCGCGGGCACAAAAAAACCCGCCGGCACAGCCAAAGCGGGATTACTCTCCTCTCTTTAGCTGCATTTGTTATGCGCCCGCAAGCTGAGCTCAAATCGGCGCGATGAAGGTACCGTATACCAACAGTCAATTTCGGTCAAGTCACCAACGGCTGAATCACCCGACCTGCCAGGAAATCTGGCAGGCTAGTGCGAGTATGTATGTAACTCTGTTGACGACAACTCGTTGGATGTATTGCGTTCAGACTTGGCGCCATCAGAGCGCATGGATTCAATACGATCCAGGTAATCCTGGTTAACGTCGCCGGTCACGTATTCACCATTGAAGCAGGAAGCATCAAAACGTGTAATCACCGGGTTGCCCTCTTTGGCTGATTCAACAAGATCATCCAGGTCCTGGTAAATCAGGCGGTCGGCGCCGATGGCGCGGGCAATCTCCTCGTCACTACGATTGTTTGCGATCAACTCGTGCACGCTGGGCATATCAATGCCGTAGACATTGGGATAGCGCACCGGCGGTGCAGCCGAGGCAAAATACACCTTGCGTGCACCGGCGTCCCGGGCCATCTGGATAATCTGCTTGGACGTGGTGCCGCGAACTATGGAATCGTCTACCAGCAATACCACCTTGTCACGGAATTCGAGATCAATAACATTGAGTTTCTGGCGCACGGATTTCTTGCGCTGCGCCTGGCCGGGCATGATAAAGGTGCGGCCAATGTAACGGTTCTTGATAAAACCTTCGCGATACTTGATGTCCAGTTCATATGCCATTTGCAGCGCCGCAGTACGACTGGTATCCGGTATCGGTATGACAACATCAATATCCTGGCAATCCTTCCATTCACGCTGGATCTTGTGTGCCAGTTTTTCACCCATGCGCAAGCGGGTCTTGTGAACCGCAACACCATCCATTATGGAGTCCGGGCGCGCCATGTAGACAAACTCAAACAGGCACGGGGTAATTTGCGAGGTCTCGGCACACTGGCGGCGATGAACGTGGCCGTTGAGGTCAATAAATATCGCCTCGCCTGGTGCAATATCGGCAATCATTTCAAAACCAAGCACATCCAGCGCCACGCTTTCGGATGCCACCATGAACTCCGGACCCTTGTCGGTCTCCCGTTTGCCATAAACAATGGGGCGAATACCGTGCGGGTCACGAAACGCCAGCAGGCCAAAACCGACTATCATGGAAACAACTGCATAGGCTCCCTTGCAGCGACGATGCACACCGGCTACAGCACGGAATATCTGGTCAGGATCGAGACGCAGGTCGCCGGTTACCATAAGCTCGTGGGCCAGGATATTCAGCAGAACTTCAGAGTCCGAGGTGGTATTGATATGGCGCAGGTCTTCGCGGAACAGTTCTTCGCGCAGGATGTCTGAGTTGGTCAGGTTGCCGTTGTGCGCGAGCGCCAGCCCATGTGGTGAATTCACATAAAAAGGCTGTGCCTCGGCAGGTGAATCACAACCGGCGGTAGGATAGCGAACATGACCGATACCGACATTGCCCTGAAGCTGGATCATGTGGCGGGTGCGGAAAACGTCGCGTACGAGGCCGTTATCCTTGCGCAGGTAGACGCGTCGACCATCACTGGTAAGAATACCGGCCGCATCCTGGCCGCGGTGTTGCAGAACAGTGAGGCCTTCATAAAGAGCCTGATTGACCGGGCCCTTACCCAGAATACCGATGACGCCGCACATGAAAATCCCCTGCTTCTAAAATCAATAGTCTAGTCGTAGCTGATATGACGGGCAATATCAGATGGCAGAAATTGCGACGATGACAATGCCGCAATTTCAAAATAGGGTGCAAATTCGGATTTTTTCCACCAGTCACTTTTTGGAATTGCCGGTAACAGCGACGCCGCGAGAAAACCAATAACCACGATTACCCCACCACGAGCCGCTCCAATAGCGGCACCGAGTATGTAATTGGACAATTTCAGCAACGGTTTTTGCGTGAGCAGCTTGTTAAAATAGTGTGTTGCCACCGACCCCAGTACAAACACGATGACAAACACTACCACGAATGCCACCACCAACCTCATACCCGGCTGGGCAATATCCTTGTCGAACACTACAGCTACATCTTCGGCAAACACCCACGCCAGGAAACTGGAAATCACCCAGGTCAGCAAAGACAGGAATTCCTTGACGAATCCGCGCCATATACCAACGGCAATAGACAGTAATACGACCCCGGCAATGAGGAAGTCCAGGCTACTCAGGGATTGCGGCATAATCTGACCAACACCAAAAAATGGTTTCAAATAATTTGCCCATCGAATTCAGCGTACGGCCAGCACCGCGCCCTTGATGCCGGTGTCATCAAGGATGCGCTGTTGCATGCTGTCGGCCTGGGCCTTGCGATCGTAAGGCCCGACCCGTACGCGCACTGCCGGGCCGCTACGCAGTTGAACCGGCTCGGTGCTCACCTTGAAGCCCCCCGCAGACAACTGGTCGCGAATCCGTTCAACGTTCTTCGGATTGGCAAAGGTGCCCAGCTGGATCACCCAGCCCGCATTCTGGCCGGCCGGTTTTTTGGTCACCGCTGCCTGGTGTGAAGCTGGTGCAACCGCGGGTTTTGACGCGGTTGCTGCTGCCTGGATCTTTTCCGGTTGCGATTGCGGTTCAGGCTTGACGGTAATGGTCTTGGTCTGCGTCGATTGACTGCTCTTTGGTTCTTCAGCAACCGGGTCAGGCGCAGGCGTTGAGGACCCGGAATCAGCCGCTACTTTCTCATGGCTACGACGCATGTCTTCCACCCGGGTCACAATCACCTGGGTCTCGGCCGGGCCCGCTGACGGCTGCTGAGGCTCCCATTCATTCTTGTCGAGAACCATTGGCACCAGGATAACTGCCAACGAAACCACGACAATGGCGCCAACAATGCGATGGCGCGGATTGAAATTCTGCTCAGGCACGGAATTATTATCAGCCATGTGAACACGCTCGGTTTTCGATTGCCGCGAGTATACCACCTGCCAGCTCGAAGGAACCAAACACCACGACCTGATCGCCGGCCGTTGCATTTCTCAGCGCCGCGTCAAACGCCAGCTCGACAGTGGCCAATTGCTGGCAACAAGTCACGTCAATTCCCGCTGCAACGGCAGACGCCAGCAGCTCATCGGCACTGGCGGCTCGGGCACCGGCCATAGCAGCGATATACCAGGCATCAAACACATCGCCAACCGTCCTGGCTGCGGCAATGCGATCCTTGTCACGATACATGGACCACACTGCCAACCTGCGTCCAGCGGTCGGTCGGGATCGCAGTACGTCGCCCAGGACCCGGGCGCTATCCTCGTTATGTGCCACATCGACAATGATTTCGGCGTCGGAAACCGTACCGGCAGGATAGACCTGGAAGCGGCCGGCAATTCGAGCTTCTCGCAAACCGGTTTCCACAGCTTCCTGGCTGACGGCCAGGGGTAACCCGCCGAGGCGAAGCGCGGCAATCACGCCGGCCGCGTTATTCAGCTGGGCTTTTCCAGTCATGGCTGGCAACGGCAGTTCAACCGGCACCGAATCGGCTTGCCGCCACTGCCAGCCGGATTCAGACGAAGTGAAACTGAATAGGTCGCCAAGCTGCAGCAGGCTCGCCCCCACGGTATCCGCGCATTCCCGTATGCTGGCGGGTGGCGCCGGATCACTACAAATCACGACCTTCCCCGGGCGCATGATGCCGGCTTTTTCGCGACCGATGGTTTCGCGGTCATGGCCCAGCCAGTCCTGGTGATCCAGGCCGATCTGGGTAATTAGCGCCACATCGGCATCAATCACGTTGACCGCATCCAACCTGCCGCCCAGGCCCACTTCCAGGACCCAGGCATCCAGGTTCGCCTGCCGAAAACACCAGAAGGCACACAAGGTACCGTACTCAAAATAGGTCAGCGGGGTGTCGCCACGCGCGTTTTCAACGGCGTCAAACCCGGCGCATAGCGTTGCATTATCCAAGGGCTTGCCGTTAATACTGACGCGTTCGTTGTAATGCACCAGGTGCGGCGAGGTATAGGAACCAACACGATAGCCATCAGCGGCCAGTATGGTCGACAGCAAGGTGACGCTGGAACCCTTGCCATTGGTCCCGGCAACAGAAATCACCGGGCAGCCAGGGTGGGCAGATTCGCCCTCGAACATGCGTGAATACACCTGGCGCACCCGCTCCAGGCCCAGCTCAATGGAGGCCGGGTGCTGTTGTTCGATGTAACCAAGCCACTGGTCAAGCGTCATGGGTGGCAACAAGGAGTGGTGCGTGGATCAGGCCTTTGAAACGTGCGCCGGGGCGACCGGCTCGGCAGCCACCCGGTCAATGCGCGATGACAGTATGGAAAGAATGTTGCCAATACGGTCACGCATATCGCGACGATCGACAATCACATCGACGGCGCCATGCTCCAGCAGGAACTCGGAGCGCTGAAAACCTTCAGGCAAGGTTTCGCGCACGGTTTGTTCAATCACGCGCGGACCGGCAAAACCGATCAAGGCATTGGGTTCAGCGACAATCACGTCGCCCAGCATCGCCAGGCTGGCGGAAACGCCGCCCATGGTCGGATCGGTCAACACGGAAATAAACGGGATGCCTTTTTCGCCCATGCGCGCCAGGGCAGCACTGGTCTTGGCCATTTGCATCAAGGACAGCAATGCCTCTTGCATGCGGGCCCCGCCACTGGCCGAGAAACATACCAGCGGTATCTGTTGTTCCAGGCAAACATTCACCGCGCGGACAAAGCGCTCACCAACTACCGAGCCCATGGAGCCGCCCATGAAACGGAATTCGAATGAGCATGCTACCAGCGGCTGGCCGTTGACCTGCCCCTGCAAGACAATCAGCGCATCTTTTTCGCTGGTGGTTTTCTGGGCGATGGCTATGCGTTCCTTGTATTTTTTGCTGTCCTTGAAATTCAAGGCATCAATAGGTGAAAGGTTGGCGCCAATTTCGTGACGAGGCTCCTTGTCCAGAAACAGGTCGAGACGTTCACGCGCGCCGATGCGCATGTGATGCGTGCACTTGGGACAAACACTTTGATTTTCTTCCAGTTCGGCGCGATACAACACGGCGCCACAGGCAGGGCATTTCTTCCACAGACCTTCCGGGATGGACTTCTTGCCATCACTCTTGATCTTTGGCGGCAATAACTTGTCAAACCAGCTCATGCTGAGACTCCAACTTCGTCGATGGCTGTTCTGAGCACAGCCATAAATTGTTCTGCTTCTTCGGCAATCTTGTCGACACCGCCGTTCACCCGGGCCAACCGGGCCACCAAGGCACTGCCAACAACTATAGCATCTGCAACACCGGCAACCGCTGCTGCAGTCTCGGGATCCTTGATACCAAATCCGACGCCCAGTGGCAGCTTGGTAAACTGTCGAATTTGTTCAAGTTTATCATGGACTTCGGCAGTATTCATATTGCTGGCGCCAGTGACACCACGCAAGGAAACATAATAGATGAAACCGCGCGCGGCTGCCGCAACACGGCGCATGCGCTCAGCCGTACTGGTGGGTGCCAGCAAGAAAATCGGATCGATATGTTTCAGCGCCAATTCCCTGGTGAAATCCTCGGCTTCCTCGGGTGGCAGATCCACCGTCAACACACCATCAACACCGGCTGCAGCTGCAGCCTGGGCAAATTTCGCGTAGCCCATGACTTCCACGGGATTCAGGTAACCCATTAATATTACGGGAGTTTCCTGATCCTCATGGCGAAACTGCTGAACCATGGCCAACACATCACGCAGGCTGACATTGTGTGTCAGTGCACGCTCACTGGCATGCTGGATGACCGGGCCTTCAGCCATGGGGTCGGAAAATGGCACGCCCACTTCAAGAATATCGGCGCCGCCACGAACCAGGGCATGCATCACCGGCACGGCCGCTTCCGGTGACGGATCACCGGCTGTAATAAATGGCACCAGGGCCTTTCGACCGGATGATTTCAAAGATTCAAAACGGCTGGCAATTCGAGACATCAGAATGTAATCCCCTCTCGTGCCGCCACGGTGTGCACATCCTTGTCGCCACGACCGGAAAGGTTGATGACGATGGTTTTGTTTTTGCCCAGCTGTTTCGCCAGCTTTTTGCCATAAGCTACAGCGTGGGACGATTCCAGCGCCGGCAATATCCCTTCGACCCGGGTCAACTCGTGAAATGCTGCCAACGCTTCATTGTCGTCAATGGCGACATAGTTGGCGCGACCGCAATCCTTCAGCCAGGCATGCTCGGGACCAACACCCGGGTAATCGAGCCCGGCGGAAACGGAATGGGTTTCGATAATCTGGCCATCATCGGTTTCCATCAGGTAAGTGCGATTGCCGTGCAACACACCGGGGCGACCGGCACACAGCGGTGCCGCATGTCGACCCGTATCCAGGCCATCGCCAGCGGCCTCGACACCATAAATAGCCACATCCTTGTCATCGATGTACGGATAAAACAGGCCCATGGCATTGGAACCGCCGCCGACGCAGGCCACCAGCGCATCGGGCTGACGGTCTTCAAATTCGCGAATCTGGTATTTCACTTCACGGCCAATGACAGACTGGAAGTCGCGCACCATGGCCGGGTACGGATGCGGACCGGCAACCGTACCAATAATATAAAAGGTATTGTCGATATTGGTGACCCAGTCTCGCATGGCCTCGTTGAGCGCATCCTTGAGGGTCCTGGAGCCGGACTCCACCGGCACCACGGTCGCACCCAGGAGTTTCATGCGATAGACATTGATAGCCTGCCGGGCAATATCCTCCGAGCCCATGTACACCACGCACTCCATTCCCAGTCGCGCCGCCACGGTGGCCGATGCCACACCGTGCTGACCGGCGCCGGTCTCGGCAATAATGCGGGTTTTGCCCATGCGCTTGGCCAGCAAGGCCTGGCCGATGGTGTTGTTTACCTTGTGCGCACCGGTGTGATTCAGGTCTTCGCGCTTGAGATAGATGCGGGCACCGCCCCAGGCGGCGGTCAGGCGTTGGGCCGGATAAAGCGGGGATGGCCGCCCCACGTAGAGCCGAAGATCGTCCATGAACTCGGCCTGGAATTCCGGATCCTCACGATAGCGCTCGTAGGCTACACGCAATTCCGTCAGCGGCTGCATCAGGGTTTCGGCAACAAACATGCCGCCGTAGGGACCAAAATGGCCGCGATCATCAGGTAATGTGTAATCAGTCATATGCTGCTCTTACTGCCTTGGTGAATGCAGCCATCAGCGCTGCATCCTTGATTCCTTTTTCCCGCTCGACACCGGAACTCACGTCAACCGCGTACGGCCGGACTTGCCGGATCGCGGCCTGGACATTGCCAGGGTTCAGTCCACCCGCCAGGATGACGGGCCTGGTGATTCCCTCGGGAACCTGCGCCCAGTCAAACACCTCGCCGGTTCCGCCCGCCGCATTCACGGAATAACTGTCCACCAGCAGACCACAACTGTCATCGTAATTGGATGCAGCCACGGCCAGGTCCGTGCCCGGCTTCATTCGAATCGCCTTGATATAAGGCTTGGCAAAGTTACGGCAATACTCGGCCGGTTCATCGCCATGAAACTGGAGCAAATCCACAGCCGTGCGCTCGATAACCGTTTCCACCAGCTCCGGGTCCGCGTCCACGAACAAGGCCACCTTGGTGACAAATGCGGGTACCTGCGCCATCAACCGGGCCGCGGCTGCCACGTCAACCGCCCTCGGGCTGGCAGGCACAAACACGAACCCCAAGGCATCGGCGCCGGCATCCACTGCAGCTTCTGCATCCTCGGTACGGGTAATGCCGCAAATCTTGACTCGTGTGCGCATAACACTGCCCTCTCGGCGAGCGCGCAAGCTTACCAAAGCCCTGTGCCGGGCGGAAGTTGCGGTATATTAAAGTGCTCCGGGTACTCAATCCGGGTCAGGTACAGGCCATCGGCAGGCGCCGTGACCCCGCCCCGGGTTCGATCGCGCATCTCCAATACCTCGCGCGCCCATTCCGGGGGCTGCTCACCCGTACCGATAGCCATCAATACGCCGGCAATATTGCGCACCATGTGGTGCAGAAAGGCATCGGCATAGACAATGATATGGATAAACTCGCCCTGCCGGATAACGTCCAGTTTGCGTATTTCGCGCACCGGGCTCTTGGCCTGGCAATGCACGGTTCGGTAGGAACTGAAATCATGGCGACCAAGCAGAAAACTGGCGCCGTGCTGCATGAGCGTGGCATCAAGATCGCGGTATTCATGGGTTACCCGACGATACAACAATGCCGGTGCTGACTGGCGATTCAGAATAACATAACGATACCAGCGACCTGTTGCCGAGAACCGGGCATGAAACTCGTCGTCCACCACATCGATCCAGCGCAACTTGATGTCGTCGGGCAACTGCGCGTTAACGCCGCGAAACCACGAATACTGGCTACGCTCGGCCCGTGTATCAAAATGAATTACCTGGGCGCTGGCATGCACACCAGTATCAGTACGGCCGGCGGTAATAACGCGAACAGTTTCGTTGGCAACAAATGATACGGCACGCTCCACCTCGCCCTGAACGGTGCGCGAGCCCTCCTGGTATTGCCAGCCGTAAAAGCTGGCGCCGCAATATTCGACTATGGCTGCAATTCGCATGGCGCCAGTATACCCGGTCAGCCTGTTACTGCCGAGCCTAACGCTTGCGGTTCAAACGTATGGCAGTCTGCCGATCCGGCACATATAACTGCCTGGTACAGCGCGAGTAGCTGACGTCAAACGCGGCCATCGCCATGGGACTGGTGGCGGCATCTGCCTGCTTTACCACGACCATTAGCGCACCCTGACTCTTGAACACTGCTGCCGGGATCATGATCTCTGAAATGGAGTCGGGCGCGAGCTCATACTTGCCAAGCAACTTGTAACGGAACCGTGGCTCAACATTCCGGCCATCAGCGGAGTAATCAATTCGCGTCTCAAGAATGATGTGTGCCTCGGTAAAACGGGTTTCCGGTTTATCCGTTGAAATGGTAACGACGGCCGGCTGCGTTGACGATTCCGATAACACCAGGCCGGTTACGGCCAAACCTGCACCGTCAGACAATCGCCACGAGCCCGAGCCATAAACCCGGTCCATGTAGGCCTGGCGCCCGGGATCAGCCTCGCCAAGATTTGGACCAAGAGTCTGCGACAGGGTGTTGATGGGTATATGAAGCGTGTCTTGTTTCACGCAACCAGGCAACTCTCCGGCGTACGTTGACGATGAAATACACCAGGCAATTACCGGCAGGACAAAAGATATTTTTCGGAAACAATTCATTACATGATTGTGCATCAAAACCGGCATAGTGCGCAACGATCATGAATGCCGGATAAACGGCCAGACCATGGGCAAAGGATCAGACCGATGGCGAACACTGGCGCAGACAACAGCGCTATTCTTCATCATGGACTAACTGTTCGAAATGACCTGTATCAAACATTCAATACATGGGGGATAAACCAGTGTTGGCGAAAGAAAGGAATATCACCGATTTGACTGTTTCATTGAATCGTTTTACCGGGAGTTATGAACATGTACTCGGAACAAACAGTCCACAGCCAGCCGAAATTATCACTGTTATGGATGCAACCGACCAGCATGAAGCCGAATTGTTTCTTCAGATCAACATTGATCTTCACAGGAACCGTACAAATAGTGCAATACTTGTTACTAATTGCGACAAAAGACCGGCAACTGACTTATGCCGATGGGGAGGCAGTCATAAGCAGATTAGTCGCTACTGCGAAACCAATTGCAGTGCTGCCCTGACACGCCCGTCATGACCACTGGGTTAACGACCACACTGCACGGAAAAAATGTCCCGCAGCGCATAAACAAAAGACCCGGCTGGCGCCGGGTCAATTGTTCCCTTCCCTGGGAGTACCACTCCTTTAAACAACACCGGGCAGCCCGAACACAAGCGGGACCACATAACTGAACACATATCGGGATAGACTCATGAGACTGCTGAAATGGTATTGATTGCAGGAATGGCCGAAACAAATATTGCAGGGTCGCCATCCCTGGCGAATTGCGCAATCCATCACTTCCTCCATTGAAGTCTAGCTATATCCCTATGCCCTTATCCGAAGGGTCGGCGAAGTATAAAACAATGTATTTTCGAAACACAATGCAGCGCATATGACAGGCGGGTCGACAGTTATTTGTAATATATAATTATGAATTCCACGCCGGTGACTTTTTCACCAAAACCAGAAAATCAGCCAAATTTGGCAATTTCTGAAGACATGGTCGAGCATGAACAAGTGTTGTCAATCCAGACCTGGTGAGCAAGGAAAAATAACAGGGTTACTACCCCCGATTGCAGGTTACGGGTCACAATGCGGGGGATCGGGAAACATTCTTCAATCAAATAAATGACTTAGCAATGCGCGACTTGGCAAGAAAACATTTACAACAATGCAAACCTGTTTACTGGTATCCCGGTAATCGGCTTATACCTACCGATCAGGATATTATGTCCATATCGTCCACACCTTGATAACCACGGGGCAGCTTCAGGCCACGCAAGGCTCGCTCTCCAACGTAATGCTCAAGGTCAGCTGATGTAAGATTACGCTTTTTGCTTCCCGCGAGAACCATCAGGCTCTTGTCTTCGGCATAGGCAACAACCTTCACCACCCGCTCTTCGCCTTTTTTGAGCTTGGCAGTCGGTACATTGATAATCTTGTTGCCCTTGCCCTTGGCCATCTCCGGCAACTCGGCAATCATGAAAGTCAGAAGGTGGCCGGCACTGGTAACCGCGGCTATCCAGTCTTCGTCGTAACTGGTTACGCGCTGTGGCGGTAATACCCTGGCACCTTCCGGCACCTTGAGAACAGCCTTGCCATTCTTGTTCTTGGCATACAACTCCCCAAGCTTGGCAACAAAACCGTAACCGTAACTTGTGGCCAACAGGTATTTGTCATCCGGGTCACCAAGCATGACACCGGCAAAGCTTGCGCCCGCAGGGGGATTAAACGTACCGGACAGGGGTTCACCCTGGCCGCGGGCCGACGGCAACTTGTGCGCCGGCATGGAATAGGTTCGGCCGGTGGAATCAATAAACACCACTTGCTGGTTGCTTCGTCCCTTGGCCGCATCAAGAAAACGATCTGTGCCCTTGTAGCTGAGCGCCCGCGGATCCACTTCATGACCTTTGCCTGCACGCACCCAGCCCTTTTCCGACAAGATGGCGGTAACCGGTTCCGTCGGCATTAACTGCGTCAGGTCAATGGCCTGTGCCAGTTCACGCTCGACTATGGGTGAGCGCCGCTCGTCTCCGAATTCATGCGCATCCGCAACCAGTTCATCGCGTACCAGTTTTTTCAGTTTTGCCCGCGATCCGAGAATGCTGCTCAATTCCTTGCGTTCTCGTTCCAGCTCTTCCTGCTCGCCACGAATTTTCATTTCTTCAAGCTTGGCCAGGTGGCGCAACTTGGTTTCTAGTATGGCTTCGGCCTGGATATCGGTCAGCTTGAACCGCTTCATCAATACCGGCTTGGGTTCATCCTCGGTCCGGATGATCCTGATCACCTCGTCGAGGTTAAGATAGGCAACAAGCAGACCCGCCAGGACATGCAACCGCGCCTCGACACGCTCCAGGCGCCACTGCAAACGACGCTGCACCGTGTGCAGACGAAATATCAGCCATTCGCTCAACAGGTCCCGCAAGTTGAATACGCGTGGCCGCCCCTTCAAGCCAATCATGTTGAGATTGACACGGTACGTTCGCTCGAGATCAGTGGTGGCAAACAGGTGTGACATCAATTCATCTGCATCCACCCGGTTGGATCGCGGCACGATCACCAGTCGCATCGGGTTTTCATGATCAGATTCGTCACGCAGGTCCTCGACCATGGGCAGTTTCTTGTTCTGCATCTGCCTGGCAATCTGTTCAAGCACCTTGGCGCCGGAAACCTGGTACGGCAATGCGGTCAGCACAATGTCGCCATTCTCGCGGGTCCAGCGGGCGCGCATCCTGATTGAACCGTTACCGGTTTCATACATCTGTTTCAGCTCGGCCCTGGGCGTAATGATTTCGGCCTCGGTCGGATAGTCCGGGCCTTTTACATGCTTGAGCAGCTTGCTTATGGGTGTTTTCGGATCGTCCAGCAACAATACACAGGCTTCAACTACCTCGCGAACGTTATGCGGTGGTATATCGGTAGCCATACCCACTGCAATGCCGGTTGTGCCATTCAATAATACGTTGGGCAAACGCGCCGGCATCACCTTGGGCTCGTGCAGCGTGCCGTCAAAATTGGGAATCCAGTCCGTCGTACCCTGGCCCAGTTCGGATAACAGCACCTGCGAGAACCGGGTTAAACGCGACTCGGTATAACGCATGGCCGCGAAAGACTTGGGATCATCGGGCGAGCCCCAGTTGCCCTGGCCATCAATGAGCGGGTAACGATAACTAAAGGACTGCGCCATCAGCACCATGGCTTCGTAACAGGCCGAATCACCATGCGGGTGGAACTTGCCCAATACATCACCCACGGTACGGGCAGACTTCTTGTACTTGGCCGCGGCATTCAGCCCAAGCTCGGACATGGCATAGACGATTCGTCGCTGTACCGGCTTGAAACCATCGCCGATATGCGGCAATGCCCGGTCCAGGATGACGTACATGGAATAATTGAGATACGCCTGCTCGGTAAACTCGGCAAGGGTTACCTGCTCGGTACGCGCCAACTTGGGCGCGGCGGCTTCAACAACAACCTGGCTTTTGCTTTTCGACGACGACTTGCCCGCTTTGCGCGCAGTCTTTTTGGCCGCCTTCTTTGCTGATTTCCTTGCGACGCGTTTCTTCTTGGCAGCCATCAGTTCACCTCCGCCTTGTCGCCTTTTTGTTCCAGCCACGCCTTGCGATCAGCCGAGCGTTTCTTGGCCAGCAGCATATCCATAATCTTGTCTGCCGGGTCGCGACCACTGTTGATGGTCAGCTGAACCAGTCGCCGGCTCGCCGGGTCCATGGTGGTTTCACGCAGCTGCGAAGGATTCATTTCACCCAGCCCCTTGAAACGCTGGACATTCACCTTGCCACGCAGCTTGTCTTCTTCGATGGTTTTCAGCACTCGCGCCTTTTCAGCCTCATCAAGCGCGTAATAAATCTTCTTGCCGACATCGATACGATATAAAGGTGGCATGGCCACATAGATATGCCCCTCTTCCACCAGCTTGCGGAAATGTTTGACAAACAGGGCGCATAACAACGTGGCAATATGCAGGCCGTCTGAATCAGCATCAGCAAGAATACAAATCTTGCCGTATCGCAAACCGGCCAGGCTATCGGAGCCGGGATCAACGCCGAGGGCCACGGCAATATCGTGCACTTCCTGGGACGCCAGCACTTCTCCTGAATCCACTTCCCAGGTATTCAGGATTTTTCCGCGCAGCGGCATGATCGCCTGGAATGTTCGATCACGCGCCTGCTTTGCCGAGCCGCCCGCGGAATCACCCTCTACCAGGAACAACTCGGCACGACCCAGATCCTGGTCGGAACAATCGGCCAGCTTGCCGGGCAAGGCCGGGCCAGTACCGATTTTCTTGCGCTCAACGCGCTTGCCGGCGCGCAACCGCGCCTGGGCATTATCAATGGCAAGCTGGGCAATGGTTTCAGCGATGGCAATGTGCTGGTTCAACCAAAGACCAAAACCATCCTTCGCCGCTGTCTGCATGAACGCCGCGGCTTCTCGCGATGACAGTCTATCCTTGGTCTGCCCGGAAAACTGCGGCTCTTTCATTTTCAGGGACAGGACAAAACTGCAACGGTTCCAGATATCATCCGGTGCCAGCTTGATACCGCGAGGCAGCAGGTTGCGATATTCGCAGAACTCGCGCATGGCTTCGGTCAAGCCTTGACGGAAACCGTTTACATGGGTGCCATCCTGGGGTGTCGGGATCAGGTTGACGTAACTTTCCATTACCGGCTCACCGCCCTGGGGTTGCCAGGCGATGGCCCAGTCGGCTTCCTCGTCTGCAGACTTGTAGCTGCCAACAACCGGGTCTTCGGGCAACAGCTCATGGTCACCCAGTTCGGACAACAGGTAATCCTTGAGGCCGTCTTCGTATTGCCATTCCTCGTTATCCTTGCTGTCGGCCTCGTTGGCAAACGAAACATACAAGCCCGGGCACAGAACGGCCTTGGCACGCAAGACATGCTTCAAACGCGGAACGCTGAACTTGACCGAATCAAAGAATTTGGCATCAGGCCAGAAATGTATGGTGGTACCGGTAACACGTGCACCAACTGAACCGACCGCTCGAAGACTGGAGGTTTTCTGGCCGTCGGCAAAGCTCATCTTGTGTTCCTTGCCGCCACGGCGAACCAGCACTTCCAGCTTTTTCGACAAGGCGTTAACAACGGATACACCAACACCGTGAAGACCGCCCGAGAAAGTATAGTTCTTGTTGGAGAACTTGCCGCCTGCATGCAGGCGCGTCAGTATGACTTCGACACCGGATACCTTCTCGCCCTTGTGCTTGTCCACCGGCATGCCGCGACCATCATCCTTGACCGACAGCGAGCCATCCTTGTGCAGTGTCACCTCGACCGAGGATGCGTGGCCGGCGATGGCTTCGTCAACACTGTTATCAATAACTTCCTGGGCGAGATGGTTGGGGCGTTCCGTCTGGGTATACATCCCGGGACGGCGACGGACCGGTTCAAGACCGGTTAAAACCTCAATGGCGGACGAATCGTAGGCTGATGACATTCAGTTCATGCAAAGAAAACCAGTTGGCTGATCTTGTATCACAAATTTCTGTATTTATCATGCCATTCCGCTCAAAAACCCGCGGGAACGGGTTTTTGGTACCGGCAAATGGTCAGACGCTGTCGGTTGCGGATGCGGGGCATGATTACTGGAATGCCTCTGCTTCAACTTCGAGATAGGCAAGACTTACCAGGCGTCCGATATGCTCGTTAAAGCGTACCCAGCCCGTATAGGATTTCAGTGCTCCGACAACAGTCGGCTTCATTTCGAAATCGCTTTTGCCGGCATTGTACTCGGTGGTTACCGTGCTGCGCAGGGTATCGAGGAAGTGCCGGTAAGTGCTGGCCACTTCCTGGCCACCCGCCTTGCCGTGCCCGGGTACATACAGCGTGGCACCGGTTTGCATTGCCCGGTCTATGGCAGCGATGTTGCCTTTGAAGCTACTGCTGGATATTCCCACCATGCCATTGCGAACAATATCACCGGTCAGGATTGCCTTTAATTCCGGAATCTCCACCATAATATCATTCTCGCTATGGGCAAGCCCGGTATGGTGAATACGGAAACTGAGGTCGCCGATTCGGATCACATCACCATCCTTGACGACCTTGTTGGGCACTACCGGTTTCGTACCTGCGACGGCATTGGCGGTTGCTTCGTTAAACAACTTGATCCAGCGATCGCCTTCTCCTTCATTTGCCTGCTTGATCATGTTTGCATGAGCATAAATATCAATGCCGGGATTGGCCTGGCTGAAAGCCTGGTTCCCAAGCCAGTGATCACCGTGCGCATGGGAGTTGAAGACGGCGACAACCGGTTTGTCAGTAATACCGCGAATCTTCTTCAGCGCCATGTCGCCGACATAGACACTGGTGCCAGGATCCATGACCACCACACCCTCGCTTGAGATCACAAATATAATGTTGTTGCGAAATCCCTGGTTGGCAATGGTGGGCTCGCTTACTGGCCCGTAGATTACATACAGCCTGTCATTAAGCCGGGTTAACGGGTAGTCCGTCTTGATGACCTTCGACGCATCAGCGCCGACAATACCGGTCATAAAGATCAACAGGCCGGCAATCAATCCCGATCTCTTTGCATACAAAAGCTTCTGCATAACTTCCTCCTGGATTCTCTCCATGCCTCCGCCGGCACCCTGCTCGCGGTCGGAGGCGTATTCAATGTCCTTTAGATCAGGCAACCCGCGACCACTGCTCCGGCATCAACGCCTGATCAAGATCAGTACCCATAATGCGGTTGGCGAAAATGGCCAACAACTTGTTTCCATAAATCAGGATGACTTCCAGTACTTGCTCCCGCGTATAGCCGGCAGCCAGGAAGGTGTCCACATCGGCATCGTCCACATGGCCATTGGTGCAGACCAGCTTGCTGGCGAACCGGTGCAATGCTTCCAGCTTTTGATCACCCAGCGACTCACCGTTACGCAGACGACTGACAGTCTGCTCGGCAACGCCTCCCATTTTGGCAAACGTCGAATGCGCTGCAACGCAGTACGAACACTCTCCCTCCCGGGTCACTGCCAGCAGTATTACATGTTGCTCTTCCTCCGAAAACGAGGTGTTATGTACAAGACTGTCGAGGCTCATGTAGGCCTCCAGTATTCTCGGTGATACCGCCATGGCGCCAAGCGCATTGGGAATAAACCCGTAATGCCCCTTAACCATCGCCAGCATTTTGCCGGATTCCACGGGAGCGGTGTTTTCGTCATAAATCTGGTAACCGTTTTTCATGTCCATCTCCTTGATTTTTGATAACTCGAAATGTCTACTGCGGGGAGAATCAAACCAAAGCGGCGACAAAAAGTTATGATGAAGACCTGATGATTTTCTTATGATTTGATCACCTTAATATAACTTATTGTTTTTAATACTAAATATACAATAATCCAGCCTATGCCCAGCGAATATCCGCAGGAAGTGGTGTCCTTCTACCTGGACGACTGGTTTGTCGATCCGGCAACCAACCGTATCCGTAACGGCGACCGGGAGATCAAGCTGGAACCCAGGGTAATGGCGGTACTGCTTTACCTCGCAAAAAATAGGGGACAAGTTGTGACGCGCGAACAGCTTGAGCAGGACATCTGGTCAGGTGTAATCGTGGGCTACGACTCGCTCACTACCACGGTCAACAAGCTGCGCAAATCCCTGGGTGATGACCCGAAACACCCTCGTTACATTGAAACCCTGTCCAAGAGAGGTTACCGGCTCATCGCCGATACCCGGCTTCAGGCACAGGAGCATACTGGCAAGGCCGTCAGTGCCAATGCCAGCCTGGCGCAAAAACGTGTATTTCGGCTTGTCCTGCTTACCGTGGTGATGATTACCGCAATTTTGCTACTACCGCCACAAATGACGACCAGGGAACCGCAACCACATGAAAACACTCTTCCGTCCATTGCCGTGCTTCCGTTCAAAAGCATTGCTCAACGACCGGACCAGGAATACTTCACCGATGGCATTACCGAAGACCTGACTACCGACCTCTCCAAGATGTCAGGCTTGCTTGTAATCTCCCGACGATCCGCGTTCACCTACAAGAACAAGGAGATCGACGCCCGCGATGTAGGCCGGGAACTGAATGTCCGTTATGTATTGCAGGGCAGCGCCCGGGCGGCAAATGATCGCCTGCGCGTCAATGCGCAACTGGTTGATACCGAAACCGGTATTGAATTATGGGCGGAACGCTATGATCGCAAACGCGATGACGTGTTTGCGATCCAGGACGAGTTGCGCACAAAGATCATTGCCGCCCTGTCCATTGTCCTGACCAACAAGGAAAAGCAGCGAATCGCCCGCCGCTACACTCACAGCATTGATGCCTACGACAGCTTCCTGAAAGGACAGTCCTACCTAGTCAAGCAAACCCGGGCAGACACAGTTATTGCCCGGCAACATTTCCAACGCGCCATCGACAGCGACCCCGGCTTCGCACGCGCCTACAGTGGACTGGCACTGGCTTATGAAAATGAATACCGCTTCGGCTGGTCTGACAATCCAGGACAAACCGCAAAGCTGGCACTCGCTAAAGGCATGCAGGCACTGGGACTGGACAAGGAATCGCCTCAAACCCATTGGGTCCTGGGAACTGTCTACCTGTTTGTCAGCGGTGATCACGACCAGGCCATTGCCATGGGCGAGGCCACCATCGATATCGATCCCAATCATGCTGATGGCCTGATGTTACTGGCGGTAACCTATGCCTTTGGAGGTGAACCGGACAGGGCCATTGCGCTGGTGGAAAAAGCCAAGCGACTCAACCCGTTTTACCCGTCGCAGTATCCATCGGTGCTAGGGCTTGCCAACCTGCTGACAGGAAGATACGACAGCGCGATCACGGCTTACGAGGAATCCATTGCCATTAATCCAGTTCGAATCCAGCCCAACGTGTACCTGGTCGCCGCCTATGTGCGCAGTGGGCAAATGGAGCATGCGCGCTGGCAGGCAGACAGGATCAGGGCGGATTTTCCCGGGTTTGACCTGGAACGCTGGGCCAGGCATCAACCTTATCGGGACAGGACCACGATGGCCGCCATACTTGCCGACATCAGGCAAGCCGGGCTATGACACATTACGCGTCAGGCCAGGTCTCCGGCCAATGAGTCACGGGTTGCTGTTGCAACCGGCTTAATGGCCAGTGTGCAGTTTTCATGATCCACGCCCATGTTGATATCGGCACCGTTTTTTACTGCTGCCGCCATCTCCGCGGTCAGCTCGAAGCGAACAAAGTGTACTGATGACGTCTTTTCCTCGGTCTCACGCTCCAGGTCTTCATCGGCGATAGCATAAACCTTGTCCATACCATCCACCTGTACCCACAACCGGTCCTCGATACCCACCAGAGTGGCCAGCACTTTCTTGCGCTCTTCCACGTCTTCATATTCGATCATGAAAGTAGCCTTGAAATTGCCGCCATCGGGAATCAGCGGGTTATAGGCATCCAGCTCTTCCTGTATACCATCAGCCTCAAAAATTTTTTCAATGCGCAGCATTTCCTGGACCTGGTACTGCATGGTCAGCCTGTCTTCAAAGTACAGCGTGATATGCTCGTTCAGGTGAACCTTGCGCGGTTTTTTGTGTTCCAGCACCCTCGCCCGGAACTGCGGACGCTGCTGCGAATACTCTTCAAGACTCAGCAGGTCCTGCCTGTTTAAATGGTTACTCATGTCACACCTCTCTAGATTCCGTATGCCTTGCGCAACAAGCTGATGGGATGCTCGGAGACAAAACCGTCGTCCATGCCATTTTCAATTTGCTTGCCGGCCATAGGGCAATCGCTGCCATAATGATCCGGCTCAAACTGTTTTGTCCTGTTGATGACCGGGCGGCATATCTTCATGGAAATATCGTGATACTCCTTTTTCACGGCATAAGTGCCATCATGTCCGGAACACCGTTCAATAGCCTCAATCTCCGTATCCGGCACAAGCCGGAGAATATCGCGGGTTTTCATGCCGATATTCTGCACACGCTGGTGGCAGGCAACATGATAGGCCACCTTGCCCAGGCTGTTCCTGAATTCGGTGTTGAGCTTGCCATCCTTGTGTCGAAGCGCCAGGTACTCAAACGGATCATAGATGGCGTTCTTGACTGCCAGCACATCGGCATCGCCAGGAAACATCAGCGGCAGCTCCTGCTTGAACATCAACACGCAGGACGGTACCGGCGCAATAATGTCATAACCATCATCGACCAGCTTCTTCAGGACCGGAATGTTGGCATCCTTGGCGCTGGCTACCGCATCGAGATCACCCAGCTCCAGCTTGGGCATGCCACAGCACTGCTCCTTTTCGGCCAGCACAACCGGAATGCCGTTGTGCTCGAGGATTGCTGCCAGGTCTTCGCCTATATCCGGCGCATTGCGGCTGCCATAACAGGTCGCGAACAACGCCACCTTGCCGGTGGTCTTGCCTGCTGCTTCGGCAGTATTGTTACTCTTGTGTGAGCGCATGCGTTTTTGCAGCGTATTGTTGTGATACTCAGGCAAGGATGCTTTTGAAGACACACCCAGAACGCTTTCCAGCAGTTTGCGCGTGACGCCATTTTTGTTTGCAGTATTGACGATGCCTGATACAACAGGAATACCCGCCAGGCTACCGACAGCGTCGGTGCTGGACAGAATCTTGTCGCGAAGACTGGCGCCCTCTTTTTTATAACGTACGGCCTTTGCTCGCAGCATCAGGTGCGGAAAATCCACTTTCCATTCGTGAGGTGGTACATAGGGGCACTTGGTCATGTAACACAGGTCGCACAAATAGCAGTGATCCACCACGTTCCAGTAATCCTTGTGGGCAACACCGTCCACCTCCATGGTATCGGATTCGTCCACCAGGTCGAAAAGCGTCGGAAACGCGTTGCACAAACTGACACAGCGACGGCAACCGTGACAGATGTCATAGACACGCTCCAGTTCGAGCATCAAATCATTTTCATCATAAAAAGCCGGATTTTTCCAATCCAGCGGATGACGGGTTGGTGCGTCGAGACTACCCTCTCTCGTTCCAGCAGGACCAGCCATAGCGTATTACCCCGATAAATTCAGCAAGAGTTGTTTGAACAAGATAAAACGGGGCCGGTAAAGGCCCCGTATGTCTCTCTTGGCACAGCGGCCCGATTAACCGTCGAGATTGTCCAGGGCTTTCTGGAAACGGTTGGCGTGGGAACGCTCTGCCTTGGCCAGGGTCTCAAACCAGTCAGCGATTTCATCAAAGCCTTCATCACGAGCAGACTTGGCCATGCCCGGATACATATCCGTGTACTCATGGGTTTCACCGGCGATGGATGCTTTCAGGTTGTCAGCAGTTGCACCAATTGGCAGGCCGGTTGCCGGGTCACCGACAGCTTCCAGGTATTCCAGGTGGCCATGTGCGTGGCCGGTTTCGCCTTCTGCGGTAGAACGGAAAACTGCGGCTACGTCGTTGTAACCTTCAACATCAGCCTTGGCCGCAAAATACAGGTAACGACGGTTGGCCTGGGATTCACCGGCGAACGCATCTTTCAGGTTCTGTTCGGTCTTGCTACCTTTGAGATCCATACTCTTATCTCCATTTCATTTATGTGGTTAGTATCAATTTCGCAACGCGAAACGAATTAGAATGATTCTAAACAAAAAGGCCCAAAACTGTCAAACAGGCTCTCTGGACTGGAACGGCGTGAAGCGGAAGCCGCTAGTGTGCCCCAAACCGGACATTTTCCCAAGCCACATCGCCCAGCGTCACATCCAGCCCGGTACCCGCATTCCTGGGCAACGCCCCATGCTCAGAAATTACTTCCGGGTTGGAAAACAAGCGATTGATTGGCAAGCTCGATTTTTTTCTCCGCCTGTCTTGGAAATTGGCCGAAATCGGGATAAATAGTTGGCTTGCCCGGAAATCTCTACTACTATGTCCTAAGTAATAGGTATCGCAACAAAAAACTGAACCAAAAGCCGGAATTAATCGACAGCAAACCAGATGGCCACCCCTAATACGACATCCAATCTCAGCGGTCTGGCGCTGCGCCTTGTTCGCGATAACCTGCTAAGCACTGCTGACGCTGAACGCTTCCTGGCCGAAGCTCAGAAGAAAAAAACCCCGTTTGTCAGCTGGCTTGTCGACAACAAGAAACTTGATGCGGCCACATTGGCTCGAGCCGCTTCCCAGGAATTCGGCGTACCGTTAATGCAGATTACTGCATTCGACCATGAAACCATTCCAACCTCGCTGGTAAATGAAAAAATTATTGAACGCCATCGCGCCCTGCCGCTGTTCAAGCGCGGCTCCCGCCTGTTCGTGGCTGTTTCTGACCCCACCAATGTACAAGCCCTGGATGAAATAAAATTCAATACAGGTCTCGGCACTGAACCAATTCTGGTTGAAGATGACAAACTGTCAGCAATGATCCAGAAAGTTCAGGATGCAACGGACACCACCTTGTCCGACCTGGGCGACGATGACGGGCTGGAAAATCTGGATTTTGCTGACGAAGGCGATGATGCCACGGGCAACGAGACCTCCAATGACGGCGCCAATGAAACGCCTATCGTCAAATTCGTAAACAAGGTATTAATCGACGCCATTAACCGTGGCGCATCGGATATACATATCGAGCCGTACGAAAAATCCTACCGCGTCAGGTATCGGCAAGATGGTGTATTGCAGGAAGTTGCATCACCCCCGCTGGCACTGGCAGCCCGAATCGCCGCACGTTTCAAGATACTTTCGCGCCTCGATATTGCCGAACGCCGTGTTCCGCAAGACGGTCGAATGAAAATGCGCCTGTCCAAAAACCGCGCCATAGATTTTCGTGTCAGTACACTGCCGACCCTGTTTGGCGAAAAGATCGTGCTGCGTATCCTGGATCCAACATCCGCCACCCTCGGTGTAGACAAGCTCGGTTTCGAGACGGACCAGAAAGAAGCCTTCCTCGATGCAGTTCATCGCCCCTATGGCATGGTTCTGGTAACAGGTCCAACGGGCTCCGGTAAAACGGTGTCACTCTATACCGCGGTCAATATTCTGAATACACCGGACAGAAACATTTCAACTGCAGAAGATCCGGTGGAAATTAACCTTGCCGGTATCAACCAGGTCAACATCAACGAGAAAGCCGGGCTGGATTTCGGTGCCGCGTTACGTTCGTTCCTTCGCCAGGATCCGGATATCATTCTGGTTGGTGAAATTCGAGACCTTGAGACCGCGTCCATTGCCATCAAGGCTGCCCAAACCGGCCACATGGTGCTCTCGACACTGCATACAAACAGCGCACCGGCAACCCTGAGCCGCCTGGTCAACATGGGCGTACCGCCATTCAATATTGCATCTGCTATAAACCTGATTGTGGCACAACGCCTGGGCCGACGACTTTGCGAGTCTTGCAAAAAACCAGTTGATCTGCCCAAGGAAGCCCTGCTCAAGGCAGGCTTCACCGAAGAAGACCTTGCCAAGAAACCAACCATCTTCGGTCCCGGCGGTTGCGATACTTGCGGCGGCAGTGGCTACAAAGGCCGAGTCGGTATCTATGAAGTAATGCCACTCAGTGAGGCTATCGGCGAAATTATTATGCGCGGCGGCAACGAGCTCGACGTTGAAAAACAGATGATCAAGGACGGCGTCACACCCCTGCGCCGGTCAGGACTGGTCAAGATACTCAAAGGCATCACCAGCCTTGAAGAAGTAGAGCGCGTAACCAACCAGTAGTCACAATCGCGCGGCGAATCGATAACAATTTCTCTATTTCCTTGAACGCTAGATAGAGGCAGGACACCAAAAGCCATGGCAAAGGCAGCAGCAAAACCAAAAAACGAAACGTTTGTCTGGGAAGGCACCGATCGCAAGGGCAAAAAGATCAAGGGTGAAATGGATGGCGCCAGTATTGCCATCGTCAATGCCATGCTTCGTCGACAAGGTGTCAACCCGACCAAGGTTCGCAAAAAACCGAAGGCACTTTTTGGTGGCGGCAAGAAAAAAATCACGCCAAAGGACGTCAGCATATTTACACGTCAGCTCGCAACCATGATTGCGGCGGGCATACCCATTGCCCAGGCATTTGATATTGTCGGCAAGGGCCATGAAAATCCTGGCATGCGCGAGCTCATCACCAGCATCAAGCAGGATGTTGAAAGCGGTACCAACCTGACCCAGGCGCTGTCCAAGCACCCACTTCAGTTTAACGCCCTGTACTGCAACCTGGTGCAGGCCGGTGAAGCTGCCGGTATTCTTGACTCCATCCTTGATGAGCTGGCCACTTACCAGGAAAAAATCGAAGGCATCAAGAGCAAGATCAAGTCGGCTCTATTTTATCCGACCGCGGTAGTTGTGGTTGCGTTTGTAATCACAACTATTCTTCTGGTCTACGTTATTCCGCAATTCGAATCCCTGTTCAAGGGATTCGGCGCCGACCTGCCGGCACTGACAAAATTCGTGATTGAACTCTCGGAATTCTTCCAGGTCTGGTGGTATGCAATGTTTGGCGGCATTATCGGTGGCGTTGTTTTGATGGCCAATGCCTACAAGCGGTCAGCAAAGATGCAGTACAGCTTTGACCGCGGTATTCTCCGCGCCCCGGTAGTCGGTGATATTGTACGCAAGGCTACCATCGCCCGGTTTTGTCGCACGCTGGCTACCATGTTTGCCGCCGGCGTTCCCCTGGTCGAAGCGCTGGATTCCGTCGCCGGCGCGGCGGGCAACCGGGTATACTATGACGGTACCATGGCCATCAAGGTGGATGTCAGCGGTGGCACCCAGTTGGTCAACGCCATGACCACAACCGGCCTGTTCCCCAACATGGTCTGCCAAATGGTCGCCATCGGCGAAGAATCCGGTGAACTGGATACCATGCTGGGCAAGGTTGCCTCGTTTTACGAACAAGAGGTGGATGATGCTGTCGAAGGATTGTCGAGCCTGCTTGAGCCTATCATTATGGCATTCCTTGGCGTCGTAATCGGTGGGCTTGTTATTGCCATGTACCTGCCAATCTTCAAAATGGCTTCAGCAGTATAAACTCGAACAACGGGCAGCCATTACCAGCTTGAACCCGGGAGCCGGATAAGGCCATGGAATTACTGGCACAGTTTTATCAATTGCATACCACAACCGCACTTGGGCTGGTCGCACTGTTCTCGTTAATGGTCGGCAGCTTTCTCAACGTCGTAGTCCATCGCCTGCCGATTATGCTTGACCGAGAATGGCGTAGTCAGTGCCTGGAGTTCCTGGATCACCCGGAACCTGACACTAATCGGGCCGTGCCGGATAAATATAATCTCGTTTTTCCACGCTCATCATGTCCGCAATGCGGGCACCAGATTGATGCCTGGCAGAACATACCGGTTTTGAGCTATCTGCTGCAAAAAGGAAAATGCCGGCACTGCGACAAGCCCATCTCGCCGAGATACCCGGTTACAGAGATTATGACAATGATTCTGTCTGTCATCGTCATTGGCCAACTGGGGCCAAACTGGCATTCCGTTTCATTCCTGTTTCTCACCTGGTCCCTGATTGCACTATCCCTTATAGATTTCGATCACAAACTTCTTCCTGACGACATCACGCTTCCGGTAATGTGGGCAGGGTTGGCGCTTGCCTTGACCGGCATTGGACCAGTGGATGTGAAATCCTCCCTGGCAGGAGCAATAATCGGCTACGGCAGCCTGTGGCTGATTTTTCAGCTGTTTCGCCTTGCCACAGGCAAGGAAGGAATGGGTTATGGCGATTTCAAGCTGTTTGCCCTGCTCGGCGCATGGCTGGGCTGGCAACAGCTGCCGCTGATTATTATTCTCTCTTCCTTTGTTGGTGCCGCAGTCGGTATTGGCAATATTCTCATACGCAACCATCATCGCAGTACACCGATACCATTTGGGCCATTTCTCTGTGCGGCCGGCTTTATTGCCATGCTCTGGGGCGATACGCTGATCGACCAGTACCTTCAGCTCATGAGAATTCGTTTCTAGGATTTGCAAATGCTCAAGGTTGGTTTAACCGGTGGCATAGGTAGCGGAAAATCGACGGTATCCGGATATTTCCGGGAGCTTGGTGTTCCTGTTATTGACGCGGATGAGATCGGACATGAACTGTCCAGACAGGGTAATGCCGGATATAACGCCATCATTTCCGAATTTGGTGACTCAATTCTTGAAAAAAGCGGGCAGCTCGATCGGGCCCATCTTCGGCGACTTGTTTTCACGCAACCTGTCCAACGCAAAAGGCTGGAAGCCGTTCTTCACCCGCTGATCCGCGATGAAATTCTCCGCCAGGTTTCAATGTCAAGCGACTCACCTTACTGTATTATCGTCGTACCACTGCTTGTCGAAACCGATTTTCATAATTTGGTCGACAGGATTGCGGTTATCGACACTACTGAAAAAAACCAGATCGAAAGAGTCATGCAGCGCAACCGTTTGGCCCGAGAACAGGTTGAACAGATCATTGCCGCCCAGGCAGCGGGATCAAAGCGACTACGCCATGCAGACGATATAATCAGGAATAATGGTGGTCCCGAGATACTTTTCAGACAAGTACAGGCGCTGCATCAAAATTACCTGGCTCTTGCGGAGTCAGTTGCAGACTAGCTGGAAAACTGGCTCCAGTACGCGGTAATCATCGCGATACCGCATGCGCCGTGTTCAATAGCGGTGTTCAACATGTCTGGTGTCATGCCGCCCAGTGCAAACACAGGGATATCTGACTGCTTCGCCAGTTCGGAAAACCTGTCCCAGCCCAGTGTTGGCGCCCCCGGATGGCTCGGCGTATCCAGCACCGGTGACAACAACGCGGCATCGACGCCAAGTTGCGCTGCCTTTGTGAGCTCGGCAGCATTATGACAAGAAGCAAAAACATAATAATCTTCCGGAAGCGGCCTTTCCATCGCCGCCATCAAAGTCTTGCTGCTGAGTTGCAAGCCATCCGCATCCAGCAGTTTCACCATTTCCGAACTTCGATTAAGAATTACACGTGCCCCGTATTTCCGGCATTTGTCCAGCACAATCCTGGCAATAGATAAATATGCCGTTTCGTCCAGGGCGGGTTCGCGCAGCTGCAACAAGCCGAGACCATGCTGTAACGCGATATCCAGGCGCCGCAGAAATTCGTCCTGACCCAGCTTGTCGACTGCGCTGATCGCATAGGTTTCAGCCAACTGGAGTACATGCACAACAGGAAGGTTGGCCTCGGGATAATCAAGCCTTTTCATTCGGGTGATTTCGACCCAGTCAATTTCCTGCTTTTCCTTGCCATGAGGAATACCCGCATATTCCAGAACACGCCATATATCGAGATGCACTCGCTTGTCAGGATAGGCGTAAGCAATCCGCATCATCGGCATTGCCCTTGTTACCTCGATGCCAAGCTCTTCTCGCAATTCCCGCACCAGGGAGTCATAGGGCGATTCGCCGGGCTCTATCTTTCCGCCCGGAAACTCCCACTTTCCACCCTGGTGACTGCCGGGGTGCCGTCTGGAAAGGAGAACGCGCCGAGAATTTCGCGGATCGCGGACAACACCCGCGACAACCCGCAAAACCGGATCAGCTTCGGTATTCGGCATTGATTTTCACGTAGTCATGAGACAGGTCTGTTGTCCATACCTTCACGCAATCATTGCCCTGATCAAGATCGACGGTTACAGTAATTTCTTCCCTGTTCATTACCTGTTGGCCGGCTTCCTCGGTATAGCTGGCAGCAACGCCCCCGTTCTCCACAATGGTAACCTCGTCGAGCATAATCCTGATCTTGGGCAACTCGATATCAACAGGGGCGCGACCTACAGCCGCAAGAATTCTGCCCCAGTTTGCGTCACTGGCAAAGAAGGCTGTTTTTACAAGCGGCGAATGCGCAATTGTATAGGCGATATCAAGGCAGTCTTTTTCCGTAGCGCCATTTATCACGTTCAGGGTAATGAACTTGGTAATACCCTCGGCATCACGAATGACGTCCTGTGCCAACTCCGTTGCAATCCTGGTTAACTCTTTTTCAAATAACTCATAATCCTTGCTACCGGGTTCAATATTGATACCCGACTTTCCCGTAGCCATCAGCAGACAGGAATCATTGGTAGAGGTATCTCCATCTACGGTGATCCTGTTGAACGAGACATCAGCGGCTCGTTCCAGTGCAACCTGGAGGTCATTGGCAGCGATATTGGCGTCCGTAGCCATAAATACTAACAGCGTCGCCATATCCGGACGGATCATACCTGCACCCTTTGCGATTGCAGTAAGGTTGACCTCACCCGCCGACAATTGTATGCGAGCCGATCTTCCCTTGGGCATGGTATCGGTAGTCATTATTCCCCGGGCTGCATCCACCCATGCAGCATCCTTCTGGCTCTCGACCAGACCCGGAATCGCGCCAGTAATTTTCTCCACCGGCAAACGCTGTCCAATAACACCCGTAGAAAATGGCAGCACCTCATCGGACTCTATTCCCAGTACCCGAGCCAGGGACTCACAACAGGCACGTGCGTTTTCGATACCGTCGACCCCTGTCCCGGCATTGGCATTGCCGGAATTTACAAGGGCAGCACGCACACGGCCGGACGCAAGGTGCTCCCGGCAAATGCTGACTGGCGCTGCGCAAAACCGGTTTTTGGTAAACACGGCTGCCACCTGGCTTCCTTGGTCACAAGTGATCAATACCAGGTCAGTCTTGCCGCTGGATTTAATACCTGCCGAAGCTACTGACAAACGAATTCCCGGTATTACAGCGAGATCCGTAACCGGTTCCAGTCCTACTGCCATTTGTTACCTCTTCCAGCAAAAAGGGAGCTTGTGCTCCCTTTTTATCATGGCCTAAAAAAAAGACAAGCCCAATCAGCTAAGTTGCCCATGACAACGTTTGTACTTCTTCCCTGATCCGCAAGGACACGGGTCATTTCGACCCACTTTTGGCGCATTGCGAACCATTGTGCGGATCCCGTCACCCGGCTCGTCGGCGACCGCAGAATCCAGCTCGGCGTGCCGGAATTCCATCGTGGACTGGTCCGGCGCCACGGCCGCCAGCCGGTTAATCTCTTCCTCCGACTGGATCCGCAAGCGAACCAGAACCCTGACAACTTCGTGTTTTATGCGATCAAGCATATCACCAAACAACTGGAAAGCTTCGCGCTTGTACTCATCCTTCGGGTTTTTCTGCGCGTAGCCACGAAGGTGGATGCCTTGGCGCAGATAATCCATGGCTGCCAGATGCTCTTTCCATTCCCGGTCAAGAACATTCAGCATGATGAATTTTTCTGCTTCCCGCATTACATCATCGCCGTACTCGCTGCACTTCGCACGATACCGGTCATCCAGTTCCTGCTGTATCCTGGTTCGCAGGGCGTCTTCGGTCATCTCCTTGTCTTCATCCAGCCATTTTCGTACCGGAATCGTCAAATCGAGTTCAGCAGCCAGGTTTTGCTCAAGCGCGGCGGTATCCCATTGTTCTTCAACGCTGCCCGGCGGCATGTCCTGGTCAATGATGTTACTCAAAACTTCGTGGAACATGTTGCGAATATCGTCCGAGATATCGCTTCGATCCATAAGCTGGTTGCGCTGATCATAGATTACATGGCGTTGGTCGTTGGCAACATTGTCGTACTCGAGCAATTGCTTGCGTATATCAAAGTTATGCCCCTCGACCTTGCGCTGGGCATTTTCTATGGCCCGGGTCACCAGTGGATGCTCTATGGATTCACCCTCCTGCATTCCGAGTTTCAACATCAGGTTGGATACCCGCTCGGAACCGAAAATGCGCATAAGACCATCTTCAAGTGACAGGTAGAACCTGGAAGACCCCGGGTCTCCCTGGCGACCGGAACGACCGCGCAACTGGTTATCAATGCGCCGCGATTCATGACGCTCGGTTCCGATCACATGCAGTCCGCCGGCTTCAACGACCAGGTTATGTTGTGCCTGCCAGTCGCTCTTCAATTTTTCCTTTTTAACAACGTCGTCATTCGTCGCTTCCAGGGCGGCATCGATATTGCCACCGAGCACAATGTCCGTTCCTCTGCCCGCCATATTTGTGGCGATTGTTACGGCGCCGGGTCGCCCTGCCTGGGCAACGATTTCCGCTTCCCGGTCATGCTGTTTGGCATTCAGTACTTCGTGCGGTATCTTTTCATTTTTCAGAAGCCGGGAAAGGTGTTCCGAGCTCTCAATGGATATTGTTCCGACCAGGACCGGCTGCTTGCGATCATGGCAATCACGAATATCGGCGATGATGGCAACATCTTTTTCCGTCCTCGTACGATATATCTGGTCACCCATATCATTGCGAATCATATCCCGATGAGTCGGTATAACCACGACCTCGAGACCATAAATTGACTGGAATTCAAATGCCTCGGTATCGGCAGTACCTGTCATACCAGATAACTTGTCGTACAGGCGGAAGAAGTTCTGGAATGTAATTGATGCTACCGTCTGGTTCTCGCTCTGTATCGCGACCCCTTCTTTGGCCTCAATTGCCTGGTGCAGCCCGTCAGACCACCTGCGCCCTTGCATCATGCGCCCGGTAAACTCATCAATAATGACTATTTCGCCATCCTTCAAGATATAATCCACTTCACGCTGAAATATGGCGTGGGCGCGCAACGCGGCGTTGACATGATGCAACAGTCCTATATTTGTCGCATCGTACAGATCGCCGTTCTCTTCCAGGATTCCTGCTTCGGACAGCAATTGCTCCACTCGCTCGTGACCGGTTTCGGTCAGGTATGCCTGCTTGGACTTTTCGTCTACCGTGAAATCTCCCGGTGTAAATCCATCGACCAGTTCGTCTCCTTCCTGGCGCTTCAACCCGGGGATGATGGTATTGATACGCTTGTAAAGGTCGGCACTTTCCTCGGCCGGTCCGGTTATGATCAGCGGCGTACGCGCCTCATCAATAAGGATAGAGTCGACTTCGTCTACAACCGCAAAATTGAGCCCGCGCTGATATCTATCACTGGCATGAATACCCATGTTGTCGCGCAGATAATCGAAACCATATTCATTATTGGTGCCATAGGTAATGTCCGCAGCATATGCGGCACGCTTTTCATCCGGCGCCTGCCCGGATGCGATCACGCCAACGGACATTCCCAGGAATCGGTAGATTCTCCCCATCCATTCAGAATCGCGACGCGCAAGATAATCATTAACCGTGACAATATGAACGCCTTTACCACTCAGGGCATTGAGGTACACAGGCAAGGTGGCCATTAGGGTCTTGCCTTCACCAGTGCGCATTTCGGAAATTTTTCCCTGGTGCAACACCATGCCGCCAATCAGCTGCACGTCAAAATGACGCATTCCCAGCACCCGCCATGACGCTTCGCGAACAACCGCAAAAGCTTCCGGTAGCAGGTCATCGAGGGATGTTCCGTCCTGGACACGGCTCCTGAATTCCTCAGTCTTGGCCTGCAGTTGTTCATCAGTCAGGGACTTGATACCGTCCTCAAGATCATTGATACGGTTAACCGCCTGGCGCATGCGCTTGACCAGGCGTGCGTTCCGGCTTCCTATTATTTTGGTTAATATTTTTCCAATCATTGCAGCAAATTCCTGTCCCGAAATTCGGGTCTACCACCTATAAAGTTCCGGATTATGGAGCAAAAATCCGGCGGATTGAAGCAAACCGACCGGCCAATCAGCTGGTTACTCCTTCAGCAAATAAAAAAGCCACCCTGCAGCTGCATGGGTGGCCTCGCATTCTTCTGCTCTCAGTTCAATCAGGATCCGCGTCGCGGACTATGCAGGTAATGCAGTGGGTCGGCCGCCTTGCCATTCCGAACCACTTCGAAATGCAAATGTGGGCCGGTTGAACGTCCAGAGGTACCTACCTCTGCCACGGGATCGCCCTTGCTCACCCTGTCACCCACCTTGACCAATACTGCGGATGCATGCGCATAACGTGTAACGTACCCTTTACCATGGGTTACTTCAACCATCAGGCCATAACCTGTTTTTTCACCGGCGTGACTGACAACACCATCGCCCATGGCCTTGATTTTTGAACCCATTGGGCTGGCGATATCCACGCCCTTGTGAAATGCGCTTCGGCCACTAAATGGATCGGCGCGCATACCAAACCGGGAGCTTACCCAGCCACCGCCTACCGGCCAACCAGATGGCGTTACCGCCTCAGTCAACTGTCGATCCATCATTAATGATTCCAGCGCTGCCAAATGATGAGTCTTGGCTTCTACCGCTTCGGCCAGCTGGTCCAATGTAGAAATGATGTCGAAATGCTCACCTTCCGCATTTGGCTTGGAGGGGCCACCCACAGCCGGATCACTGTCGAAATCGAATTCCCGGCTATCGAGGTTGGCCATACGGGTGAGCCGGCCACCCAACGCGTCCAGGCGCAACAATCGCGCCTGCATACGTCCCATTCTTTGGGCCAAGGCATTCAAATGACTTTCGGCGCGTACCCGGGTTTTACGTAGCTCGCTACGAAGCCGGAGAACCTCATATTTTTGAGCCGCCAGAACCTCGCCATCGAGACCATAATGGCGCTGAACCATCTTGTTGATTTCAATACCAATAAACCCGAAAAAAAGAGGTAAATAGATGATGCCAACAAGGATCAATACACTGACATGACGGTGATTTAAGGTGATATGGCGGGCTTTCCCCGCTCGACTGGATACCAATAATATATTCATAACAACTTCAACCTCTCTCCGTCCGCCTCCCGGGCTCAATTTTTATAGAGCGCCGGCACTCGCGCTTATCGGGTCTGATTCCACCGAATTCTCGATTCGAGTAATGCGCTCCCAATTGCTTGTCTCAAGCAACGTTCGAATCAGCCTGTTATTCAGGGAATGCCCGGATTTATGGGCGCGAAATGCCCCGATTATGGGGCGACCCAGCAAATACAGGTCGCCAAAGGCATCCAGCACCTTATGTTTTACAAATTCATTGAAATATCGAAGCTTATCTTCGTTTAGAATACCCTTATCGTCAAGCACTATCGCGTTTTCCAGTCCACCGCCCAAGATCAGGCCCTGGGCACGCAGCGCCTCGACATCACGCACAAAACCGAATGTGCGGGCTCGGCTCACATCGCGAATAAATGAATTTGTACCAAAATTAAATGTCACTGTTTGCCCGGACTGGCGAAGCACCGGGTGCTGAAAATCGATTGAGAACTCTATATTAAAGGTATCTGCAGGCTCAAGTCGGGCCCATTTGTCACCGTCACGAACCTCGACAGGCTTCAGTATCCGGATAAATTCCCTCGGGAAATTCTGGGCAACTATGCCAGCGGACTCGATCAGGAACACAAACGGGCTGGCACTGCCATCCATAATCGGTACTTCGGGGCCATCCACATCCACTCGCACATTATCTATGCCCAACCCCGCCAAAGCAGCCATCAGGTGCTCAACGGTGGATATCTGGACACCATCTTTCTCCAGCACAGTAGACAGCCTGGTATCACCGACATTTTCAGGGCGTGCCGAAATTTGAACCACCGGGTTCAGATCCACCCTGGAGAACTGGATTCCGAACCCTTCTGGGGCCGGTCGCAGCGTAATACCAACACGCTGACCGGTGTGCAGCCCGATTCCCGTGGCACTAATTGAATTCCCCAGCGTATGCTGAACTACCATATTTGGTATTCTTCCTTAAGATTCACCACTACAAATAGTAGTCGGGGAGAGGCAACCGAATTTGCTTCCACACAGGTTTGATCGCCTCGCCCTTCTGCCCAATCCGCATATCCGTATGTGACATGGATACTCATGAGCACGGATGGAGCTTTGTTAACAAACTACTTGTATTTAAAGACAGTTTTCCCCTTCTGTCCAGCCGAATCCCGCTGACGCTTGGTGGACGGGAGCACCGGGCTGACCAGTGGTAATTCATTTCTCCTTCATCTTAATCTGCCTGTTTACGCAAGAACGCCGGGATATCGAGGTAGTCCATACTGCCGGTGTCTTCGGCATTGGCGCCAGTCCGACGATGGCGAATCACTGTTGGCGTATCAAGCTCCTCGTATGCCACAGGACCGGTACCTGTTTTTACAACCTTGTACGGCTGTTGATTCTTGGCGGGCAAACCAAGGCCCGTCGCAACAATCGTAACCCGCAGGCTTTCACCCATTTCCGGGTCAATCGCAGTTCCAATTACGACGGTAGCATCTTCCGAAGCCAGTTCCTTGACCTTGTTACCCACTTCTTCGTATTCACTAATCATCATGTCAGGGCCTGCGGTGACGTTGACCAGGATTCCACGGGCGCCACGAATATCGACATTTTCCAGCAACGGGCTGGAGATAGCCTCAGTTACGGCAATGTTGGCGCGATCTTCGCCGGAAGCCACCGAAGAGCCCATCATTGCCATGCCCATTTCCGACATCACGGTACGCACGTCAGCGAAATCCACATTGATCAGGCCGGGGCGGGTAATCAGCTCGGCAATTCCCTGTACTGCGCCCTGCAATACTTCGTTGGCCTTGCTGAATGCGTCCAGAAGGCTGGCCTGCTTGCCCAGAATGGTCAACAACTTTTCGTTGGGAATGGTGATTACCGAATCCACGTATTCGCTTAACGCTTTTACGCCCTGGTCAGCCACTTCCATGCGCTTGCGGCCTTCGAAAGGAAATGGCTTGGTGACAACAGCCACGGTCAAAATTCCGAGGTCACGTGCCACCTGCGCGACAACCGGCGCGGCACCGGTTCCGGTACCGCCACCCATTCCGGCGGTGATAAACACCATGTCAGCTCCATCAAGCGCTTCCGCGATTCGTTCTCTATCCTCGACCGCTGCCTGGCGGCCAATGGACGGGTCTGCTCCGCAACCCAGACCCTTGGTCAGATTGGCACCGAGCTGCAGTACGGTTGCCACCGGCGAGCTGTTCAGCGCCTGGGCATCTGTGTTGGCATTAATAAACTCAACACCTTCTATATTGGCACCAACCATATGGTTGACGGCGTTACCGCCACCACCACCGACACCAACAACCTTGATCACAGCCTGCTGATCATATGTATCCATTAGTTCAAACATCTTGTTGCCCTCCTGTGTGGAATATCCTGGTAAATCAGTTCACAAGCCGCTTCAGAAATTCCCCTGAAACCAGCTTTTCATTCTTGCCCATACCGCCTTGGTCCCTGGTGTCGACTGCCCGGAATGGTCAAAATACTTTTCTCCGCCCTGGTGCTTTGCTCCGAACATCACCAACCCGACACCAGTTGCATAAATCGGGTTCTGCACAACGTTGGCCAGACCACCGACAAACTGGGGCATGCCGAGGCGCACCGGCATATGGAACACTTCTTCTGCCAGTTCCACCATACCTTCCAGTTTTGAACTGCCACCGGTAATCACAACACCGGAACCAATAACATCCTCAAACCCGGAACGTCTTAACTCGGCCAACACCAGGCTGAACAATTCCTCCATACGAGGCTCAATCACCTCAGCCAGCGTATGACGCGACAATTGACGCGGCGGTCGATCACCGACACTCGGTACCTCGATGGTTTCGTCAGCAGCAGCCAGTTGTGTCAACGCACAACCGTATTTTTTCTTGATCTCTTCGGCGTGATGCGTGGGCGTTCTCAAGGCGACAGCGATATCATTTGTTACCTGGTCGCCTGCGATAGGAATAACTGCTGTATGTCGAATGGCGCCGTCAGTAAAGACACAGATATCCGTTGTGCCGCCACCGATATCAACTATGCAGACACCCAACTCCTTTTCATCCTCGGTGAGCACCGAGATACTTGATGCCAGCTGTTCCAGAATGATGTCATCCGATTCAAGACCGCAACGACGTACGCATTTGATGATATTCTGGGCCGCGCTTACTGCGCCGGTGACAATGTGGACCTTGGCTTCCAGCCTGACACCGCTCATGCCAATTGGCTCACGAATTCCTTCCTGTTGATCAATAATGAACTCTTGCGGAATAACATGAAGGATTTTCTGGTCAGCCGGAATGGCAAGCGCCCGCGCCGCTTCGATAACACGATCTACATCCGATCCACCCACTTCCTTATCCTTGACCGCGACAATTCCGTGAGAATTGAAGCTGCTTATATGGCTTCCGGCGATACCGGCGTAGACGGAATGAATTTCACAGCCCGCCATCAACTCCGCCTCTTCCACTGCTCTCTGGATTGATTGAACGGTCGACTCAATGTTTACCACCACGCCTTTTTTGAGACCTCGTGACGGGTGGTGCCCGACACCGATTATTTCTATATCGCCCGTGGCCGAGATTTCTCCGACAATAACCAGCACCTTTGAAGTACCGATATCCAGCCCAACTATCAGTCTCGAATCATCACGTTTTGCCATAACTTACCCCTTCATCCTCCCGGCATCGGTTCCGGTAACCGTTTCCGCATCCTTGCTGCCCGCAACACTGAATCCGTTTGTATAACGCAGATCGACACGCACCAGACGGCCTTCATGTACTTGTTTCAAATCAGGGTACACATCGATAAATCGCTGCAAGCGCTCGGCAATCTCGTTTCTGCCCAGTAGCAGTTCGGTACCATCCTGCAAACGTATACTCCACGATCGTCTGTCACTGAGACTGACAGCCTGCATTTGCAGACCGGCAACCGCGAGCATGTCCCTGAACCTTGTATAGGCGGCATGTACCAGGTTCGCGGTTCCCGCGGGACCATCCAGTCTCGGGAAAGCTGGCTCAGGCACGTAGTCACGATCCAGTGCGACAACATCTCCCTGGTGGTTAAGCCATTTGTTCTCTTGCCAGTGCGCCATCAGGTGTTGCTCTCTGTATTCAATATGCAGACCTGAAGGCCAACGACGCGTTACTGATGCACGAAAGACCCACGGCAGGCTTTCGATATCCGTCCGGATGGCGTCCAGATTAAGCATCAGGTAATTATCCAAAACATGGTTGTACAATTTTCTTTCGATATCCACCCTGCTGACACGATTGAATTCACCTTGCAGCTGAATCTCGTTGACTGGAAAAGTGGCGGCACGAAAAATCCAGTCAACAACTATTACCAACATCACCAGCGCAACAATTGCCACAATAACCACAAGCACCTTGCGATACGCGGGATGATTCTGGTTCATCGCGGCAGTTTCCATATCAACACGCCTTCCCGTTACTCAACGACAGTATTTTCAACACCAGCTCCCTAAAACCAATTCCGGCCTGTCTCGCGGCCATGGGAACCAGGCTATGATCAGTCATGCCCGGAACGGTATTTGCCTCAAGCACATACATCTTTTCATTCTTGTCCATCATTACATCAATTCGACCCCAGCCCTTGCACCCAAGCGCGTTGTATGCCTGTAAAGCAAGATCTTTCATTTGACTTTCCTGTTCTTCAGTCAAACCGCTGGGGCAGTGATAAAGAGTCGAATCTGCAACATACTTTGCGTCGTAGTCGTAAAACTCGTTAGGTGTCTCCACCCTGATCACCGGTAATGCTTCGTCACCCAGTATTGCGACCGTATATTCAGGCCCGTCGATAAACCGCTCGGCGATGACCTGGCTATCAAATTCACGCGCCGCTGCCCAGGCCTGGTTCAGTTCGGTGTCATTGGTGACTTTTGCCATGCCTACACTGGATCCTTCATGTGCCGGCTTGATGAACATGGGAAACCCGAGTTTTCCGGCTGCTTCAGCCAGGCCAGACTCATCACTGATTTCTTCAAACTCTGCTGTACTGACCCCTACCCCTCGCCACAACCGTTTGCTGCTCAGCTTGTCCATTGCCAGCGCTGATGCCAGCACACCACTTCCTGTGTAAGGCAAACCGGTTACTTCAAGCGCTCCCTGGATCACTCCGTCCTCGCCCCATCGACCATGCAATATGATGAATGCACGATCAAAATCACGCTGCTTCAGAATTTCCAGCACATCCCTGCCGGCATCAATGCCGTGGGCATCGACTCCCGCTTCTTTCAGCGCCTGCAACACGGCTGCACCACTTTTCAGCGATACATCCCGCTCGGCTGAGAGGCCGCCCATCAACACCGCTACCCTTCCGAATTGCTCAGTCATCTGCAGGTTCTCCGATGATTCGCACCTCAGGCTCCAGATCAATATCCTGCTCGGCCTTTACGGTATCTCTTATGTGCCCAATAAGTGCTTCAACATCAGCAGCACGGGCGTTACCGGTATTGATAATAAAGTTTGCATGTTTGTCCGATACACAGGCCTTGCCGATACAGAACCCCTTCAGGCCGCATGCCTCTATCAGGCGCGCCGCATGGTCACCGTCCGGGTTCTTGAAAACAGAACCCGCATTCGGCAACTGGGTGGGCTGTGTATCTCCTCGACGGGCAAGCAGGTTTCGTATCTCCTCTTTGGCACTACTCGACTCACCCGGTTGCAATCTCAGGTGGGCGGCTACAAACCACTCACCTTCGTGTCCACGCACCTTGCGGTAGCCGATTTCATATTCTGATGCGGGCCTTGTCCGTATGTGCCCATGCCTGTCAATGGTTTCTACACTTTCAACAATACGCCAGGTTTCACCGCCAAATGCTCCAGCATTCATGGCCAAGGCGCCGCCGACAGTACCCGGAATGCCCGCGAGAAATTCGGCGCCGACAAGGTGGTGGTTGGCGCAAAACCGCGCTACTTTCGCTCCAGCCACTCCGGATTCGGCACGCACGAGACTGCTCTCTATAACTGACAACTCGTTAAGCATTCCACTCAGGGCGATAACTGTTCCCCTGATTCCACCATCACGCACCAACAGGTTGCTGCCCAAACCAATCCAGCTCAACGACTCCGATTCCGGCAGGCTGGCGAGAAAGGTAACCAGGTCATCAAGGTCAGCCGGCTGGTAGTATTTGTCAGCCGGTCCACCAATGCGCCAACTGGTGTGGCGCGTCATGGGTTCCGCCATTTTCATGCGACCTCGCAGCTGTGATGCCTGCTTTGCCATAATCATCCGACCTCTGCTCCGTTCAGCTTCCCGGACAGCTCGGCAGCCACCTGGCCGATACTTCCTGCGCCCATGGTCAATACCAGGTCCCCATCCTGAAGCAGGTTTACGAGCACATCAGATAACTGTTCGACATCGTCAACAAATACCGGGTCTGCCTGGCCGCGAGCCCTGATCGCACGACACAATGCACGTCCGTCTGCACCGCTTTGCGGCTTCTCACCGGCAGCATAAACCTCGGTGATTACCAGGCTGGTTTCTTCTGCCAGCACCGCACTGAAGTCGTCCATCAGGTCGTGTGTTCTTGAGTAACGATGGGGCTGGAACACGGTTACAAGTCGACGCTCCTGCCAGCCTTGCCTTACAGCCTCCAGCGTCGCCCGGATTTCAGTAGGATGGTGTGCATAGTCATCAATAAACAGCACATTCTTTCCGTCTATTTCATACTCACCATTGATTTGCAGGCGTCTTCCGATGCCTGCAAATTCCTGTAAAGCCTTCTGTATCGCAACAGGTGCAACACCCAGGACATCGGCTACGGCAATGGCAGCAGTTGCATTCAGGATGTTATGCGTGCCTGGCTGGTTGATTGTGAAATTCGACCAAGCATCATTACCGGGCTTGCTTATCACAAAATGACTGCTGCGCCCGTCTCTACGAATATCCGAGATCCGGTAGTCGGCCCCCTCGGTCTCGCCATAAGTCAGAACAGGCTTGTGAATCCTGGGCAGCAACTCCCTGACAACGGTGTCGTCGTAACACAAAACCGCCATTCCGTAAAAAGGCAGGTTATGGAGAAACGCCACGAAAGTTTGTTTCAGTTTTTCAAAATCACCCTCGTAGGTGCTCATGTGATCCGCATCAACATTGGTGACCACGGCCATTAACGGGTGCAGATGAATAAAAGATGCGTCGCTCTCATCGGCCTCGGCCACGAGGTAGTCGCCCTTTCCGAGACGCGCGTTGGTACCGGCACTGTTCAGGCGCCCGCCGATCACAAACGTGGGGTCCAGGCCACCCTCGGCAAGAATGCTTGCCACAAGACTTGTAGTGCTGGTTTTGCCATGCGTACCGGCAATGGCAATTCCGCGCTGCAACTGCATTAGTTCACCCAGCATTTCTGCTCTGGGTATCACCGGTATATTGAGTGCGATGGCCTCCGCAACCTCGGGATTACTTGTATCAATCGCCGACGATACGACAACAACATCAACACCATGCACAAGGCCCGCATCGTGACCAATGTTAATGGCCGCTCCCAACCCGGAGAGACGACTCGTATTGGCGCTGGCACGCAAGTCTGATCCGCTGACGCTGAATCCCAGGTTACATAACACCTCAGCGATACCACACATGCCGACACCGCCTATACCGACAAAATGCACCTTGTTGACCCAGCTACGCATGAACCACCTCTTCACAAATTCCGGCTACCGTATCCACCGCATCGGTTACGGCCTGTGTTCGTGCCGCCTTCGCCATATTCAGCAAGACGCCACGATTTGCATCAAGCTCGGCCAGATTTCTGCTCAGCCGTTCCACGGTAAGCTCTTTCTCCTGCACAAGGATTGCCGCCTCATTTCGTACCAGGTACTCGGCGTTGGCCGTCTGGTGATCGTCAACCGCGTAAGGGTACGGCACCAACAGCGATGCGACTCCGCCTGCTGCCAGTTCGGCAACCGTCATGGCCCCGGCACGACAAATCACCAGGTCTGCCCAGCTGTAGGCTTCAGCCATGTCTTCGATGAATGCGGACAGCTCAACACTGGTTATGTTGGCGTCGTGGTAGGACTTGCGCGCCTCATCCAGCCAACGCGCGCCGCATTGATGCCAGATCTCAGGACGCTTGTCCGGCTCCATTGCAGCAATTGCCTGCGGCACAATTCGGTTCAGCGCCCGTGCTCCCTGGCTGCCACCAATAATCAACAACCTCATCCGGCCCTGGTGCTGGGCATAACGCGTATCCGGATCACTCATAGCCGCAATTTCCCTGCGCACCGGGTTACCTACATGGCGCGTGCCCGGATGTTCGGCCAACACTCCGGGAAAGCCTGTCATTACTTTTCTGGCGACAACGGACAATACCCGGTTTGTCAGGCCTGGCACGGCATTTTGCTCATGCACGAGCACGGGTATTCGCATAATCCAGGCTGCTATGGCACCGGGGCCGGATGCAAACCCACCCATTGCCAATACAAGTTGTGGTCTGTGTTGCGACAAAATCACGAACGACTGGATCACTGCGCTTCCCAGGCGAAACGGCAACAACACCCAGCGCGCAACTCCACCACCCCTTACTGATTTGATTCGGATGGCATGCAAAACAAACTTGTTGCGCGGGACAACTGCGGCCTCCAGCCCGGCCTCGGTTCCCATCCATTCAACCACAACACCCCGGTCGCGCAGGTAACGAGCCACCGCAAGGCCCGGGAACACGTGGCCACCGGTTCCGCCAGCAAGGATCATTATGCGTTTCAGTTCATGGGTCATGATGCTATCCGGTTCTCACGATCAACCATCAGAATCATACCGACGGCAAGACAACTCACAATCATGCTGCTGCCGCCATAACTCATCAGTGGCAAAGTCAGTCCCTTCGTAGGCAGCATCCCCATATTCACGCCCATGTTTATTGCTGCCTGCCAGCCGAGCAACAACGACATACCCTGGACTAGTCTTGTTGAGTACAGATCGCCACGTTGTTCGGCCAGCCTGGCTATATGAAACCCGCGAAACACAAGCACAACAAACAGGCCGATTACAAAAAGGATTCCGGAAAAACCGAGCTCTTCCGCCAACACAGCCAACAGAAAATCAGTATGCGCCGCCGGCAGGTATGCAAGCTTCTGGATGCTTGCACCCAGCCCGACACCGAACCATTCACCACGGCCAAACGCAATCAACGCCTGTACCAACTGGAACCCGGAATCAAACGGGTCTGCCCAGGGATCGAGAAAACCGGTAACGCGCTCCATGCGGTAAGGTGACAACCAGGTAAGAAGTGCCATTGACCCTGCGCCCGTCAACACAACGATCATGAAATGCAGAAAACGCACGCCGGCCAGGTACAACATGGTCATCACTGTTATCGACAACACAACCACGGTGCCGAGATCCGGCTCAAGCAGGAGCAAGGTACCAACTAGACCAAGCACCATTGACATGATGACAATTCCCGGCACGAACAATCCCAGGTCTTCCTTCTTGCGAACGACATAACCGGCAACATAAATAATCATGAACAGCTTCATGAATTCACTCGGCTGCACCCGCATCAATCCAAGATTCAGCCAACGTACGGAACCATTTACCTTGGCCCCTATTCCGGGCAGCAACACCAGGATCAGCAAGATGATTCCGGTTACCAGCAACACCGGGCTTATGCGCATCAATATCCCTGACCGGACACGACTCACTACAAACATCAGCGACAGGCCCATGAGTACGTGAATACTGTGGCGCAGCGTAAACTGGTATGTCGAACCAGCGGCGGCATCGGTTACCGACAAGGAAGCAGAAAACACCATGAGCCATCCAAGCATGATCAGCGACATGACAGAGGTAATGAAGGCCGGGTCCGCGGCAATACCGGGCTTTCGCAAACTCTTTGTTGCGCCCGGCAATGCACTGGTCACGGCATGGATCATCATCCGGCTGCTCCTTGGCCCAGGTAGGCCCTGACACACTCACCAAATACATCGCCTCGATGTTCGAAGTTCCTGAACATGTCAAAACTTGCACACGCCGGTGACAACAACACATAATCACCCGCTTCTGCATTGTCACCTGCGATCTGGACAGCCTGCTCCATTGAATCGGCTGTGACTGACGCTACAGATCCAGGTACGGCATCGCGGATAATTTGCGCATCGCGCCCGATCAAGACAAGCAGCTTGACCCGGCCGGGCATGGCAACACCAAACGGCCGGAAGTCCGCATCCTTTCCTTCGCCACCGGCAATCAGAATTACCGGCCCGCTCAATCCCTGCAAAGCTGCGATTGCAGCACCAACATTGGTCGCCTTGGAGTCATTGATCCACTTCACGCCACCGGATTCGGCCACCAGTTCAGATCGATGACGCAAGCCGGTAAACGACTTCAATACGGTCCGAACCACGTCAACGGGAATGGCAAATGGTTCAACAAGAGACAGGGCTGCCATCACATTGGTCATATTGTGATTGCCCACCAGGCCTATATCCGCGATTCTGGCTACTTGCTCATTACCCCTGACGATCCATTCAGACGATTCGTCAATACCGTAATCCTCAGCTCGTCGCGGCCGGTCAAACCCGAACGACCGCGCACCGGCATACCCAACAGCCATTGCCGCTACAACAGAATCTTCGCGGTTATAAACCACGTGACCGCATTGACGATATATAATCGCCTTGCTGTCGGCATAATCATCAAGATCGTTGTAACGATCCATGTGGTCTTCGCTGATATTCAGCACTACGGCACTGGCAGCTGCCAGGCTGGCTGTCGTTTCAAGCTGAAAACTCGACAGCTCCAGGACATAGACATCAGCCTCAGGCTCATCAAGCATTTCCAGCACCGGTCGACCGATATTTCCACCAACCGGCGCATTCATCCCGGCACCCCGACATAATTCACCGACCAGGCTGGTAACAGTGCTCTTGCCGTTGGATCCGGTTATCGCAATTACCGGCGCCTTGACCTCACGCGCAAACAGTTCGATATCGCCGACAATATCTGCACCTCTTGCACGGGCTTGCTCGATAACTGGCTGCCTGATGCTTACACCGGGACTGACCACGAGCATGTCAGCAGCGTCAAACCATTCAGTCCTGAATTCACCGCCGCGGAATTCCACATCCGCGTATTCCTGTTTCAACCTGGCCAGCGCTGGTGGCAACTCGCGACTGTCAACAACGCTGACTGAATAGCCACGCGCGTGCAGGTAGCGTACACAGGACAACCCGGTTGCACCCAGCCCTACTACCACCGCATTCCTGTTGTTGTCAGTCATTGCATATTCCCGCGATAACATGTTTTCGTATTACCGAATCTTCAGCGTTGCCAGCCCGGCCAACACAAGCATGAAGGTAATGATCCAGAATCGAACAATTACCCTCGGCTCCGGCCAGCCCTTTAGTTCGAAATGATGATGCAAAGGCGCCATGCGAAAAACGCGCTTGCCAATAAGCTTGAACGACGCCACCTGTATGATTACCGATATCGTCTCCATGACAAACACACCGCCCATGATGAACAGGACCAGCTCCTGCCTCACGACTACCGCTACAACACCCAAGGCTGCGCCAAGAGCCAATGCTCCGATGTCGCCCATGAATACCATCGCCGGGTAAGTGTTGAACCAGAGAAACCCAAGCCCGGCACCGATAATCGCCGCGCAAAAAACCAGGACTTCACCAGAGCCCGCGATATAGGGTATGGAAAGGTATTCGGCAAATTTGATGTTTCCGGTTACGTAGGCAAATATTGCGAGGCCTGCCGCAACCATCACCGTAGGAAGTATTGCCAGTCCGTCCAGGCCATCTGTCAGGTTCACGGCATTACTCGACCCTACGATTACCAGGTAGGTAAACAGAACGAAAAATGGCCCGAGATCCAGTGCGATATTCTTGAAAAATGGAACGATAAGCTGGGTTTCCGCCGGTACTTTTGCCATGTAATACAATGCCAGTGCTGCACCGACACCAAATACTGTTTGCCAGAAATACTTGTTCCGGGCGCCAATTCCCCGCGGGTCCTTGTTAACCAGCTTCTTGTAGTCATCAACCCAACCGATCACGCCAAATGCCATTGTTGTCAGCAGCACGATCCAGACAAAACGATTGGTCAAGTCCGCCCACAGCAACGTGGAAATACCGATGGAGACCAGGATCAACGCGCCACCCATGGTTGGCGTCCCAGCCTTCTTCAGGTGCGTTTCCGGGCCATCATCACGGACTGTCTGCCCGATCTGGTAATGACTCAGCCACCGGATCATTGACGGGCCAATTACCAGCGTTATTGTCAAGGCCGTGATAACACCAAGAATGCCGCGCATGGTCAGGTAACGAAAGACATTGAAAAAGCTTATGTCTTCCGCCAGAACGTCAAAAAGATAGTAGAGCACGTCGCTCCTCCTAACTCTTGTTCACGTTTGTAATACCGGAAACCACTGTTTCCATTTTCATCAACCTTGAGCCCTTTACCAGCACAGTTGCATCCGAATGCAGGCAATCAATCAAATCCTCAACCAGGCTGTCTGCATCCTGGTAATGTCTCGCTGACGCGCCGTAGCCGGCGGCAGCGTGTTGCGCAAGATTACCGATAACAAACAGGCGGCTAACACCTACACGCTTTGCCAGTTCGCCAACACGCCGATGTATCATCGGGCCGGCATCACCCAGTTCACCCATGTCGCCCAGAACAAGAATGGTTTCACCGCCGGTATTCTTCAGAACTTCGAGTCCTGCGGATACTGATGCAGGGTTGGCGTTATAGGTGTCATCAATCACCCTGGCGCCGTTGATTCCCTGCTTCGTTTCCAGGCGACCGGAAACCGCGCGCAGTTTCTCGAGACCGGCCCGTACATCTTCCAGTGTTGCCCCGGCTGCAATAGATGCAGCACTGGCTGCCATTGCATTCAATACATTGTGTTTACCCAGTATGGACAAGCGCATATCGATTTTCCCCTGGTTGGTTATCAAGTGAATGTCACTGCAGTCACCATGCAGTTTGTACTCACAACGAACATCAGCCTCGTACTCAAGACCGAAACTCACAATTGGACGCCCTTCTGCCATTTCCACCCATAACCCGGCATAGGTATCGTCTGCATTAATAATTGCCACTCCATCCCTGGGCAGCCCGGAAAGGATTTCACCCTTGGCGTGAGCCACGGCCTCAACCGAACCCAGTCCTTCCAGGTGAGCTTCCGCAGCGTTTGTAATAACTGCGATATTCGGCTTCGCCATTGTCGTCAGGTAATAGATCTCACCGGTATGGTTCATACCCATTTCGATGACGGCATACTGGTCATGTTCCCGCATTCTTAACAGTGTCAACGGGACCCCTAGGTCATTGTTCAGGTTTCCCCTGGTGGACAGGCCCGTGTGACGAATACCCATGATGGACGCGATCATTTCCTTAACCGTGGTCTTGCCATTGCTCCCGGTAACACCTATGACCGGGTACGCAAACCGGGTACGCCACTCCGCGCCAAGATCACCAAGCGCAATACGGGTATCCTCTACCTCAATAAGTGGCGCATTCACCTCCAGCGCACGGCTTACAACGGCAGCCGTCGCCCCCGCATTCAATGCCCCGGTAACAAAGTTGTGCCCGTCAAATCGAGGCCCCTTCACGGCAAAATAAACGTCACCTGGCGACAATGTCCTTGTATCAATACTGACGCCCGTGAACTCCCCGTCCGCTCCGGACAGTGTTCCATTCATGGCTTTGGCAGCAGCTGACAAGGTCATCACACCGCCACCTCCAGCAACCGCTCCACGGTTTCCCGATCACTGTAAAAGTTTCGTTCGCCAGCTACTTCCTGGTAGGTTTCGTGCCCCTTGCCTGCAACCAGTACGATGTCGCCAGGGTTAGCGGCAGAGATGGCTGTACTGATTGCCTGTTCACGGGGCTGAATCACTTCGGCTTGTCCACTGAGGCCGGCGAGTATGTCTTCAATAATACTCTTGGCGTTTTCAAATCGAGGATTGTCATCAGTCAACACAACCCGGTCAGCTACGCGGCCCGCAATTTCTCCCATCAAGGGTCGCTTGCCCTTGTCACGATCACCGCCACAACCGAAAACACACCACACCTCTCCAGAGACATGTTCACGCAGTGCCTGCAATGCTTTTTCAAGTGCATCCGGCGTATGCGCGTAATCGACAACAACAACCGGTGAATCCGGTCCATGGAAGATTTCCATACGCCCGGCTGCCGGCTTGAGTGCAGACAATACCGCGGGCAAGGATGACAATGGCCTGCCAATACACAAAAGAATTGCCACAACCGCCAGTACATTCGACGCATTGAAACGTCCCAGCATATTGCAGGATACGTCGATCTCGTCGTCGCCATGGCCAATGGTCATGTCAAACCCGTCTTTGCGGACACGGTAATGACGAACGCAAACACGGGCATGATCAAATCCATAGGTCAGCAATTGTTCCGGATGATTATGATCCCGCGCCAGGAAAGCCTGGGCTATTTGCTCACTAAATTCGTCTTCCTCGTTGACGATGGCACAATCCAGTTCCGGGTAGTGGAACAGGCTCTGCTTGGCGCGCCCGTAACGCTCCATGCTGCCGTGGTAATCGAGATGATCTCTACTGAGATTGGTGAACACGGCAATATCAAAATCGACTGCGCTGACACGACCCTGGTCGAGCGCATGTGACGACACTTCCATACACACATGACTGCAGCCATCATCCCGAAACTTCGCGAGCACCCTGTGAACACTGATCACGTCCGGAGTGGTGTGGCCGCTGTCTTCAAGATTACCGGGATAACCGATTCCCATTGTACCGATCAATCCGCAACGCTCTCCACAGTTATTCAACGCCTGGGATGTCAAATAGGTACAGGTTGTTTTGCCATTGGTTCCGGTAACACCAATGATTTTCATGTCCCGTGAAGGTGAGCGATAGAACCTGTCTGCCAGCATACCCAGCTGGTCTCGCAGCTGCCGCACAACAACTACCGGCATGTCTTTCAATTCTGGCCGCTCTTCTTCAGTCAGAACGGCAACGGCACCGCGCTCAAGCGCGGTTTCGATATAGTCGTGACCGTCAGTCGCCATGCCCTTTATCGCGACGAATAAATAGCCTGGTTCAACGCGGCGACTGTCCATTGTCATCCCGCAGAACCCTACATCGACAAAGGCGCTGACCACGTCAACGCCATGTAACAACTCGGACAATCTGGAATAATAGACCTGATGGCTCGGGGTCGTCATGTTGCTCCCCCTGATCCGGCGCGCGCCCAGCGCTTTTCGACTACAGGCGCATCCGGCGCAACATTAAGAATGCGCATTGCGCCTGACATCACCTTGCCAAATACCGGGGCAGCAACCTGGCCGCCAAAATACTTGCCTTGCGGATCATCGATCATCACAACCATTACCAGTCGCGGATCCGACGCTGGAATCATTCCGGCAAACAGGGACAGGTACCGGTCATCAGCATACTCACCATTTACCAGCTTGTGCACGGTTCCGGTTTTTCCTGCAACCCGGTAATGACGCACCTGTGCTGCAGCACCTGTACCGTCGTCACCAGCAGCCAGTTCGAGCATACTTCGCATCTGTCGCGCAGTTTGTACGGACATGACTCTTCTTGGCCTGGCTTCGGCAAGCGGCAATACTGACAGCGGCGTTAACATGCCGTCATTGGCAAACGCAGTATAGGCACGCGCCAATTGCAAGGCGGTAACGGACAAGCCGTAACCAAACGACATCACGGCCTGGTCTATTTTTACCCAGCGCTCGGCCTTCGGCAGGTTCCCATCAACCTCGCCCGGAAGATTGATCCCGGTAAGCTCACCAAAACCCGCGCCTGCAAAAAAATCCCGCATCACCTCACGGTTCATGGCCAGTGCAATTCTTGCAGCACCGACGTTGCTGGATTTCTGTATTACCCCGGCAACACTCAGCATGCCATTTTTGTGTTCATCACGAATGGTTGCCGCACCCACTTTCACGACTCCCGGCGTGGTATCGATACGAGAGCCTGGCGTATACAGGCCAGACTCCAGGGCGGCGGCGACAGTAAATGGTTTTACCGTTGAACCCGGTTCAAATACATCGGTCACTGCCCGGTTGCGGAAATTGTTACTGCGAAGATCCAGGCGATTATTGGGATTGAAGTCCGGCGCATTGGCCATTGCCAGTATCTCACCGGTTTTTGCATCCAGAATAACGGCTGAACCACCACGCGCCTTGTGCCGCAACACGGTCTCCGTCAGCTCACGATAAACTAGATACTGCAGGCGGCGATCCAGGCTGATTCGCATATCGCTGCCAGGAATAGCGCGCTGAATCTGATCAACACTTTCTACAGCCTTTCCATGCCTGTCCTTGAATACCTGGACTTTTCCAGGTTGCGCCGCCAGCCTGTCATTGAAGACCAGTTCAATTCCCTCCTGCCCCTGGTCATCAATATTGGTAAACCCGAGAACATGGCCTGTCACGGCTCCGGTCGGGTAGTAACGCCTGTATTCACGCAACAGGGAAACGCCTGGCACGTTTAGTTGGCTGACATGCTCGGCGACGTCCGGCGTTACATGTCGCTTAAGGTACAGGAATTCACGATCTCGATTCTGTCGAACCAGTCGTGCGACCTGGGCTTCGCTGATATCAAGTACGTGCGCCAGAGACGACCATTGGCTGCGCGCCTCGACAAACATTCCCGGTTGCACCCATACGGAATCCACCGGCGTGCTTACGGCCAGAGGTGCTCCGTTACGGTCCATAATCATTCCGCGCACCGCGTTTTCCTTGACTACCCTCAAGTGGCGGGCATTGCCCTGCTTTACGAGAAACTCTGCATTCATAACCTGCAGAAACACTGCCCTGCCGGTCAGAATAGCCATAACGATAATAAAACTTGTCAAGACAACACGACGACGCAAACCAAATGCCGCTGGCTTCACGACCCTGATCTTGTTATTTCGTGCTGTCATTTGTCTCTCGCTCGATAATCCGGACCTGCTGCGGCCCCGGCAAAGCCATCCCCATTCGTTTCTGCGCCGCCGCTTCCACCCGCTGGTGGCGTGACCACGCTCCTTCTTCCAGTAACAGTTTTCCCCATTCTGTATTCAACATGTCGCGCTCTGCACGCAACGCCTGCAACTCGCCAAAATTCATCCGGCTCTGGTGTCGCATGCCTATCACCGCCACGGCTGAGGCAAGGATTAGCACAACCAGAATGCTGCTACGCATAGGCTGCAGTCGTTCTTTGGGCAATCCGCAACACCGCGCTACGTGCCCGCGGATTTCTGTCACACTCAGCGGTCCCGGCCTTTTGTGCCTTACCGATTCTGCGCAATACCGGTTCCGGCAAACTGTCTTCGGTAACCGGCAGATCGGGTGGCAGGTTTCCTCGCTTCTCCAGGCCGGAAACAAATCGCTTCACCATGCGATCTTCCAGTGAATGAAAACTGATAATGGCAAGGCGACCACCCGCCTTGAGCGAACGCACGCACTGGGGTAGCACTGCCTCAATCTCTTCAAGCTCACGATTCACGGCGATACGGATAGCCTGGAAACTGCGAGTAGCCGGATCCTTCTTGCGCTCCCGGGTCGGCACAGCTTCGGCAATCAAGCCGGCCAATTGTGCTGTTGTTGTGATCGGGCTGTCTTCTCGCTCACGAACAATCGTCCGGGCAATTCGTTTGGCAAACCGTTCTTCGCCATATTCTTTCAATACCCGCACCAACTCCTGTTCAGATACGGAAGCCAGCCAATCGGCAGCACTCATGCCTTGCGTCGTGTCCATGCGCATATCCAGTGGACCGTCGTTACGAAAACTGAACCCGCGGCTGGCATCATCCAGCTGAGGTGACGACACACCCAGGTCCAGGAGAATCCCGTCCAGCTGTCGATGCCAACCCTGTTCCATTACTGTTTGCTCAAGCATGGAAAATGACCTGCCAATAAATTTGAACCTTTCGTCGGCAGCAAAATGGGATGTCGCCCATTGCCCGGCTTGCGGGTCCCTGTCCAGGGCAAGCAAGCGGCCTCGATCATCAAGCTGGTCAAGAATGGCGCGGCTGTGACCGCCGCGGCCGAATGTTCCGTCCACGTAGCGACCATCGGGCCTGATAGCCAGGCCTTCGATGCAGGCGTCAAGCAGTACCGGTAGATGCGAGTGCTCATTCACGCTCCAGGTCCCGACACGTCACGATTAAAGGGAAATGGAACTGAGTTCAGGCGGCATATCGCCATCATCATCGTCCCCCTCCTCCAGCCAGGCAGCTCGCCGGGCTGACCAGGTCTCCTCGGACCAGATTTCAAACTTGTTACCCTGACCAATTAATACCGCCGACTTGTCCAAACCGGCGAAATCCCGCAATGGCGCCGGCAACAGGATTCGGCCATTGCCATCCAGCTCACACTCGATGGCATGCCCGATCAGCAAGCGTTGCAGGCGACGAACTGACTTGCTCAAACTCGGCAACTTGACCAACTTTCGTTCAATGTCTTCCCAGTCAGGCAAGGGATACAGCAACAAGCAGTTCTCACGACTATCAACAGTAAGTACCAACTGACCCTGACAGCGGGCCACTAAGGCATCGCGATGGCGCGTGGGTATCGCCAATCGACCCTTGCTATCGAGGTTTAAGTTATTGACTCCGCGAAACATTTTTTCCCACTTGGCTCCTAGTTAGCCCACTGGTTCCCACAAATTCCCACCATTTCACACTATAGTGGCCCTACCAATACACTGTCAAGACAATTTTTTGTTTGAAAATCAATATGTTCGCCTAAAAAGTCAGGCAAAAGCGGAGGCTGGATTGGCGGAAGACCTGGAACAAACACAGAATGTTTGTTGGCGCTAACAAACTAACCACGCCAAAGAAAAAGCCCATAAACTGGGCTTATAAAAGGATGTAGTAAATAAAAAGGTAGTCAGCCGATAAGCCGGGTTCTGTCGTGGACAGTCATTCATCTGGGATTTGCGTCGCCACAAACCTCAAGCAGCCTACCCGGGTGCAGCGCGGGCCGCGCCATTGCACCCCTATTTGGCCTTGCTCCGGGTGGGGTTTTCCATCGCCACCGCATGTTGCCACCGGCGCGGTGCGCTCTTACCGCACCATTTCACCCTTACCTGTGCGCTGACTGTCGCCAGCGCCATCGGCGGTATACTTTCTGTTGCACTTTCCGTCGACTCACGCCGCCCAGGCGTTACCTGGCACCCTGCCCTGTGGAGCCCGGACTTTCCTCCCGCGCGTAGAACGCACGAGCGACTGTCTGGCTGACTACCGCCACTATTATATAGTGTCCTGAATGGTCTTGCCGAGAATTCAGAAGCTGGGTGGCACAAACACTAGACGATTAACATCAAAAACAGTGCGGCGATCAGGAAACCTGCAACAATACCAAGCCATCGTGGAATTTTGCGGTAGGTCTCGCGCTGACCTTCAGCCATTGCCAACATTTGCGCCGCCATTGCTTGCGGATCTGATTTCATTTCCCGGCCCGCAGCCTCTGCTTCTTTCTTGTCCTTTAGGTACTTGCGGCCAAATGCCAGGCACTCCGGGCATTGCGGAACATGTTGCTTTAGTGCGGGGTTTTTCAGTTCACCACGAATAATGAGCCGACGAATATCTGTGCACGTAAAAACAGGGGAACCAGGCATTGTCCTATCCAGGTAGATGTTGTTTCCTGATCGGCCAAGTGTACCCAAGTCCAGGGCATCAACAAAGGGGTGCCGGACTTCCGCTGGCGCCAACAGGTTTTTCCCTGTACTGCCCAGGCCGGCCGTGCCCGGTCCTATGACAACTTGTGCGGATATCCATATACCAATCACAGGGCCCTGATGCGTAGCCGCTCCCCAGCCCCACTAAAGTCTCTGCAAACAAATACCGATAAATCTAGAGCTTCGAAACAGGAAACAAGGACGGGGTACGCTTCCCCTGCTCAGGGCCAAGGAACAGCATGAAACGAATCAGCCAGACGTTGCTCGAGCAACTGCAAATTTCGGAAATCGATATTCAACATCGCAAACAATTGCTGAGCCTGGAGGACTCCGACCTTCAGACACTGAGCAAATATCGGTATGTTATTGAAAATAACATCGACAAGATTGTCGACGAATTCTACGAGCATCAGACTGAAATAGACGAGGCTGCCCTTCTCATTGGCGATCTGGATACGCTAAAGCGACTGAGGGCGGCAATGCGAAAATATATACTTTCGCTGTTTGGCGGCTACTACGATGCCAACTATGTCAATAACCGGTTGCGTATCGGTATGGTTCACAAGCGTATCGGTGTTGAGCCAAAACTCTATATCGCCGGCCTTAACAAGCTGAAGGAAATTATCATCGAACAGTTTGAAAAGGAAATTCCGGAAGAAAATACTCGCGACACACTGGCACGACTGTTCTCAAGATTGTTGTCATTCGATACTACGCTGGTATTTGATACCTACATACGAAGCCTGGTAGAAGAAATCAAGAATGCCCGGCAAAAAACCGCGGATTACGCAGAAAGCCTGGAAAAGAAAGTTCAGGAAAGAACCCAGCAACTAGAAGAGCTGGTCCAACGTGACCCATTGACCGGGCTGTATAATCGGCGCGCAATGAAAACAATGCTGCGCTACGAACTTTCTCGTTCCAAACGATCTGACGAACCGGTTTCAGCGATATATTTCGATGTGGATAATTTCAAACAAATTAATGATCAGCTTGGTCACCAGACCGGTGATGAAGTTCTCAGCCATATCGGCCTGGTATTGCTGGAATCAGTTCGCGAAACCGACATCCCATGCCGCTATGGTGGGGATGAGTTTTGTATTATTCTGGGGAACTGCGACGTACAGAATGCCGTTGAGGTTTGTAACAAGATTCTGAATGGATTTAACAACAAATATCCTGATTTCTCTCTGAGCATAGGTATCGCCCAGACCGGTCCGGATGAATATGTCGACGATGATCACCTGATTGCTGCTGCCGACAAATGCATGTATGAAGCGAAGCAGAGTCCCGGTTCACAAATCAACTTCTCACTCAGTGATACCGCCCCTGAGAGCGAAGCCACACGCCGTGCCAATACCAAAACAGCAAACCGGGGCGGCTGACCTCAGTCACGTGAATGCAGGGCCAGGTCATAAAGCAGGTTGCGACTGACACCGGTAACTTCGCTCGCCAGCCTCGCAGCTTTTTTGACAGGCAACTCCTGCAACAACAGCTTCAACACCCGTTCAGCCTCCGGCGTCATCCCCAACACATCCGGCGAATGGCCTGCTACAACCAGGACAATCTCACCTCGCCTCTGGTTCGGATCATCAGTAACAATCCTGGCCAACAATTCAAGGCTGCCGTCGATAATAGTTTCATGAATCTTGGTGAGCTCCCGGGCCAGGGTTGCCTGCCTGCCCTCCCCGAAAATCGCTGCCATATCTGCCAGCGCTCCCTCTATGCGGTGTGGACTTTCGTAGAAAATGAGAGTTGCAGTTTCGCCGGCCAATTCATGCAGCCGTTTTTGCCTGGCACCGGTTTTATGCGGCAGAAACCCTTCAAAAAAGAACCGATCGCTGGGCAGACCGGCAACACTGAGTGCAGCAATGGCCGCGCTCGGGCCGGGGATCGGGCTGACCGTTATTCCTGCCTCCCGGGCTGCCCGAACCAGGATAAATCCCGGGTCTGAAATCAGCGGGGTTCCCGCGTCGCTTATCAGGGCAATGGCTTCACCGCCGCGCAGGCGATCCACCAGCCCGGCACTACGATCGCGCTCGTTGTGCTCATGAACTGAAATCAGGGGCTTCTGAATACCAAATCGGCTGAGCATTTGTGCGCTATGGCGCGTATCCTCTACGGCAATGCAGTCAACCTCGGCGAGCGTTTTTTGCGCCCGAACGGATAAATCGTCCAGGTTGCCTATCGGCGTTGCCACTACGTACAGCCGCCCGCGGTTTGACACAACAACGCCCCCTTACGATACTCTCTGCCACATTGTGCGCCCTATAATAAGGTAAGCTGACGTGAGTACAACGATGAATTTACAGATATCCCGCCCTGTTCACCTGCTGAACCGCGTCCGGCTCGGCCTGGCAAGCCTGTTTTTTGCCGCCCTGATGCACGGTTGCGGCACACCGGGGCCGAAACTCCCGGAAGCCGCCGAGCCGGCAACTCTTGAAGGTGCCGCCCGTGCCGAGGCCTCGGACGAATATATTTTAGCCGCCCGACAATATGTAAAACTGGCAGAATCCGCAGCCAAAACTGACCGCGCCGGGCTATTCACCAGGGCTGCGGAAGCCTACATCAAGGGCGGTCAATTTGACTACGCCCAGGCCACGCTGAAGGATATCCAGGCCGGAAAAAATCAACCGGACCTGCGGGCAAGGCAGCTGATACTTTACGCACGTATCGCTATCCACGAAGGCAGCAATGAAAAAGCAGCGCGACTACTTTCGCGCGCACGGAAAACATCCGGGGTGCAACCCGCTACCCTGATCCAGGCCTATGATCTGGAGGCCGAAGTAGAGCTGGCGCTAAACAACCCGGTAGGCGCCGTTAAAAACCTGATTAACCGGGAGCGGCATATCACCGAACCCAGGGATATTGATACCAACCAGCTGAAAATCTGGGAAATTCTGAGTCAATTGCCGGTGCGAGAGTTGCGTGATGCACACAACCTCGCCGGCGACCCGGTCTTCCGCGGCTGGACCGACCTGGCCCTGAGACAAGCCAAATCACCGGCCACGTTCGGCCGGTCCCTGGGTCAATGGAAAAAAGACCATTCGACCCACCCGGTTACCGAGACAACACTGAAAACACTCAAGAGCCCGGGGCCGGCGCTAATCGGCCGCATCGGCAGCATCGGCATCCTGTTACCGCTAAGTTCTGCGTCGCATGCCATCAAGCTCGCCGCCGAGGCGGTCAAGGAAGGCATTATTGCCATGGATAACGCCAGCGCACGCCCGGACAAGCCGCAAATCCGCTTTTACGATACTGGCGACGAGGTCCGCCAGGCAATGCAACAATTTGCCCAGGCCAAAAAAGATGGCGCCCAGTTCATCATCGGTCCACTCGGCAATGAGGCTGTCGATGCCCTGGTGGCCAATGTCGAGATCGATGTGCCAACGTTGTTTTTGAGTCATACCAGCCGGGAAATCGATATTGATAATGTTGCCGTGTTCCAGTTCGGTCTCACACCGGAACAGGAAGCCAAACAGGCTGCCGAGCAGGCATATGTTGATGGTCATCGTCACGCAGTCACACTCTACCCCCAGAACCCGTGGGGCGAGCGTATGCGCACAGCGTTCAATGAACACTGGTTACGCCTTGGCGGCACGGTCTTGTCAGAAGTGGGGTACAACGAAGACGTGTATGATCACTCGCAAACGATACAACAGCTTTTCGACATCAACAGTAGCCTCAATCGAAAGACAAGACTCGAAACCATTACTCGCACGCGCCTGGATATGGAGCCGCGGCGACGCCAGGATGTAGATTGTGTGTTCCTGGCAACCCGGGCCAAGCAGGGTCGATTGATCAAGCCCCAGCTCAATTATTACCGGGCGCACCAGATTCCGGTTTACGCCACTTCGCACATCTTTACCGGTCGCGATGACCGCATCAAGGACCAGGATCTCAACGGCATTCGATTTGGCGACATGCCGTGGATGCTGATAGACAAGGGCGACATACACGAATTGCGCCAGCTGCAGGGTAACTGGTCCTACGCCAGAACCCAGCTCGACCGACTGTACGCGCTGGGAATGGATGCATATGCGGTTATTCCCCACCTGAACCGCATTGGCAGCGGTTCAGGTGCAAGATTCAACGGTGTCACCAGCAGCCTGAGCGTTGACCAGGAAGGCAGATTGCACCGGCAACTGGTCTGGGCAAAATTTCAGCGAGGCGTGCCTTCGCCGTTAAAATCGGAATACCATTATTCAGGCAATCTGAATAATGCAGCACCGGGTGCGGGCCGATAACGACAACCATGATCATGCCTGAAAAAGCCCGTCACTTGCTGGTTGGCGAAGCCGCGGAAAAACGGGCTTGCCGGTACCTGCAGGACAAGGGGCTGAGGCTTGTTGACAGGAACTTGCGTACACCGCATGGTGAAATAGACCTGATAATGATGGATCATGACACCGTGGTGTTTGTCGAGGTACGGTACCGCAAATCCGGTCGGTACGGTCTCGCCGAGGAAACCGTAACGCAAGGAAAGCAGCAGAAACTGGTTCGCTCGGCACAATGGTTTCTGCAGCGAAACAATGAACACGCCGGTCGACCGTGCCGGTTCGACCTGGTAGCCATTACCGGGGACAACCAGGCTGGCGACCCCAACTGGATTACAAACGCGTTTTTCTAAACTTGAAGGCAACCAGAGAAAATTCCCATGCCACAGGAACATGACATCAACGAATTGGTCAACCGGATCAATGACAATATAGCCAATCATCTGCTTACCGTACAAAACGCGGCAGACCTGATATCCGAGGATATTGCCCGGGCAGCACAAGTGATGCTGCGCGCATTGCTGGGTGACAGGAAAATTCTCGCCTGCGGTAACGGCGGCTCCGCAGCCGATGCCCAGCATTTCTCATCCGAACTGCTGAATCGTTTCGAGACTGAACGACCGGGATTACCGGCGATGGCACTAACCACCGACGCTTCGACCATTACCTCGATCGGCAACGACTATCATTTTGATGACATATTTGCCAAACAAATCCGGGCCCTGGGTCAGCAAGGTGATATCCTGCTGGCAATCAGTACCTCGGGTAACTCGACCAATATCATTCGGGCAGTTGAGGCGGCACATGAACGTGGCATGACCTGCATCCTGCTTAATGGTCGCGAAGGCGGAGAAATCGCCGGCATGGTAGAAGGTAATGACGTGGAGATACGCATACCAGGCGCCTCGACCGCACGCATACAGGAAATACACATTCTTGCCATTCATTGCCTGTGTGACCTGATTGACTTGCAGTTGCTTGGCCAAACCAGTTAAACGCCAGGGCGAATCATGCATCGATACACATTTTCCGGTTCAGGCTTCCCCGTGCTTCTGCTTTTGGCCACGCTCCTGCCAGTAATACAAGGCTGTGCTACTGCAGTTGTCGCCGGTGCCGGTGCCGGTGCAGTGATTACCAATGACAAGCGCAGTTTCGGCTCCATAATTGATGATGAAAATATCGAAATTAAGATGCGACGTTTTGTCGATCAGCAGAAAGTACTCAGGGAAACAGCACACCTCAGCTTCACCAGCGTCAACGGCGTATTATTGATCTCGGGAGAAATCGGAAACGAACAGGATCGCAACCTGATTCTGAGCCATGCCCGCCAGACCAGTGGCGTGAAACGCACAGTTAACCAGATGGAAATTGCACCCGTAGCATCAGTCAGCTCGCGCACCCGCGACGCATGGATAACCAGCGTTGTCAAAACACGCCTTGCCTCCGACAAGCGAGTTGATTCGACACGCATAAAGGTAGTAACTGAATCCGGCTCTGTTTTTCTCATGGGTCTTGTTAGCCAGCAAGAAGGAGCGGACGCCGCTGAAGCGGCGCGCGTAGTCAACGGCGCCAAACGTATTGTCAAATTGTTCGAGTACCTGGATTGAATACCGGATCAAAAATAATCACCCGACACGAAGATCTCGTTGCCGCCATTAAGACGGCCGGCAGACCGCTGGTATTTACCAATGGCTGCTTTGATATTCTTCACCGGGGTCATACTACATATCTCGAGCAGGCTGCATCACTTGGCAGCACGCTGCTGGTTGCACTGAACACTGACGAATCGGTCAGACGACTCGACAAGGGCAGCGATCGACCGATTAATTGCCTCGAAGACAGGATGGCCGTGATGGCTGCCCTGCAATGCGTGGCACTGGTCACATGGTTCGATCAGGACACGCCTTATGAGCTAATCCGTCTTGTATCGCCGGACCACCTGGTCAAGGGTGGTGACTGGACGGTGGAAAATATTGTCGGCGCGGACCTGGTTCAGAAAAACGGTGGCAAGGTACATTCCATTCCATTCGAGTTCGATCGTTCAACCACATCGCTGATCAAGCGAATTCGCGATCATGACTGAAACTAACCCGCCGCTGTTATCGGATCTGCGATCCGTATGCGGTAACCACGGACTGCTCAGCGCCGATGGAGATATGCTTGCCTACGGGTATGACAACTCGCGCCTGCATCGCATGCCCCTGGCGGTCGCCATTCCGGCTGATGAAAAAGCAGTAAACGGCATCATCCGGATTTGTCGCAGGTACCAGGTTCCGGTCACAACACGGGGTCGTGGCACGAACACGACCGGGGCCAGCGTACCCGAACCCGGCGGGATCATCCTGTCTACCGAAAAACTCAACAACATCATCGAGTACAGGCCCGAAGACCGGTTCATTCGCGTGCAACCCGGTGTCACCAATGGCGAGGTCAGGGATCTCGCGGCCAGGGATGGCTTGTTCTGGGCTCCGGATCCTACCAGCACCGACGTCTGCAGCATTGGTGGCAACCTGGCGATGAACGCAGCCGGACCGCGGGCAGTCAAATACGGGAGTACGCGCAACCATGTGCTCGGGATTCGCGCAGTCAGCGGCGCCGGTGAACTCTTTTCTGTTGGCGCCATCACCAGCAAAAGCGTGGTCGGCTACGATCTCACCCGCCTGATCATAGGCTCCGAGGGCACTCTCGCCGTCATTACCGAGGCCACATTGCAACTCCTGCCACTACAACCGGCACGTGCAACCATTAGACTGCTGTATCGCGATATCGATTCTGCCAGTCACGCAGTATCCAGCATAATGCGCCAGCATATTATTCCCAGCGCACTGGAGTTCATGGACACAAAGGCTATCGATATTGTTCGTGAACACGGCAATGTTGATACACCTGCCAATGCTGGTGCGTTGCTTATGGTTGAAGTGGAAGGACAGGCCGGGCAAATCCATGATGATGCACAAACTCTAATCCGGTCTGCAGGCAATCCGGGCCTGGTTGCCCAGGACATCGCCACAAGCCGCGAACAGATCCAGGCGCTCTGGCAAATGCGCAAAGCATTGTCTCCGGCACTGCGCAAGTTGGCACCGAACAAGATCAACGAAGATGTTGTTGTTCCGGTAAGCAGAATACCGGCGCTGATCAATGGACTCAATGACATCGGCAGCAGGCATGGCATCACCATCGTCAATTTCGGGCATGCGGGCAATGGCAATATCCACGTCAACCTGCTTTACGACAGCCAGAATCCGGATCAGGCCGCCAGGGCTATACCCTGCCTGGATTCGGTATTTGACCTGGTGCTGTCGCTTGGAGGCAGCCTGTCCGGCGAGCACGGCATCGGTGAAGTCAAGCGCGAGTTCGTCAGCCGCGAATTGAATGCCAACGCGCTGATGCTCATGAGAGCCATCAAACAGCAATTTGATCCTGACAATATACTGAATCCCGGCAAAGCCTTGCCCGCCGAAGACTGACGAGCCGACGGCCGGAACAGAATTTGCGCCGGGGCCACTTGGAGATTTTTGGATTTGAGCTACACTTCACCAGGTAAAATCGTATTTAGTACAATATTTGCACCCAAACACGTATTTGAAGGAGACACACAGTGACACGAATCAAGAAAGCTGCGCTGATGCTGGCCGCGGCCGCCAGTTTTACCGCCACCGCACCCAGCCAGGCGGCTACTGACATCGACGCCATCGCAGCACTCGGCACGCTTGCTGATCCCCAGGCTGCGTTCCTGGCCCTGTCGGAAGATCTTGGCGGCACCATCGCCTACCGATCAGTTTCACCAGCCGAAGATCTTGGCGTAACCGGATTTGACCTGGGCCTGGAACTCACCAGTTCCCGCCTGGCCAATTCAGCCGAATGGGTTGCAGCGGTATCTTCAGGCGATGAACTGTCCAGCGTCATCATGCCACGCATTCATGTACACAAGGGACTGCCTTTCGGTATCGATATTGGCGCCTTTTACACTGGATCATCCAACTCGAACATTGACATCACCGGCGCCGAATTGCGCTACGCCCTGGTAGAAGGTGGCGTTGCCATCCCCGCGGTAGGCGTACGCCTCACCTACAGCAAGCTGTCCGGCATTGACGAACTGGAAATGCAGACCACTGGCGCCGAACTGGCGATTTCAAAGGGCTTTGCATTCCTGACCCCGTATGCTTCCGCCGGCGCAGTGCGTGTTACCAGCACCCCTGACGGTATCGCAGCTGATCCGGTAACATCCGGCGGCGCGGGCCTGGTTGAAGAGGAATTCACCTTGAGCCGTGCCAACGTTGGCGTGAACATGAACTTCACCTTGCTGAATATTGTTCTCGACTGGGACAAGACCGGCGACGTGACTTCGTCGACCCTGAAAGTCGGATTTCGCTGGTAAGTGCCTCCTCGGCACAAAAAAGCCCCGCAATGCGGGGCTTTTTTATTTTTACGGACCGCTGTTCCGGGTTCCTCGCTCGGCATCTTCAAGCTCGGTCAACACGCGCCTGTAGAGATCGGCATCTGCTGAAGTAAAACAACAAGCGATGATACGATCAAACCTCGACACATAGCGGGTCATCTGTCGGAGCGCGATAACTGCGGCTTCTTGCTTTGGGTAACCAAAAACACCTGTGCTGATTGCCGGAAACGCAATTGAACGGCAATCATTGGCCAGCGCCAACTCCATGCTGTTTCGGTAACATTGTTCCAGCTGGCCTGCTTCTCCGTGTTGTCCACCCTGCCACACGGGTCCGACCGTATGAACCACCCGGCGAGGCTGCAGCCTGAAGCCGGGTGACAGTTTGGCCTGCCCGGTCTCGCAACCATCAAGTGTACGACAGTATTCCGCCAGCTCCGGTCCTGCAGCCGCGTGGATGGCGCCATCAACACCGCCACCGCCCAACAGGCTTTTGTTGGCGGCGTTGACGATAGTGTCGACATCAAGCGTCGTGATATCTGCGCAAACAATCTTGATCATTGCCTGCCTCCGCGTAAGCGGGAAACATTGCCAGCCATGGTTAGGCGCCTGGCAATCCGGCTGCAACCTACTTGATCACACGCAAGCTGGGTGGTTTGCCCGGACCATTGTCTCCGCCCGGTGGCCTTCCAGGGATTTCTGTGCTGGCTTTGCCGGATTCAACGGGCTCGGCGATAGTGAAACTCATACCCTCGCCATTTTCCCTGGCGAATATCGCGCGCACGGCAGTAACAGGAATTTCTATGGCGCAGGATTTTCCCGAGAATCGAGCGTGAAAAAACAGCCAGTCGTCACCAAGGTCAAGATCGGCCACAGCCTGGGGGTGGACATTCAACACAATCTCGCCATCGGAATCATAACCTGCAGGCACGCGGACGCCCTCCTGCCTGACGTCCACGAGTACGTGGGGCGTCAGGCCATTGTCCACCGCCCATTGATGTATCGCGCGGATATAGTAGGGTGTGATCAACTTTGACATGACATCACCTCTGACCAACAGCTGGTTGGATATTTGAATGCCTGGCGATATTTGTTACGACATCGGCAACACCCGGGTCGCTCGCACAATATCAGGCCTGGCGCATCTCCCTTTCGGTATCCAGGAGACTTTTTCTGAATGATTTACGCGCAAACAGGCGCTCGGCATATTCCAGTACCGGCCTGGCCTGGCGCGGCATGCTGATACCGTATTTATCCAGGCGCCACAAGATGGGTGCCAGAGCGCAGTCTACCAGCGAGAACTCCTCGCCCAGGATAAACGGGCGCTCCTTGAATACCGGGGATATGACTGTCAGGCCGTCTCGAATGGTATTGGCAGCTTTTGACGCCAGCTTCTTGTCATCGCCTTCTATAATCGGGGTCAGCGAATACCAGTCACGATCAAACCGGTAAAGCATCAGGCGCGCCTTGGCACGCGACACCGGGTCTACCGGCATCAGCGGCGGGTGAGGCAACCTTTCATCCAGGTACTCATTGATTATCGGTGAGCTGTACAACACCAGGTCACGATCTATCATGGTCGGCACTTCGTTGTACGGGTTGTGATCTGACAGTTCACGCGGCTTCTTCTGCTCGTCCACCTCAACAACCTGGAACTCCACCTCCTTTTCAAACAGCACAATACGCGTGCGGTGACTATGAGGATCAGAGCCTGAAAAAAGGGTCATGATGGGTTTGCGATTAGCAGGCGATGCCATTGGGCTGACTCCTTAAAAACCATAAATAACGCCGAAAGGGGGCAATGCCCCCTTTCGCACCCACTATTCCGGAATCACTTTATGCAAGTGACGCGACCGGCCTAGTGGATATCTCTCCAGTATTCCTTCTTCAGCATGTAGGCAACGAAGAAGAATACAAACATAAAGATCATAACATAGGCGCCGATGCGATAGCGCACCAGCTTTGCCGGTTCGGCCAGGTAGACCATGAAATTCGTCAGGTCGCGCATGGCTGAATCATACTCTTTTTCAGTCATACTGCCGGCCTTGGCCAGCTCAAAACCGGTGATATGGCCCGCCTCGTTCTTGACCGCGCGCTGCTCGCCCTGCAATTCGTACAGCACATGCGGCATGGCCACCTTGTCAAACACGCTGTTATTCCAGCCACTGACAGCACCGGTATCACGGTAAAAACTGCGCATGTAGCTATAAATCCAGTCTGCGCCGCGTGAACGGCCGGTCAGAGACAGGTCGGGCGGAACCGTGTTGAATGCCGCCTTGGCAACAGCCGGCGTAATCGATGCTGTCATCAATTCACCAACCTTGTCACTGGCGAACATCAGGTTGTCCTTGACCTGCTCTTCGGTCAGACCCAGGTCCCGTGCCATGCGGTTGTAACGCATGAAGGAAGCACTGTGACATGACATGCAGTAGTTCATGAAAATCCGGGCGCCGCGCTGCAACGAGGCTCTGTCACCCAGGTCGATATTGGCTGAATCCAGCTTGACATCACCACCACCGGCGACCGCCAGGCCGGAAAACAGACTCAGAACAAGTACAATTACCAACTTTTTCATTTTGTCACCCTTTCCGGTTCTGGCTTGGTCTTGTCCCAGGTGGTGTACCAGGGCATCAACAGGAAGAACAACAGGTACAGTATGGTGCATATCTGTGCAGCCAGTACCGCAGGACCGGCAGCCGGCTGCGTTCCGAGGTAACCCAGAATGATAAACACGACGACGAATATGGCCAGCGCCAGCTTGAACATCCAGCCCTTGTAACGAATGGACTTGACCGGTGAACGATCCAGCCACGGCAGGAAAGCAAACAGCACAATACCCATACCCATCAACACCACACCCCAGAACTTGGCTTCGAGAGTGAAGTACCCCAGCATCAATACTGCGGCCAGGCCAACAGTAGCCGCACGCACCATCGTATTCTGGTTTGCCTTGAGCACCATCAGGGTCATGATGATGGTCAGCGGTACAAGGCCGTAGACCACGAACATGTCGGTGCAGGCACGGAGCAATGAGTAGTACGGTGTGAAGTACCACAACGGCACGATATGCGCCGGTGTCTTCAACAGGTCCGCCGGCGTAAAATTGTCGGCCTCAAGGAACCAGCCGCCAAACTCGGGCACGAAAAATACCACGGCAAAATACAGAATAAGGAATCCGGCAACACCGACGATATCCTTCACCGTGTAATACGGGTGGAACGGAATACCATCCACAGGAATACCATCAGAGCCCTTGTTCTTCTTGATTTCGATGCCATCAGGATTGTTGGAACCGACTTTATGCAGCGCAACAATATGTACAAAAACCAGTCCAGCCAGGGCCAGCGGTACAGCAACAACATGCAGCGCAAAGAATCGGTTCAGCGTAGCGTCACCAACGACAAAATCGCCACGAATGAATTCTGTCAGCATGTCGCCGATAACCGGAATGGCGCCAAACAGGGAAATGATTACCTGCGCGCCCCACAGTGACATATTGCCCCACGGCAACAGGTAACCCATGAAGGCTTCCGCCATCAATGCCAGCAGGATGACAACACCGATCAACCACAGCAATTCCCGCGGGCCACGGTAGGATCCATACATCAGGCCACGGAACATATGCAGGTAAACGACAATAAAGAAGAAAGACGCACCGGTAGAATGCAGGTAACGCATCAGCCAGCCCCAGGGTACGTCACGCATGATGTACTCAACCGAAGCAAAAGCCAGCGCCGTATCCGGCTTGTAGTGCATGGTCAGAAAGATGCCGCTGACGATCTGGATAACCAGAACCAGCATTGCCAGTGAGCCGAAGTAATACCAGAAATTGAAATTCTTCGGTGCGTAATACTTGGCCAGGTGTTCGTTCCAGACCTTCATTACGGGGTAGCGATCATCCACCCACTTCAGGCCCTGACCCATAATATCGATAATCTTGTCCATCCTGACCCCCTTAAGCCTTGTCGCTATCCTGATCCACGCCAATCAGCAGGCGGGTATCAGACAGGTATTTGTGTGGCGGAACAGGCAAGTTGGTTGGTGCCGGAACGTTCTTGTAGACGCGACCGGACAAATCAAACTTGGAACCATGGCATGGGCAGAAGAAGCCACCCGGCCAGTCATCGCCCAACGCAAACGCGGCAACAGCACCGGCCTTGATCGGAGTCTGTGGCGAGCATCCCAGGTGGGTACAGATACCAACCAGCACCAGGTACTCGGATTTAATGGAACGCTCGACACCGGCAACATATCCCGGCTGGTCGGCATTCGTGGAATCGGGATCAGTAACCGTGGCATTGAGCTTTTCCAGCCCAGCCAGCATTTCCGGGGTACGGCGCAAAATCCACACAGGCTTGCTACGCCACTCAACAGTCATCATCTGACCGGGTTCCAATTTACTGATATCAACTTCTACCGGTGCGCCAGCAGCACGGGCACGCTCACTTGGCGTCCAGCTCTGGATGAATGGCACGGCGGCGAATCCGGCACCTACTGCGCCCACTGCTGAGGTCAAAGCCACGAGCTGTCGGCGAGTGCGGTTCATTCCTTCGTCACTCATGAACCCCCCTGAATTGAGTTAGGTCACTGATTTTTAGGGAAAAAATATAAACAAAACACTAAACTGAAATTGTATATTAGCAATTACTAATATACTGACAGCAGCGCGGCATAGGATCATACATCAACCGGTCACAGTCAAGTGAATATCGGGCTAAATCCGGCCAATTCTTGGAAAAATCCGCCCAAATTCTTCAAAACCCATCATAGCCTTCCACGGGTTATCACCGCTACAATTAGCTGTTCATATTCAGGTTGTTTATCGGAGCTGGAATTCCTATGCCTTGGCGCCAATCACTCGCTTTTCTGATGCGGGCCGTTATTCTCGGCCTCGCATTTTCATTCGTAATTATCACGATCTGGCCCAAGTTGGTGCTGGAACGGCACCTGACCGGACCCGATCAACAGGCGCAGACGCCAGCACAAACAGCATCGCCAACCCTGCCCGCAGGTCGTGACGTCAGCGGGCCCGTGTCCTACTCCGACGCGGTGGATCGCGCATCTCCGGCAGTGGTCAACATCAATACCGCCAAGGTGGTCACGGTTCGCCAACACTCATTCTTCGACGACCCGATATTTCGCCGCTTTTTCGGGCGCGACCTGGACAACCTTATTGGCAAGCCCAGACAACAGCTACAGACCAGCCTTGGTTCAGGCGTTCTGCTCAGTTCCAAGGGCTACATAGTGACCAATAATCACGTCATCCAGGGTGCCGATACCATCCAGGTGTCCTTGCGCGACGGGCGCACCGCCAAGGCCAAGCTGGTAGGTAGCGACCCGGAAACCGACCTCGCTGTTCTGAAAATCGAGCTGGACAAGCTGCCAAGTATCCAGGTGGGCGACTCCGGCAAATTGCGCGTGGGTGACGTAGTACTGGCCATAGGCAACCCGTTTGGCGTTGGCCAGACTGTCACCCTGGGCATAGTCAGCGCCACCGGCCGTAACAAGCTGGGAATTAACAGGTTTGAAAACTTCATCCAGACCGATGCCGCCATCAATCCCGGAAACTCCGGCGGCGCGCTGATTGATGCTCGTGGTAACCTGATCGGCATCAATACCGCCATTTTCTCCAAATCCGGTGGATCACAAGGCATCGGCTTCGCCATCCCCGTCGCGCTCAGCCAGGAAGTGCTGGCCGATATCATCAAACACGGACGACCGGTACGCGGTTGGCTCGGTGTCGAAGGCGACCCGGTCACTGATGAAATTGCCAGGGCGCTGGACCTGGAAAAAACCGAAGGCATTGTCGTGGTTGGCGTTCTGCGAAACGGTCCCGCACACAAAGCGGGCATTGAACCGGGCGACGTCATTATCGCCGTTGACGGCAAACCGGTAGTGGGTGCTCACGAAACCTTGCTGGCCATCTCAAGGCATCGGCCCGGAACCCGCATCAAGCTCGACATTATTCGTGACGGGAAGAAGCAGCCAATCGAAGCAACGGTCATTGAACGGCCCACTGAAAGACCTGACAACAAGTAACGCCGATGAGCAAATTGCACGATCGCAACATTGCCCTTATAGATTGGGCAGTGTTGTGACGCATCGTTCTGGCAATCAAACTAACACCAGTTTACCGGGCACAGGATACACCGTTGATCAGGTAGCCGAGCCATTTATCCGGGAGTATGACAGGTGTTTACACTGTGGTTCATAGGGTCTTTGTTTATTAACTCCGGAACAACACCAACAATCATTCTTGCAATCAACAGCTTATCCGAACACACACATCTTTTCTGTATTACCTGACACTCTGGAACGAGTTGATTCACGAATCGCTGACAAGTTGAACATAATCTAGTTATGTCTATTTTTAATGTCATGGATTCATGCCTGACTCACAAGGAAAACCACGCTGAATGCGGACTGTCCAGTGTTACAAATCTCAGGCACAAGAATAAATTCACTATGCACCCTGGAGTATTTTTTATGAGAAAGTTTAGCATCGCAAGCATCCTGGTCAGTACCAGCCTGGTTTCTGTATCCCCGGTTTTCGCAGGCACGGTTACAGAACGCGAAACCAATGACACACCCGGCACCGCGCAACCACTTGCACCCGATTCAAACATGAGGGTAAGCCCCGCATACATGGGCAACAGTCCTGCCATGGCCAAAGATGTAGACTTTTTCAGTATCAATGTAGAAGCCAACGACGTCGTCACCATAGACATAGAAAATGGATACGGTGCGGGTGAACCGGTGGATACCTGCATCGCGGTAATAACACCCGAGGGACGGGTACTCCGCTACATTGATGACAACAACGAGTTAAGAGTTGCTATCAACGATGACGAAAACACCAACGCAGATCTCTGGGATTCACTGCTCAAGAATGTAGTATTCCCTGCATCCGGTACTTACACCATCGGTGTCAGCAACTGGGGTCGTTGTTTCCAGGAAGTGACCAACGGCTACACAATGGAATCCGGCGATATGGATGCCGGCGATTATGAACTGGTGGTCACCGGCGTGTCAGTGCCTGCAGGAATGCAACACGTCAACATCTCCGTGAAGAATGACCATCGCTCCGGCCGTAGCCCGATCAACCCAAAGAGCAACGGCAAGATTCCTGTTGCCATTCTTTCATCCGAATCATTTGATGCCACGTCAGTGAATACCGGTTCGGTAACCTTTGGCAATACCGGTGACGAAAACAGCCTGGAGAATTGTCACAGCAAGACCGTCGATGTTAACCGCGATGGATTCCCGGATGTCATGTGCCACTTCCGCACACGTGATACAGACTTCAACAAGTACAGTGAGGAAGGCGTTCTACGTGCAACCCTTAAAGACGGTACTCGTATCGAAGGACGTGGCAACCTGAATGTTGTATCTGTTAAGCCTAGCCGCCGATAAGATCAATCCATCTGAAGCCAAACAAAAGCCCCGGAATCTTCCGGGGCTTTTTTATTCCAGGGCAAGACCTCAACTATTTTTCATCAATCTCTTCATCGAATTTCCGGATCTCGTTTTCAAGATCCAGGCTTTCTGAATCATCGTCGGGTTTGCGCTTGCCAATCCTTCGCGCAAAGAACAGGCCCACTTCAAACAACAACATCATCGGAATGGCCAGCAGGGTTTGGGAAATCACATCCGGTGGCGTCAACAGCATCGCGACCGCAAACACGCCTATCAGGACGTAGGGGCGCTTGTCGGCAAGGGATTCCGGCTCGATAACCCCGGCATAGGTCAAAAGCAGGATCGCGACCGGTAATTCAAAAGCAATGCCAAAGGCGATAAACATTGCAAAGACAAAATCAAGATACGCCTTGATGTCGGTCATGATCTGCACGCCTTCCGGCGCCACCTTGGTGAAAAATTCGAACACCAGCGGGAACACAACAAAGTAGGCAAATGCCATACCACCATAGAACAGCAGCGTACTGGAGGCCAGCAACGGTATAACCAGGCGCCGTTCATGGCGGTACAGGCCGGGCGCGACAAATGCCCATGCCTGGTAAAGAATCCAGGGTATGGAAGCAACAAGGGATACAATAAACGCCAACCGGAGTGGAGTCAGAAACGGTGACGCCACTTCTGTTGCGATCATGCTGGCGCCCTTGGGCAAAACACTCAGCAGCGGCTGGGCCAGAATGTTGTACAACTCCTGGGAATAAACTATCAATGGCAAAAATATCGCAAACACGCCTGCCAACGCATACAGCAAGCGGTTACGCAACTCGAGCAGGTGCGAAAAGAAACTGCCTTCCGCTTCGTAATCAGGTTGATTGTCAGTCATCGGTCTTTGGGATGCTTTGTATCGGAAGCGTCTTCGCCGACCTGGCCGACGGCCTCGGTTTTGACAGGCTCTTCGCTATTCGCAGTCTTTCCTTCGATGGCATCGATAAGGTAGTCCGGTTCCGGTGATACAGGCTGGTTCAGGGTCTGGGCAATCTCGGCGGAAGACTGGTTCAGGTTATCTCGCGCCCGGGTTAATTCTTCCTTGAGTTTTCGTAGTTCGGCCAACTCCTCGGATTTGAGCTGTTCATCAAAATCATCCTTGACCGAGGCGATAAAATTCCGGATTCGCGCCACCCACTTGCCGGCAAAGCGTGCGGCTTCAGGCAGGCGTTTGGGTCCAAGAACAATCAGCGCCAATACAGAGATCAGCACCAGCTCCCAGAAACCGATATCAAACATAACTCCGGCCCGGCGATCGTCTTGTCAGACTTTGGAATTGTCTTTGTTTTCAGCAGGTGAAGACTCTCCATCAATAACGCGACTGGACTTGTCTTCCACTTGCGTTTTGCTGTCTGACTCTTCCTTCACAGCCTGCTTGAAACTCTTGATGGCGCCACCGAGATCGCCACCAACATTACGCAGTTTCCGGGTACCGAATACCAGGACCACCACGGCCAGCAGAATCAATAATTGCCAGATACTAATACCCATATTCTCGTCCTCTTTGCGGTTACGTTACCGCCAGTCATAATAGTATAGTAATGTAATTACCGGCCCCGAGAGGCCTTCTCCTCCAGGCCGGACACGCCAAAACGGCGATCCAACTCCCGTAACACATCATCCGGTTTCAGCCCCTGCTGCGCAAGCAACACCAGGGTATGAAACCACAAATCCGCCACCTCGTAGACAATCTTGTCTTTATTGCCGTCTTTGGCCGCCATCACGGTTTCTGTGGCTTCTTCACCGATTTTTTTCAAAATCGCATCCAGGCCCTTGGCATACAACCGGGCCACGTAAGAGCTGTCGGCATCGGCATGCTTCCGGGCTTCCAGCACTTCGGCCAATTGTTTCAAAGTATCACTCACATGCACCGCCTGTTACTTGCTGCCGTAAATTTCATCGGCTGACTTCAGAACCGGCTCAACTTCATGCCACTGGCCATCACGATATTCACGAAAAAAACAACTGTGTCTTCCGGTATGACAGGCAATGCCGCCCTTTTGTTCCACTTCCATCATAATGACGTCGTTATCGCAATCCAGGCGCAGCGAAACCAGGCGCTGTTCATGACCGGATTCCTCGCCCTTGCGCCACAGCTTCTGCCGTGAACGCGACCAGTAAATGGCCTTGCCTTCCGCCACCGTCAGTCTCAAGGCCTCCCGGTTCATCCAGGCGACCATCAGGATTTTCCCCGACCCGGTCTCCTGGGCAATGGCGGGCACCAGCCCGTCAGCCGTCCACCTGATCTCGTCCAGCCAGGCCTCGCTCAAACTGATGTCCTCATCTCGATACCCTGCTGCGCCATGAAAGCCTTGGCCTCACCAACCGTGTACTCGCCAAAATGAAAAATACTGGCTGCCAGCACCGCGTCCGCATGCCCACGGGTCACGCCGTCAGCCAGGTGCTGCAAGTTGCCGACACCGCCCGAAGCGATGACCGGGATCGGCACGGCATCACACACGGCACGGGTCAAACCAAGATCAAAACCGTCTTTCGTGCCGTCTCGATCCATGCTCGTCAGCAGGATTTCACCGGCACCGTATTCAGCCATTTTTCGTGCCCACTCGATCGCGTCAATACCGGTAGGTTTGCGACCGCCATGGGTAAAGATTTCCCACCTGTCGTCGCCCACTGACTTGGCGTCGATGGCGACAACAATGCACTGCGAGCCAAAATGATCGGCCGCTTCCTTGACGAATTCCGGGTTGAATACGGCAGCAGTATTAATGGCCACCTTGTCCGCCCCGGCATTAAGCATGGTGCGCACATCTTCCAGCTTGCGTATACCGCCGCCGACTGTAAGCGGAATAAATACCTGGCTGGCCATTTCTTCGACCACGTGCACCATGGTCTCACGATCATCAGAACTGGCGGTGATATCCAGGAACGTGATCTCATCGGCACCCTGCTCGTCATAGCGGCGCGCCACTTCCACCGGGTCGCCGGCATCGCGAATGTCGACAAACTTCACGCCTTTGACAACGCGACCGTTATCAACGTCAAGACAGGGAATAATTCGCTTGGCCAGTCCCATGATCAGCCACCCAGCTCATCGGCAAGTTTCTGTGCCTCGGTAAAATCCAGCGTACCCTCGTAAATAGCGCGGCCGGTAATGGCCGCGGTAATGCCTTCCGATTCCACCGCACACAACGCCTTGATGTCATCAATGTTGGTGATGCCGCCGGATGCTACGACCGGGACGGATATGGCTTGCGCAAGCTTCACCGTCGCCTCGACATTCACGCCGGTCATCATGCCATCACGACCAATATCGGTGTAGACAATGGCGCTGACGCCATCATTTTCAAATCGCTTGGCCATCTCGATAACATTCTGGCCGGTCAACTTGGCCCAGCCTTCAATTGCTACGTCACCATCCCTGGCGTCCAGCCCGACAATGACATGGCCAGGAAACTTGCTGCATGCCTCGGCGACAAACTCCGGTTCCTTGACTGCCTTGGTACCAAGAATCACGAACTGCACACCGGCATCAAGATACGCCTGGATGGTTTCAAGGTCGCGAATGCCGCCACCTATCTGGATCGGCAAATGCGGGTAGGTTTTGGCAATGGCGGTAATAACATCACCATTAACCGGCTTACCATCAAAGGCGCCGTTAAGATCAACCAGGTGCAGGCGCCGTGCGCCGGCAGCCTTCCACTTGCCGGCCATGGCTACCGGGTCATCAGAGAAAACCGTGTCATCGTCCATGCGCCCCTGGCGCAGGCGTACGCATTTCCCGTCTTTCAGATCAATTGCAGGGATTACCAGCATCTTCCCACTACTCCTGCCCGTCCCAGCGGACGAAATTCTCAAGCAACTTCAGCCCGGCGTGTTGACTCTTTTCCGGGTGAAACTGCGCTGCAAACACATTGTCACGCCCCGCTGCCGAGGTAAAGGTCAAACCAAAGTCGGTGGTTCCAGCCACGATCGCCGGGTCTGCCGACTCAACATAATAACTGTGCACAAAATAAAATCGCGCATCCTGGGCAATACCCTGCCACAGCGGATGATTGCGCGTCTGCCGAACCTGGTTCCAGCCCATGTGCGGAATTTTCAGCAGCTGACCATCGGCGTCTTTCATATTCTCCGGGAAGCGCCGGGTTTGACCGGGAAACACTGCCAGGCAGTCGACGCCGCCGCCTTCCTCGCTGAAGTTGTACAGCGCCTGCAGACCCAGGCAAATTCCAAGAAATGGCTTGCTGGTGATCGCCTCAAGCAGGGCCTGGCGCAGACCCGATGCGTCCAGCGCACTGATACATCCGGCAATGGCGCCCTGCCCCGGGAATACCACGTGGTCTGCTTTCGCAACAACATCCGGGTCATGACTGAGCAGAACGCTCGATTTGGTTGCTACGTGCTCCAGCGCCTTGACCACCGAGCGCAGGTTTCCCATGCCATAATCGACAACAACAACGGTGCTCACCGGATTACTCCGTCACAATTCATATACTCACCACTGAAACAAGAACCAGGGGTCGCCCTCTAGAGGCTTCCCTTGGTAGACGGGATCACATCGCCCATGCGCGGATCAGCTTCTACCGCCATGCGCAGGGCACGACCAAACGCCTTGAAAATGGTCTCGGCAATATGGTGTGCATTCCGACCACGGATGCAGTCGATGTGCAGCGTCGTTAACGCGTGATTACAGAACCCCTGGAAGAACTCTCCCAGCAGGTCAATATCGAACTCACCCACGTGCGAGCGCGGGTAGTCGACCTGGTATTCGAGCCCAGGGCGACCGGAAAAATCGATCACCACCCGGCTCAATGCCTCATCTAGCGGTACATAGGCGTGGCCATAGCGGCGAATACCCTTCTTGTCGCCAATGGCCTTGGCCATCGCCTGGCCAAGGGTAATGCCAATGTCCTCGACCGTGTGATGATCATCAATATGGGTATCACCCTCGGCCTTGATTTCCAGATCCACCAGGCCATGACGCGCCACCTGGTCCAGCATGTGCTCGAGAAACGGCACGCCGGTATCCAGCACAGCCTTGCCGGACCCATCCAGGTCAATACTGACCGTAATCCGGGTTTCGTTGGTATTGCGCGTAATTGAAGCGGTGCGGCTCATGTGAACAGGATTCCTTGAAATGTCTGCCCCGAGTTTACCAAATATCCCGGTAAACTCACGCACATCTGTGCCTGCCCTGTTGACAGCAATTGCCTAAAGCTGCGGTTACTTGCCTGCCTGCGGCCCTGGCGACCCGGCACCACTGTCATTAGCATCGGCTGCCCGGGGCTGCCCGGCCGCAGCTGTCTCGCCGACGGGGCTGAAGTGATACTCGAACACCTCCATGGATTGCATGTAGCCGGTTTCCGACTCCGTGCGCGCGTAGCGCGCCGGCATCATTTCAGCCAGCCGATCCATGCTTTTCTGCAGCCAGGGACTAAGAACACCGAGAGCCAGGAGTTCCCGGTTTTTTGCGTGCACGGCAATAGCTTTCTCTTCAACCTGGTATACCTGGTCCTCCAGGGCGAGCTCGTATTCCTCTGCCTCAATCTTGCTCAGCCTGCCTGGTCGTTCCGATTCGGCCATGGCACGCGCCAGCCGGTAGTACATATCGCCAATATAATAGGTCGCCGCGGCGGTAAACTCGGCCACCCGGTAGTCGAGCAAACGGTTACACAGTTCGACCGTGTGGACCATCTGGTTCTTCTTGAGTTGCAGCATCTTCCTGAATGGCTGTGCCAGGCGCATGGCAACAAACTTTTCATATTCCGGCTCAATGAAAACAAGCTGGGCACTCGCCGCCAGGTAACGGGTTCTCTCGGTTCGCTTCTCCCCGGCCCCGGCCTCGGTTTCGATAAACTTCTTCAGATCGGCAAGGTAGGCATCGTGCTTGCCCTGCAGTTGATAAAGACCGGCGATACGAAACCGGGCTTCCAGTACCGGCTCCAGGGGATCAGGGAACAACGCGATATACCGGCTATAAGATACGTGAGACGCCGGGTAGTTTTCGGCAGCCTGGTACATCTCGGCAGCCGTAATCAGCGCTTCACGCCTTGTTGATTCGTCACTCGGGCCGGTTGCAAGCCGTTCAAACTCGACAGCGGCCCGGTCAAATTGCTTCATCTCCCGGAATACCACGGCGAGTCTTGATGTAGCATCAATGGCCAGCTTATGACCACCGAACATGCTCCGGAAAGATTGCAGCGCCAGCGCTGCTTCCGGCCAGCGTTGCAGCTGAATCAGGATTGACGCTGCATCAAAGTCTGCTGTTGGGCGGATATCGGAACCAGGCGCCGATTTTGCGACGCGGGCAAAATGTCCGAGGGCGCGCTCAGGATCAGCATCGGCCACTGCCTGCTCACCCTGACGATAGATAGAGGCCGCCAGGTTATTAATCAGCTTGTCTCGCTCAGGGTCTTTTGGATTGGTAAGACGCACTGCCTTGCGGTATGCCTGCTCCGCCAGGACATGGTTCTTGCTGTCGAACTCGGCATGGGCAATCACGAGCCAGGCCGAACGACGCATTCCCTTTTCCGCCTTTGGATACTCATCAAGCAATCGTCGCGCTACCTGGTTGGCCATCGGGTAGTTTCCTGACTGAAAATAATCTTCGGCTACCGCGGCCAGTATCATCGGCACCTTGTCGAAACCCCGGAATGAGTCGGCAAACTTTAGTGAAACAGCGATAATCTTTTCCCGCGCGCCAGGCTGATCTGCAGCAGGTAATTGTTCGTAACCCTGGCGATATGCAGACACGGCGGCATAACCGGCATCGCGGGCCCGGCCATGCACACCATAGCTGTAGGCGGTTCGCTCGAATTCCGCCCCTGCCTGCGCATAATGCTTGCCACCGAGCAACATCTCGGCGAGGCGATAATTCATCTCCGGAGCCATGGCATCATCAGGGAGCGATGACAGGAACTGCGTATACCACATGATTGCCTGCTCAAGATTTTCCGAATGGTTTTTTGCAAAACGCTTGTCCTGGTACAAGGCATGGTAGTGGCCGGCAAGCTCGGACAAGGTATTTTTCAGATGACCGACAACATCGTTGTACGCGCGAATGTCATTATGCTTCCAGTATTCCGAATACAATCCATAAGCTAAAGCAAACTGTTTTCTCGCCTCCAGCACATAACCGCTGAACCCGCCTTTCTTGTAGACATCGGCAATACGAAGGTGGAGATAAGGTGACTTGGGATGATACGGGTACTGTCTGATAAACGCACGGTAGGTTTCTGCCGCGTCATTGTAACGACGTGTAGCCAGGTAGTGCTCGGCAAGGTGCCTGTATATGCCTTCCTCGTAACTACGGTTACCGTTTTCCCTGAAATACCCGGCAACCGATTCAGCGCCACCAAGACTGGAAAAACTGAGACTGATGGCCCGGTAGATATCTTCCATGCGCACCGGGTCGGTCGACGTGACCGTGGAATCTCGACTACCGGTTTTCCCGGTCTCGTGATCAAGCAAGGCGATAAAGAATTTCAATGCAGCCTGGTAACGTTGTTGCCGGTAGCTGGTCCAGCCCGCCTTGCCCAGTGCAAGCTCAAAGTAGGAAGACGCCGGTCCGCTGGCGATTATGGCCTGGTATGCGGCGTTTGCCTGGTCATACCGTTTGCGGGCAAAGTAATATTCACCCAACCGAAACCTGGCTTCATCGATATAGGCTGACCCGGGGAAGCGCGCTTCCATCTGATGCAAAATACTGATCGCTTCTTCCGTGTTACCGAGTTCCTCATAGGCGCGTGATAACTGGTACAGCACCCGGTCGTTGTATTCAAAATCAGGGAACCGTTTCAATACACTTTTATACAAACCAATTGCTTCAAGCGCACCGGTTCTGCCCGGATCTACAACAACATTACCCGGCAATTTTTCGGGCAGGGAGTCAGCTGACAATTTTTTCCTGCTGACAGCTGTCACGCGGCGTTCGAATGCGTCACCTGATTCGCGCTTGATGGCTGGCGCTGGGTCGGCTGAATCCTTGACCTGCGGAACCGGCGCGTCACCTGCCTGCAACATGCGCTCCCGGTATTCCCTGGCCTGTTCAATTTTCAGATCGGCCAGCCGTCGTATGGCTTCCGGTGCGATCTTCGTGTGTGAATCCTGCTCGAGATATCGCTGGTAATTTTCTACAGCCTTTTCAGTGCTGTGTTCGATCTTCTCATCTTTCAGTTCAATCTTGACATCATCAAGCCCGGCCAACGTTTGACGACGATCGGCTGAAACACAACCAGCCATTGCGACAATCAGAAGAACCGGCAGAGCACGAATAACATTCATAAGTTGCCTGCCACTATCCACCTCGTGCGCGATCATAGCTCCTGGCCAGTTCAAAGCGTGCCTTGACCTGGTGAGCCTTGAGTTGTTTTATCCGCCGATCAATTTCGGTTATTGCCATATCAGTCAGCTGCTGTCGCTGTTGACTGATCAGCAACGCTGTTGCCGGAATTGCCTTGCTGATTCTTGAAGCCAGCGCGTTTAACTGGTCGTCATAGCCTTCGTAAGTATCCAGCAAAACCTGCCTGGCGCTGACAACAGCATGATGGCGCAACTTCAGGCTTTCCAGCTCGCTATCCAGCTGGTTCCAGCCTTGCTGGGCCAGCTGCCTCCTTGCGTCATAGTCGGTCAGCACCTGCCAGCGTATCAGGCCGGACAGGCGATCAAGCCGGCGCCGGTAGTCAGACGCGCTGGTTCCGCTGCCCGCATTCGCGTGCAGCAACCGGATTCTGTCCATATCTTTTTGTTCAACGGCGCTGACAAATAATCCCGGATCAGACTGATCGTTCAGCGAACTCAACTGGCCGTAGATCCGGTGTCGACTGGCAAACTGCATGGACATTCGCGCCGCCAGTAGCTCAAAGTCCTTGTCAATCCCGGGCAGAAATCGATCGTAATAATCTTTTCTGGCGCGAATCATCTCCTGGTAATACACCACATCCCGGCGCCAGGTTTGCAGGCGCTCATTCAGCTCCTCAAGATCAAGAAGATTTCCGAATGCCTCCTGCGCGTCATGGTTCGCCATTAACTTGGCCAGGTAGTGGTTCTCTGGGGAATTGCCCACGGAATCGAGACGAATCGCCCAGGTACCGGCCTGCTTCAACCGCTCTTTGATGAGGTGTCTGAAAAAAGTACCGGCCAGAATATTGGAGCGTGATGTTTCAAGGCGCGACATCTCCGAGTCAAAAGCCTTGATCGCCTTCTCATACATGAGTGCTGCCTTGCCATGCAATCCGAGCTTGCCATATGCGTAGCCAATACCAAGCAGCGCTTCCTGCACACCCATGTCCGCGAGCACGCGCCCGGCAAGTTCGTTCCAGGAAACAATCGCGCGATCGTAGCGCTTCAGTGCAACGTCAGCCCAGCCCAGCCCGAGCAGAGCCCGGTTGGAAAAAGGACCTTCCAGCCTGACGCGCACGAGACTGGCCCGGGCCTGCTCCGGTCGATTCAGTTCCAGCAGGCGGAAACCAAGAGCCAGTGCCGCCTTGTCACGAATGGAGTGTGATGCCTCTGTATCAGAACCTGTATCAGCAACCTTTTCGAGATAACGAATGCTTTTTTCGTCCAGGCCAAGTCTTGCATAGGCCACGCCCAGGTTGTAGGAAGCAAAACCTGCGTAACGATCATTGTCCAGCAATGGCTCAAGCAGTGTTATCGCTTCCTTGTTCCTGTCGTTTATGATCAGGACCAGCGCCTTTTGAAATGTGATATCCGCCTTTGATGCAACTGGCAACCGGCCCGATATCCGGTCAACCACAGCCAATGCTTGCGCACGCTGGTCTTTTCGCAACAAGGTCTGGCCCAGCTGATGCAGGGCAAAATCACGATCCACGCCATCAAGACCGGCGTCTTCAGCGACCTTGATGGCACCCGCTGCACGTTCATGCAAGCGGTACTTGAGAGAAAAACTGCCCACGGTGAAATCAGGGCGATTGGCCTCATACCGCAAAACACCAAGCTTGTTCTGGTCGAGCCAGAAATTCCGGCCCAGGCCCGATTCAAGCCTGACCAATGCATCAAAATCATGGCCAAGAAATGATTGATACAGGGCTTCGCCAACATACAAATCCGGCGGAACGCGGGTATCCGCAGCGGCCGGCAGGATTGTAAGCATGCCCAGGTACACCACCAGTGTGTTTCGCAGATTGCTCACAGCCTAGCGCTCAAAAAACTCGATACCGTTTTCCTGTTCCAGGCTCGCCAGCCGAATCTCGATAATTGCCGGGTGCACGCCCTTTACCACGGTATAACTGATTCGGCGCTGCGCAGTCTGGTTATTGGACAGCCTGCCGACCACGTGCAGGTCAAGCTTGTGCTCACGAAGCTTGATATTGCCGGTATAGAGTCGCTGAACGCCGCCATTTTTAAGTGCACTGATCTCCATTGGTGCATACTTGTGGTGTATCACTTCCTTGCCATCGATACTGATGGCCAGCGAAGCAAGGTCAAACGGTCCGCCATCTTTCAGGGATAAATAGATTGCGATCTGGGTATAGGCCGGGTACAGCAGCCTGTCTTCAAGTGTTTGCAGCTCGGTACCGATATCTAGAACTTCTTCCTTGGCCTTGCGCACCTGCTCATCCAGCCCTTTCGCTTGATCGGCGAGCGTCGCCAGGGGGAGACCGGCGATAAGAATTCCTGCTACACATACCGCGACTACCTGCAACAATCCGCTCTTGGCGATACTGGACACCACACCACTCCCTAATAGTTATTTTCGTTATAAATTGTAGCGCATCCGGGAAAATTTCCGACGCGTTAATGGGTCGCCCGGCATCAGCAATACCAAGTTATTGTTTTCAGAAGGGATTTACGGGTTTCTCCGGCCAGTTTAGCTTAGTTCAGCCATCGCTTTCAGGAAAACATCGTTTTCTTCAGGTGTGCCGATGGTGGTGCGCAAGCAATTCTCGAGCAGCGGGTCGGCGTGGGACAGGTTTTTGATCAGCACACCCGCCTGTTTCAGTGACTCATGCACCGCATCGCCGGCAGCGTGGCGGGAGCGGAACAGGATGAAGTTGGCCTCGCTGGGCCAAGCCTGGATGTCCGGCATGTGTGACAGTGCATCAAAAACACGCTGCCGCTCGGAAACAATGGCAGCGGTCTGCTCGTGCAGAAAACGGGCATTGTCCAGGGCAAACTCGGCACCGGTCTGGGTCAGGCTGTTCACGTTATAGGGCATGCGCACCTTGTCGAATTCCTGCAACCAGCGGCCATCGCCGGCCAGCAGACCCAGGCGCAACCCGGCGAGACCCAATTTGGAGACAGTGCGCATCACCACAACATTGTCATAACCGGCCAATCGCGACATCCATGAGTCCGAGGCAAACGCGTAATAAGCTTCGTCGATAACAACAAGGCCATTGGCTGCACGGATTATGGCTTCCATCTGTTCACGGGCGAACAGGTTGCCGGTGGGATTGTTGGGATACGCCAGGAATATGACTGCCGGATCATGCTGTTCAATGGCAGCGAGCATGGCAGGCAGATCAAGCGCGAAATCATCAGCCCGCAACGGCACGCCGACATGTTTCATGCCAACAAAACGCGCAGTCATGTCGTACATGACAAATCCGGGAACCGGTGACATGACTACCGCCCCCGGTCGCGCCATGGCCAGCATGATCATCTGGATGATTTCATCAGAGCCGTTGCCTAACAGGATTTCTGCTTCGTCGGGCACGGCCATTTCCCGGCGCAGCCCCGGTCGCAGTTGTTGCGCCGACGGGTCCGGGTAACGGTTGATATCGGTCTGCACCAGCTTGTCGGCCCAGGCGCGCTTGAGATCCTCCGGCCATGGATACGGGTTCTCCATGGCATCAAGCTTGATCAGGTCGCCGGGATCGGCAACACCATAGGCTTTTAATGCCCGAATCTCGGGACGCACCAGTTGTTCGATACGCTTGTTAATGTCGGTCATGATGGCCTATAGCAACAGGCTTTTGCCGTTGGCTGTTCTATTTGCGGATGCGGTATTCAGCTGAACGCGCGTGCGCAGTCAGGCCCTCGCCATGAGCCAGGACTGATGCAGTACGACCCAGCCGGTCTGCGCCTTCGGCAGAACAGCCAATCAGGCTGGTACGCTTCTGAAAGTCGTACACGCCCAGCGGTGAACTGAACCGCGCCGTACCGGACGTGGGCAGCACATGGTTGGGCCCGGCGCAGTAGTCGCCCAGGGCTTCGGCAGTATAGCGGCCCATGAAAATGGCACCGGCATGACGAATTTTTTTTGCATACTCGCGCGCATCATCCATGGATAACTCGAGATGTTCAGGCGCGATACGGTTGGTCAATGCCGCCGCTTCATCCAGGTCACGACAAACAATGATGGCGCCGCGACCCTCGATGGAGGCGCGAATAATATCCGCTCTCGGCATTTCGGCAAGCAGGCGCGTCATGGCCGCGGCCACGTTGTCGGCAAATGCCTGGTCCGGGGTCAGCAGGATAGCCTGTGCCAGCTCATCGTGTTCAGCTTGCGAAAACAAATCCATGGCCACCCAGTCGGCATCAGTCTTGCCATCACAGATCACGGCAATTTCTGACGGCCCGGCAATCATGTCGATGTCCACCTGGCCGAACACCATACGCTTGGCCGTGGCAACATAGATATTGCCGGGACCAACAATCTTGTCTACCTGCGGAATGGTATCCGTACCAAACGCCAGCGCGGCGACAGCCTGGGCACCACCGACGGCAAACACGCGATCAACGCCGGCAATATGCGCGGCAGCCAGGACCATGTCATTGACTTCACCGCCAGGCGTTGGCACTACCATGATGAGTTCAGCGACACCAGCGACCTTGGCCGGGATGGCATTCATCAATACCGAAGAAGGATAAGCGGCCTTGCCACCAGGTACGTATAGCCCGGCACGATCAAGCGGTGTTACCTGCTGACCCAGTACCGTGCCATCAGCCTCGGTATATTCCCAGGAATCGATGCGCTGCCTTTCGTGATAACTGCGTACACGTTCCGCGGCTTGCTCCAGGGCCCGGCGCTGATCTTCAGGCAGGCGCTCGGCGGCGGCACGCAAGGCATCAACACTGATTTCCAGGTCAGCCGCATTGGCAACTTCGAGGCGATCAAACTTCTGTGTGTATTCAAGCACAGCCGCGTCACCGCGCGCCCGAACCGCGGCAATAATGTCGCGCACAACATCAGTAACGTCCTGGTCTTCACCGTGACTGCGATTAAGCAGGTCGGTAAACTCGGATTCAAAGTCCTGGTCAGTAGTGCGAAGCTGGCGAATATTCATGGCTGTTACGAAAGCGTTTCAACTGCCTGCGCCAGTTGATCCACCAGCGCTTTCAGTTTGTTGTGTTTCATTTTCATGGAAGCCTTGTTGGCCACCAGTCGTGAGCTGATATCGGCAATATGCTCCACTTCAACGAGGCCATTGGCCTTCATGGTATTGCCGGTACTGACCAGGTCAACGATACGATCGGACAGGCCTACCAGTGGCGCCAGTTCCATGGAACCGTAGAGCTTGATGATCTCGGTCTGAATACCCTTGGCGGCAAAATGGCGCTTGGCAATATTCACGTACTTGGTGGCAATGCGCAGGCGCGTCCACTTGCTCGGATCATCGGTGCGCGCCATTTCCCTCGGCTCAGCAACCATGAGTCGGCACGGTGCCAGCTTGAGATCGAGTAACTCGTACAAGCCATCGCCGTCAAATTCCATCAACACGTCCTTGCCGGCAATGCCAAGGTCTGCAGCACCGTACTGCACGTAGGTGGGCACATCAGTAGCACGAATCAGCGTGAACTTTACATCCGGGCGATTGGTATCAAAGATCAGCTTGCGGCTCCTGTTCATGTCCTCAAGCGGTTCGATACCGGCATGCGCCAGCAGCGGCAGCGTATCGTCAAGGATACGACCCTTGGACAGTGCGATATTGATGATTTCGGCGCTATTCATCCGTCAGCACTCGCTACCCGGCCATTTGTTTCTTTGAGCCTTCGGGTACCGGCTTGCCGGGAATACGCTGAATGTCTGCACCCAGGCCGGCCAGTTTTTCCTCGATGGTTTCGTAACCACGATCGATGTGATAAATGCGATCAATCAGGGTTTCGCCCTTTGCCACCAGGCCGGCCACGGCCAGGCTGGCCGAGGCACGCAGATCAGTCGCCATTACCGGCGCACCGGTAAGCTGCTCCACACCCCGAACCAGCGCGGTATTGCCCTGGATATCGATGTCAGCACCCATGCGCAATAGTTCCTGCGCATGCTGGAAACGGTTTTCAAACACTGTTTCGACAATGGAGCCGGCACCCTGGGCGATGGAATTAAGTACAACAAACTGCGCCTGCATATCCGTTGGAAACGCCGGGTAAGGTGCCGTACGAATATTCACTGCCTTGAGCCGACGGTTACGCGCATCCACCTCGATCCAGTCGCTGCCGGTTGTCACGTCAACACCCGCTTCGCGCAGCTTGTCGATAACACTGTCCAGCAACTCCGGCCGGGTATCGCGGGCACGAACCTTGCCACCGGTTACCGAGCCGGCAATCAGGTAGGTACCGGTTTCAATTCGATCGGCAATGACATGGTGTTTGCCGCCGTGCAGCTTGTTCACGCCTTCAATAGTGATGATATCGGACCCGGCACCACTGACTTTTGCACCCATGCTGTTAAGGCATACCGCGAGATCGACCACTTCCGGTTCGCGAGCGGCGTTTTCAATCACCGTGATACCGTCAGCCAGGGTGGCCGCCATCATCAGGTTCTCGGTACCGGTCACTGATACCATGTCCATGAAAATACGCGCACCCTTGAGCCGGGGAGCCTTGGCCTTGACATAACCGCCCTCCAGACTGATCTCGGCGCCCATGGCCTGCAGGCCCTTGATATGCAAATCAATGGGGCGCGAACCGATGGCGCACCCACCGGGCATGGATACTTCGGCCTCACCAAACCGGGCCAATAACGGGCCCAGTACAAGTATCGAGGCACGCATGGTTTTGACCAGGTCGTAAGGCGCATGCACCGAGGTCACGCCACTGGCGTCAGCCTCGATAGCCATCTTCTCGTGAACAATCAGGCGCACGCCCATGCGCCCCAACAACTCCATGGTCGTGGTGATATCCTGCAAATGCGGAATATTGCCCACGTACAACGGCTCTTCGCTGAGCAACGAAGCCACCATAATCGGCAGGGCGGCATTCTTGGCCCCGGAAATGCGCACGTCCCCGCTCAAGGGTCCGCCGCCACGTACTAGAAGTTTATCCATGAAAAACCACGCTGGATGACTGAATTCAGGGGCTGAATCTTATCTGTTTCCGGCCCAAAGCGCCAAACTTAGCCGGTCAATCGTTTTGGTCGGGTGACCAAAAACAGCAAAGGGCCGACCCGGTACCCGGAATCGACCCCTCGTCTATGTTGACCAGGTCCGGCTCGAGAAAGCCGAACCCCGGTAACGCGATCAGGCCGCGTCGATCATCTTCTGCAATTCACCGCTTTGATACAGCTCGATCATGATGTCACAGCCGCCGACGAACTCGCCATTGATGTAAAGCTGGGGAATGGTCGGCCAGTTGGCAAATTCCTTGATGCCCTGGCGAATACTTTCGTCGGACAACACATCAAACGATCCAAACTCGGCATTGCAGGCCTTGAGCACCTGTACCGCCTGGCCGGAAAAACCACACTGCGGAAACTGCGGGGTACCCTTCATGTAAAGCATGACCTTGTTGCCGGATACCTGCTCCTTGATTTGATCTTGTGCACTCACGTTGACTACCTCTTTTGTAATCTGAAAAAAATGTCGGTGACCGTTATCAGGCGCCAGCCTGTTCCGGTGTCAGGGTCTTCATGGACAGCGCGTGAATCTCGGCTTTCATCTTGTCGCCGAGCGCGCCATAGACCATCTGGTGTTGTTGAATCATGGACTTGCCGGCAAAATCCGGGCAAATAATCACGGCCTCGAAATGATGGCCGTCACCATCTACTGTAGCCGTCGAGCCGGCCAGCCCGGCCTCGATCCAGTTCTTAATATCTTCCGGGGAAACCATAATCATCCTCTTGCCAGGTTGCACCGGCACAATATGGGGGCGACCGGCCAAATTCCAAGCACCGAGCATAGAGTCCTGATAGCGGAAAATAAAGTCGAAATCCTTGAGGAAATGGCGATCAGGCAGGTCTCACGAGCGCAGCTTGTAGCCCCGGGCCAGCATCGCCAACGTTGCCAGCGCCAGCGCCAGCCAGACAATCAGTACCACGGCCAGGCTGGTCCACGGGCTGACATCGGAAACACCGAAAAACCCGTAGCGGAACCCGTCAATCATGTAGAAAAACGGGTTGAAATGGGAAAGCTGCTGCCAGAACCCGGGCAAGGACTTGATGGAATAAAACACGCCGCTCAGGAACGACAAAGGCATGATGACAAAATTCTGAAAACCGGCCAGCTGGTCGAACTTGTCCGCCCAGATGCCGGCAATAACGCCAAGTGAACCCAGCACCGCGCTGCCGGCCAGGGCAAAAACCAGCACTAGAAACGGATGCGCTATTGGCAAATCGATAAATACCACCGCCACCACGCACACACCCGCTCCGACCAGAAGCCCGCGCATGACGGCAGCAGCGACAAAGGCCAGGTACATTTCCAGGTGCGATAGCGGCGTCAGCAGGATGAACACAATGTTGCCGGTCACCTTGGACTGGATCAGGCTGGACGAACTGTTGGCAAAAGCGTTCTGAATGACCGACATCATCATCAGGCCCGGGATCAGGAAGGCCGTGTAGCTGACACCTTCAAATACCTGCACCCGGTCCTCCAGCACGTGGCCGAACACCAGCAGGTACAGCAAGGAAGTCACTATGGGCGCGCCAATGGTCTGCAGCCATACCTTGGAAAACCGCAGGATCTCCTTGCGGAACAAGGTGTAGACACCAAAAAAATTTAACGCCTGGTTCATGCTGTTGCTCATCGTGATCGCGTGGTCAGCTCAATAAACACATCTTCAAGGTCCGCAGCCTCGGTCTCAAGATCAAGAATTTCAGCACCACACCGACGCAAGCTGTCAAAAACCTGGACAATGGAGTGCCGACTGCGATCAATCTGGAACAACAAGCGGTTATCCTTGTGCTCCTTGAGCATGGGCTGCAAATCTTCAGGTAACCGGGTCATTGGAGTTGCCAGGGTCACGCACACGGTCATGGTTTTCCCCACGCCCTTGTCGAGCAAGCCTTGCTTGGTATCCAGTGCCACCAGTTCACCATGATTCAGAATGGCAATGCGGTCACACAGGGATTCCGCTTCTTCGAGATAATGCGTGGTCAGAACAATGGTTCTGCCTTGCGCATGCAGACGCCTGACAAATGCCCATAACGACTGGCGCAATTCAACATCAACACCGGCCGTGGGTTCATCGAGCACCACCACTTCCGGCTTGTGTACCAGCGCCTGCGCTACCAGCACCCGGCGTTTCATGCCGCCTGACAGCGAACGCATGTTGGAACCGGCCTTGTCGGCGAGACCCAGCCCGCTGAGCAGTTCATCAATCCAGTCATCGGCACCACGACCCAGCCCGAAATAGCCAGCCTGCAATCTCAGCACCTCGCGCACATTGAAAAACGGATCGAAAACAATTTCCTGCGGAACGATGCCAAGGCATCGACGCGCTTCACGGTATTGATCCGCCACGTCATGACCAAGCACAGACACGCTGCCACGGTCTGCCCGGGCCAGGCCGGCAATAATATTGATAAGCGTGGACTTGCCGGCGCCATTGGGGCCGAGCAAGCCAAAGAATTCGCCACGACGAATGTCGAGATCAACGCCTTTCAGCGCATGAAGATTGCGAAATGATTTATGAATACCGCGAACGGTGATGGCAGACAGATCAGTCATGGACTGACAACAACTCCGGATTTAACTGGCCTTGGCCAATTAAATACCAAAGCTGTCTTTCAGGCCACAAATAGCAATCAGGCTGACCAGCTGGTCCGGGATTCCGGTGAAACGAATCTTCCTGTTGGCGGCAAGCGCCATTTTTTGCCATTCAAGCAACAGTGCCAGGCCAGCACTGTCGGCACGACCCACTTTTTCCATGTTGATGGATACAGGGTCAGCTGGCGATGCCAGCCAGATATGCGACAACCGCACCAGTGACGGAACTGTTTTGAAGCTCAGTTCACCTGTCAGCACAAAAGAGCCGTCTGCCTGTTGAATCAGTTCATCGGTCATGGCGCTTACTTGCCTGTCTTTTCGGACTGTTCTTTGCTGATCGAATCGATCAACCCGTCCATGCCCAGGTTACGAACTTTCTCGGCATAAACACTGCGATAGTTGGTAACCATGCTGACGCCATCAATGGAAACGTCAAACACTTTCCAGTCACCATCCTTGCTGTAAAACCGGTAATACAGCGGAATGGCCGGTCCACCGCCGCCCGGCCTGATTTCAGTTTTCACCAGTACCTTCCGGTCACTGGCATCGGCATGGTACGGCAGAAACTCGATCTTCTCATTGGTGTATTTCAGCAATGCCGTTGCGTAGGTGCGCACCAGCAGATCACGAAATGCGATGGTAAAACGGTCCTGCTGATCCTTGTTGGCGCTATTCCAGTTGCGCGCCAGCACCATGCGTGACATGGCGGTGAAATCGAAGTGCGGCAACACCTTTTCATGAACCATGGCATAGAGCTTTTTATGGTCCGCGTCGTAGGCCTTGTGGTTCTTGCGCAACAGCTCGAGAATCTCGCCGGTAACATCGCGCACAAGAACATCCGGCGAGGCAGTTGCTGCTACGGTGACTGACGAGACAGCAAGAAGAATCGTCGCAATAAACCCGGTTCTGATGTTTCGATATGACAGCATAGTCAATTCTCCGTCTGGATCTCGGTAAAATTATTTCTTTTCATTGCCGGAATCAGCCTGGTTGTACAGGAACTGACCGATCAGTTTTTCAAGGATCATGGCGGACTGGGTAATGGTGAATTCATCACCTTCCTGCAAAGGCGTCGGATCACCACCCGGTTCCAGCGCGATATACTGCTCTCCCAGCAGGCCTGCGGTGAGGATACTGGCACCGGTATCGCTGGGTATGTTGCTAAACCGTTTTTCGATATCCATGGTAACCACGGCAAAGAAATTCTGATCCATGTGGATCCTGCTCACCCTGCCGACGCGAACACCGGCCATGGTAATAGGTGCCTTCACTTTCAACTGGCCGATGTTGTCAAACTTGGCGGTAACCTTGTAGCTCTCGCCTACATCAACCGAACTGAGATTACCCACCTTCATAGCCAACATGGTCAGCGCAACAATACCGGCAATAACAAATATACCGACCCAAAACTCCATGGCTGCCCGATTTGTCATATCAGATTTCCCCAAACATGAGTGACGTTAATATGAAATCCATTCCGAGCACGGCCAGTGACGAATTCACCACCGTGCGCGTAGTTGCCCGACTGACACCTTCCGATGTCGGTACGCAATCATAACCTTCAAATACCGCGATCCAGGTTACGACAAAACCAAAGACGATGCTCTTGATGACGCCATTAAGCACATCGTCATAAAAATCAACGCCGCTTTGCATGCGCGACCAGAACAGGCCTTCGTCCACGCCAATCAGGCCGACACCGACAAGATGCCCGCCCCATACACCTACAGCAGTAAACAGCGCTGCCAGCAACGGCATGGCAATCAATCCCGCCAGGAATCGTGGCGCAATAACGCGCTCAAGCGGATTCACTGCCATCATTTCCATTCCGGCGAGCTGCTCGGTGGCTTTCATCAGGCCGATTTCCGCGGTCAACGCCGAACCGGCACGACCCGCATAAAGCAACGCGGCAACAACCGGTCCCAGTTCCCTTGTTAATGACAGCGCCACCAGCAAGCCCAGCGAAGATTCGGCGCCAAAATCCGACAAGGTGTAATAGCCTTGCAGACCAAGCACCATGCCGACAAACAGGCCCGATACAAGAATAATAATCAGGGTCAGCACGCCAACACTGTAAATCTGGTGCACCACCAGCATGAAACGCTTAAGCGCGGCAAAGCTGCCCATCAGCACTTCGGCGATGAACATTGACGCTCGCCCGGTCCGCTCTGCCCGGCCCATTACCCAGCCACCCAATGCCTGTACGCGTCTGGCCAAGGGGTTCATGATTTCGCTCCCATCAGATCATCGAAGTAATCCGCCGCCGGATAATGGAACGGAACCGGTCCATCAGGCAGCCCGTTCATGAATTGCTGCACTTCTTCCAGGTCGGATTGCTGCATTTCTTCCGCCGTACCCCGGGCAATCACCTTGCCGCCACCAAGCAGGTAAAGATAATCGGCAATGGTCAACGCTTCCTGTACATCGTGGGTCACGACTATGGCAGTCGTACCCAGGGCATTGTTGAGTTCGCGGATAAGCTTGACCGTAATGCCCATGGATATGGGATCAAGGCCGGTAAAGGGTTCGTCATACATGACAAGATCCGGGTCAAGCGCAATAGCGCGCGCCAATGCAACACGCCTTGCCATACCGCCCGATAACTCCGACGGCATCAGGTCACGTGCGCCACGCAAGCCGACAAGCTCAAGCTTGGACAGCACGATATGCCTGACCAGGCTTTCACTTAACCTGGTATGTTCGCGAATCGGGAATGCAACATTGTCGTAGACGCTGAGATCTGTCAGCAGTGCACCGGACTGAAACAACAGCCCCATATGTTTGCGCAAATTATAAAGCTCACGTGTTGACAGGCCGGGTACGGATTTACCGTTCACCAGCACCTCCCCGGACTCAGGTCGCAACCTGCCGCCAATCAGGTTCAGCAGTGTCGTCTTGCCGGTACCGCTACCACCAAGAATGGCGGTTACCTTGCCGCGTTCAATTTCAAGCGACAAATCATCGAAGATTTTTCTGTTACCGCGACGGAACGTCATATTGCGCATGACAATATGACTCGATTCATAATCAATCGAAGCCTGCGCTCGCTGTGTCGAAACATTACTGGACATTTATTGTTATCCCTGTCATTGGTTTGGCAGATATTTCCCGTCCGATACCACTGAACAACAGTCTACATCATATACTACGGGTCAAACACCCATTAACTCGGCAATGGTGCGCGCCTGTTCGGCAGATCGCGCCGCTCCCGGGCCTTCAAACAACAATACCGCTTGCCTGGCTTCACCCATCCAGTGATCAAGTCGGGCGATTATTTCACGCTGCCGCCTTGAATCAGTCGCTTGACTGATTGCCAGCAGGAAGTCGCCACACGATTCCGGCTCATCCGTATCATCAGCAATCCACGCTACCGAAGCTCCGTGTGTGCAAACAGACTGGCGCACCATCTCGTCAGTTGACTGGCTCGCCGGCAGTATCACAGTTAACGACGATGTTTCGAGTAATGGTTTAATCCATCCGGGGTTGGCAAGCTGCTCAGTGGTCGGCACCGCCACTATACCTATAATATGATCGGCAAGATGATCGAGCGCTGTCATTGGCAACGACTGTCCCCGTATCAATAACTCTATACACTCCTCATCAAGCTCGGGGACAAAGACAAATCCGGGATCAACATCTTCCAGCCATTGTTGGCATAGCTCGGCACCCGCTGATCGCCATTGCCCGGAAGACAGCATTACTGCCCGGTGCATGTTACTGTAATAACACAACTGCCATTCCTCGGGTGTGCCGTCATCGTAATAGCCGACGCACGCACCCTCCGGCGACCAGTCCACGGCGCCGATCAACAGCTCGTAAGGTCCCGGTCCCCGTCGGTTGGTGACTGCCTGGTTCATTGCCAAGGTATTGTTCCAATGATCATGGTTTTGTCCGCGGGTCTGTTATACTCCGCCCGAACAATACTACACAACGACGTCAAACCTATGAGCCAATCAATACGATTTCAGGATCATGCCCGCGCCGTAATAGAGCTGGAAGCCGATGCCCTGCAGGCGCTGTCCAGTCGCATCAATGCCGATTTCGATCAAGCCTGCCAGATACTGCTGGAAACCCGTGGCCGCGTAGTCGTGGCAGGAATGGGGAAATCCGGCCATATTGGCGGGAAAATCGCTGCCACCCTGGCCAGCACCGGGACTCCTGCCTTTTTTGTTCATCCCGGCGAAGCCAGCCACGGCGATCTCGGCATGATCACCCCGGAAGACAGTGTTATTGCCATTTCCAATTCCGGCGAAACTGACGAAATCCTGACCATCCTGCCCATCATCAAGCGCATGGGCGTCAAGCTCATTGCCCTGACCGGGGGCCTGAAATCAAGCCTGGCCAGGCAAGCGGACGTCTGCCTTGATGCCGGTGTCGAGAAGGAGGCCTGCCCGCTCAACCTGGCGCCCACTTCCAGCACCACGGTTACACTGGCGTTGGGTGACGCCCTGGCCATAGCGCTGTATCGTTCCCGGGAATTCACCCCGGAAGATTTCGCCCGGTCTCACCCGGGGGGCAGACTGGGTCGTCGGCTGCTGATGTACGTCAGCGATGTCATGCATACCGGTGATACCATTCCGATGGTCGGGGAGAAAGCCAGGCTCCAGGAGGCATTACTGGAAATGACCAGCAAGGGCCTGGGCATGACCGGCATCATCGATGCCGACAAAAAGTTGCTGGGCATATTTACTGACGGTGATCTGCGCCGGAATCTCAATCGCGGCGTAGACCTGTACAATTCGGCCATCGTTGAGCTGATGACAGCAAACCCCATTACGACGCAGCCGGACAAACTGGCAGCGGAAACCGTGCAGCTCATGCGCGAACGCAAGATTAACGGCCTGATTGTCGTGGATGATTCCAACAAGGTAGTCGGCGCCCTGAACATGCATGATTTACTGAAGGCAGGAATTGTTTAATGACTGAGATTATCCCGCTTCCTTTTGCGGTCAGCGACGAAGTCCTTGAGCGCGCAAGCAAGGTCCGGCTGGTACTGTTTGATGTTGACGGTGTCATGACTGACAGCAGCCTGTTTATTGGCGATGACGGTCAGGAATACAAGGCATTCAACTCGAAAGACGGTCACGGTATCAAGATGATGCAACGCACGGGCATTGATGCCGGCATCATTACCGGCCGCACATCCGAGGTAGTCAGGCACCGGGTCCGGGATCTCGGCATCAAGCACGTATTCCAGGGCTGCGCTGACAAGCTGCCTGTTTACGAACAGCTGATCAAGGACCTGGGCATATCCGCAGACCAGACAGCTTTTGTTGGCGATGACGTGGTTGATCTGCCCATTATGCTGCGGGCCGGCCTGGCCATATGTGTTGCTGACGGTCATGCCCTGGTCAAACAGCACTCCCACTGGGTCACACCAACCAATGGTGGTCGCGGCGCAGTACGTGAAGTGACTGAAATGATGATGTTTGCCCACGGCAAATACAGCTCCACCATGGAGCAGTATCTTTAATTATCAATGAAAGCCGGACAGAAACGCTTTGCCCAACTGATGCTGGCCGCCGGACTGGCGACCATTGCCTGGTGGGCAATGGACAACCAGATCGGCACTCACGACGCACCATCCCTGTCCTCGGCCAACCTGCCCGACTACACTATCGATAATTTTTCCGCTACCCGCCTCAATGCCAACGGCACGCCTCGACACCAGTTGTCTGCGGATCATTACCGGTATTTCGCCGTTAACGATTCTGCCGAACTTGTCAGGCCGCACCTGGTGCAATACAGCCAGGGTAATGCCCCCACGCATACGCGCGCCGATACGGGAACGCTGAATCCCAAACAGAAATCTATTGTGATGCGTGGCAATGTGGAAGTGCGCCAGGGCAAGCAGACAGAACGGGGACCGATCCAGTTACGTACCAATGAACTCACTGTCGAACTGCAATAATGCGCGGAATAACTGCTCATAGTCTCGCCGCCTTTGTCCTGCTGAGCCCGGTATTTATCGGCTCGACTGGTGCAACCGAGACGGCAGGGAAAAGAAACCTTGTCCCGATTTCGGTTTCAGCCAACAAAGTCAGCTATAACCAGAAACAACAACTTGCCGTGTACACCGGCCAGGTCAGGATCACCCAGGGCACCATTCGCTTCCAGGCTGATCGGGCCCGGACCCGTGGCAGCAATGGACCGAGACCCCAACGCATCCTGGCCTGGGGCGCACCGTTGACGGTATCGGACAAGTCCGGCGAAAAATCGGTCCACATCGAAGCCAGTGAGGCTGATTACAATACCGATTCTTCAATGCTGGTGTTAACCGGGAGAGTGCGAATAAACTACGATGGCGACGTGTTCGAATCGGAGCGGCTTTTCTATCACCCGCCTTCGGGTCGTCTATGGTCCAGCGAGCAGGGCAATGCCGGAAAATCAACCCCGGTTACGGCCATCATCAAACGTAAATCAGCACCGGGAAACACTCCGTGACAACCTTACAGGCTGAACACCTGGCCAAAAGCTACAAGGGCCGCGAAGTGGTCATTGATGCCTCCATCACGGTCGCAGCAGGCGAAATTGTTGGCCTGCTGGGTCCGAATGGAGCCGGCAAAACAACCTGTTTCTATATGATCGTGGGCCTGATACAACCGGATGCCGGTGTCATTTCGCTGAATGGCCAGGATATCACCTCGCTGGCCATGCACAAGCGTGCGCAAAAAGGCCTGGGCTACCTGCCCCAGGAACCCTCGGTATTTCGCAAGCTGTCTGTTGAAGACAACATCATGGCCATTCTGGAAACCCGGCCGGACCTGGACAGCAATGAGCGCCAGGAGCGCCTGGACGCGCTGCTGCATGATCTGCACATTACCGAGCGGCGCAAAAACCTGGGTATCAGCCTGTCTGGGGGTGAACGTCGACGTGTCGAAATCGCCCGGGCGCTGGCGACCGAACCCAGGTTCATTCTGCTCGACGAGCCATTCGCTGGCGTCGACCCGATCTCGGTTATCGAAATTCAGCAACTTATCCGACATTTGCAGAGCAAACAGATTGGCGTCCTGATTACGGATCACAATGTTCGTGAAACCCTGAAAATCTGCGATCGCGCCTACATTCTCAGTAATGGCCACATCATGGCATCAGGCTCGGCCGAACAGGTGCTGGCAAACGAAGACGTCAAGAAAGTCTACCTGGGTGCAGATTTCCGGCTCTAGGCCAAGCAAGGTTTTACAATCGTTTTAGAAAGCAGCCAGCCCGACCATGTTCTTTCCCTGATAAAATCGACTACACTCAGGACATAAGCAAATTGCATACCAATTTCAGGCATATCACTCGGCAGGCATGAAACCAACTCTGGAACTCAAACTCGGTCAGCACCTGACCATTACACCGCAGCTTCAGCAGGCAATCCGGTTGTTGCAATTGTCATCCCTGGAACTGCAACAGGAAATCCAGGAGGCCCTCGAAACCAACCCGTTACTAGAAGAAGAAGAAAGTATCACCCTGGACAAAACCGACCAGTCCCTGGACGCCGACTTCACCCCTGATACCGACCTGGAGGCAACCGACGACCGAATGGATCACGTCGGCCCCAGCGAAAACGATATTTCTCCTGAAGATCACGAATGGCAACAGGCCAACGACTTCACGAGCAGCAGTACCAGCAACCGGGCCGATGGCGACGATTTGCCTGACCTGGAGTCGCGCAACAGCGCTCCCGAGTCCCTCCGGGACCATCTTGAATGGCAGCTGCATATGACCCCCATGTCAGCACGCGACCTGGAAATCGCCTACACCCTGATCGATTCCATCAATGATGATGGCTACCTCAGTACAACTATCGAAGATATCGCTGAAACCGTAAGCCATGATCTGCCCAAAGACGAACCGGTGGAAATCGAGGAAGTGGAAGCCGTGCTGCACCAGGTTCAGAATTTTGACCCGCTGGGCGTAGGCGCAAGAGACCTGGCTGAATGCATTCAAATCCAGCTTCGACAACTTCCGACCGATACCCCCTGGCTTGATGCGGCACGATCACTTGCCACGACGGAGAATCTGGCCACGCTGGCCCGTCGGGACTCCAACCTGTTGAAAAAGCTGACAAAACTCAGCAATGATGAGCTCCAGGGCGCGGTGAGCCTGATCCAGGCCATGAATCCACGGCCGGGTGCCGGCGTCAACGCCCCGCAGGCGGCCTACGTTATCCCTGATGTTATTGTTCGGAAATACAAGGGCATCTGGCGTGTCGAACTCAATGGCGAAGTATCGCCACGTTTGCGGGTCAACGAGTTTTACCACGGCATGATCAATACCGACCAGGCCGGTAAGGACAAAAAATACCTGCAGGAACAGCTTCAGCACGCAAAATGGTTCATCAAGAGCGTCAACAGTCGCAACGACACACTGCTGAAAGTGGCCCGAACCATTGTTGACCGGCAGCGCGCGTTCTTCGACCACGGGCCGGAAGCGATGAAACCGTTGGTGCTGCACGATATCGCTGAAGCCGTGGAAATGCATGAATCAACCATTTCCCGGGTCACCACCAATAAATATATGCTCACACCCAGAGGGATTCTGGAGTTAAAATACTTCTTCTCCAGCCATGTCAGCACCAGCGATGGCGGCACCTGTTCAGCTACGGCCATTCGCTCCCTGATCAGAAAGCTGGTAGAGGAAGAATCACCTGACAAGCCCATTAGTGACAGCAAGATAGCCAAGCTACTGGAGGCGGAAGGAATTAACGTTGCACGGCGGACCGTGGCCAAATACCGGGAGTCCATGAATATACCGCCGTCCAGCCAACGCAAAGCCCTGGTTTAACAGACCGGAATACGAAACAGGAGAGGTAGAATGCAAATTACAGTTACTGGTCAGCAAATGGACGTTACCGAGCCGCTTCGCAACTACGCGACGGAGAAAATGGAGCGCATCGAAAAACACTTTGATCATGTAACCACTACCAATATCGTTCTGCACACGGAAAAGAACCGCCATCTCGCAGAAGCTACCATTCACGCTACCGGTACCACGATTCACGCCAACGCCGAAGGTGATGACATGTACGCAGTTCTCGACTCGCTGATCGACAAGCTGGATCGCCAGGTCATCAAGCACAAGGAAAAACTGACGGACCATCGCCGCAGCGACGGCAGCCTGCACAAGAAATCGGCTGTCTAGCGCCGTTTCGACTTAGAAAGGAAATCGCCTTACCATGTCGCTTTCCGAACTGGTGTCGCCCAATCGCGTTGTTCTTGGACTGGAAGTCTCCAGCAAGAAACGCCTGCTGGAGCGCATGGGGGAATTGCTGCACGAAGACCAGCCTGAACTGGACGTGCATACTGCATTTCAGTCGTTGTTTGAGCGCGAACGGCTGGGCAGCACCGGCATTGGTCGTGGTGTTGCCCTGCCTCACGGACGAATGGCCGGACTGACACAGGCTGTTGGCGCCTTTGCCGTGCTGCACCAGCCCCTGGATTTTGAATCTGTTGACCAGCAACCGGTACAAATGGTGTTTGCACTACTGGTACCGGAAGAAGCCAACGAAACCCACCTGCAGATACTTTCACAACTCGCACGATTGTTTGACCGACAGGACTTGCGAGAACAGTTGCTTCGTGCCCAAAATAGGGAACAATTATACGAAACACTGACGCAACCAACACAAGACTGAACAGGAACAGGGGTGATTACCTCAGACACGCTCAACAGCCCCAGCCTCACTGCCACCGACCTGTTTCAGGCCGAGGAAACTCAGCTATCACTGGAATGGCTGGCTGGCAAGGATGGTGGACACAAGCTGCTCGAACCTGCGACCGCTAAGTATCCCGGCATGGCCCTGGTGGGACATTTGAACTATGTTCATCCCAACCGGGTTCAGGTACTCGGAGATACCGAGGCCGAATACCTGAACAACCTTGACGCCAAACGTCATGCCGAACTTGTCAATGACCTGTGCAGTTGCCCGAAAACCGCGGTCATTGTTCTGGCGACAAAGAACCAGGTGGACGGCTTGCTTGATCGTGCAAACCAGACCGCGACCCCGGTATTTCGCTCACCGTTGCCAAGCCCGGTTGTTATCGAATACCTGCAATACTTCCTGACCCGCGCACTGGCGCCACGACTGACGGCACACGGTGTCTACATGGAAGTGCTGGGCATGGGCGTATTCATTACCGGCGAGAGCGGTATAGGCAAAAGCGAACTGGCACTTGAACTGCTTAGCCGCAATCATCGACTGATTGCCGATGACGTCACCGAGTTCGTCAAGGTCGGTCCCGATGTTCTTGTTGGCCAGTGTCCCGAACTGCTCAGCGATTACATGGAGGTTCGCGGCCTGGGCATAATCAACGTCCGCACCATGTTTGGCGAAACTGCCGTGCGTCGTCGCAAACGTCTTCATCTTATCGTCAACCTGAAACAACTGACCAGGGACAATGCCGCCAAAATCGACAGACTCCAGTCAGAACAACTGACGCGCAACCTGCTCTCCAGCGAGATACCCGAGGTGATTCTGTACGTTGCCCCGGGACGCAACCTTGCCGTGCTGGTTGAAGCTGCAACCCAGGCTTATATTCTCAGGACACGCGGAATCAATCCGCTCAGTGACTTCGTGGACAGGCACCAGAAGGCGCTCGAAAAGAACGGTCAATGAAACTCTATATCGTCAGCGGCCTGTCCGGCTCAGGAAAAACCATTGCGCTCCAGGTCCTGGAAGATATGGGGATGTATTGCATAGACAACCTGCCTGCCGCCCTGCTGCCAGCACTGGTTGGCCAACTGCTTGTCAACAACAAGGATAGTCGATCATTGAATGCCGCCGTGGGGATTGATGCGCGCAACCTGACCTCCCTGGAAACAATTCCCGAAGCACTTGATGAGTTGAAAGCCCTGGGCGCGGAACGACATATTATTTTTCTCGAAAGCGAGGAAAACATTTTGCTGCGCCGCTTTCGTGAAACCCGGCGCAAGCATCCGATGATCGGGGAAACTGACTCGCTCACCAACAGTATTCGCCTGGAGCGGGAACGACTGAAACATCTTTCACTGGCTGCAGATATTCGCATTGATACTACTCATACAACGCCGCATGACCTGCGACAACTGGTTCGCGAGTTCGTCAATCTCAGTCACCAGCAGGGTGTTGTACTGGTATTTGAATCGTTTGGTTTCAAGCATGGCGCACCGCTGGATGCTGACTATGTCTTTGATGTGCGCTGCCTGCCCAATCCTTACTGGCAATCGGAATTGCGCAGCCTGACCGGGCTAGACGAAGCGGTAATCAATTTTATGCATGAGCACGAAGAAGTCTCGCAAATGAAAGATGATATCGCAGGCTTCCTGGAGCGCTGGCTGCCGGGATTTATACGCGAACAGCGTAGCCATATCACCATCGCTCTTGGCTGCACCGGTGGCCAGCATCGCTCCGTGTACATGGCTGAACAGCTTGCGAAACATTTCTTTGAAAGTGGTACCACAACCCAGACACGACACCGGGAGTTGCCATGATCAGCCTCGTGCTCGTCACCTATGAAGGCATAGGCTCCCAGATGATAGAAGCCGTGGCACATGTGCTGGGTTATCGCCCCGAAAACCTGGAAGCATTGCCCGCCACGCACAATGAAACTCCCGAGTCCCTGGCACCAAAACTTGAAAGTGTAATCAACCGGCTTGACCGTAAAGATGGTATACTGATACTGGTTGATTTGTATGGCACTACCCACAGCAACGTGGCATCCCGCTTTATAGCCGGGGATGAAGTCAGGATGATTGCCGGGCTGAATCTGTCAATGCTGGTTCGCGCCATTACCTACCGCAATGAGGACATGACCAGGCTGACAACCAAGGTTCACGACGGCGGCCAGGAAGGGATACGGATGTGCAACAAACTGGACAATTACAGCGACCTGATACCATGAACTGCCGCACTACAACTATTGTCAACAAGCTGGGCATGCACGCCCGCGCATCAGCAAAATTCGTTGAAACGGCTACAAGATTTCAGGCCGACGTCACCATCAGTCGCAATGGCCAACTGGTAAACGGCAAGAGCATCATGGGGCTGATGATGCTGGCCGCGGCAAAGGGAGCGGAAATCAGCATCTGTGCAGATGGCGATGACGAATCATCGGCACTCGAAGCATTGTGCACACTGGTTGATGACTATTTCGGGGAATCAGAATAATGCTCTCGCTTCACGGAACCGGTGTAAGCAGCGGTATCAGCATAGGCAAGGCCCATGTACTGACACTTGAACGACCCATTGTTCCGCACTACAACGTCCCGGCCACCCTGATTGAATCCGAAATTGAACGCTTTATGGCGGCGGTCAATGCAACCCGCACGCAACTGGAAGATATCCGGGACCACATTCCCCGGTCAGCCCCCTCGGAAACAGCCAGTTTCATCAACACGCATATTCTGATTCTAGATGACCAGATGTTATCAAAGGAACCCGTCGACACCATCCGGAAACTGCAATACAACGCCGAATGGGCCATCGAAATCCAGGCTGAATCACTGACGCGTCGATTTGAAACCATTGATGACCCCTATATCAGTAATCGCAAAACCGACATCAACCAGGTTGTTGATCGTATCCTGAGAAACCTGTTGGGGCAGGAAGAAACGGATCACACCGAGATCCAGGCCGGCACAATAATTGTCGCCACCGATCTGACTCCTGCGGATACCGTGCTGCTCAAACATAACAAGATACGCGCCTTTGTTACTGACCTTGGTGGCCCGATTTCGCACACCGCCATCCTGGCCAGGTCGCTCAACATTCCGGCAATCGTATCGGTACATAACGCATCGCGCTTCATCCGCAATGAAGAAGAAATCATTGTTGATGGAAAGCGCGGTGTTGTCATTGTTGGTCCGAGCAAGAAGATTCTTTCGGAATATCAACGACAGCGCAAGCATATTGCCGCGTTGCGCAAGGAACTGGAAAGCCTGCGCGCAGCCAGATCCGTATCGCTGGATGGCATCAAGGTAAAACTTGAGGCCAACATTGAATTGCCGGCTGACGTCAAGGCCGCGGAAAAAGCATCAGCTGCCGGTATCGGCCTGTATCGAACAGAATTCCTGTACATGAATCGAGCCGCACCGCCGAAGGAAGACGAACAGTTTCGTGCCTACACCAAGGTGATCAAGGCCATGGGTAACAGGCCAATCACCATCCGCACGCTCGACCTCGGAGCCGACAAGCAGGTAGACAGTAGCAGCAGCAGTGAATCCGCCGTTTCTGTCAACCCGGCACTGGGACTTCGCGCCGTCAGGCTTTGTCTGCATAACACAGACCTTTTCCGGCCACAGCTAAGAGCGATTCTGCGGGCATCGGCCTACGGCAAGGTTCGCATGATGATTCCGATGATATCCAGTCTTGATGAACTGTTTCGCGTACTGGATCTTATCGACGAAACCAAGACTGAACTCAAACGCGAAGGCAAGAAATTCAACAAGCGTATACCTGTCGGCGGCATGATCGAGGTACCGGCAGCCGCTGTCGCTGTTGATATCTTCGCACCATATCTCGATTTTCTGTCAATCGGTACCAATGACCTGATTCAATACACGCTGGCAATAGACCGCGCGGACGATTCAGTCAACTACCTTTATGACCCGTTGCACCCGTCCATACTCAGATTGGTCGCAAATATTATTGATACCGGCAAGCGCGCCGGTATCCCGGTATCAATGTGCGGTGAAATGGCCGGTGATCCCCGCTATACAAGACTACTTCTTGGCCTGGGCCTGACTGACTTCAGCATGCACCCCGCCAGCCTGCTTGATGTTAAGAAAATTGTTCGCGAGAGTGACACCCAGGCACTGCAAAAACATGCCAGGAAAGTGTTGCGTACAAGCGATGCCCGGGCAATCCATGGCCTGGTTGATGAGCAGAACGAAAACCCGGGGTTTTGATTACACCCGGCCAGCAACAACAGTCCCTAGAATTTCAGAAGTAACGTCGCGCAAACTGCGGCTTGGGCGGACCCATGCTGTGCAGTTCTTCAATCGCATAGGTGAAATGCATGCCTGATTCTTCCGCAGCCATCAGGAGCTTTCTCTGGTAGCGCTTCTTGTTGGCTGAATAGCCTTCGGCGACCCTGGGGGTAAAGTGGTCTGGCAGCACATTAATGGCTGTAATCTTTTTGACACGAAACGGCCGCCAGAACGGGGCCGGCCGGCCTGAAGCCGAGAAACCACGCAGTTGAAAGCCATCCACGGTAAGTTCGTCGCGCTCATTCAGGTACAGGGCATGCGGTTCGATTACACGAATATCTTCCTGGCCACGATACCGAATCGCCAGGCAATGCCTGTCCTGGATGGCTTGAGCGATTAATTTGTCGATTTTTTTCATCGAATTGAATCCCGTCAGGATCAAAAATATCGCATAGACGCCTATCGCGGAACAGTCTCGGCAGACCAATGGTCGTTTTCAAACCCTAGGCGCACCCGGTGCCGGCAGGTTTGCAGCGACCGAGACGATGTTACATAAGCATAAGCGCGGCCAATCCGAGAAATGTCAGAAATCCAACAACGTCGGTTACGGTTGTGAGGGCCACGCCGCTGGCCAGTACCGGGTCAATTCCCATCATACGTACAGCAATGGGAATTACCACTCCGGCCAACGCGGCGATAATGAGATTGATTACCATGGCCAGACCTATCACAACACCGAGCATAATATTGTCAAACCAAAATACGGTGATTACACCGATTACCATCGCCCAGATAACACTGTTAAGCACCCCGACCATCAGCTCGCGAACCAGCACCCTGCGCACCGTGGTATCCGTAACAACACCGAGAGCGATGCCGCGCACTACCAGGGTAACGGTCTGGATACCGGCGTTGCCACCCATGCTGGCAACGATTGGCATCAACACGGCTAGAGCCACCAGTTGCTGTATCGTACCCTCAAACAAACCGATTACCCACGAGGCCAGGATTGCTGTCAGCAGGTTCACACCCAGCCACACCGATCGGTTACGGGCACTTCGGCCCACTGGCGCGAATATATCTTCTTCGTCGCGCAGACCTGCCGCAGCCATAACCGAGTGCCCCGCCTCATCGCGAATAACATCAACAACGTCATCAATAGTAATTCGGCCAACGAGCCGGTTGTTTTCATCCACGACCGGCGCAGTAATCAGGTTGTAGCGTTCGAAGGCAGCGGCAACATCTGTATCCGGTGACAGCACATTGAATTTCACCACGTCCGTCTTCATGGCCTCACTGACACGCATACCAGGATCATCGGTCAGCAGCGTCGACAGATACAATACACCGGTAAGATAACCCTTTCGATCTACTACAAACAGCTTGTTGGTATCAGCGGGTATCGAACCCAGTTTCCGCAGATATCGTTGCGCCACACCGAGCGTAATATCTTCCCGAACAGTTAGCACGTCCACGTCCATGAGGCCGCCAGCCGTATCCTCGGGATAGGCCAACACTGCATCAAGCTGGGCACGGCCATTCTTGTCCAGTACAAACAGCAGGCGCGATACGACCTCTTCCGGCAGGTCGGGTATCAGGTCGGCAATATCATCCGTATCCAGGCGACCGATTGCCTGGACCAGCACGGCTTCATCCAGAGGTTCCAGCAAGCTCGGGCGCACACCCTCCGCCACCTCGGCGAGCACCTCACCCATATTCTCATGACGCACCTGCGGCCATACTTGCGACCGCTGGGACGGGGGCAAGGCTTCGAGAACATCGGCAATATCCGCAGGGTGCAGGGAATCAACGACTTCATTTAGTCGTTCAGGCGACTCTGATTCCAGTGCCGCCAGCACCTGCTCCAGGTAGTCTGCTTGTGAGGTACTTGAAGTTACCACCTGCTCACCACCGATCCAATGGAATTGTTTTTACCGGCTGCCTGACCGGGCAGGCAGGCTTTCTCCGGCCGGGGCGCGTACGCTATATGCGCCGATGATCGATACTTGGAAGACTGCGCCTGGCGCGAACCAGGCGTTCACGTTCGTAGTCGGCGACCACGACGCCCGAACCGCGCGCCAACCGGTCCAGGACCTTGCCCCAAGGAGACACGATCATGCTGTCGCCATGGGTTTCGCGACCATTAATATGATACCCGCCCTGTCCAGCAGCGATGACAAAACCCAGGTTCTCAATGGCGCGTGCACGAACCAGTGTTTCCCAGTGCGCCTTGCCGGTAATTTCAGTAAAAGCCGCCGGGATGCTGAACAACTCCGCTCCCTGGTCAAGCATCTTTCGATACAGCTCCGGAAACCGGATGTCGTAACATACCGACATGCCAAGGCGTCCGAATGGCGTATCCACAACCACAACATCCTTGCCGGCCTCTATCGCCGCCGATTCGTTGTACTGCTCACCATTCTCAAGCGCAACATCAAAAAGGTGAATCTTGTCATAACGGGCGACACACTCCCCTTTGTCGTTATACAGCAATGATGCAGCCCTTACCTTGTCCCTGGTTTCAGACCATATGGCGATCGTACCGCCGACGATCCAGACCTGGTGTTTTTTTGCCCTGGCAGACAGAAAATCCTGCACCTGGCCGGTTCCAAAATCCTCGGCACACGCCAGCCGTTCCGCTTCGCGCGCAGGAAAACAGGCAAAATTTTCCGGCAACACAATGAGCTTGGCCCCGGCTTTTGCAGCCTGGTCTACCAGGCGACCCGCCTCGATCAGGTTGGCACCCACGTTGGGGCCTGATGCCATCTGTATTGCTGCTACTTTACTCACTAATCACTACCTCTTCGCATTATCTTTTTTGCGTTTCAACCTGGAGTCGATCAGGCTCCACCACCCCGATTTCTGTCGCAATCCTGAGTCTTTCGATACCCATGGCGACCAGCCATTGCTCCAGTTTGCCCGCGTATTCCTGGGACCTATTATTACCATAGATAATACGAACATAGGTATCGTTACCTGAACCAAGACCGGAAAGAACAGGCGCCAACCCGGGCAAACTTGTCAGCTGGTCGGCACCGGTGATCTTGTCCAGGTCTGACAGCTGCAGACTGACCGGGGCAGGCTCTACAGCCAAGGCAGCTACTGAAACTACCAGGCCCGCGCCACCCAAAAGCCGGTACCAGAACCGGGCGGTGTTGTGCGCCATCTTCTAGTCCCCCTGTTTCTCGTCACGCGACGAATCGGACAACTGCCGAATCTGTGGCTTGTCCCAGGTTCCCTGCACCATGTAGGTGATCTTGGATTTGCTGGCGATATCCTTTTTAAACAGGCGATTGAACAGCAAAATGGCTGCACCCACCTGGGGCACACCAAGCCCCCAGCTGGCAAACGCCAGTGTATCTGAAAAACTCGGATTTACACCGACAACAAAATCATAATCTTCAGTGGCCACTCCGACGCGGCCGCTCGCGACCATGTCGGCTGACGGCCCCTGCATCCGGAAATCCCGCGTATACAGATGTCCACGTTCAACATCAAACGTTCCCTTGACGAGGTCAAACACATAGCCGGATTCAAAAATAGTACTGAAATCCAGGCGCGCATAACGAGAGAAAGCCCCAAGGTCAAAGACTCCCAGCATTTTGCCGGCACCTTGTTCCAGCTTGATCAGGCTGCCTGATTCGACCTTGATATCAAATTTACCGGTTGCGTTATTAAAACTGTACTCATCTGCATCCATCCACGCCAATTCCGCGTTCAGATGCGCCTTGCCAGATTTAACCTGGCCAGGCATACCCAGCCTGCCCAGCGTCTCGCCAAAATCCTTGCTGCTCGCCACCAGGGATAACTCACCAAAACCCTGCGCCCCCATTCTCTTGAGTTCTGCCCATGCGGTCGCATCAAGAAACTCGTCCCAAAAGCGTACATGATCCACACGCCAGCCATTGCTGATCGGGACCGCTTTCAGCTCGGCCTCGCCGAAATTCCGGTCGCCGTATCGAAACACGCGGCTGCTGATGCGAGTACGCGGCAGGTTTCGTGGATCAACAGGGCCATCCGGATCACGGTATGTTTTATCCGGAATAGACAGGAAATCAAAACTGGCGTTCAGTTCGGCCGGTTCACGGGAGCCGAAATAGTCCAGCCTGCCCTGCGCGGCGGTGCCTGCAATCAATGCCCTCCAACCGGTCAGATGCGGTTTGATATTGATTGTCATTTGTCCCAGTTTCCGGTCAAACAGGCCGACATCATCAGTAACCAGGCTCATCGAATCAAACAAGGCAGGAGCAGGAGCGCGGCCGGCCGTCATATCAGATACCTGTTTGCGCCAGGCATCCAGATCCAGTTCTTCGCTGCGCAGCTTTACGTGAATCCCGGGAGCAGCAGGCAGCTGTGCATCTCCACCAACAAATACCTGTGTTCGATCGTGACGCCAGCGGTCTCCACGCCTGGTCAACCGCGTCACCGTTGATGCCGTTCCGGACAACGATGACCTGATCAGGTGCTCTGATTCATTCAGCACGTCTGACTTTATCGTTAACCCGGTTTTTGTTCCGGCAGGCTTGGCTAATGGTACAGGCATTGACGACGACATCGCGTCCAGTTCCGCCTGCAGATCCAGCCTGGGACCGGCTTTATCAATGGTGATATCACCCTGCCACGAGCCTGTTCCCTGCAGATAAGGTCTAATAACACTGGCGTAACTGTCGGCGACCCCGTTTGCTGTCAGCGTGCCGGACCCTTGCAATAACACGAGCCGATCACCTGATGCGCTACTGTTGTTAGACAAGGTCAGGCGGGACTCACCGCCCAGCGCGCTCAATGAGAATCTGCCGTCGACTACACCACCCTGGTCAAAATGTGCAATGCCATTGATGGCTGATGCTTCGAGACCAATAGCATTGAGTCGCGCAAACACAAAGTCCGGGCGATACTCGCCATACAAGTGAAAATCCGATCCCTCGGATGGATCGAAATCCAGGGAAAGTCGTATCACGCTGTTACCTGCAAGCGATACATCCGGAAACGCCTTCGCCCAGCCACCTGCTATCGGCGCGTTACTCACCTGCCTGATCAGGGCTGCCAGTTCACGGCCACCTGCATTAACGCGCCCATCGATAAACAGGCGCCTGCCCTGGTCATCCTTGAAATCTCTCGCAGTCACGGAAACCTGGCTGATATTCATATCATTGATCAGGCCATCATTCGCCGTAACGGTCATGGATGAGCCGCTGAAAAACAGTCGCGTATCAAGTTTCTCAACGGCAGGCCAGCCGTCAAGATACTTCAGCACGCCATCCCTGATATCCACGAAAACTTCAAAACGACCATTATTGTCCCTGAACGGGAAATCATTCAGGTAACCCTGATACACCGCATGTCCGCCGACAACCCGGCCATCCTTTATCGCGCCATCAAGCCACGACAACAAGGCCGGCTTCAACAGGTTTACCGGAAAGTATCGTCCGGCGCGCTTTCCGTTTCCGGAATCAAATTTCCAGCGAGTCTCGAGGTAAGGCGAATTTTCTTTCTCGGTGGGCGTACGAAACAGACCGCCGCCATGCACGTTCATGTCGCGATTGGCAACATCTATCCCGTTGAACTCAATCTGCCAGTTGTTCTCAAGCTTTGTCCACTTGACTCGTCCTTCAAGATTGTCCAGTTCAATGGGTTGCCGGAATACATCCGGTAAATTGATACTTCCATCGATTGTCTTGAGGTTCAGCTGCACACTTGTTGCATCTGCACGCACCGCGCCATCGATACCGGAAATGCCGGGCAAACTTCCGCTGCTGAGCCAGCCGAGATTATGAAAGCCTGCCGACACTGAAAAGACAGAACGGTTATCAAGAGAATCAGGCAAATGAAATTCAAGGTCATGAATATTGCCGACCGGTTTCAGCTGGTCCAGTGAAATGGTTTCGAGGTTTGCAAGACCCAGGGACTGGGCCAGTACCGCCAGGTCTGCAATGTTGACAAAGCCGACACGAGCGATGGTTTCATTCTGTCGCCTGGCCACCCAAAGATGATCGGCATTCCAGGGCTTTCCGGCAATTCCAAGGGTCAGGCGCCTGGCTTCAAGCACCCAGGCCTCGCCAGCACGGCGCCAGACGATATCGGTATCAATGGCATTGATATCGAGACGGGCGGACCGGCCGACATCGGCCTTGATGTTCTGGCCAAACAATCGGCCCTGAAATACGCGGGGCTTGCCAGCCGATACTTCGGCGCGAAACACCAGGTCAAACCTGCCGGCGATTTCTCCGGGCAGCAATGATCGAAACACCAGCGGCAGGTTGGCGGGCTGAAATCCGGAAGCTTCCGTATATAACCTGCCGTGCCAGGTTATCGGTTCGTCGAGCTTGCCGGCTACATCCGCAGAAAAACTGCAGGTGCCGCAAAAATTATCCGGAAAGATGCCACCGAAGGAAAGCTGATGGCGTGTGCCGTTACTTTCCAGGCGCAACTTGGCGCGGCTTACGACAAATGGTTTCTGATCCCGGTATTGGTCAAGCCAGCTTATACGGCTGCGTTTGAACTCGAGCACACCCAGGCGAGAAACAATATCATTAATATCCGGTTTGGCGGCGACTTCTTCAATGGTCGTTTCCCTGGCCTCGCCCGTATTACCGGTTCGAAACTCGAGACCACCAACCCACCAGCGTCCACCCTTGTCGCGACGGAAATCCAGATTGGTCTCATAAATTGTCAGGCTGGCCAGGCCGAGTCGCGCCGACAGCAACGACGTCAGCGACAGAATGGCGCGAACCCGCTTTGCGCCGACTATGGTGTCTCCCGACGTGGTGGCCACCCGGAGATCATAAAGATCAACCCCGGGAATAAATCCGTCCCAGACAATATTGATTCGCTCCGTGGAGATATCCAGGCCGGCGCGCTCCGAGATCAGCTGCTCGATATCACCCTTGTTCTGCAACAGGTGGGGCAAGCCGGCACGCAGACCAAAAAACGCGACAACGGCAACGATAACCAGGCCGACCAGGCTGTAACCTGCAAAACGACCGACAACAACTGACCATCGGCCAAGATGAAATCTGAATTGTGCGTCACCCTTGTGCATGATTCATCGGGCCCTACATCAGCACAACATCATATTGTTCCTGGCTGTACAGTGGTTCCACCTGCAAGTGAACCGGCTTCCCGATAAATTCCTGCAGGTTGGCGAGACTGGCTGCCTCCTCATCCAGCAACAGGTCCACCACCAGTTGCGATGCCATGACCATAAACTTGTCCGTATCAAACTGGCGCACTTCACGAAGAATTTCGCGAAAAATCTCATAACACACTGTTTGCGGCGTCTTCAACACACCGCGCCCGGAACAAACGGGGCATGGCTCACACAGAATATGTTCCAGGCTTTCGCGCGTACGCTTTCGTGTCAGCTCCACCAGGCCAAGTGGCGAAATCTCTGACATGTAAACCTTGGTGCGATCCCGGGACAATGCCTTTTCGAGTGCTCGTAATACCTGTCGCTTGTGATCCTTGTCGGCCATATCGATGAAATCAATGATGATCATGCCACCAAGATTCCTCAGTCGCAGTTGTCTTGCAATTGCCTGCGCCGCCTCCAGGTTGGTCTTGAAGATGGTTTCTTCCAGGTTTTTTCTGCCAACGTAGGCGCCGGTATTGACATCTATGGTAGTCATGGCCTCGGTTTGATCGAGGATAAGATAGCCTCCTGACTTGAGCATGACTTTTCGCTCCAGCGCCTTCTGAATCTCATCCTCAACCGAGTACAGATCAAAAACAGGCCGTTCACCGGGGTAATACTCAATACGACCCTTGACCTCGGGTATGAATTCGCGGGCAAACTCCAGTGCCTTGTTGTATGTCTCGCGTGAATCAATACGAATCTTCTCGACATTATCCAGAACAATATCGCGCATGGCTCGCAACGACAGTGACAGGTCCTCGTGGATCAACGTGGCACCGCCGGTGGACTTTATCCTTTCACCGGCAACGCTCCAGACACGCTGCAAATATCGTATATCATTTTTGATATCTTTCTCTGTTGCTGTCTCGGATGCAGTGCGCAGGATATAGCCACCACCACTTTCACCAGACTCATCCAGGACCGCAACAATGGTATCTTTCAGGCGAACACGCTCTTCCTCGTCCTCGATACGCTGGGAGATTCCAATATGATCAGTACCCGGCAGGTATACAAGATAGCGTGCCGGCAAGGTAAGGCTCATTGTCAGGCGCGCGCCCTTGCTGCCAAGCGGGTCCTTGACGACCTGCACCACGACTTCCTGGCCTTCGCGCAACAGTGTGGCAATAGGAGGAACATCAAAAGAAGTACCTGCCTCTTCGCTGTCACCCAGTTTCAGGGAAGGCTTGACATCAGACGCATGCAGGAACGCGGCTCGCTCCAGCCCGATATCAACAAACGCAGCCTGCATACCCGGAAGTATCCGGACTACCTTGCCTTTATAAATGTTGCCGACAATTCCGCGATTGTCGCTGCGCTCAATGTAGACTTCCTGGAGTACGCCGTTTTCAACTACGGCGACACGCACTTCCTGCGGTGTGACATTGATCAGAATTTCTTCGCTCACGATACCTTGCTACCTGTTTCACAACTTCATAAACGTCATCACCTGCTGCAACAGGCATGCGGTCTCGTACAAGGGCAACCCCATAACGCCGGAGTAGCTGCCTTCAAGCCGGGAAATATAGGCAGCGGCCTTTCCCTGGATACCGTAGGCGCCGGCCTTGTCTGCCGGCTCCCCGCTGGCCCAATATTCATCGATCCGGGATTCGGTCATGGCTGCAAACTGCACCCGGCTGACCTGCAATGCAGACCAGCTATGATCAGCATATATTATAGTAACGGCGGTTAAAACCTCGTGGGTCCTTCCGGCCAGAAGATGCAACATGGCCAGGCCGTCTTCCCGGTTGGCCGGCTTTCCCAGTATGCGGTTATCGACAACCACGACAGTATCGGCGCCCAGGGTCGGCAGGCGCTCCAGCCCCCTCTCCTCCCGCTGCCGGTATACATCTTCAGCCTTCTGTCGCGCCAGCCGACTGGCATAATCGGCAGCGACCTCGCCCGGCAAAAGGGCTTCATCGGTACCCGACACCATAATGTCGAAGTCGACACCAATCTGCTGCAGCAATTCCTGTCGCCGCGGCGAAGCCGAAGCCAGGCAGATTTTCGGTGGAAAGTCGGTCATTTTGCTAGAGCAATTCGATGGTTAACGTGAGGCCGAGTCTGTTTCACTAGCGGTGATATGGCAAGCCGGCGAGAATACTCCAGGCACGATAGGCCTGCTCGGCCACCACCACGCGGACAACCGGGTGAGCCAGGGTCAATGCCGACAGCGACCAGCGCGCCTCCGCGCGGTTCAGGCAATCTTCGGTCAGGCCTTCCGGGCCACCAACAAGCAGAGCTAGGTCGCGCCCGTCGTCCATACAGGACCGGACCCGGCCTGCGAGCATTTTCGAATCCAGGGATTTGCCAACCCGGTCCAGGGCCGCCACCCAGGCACCCCGGGGTATAGCTGCCTGCAGCCGCGTCGCCTCATCTTCGAGAATTCGCCTGATATCGGCATTCTTGCCACGCTTTCCGGCCGGGATCTCCTTCAGCTCCAACCGGCAATGTGGCGGCATACGCTTGCTGTATTCTTCCCAGGCCTGCTGGACCCAGGCTGGCATTTGTGTGCCAATTGACAACACCAGGATGCGCATATCAGCCTTCGAACGAAATCACGTCAGTCGTTACGCGACGAAATCTCGCCTGCCTCACCCCACAGCTTTTCCAGCTGGTAGAACAACCGGGTATCAGGATGCATGACGTGGGCGATGACATCGCCATAATCAAGCAGTACCCATTCGCCGTTGCGACGACCTTCAGTGCCAATAGGCTTGATGTTATGCTCGTCGCGCAGCGTTTCGACCACGCGGTCCGCCACTGAACTGACGTGACGACTGGATGTACCGCTGGCAATAACCAGGTAATCGGCCACGTCTGATATGTTGCGCACGTCCAGCACCTTGATATCAACGCCCTTGGCGTCATCAATAGCCTTGCTGATGAGTTGTTGCAGTTTTTCCGGATCCATTAACTGTCCTGTATAGTCATCGTCATAAATAAAGCTTGTGTTCGCGGATATATTGAATCACTGCAGCGGGCACCTGCGCGGAAACATTGTCACCGCGGGCAATGGCTGCGCGCACATCACTGGCCGCAATCGCCTGTTCCGTTACCGTTTGCAGGCAGATGCAACCGCAGCGCCTGCTTGCCAGCATCGACACGTCATCACAAAAACGTGATGTCATCCACACCGGCATATCCTCCTTGCTGATTACATAGCCTGGACGTGACATGGCAACAACGTGGCACAATTCGAACATCTGTTGCCACTCGTGCCATTTATCCAGTGTCATCAGGCTGTCAGCGCCCACCAGCAGGCACAACACCTGGTCATCAGCCAGTGATTGACGCAGGTAACGCAACGTATCGACCATGTAGGAGGGCCCGTCACGATGATACTCGCAATCATCAACAACAAATCCTTGCTGGTCGCGGACTGCCAGCTGCACCATCTCCAGCCGCGCCCTGGCCGGGGCAACAGGCGCCTGGCGATGCGGCGGTTGCGCTGCCGGAACAAAGCGCACTTCACTCAGTTGCAGCGCAGCATAACTTTCCAGCGCGGTGCGCAAATGCCCGAAGTGAACAGGATCAAAGGTACCGCCGAAGATGCCTACCAGTTCCACCGTGCGGTCACTTTACTGGCGAATGTGGCCATCACCCAGCACGATAAATTTCTGCGACGTCAGTCCCTCAAGACCCACCGGCCCGCGAACATGCAGCTTGTCAGTACTGATGCCGATCTCGGCGCCGAGCCCGTATTCAAAACCATCGGCAAACCGGGTTGAGGCATTAACCATGACTGAACTGGAGTCCACTTCACGCAGGAATCGTCGGGCAGTTGCATAGTCCTCGGTAATAATGGATTCCGTATGACCGGAACTGTGTCGCTGCAGGTGATCCAGCGCTTCATCAAGACCGGATACAATCCTGATCGACAGGATTGGCGCCAGGTACTCTTCATCCCAGTCTGCATCTGTTGCAGCAACAGCATTACTGACCAATGCCCGGGTTTTGTCACAACCACGAAGCTCAACACCCTTTTCCGTATACATGTCAGCGAGTTGCGGCAATACCCTGGCGGAAACACTTTCCGCCACCAGCAATGTCTCTGTGGTATTGCAGGTACCGTAACGCTGGGTCTTGGCGTTAAACGCAACCTTGATCGCCTTGTCCACATCAGCTTTGTCATCAATATAAACATGGCACACGCCGTGCAGATGCTTGATCACCGGTACACGGGCATCACGACTGATGCGCTCGATCAAGCCCTTGCCGCCGCGCGGTACAATCACATCAACAAAGTCCTCCATGGTAATAAGCGCACCTACCGCTTCGCGATCGGTTACTTCCACCACTTGCACCAGCTCCTGCGGCAGCCCGGCACTGGCCAGGCCTTCGCGTATGCATTCGGCGATAGCGCAGTTGGAATGAATTGCTTCCGAACCACCACGCAAAATGGCGGCGTTGCCTGACTTGAGACACAGTGCTGCAGCATCGGCTGTCACGTTGGGGCGCGACTCATAGATGATGCCAATGACGCCCAGCGGGACGCGCATCTTGCCCACCTGGATCCCGGAAGGCCGGTAACTCATATCGGTGATTTCACCAACCGGGTCCGGCAAGGCAACAATCTGGCGTATACCTTCCGCCATGGCGACAACACGATCAGCATTCAATTCAAGACGATCGAGCAAGGCTGCATCCAGACCACTGTTTCGACCCGCTTCCATATCGCGTGCATTTTCTGCAATCAGCTGATCAGCGCGGGCTTCAATCGCAGCGGCCATGGCCAATAGCGCGGCGTTCTTGGGATTGGTCTCGGTGCGCGCCAATACTCGACTGGCGTCACGCGCCTGTCGACCAAGTTTTGTCATGTAGTCAGCTATGTTCATTGTCTTTTCTGCAGTATGGGTTGTCATGGTCTTGTCCACGACCCGTTTATATCAAGGGGAATCCAGCCACGCTATCATAGCTCATCTGTACGCACGGCGCCGGGCATTTATGGCTTGGGCGCCACCAGGCTCAATGGCAATCCGGCAAGCGCCAGCGCCAATGCTTCCAGTGCCTGCCAGCCGTTTTGCCATGGCGCACGACCCGGTCGACCCTTAATCACCCTGTCCACCACGCCTGCCAGGCAAAGAAGTTGCTGGCAACTGTCCAGTGAGTGACGCTTCAAGCCCTGCCTGACCAGCGCCTGGCGCTTGTCCCAGACGCGATACTGTTGAAACAATTCGGCTTCCGACTGGCCGCCGGCACGGCCATTGGCGATCGCAACCAGTTGGCGAATCTCCCGGGTCAGCGCCCAGTTCACCAGCACCGGTGCCGCGTTTTCCGATTGCAAGCCGACAATCATGCGCCGAACTGCATTGGCATCCCCGCCCAGGCACACGTCGACGAGCCGGAAAATATCAAAGCGCGCGTTGTCGCTCAGGCTTGACTCGATGGTCGCCAGCTCGATACGGCCCTGGTATTCCAGCGCCAGCTTTTCGATCTCCTGTGACGCCGCCAACAGGTTGCCTTCAAAATTCCATGCCAGCTGATCCAGCAGACCCTCACCCGGCTCAAGGCCATGCATTCTCATGCGTTGGCGCAACCAACCGGGCATTTCCTGTGACGATACCGGGTACACGGTCAACCAGGCGCCCGCGGCATCCAGGCTCTTGACCCACTTGGTACGCTGAACTTCCGGCTCCAGTTTGCCGGTGATTACCACCAGCACCGTATCTTCGGGTGGATTTTCAGCCAGTTCTACCAGGGTCTTGCCACCGGTATCGCCGGGTCGACCGCCAGGCATGCGCAACTCAAGCAGGCGACGCTCGGCAAACAATGACATGGACTGTCCTGCCTGCTGCAGCCGACTCCAGTCGAAGCCGGTTTCAACCGTATACACCTCGCGCTCAGCATAGCCCTGCTCATGAGCCGCCTGCCTCAATGCCTGGCAGGCCTCTTCCAGCAACAGGGGTTCGTCACCGCTCATCAGGTATACCGGTAATAACGGCGATTTGAAATGTGCGTCCAACTGGTTCAGGTAAAGTCGCATGACTTGCGCCTCAGGGTTCGGTACGCAAATGGATCAGGCGTGCGATAACCTGGTCAACAACAGTTGCACGCAACTGCTCTTGCAAGGCTTCTTCCTGGCGCGACATGCCCAGGGCGTCCCGCGAGTCATAACGAAAATCCTGCTGCGCATAAACTGCCTGTGGCGGAATAACCGCTTTGCCATCCGCACCATCGAGCTGGTATGTCAGCCTGTACACCAGAACATAATCCGTTGCCGTACCGGTCAGCGGGTTCACCGACAATACGCGCCTTTCCATCAATTCCGATTTCAGTTTCAACGAAGCTGCGTTCTTTTTATCAGACAGGCTGACGCCGGCACGTTCGACCAGTGCATTTTGCAGCATGGAACTGACCAGGCTGCCCTTGAGCCCGCCTTCATCCACGCGCATGGCCTGATACGCCGGTGCAATAGCACCGGAGCGGGTGCCACGCAACTGGAACCCGCACGCTGTCAAGGCAACGGTCAGCAAAATAATTCCGGACAAACGCAAGTTCACTGGCATCATCCCACGACGATGTTGATCAACCGGCCCGGAACCACGATGACCTTGCGCACGGTCTTGCCTTCGGTGTGGCGCATGACATTCTCATCAGCCAATGCCTGTTTTTCGATAGCATCCTTGCCCGCTTCAGCCGCCACCATGATCTGGCCACGCTTCTTGCCGTTTACCTGGACAACCAGTTCAATAGTATCCTGCTTCAATGCCGATTCATCGGCAACCGGCCAGCCGGCATCCAGAATATCGTCGCCATAACCACATTGCTGCCACAGGTGATGGGTAACATGCGGAATAATCGGCGCCAGCAACCGCAGCAGGATGCTAACCCCTTCTGCAAGAACCGCCTCAAAGCCAATTTGTGAAGGGACTGAATATTCTTCGCCGCTGCGAACCGCGCCCGGGAGTTTGTTCAGCGCATCCATCATTGCATTCACCATCTTCATTCCGGCTGCAACTACAGTGTTAAACTGCTGCCGAGCGATATCTCGATTTGCCTGATCAAGTAATTGATGAATTTCAGTCCTAATCTTCGCTTGATCACTATGCAGACCACTCCAGTCGATACTTCCGGTCTGCTTACGCTCGTGCCAATGCACTATGGAAGATTTGTGGTAATCGTCCTGCACCAGCATCCAGAGTCGCTTGATGAATCGATAGGCACCCTCAACACCACTATCCGACCACTCGAGACTTTGCTCGGGCGGCGACGCAAACATGGTGAACAGGCGAACCGTGTCGGCACCGTATCTTTCAATCAGCTCTTGCGGGTCAACAGTATTGCCCTTGGACTTGGACATCTTGCTGCCATCTTTCAGCACCATGCCCTGGGTCAACAGTCGCGCGAACGGTTCATCGTTTTTCACCAGGCCGGCATCGCGCATCAACTTGTTGTAGAAACGCGCGTACAGCAAATGCAGGATGGCATGCTCAATACCGCCGATATACTGATCGACAGGCAGCCAGTAGTTGGCTGCTTCATCCAGCATGGCCTCGTTGTTGTTACTACAGGCATAGCGGGCAAAATACCAGGACGACTCCATAAAGGTATCAAACGTATCGGTTTCCCGTTCCGCCTTGCTGCCACACCCGGGGCAAGTGGTTTCATAAAACCCGGGATCTTTCTTGATGGGCGAGCCGACGCCACTGAACTCCACGTTCTCGGGCAAAACCACGGGCAGCTGATTTTCCGGCACCGGAACGGCGCCACAATCAGGGCAATTAATAATAGGTATAGGCGCACCCCAGTAACGCTGGCGTGATACACCCCAGTCGCGCAGGCGATAGGTCGTCTGCTTTTCGCCCAGCTGGATTGCTGCCAGATTGCCGGCAATAGCATTGACGGCATCGGCTGATGACAGACCGTTTAACGATTCAAATGGCGGCAGCAGCCCGTAGACATGGCCGTAGGCGGCATAGTCCTCGCGCCAGGCAGCTTCATCAAACTGCCAGTCGGCATCGGCTTCCGGCTTCACTACCGGCTTGACAGGCAAATTGTATTTCCTGGCAAAGGCAAAATCGCGCTCGTCATGGGCCGGTACGGCCATTACCGCACCCTCGCCATAACCCATCAGCACGTAGTTACCTACCCACAACGGCAGCGACTCGCCGGTCAGGGGATGCATAACCGTCAGCCCGGTATCCATACCCCGTTTTTCCAGGGTTTCGATATCGGCTTCGGCAGTACCCGTTTTTTTGCACTCTTCGATAAACGCCGCCAGCTTTGGGTTGTCCTTGGCGGCATACAGTGCCAGCGGGTGTTCGGCGGCCACTGCCACGTAGGTGGCGCCCATCAAGGTATCGGCACGGGTGGTGAATACCCACAAGTCACCGCCACCGTTGACGCCATGGGGAAAACCGATGCGCACGCCGTGACTCTTGCCGATCCAGTTGCGCTGCATGGTGCGCACCTGCTCCGGCCATTCATCGAGCTTGTCCAGCTCGGCCAGTAACTCGTCGGCATAATCCGTGATTTTCATGAACCACTGCGGTATCTCCTTGCGCTCTACCGAGGTATCGCAGCGCCAGCAACGGCCATCAATAACCTGCTCGTTGGCCAGCACGGTCATATCGTGGGGGCACCAGTTCACCGGCGCGGTTTTCTTGTAAACCAGGCCTTTTTCAAACAGGCGCGTAAACAGCCACTGTTCCCAACGATAGTACTCCGGGCGACAGGTGGCCAGCTCACGACTCCAGTCATAGCCAAAGCCCAGGCGCTTCAACTGGCCGCGCATGTAGTCAATATTTTCGTAGGTCCACTTGGCCGGGGGTACGTTGTTCTTGATGGCGGCGTTTTCCGCCGGCAGGCCAAATGCATCCCAGCCCATGGGCTGCAACACGTTCTTGCCAAGCATGCGCTGGTAGCGACTAATGACATCGCCGATAGTGTAATTGCGCACATGGCCCATGTGCAGCCGACCCGACGGGTACGGGAACATGCACAGGCAGTAATATTTCTCCCTGGACGGGTCTTCGCTTACCTCGAAGCTGCGGTTTTCCTGCCAGTACTGCTGGGCGTCTTTTTCGATGTCGTCTGGACGATATTGCTGGTCCGAAGTTTCCACGGCGTGCTCACCTGTTTGCTCAGTTGCTGAAAAGGCGAAGCATACCGTATTTGTGCAATCCAGACAGGTGGTGGCAACTATCGGAATTCGTACAGTTTTGCGAATTCCGAATCCCCGGGGACCGGAAAATACCGAGCACCGGCCAAGGGTCGATAAAAATCCAGGCCGGTAAATTCCGCAACCCGGCCAACTGAATTCACTACACCCGGGGGATGAACACTTCCGCTGAACCCTGAGTCCGAACCGGCTCCGGCCTGCAATCCGTGTCGAGTCAATCCATCGCAATCTTTTTCCTAAGCTGCTTCTGTTGCCCATGCCTGGTCTTGCTGTCCATTCGCCGCACCCGGGACGCGCGGGTCGGGCGCGTGGCCTTGCGCGGTTTTTGCATTTCCATGGATTTCACGACCAGGGTCTTGAGTCGTTCCAGCGCATCATCACGATTTTTTTCCTGTGTGCGAAAACGTTGGGCCTTGATCACGACAACGCCATCAGCCGAAATGCGACGATCTTTCAGCTCCAGCAGGCGCTGCTTGATGGATTCCGGCAACGATGACGCCTTGATATCAAAGCGAAGATGAATGGCACTGGAGACCTTGTTGACGTTCTGGCCACCGGCGCCCTGGGCGCGAATGGCGCTGAACTGGATGTCAGTCAGAGGTATTGACAGGGATTGATTGATGCTCAGCATGGGCCAATCTTATTCTGCTATGGCCCACAATGCCACGAACCGGATCAGTACTTACGTTTCGCCCATGCCAGCGGAATCAGCATGGCACCGATCAAAACAAGCACTCCAGAATTCCCGATAACCACGTACGGCGTGGCGCCACGCGTGGGCTGGAGCGTTGCCCGCAATACCGCAGTTTCAAATTGCGGCGTCCTGGCGGCAATCGTGCCATCAGCATTCACAACCAGTGACGGCCCGGTGTTGGCGGCGCGCACCAGCGGCCTGCCGGTTTCCAGTACGCGCATGCGTGCAATTTGTACACGCTGATGCGGCGCCAGTGAATTTCCGAACCAGGCATCCTCGGACAAATTGATAATCAGGCCAGCTTCCGGCAACTGCTCAATCAATTCCTCGCCAAAGGAGTCTTCATAACATATAGACATCGCCGCCAGGTGACCGTTGACCCGGTAACGCATATCGCCGTTTTCGCCCGGCGAAAAATCCGACATCGGTATGTGTAACACGTTCAGCAGCCAGTCAAATAACGGTTTGACAGGAATGTACTCGCCAAATGGAACCAGGTGGCGCTTGCGATATGACTGCAGCGCATCATTGTCGGCAGAACCGGACACAATAAACGCGCTGTTGAACGCCCGCATCTTGCCGTTTGATTGTTCACGCTCAGGCGCACCAATAACCACCGTCGTCCCGGCTTCAAGCACACTTGCCAGCTCGGCACGAAGGCCTTGCTCCTGTCCATACCAATAGACCGGCACCGCGGCCTCCGGCCACACGACCAGGTCCGCGTCTTGCTGTGTTCTGGTGGCCTCAACATAACCCTGGATAACGCGCTGACGATTGGTGCCCCACTTCTGGCGCAACGGGACATTATTCTGGATAACCGCCACGTCTATGGCATTGCCATCAGGCTCGGTGAATGACGCCTGGCCAAGACCCCAGGCTCCCGACCACAATACAAATGATGCGAGAACGACCGGTTTCCAATTGGTCGACTCACGCACGACCCAGGCAAGCAATCCGGCACTGACTGCCACGGCGAGACTGATACCATACACACCAAGCCATGGCGCAAGACCAGCCAGTGGCCAGCCAGCCTGGCTATAGCCCAGGTTGAGCCACGGAAAGCCACTGAACAGCCAGCTGCGCACCCACTCCAGCAACACCCACAACGCCGGCGCAATCATGCCATACAGAAACGGCGTGCTGATTCGTGAACCGACAAGGGCAATCAGCCAGCCGAACCCGGCAATGTAAGCCGCCAAGATGGAAACAAAAATGAGCACAGCAACCACCGCCAACGGCGCGGCCATGTTGCCAAAGTTATGAATACTGACGTAGACCCAGGACACGCCGCTGCCAAACAGCCCAAGCCCGAACCCAAACCCGAGCAACGCTGCCCGGGCAGGCGAACGTCCATGCATCAGCAACAACAGCAGTGCCGGCGATATTACCGCCAGCGGCGAAAGGTAAAACGGGGCAAAGGCCGTGGTGAGCACCGCGCCGGCAACAAATGCCAGCAACAACCCGGGCACTCCTTGCCCGAGCCGTTCAAGCCAACGGGCCGGCTGCTCAGGAGGACTCGACAATCGGCTCAACTTTCAGCAAATGAATACGGCGACTGTCGGCGCGCAGCACCTCGAACTCAAACTGATTGATTGAGATACGCTCACCACGACGCGGAACATGGCCAAACGCGGTCATTACGATACCGCCGATAGTGTCCATCTCGTCATTGAACCCGGCCTGGAAATGCTCATTAAAATCTTCGACCGCGGTCAACGCCTTGACGACATAGGCGCCGTCATTGCGCTTGACGATCCCGATCTCATCTTCTTCCTCGTCATGCTCGTCTTCGATTTCGCCGACTATCTGTTCCAGGACATCTTCAATTGTTACGAGCCCGGCAACGCCTCCGTATTCATCAACAACAATGGCCATGTGATTGCGACTGGACCGGAACTCACGCAATAACACATTCAGGCGCTTGCTTTCCGGGACAAAAATTGCGGGACGCAGGTAATCATCAATATCGAATTTTCCGGTATTGCCCTGGGATTGCAGGTAAAAATAACGCAATACATCCTTGGCCAGAAGAATCCCGACTACCCGGTCCTTGTCGCCATCGATCATGGGAAAACGGGAGTGCGCGGTATCCACCACCAGTGGCAGGTACTCCTCAGGTGTCTGGTTCTTGTCAACCACATCCATTTGCGCGCGTGGCACCATGATGTCGCGCACCTGCATGTCAGCCACCTGCAACACGCCCTCGATCATCTCCAGGGCATCATGACTCATGAGATTGCGTGAAGCCGAGTCACGCAGCACTTCGACCAGTTCTTCGCGATTGGAAGGCTCACCAAGCAATGCCTGGCTCAGGCGGTCAAGCAGGGATTTCGGTGATGCGCCTGCATCACCGTGACTACTCGGAGGGTTATCGGATTCTCTGTTCACTATCTCTCTATCCAGTTATTAAAAACGTTCAAAGCCGGTTACCGACTTTATTCCTCGACAGGATTCTCGGCCTCATCGGCGCTGTCGTCATAAGGACTGTCAAATCCCAGCTGGCGCATAATGGCAATTTCGCGCCGCTCCATGACTTCTGCCTCATCATCTTCAATATGATCATAGCCTTGCAGGTGCAAAACACCATGAACCACCATGTGCGCCCAGTGCTCTGTTTCGGTTTTGCCCTGTTCTCGTGCTTCATGGCGAACCACTGGTGCGCAGATCACCACGTCGCCCAGTATCTTGGTTTGAATCCCGGGCGGCGCCTCGAACGGGAACGATAACACGTTTGTCGGCCGGCATTTTCCGCGATAGCGCAGATTCATGTCCTTGATTTCATCCGTATCAACAATTCGCAGGGCCAATTCGCCCTTTTCATAACGGTGCCCCAGCACCGCCTGCACCCAGCGCTCAAACTGTTCCCGGGTCGGCAAACCGCCCAGCACACTCACGTATTGAACATCCAGTTCCATACTATGACTCAGTCTTTGTTCTGGTGCCGGTCGTAGGCCTCGATAATATTCTGAACCAGCGGATGCCTGACGACGTCGCGGGCCTGGAAGTGGGTAAACGACACCCCCTTCACATCTTTCAGAATCTCGATGACCTGCTTCAGACCTGACCGGCTCGGCTGCTGCAGGTCAATCTGGGTGATATCCCCGGTAATGACTGCTGTTGTTCCAAATCCGATCCGGGTCAGGAACATTTTCATTTGCTCGGCAGTCGTATTCTGCGCCTCGTCAAGAATAATGAAGGCCTCGTTAAGCGTGCGGCCGCGCATATAGGCCAGTGGTGCCAGTTCGATAATGTTCTTTTCCATTAACCGCGCCACCTTCTCAAACCCGAGCATGTCGTGCAGCGCGTCATACAGCGGTCGCAGGTAAGGGTCCACTTTCTGCTCCAGATCGCCAGGCAAAAATCCGAGTCGCTCACCAGCTTCCACTGCCGGACGCACCAGTACAATTCGACGCACCCGGTGATTCTGTAATGCTTCCACGGCGCAGGCCACGGCCAGGTAGGTCTTGCCGGTGCCGGCCGGACCAACACCAAAATTGATATCGTGGCTGACGATGGCGCGCACATAGTCGCGCTGGCGCGGTGTCCGCCCCTTTACCAGCAGCTTCGGTGTGCGCAACTGGGTCTCGGTATCTTCCACCTTTTCGTCATCGCCGCGCTGAAACTGTTGCAACGCCAGGTGCACGCCCGCCGAAGTAAGTGGTTCCTTGCGCGCGGTATTGGTGTACAGGTGCTTGATCAGGCGCTCGACCCGGCCGGCGACCTGTTGCTCGCCAACCAGGCGGAAATCATTGCCGCGGTTGGAGACCTCGACACCGGTGTATTCCTCGATCTGGCGCAAATGCTCGTCATGCGGGCCACACAGCGCGGCCAGCCGATCGTTGTCAGCAGGGGCAAGCGTAAACTTGATGTGTTCGACTTTTGCGTTCAATTAGCGGGAACCGACAATACCTGTCTTCAAGTGTAGTCCACAATATGGGGGTGAAATCAAGGGTCTCAAGCCGCTCAGGCGCAGCGCGCCGCGCTACTGACCAGGCGACCGCGCAACGAATTGGGCAGCGCCTCGGTAATTTCGACATCAATAAACTTACCGATCAAGTCCTTGTTATCACAGGAAAAATTGACCACGCGATTGTTTTCCGTGCGGCCTGACAATTGCTCGGGATCCTTTTTCGATGGTCGATCAACCAGGATACGCTGCACACTGCCGACCATGTTTTGACTGATTTGTGCCGCCATTTCATTGATGCGGGCCTGCAACCGGGCCAGTCGCGCCTGCTTGACCGTGTGCGGCACATCATCGGCCAGGTCTGCCGCCGGCGTTCCCGGCCGCGGGCTGTAAATAAAGCTGAACGAATGATCGAAACCGACATCCTCGATCAGCTTCATGGTGTCTTCAAAGTCAGCGTCAGTCTCGCCGGGAAAGCCGACGATAAAATCTGACGACAGGCTGATACTGGGGCGCACCTGGCGCAGCTTGCGGATACGTGCCTTGTATTCAAGCGCCGTATAGTTTCGTTTCATCATCGACAGCACCCGGTCTGAACCGCTCTGTACCGGCAGGTGCAGATGATCCACCAGCGCCGGTACGTCGGCATACGCCTGGATCAGGCTGTCGCTGAATGATTGCGGATGTGACGTGGTATAGCGAATCCGGTCCATGCCTTCGATTTCGTTGATATAGCGGATCAACAAGCCGAGATCGGCGATGCTGCCATCGTGCATCCGGCCCTGGTAGCTGTTCACGTTCTGTCCCAGCAGGTTGACCTCACGAACACCGTGTTCCGCCAGGTGCACAATCTCGGCAATGACATCATCAAACGGCCGGGAAAACTCTTCGCCACGCGTATAGGGAACAACACAATACGTGCAGTACTTGCTGCAACCTTCCATGATGGACACGTAGGCGCGGGCGCCATCCACCCGGGGCTCGGGCAGGCGATCAAATTTTTCAATCTCGGGGAACGAGATATCCACCTCGTGGTGACTGCTTGCCGCCCGGTCCAGCATTTCCGGCAGGCGGTGCAACGTCTGCGGGCCAAACACCAGGTCGACGTAGGGCGCGCGCTGCATAATAGCGTCACCCTCCTGGCTGGCGACACAACCGCCGACACCAATAATCAAATCCGGGTTTTTTTGCTTGAACTCGTTCCAGCGACCCAGTTGCGAAAACAGCTTCTCCGCCGCCTTCTCGCGCACCGAGCAGGTATTCACCAGCAGCACGTCAGCCTGCTCCGGCGAATCTGCCAATTCCAGCTGATGTGTGCGTGCCAGCAAATCGGCCATGCGCGACGAATCATAATCGTTCATCTGGCAACCGAAGGTTTTGATGTACAGCTTTTTGGCCATTTCCGGATAAGCTACTGTTTTCACGAGAGAAAGGGGGCGTACTCTACCTGTCATGAGACAAAAATACCAGCACCGCTGCGGGTGCGGAACCCAGCTACCCGGACGCCAATCCTTCATGGCGAGTGAGCCGGTGACGACAGAAATTCGTATTGCAGCGAGAGCCGGATTATATCTTCTCCAGGTACTGCGCCATGCGTTGACGCATCGCCGCATCGGGCAGGCGGCCGTAGGCGGCGCCCATGTTTTCGTGCATATGATCGACCCGCGTGGTTGCCGGGATGGCGCAGGTCACGGCCGGGTGCGAAACGATGAACTTGAGAAAGAATTGCGCCCAGTTTTGACAATCGATTTCCGCCGCCCATTCCGGCAAGGGTTTGTGACCATAGGCATCAAACAGATCGCCACGCTGAAACGGCCGGTTGGCAATGACGGCAATGCCTTTTTCCCTTGCCAATGGCAACAAGCGTTTTTCCGCTTCACGATCAGCGACATTGTAAGTGAGCTGAACAAAGTCGAATGATTCACTGGACAGCACCTTTTCCATCTCCCGGTGACGCCTGCCATGAGAGGTCGTGATACCGATATAGCGAATCCCGCCCTCGGCTTTCATCTGCTTAAGGGTTTCAAGATGCGTTTCCCAGGACAACATATTGTGAATCTGCATCAGGTCAAAACGGGCCACGCCCCACAGCTTTTCGGCCGCCGCCATTTGCATCTGCCCGAGCGCCTTACCCATCACCCAGACCTTGGTAGCGGCAAACAACTCCTGGGCATTATCAATGCGCGCAAGACAGTAGCCGAGCACCTCCTGTGAACTGCCATACATGGGCGATGAATCAATCATTGCGCCAGCCTTGTCAAAGAATGCCTGCAATACTTCGATTCTCTGGTTGCGGGCACGAATATCATCGCCAACATCAAACGTCAGCCATGAACCCATGCCAATGACCGGGATAGACTCGCCGGTCGAGGGAATGGTTTTGCGAATGATTTGTGGCACTGCCCGGTTCCTGTTCTTTGGCTTTTGCATCTTTCCGGCGGACCAGCCGGCTTCAACAGGAATCATCATCGCGGCGGCGATCAGCCGGTTCAGAAACCGGCGACGGGAAAACCTGGTGTGAGTCTTTGACATGGAACACGTCCCTCTACAGGGGAGCTAAAGCCACTCTACAAGATAGTAGATCATCACACCTTCTGATGATTTTGAAGGGCCCAGCACCCGCGCCGCGTAATGCTGCCCGGATTCTTCGGCACCGGCACGCGCCAGGTCTTCGGTCTCAACGATCCTGACATTGGCTGCCGGAAACCGGTTGCGAGTTGTTCGTTGCGTATACACCACGCCGTATCGTTCAGTCGATACAGATGTATACGGATCAGGCGGAACAAAGCCTTTCATGAACTGGTCCGGGTTGTATTCCTGCACAAGCCCTTGAGCACCATGTCAGCATAACTGATTACGCCGAGCAACTTCTTGCTTTCCACCACCGGCGCCCGGGACAGGCCAAACTTGTCAAACAGGCGCGCGCAATAACGTATATCCATATCCGGGTCTACAGTCACTACCGGCTTGGACATGATCTCGTAGATGTTGACACGCTCCGGAGAACGGTTATGAGCCAACACCTGTCGAGCAATGTCAGACAACAGCACAATTCCATACTCATCGTCATCATTGCGCTTGTTGACAATCAGTGACTTGGTTTCATGATGCTCCATGGTGCGCAATGCTTCGGCAACAGTAGCAACGCCATCGACTATATCAAATTCCTGCTTCATCACATCGCGTACGCGTACAATTGTTTTGTCGTTCATAGCTTATCCTCCAAAACTCCGGTCAGGCGCTGGATTTGATGAGAAACACCGACAGCATCTTCCACATCAATCTGAAAAGCAATGCCGGTTCCGGGTTTACTTTCAAACTCTCCGACCTCGGCAATTTTCTCGAGTATGTGGCGACTGAGGTGCTCTTCCACAAGAAACAGCAGCATGTCCCGCTGGCTTTCAAGGCTCAGGCCGAGAAAGGTCTTGGTTTTTTCAATGCCCTCCCCGCGCGCCTGGTTCAGCACTGTGGCGCCGGTAGCGCCGGCTTCCCGGGCCGCATCCAGCAAGCTGTCAGTCTTGTCGTCATCAACAAGCGTGATAATCAGTTTGAAGTGCATATGCCTGGCCTCCGGATGTCGATCATTGGTGTTCCGCGTCCTGTTGTCTTTGTTTGCGATGCCGAGACAGCAGCCACTGGCCGACCTGGGCATAGCCCATGACGGTAATAATAGGAAACAGGCTGGCAAAGGCAATCAGTCCGAAGCCATCCAGCAAGGCGCTGCGACCGGGCACGGTACTGGCGAGACCCAGGCCCAGTGCCGCCACCAGCGGCACAGTGACGGTTGATGTGGTGACACCGCCGGAATCATAAGCCAGGGCAATAATTGAACGTGGCGCGTAGACAGTCTGTACGATCACCACGATGTAGCCGGCGATAATATAATAATGCAGAGGTGTACCGGTAACAATACGGTAGGTACCCAACGCGATACCGATGGCAACACCAATGGCCACGGCAATACGCAATCCCCATACGCCCACTGAACCGGCCGATACACTCTCCGCCTTGATCGCCACTGCAATCAGTGATGGCTCGGCAATGGTAGTGGAAAAGCCAATGGCGGCGGCGAACAGGTATACCCACATGTAATCCTGCCAGCGAACCAGTTGCGCCACTGTTTCTGCTGTCCCGTGTATAAATACCGGATCAGTAAGCTGTTGTGCCATCAGCTTGCCCAGCGGAAACAACGCTTCCTCCAGGCCGACAAGAAACAATGCCAGGCCGATAAGCACATAGACAAAACCGATGACTGTCCGCTTCAGGTGTGGAATGGTTTCGCGCAGAACGATGATCTGGAAGCCGAACAGAATTGCCGCGATGGGTACAACATCGCGAATGGTTGCAAGCGTGACATAAAACAGGTGGACCAGCATATCCATCAGATCACCATGCCGTAAACCATGACAAACATCATCGGTGTCAGGGAAGCAAAGGCGATCAGGCCAAAGCCGTCAATCATCGGGTTGCGACCCTTTATGACAGACGCCAATCCCACCCCGAGAGCAGTCACCAGCGGAACCGTAACAGTGGACGTGGTCACTCCACCGGAATCATAGGCAATACCGATAATCTCCTTCGGCGCGAAAGCCGTAAGAATAACAATAACAATATACCCACCGACAATAAGATAATGTATTGGCCAGCCTTTCAGAATCCGGAATACACCAATTACAATGGCCACACCGACGGACAACGCCACTGTCAGCCTCAGGCCCATGGCATAACTGCTACGGGCCGTATCAGAATCGGTAATGGCCCCCGCTTGCGCGGCAACATTGGCTGCCTCAGCAGCCACTGCAATCAGCGCCGGCTCGGCTACCGTGGTACCAAACCCGAGACAAAAGGCAAACACCAGCAGCCAGGCAAGACTGCCCTTGCGCGCAAAACCATAGGCCATGGTTTCACCAATCGGGAACAGACCCATTTCCAGACCGCGAATAAAAAAGGTAAGGCCGAGCACCACCAGCATGGTACCGACCAGCAGCTTCTCCCAGTTCGGCAAAGGCTTGCCCAACACCACCAGCTGAAAGAACAGGATCACCAGAATGATTGGCAACAAATCCCGAAAGCTGTCCCTGATGGAGCGAAATAAACTGTGCAATGAGCAGCCCGAAAAGATATTGGTTAATCACGAAGACTGAAGGATAGGCGGACAACCTTAATGCTGCCCGGCATGGTCCGTCAAGCCGATGGTTTGACGCAATTTCTTGATCAACATCAAAGTTTTGGCGCAACGAATATCAGAGTATGCGCCGTTAGGCGAAAAAGTGTATTCCAATGGCAACTTTTCTCAGCATCAACGAGCTGCAAGCCTTTATCCGAAACCGGCGCATTCCGCTGTTTCCAAAACATGAACACATTGAGCTGAAAATTGATGGCTTGTCGTTCGAGGAAAACCTGCAGCTGGAAACCCGGGTGAACAAACTGCACGCCGCTTGTGGTTGCGCAGAAGGATCTATTGCTTCTGTGGCAGGACTGACGCTGTTTGTTGTCTATTTGACTTTTATTGACATTGACGCAGTTTTCAGCGGTTCCGAAGCGTTGATCACAGCCGGCCTGGTATTTCTGGTCTCGGCCCTGACGGCAAAATTCGGCGCCATCCTGTTTGCCCACCTCCAGCTGAAGAAACTGTCCCGATCATTAAATGCTCACGAGCCGGATTGATAATTTTCCAATTGATGACAATTCGCTTTTCCGATCCAGGCCTGCCTACCTAAAGACTCCGGTTGCCCCGCCGAATACATCATTAGCCGGGGTAACAATTTACCTCTTTCCTGTCACTCCTTGATTCAGGGATGAAACCGCACAATGAAACAACTTTTCAGCAATATCTGGAGCAATGAAACCCTGCACATGTTCTTGAGTATGACCTTCCTGGAGCTGATGATGCTGTCGGTGACACTGTCGATTTGGGATATCAACCAGGAACTGGTATTGATGGCCGGCCTCGAACAGATACTGCTGGTCTTTGAAGGCTGAGACTATTGAGCCGATTCTGCGCGCCTGCGGCTGGGCAGTTCAGCCAATTCGCACTGCCTGTCCTCGACATTCAACCGTCTGACCCGACCTGATTTTACAGCGCTTGCGCCGCTCCAGTCGGCCATCCACGGTCACTTCGCCGTCAACAATGGCGTGGTTGGCTTCGCCGCCGGATTCACACAGGCCGGTAATCTTGAGCAGCTTGTTCAGCTCGATAAATTCATGATCCTGGAGATCAAAAATCTGCATGATCGGGATCCGGGAAAAGGTTACTCCCGGCCATAGCGGCCGGGTAGCGGAATGAATGGTAGCTACGGGTAGATTTGAACTACCGACCCCAGCATTATGAGTGCTGTGCTCTAACCAACTGAGCTACGTAGCCACGGAACCCGTCGATTTGACGGAGGCGGGATTTTCGGGGTTTGCCCGCCTGCTGTCAACCGCCAGCGGCAGGAAAACCGGCCCGGTCCCGTTTCAGACATTGAACCGGAAGTGAACCACGTCGCCATCGACCATGACGTACTCCTTGCCCTCAAGCCGTAATTTGCCGGCTTCCTTGGCACCCTGTTCGCCGCCACAGCCCACGTAGTCCTCATAGGCGGTTATTTCTGCCCGGATAAATCCCTTTTCGAAATCCGTGTGTATCACGCCCGCGGCCTGCGGTGCCGTGGCACGGGCGCGAATGGTCCAGGCCCGCACTTCTTTCACGCCGGCAGTGAAGTAGGTCTGCAGGCCCAGCAAAGCATAGCCGGCCCGTATGACCCGGTTCAGGCCAGGCTCTTCGAGACCCATCTCGGTAAGGAATTCAATTTTCTCTTCATCTTCCATGTCGATCAGTTCGGCCTCGATGGCGGCACAAATCGCCACCACCTGGGCACCTTCAGCTTCGGCGATCTTGCGCACGGCATCCAGGTAAGGGTTATTTTCAAACCCGTTATCCGCCACGTTGGCCACGTACATGACCGGTTTGTGAGTCAGCAGGAACAACTGGCGAACCGCTTTTTCCTGATCCTTGTCGGTAAACTCGAAAGTGCGGACCGGCTTTCCGGTATCCAGATGGGCCTGCAGTTTCTGCAACAGGTCACGCAGCCTGACCTGCTCCTTGTCCCCGGACTTTGCCGCCTTGGTCGCCTTATCCAGCTGCTTGGTAACCGAATCCAGATCCGCCAACGCCAGCTCGGTTTCGATGACCTCAATATCGGCCGTCGGATCAACCTTGTTGGCCACGTGCTGGATATTTTCATCTTCGAAACAGCGTACAACGTGAGCAATGGCATCAGTTTCGCGGATATTGGCCAGAAATTTGTTACCCAGGCCCTCGCCCTTCGACGCGCCGGCAACAAGCCCGGCAATATCAACAAACTCCATGACCGCAGGTACCACTTTTTGCGGGTTCACCAGCTCGGCAAGCTTGTCCAGGCGCGGGTCCGGCACCTCGACCATGCCAACATTGGGATCGATGGTGCAAAACGGATAGTTTTCGGCCTGGATGCCCGCCTTGGTCAAGGCATTAAACAGCGTAGACTTGCCGACGTTGGGCAGACCGACAATGCCGCACTTGAAACCCATATTCTGGAAACCCCTGTTAAATGTTGGTCCGCACCAATGCGCGATATGTTTGAATAATAACCCAAATACTTTCGGTTCGTGCCATGGCCGTCGACCCGTCAGCTATTACCATTGCCGGCATGCAGGCGATTCATCACCTTCTGGAAATTGCCGTTAATGATATCTTCCAGTTCATCCAGGGCAGCCTGGATGGCCGCGTCGGTAAGCGACTGCTCATCAGCAACTGCCTTGGTCAGCACATAGTTACTCACCTGCCGGGCGTTGCCGGGATGACCAATACCGATACGCAAGCGCATGTAGTCGCTGGAACCGAGCTTGTTGTGAATATCCCGAAGCCCGTTATGACCGCCATGGCCGCCACCCTGTTTAAGCCGAACCTCACCGGGTGGAATGTCCAGCTCATCATGAGCGACCAGCACTTCGGCCGGCTCGATCTTGTAAAACCGGGCCAGTGTAGCGACGCCATCGCCGCTGAGATTCATAAAAGTTTGTGGCTTGATTAACCAGACCGGCGAACCGGCAATCATGGCTTTACCAACATCGCCATGAAAGCGGTTTTCGTGGGCCAGCGAACAATCATAGCGCCGTGCCACGGCATCCAAAAAACGGAACCCGGCATTGTGCCGGGTTTCCGCGTACTGGTTGCCGGGATTTCCCAGCCCGGCGACGAGCTTGATGGCGCAGGCCAAGACTTACTCGCTTTCGCCGCCTTCTTCAGGCTCTTCAGCCGCAGCTTCAGAACTGCCACCACCACGAACCGCGGTAATGGTTGCCACGGCCAGGTCGTCACCACCATGGGCGAGAACGGTCAGTTCAACGCCGGCCGGCAGCTTGATATCTGACAGGTGCACTGACTCATTCTTGTGCAACGCCGACAGATTCACTTCCAGGAATTCCGGCAGATCCTTGGGCAGACAGATTACGTCGGCTTCGGTCAGCAGGTGCGAAACCAGTCCACCTTCGAGCTTGACGCCCGGCGCGGTTTCTTCGCCAATAAAGTGGAACGGTACAGACATGTGCAGTTTCTCGCTTGCAGAAATACGCTGCAGGTCAAGATGAACCACGCGTGGCTTGTACGGGTGCATCTGCACATCACGCAGAATAGCCTGATCTGAACTGTCACCGGCTTTCACTGTCAGGATTGAGGTATGAAAGTCCTCGTGCTCCAACAAGTGATAGATGGTGTCATGATCAAAAGCCAGCATTTCAGGATCCTTGCCACCGCCATAGATTACGGCCGGGATCTTGCTGGCATGACGCAGGCGGCGGCTCGCACCCGTTCCCTTGGCATCACGCTTTTCAGCGCTCAATTCGTATTGCTTACTCATGTTTTCTCTCCTGTTTGACTGCCTTCCCCGCGACCAGGGTTGGCAAACAGTTAACGATTTATAAATAACAAGAAATGAACCGGATCACATAAACCGATTCATCGCTTGGCATTTACAACTCCTGCTATTGCTCCGGGCGTCCACAGACTAGTCCAGGAACAACGAACTTACCGAATCGTCGTGAGCGATTCTCCGTATCGCTTCTGCCAGCAGCTCGGAAATACTTAGCTGCCGAATCCGGTCACAGCTTTCAGCCGCCGCTGACAGCGGTATGGTATCGGTTACCACCAGTTCGTCCAGCGCCGAGTTGCTGATCCGCTCCACCGCCGGGCCGGATAAAACCGGGTGTGTACAGTAGGCCAACACCTTGCTGGCGCCATGATCCTTGAGCGCACCCGCCGCTTCACACAAGGTGCCAGCGGTATCCACCAGGTCGTCCATCAGCACGCACGTGCGACCTTTCACATCGCCAATAATATTCATTACCTTGGCGACATTGGCCTTGGGGCGACGCTTGTCAATAATGGCCAGGTCCGCTTCCAGGTGCTTGGCCAGCGCTCTTGCGCGGACAACACCGCCGACATCAGGCGACACCACCAGCAGATTCGGATACTCACGCTTCCAGATATCTCCCAGCAACACCGGGCCGGCATAAATATTATCGGTCGGGATACTGAAAAATCCCTGGATCTGGTCCGCATGCAAATCCATGGTCAGCACACGATGCGCGCCGGCAATGGTAATCATATCTGCCACCAGCCGCGCGGTAATGGCCACGCGGGCCGTACGCGGGCGTCGATCCTGGCGGGCATACCCATAATATGGAATGACCGCGGTAATCCTGGCTGCTGATGCGCGCTTGAGCGCATCGATCATAATCAGCAGTTCCATCAGGTTGTCATTGGACGGCGCACAGGTGGACTGGATCACGAAGACATCGCGACCACGCACGTTGTCTTCAACTTCAACCATGACTTCGCCATCGCTGAATGTGCCGATGGAAGCCTTGCCCATGGGCAAGCCCAGGTAGCGCACTACTTTCTCCGCCAATGCCCGGTTAGCATTGCCGGTAAACACCATTACGTTGTCATTACCTGGATCGGGTGCCACTACCTGCTCCTGATACAACCTTCAAAAATCTGGCTGGGGCGCCAGGACCCCCTGGAACGCTTCGCGCTCACTGGGATTTCCTGAACGCGCTTCACTTGTTCTGGTCATATTCGGCCTTTGGCCTCACCCCTTCGGGGCCAGCCTTCGGCTGTTCAAATGCCTGCTCTTTCAGATCAGTCATTTGTCGAAGCCGCTTCGCGGCACTAGCATCACCGATGCGTCGCCTACGGTTCTCATCCCGTCGCTCCCAGCAATCACTCTTCGATTGATTAAGCTGGCTGGGGCGCCAGGATTATTCGGCCTTTGGCCTCACCCCTTCGGGGCCAGCCTTCGGCTGTTCAAATGCCTGCTCTTTCAGATCAGTCATTTGTCGAACCTTAAGGTTCTCATCCCGTCGCTCCCAGCAATCAATCTTCGATTGATTAAGCTGGCTGGGGCGCCAGGATTATTCGGCCTTTGGCCTCACCCCTTCGGGGCCAGCCTTCGGCTGTTCAAATGCCTGCTCTTTCAGATCAGTCATTTGTCGAACCTTAAGGTTCTCATCCCGTCGCTCCCAGCAATCAATCTTCGATTGATTAAGCTGGCTGGGGCGCCAGGATTCGAACCTGGGAATGCCGGAATCAAAATCCGGTGCCTTAACCACTTGGCCACGCCCCAATACACTTTTCGCTTTGGCCGTCGTTCATCGACCCCGCGGACCCATCCTTCAGGATCGGCCCATCAATATAAATAACTGCCGTCTACTCCGGCCATGCCGCCAGAATCGGTTCAATCGGGTGCCGATTCAGGCCGCGCGCCACAATGGCTTTCGCCGGTGGCTGGTTTGATACAACCGCTTCCGCCTGCTCCCGGGTGCTGCAAGGCAAAAATACGCAGGCGCCCGTACCAGTCATACGCGCTTCACCATATTGGCTAAGCCAATTCAACGCTTGATCAATTTGTGGATACAATGCTCGCACCACCGGCTCCAGATCGTTCCGAACCCGGCCTTCGCGGAAGTCGCGTATTGTGATGGCGGGGCTGTTACGTGTCAATTCAGGATGACCAAAAATTTCCCCGGTGGAAACAGTCGCATCCGGCTGCAAAATCACGAACCAGGGCCGTTCCAGCGACAATGGCTCCAGTCGGTCGCCCACCCCCTCAGCCCAGGCAGATGACCCGCCAATAAATACCGGTACATCGGCTCCCAGTTGCAGCCCCAGCTGCATCAGCCGGGAACGCGGCACACCGGTTTGCCAAAGTGCATTCAAGGCCAGCAACGTGGTGGCGGCATCAGAACTGCCGCCACCCAATCCGCCGCCCATGGGCAAGCGCTTGATCAAAGATATATCAACCCCTGCGCCACAACCGGTCTCCTGTTGCAACAGGCGCGCGGCCCGCACCACAAGATCCTGTTCCGGGGTCACGCCTTCCAGGTCGCTTACCCGGGCAATTCGACCAGAGTCGTTGATTTCAAACCGAAGCTCGTCGGCGATATCGATAAACTGAAATACAGTTTGCAGGAGATGGTAGCCATCAAGACGGCGCCCGGTAACATGGAGGAACAGGTTCAGCTTTGCCGGCGCCGGCCAGGAATTGACTCCGGTCACACTAACCCCGCTTGACCCATTGACTGATGACCAGCCGAACGTGCAGATTCGAATCAACAGGGCTGCCGGATCGCTTTAACTCAATACTATGCGGTAACCATATGTCGCCCTGCTCGGCATACTCCAGCACGTTCAACAGCCAGCCGTCCTGCTGCAGGGTTTTTATCCGGCCTTGCCCGTTCAGTGTAATTATTTTGTCCTTGCCCGGTACCGGCAGTCCGCGCAACCAGTACAGCATATTTTCCAGCGGCAAGGCCCAGCCCGTGGTCTGCCACAGAAGCTGCTGCGCATTCGCGGCGACGTAGACGTTCTGTTCCGCATCAACCAGCCGGGCGCCGTCATCAGCAATGGTGATTCTCACCGCCCCGGCACCAAACGGCCCGGAAAGATCGATCTGTTGTCCCGGGTCATGATTTTGCCAGCGAAGATTGAGCTGCCAGGCATCCCGATCCATGGTCAATGCCACCCGGCCTCGCAGGTCCCATTGCGTTAATGCCTGCAGTTTCTGGCGATGCTGTTGCCAGGCCTGCTGTTGATCATCAACAACAGGAAGCGTCGCCTGGCAGGCCGAGAGCAATACCAACAATAGCGCAAGCGGAGCCCTGAGTGTCATATGCTGCAACCTGGAAAGACCGCGATGGCCGGTACGCTGATTGATAAGGATATTTATTGCTTGAACTTTCGAATCACGCCCTGCAGCGATTCATTATCCGGCGTCAGCTTCAGTGCGCGATGCCAGACATGCTCCGCTTCCTTGCGCTCTCCGATAATCCACAGCACCTCGCCCAGGTGCGCGGAAATCTCGGCATCATTGCGAATAGCCAGTGCCCGCTTGAGATACTGGACAGCCTCCTGATAATTGCCCAACCGGTATTGAACCCAGCCCATGCTGTCCAGAACAAAGGCATCGTCCGGCTTGAACAACAGCGCCTTTTTCAGCAGCACCAGGGCTTCCTGGTGACGATCGGTCCTGTCTGCAAGCGTGTAGCCCAACGCGTTCAGAGCATGAACATTATCGGGATCTTTTTTCAGAATATAGCGAAGATCGCCTTCAACCATATCGAGGTTATCGAGCTTTTCCGCGATCAAGGCCCGGGCATAACGTATTTCGGTATCATCTGGCGACTCTTTCAGCGCCGCGGTCAATACTTTCAATGCTTCCCCGAACTGCCTTGCCTCGCGAAGAATCTGCTCTTCCGTCAGCACTATCTGCGAGCGCTGCGTATCATTTTCGGGAACCAGCTTGTGCAGCCGGTCACGCGCGGTATCCAGGTTGCCATGGCGCGCTATCGAAATGGCTGCACGGGTCTGCGCATCAAGGTAAAAACGCGGGTCCGAGATGTCTTCGTACCAGCGAATCGCGGTTTCGTAATCATGGCGCTTGTCAGCCACCTGGCCCAGATACAGTCTCGCCTGGTCACTGTCCGGTTTCAGTTCCAGGTGCCGCTCAAGATACTTGCGTGCATCATCCAGCCGTTCCGCCTGGACCGACAACACGCCGACAGCAAGAATGGCGTCAGCGTCATTAGGGGTAGACTTGATGACGCGTTTGAATTCCTTGCTGGCACGCTCCCACTGCTTCCTGTCCACCAGGAAACGGGCATAGTTCAGGCGCACGTTACTGGCACCGGGATTATCATCAAGGAAAGACCGGTAAAACTGTTCCGCTTTGTCCAGCTCATTCTGACCAATAAGGATACGACCCTTGTACAGCGCCGCATCTTCCCAGCCGGGTTTGTGCTTCAGCGCACTACTGGCTGCTTGCGATGCTGTGGCCAGATTGTCGGCACGCACGCTCAAGTGCGCCAGCGCCAGCCAAGCATACGGATTTTTCGGATATACCACGGTCAGGTTCTGCATGACCTCCATGGCAGCATCACGATTCTTCTGGCGCGACAGCATGCCACCGATACGTAAAAACACCGTACCAAGCAGGTTTTTCTGATCAGCAAGTTGCAGTGCCTGCTCCAGGTGCAGCTGGGCGCGGGCGGGCTGATCAAGCTCGAGCAATGTAGTGGCCAGGGATTCGTGCGCAGTCTGGTTATCCGGTTCGATTTCGGTCCACAGCTGGCCCGCCTGGGAACCTTCTTTAAACTGGCGCGCGTAAATTGCTGCCTGCGTGGCGCGCTCCGCCAGGCGTGGGTCACGCGTCTGTTCGGCGGCCTTAAGCAACGCCTGCACCGCGATCGCCAACTCGCCGCGCTGGCCCGCCACCTCACCTACCAGAATGTAATACAACAGTTCCGGGCTCAGCTCTGCATTGGGAAGTATACGGGATTCCGCTGATTCCAGAGAAGCATGGGGATCAGACGAGGGCTCTGCCTCGTCCCGTGTAGCCACGGTGTTACAGGCGGAAAGCAGCATCGCCGACAGCACTAGGGCTGTCAGTTTCCCGGGTAACGATTTTGATTCGGTACTTTTACTCATATTTCCCAATAATTATAGTATGCTGATATCAGACGTGCGGAAGAATTTGAAGAAATTAACGTAATTCGTGCCAGTTTGGGCTATCAGTCTGTCCCAGCTTTTCCGGCATTACAAGCGTAGCAACCAAATAATAACCGCAGAAACACACAAACAATATATTTGTCGAACTGAAATTTTCATGAAACTCTGGTTACTACTGCTGACAGCCCTGTTCGTTTTTATTCTTGGGTACCGATTTTTTGCCAAGTTGTTGCTAATCACTCTTTTTGCTCCGGTAAATATGACGGATCAACAAGAAGCTGCGGAGCCCGGGATTCGACACGCCAGATTGTCACCGCTGATTTCGTTTGGTCATTTTACAGTCACACTAATGGGAATCGGCGTGGTGCCCGGCATCGGCGTCGCCATGATCTGGGGCTGGGTACCTGCCTACCTGTGGCTGGTCGCAGGTACGACCACCTTCGGCGCCATTTACCTCATGGGCGCACTCTGGCTCAGTCAGCGCCCGGGATCACCAGGACTAATTGACAGCAGTCGACTGCTGCTGGGCGATCACGCCGCAGCTATTATGCGTGCACTACGGTATATCATCCTGGCCGGCCTTTGTGCCTGGCTGCTCTGGCTGGGCGCCTGGCTGCTGACCCGGCATCCATCCATTTCATGGGTCGCTATTGGCCAATTCCTCGCGGCATTCTGGTTGCGCCATCACTGGACCCGGCGAGGTGAACTTTACGGCCGCTCTGGACTGATTACCCATATAGCCGTCATGATTCTTGGCGCGATTGCGTTGCTGGCGATAGGACAGGTTGCGGGCATCAGCTTTGGCGGCACAATCGAGTTCAAACTGGGCGGTCACCCCCGGGGTTCGCTTGGCGCGATGACGCTCTGGGGAGCGTTGCTGTTGGCGGCCTCGCTAACCCTGGGCCAGCAAAGATACCACTGCATGATTCGGGGCCGAAGCTGGCTGGCTGGCGTCCTGATCGCCACAGTGATGCTGATTCTGACACTGGGACTTGCGATCAAGGCCCCGGTCATGAATGCGCCTGAATTCTACAGCAATGCCACAACCCCGGGCCGATACCCCTGGCTGTTCCTGGTATTGTCGGGAGGCGCCTTCGCCGGGTTCTACGCACTGTTTGCCCAGCCGCTGGCAGCACTGCAACTCAGACATATTGATGATCAGCGTCGCTGGGGATTTGGCGCTGTAAGCCTGATCGCCATTATCGCCCTGCTGTTCTGGGCGGTGCTGACCACGGCCCAGACCAACCTTGAAACCTGGCATGCCTGGGTTGATCAGGGTCAACCCTGGATACCGCTGGAATCCCTGATGACGCAAGTGATCAGCCAGGGCGGCTACCTGATCAGCGGCCTGGGTATAAGCCAGTCAGCCGGTGGCAGCCTGATCGCCCTGGCCATGCTGTTCATGACCATCGCCGGCCTGGATACCTGCATATTAATGACAACAAAGGAAACTCAAGCCCTCGCCACTCCCCGGCTGGGTCGCTGGATATCGCTCAATTACGGCAAAGTCGCTTTGCTTGCCGGCTCACTGGTAATGTTGGCGTTGTTGCTGTTTCTGAGCGCTCCCGCCAGCCTGGCCTGGCTGCTGTTTGGTATCGCCGGAATGATGCTGGCCGGTTGCGTGTTCGGGCTAATCAGCCTGCAGATTGGTCAGAAATCGCGCATCTGGCCTGCCATGGCGATGGCGGCCCTGGCCGCCTGGCTCACGGGCTTCTGGGGCCTGATGGAATCGATTGCGGTCTGGTGGACCTTGGCACCGGCAATGCTGCTACCGGCTATAATTATTACGCTGTTGTCAGCCAGCTTCATCGGATTGGTGCTACACAGGATAATCCAACATCTTCAGAAACCCCCTGTACCGAAAAACACGGAATAATGCGGTGGGCGGACTTGACACTACCAGTGCAATCGCCAGAATCCACCCATCTGTTGACTGGCCGCAGACCGGCGAGCACAAAATTGGGTAAACAACCCTGTAAATTGGCAACTATCGAGGCAGACGGAGAAAAGCTGGCGTAAAATACTTACAGGTATCAACCCGGCACGGACAACCATGCAATTACTGGCCTTCGGCATCAATCACAAAACCGCCCCGGTCGCGATACGCGAACAGGCGGCGTTCGCACCGGACAAATTGTCAGAAGCGCTACGCGATATCACTGCCAGCGGAGTCGCGGCCGAGGCAACCATTGTTTCCACCTGTAACCGGACCGAACTGTATTGCCGGATCAATAATCGACAGGACAAGGAAATTATCGACTGGTTCTGCCGCTACCACAATTTCAAAAGCGAAGACATCGAGCCCTACCTGTACCGCCATCCCGACAGCAAGGCAGTAGAGCACGCGTTTCGTGTCGCTGCCGGTCTGGATTCGCTGGTTCTCGGTGAACCCCAGATACTTGGTCAAATGAAAGACGCGTTTGCCCGTGCACACAAGGAAGGCAGTACCGGCAAATTACTTAACAAGCTGTTCCAGCACACCTTTACCGTCGCCAAGCAGGTACGCACCGATACCTCCATCGGCGCCAGCGCCGTGTCCGTGGCTTTTGCCGCGGTCTCCCTGGCCAAGCAGATATTTACTGATCTTTCCGAGCAGACCGTGTTACTGGTTGGCGCCGGTGAAACCATAGAACTGTGCGCCCGGCATCTGAACGAGCAGCACGTCAAGCAAATGATTGTTGCCAACCGCACGCTGGAGCGCGCTGAACTGTTGGCCCGGGAATTCGGCGCCCAGGCGATCACGCTGTCGGAACTGCCGACACGTCTTGCTGATGCTGACATCGTTATTTCATCCACGGCAAGCCCGCTGCCAATACTCGGCAAGGGGGCCGTAGAACATGCTCTCAAACAACGCAAACATCGACCGATGTTCATGGTCGATATTGCCGTACCACGCGATATCGAGCCCGAGGTAAACAATTTAGACGATGTTTTTCTTTATACCGTTGATGATCTCAAGGGCGTAGTAGAGGAAAACATGGCGTCACGTCAACAGGCCGCCAGGGAAGCAGAAAAAATTATTGATGTGCATGTTGTTGAATTCATGCGCTGGATTGATTCACTCAATGCTGTACCCACGATCCGGCAATTGCGCGAGGCCAGCAACGCCATAACCGAATCCGAACTGGAAAAAGCACGGGCAAAACTGGCGCGCGGCATGGAAGCGGACCAGGTTATCGAGGAAATGGCACGCGCCATTACCAACAAGTTTACCCATGCCCCAAGCAGCGTGCTCAGCGAAGCCAGCCATGACGGTGACGAATCCATGCTGGTCGCAGCACGCCGCCTGTTCAGACTCGACGACAACTAACATGCACGCCAACATCCAGGCGCAGCTGGACAATCTTGTCCAGCGAGCGGAAGAATTGAACGCCGAACTTTCCGACCCGGGAGTTACCAATAACCAGGAGCGGTTCCGCAAGCTGTCACAGGAATATGCCGAAATTACACCGGTAACCCAGAAGTACACCCAGTGGCGCAAGGCCAGTGACGATCTGGATGCCGCCGAATCCATGCTCAAGGACAGTGATGCCGGCATGCGCGACATGGCACAGGAAGAAATTGCCGATGCCTCGCAACGTATCGAAACACTGGAAACCGAACTGCAACTGCTGCTGCTGCCAAAAGATCCCAACGACAACAAGAATATCTTTCTCGAAGTGCGAGCCGGTACTGGTGGCGACGAAGCCGCGCTTTTTGCCGGTGACCTTTTCCGCATGTACAGCCATTTCGCGGAAAAACAGGGCTGGAAGGTGGAAGTGGTCAGCAGCAGTGCCAGTGAAGTCGGTGGCTACAAGGAAATCATTGCCAGGATCATCGGTCACGGAGCCTACTCGCGGCTCAAGTTTGAATCCGGCGGTCACCGGGTTCAGCGGGTGCCGGCAACCGAAGCGCAGGGACGCATTCATACTTCAGCATGCACCATTGCCATCATGCCGGAAGTAGACGAAGTGGATGCCATTGATCTTGATGCCAAGGATCTGCGCATTGACACGTTTCGCGCTTCCGGCGCCGGCGGTCAACACGTCAACAAAACCGATTCAGCCATTCGTATTACACATTTACCCAGTGGTATCGTGGTGGAATGCCAGGACGAGCGATCCCAGCACAAGAACAAGGCGCGCGCCATGTCGTTGTTGTCGAGCAAGCTGCTGAGCATGGAGCAGGAAAAACAGCATGCCGAACAGGCAGCTACGCGCAAAAGCCTGGTGGGCAGTGGCGACCGCTCCCAGCGTATTCGCACCTATAATTTTCCCCAGGGCCGCGTCACCGATCATCGCATTAACCTGACACTGTACAAGCTGGACAACATAATGATGGGCGATCTTGATGAGATCATCGACCCGCTAGTCGCAACTGACCAGGCCGAGCAACTGGCCGAGCTGGGTATGGCTTCACACTAAGTCATTCTTGATGCCAGTAACCACTGTTCAACAGGCCCTGCTCCGGGCAGCCGCACAACTGGCCGAAAGCGAAAGCCCCAAACTGGACGCGGAAGTATTGCTGCGCCATGTCACTGGTCTGAATGCCACGACATTAATCACGCAAGCCGATACCGGGCTGAATGAAACGCAACTGGCCTCATACCAGGATGTTGTTGCCCGTCGAGCCGCCGGGGAACCTGTCGCCTATATCACCGGTGCACGTGAATTCTGGACCATCAACCTGCTGGTCAACCGGCATACGCTGGTGCCTCGGCCGGAAACCGAACTTGTCGTCGAAAGTGTGCTGGAACGCGTTGACACCGACAGCGTTGCCAGGATAGCCGACCTGGGTACCGGCAGCGGCGCCATTGCCATTGCCGTCAAAGTCGAGCGACCGAAATGCGCTATCGTTGCCTGTGACAGTTCTAAGGATGCGCTTGAAGTAGCCAGCACCAACGCCAAACACAACAACACCGACATATCCTTCGTGCAAAGTCACTGGTTCGATCAACTTGCGCAACAGCGTTTTCATATTATCGCAACTAACCCGCCCTATGTTGCCCAGGGTGACCCACATTTACGGCAAGGCGATCTTCGCTTTGAGCCGGCAACGGCATTGTCTTCAGGTATCGATGGCCTCGACGATATTCGGGAAATCGTTAGCAACGCTCCGGATCACCTGCTGGATAACGGCTGGCTGATTCTGGAACATGGTTATGATCAGGGTGAAAGCGTCCGCACACTGCTGACTGAACATGGCTTCAGCAATATCTCAACGCGACGAGACCTGGCCGGGCACGAGCGCGTTACCCAGGGACAGCTTGTTCACAATCGTTAGCCCACCAATGATCCGGGGCGCCAGCTTCCTTGCGGTTGATGCGGTTCTCAACAATAATCCGATTTTGTACCAGGTTGGCACAGGGTTCTTGATATGGAAGATACGCAACTGCTTCGTTATGGTCGCCAGATCATGTTGCCACAGATCGATATTACCGGCCAGGAAAGGCTGTTGTCATCCACGGTTCTGGTTATTGGTCTTGGTGGACTGGGCTCGCCGGTTGCACTCTACCTTGCTGCTGCCGGTATCGGGCATCTTGTACTGGCTGACCACGACAAGGTCGAACTCTCAAACCTGCAAAGACAGCTGTTACACGGCACCGCCGATCTCGGCAAATACAAGACTGACTCGGCAGTCAACACATTGACCGGCATTAATCCTGAAATCACGCTGCAGCCGATAACACTAAAACTTGAAGACGGCGCGCTTGATGAAGCTATCAGCAAGGTCGATGTTGTAGTCGACGGTTGTGACAATTTCAACACTCGCTTTGCCGTGAACCGTGCCTGCGTCAGGCATCACAAACCGCTGGTATCTGGTGCAGTTATCCGTTTTGAGGGGCAGGTCAGTGTTTTTGATTCGCGCAATGCAGCAAGCCCGTGTTATCACTGCCTGTATCCTGAGCAGGGTGAACACCGCGAAACCTGCAGCGAAACCGGCGTTCTTGCTCCGGCAGCCGGTATCATTGGCAGCATCCAGGCCGCTGAGACCATCAAGGTGTTGTTGGGAATTGGCGAGCCCTTGGTCGGCCGGGTATTGGTCTTGGACGCGCTGACCATGGAGCTGCGACAAATCAGGCTGAAAAAGGATACTGCTTGCCCCGTTTGCAGCCAGGCCTGACTTCGGACGATTGATGCAGGGATACTGCGTCAACACTCTGTAAGACTGACAGCAAGTCCACCTAGTGACGTTTCCTTGTACTTATGCGACATTTCCAGGCCGGTTTGTTTCATCGCGGCAATACAACTGTCGAGCGGCATAAAATGTTGACCGCTTCCTCTCATCGCCAGTGATGCTGCAGTAAACGCCTTGATCGCCCCGAAACCATTACGCTCTATACACGGTACCTGTACCAGGCCGCGGACAGGATCACAGGTCATGCCAAGATGGTGCTCCAGCGCAATTTCGGCTGCATTCTCCACCTGCTGTGGCGTACCGCCGCGAATCGCGCAAAGCCCGGCCGCCGCCATGGCCGACGCCGAGCCCACTTCGCCCTGGCAGCCAACCTCGGCTCCGGAAATGGAACTGCGATGCTTGATAATGCCGCCAATAGCAGCAGCGGTCAGCAGGAACTCGTGCACTTTTTCCCGATCCGCATTTTCATGCCTGACCATATAATAAAGCACCGCCGGTATGATACCGGCAGCTCCATTAGTCGGCGCTGTAACCACCATGTTGCCTGCCGCATTTTCCTCGTTCACCGCCATGGCATAGGCGCACAACCAGTCATTAACAGTTACACCGGCAGCATCCTGCTGCAACTGTTTGTATAGATTCCCGGCTCTGCGAGAAACATTAAGCCCGCCTGGCAAGACGCCATCAGCAATCAATCCTTTCTCGATACAGGCACACATGGAAGCCCATATGGCATCCAGCCCGTGCTGCAGTTGCTCTACAGATATATAATCCAGTTCATTAACCGTTTTCATCGCGGCAATGGATTTGTTGTTCTGCTCCGCCATACTCAACATGGTGGTGGCGGAATCAAAAGGATAGGTGCACGCGGTCGCGGATTCCATCTTGAGCGGGGCTTCAAGGCTTCCGATTTCATCACCGGTAACAATAAAACCACCACCAATGGAAAAAAAGATCTTTGAAAGAATGGCGTCACCATGGTCGTCAACCAGATCGAATATCATGCCATTCGGATGCTCCGGCAATGGCTCGCCCGTATCAAATATAATGTCTTTTGAAGGATCAAAACCAACCCGGACATTGTCGCCGATTGATACGGAATCGGCTTGCCAGAGCTCCGTTACCAGGGCATCAATATCACGCTCAAGCAACTGGGTCGGCTCATAGCCATGCAACCCAAGCGCAATGGCACGATCCGTCGAGTGTCCTTTGCCGGTAAACGCCAGCGAGCCCTTTAGCGTACACCGTATCCGGGGTGCAGCGAGCTGCTGAATGCGTCCGTCGTGATCCAGGGAAGCCAGGAACTGCCTGGCCGCCACCATGGGACCCAGCGTATGGGAACTGGATGGACCAATGCCAATCTTGAATAATTCCAGAACACTAATGAACATAATCAACAATACCTTGAACAGGTTAAGTGATCGTTGCTGAAATCAGCAGCAAACGGGTAATCGATCCAGGCTCCCGACTGCCCTGCCGACTGAAATCAGCCGGCAGAGAAAATAGTTTCCTGGAGCATCTCCCACTGATCGTTCCAGCCTTCCAGTGGAGACTGCCGAAAACCGGAACGAACAAAGCGGGCTATATGGCCCTCGAGAACTGCAGACAATAACCTTGCCGATGCCGTAACTGATCGCCGGGTAACACCATCGATCCCGGCCTCGCGCAGTATTTGTCGCAACTGGGTTTCAATGCGGTCATGTACCTGTGCCATGCGGTCACGAAGACGCGGTGTCTCGCCAACCAGGGCATCACCCTGCAACAATCGGCTAATACCCGGGTTCTTGTCAGCGAATCCCAGTACCAGCAGCATAATCTGCTGAATGCGCGCATCAGCAGTCTTCTGTTCTTCCAGGATCATGCTGACCCGGGTAAAAATCGCTTCCTCAACAAACACTATCAATGACTCAAACATCTCCTCCTTGCCGGAGAAGTGCCGGTACAGCGCTGCTTCGGATACGCCAACCTCTTTTGCCAGCGTGGCAGTGGTAATGGATCTGCCCTGCTGTTCTTCGAGCATGCGTACCAGTGTCTGCAGTATCTGTTCGCGTCTTTCGCCTTTTTGCGGTCTGGGCATTATTGTTTTCCTGGCTCCCGTGTTCGGCCGAGCTCTCGCCTAACCATGAATCAATGTACCCACACCGTCATCAGTAAAGACTTCGAGCAATACCGCATCGGTTACACGACCATCAATAATATGAGCGGAGCGGACGCCGGACTTGACCGCATCAAGGGCGCAGTTAATCTTGGGCAACATTCCGCCATGGATAACACCTTCAACGATAAGTGCATCCACTTCCGGCGCACTCAACCCGGTCAGCAACTTTCCATCGGCGCCAAGAACGCCGGCGGTGTTGGTAAGCAGGACAAGCTTTTCCGCCTTCAGTACACTGGCCAGCTTGCCGGCCACAATATCGGCATTGATATTATAAGTCTGCCCGTCCTTGCCGACACCTACGGGGGCAATGACAGGAATAAAGTTCTGGGTATCCAGAAGGCTGACTATCGACGGATCTATGGATTCGACTTCACCAACATGGCCAATATCAATAATCTCGGATGGCAACTTGGTATCCGCTGATGGTTTCTTGAGCTCAAGCTTGCGCGCATGAATCAGGCCACCATCCTTGCCTGTCAGGCCAACTGCACGGCCACCATGACGATTGATCATGCTGACGATTTCCTTGTTGACCAGGCCACCCAGCACCATCTCTACCACATCCATGGTTTCACGGTCAGTTACGCGCATGCCTTCAACAAACCGGCTTTCCTTGCCAATACGCTGAAGCAGCTGGCCGATCTGCGGGCCACCGCCATGAACCACCACCGGGTTCATGCCTACCAGTTTCATCAAGACAACATCCCTGGCGAAACCTTCCTTGAGCTTGTCGTCGACCATGGCATTGCCACCGTACTTGATGACAATAGTCTTGCCCTGGAACCGTTGAATATACGGCAGCGCTTCCAGCAACACACTGGCGCGTTCGGATGCTGATTTTTCTGAAAGACTCATGTGTCCAACCTGTTATGACCGGGTAAAAGCTGACAGTCCCAAGTGTATGATAATGTCCCGGTAGCGGGCAACGTCCGGCCAAAACAAAAGGGCCGCTACTGCGACCCTTTCATCAACCGGACTGCGCCAGGCAATTATTTGACATCAACGGATATCTTTTTCGGCTTGGCCGCTTCAGCCTTTGGCAGCACAATCTCCAGAACCCCGTCTTCATAAACGGCCTTGACCTTGCTGCCATCAATATCACGGCCCAGGCGAAGACTGCGCACGTAGCGACCGTAACGACGCTCCTGCCGCAACAGGCGTCCGGCTTTCTCTTCTTCGGTCTGCTGCCGGGTCTCGGCAGTAATGGTTAAAACACCGCTTTCAAGATTGATATCGATATCTTCTTTCCGGATACCCGGCATATCAGCCTGAACCAGGAAATCGTGTTCACGCTCACGGATATCCATGGCCGGAACCAGGTCTTCACTGGTTGCTTCTTCCAGCCAGCGATCCGGGCGGAAGAAACTCTCAAATACATTATTAAAGTCATTACCCCACACACTGGTCTGGGGTGCGCTGCGACGACGAATAGCGCGAGGTGTAATGGTACTCATGTTCGTATCTCCTGCGGGCCAATGCCCGACCTGAAAGTTGGACAAATCAATAACCGGATCAATCCATGTTGTTTTTCAAATGGGGTCGAACACTGCGGATTCAACCCCCGAGCCCGCCCGGCAACCGGGCCTGTAAACAGCGTGGCTTTGCAGGTAAAACAATGGGGCTGGTTCCGGCGCTTTCAAGTCCCGGGCTTCAGTTGTCAGCTGTTTCCGTGCATAGTGTTGCGATCGCGAACACGCTTACAGGGAAACCCGGGAACGGTTTATGGCATCTCGACATCTGATGAAAGACGGTCTCGACAACCGGGCCGTGAAACAACTGGCAAAAAGCCTGGCCAACACCTGGCCAGCATTCCCGACCAGGCAATTCGAGCACGATGCGATCAACGGCCTGAAATCGCTCGAACTGAAACAGCGGGTCAGGCACCTGGTTGCCGTAATGCACAGGCATCTGCCACAAGACTTTCGCAAGGCCGTGCCGATACTTGTATCGCTTAAAGACCACTGGAATGATGGCCGCCAGGACGATGTCTGGCGCAGCTTTGCTGCGTGGCCAATACTTGACTACATTGGAACGCATGGGCTCGATCGGCCGTCACTGGCGCTGGATGCACTGCAGCAACTGACTTCACTGTTCACCGCCGAATTTGCGATTCGACCTTTTATTGCCCATCACCGCGATCTGACCCTGACAACGCTGGAACACTGGTGCCAGCACGACGATCATCATGTGCGTCGACTGGTATCAGAAGGTACACGACCGAGGCTGCCCTGGGGTACGCAACTGGCCGACTTTGTCCGCAATCCCCGACCCGTACTGCCGTTACTGGAACAGCTTAAGGATGACCCCAGCGATTATGTGCGACGATCGGTCGCCAATAACCTGAATGATATTTCAAAGGATCATCCGGATATCATGATCCGGATGGGCAAGAAGTGGTTGCGTAACGCGGGCAAGGAAAGGCAATGGATTGTACGCCACGCTGCACGCAGCCTGATCAAGGCTGGACATCCACACGCATTTGCATTGCTGGGTTATTCCGTGGAAACCCGCGCCAACAAATGTCAACTCGTACTGGAACGGAAAAAAATATACATGGGGGAAACCCTTGAATTTTCGGTGGCACTGAAGGCACCGGGAACAAGACCGCTAGACGCTGTAATCGATTATCGAATTGATTTTGTCAAAGCTAATGGCTCGTCAAGACCGAAAGTATTCAAACTGCGCAATGTTCATCTGTCCAAAGGTGAGACCGTGAATCTGAAAAAACTTCATTCATTCAAATTTATCACGACGCGCAGGTACTATCCCGGCCGACACGGCATTGCAGTAACGCTGAATGGCCGGGAAATCTGCAGCGACTGGTTTGAACTTCTGTAATCAGTTTGAAGCCCCGGACGGTATTGCTATTTAGGCCTGGATTGATCTTCGTCCGAGCTCACCAGCTGGTAATTATCAGAACGCACACCGCGCATAAGAAGATCGACGTTGTCCTGCGGAATATTGAGCAGCTCCATGGCCAGGCCTCCAAGCCTGAGGCTGGCCTCCATTGCTTCAGGATAGGCGTGAGTGGCGCCGGCCTCCATCAACTGGCCACAAGCCTGGAGATCTCGTGCACGCGCGATAATGGGGACCGACGTGTAGACAGCACGAATATGAGATACCGCGTGAACAGCAATATCCGGATCATCAATAGTCAGCACAACCAGCTCAACCCGATCGATCCGCGCGCTGCTCAGTACATGCGGATCGCCGATATCGCCATAGAAGACAGGCAGACCGTCCTGCGCCCCCTGGGTTACGCGCGCAGCATCGGAATCCACTGCAACAAAAGGTACACCACTGGTTTTCAGCAGCATGGCCACCGAATGACCAACACGCCCATAACCGCCGATAAGCACCCTGGGGGCAGTCAAATCTTCCGGCAAACCCGGCTGATGCCCGGTTGACTCTCCTTCACCCATCTTGTCGGCGATGTGTTTGCCCAGGTTGTCCAGCAGTGGTGTAAACAACATGGTGATGGAAATCACGCCGATGGCATAAACAAAAACAGAATCATCAATAATGTTCAGCGCACGGGCCGATGCAAATATAACAAAACCAAACTCTCCGCCCTGGGGCAACAACATGGCGATTCGTATAGCGATGGTTCTTGCGTATCCAAACAACAATGCCAGCGCAAACAGGACCGCGATCTTGATTGCCAGTATGGCGACAGTATGCTGAATAAATGTGGATGGCGACCGCGCCAGTGACTGAACGTCTATAGACATGCCAACGGCAACAAAAAACAGGGCCAGCAACAACCCCTTGAACGGTTCGATGGAGGCCTGTATCTGTAACCGGTACCGGCTGTCTGACAGCAACATGCCCATAACAAATGCGCCCAGTGCCATTGACGCACCGGCCAGATGCGATAACCATGCTGCGAGCAATACCGACAGCATTACTGTCAGCAGAAAACCTTCCTTGTTACTTGCCCTGGCCAGGAAATTCAACGCCCCGGGAATCACATAGCGGCCAAGGCCAACGAGCAGAGCCAGCATGCCCACGATCAGTCCCGCCTGCCTCCAGATTGACACATCGACAGCAGCCATATCGGACTGCGACAGAATGGGCACGATGGCCAACAATGGCACAATGGCCATATCCTGCATAAGCAGGATTGAAAAGGCCGTCCGGCCACAACTTGACGCAATTTCGCCGCGCTCCTGCAGCATCTGCAATACAAATGCCGTCGATGACAGGGCAAAGGTAAAACCAACAAGCAGCGCCACCTGCCAGCCGGAAAGGTACATGGAAAAATACCAGCCAATGATCAGGCCCGAGACAATAATTTGCAGTGAGCCCAGACCAAGCACTTCGCGGCGCATTGCCCAAAGCCTGCTTGGACGCATCTCCAGGCCAATAACAAACAGCAACAGCACCACACCCAGTTCGGTAAAGTGGCGCACATCTTCAACATGAGTTGTTGCCTGGAATCCGGGCGAATGCGGACCGACAGCGATGCCGGCAACCAGCAACCCCAGAACCGATCCCAGACCCAGCTTCCTGAACAGCGTTACGGCAATTGATGTTGCCAGCAACACGATCAGGGCCGATACGATAAACGAGTCAAGATGCATAGCTCTCCACCATCAAGGATAACCGGGCCGGGCCCGGCTAGTTTGCCCGGTCTAAATCACGATCTCGCACAAACAATCAGGCAGAAACCTGCTTGAAACCGTCGACAATAAACTGGATAGACAGGGCTGCCAGCACAATACCAAGAAAACGACGCAATATATCGTCGCCGGTACGGCCGACAACGTTCTTGATATAACGCGAAAGCAGGAAACAGACGTAGGTTATTGCAAACACGGTAACAATGGCAGCAATAACCGGCAAGTGTTCCTGTTCACCATTGGCGCCGGAAAACAGCAGGATCGACAGCGTCAGGCTTCCCGGCCCGGCCACCAACGGAATAGACATGGGGAAAACCGATATATCCATGATTTCGGTGGATTGTGCGTATTGAGCCTGCTTGGAAACCAGCTCGAACGCAGTATAAAAGAGCAGGATGCCCCCGGAAATCCTGAATGCACCCATACTGATTCCCAGGCTGGACAGCATGGCCTCACCATAGAAGCCAAAAAGCATGATCAGCCCACAGGAAATCAACACCGTTTTGATGGCCATGATGCGACGATGGCGCTTTTCCTTTTCCGGCACCAGCGAATGAAATATCAACGCGGCACCAACCGGGTCGATAATTACGATCAGCGCCACCAGTGAATTTATATAAACGAGCCACATGCGAGCAGCCTAGACCGACGCAGTTAAAACTTCAAGTCCCGACCGAAATGCAAAAGTAAAAATCATGAAACCGGTTGAGCAAAGGGCGCAGTGTCAAAAATCAGCAGCACCTTGTCGATCTTGTCATGACTAATGCCAAAATACCCACTCATGACGACTGAGACTCCGGGCCTGGAAAAACGAAACAGGATACAAGCGGAGTCATTGTTTTCAAATTCACCGATAGTCTCATAGCTGTAATCACGAAGCGGCCCGGCCTTCAACGCGTCTACATACGCCCGCGCTGAGCCAAACTCGTAAAATGGACCGCTGAAATGAAACTCGTCAGCAAAAAGCGTCATCAGTTGTTCCAGGTCGCCATCACCGAACAGGATGGTCATGTACCGCCTGGCTAGCTCGAGTGGACGCATAAGGTTTCCGTTGACGCTACAGGATGTAGCGTTGCAAATCTTCGTCACCGACCAGTTCGGCGAGGTGATCGTTAACATACGCCGCGTCAACCATGACTGAATCACCGTCTCGGTCAGCGGCTTCATATGACAGGGTTTCGAGCAGGCGCTCCATTACCGTATGCAGCCGGCGTGCGCCGATGTTTTCGGTTTTCTCGTTTACCTCCCAGGCAAACTCGGCGATACGACGAACACCGTCTTCGCTGAACGCGAGATTAACGCCCTCGGTCTTCATCAGCACCGAGTACTGCTCCGTCAGCGACGCATCGGGCTCGGTCAGTATACGGACAAAATCCTCAACCGTAAGGGAGCTCAACTCCACGCGTATAGGCAGTCGTCCCTGCAGTTCCGGAATCAGGTCGGACGGCTTGGCCAGATGAAACGCGCCTGAACCGATAAACAGGATATGGTCTGTCTTGATCATGCCGTACTTGGTGGTTACCGTGCTGCCCTCCACCAGCGGCAACAGGTCACGCTGCACGCCTTCGCGCGAAACATCAGCGCCATGCGCATCACTGCGACCGACAATCTTGTCAATCTCGTCAAGAAAAACAATGCCATGCTGCTCCACGCGCTCAATAGCATTGGCCTTGATGTCATCCTCGTTAACCAGGCGCGCCGCTTCTTCTTCGGTCAGCAGCTTCATGGCTTCGCGGATTTTCAGCTTGCGCTTTCGCGTCTGGTGGTGCCCCATGTTCTGGAACATGCCCTGCAACTGGCTGGTCATTTCTTCCATGCCCGGCGGCGCAATGATCTCGACACCCACATTGCTGGTGCTTAACTCAACTTCTATCTCCTTGTCATCCAGCTCACCTTCCCGCAGCTTTTTGCGAAAACGCTGCCGGGCCGTACCATCCTGTGGCTGGCTCGCGCTATTGCCGGTGCCAAAACCGATATCGCGTGCCGGTGGCAACAGGATATCCAGGACACGATCTTCGGCTGCATCTTCGGCACGGGTTTTGACACGCTCCATTTCCTCAACGCGCAGCATTTTCACGGCCATGTCCGCCAGGTCACGGATAATGGAATCCACTTCCCGGCCCACGTAACCGACCTCGGTAAACTTGGTGGCTTCAACCTTGATAAACGGCGCCTTGGCCAGCCGTGCCAGTCGACGGGCAATTTCTGTCTTGCCCACACCGGTAGGGCCTATCATTAATATGTTCTTGGGCGTGATTTCGTTGCGCATATCGTCATCAGCCACCTGCGCCCGGCGCCAGCGATTGCGCAAGGCAATAGCGACGGCGCGCTTGGCTTCGGATTGACCAACAATATGCTTGTCCAGCTCCTGGACAATTTCACGGGGTGTCATTTCTGACATGATGCTTACAGCTCCAGTTCTTCAATGGTGAGATTCTGATTGGTATAGATGCAGATCTCGGCAGCAATCTTCAAGCCCTTCTCAACAATAGTGCGGGCATCCAGTTCCGTATTTTCCAGGAGCGCTGCTGCTGCGGCCTTGGCGTAGGAACCACCTGATCCAATAGCGATAACACCACCCTCCGGTTCAATTACATCGCCATTCCCGGAGATAGTCAGCGATGCCGAGTGATCAGCGACAATCAACAAGGCTTCCAGCCGACGCAGCATTTTATCCGTACGCCAGTCCTTGGCCAGCTCTACCGCAGCCCGTACGAGGTGACCGGAATGTTTTTCCAGCTTCGCTTCAAAGCGCTCAAACAAGGTAAAAGCGTCGGCTGTACCACCGGCAAATCCCGCCAGCACCCTGTCCTTGTAGAGTCGACGCACTTTGCGGGCATTACCTTTCATGACCGTATCACCCAGGGTAACCTGGCCATCACCGCCAATAACGACTTTATTGTCACGCCTGACCGAGAGTATGGTTGTGCCGCGATATTGCTCCACGATTTTTTGCTCCGGAAAAAATATGGGGTAGCAGGAAAGTCTTCCCGCCCGATTTACGGACGGGAAGACTGCATTATAGCCCGGCAGGCATCCGGGATTCGACCTTGATCGGGCGCAACCAAATGACCAGCTCAGCCCTTGAGAATCTCCTTCTCGCCTTCACTGCGACCTATTACCACGGCCCCGCAGGAATCAGAAAACACATTGACACTGGTTCGGCACATATCAAGAACCCGGTCGACTGCCAGGATAAGGCCGATGCCTTCAGCCGGTAATCCCACCGCGGCCAGAATCACGACAATAGCGACCAGGCTCGCCGCCGGTATACCGGCCACGCCAATGGATGTCAGCAACGCCACCAACACCACAGTAAACTGGGCGGCAAATCCCATTTCAAGGCCATAGGCCTGGGCAATAAACATGGCTGCCACGCACTCATAAAGCGCGGTTCCATCCATGTTAACAGTCGCACCCAGCGGCAGCACAAAACTGGTTGTACGGTTGGATACCCCGGCGTTCTTTTCCACGCAGTCCATGGTCATTGGCAGCGTCGCCGAGGACGATGCGGTAGAGAACGCGGTAAGCAAGGCGGGCATCATGGCGCGAAAGTGTTTCAACGGGCTGACGCCGGCAACAAAATACAGGATCAATGGCAAGGTAATGAATATGTGTACCGCCAGCGCCAGCAATACCGTCATCATAAAACTGACTAGCGGGCCAAAAGCAGCGAAACCGGTAGTAGCAACAACCTTGGCCACCAATGCAAACACACCAATCGGGGCAAACTTCATCACCCAGTCGGTAATACGCATCATCACTTCGAATACGCCCTGCCAGAAGTCGGTCATAATCCGGGTGTAATGATCCTGGATGCGGGTAACAAAAAACCCAAACAACAGGCAAAAGAAGATCAAGCCCAGCAACTGGCCGTTGGCCGCGGCCGAAACAACATTAGTGGGGACCATGCGCAGGAATATGTCGGCAATATCCGACATGCCCCGGCCCTCGGTTCGAGAAAGCGCGGCACTGGTGTCAGCACTCAGACCAATCAGATCCCTGGCGGGCTGACCATTGACGATTCCGGGGGAAATCATGTCCACCAGCACCAGGCCTGTCAGAATGGCCAACAGGCTGGTCACGGCATAATACAGCAGCGTTTTGCCACCTAGCCGTGCAAACCCGCTGGAACGGCTGGCACCAGCCATGCCGGTAATAATGGATGCCGCAATCAGCGGGACGATCAGCATTTTCAGCGCATTCAGGAATAGCTGGCCAATAAAGCTGAATATACCGATTACATTAATACCAACAATGCTGGTATCGGTACTGACCAGGCTGCCGATGATCAGTGCCAGCAACAGGGCAATGAATATCTGCCAATGCAATTTCAACTTTGGCATGACGCTCCTCCGGTGATTATTGCGACCATTGTAGCCGCTTGGAGGGATTATGAAAAACGACGCCGAATCCGGAAACCCAGCAGAATGGCCAGCAACAGCAGGTAGATAACAGCCTGGAGATACCCTGACTTGATCAGCCAGAAATAGTGCAACAACCCGAGAACGGCAATGACGTAGACCAATTGATGCAGCTGTGACCAGCGTTTGCCCAGTCTGCGCATCATCGCCCTGGTCGATGTCAGCGCCAGCGGCCACAACATCAGGAATGCGGTGAACCCAACGGTGATATACGGCCGCTCAACAACATCCTGCCAGACGGTTTCAACGCTGAACAGCTGGTCGGCGACGTAGATTGAAAAATGCAGGCAGGCATAAAAAAATGTGTACAGGCCAAACATGCGCCGCAATTGCAGCCACTGGTGGCTGCCGGTCAAATGACGCAACGGCGTCATGGCGAGGGTAATGAGAAGGAACCGGAGCGCCCAGTCCCCGGTAGCGCGTGTTAATGTTTCGACCGGGTTGGCGCCGAGAGCATCGTTAGCAATATCAACAAGCAAAAAAACAGCTGGCAACAAGGCCAGCCCAAACAACAGGTTCTTACGCGTAAAGAAAAACCAGGTACTGCTGCGAAACAACATGCCGGGCCAGCCTAGAAATGCTTGTTCAAGTCCATACCCCGGTACAGGTCTGCCACCTGTTCGGCGTAGCCGTTGAACATCAGCGTTTCGCGCTTGGGAGAAAACAAGCCACCTTCACCCAGCCGTCGTTCGCGCTTCTGACTCCAACGGCGGTGATCCACATTGGGGTTAACGTTGGCATAAAATCCGTACTCGCTGGGCGTGGTCACGGCCCAGGTCGTACGCGGCGGGGTTTCGGTAAAGGAGATACGGACTATGGACTTGATGCTCTTGAAGCCGTATTTCCACGGAACCACCAGCCTCACGGGCGCGCCGTTCTGTTTTGGCAATTCCTTTCCATACAGTCCCACCGCCAGGATAGTCAGCGGGTGCATGGCCTCATCCATGCGCAAACCCTCTACGTAGGGCCAATCCAGGCCGCCACCGAAAAATTCTCGCTGACCGGGCATCTGCTTCGGGTCATGCAAGGTTTCAAAACGCACGTACCTGGCTCGGGATGTTGGCTGCAATTTGCTGATAATGGCTGACAACGGCACCCCCACCCAGGGCACAACCATGGACCAGGCCTCGACACAGCGTAAACGATAAATACGATCTTCCAGTTTGTTCCACGGGATCAGGTCGTCGATGTCGTAGATGGCTGTACGCTTGACCTCGCCATCCACCTTGATCGTCCACGGCCTGGTTTTGAAATGCTGTGAGTGCTCAACAGCATCACCCTTGCCAGTACCAAACTCGTAAAAATTGGTGTAAGTGGTTACCAGCTTCTCGGGCGTGAGCGTCTCGGTGGTCGAAAACGCACTCTTTGCCGGTTTTGGCCATGGCCTTCCATCAGCCATCAACAAGGTCGGCACCGAGGCAGCAACGGGTATTAACGATGCGGCAGCGGCCCTGGCCATAAACTGTCGACGCTGAAGGTAAACGGTTTCATCCGTGACATCGCAGTCGCGTAAATCCGGGAATTTTTTGATCATCATGAGCTGCTCCGGCCTGAGGTTAATCTAGCAGACCGCCTTCGGAACCAGAAGTTCCTCCGGAAAATAAAAAACCCGCCCTGCTTGCACAGGACGGGTTCGTTGCTGCACTAATGCACAGCGACTGTTGAGCAAGTCCTAGTTTTGCTCGCTACGGTCGAGTGGGATGTACTCACCGGATTCTTTGGCTTCTGTTACCACAGCATCGGCTGCAGCAATGTCGGCGCCAACTCCACCAGCAGAGCTGTCATACTGCGGAGCCGTAGATACTTCATTGGCGCCATTATTGGCATAAGCGGAAGCCATAAACGCGGTCATTACCGCCAGCATAATTAAACGTAATTTCATCTTGTTTACCTCTTCAATAATGTCGAAGGAAATCCCGAAAACGGATCGATTTCCCTGCTCAATTCACAATTACCGGTTACAGAAGATTCCAGGTAAAGTCATTACCACAAGTCACGTAGCGGTTATAAACCGGACCCCACCAGACACTGCCAGTACTGTTCAGGGCATACAAATCAACTTCCTGGTCACAAGGAATATTGGTCAACGTAAACGTGCCGCCAGGCGCAATGTAAGTGGAAAGCTGGTCTGAACCCCAGCTGGTCTGGGTGCTGGGTCTCACGAACAACTGGTACACGTAATGGGTGCTGTTTTGATTGTTGACAATTAAATCCGACGTAGCCGGCGGTGGTGGCGGCGGTGGCGCCACTGGTGCCGGATCATCGTCATCACCAAAGTCCGGCATACATGCCGTCATCAATGAAATCAAAACAAAGGCCAGGGCCTTCTTGTAAATCGATTCTGTATGGTTGATTTGCATAATCCCACTCCAATTAGTTTTTTACCGATACCATGTCGCGCGGTCATCACGTCAGAATCGCGCAATGGAAGTCTAGGAGGCCGGCAAGAGCCGAGCATCACCCGTTTGGGTGATTGGGGCAAAAAATGTCGGGCAAAGCACTCCCGCCCGGCGACAAAACCAGGCGGGGTCCGAAAACCTCTACAGGCTCGTGAAGATTATCGACGGGAGAACGACTCCAGTGCCGCGATACGCTCCTCCAGTGGCGGGTGTGACATGAACAAACGTTTGATTCCCTGGGCTTTCAGGCCGCTGATGCCAAAAGCTGCCATCTGGTCAGGCAAATGAGGCTGGTTATAGGCAGACTGCAGGCGCCTTAACGCGGCCACCATCTTGCTGTTGCCGGCCAGGTCAGCGCCACCGCGATCAGCGCGGAATTCCCGCTGCCTTGAGAACCACATAACTATCATGCTGGCCAGTACGCCTAGAATCAGCTCGGCAACAATGGCGGTCACCCAAAATGCCGGGCCGTGACCACGCTCCACCTTGAAAACAGCGCGATCAACAACATGACCAATCACGCGGGACAGGAAAATCACGAAAGTGTTGACCACGCCCTGGATCAGCGCCAGGGTGATCATGTCGCCATTAGCCACGTGACTGACCTCATGACCCAGAACGGCCTCGGCCTCTTCCCGGGTCATCTGCTGTAACAATCCGGTACTGACCGCTACCAGCGCTTTGTTACGGCTGGCGCCAGTGGCAAAGGCGTTGACGTCAGGGGCATCGTAAATAGCCACCTCTGGCATACCGATGCCGGCCATTTGCGCCTGCCGCTGAACCGTTGCAACCAGCCACTGTTCGGTGGCATTAGACGGTTGACTTATGATGCGGGCACCGGTCATTCGCTTGGCCGTCCATTTGGATATGGCCAGGGACAGCAGGCTGCCACCGAAACCGAACACTGCGGCAAATACCAGCAAAGCGTTTAAATTCAGACCAATACCCTGTTCGTCGAGTATGCGCTCAACACCCAGAATCCGGAGGGTGATGCTCAACACAATGACAATGGCCAGGTTGGTAGCCAGGAACAGAAACACGCGCTTCATAGGTATAATTCTCCCGTTTTTAGTGAAATTAACGCGCCCTCTATATGCGACTTGCCATAACCGCTTTCAAGAGCAAGCCAACAATTTGACCCAACAAATGGTGACGGAATTACGGGACAATTATTTTCAAATTCCGGTCAAAACGCGACTATAGTAAGGACTGCCAGACAACCGCGAGGTGGATAGATGGAGCACTATGACTTTGTTGCCATCGGCAGTGGACCCGCAGGACAACGCGCCGCCATCCAGGCCGCAAAGCTCGGGGCACGCGTCGCCCTGATCGAAAGACGTCACCGCATCGGTGGTGTTGCCTTGCATACCGGCACCATTCCCAGCAAAACGCTTCGCGAAGCAATCCTCTATCTTACAGGCTGGCGCCAACGCAGTTTTTATGGCCGCAGTTACCGCATCAAGGATGAAATAACGGCTGACGACCTGCATCAGCGACTCGACATTACAATCAATCATGAAATGGAAATTCTTTACGACCAGTTCGCACGCAATAACGTCGAGCTCATTTATGGCACGGCTTCATTCGACGACCCGCACTGCATCCTGACCGAAGCTGACGACGGTGAAATTCACAGGGTTACCGCCGACAAGATTCTCATTGCCACCGGCACACGGCCAAGGCGGCCCGATGACATCCCTTTTGATGATATGCGCATACTCGATGCTGACAGCGTTCTCAAGGCCAGGACGATTCCCCGGAGCCTGACCATTATCGGTGCCGGTGTCATTGGTGTCGAATACGCGGCCATGTTCAATGCCCTTGGAGTAGACGTCACGCTGGTAAATGAACATGAAACCATGCTGCCGTTTATCGACCGGGAAATTATGGAAGAGTTCATACATTACCAGCGCGAAAACAATATGCGGCTGGAAATGGGCGAAAAAATCACTGCCGTCAAACACAACGGCGACAGCGTGACGACAGAACTGGTCAGCGGCAGGCAAATCACCACGGAAGCGCTGATCTTTGCCGCCGGGCGGATTGGCTGTACATCTGCGCTTCGACTGGAAAATGCCGGCCTGCAAGCCGATGACCGACACAATCTCAAGGTAGACAAGCACTATCGAACGGTAGTCGAACACATATATGCCGCCGGCGATCTCATTGGTTTTCCAAGCCTCGCCTCCACATCCATGGAACAGGGCAGACAGGCCGCACTGCATGCCCTGGGCCATGGCGGCGAGAACAGCCTGCAACACATTCCCTATGGCATCTATGCGGTTCCCGAAATCAGCATGATCGGCATGACCGAGCAACAGTTGCGAGAACAGAATATTGCGTTCGAAGCCGGCGTCGCCCGTCTGAGAGAAACCGCTCGCGGCCAGATACTGGGTCTGCACGAAGGCATCCTCAAACTGCTGGTGGCCGTGGATGACCAGCGCATCCTCGGTGTACATGTCGTTGGCGAGGGTGCTACCGAACTGGTTCATATAGGGCAAGCGGTGATGATGATGGGTGGCAAGCTGGATTATTTTGTCAATACCGTATTCAACTACCCGACACTCGCTGAAGCCTACAAGGTGGCTGCACTGGACGCGTGGAACCGCTTGTCAAAAAAGGGCTGACTTGCGACCCGACCCCGGAACTTGCACAATGATTCGGACTTTCTGATTACGAGCCGCCTTGTTCGCCATGAAATCACTGCTCCTTCGCCTGGACCAGCTGTTCCCGTACCAGGCGCGCACTGATACGCCGATATCGCCATGGATGATTTATTCATTGCTGGCCTATACCGCCTTCTGCCTGACCGTCCTGGAGTATTTTGGTCGCCCGGAATTTTTCACCCGGCAATTCCCGGAGCTGGCAACGCATGCATTTGGGCTATACCCACATTTATGGTGGGCGGCATCTACATTAATCCTGCTGTTGCTGGTTCCGGTGTTGATGGTAAGGCTGCTGTTCGATCACCGCCTCGATGACTACGGCTTCAGAACCATCATCAAAAAACGCCACCTGCTGCTGTATCTCGGCCTGCTTGTCGCCATGCTGCCGATTGTCGCCTATACAGCCGGGCGGCCGGATTTTCAGGGCATCTATCCGTTCTATCGCGGAGCCTACTCGGCTACCACTGCCCAGGTCACCGCCTGGGAGTTCTTTTATCTCAGCCAGTTCATTGCCGTGGAATTCTTTTTTCGTGGCTTCCTGTTGTTTGGACTTGAAAGGGTGATGGGTCGCTACGCCATCTGGGTGGCCATGCTGCCCTATTGCATGCTGCATTTTCACAAGCCTCCGCTTGAGGCCTTTGCAGCCATTGTTGCCGGCCTGATACTGGGCGAGGTAGCCCTGCGCACCCGAACGCTGTGGGGCGGCGTCATGGTGCACGTAGGTGTAGCCGGATTCATGGAGTTCCTGATCTTGCGCTAACCCGTGTGCTGGAACCCCCGGAGGCACATCATAAATACCGGCGCGAGCTTGTCCTTCCTCAGCCAGATGACAGCTCCGGAATACGTGCCGGAATTCCAGTCGTGCCGGAAACCACTCCCGTCGTCAATGCGGTGACCCGCGATTATTGACGCTCGTATTTTTTCAGTACCACGCCATCGTCGCCGCAACAGCTGGCGCCGCATTTCCTGGCCTGGTACAGCTCGGCCGGTTCACGACCCAGCAATACTTCCGGCGGCAGGTTGTCCTTGGCGCAATCACAACCCTGATCCGTATAGACGTAGACGTTCTGCAACCCTTCAGCACGACCAATATTCCCCGCATGCTCCAGCAGATCAACAGGCGTAGCAGGCACATGGCTTAACTGGTAAGCCGGGAAGAAGCGCGTCACATGCCACGGGCTGTCCGCGCCCAGGTGATCCCGGATCCAGCCGGCGATGCCGGCCAGCATAGCCGGGTCATCGTTATAGCCCGGAATAACATTGGTTCGGGTTTCAACATGAATACCCAGTTGCGCGGCCTTTTCAATACAGCCAAGCACATCGCTCACCCTGGCTGTCGGGCATATGGCCTTGTAGAAATCCTCGTCAAGACTCTTGATGTCTGAACACAGCACATCCACCCACGGCGCCATCAGCTCCAGTGCCTCGTCAGTAACATAACTGTTGGATACATAGACCGTGTACAAACCGGCATCACGCGCCACCCTGGATGCATCCAGCACGTATTCCAGCCAGACGGCAGGCTCGGAATAAGTAAATGCCACGCCATCGGCACCATTCGCCTTTGCCGCGGCGACCAGTTCTTCGGGCGTTGCAAATGCTGCACTGGATTCGCCCTTCGCCAGCGTATCCAGCGCCTGCACACCCCAGGAGATATCAAGATTGTGGCAACCGCCACAACGAAAATTACAGCCATACGATCCCACGGACAGCACCTTGCTGCCGGGCCGATAATGGCGAACAGGCTTGGCTTCAATCGGACCAAGCTCGATCGCGGAAATGATTCCGTAGGAAAGGTTATACAGAACGCCATGACGATTAACATGGGCCTGGCAAAACCCGCGCTGACCGTGGCCAATTCGACAACGCCAGCGGCACAGGCCACAGCGAACGGTGCCATCGGGCAGTTTTTCCTGCAGCCGGGTCTCGATCAAGCGGTACGATTGCGGGGCATTCTTGGGCGACATATCAATCATCAGGCCACCCTACACACCGCCGGCAACGGCGGCAAGATACAGATACCCTGACGTTAAAGGGCACTTCAGCGGGTTGAATACCTGACCCTCTCGGTCACTATTTTTTACATATTGACCCTAATTGTAAGACGCCTAACTGACTGTATTTATGAGAAAAATCGTAAATATTTGTTTTTCAAAGAAATTTTCTTCAACGCTTTACCGGGAATTGTTAAAAAACTGGTCAGCAAGGCTGGCTTGGTTCTTGCACGACCTAATCGAACGGAATACGGATAATTACTTAATTACTCAATGAATAGCGCCAAACAACAGGTTAGCTGTCAGGAACTGGAACTGGGCATGTACGTGGCCGAGCTGGATCGGCCGTGGCTGGAAACCCCGTTCCTGTTCCAGGGTTTTGAAATCAAAACCCGTGAGGAAATTGAAGAACTCAAGCGCTTTTGCCAGTTTGTTTATGTTGATCCCCTGCAGTCCAACATCGCCATTGAGCCCGCCGCGAAACCCGCTACCCGGATCGAAACCGGTTGGGTGCCCCGGTTTGATACCAAGGATCACCTGCGCCCGGATCTCATTGATACCGAGGAAGAATCCGATAACGCCCGACTGGAATTTGAGGTTCTCAAAAAACAGGTACAGCCGGAAGTCGATCAAGCCTATGCCGATCGCACTGACCTGCTTGAAGAAATTGAGCGCATCCGGGACGCCCACGAATTTGTCCAGGCACTGATCCCGGCGCTTATGGAAGACGCGCGCATGGGTCGCGCCATCAAGACCGATGCCGCGCGCAAGGCTATCGGCGCCATGACCTCCAGCATTATCCGCAACCCCGATGCGCTGATGTGTTTTACCCAATTGAAGCACAAGGATGCCTACACTGCCGAACACTCAGTGCGGGTTTCCGTTCTGGCGCTGGCGTTCGGTCGACACCTGGGACTGGCACGCGAAGAACTGGAAGCCCTGGGCCTGGGCGCCCTGCTTCACGATATTGGCAAAACCCGGGTGCCTACCGAAGTCCTGATCAAGCCAGACGGTCTGACTGAAAACGAAACCCGGCTGATGCGGCAACATGTTGCCTACGGCGTACAGATCCTGGAATCTACAGACATTCCGGCGGCGGCTATTGATGTCGTCGCGCAACACCATGAACGTTATGACGGCCTCGGCTACGCCCGCGGTCTCAAGGGCGATCAAATCAGCCAGTTTGGCATGATTGGCGCCATGTCGGATTTTTACGACGCGCTGACCAGTGATCGGCCATACAAAAACAGTGCTGCTTCCCACAAGGTTTTACGTGACATGTACAAGTTCCGTGGCAGCCTGTTTGAGCCCGACCTGGTGGAACGCTTCATCCAGTGTATCGGCATCTACCCCATCGGCAGTGTTGTCGAGCTGAGCAACGGCGAAATCGGTGTGGTCCAGACCATTAACCGCCTGCGCCGACTGAAGCCCAGCATCGCCATGGCACTGCACGCCGACCACAGCCCGTACACCAAAAGGGTCACCATTGATCTTGTCGATGCCGCTTCCTTGCATGGCAGGACCATCGAGGTAGTTCGCGTCCACGACCCGGAAACTTTCGGCATCAATCCCGCCTACTACCTGCCCATTCATCGCGCCGCCTGAACCTATTCACCCAGCCTTGTTACGCTTTTGCGTATAGGGTTGCCCACGTGTTTGTGGGACAATGCGCGCCCTGATACCAACCGCCAGTTCAAGGTTTCACGAGGTAATCATGTCTGAATTGAATATGGAGTTATCCAGCGGTCTCGCTGCATTCGAAGCCAAGCATTTTGACAAGGCATTCAAACTGTTGTCGCCACTGGCCAATGAAGGCCATCCCGAAGCACAGTACCGACTGGGCATCATGTACCAGAACGGGCTCGGCTGCGCACCCAACCAGAACAAGGCGCTGGAATGGATGCAGCACGCCGCGGACCAAGGCCACCCCTACGCGCAGCACGGTATCGGTTTCATGTACCTGCACGGCGAATGCGTGGACAAGAATGAAGCCACGGCCATGGAGTGGTTCAGGAAAGCAGCGGACCAAGGCCTGACCGGATCACAAATGACTATCGGCATGATGTATGAGCAGGGACTCGGCGTTGCCGCAGATGCGGAAGAGGCCAGGCGCTGGTACGCACTGGCTGAGCAATCGCAATAATTCCGGCCAGCGCGGCATATAACCGGCAGAAAACGCCTGGCATACTGCTGCCGAATCATCGCCCGTTATTTCAACTGCACTGATTTGCCCGATCCATGGCCATGTCGGCCAGTTGCTGCATGTCCGAACCGCTGGCAGATTCCTTTCACCGGCGATCCGGACATTTCCCGGCGGGCATTCCTGTTCGGCTATTGAATCAGCAGCCGATACCCGGCCAGCAGGCACTTCGCATCATCCATGCTGCAGGCCGATAGCCGTGACATCATCGGCTTGATCTAGCCCTCCTGGCGGTCAAGCCGGTCGAACAGTCCCGCCACCCTGCGCCCTTCCGGATACATGATTTTCCAAATACCGGGTGCTAGTTTTATATTTTGTTAATGCTACGAGACCGGGCCAACCCGGCCCGGAATACACGACGCGCGCGGACAACCCGGGCATCCTTATCAATGCATCACCGCTGTCACCCGCTATAATAAACAAGAGATTGGTGTATACTTGAATCAACAAACCTAATAACTAACATGTATCAACTATTGCCGGTCAAACCGGAACCCGGGAATGGATAAAGGGAATATGGACCAGTCCTCAACGTATGCACTCTGGCTGTTACCCGATGCCGGTGAGACTACGGTATTGCAGCTGGCCATGGATCGAATCAATGAGGCCGTACCAGGCCCGCAATTCCAGCCGCACCTGACACTGATTGAACGCATTCACGGGGACGAGGATGAGCTGAAACAAAGAGTTGTTTCGCTTGCCGGGCAAATGTCTTCCTTTACCGCTGAACCGGAGAAGCTTGTGCATTCACAATCCTATTTCCGTGCAGTGTATGTCAGACTCAAACCATCTGCGGATATGCTGCGTTGTCGGCAGCTGGGCGCCGAAACCTTCAAGCTGCGCCTGGACAAGAGTTATCAACCGCACATCAGCCTGCTTTACAGCGCCATGCCGCGTTACAAGAAACTGTCCGCCCTGGACCCGGTGCACCTCAGCCTGCCCAGTGACTACAACCTGAATCGGCTGGCACTGGTTCGTATTGCGCTGTCCGTATCAGACTGGGAAATCATCTGCGAAGCTTCATTATCCTGATTACATGCCGCCTGTGACCAACAAGGTCACGGCCTGTCACTCAAGCCGACAATCACTCCGCCGCGCCGCTTACGCAACCCGTCTTTTTCAAGCAATGACAAAACCTCGTCTTTCCGGGTCCTGCCGCCTCACAAAACGGAAACCTTGAGGCAGATCAAGACCGGAAATTCCGGGGAATGGTGTAATGCAATTGAAAGGAGGTGCGCATTCAACGACCAAGACAGAAAACGTCGGCATCATCTGAAACCTGTTTCAATATACCGGCTTCCACGCAACCAGGCATAATACAGGGAGACTATTATAATGGCGCAAGCACTCCAGATTACCTTCCGCAACCTAGACCATTCAGACGCAATCGAAAACGCAATACGTGAAAAAGTATCCAAACTAGTGGCATACTACGGCGACATCATCAGCTGTCACGCAGTAATTGAATCCCCGCACAAGCATCAACACAAAGGCAGGCACTACCATATCAAGGTCAGCCTGTCAGTTCCGGGCAAGGACATTATCGTCAAGCGCGCCCCGGAACAGCGTTCAGCACACGAAGATATCTACGTGGCCATTCGCGACGCCTTTGATGCGGCGGCCCGTCAACTCAAGAGTTATGCCGAACGGGTCCACGGACAAATCAAGCAACACAGCTTGCCGGCCGTACCCGCGGTCTGATCAAACCCGAATACTGTGTCACTCCGGCGCGGCCCCGATCGCGCCGGAATTCTTTATGATGACCGATCTGACGTTCCCTGCCGGAACAAAGCCAAACAACTGGCCGTAAAAAGACAGTTCACTCTCCAGCGCGCGCATTATCGTATCGGCACGCCGAAACCCGTGACCCTCGCCTTCAAACAAAATATAGGCCACCGGTACGCCCTTATGTTCCAGCGCTGACACCATGGACTCGGCCTGGTTCGGCGGGACAGCGCGGTCTTCATCGCCCTGGAAAAATATTACCGGACAAGACAGCTTGTCCGCATGATAAAGAGGTGAGCGCTGGCGATATAAACCCTCGTTGCCATTAAAAGGCGCAACCAGGCCATCGAGGTAGCGTGCCTCAAACTTGTGCGTATCACGCAACAACGCTTCAAGGTCACCGATCCCGTAAGAACTCGCTCCTGCAGCGAAGACATCATGAAATGTCAACGCACAAAGTGTCGTGTAGCCACCGGCACTGCCGCCGGTAATAATCAAACGCTTGCCATCAACAAGCCCCTTTTCTGCAAGGTATCGTGCGCCGGCGATACAGTCATCCACATCATATATGCCCCACTTGCCATCCAGCTTCTGATGATAGGCGCGACCATAACCGGTACTGCCGCGATAGTTCACATCCAGAACACCAAACCCGCGACTGGTCCAGAACTGGAATTTCGGTTCGAAGCGCGCAGCCACTGCCGCTGTCGGCCCACCATGACTCTTTACAATCAGTGGTGGCAGCTCACCACTGACTGGCTCACAAGCACTGTTGGTCGGCGGGTAATAAAATCCGTAAGCGGTATCATTATCAGTCGTCGAAAAACTGACAGCCTCCGGAATGGATATATCCTCCTGCTGCAGATTAAACCCGGCTGAACGGCGCAATACCTGCAGCTCCTGCGCCTGCCCACCAATATTCAGCACAACGATTTCGGCGGCAGTGGCGGAACCGGCACCAATAAATACCAGCCCGGCCGGACCGGCAGATACGGCATTAATATAAGTATACGGAACATCCAATGGCTGCCATTTAGATGATGCAATGCTGTAGCGACCCAGCTTCCATTCGGCATTCACGCAATACGCACAATAGATAGCGTCCCCGACAAACCCGCACGTGGACATGCCAAACACCCACTGCGGCAAACCGAATTCCGCCTGCATGGGTACCAGCGCACGAAGCTTGTCGTCTCCCAGGCAATACAGGTTCCACCAACCACTGCGATCGGACACAAGGTACAGGGCGTTATCATGCCAATGCGGCTGGAACACGGATTCATCATCGCCGCCGGCAACAACCATTGATTGTACCGGCGCTCCCGAATCATTTAACCCGGCCACATACAGACGCGTACTGTTCCAGGGCATACAGGGATGATCCCAGGCCAGCCAGCTCATGCGCTTGCCGTCCTGTGACAGTCGCGGCGTACTGTAAAAATCATGGCCGGACTGCAATACCGAAACATTTCCGCTGCCGGACATGTCCACGGCAACCAGCTCGGTGACCGGTTCCTGCTGCCCGTCTACAAACCGCTCGCGCACACAAACAATGCGGTTACGGACAAAGTCAAAACACATGTCCGCATAATTGGTCTTCGCAGGTTCGGTTAACCGAATAATGTCGTTGTCGCGAGACAAATACAGGCAACGATCACCGTCGTGAACAAAACAGATTACCCCCTTGTCAACCGCAAACGCGCCACCGCCGTACTCATGGGCACGACTGTTGACATTCCATTCTTTTGACAACGGTTCATGCAACCCCCGCTGCGCGGACCAGGCCATCAACACGTTGCGGCCGGCTTCGGCCGGACGGCCTTCGACCCAGTAGACCGTATCACCATCAACCGCGGTCTGCCTGTCCAGGCGCAGTGATGATGAGGCGATATCCGCTGCTGATAATGGAGATGGCCAACTGCCACAAGGCAGCTGCTGCTTCGTATTCATAAACAAGTCCTGCTCAGGGTTTGTTTTTATAGACTTCGTCGAATGCCTGTTCCAGCGATTCATTGGCGCCGCGCAAGCCGTTCACAACATCCAGCGCCCAGTCGAAATAACGGCGCTTGCGTCCGGCATCCCAGCCATGTGGCGGATAGGCAAGTATGTCACGCAGGTTGCATATCTTGTCAGCCAGCTTGACCTGCTTGGCCATGTGACTGGCGTGTGGCGCTTTCTCTACCTGGATACGTTTACGCTGATCCGGCGGCAGGTCCTTGTCGTCAGTCACCTCAAGAACAATTTCACAGATTCGCTCACCAAACAGGTTGCGCAATTCATCAATCGTGGTTTCAGTATCTTCAATGGTGTCATGCAGTATAGCGGCAGCAATGACCACGGCATCGGTAACACCGCCCTCATGCCAAAGCACGTTGGCCAGGTCAATGGGATGGTTGATGTAGGGAGAAGCCTCGGCACCCTTGCGGCGCTGATGTCGATGCTTGTCCGCGGCAAAATCGAGTGCCTTGAGCACGAGACCGGTATCGTCAAACTGCCAGCTGTCAGACATGATTATTCACCAATATGTACAACAACATGACGCCGGTTGTTGCCATGACGATGTTCCCACAGGTATACGCCTTGCCAGGTTCCAAGCGCAAGCTGTCCGCCGATGACCGGGATCGATAAAGTGGTAGCTGTTAATGCGGCCTTGATATGCGCCGGCATATCGTCCGAGCCTTCCATGGTATGGGTATATAGCGAGTCGTATTCCGGCACCAGCCGGTTCAGCCAGTTTTCCAGGTCGCGCCTGGCGGAAGGATCAGCATTTTCCTGTATGGTCAGGCTGGCGGAGGTGTGCCGCACCAGTATCGAACACAAGCCCTCAGTAATACCCGAATCCCTGACTACTGCACCCAGGGCAGAAGTAAAATCATACAAACCCTGTCCGGCAGTATTAACGCTGAGCTCGGTAACCACGCAACTCTCCCCACGATGAGGAATTCATTCTAGCGACAAACAGCAACAATGTCAGGCGCACCGATGCCGTGCATCAGTCAAACTGCGAACAGGTGAGGGGTATCCGGCAACCTGGCTGGATGCAGGCGAACTCAAACCGGGTTAGCAAAGAGGGCAGGCAGAAGTCAGCTTAGCAGAGCCGGAATTTCATCTGTCAGGGCCAACAACTGCATGGCCACGTTCAACGATGACGCGGTGAACTGGTTAATATCCTGCCATTGGTCAGAGGCGCCAACCGTTTCATTCAGCTTGTGCCCCATAACGCGCATTAACCACTTTCCCGGTTCATTCCGGTCGCGGTTTCGCTCAACAGTGACATAAAGCTTGGGCTCATGCGAGCCGTCGACAATCATCGCCAGGATGTAGCGATACTCGCGACCATCAGAGCTTTCGATATCACCAAGTATGGTGGCCTGGTATTCACCGACCTGGTACCGCTTTTGCGGTACCGCGGTGGTGAATCCGGGTTTGTTATCCATAATCCTTGTTTCAGGCAACTGCCTGGGCAGCGGATACAGCAACACCACTCTTGATGGGTGCCTTCATTTCGGTCAGGATGGCATCCAGTGCACCGAGACAGAAAATGATGTTCTTGATATTGCTGGCATGCCCCATCAAGCCGATGCGCCATACCTTGCCGGCCAGGGCACCCAGGCCCGCGCCAATTTCAAGATTGTAATCATTGAGCAGGCGACTGCGAACGGCGGCATCATCGACACCTTCCGGAATGTTCACCGCGTTCAACTGTGGCAGTCGTGATGCCTCATCCACGAGGAAACTGATACCCATGGCTTCAAGACCAGCACGCAGTGCCAGGTGATTTTTCATGTGGCGATCCCACGACGCCTCAAGACCTTCGTTTTCCAGCATGACCAGCGCTTCGTGCAAACCATAGACAGCATTGACCGGCGCGGTGTGGTGGTAGGCACGCTTGGCACCCGGGCCCCAGTAACCCATGACCAGCGTCGTATCCAGGAACCAGCTCTGTACCGGTGTCTTGCGTGCCTTGATTTTTTCGACGGCGCGATCGCTGAACGTTACCGGCGACAGGCCCGGCGCGCAGGACAGGCATTTCTGGCTTCCGGAATAAACGGCATCCAGTTGCCAGTCATCCACGCGCAACTCGGAACCGCCCAGCGAGGTCACGGTATCAGCAATGACCAGGCAGCCATGCTTGTGCGCGATTTCTGAAAGTGTCTTGGCATCTGACTGCACGCCGGTCGAGGTTTCAGCATGAACAAAGGCAACAATCTTGGCATCCGGGTTGGCTTTCAATGCGTCTTCGAGCTTGCCGGGATCCACCGGTTTGCCCCAGTCATCCATTACCATGATGGCTTCACCACCGGCACGAACAACGTTTTCTTTCATGCGACCACCGAACACACCGTTCTGGCAGACAATGACCTTGTCTCCCGGCTCAACCAGGTTCACAAAACAGGACTCCATGCCTGCGGAGCCTGGCGCGGATACCGGGATGGTGAGCGTATTCTTGGTCTTGAATGCGTACTGCAGCAGTTCTTTCACTTCATCCATCAGCGCGACAAACTGCGGGTCAAGATGACCGATCGTGGGACGGGCCATGGCCGCCAGGACGCGTGGATGAACATCAGACGGCCCGGGACCCATCAGGGTGCGAACGGCCGGGTTAAAAGACTGTGCAGGCATGGGACTCTTCCTTCAATTCTTGGGTTGGTTCAGGAATGGCGCAGTATACGTTTTGAGTTTTCCCGCGGGCAACCACAATAACCCTACAAAGCGCCACTCAAAAGGTCATTGTAGTCAAACCTTGTCACCCCGGGGCAGGTATTCCGCCAGCCATTCGACCCAGTGCCGCACCGGCAGCGGGCTATGGCGCTCCAGCTGCAACTGGCAGCCAATATTGGCGGTGGCGATGGCATCGGGCGTATCGCTCTCCAGCGCCTGCGCCTTGTTTTTACCGAGCTGGGCTGAAATTCGGGGGTGCAACAGCACATAGGCGCCGCCGGCGCCGCAACACAAATGGCTGTCCGGTACATTGCTCAGGCGAAAACCGGCACGGCTCAGAATCGTTTCTGCCTGGATATCAAGCTTCAGTCCGTGCTTCAGGGTGCACGGCGCGTGAAATGCCAGCCGCGGCGCCGACGCTGACACCGCCGGAAGCTCGGCATTGGCCAGTTGCTCAACCAGCTCTCTGACCGCGCCGGCTACACGCCCGGCCTTGTCACGATAGGTCTCGTCGTCAGCCAGCAGCTTATCGTAGGACTTCATGAACTTGGCGCAGCCGCTGGCCGAGACCACCACGGCTTCAGCGCCCGCCTGCAGCCGCGGCCACCAGGCGTCGATATTGGCGCGCGCCATGTTCCGCGCAGCGTCCAGGTCACCCATGTGCGCACTCAAGGCGCCGCAGCACTGTTCCTGTTTTACTGAAACAGACGCCACGTTAATGCGTGCCAGCACATCCCGGACACTGGCATTCACGGCCGGGGTAAAACATTCCTGGGCGCAGCCCTTGAACAGGATGACCTGTTTATCCGCAGCGATCGCCGGGGTTGCCGGCGGCACCGGTCGCGGCAGGTAGCGCGCCAGCCGTCGTGGCAATATGACTCGCAGTGGTGCCAACACTCGTAGAACTGGCGCCAACACGGCGATGCGCGGCACCAGCACCGTAATCATTCGACGAAAAAGTCTCATCGGGCCGTGATACCGCGCCGACGCCGGCAGCGCCTGCTTGGCCTCGGTTACCAGTTCAAGGTAATCCACCCCGGACGGACAGGTAGTCTCACAGCTTTGACACGCCAGGCAGCGATGCAGGTGGTCGCGCGTCACCTCGCCGGCCACTTCACCTTCCAGCCACTGCTTGACCAGGTAGATTCGTCCCCGTGGACCATCGCGCTCATCGCCGAGCAACTGGTAGGTCGGGCAGGTGGCGTTGCAGAAACCGCAATGCACGCATCGACGCAGAATGGACTGCGCCTTTTCACCCAGCCGGGTGCGAATCACCGATTCAGGTAATTGCGTCTGCATCGATTGGCTCCGGCTCGAGGTCGCGATACATGCGACCCGGGTTCAGAATATTGTGCGGATCAAACGCACCCTTGATACGTCGATGCCAGGTCACCAGCGATTTTGGCAATGGCTGAAACACGTCCACATCATTGGCATTACCCTGGTACAAGGTGGCATGACCGCCCAGGCCGGCGGCATGATCACGCACGGCTTGCGCCGACAAATCGGTACGCAACCAGCGCTGGGCACCGTTCCAGTCGAGTAATGCCTCGCCCTGCAGATCACGAAGCGGTGCTGCAGCCGGTACCGACAGCCGCCATAAACCGGGCTTGTCCTGCTGATCAAAATAATCGCTGCGCTGATGACGCAAGTAATGCCAGTAATCATTTGCCGCTTCATCGCCACCGAGTTCATGCCCGGCGGCAGCTACCGCTGCCTCGCTGCCGGACAGTCGCACCCGCAAAACTCCATCCTGCCACGCGGTAGCACTGACCGGGATGGCGCGCGCCGCCAGCGATTTCATCATGGCGTGGGCATCAGTCATTGGCATGGCAAAGCTGCGCGTCGCTTCCGCTTCAGGCAATGGCAACACCTTGAACGATATATCCAGTAATACTGCCAACGTTCCCATGGAACCCGTCAGCAAACGAGAGACATCGTAACCGGCAACGTTTTTCATGACTTGGCCGCCAAATGTCATCATTTCCGCACGACCGTTAATCACGTTCATGCCTAACACATAATCACGCGCCGAACCGGCAAACGGTCGGCGTGGGCCGGACAGGCCGCAGGCGACAACGCCGCCGATTGTTGCCGTGTCACCATGAGATGGCGGATCAAACGGCAGCATCTGGCCGCGTTCTGCCAACACCTTTTCAAGCTCGGATACCGGTGTACCAGCGCGGACTGTCACCACCAGCTCGGTAGGCGCGTAGCTGACAACACCACGATGCTTGCCAACTTCCAGCACATCGCCGTCAACGCGATGACCCAGGAAGTCCTTGCTGCCACTGCCACGAATGGCAAGAGGCCGCCCGCTCTCCACGGCCTCGGCAACCTGTTCGCGCAACTGCTTGCTGTGATCGGCTTCGGTCATCTAAAACCGCTCCAGTTCCGGGTGCGGCAAGTTGCCGCCGTGTACATGCATGGCGCCCAGCTCGGCACAGCGATGCAAGGTCGGCACCGCCTTGCCAGGATTCATGCGTCCTTCAGGATCCAGCGCCGCCTTGATGGCATGAAACTGTTTCAGCTCAAGCCGGCCAAACTGGATACACATCTGGTCCAGCTTTTCGGCACCGACACCATGCTCACCGGTAATGACACCACCCACGTCAACACATAGCTTGAGAATATCGCCGCCAAACGCCTCGGTACGTTCCAGCTCACCGGGCTGATTGGCATCGTAAAGAATCAACGGGTGCAGGTTGCCATCACCGGCATGAAACACGTTGGCTACTTTCAAATCATATTTTTGCGACAAGTCGGCAATGCCCTGCAACACTTCCGGCAGGCGCGCACGCGGTATGGTGCCATCCATGCAGTAGTAATCTGCCGCCAGCCGCCCCACTGCCGGAAACGCCGACTTGCGACCGGCCCAAAGGCGCGCGCGCTCGGCAGCATCATCGGCAATGGTGATATCAAATGCGCCGCAGGCATGCATCACTGCCTGTACCTTTTCACTGGCGTGGGCAACTTCGGCTTCATAGCCGTCCAGCTCACACAGCAGCATGGCTTCCGCGTCCACCGGGTAACCGGCATGAATAAAATCCTCGGCCGCCCTGATCGCCAGGGTGTCCATCATCTCGAGGCCGGCAGGAATGATGCCGGTGCCGATAATGTCGCCCACCGCCCTGGCGGCGCCATGAATTTCCCGAAACGCGGCCAGCAATACCCTCACTGCCGGCGGCCTCGGTAACAGGCGCACGGTGACTTCGACAACCACACCGAGCATACCCTCCGAACCGGTCATCAAGGCCAGGAAATCATACCCAGGCTGATCCAGCGCACCGTCGCCGAGCTGCAACAGCTCGCCGTCCGCCGTAATCACCTTGAGCGCAATCACATTGTGTACCGTCAGACCATACTTGAGGCAGTGCACGCCACCGGCATTCTCGGCAACATTACCGCCAATGGAGCAGGCAATTTGTGATGAGGGATCGGGCGCATAATACAAACCGTAACGCCCGGCAGCTTCGCTGATGGCGAGATTACGCACGCCCGGCTGCACACGCGCGATACAGGCGTCGGCATCAAGCTCCAGAATCTGGTTCAGTCGCGCCAGGCTCAGCAGCACCGCGTCACCGCGCGGCAAGGCGCCGGCCGACAGCCCGGTACCGGCGCCTCGGCTGACCACGGCCACGCCCTGGTCGCGGCACACGCGCATGACATCACGCACCTGGTCCACGGTTTCGGGCAATACCGCGAGCAGTGGCATTTGTCGATACACCGACAAGCCATCGCATTCATAAGGATGCAAGGATTCCTCGTCGGTCAGAACCTGCTTGGCAGGCAAAAACTCGCGCAAGGCATTAGCAAGCCGTGACACACGGTCAGGATCGCGCTGTTGATGTTGATGCGGATTGTAATCGTCAGACAAGGGACCGACCCGTCAAAATTCCCGAAGACCGTATGAATACCAGACTTGGGCCCAAAGAAACACCGTCAATGCCCGGGGATTAACCGGGGATTGTCCTGAAATTCCGGCATTTTAGTTCTGGATGCAGTTTCGCCCGGCGTCCTTGGCCTTGTACAAGGCCTTATCGGCCTTCTTCAGCGCATCCCGCGGAGTCAAATCGCCGTTGACGCAGGTAGCGACACCGGCGCTCACGGTAATTTTCACGTCCTTGGCGGGCTTGCGGCCACGTTTTGGCTTCTCCGGCCGGGTCAGCGGGCGGCCACTGGAGCGCAGCGAAAACCGCGACTCGCCAATAGACCGGTGTACCCGGGCAATCGCTTCCTCGCACTCGGCGTACACGCGGTTGGGAAACAGCAGCGTAAATTCCTCGCCGCCGTAGCGATAGGCTTTTCCGCCACTGCCGACGCGCTCCAGCCTGGCGGCAACATAGCGCAACACCTGGTCGCCGACATCGTGGCCATGGGTATCATTGAATTTCTTGAAATGATCCACGTCCACCATGACAACCGTATACACCTGGCCGAGCTTCAGCAGTTGTTCATTCAGCGCGCGTCGCCCCGGCAGGCCGGTCAATTCATCCACGTAGGCCATGCGCCAGGAATCCTGGATAACCGTGATAATCAACAGCAACCCGGCAACAGAAAAGAACGTGATGAATACAAACGACTGTCTCGAATGTTCCATGGCCAGCATGAACGCGACCAGGCTGGATACCAGCCCGCCTTCCACGGCGTTATGACTGACCAGGACACGCACAACAAGCACGGCAGCTGCAGCAACAAAGACCAGTTGCGCCAGTTGCGGCAACTGCTGCCACGGCAAAACTGTTGTTGTTGAAACAACTGTGTAGAGCAACTCGCCCAACGGCGTTGCCGCATAAACCACAAGTAGCGCCGATACCGCCACCTGAACAACTATAGCCAGGAATCGTATGAATCCCGGCCTGCTGAAAATGCCGCGCTCAACAAGCAACCCGTAAACCAGGAAGTTGGCCGGCACCAGCAAGCAAAGCAACGCAAACATGGCATCCGCGGTCGCGCCGGTACTGACGAGAACCAGCTCCTGCATCACGCCATAAGCCACCGCCAGCAACAATGCCGGGAAATACGCCCGCGCACGATTAAATCGCCAGGCCAACAGCAACACCGCGCCACAAATGACATAGGGCACATACTTGTACAACGACAGTACCGCGTTATGCACAAACGGTATGAATTGCACTGTCAATGCCACAAACAGCAATACTGCAGCTGGCGTAATAAGTGCGAGAATCGCCTTTTTTGCGGATCGTATAACCATTTCGCTCGATTGCGCTTTTGTCACGCCCCGGGTTAATCTGGCCAGTATAGTATCGGATGCAAGGGTGCTCATTAAGTCTCTCCGAACGGGTTTGCGCCAGAGCCTGTTTCTTGTTTTCCTACAGCGTAGGCAAGGAACAGGGATTGCGCCAGCACAAAGCCATACATTTGACCGCACCCTCCGATAAGTGGTTGATTTTGTACAAACGATCAGTTGTGATTAACCCCAACCTTGACAGGCCGACATATACCCATGGAAACCCTTAGCCAGTTTGATTTTCATCATCGTCTTGCCGAAACACGCGGCGAAGCTGTTGTGTTATTCAGCCACTCCGGCTGCAGCAGTTGTCGAAGCTGGCGTGAAGCGCTGGTTCACTACCAGGCCACGCATCCGGATACACAACTGTTTGAAGTGGATGCCCAGGCCGACCTGGCATTGACCCGTGAATTCGAAGTGTTTCACCTGCCAGCGATGTATTTCTATATAAAGGGGCACTACCATTGTCGCCTCGATAACCGGTTGCGTATCGATGCCATAGACGAAGGCCTGGAACTGGCCCGGCAACTGGCAGCCGAAGAAGCCCCCTGAACCCGGAATCACCATGATAGAAATTACCAGGCTGCATCACGCCAGTATTATTGTCGCCGACACCGGCCGGGCGCTGGCTTTTTATCGTGGATTACTGGGTCTCAAAGTTGATGACCAGCGACCCGATCTCGGCTACCCGGGCGCCTGGTTACAGATAGGCACGCAACAAATTCATTTGCTTGAAACGGATAACCCGGACGCCAATCGCGAAGCACCGCAACACGGTGGTCGCGACCGGCATATCGCGTTGACGATCAGCAACTTGCAGTCATTGATCAACGCACTGGACAACGCCGGTATCGCTTACACGCTGAGTCGTTCCGGGCGAGCGGCGTTGTTCTGCCGCGACCCGGATGGCAATGCGCTAGAGTTTATCGAGCAGGCCTGAAACTACGGTGCTGGTATTCCAGTGGCTATTCCGCTGGCTTGTCTGCCGGCTTGTCAGCATCCGGCTCCGCTTCCTTTTTCTTCGCTACTTTCTTTTTCGCAGCCTTCTTTTTTCCGCCGGCAGCCGCGTTACCTTCTGTCGCGGGGAAATCAGAAAACGGGAACGGCCGATCGTCACTGTTAAAGGTGACATAGCGCAGGATCTGGAAAACGTAGGTGCTCAGGCGCTGGCCCAGGTCTAGCAACTGCTCATTGGTTTGCCGGGTAAACAACACCGACAGGAACTGGAACAGCACCACCAGGGCAATCACCATCTCGGTCACGCTGTAGATAATCGTGAACAGGAGAATATTGAGGCCGCGCATCCAGGTGCCTTGCTCCTTGATATTCTGCTTGTAGTCCTCGGACATAACTGTTTCCTTTAGCTTTCTGATCAACGATCTAGTGACTATAAAACTTCCGGCCTGACATTACCATGACCGGGATCATACTGGGCCAATGTTGCCGGCCGGGATATACTACGGCTCCACGGTGAATACGGTAACAGCAACGATGGGATGGTGGGGAAAACTCGTAGGCGGCACCTTTGGCTTCATGATGGGTGGACCGCTGGGCGCGCTGCTCGGCGCCGCGATTGGTCACAGCTTTGACAAGGGCCTGAATGCCGATAGCGCACCTGGCATTGGCAACCAGGAGCGTGTACAGACGGCATTTTTTACCGCGACGTTTTCGGTGATGGGCCATATCGCCAAGGCCGACGGACAGGTCAGTGCGTCCGAAATCGCCATGGCCGAACGCATCATCGCCGAAATGAAACTGGATACCGACCAGCGCAAGACCGCCATCAACCTGTTTAATGAAGGCAAGTCCCGGGACTTTCCGCTGGACGACGTACTCACCCAGTTCCGGAAAGAATGTCACCGGCGTAACACGCTGATCCAGATGTTCATTGAAATCCAGCTGCACGCCATGTATGCCGATGGCCGCGCCGACGCCGCAGAACGCGCCGTAATAGAAAAGATCGCCTACACCCTCGGCATACCCGGATTCATCATGCGCCAGCTCGAAGCACTGGTGCAGACCCAGTACCAGCATCAGCACCAGGGCGGCACCCAGGCATCAAACCGCACCTCACTTGAAGACGCCCGCCGCGTCCTCGGCGTATCCGCCAACGACGACCAGGCCACAGTGAAAAAAGCCTACCGCCGCCTGATGAACCAGCACCACCCCGACAAACTCGTCGCCAAGGGACTGCCCGAAGAAATGGTCAAACTGGCATCAGAAAAAACGCATGAAATAAAAATGGCGTACGAAGCCATCAAGCGAGCGAAGGGTTGGTAGCATCAGCCCAGGGCGCGGTGTTTATTGCGAGTCATCCTGGATTGATATGGTGCACTAGTTCTCTATCGCCCCTGTAAGAAAAAGTATTAGCCAACAAGCCATAACGATCAAGAGCGACGGACCAAGAGCAGTACGATGATTGTTCCCTTCTTTATTAAACTGGCTTGGCATAAATAACAGAAAAGCTCCAAAGAAACCTGAATACTTTCCGGTTACATTGGCAACAGCATTGTACATGTGATAAATGGCTTTTACCGTGAAAACCAGGGCGCCAATAGATGCGACCACAACTGCTACGTATCTAAATATTTCCACATTCATGAGCAAAGCCTAACTCTGACAAAACCGAATCATGATAAGAATCAATGTTTTCTAATATTAGCAATAATTGCTCTCTGATCCGGTTCTTTGGCAGTTCCTTCGGCCTTAACTACCCTAATTTTACAAGACTTCTTCCCATGGCACTGGTACCTTAGAAAGTTGCAAATTTCCAATTTTTGAAACAGCTCTAAGTTCTGCATTTTCTTGATGGTATTTTTGCCAAGCAGCTTCAACACTTTTATTAACAAACTCTGCAACTACACCATTCCTTGAGCCTACCTCTATTTCTAGAGGACTTATTAATTCCTCATTAGTAAAATCAAACAATAACCTATCAAATGTTAATGGAGGAGTATGATCTATTGCACAATTGTCTCTATTGAGCTCAACGCCTGTATATGGGCATTTGATTTGATGTGATAAAACCTGATCTCGAAAATTAAATATTTGCGTTTTTATAGCTGTCCTTGCTGCTGATTTATAATCAAGTAACCCTTGTGGAATTAGCACTTTTGTTCTTTTAGTTGGTATCAACTTAATTGAATGAGGAAAGCTAATATCAATTTTTTTACCATCTCTTTTCACAAGAGCAAAACATCTCGTCCCATGCTCTGTTGTTTGTGTAGTAATTTCTTTTACACCATCAATTGATTTTTGGTCCCATTCATCATGAAATTTAAATAATTCAAATAAAAACCTTAAATGATTTTCGTCAACAATGTAATTATCAGGCGTTTCCTTTAAAATTGCCCTACATCGGGCGCCGATATCATCCTTAGTACGAAAATCTATTTCTCCAATTTTATATGGCATGATTTACTTCTCACGGGTAACTCTGACACATAACGTTTGAGTTAAATTCTGCATTCAGGGCCAGAGACCAATATTTTCTAATATTAGCAATGATTGCTCTCTGATCCGGTTTTTTCACAATCGACTCTAACCCTTTTGGTTTTCTGTTTAGTCTGCACCAACTAAGTTGACCCAATTTCCGTTGTTACAGTATTTGACTACTGATGATTTTTCTACATAGTGGTCATTAATAGCTTGATGAGTTATTTTAGGTGGTTTATTGCCACCATAATACCCATAATGATCAAGAATGTATTTTTTGCCTACTGTGCTTATAAATTGACCCGTTGATTTTATATTTGATGGGCATTTGGCAGGACCACCCCAAAAAATAATAATTTCTGACATGCCATTTTTTGTGCATATAACAGCTATATCAGTTTGGCCAGAAATGGCAAATTCACCTTTTGTTACGCCACCGAACTCAAAGCGCCATTTAGGCACAAGACAATTTTTTTCTTCTAATTTAGCAGCTATATCAGAAGTTAACCCTGGTACATTCTTCGGCTCCAGATAAGTAAATTCTGGTTCTTCAGCTAACACCACTGTTGAATAAACGATAATGCTACTGGCAATTAGAATTTTCATATTAATAAACATAACAGTATATTAGGAAGCGGCTTCCTATTTCAATATAGTATGCCGCATACTATTTAGCGATAGTTTTTGTATAGTAATAATTAGTATAACACTGGATTTACAGGCCGGAACACCGGTTTTTGGGATTTGGCGATTACGGGATAGACTGACAACCAACCTGGCAAGATCTGATGATCAGGGGTCAGAGCAGACTCACCCTTCGGGTTCCCTTGGTCAGACCCCGATCAATCCACTCTTTTTCCTGTTGAACTCATTCTAAACCGAGGCACGATGGTTTCCTCCCCTTCTGTCCGCATCCTGGGCGAGACCCGTATTAGCCGGAAAGCGGGTCAGCCTGTTCGAGCCCGAGTGAGCTGAAGGCTCACCGGCGAGTTCTGACCACGCTTTGCCCGGCTAATGGGTCGATGACCAGGATGGTTGCGGACAGCGGGGGCGTTTCTCTGGTTACTCTCTTGTCGCTACAAGAGAGTAACCCGCCGTGCGGGCGCGGAAGCCCGCGAAATAAATCTTGAAGCCGTCGGCGCAGCCGACCACATCAAGAAAGATTTCTCCCGCTGGTCGAAATGACAAGGAACGGGCGAAATGACACCCGAATGCAGTTTGCTGTGCAAACTACCTTTTCTCCAGAATCCCGATCACCGTCTCCGTCGTCGTTCGGAAATCCACCTTGCCACTCCCCATCTTCGGCAACTCATCCAGGATCACGATATGTCGCGGCAGCGACAACGCCGGCAAGACATCAGCCAGTTGTGACATCAAGGCGCTTTGATCCAGGTCTACATCGATCGCAACACCAACGGTAGCGCCACGCTTGGCGTCGGGCACTTCAACCGCGCAGCAACTGGCATCGTCCGGCAGGAACTTTTCCAGCGCCGCTTCTACGGCAACCAGCGATACCATCTCGCCACCGATCTTGATGAAGCGCTTGAGCCTGCCCTTGTGCCAGAGGAATCCGTCTTCGTCCATCATCGCCATGTCACCGGTTTCGTACCAGCCGGCCTCGATACGACGCACGGTTTCTTCAACATCACCGAGGTAGCCTTTCATGACCAGGTCACCGCGCACCTGCAGCTTGCCCTCTTTGCCAACACCGAGGATGTCGCCGGTTTTGACATCGATAATACGCACGTCGACACCGGGCATTGGCAGGCCAATGCTGCCGGTCTTGTTGTTGTCGATACGGTTGGCCGATATGACCGGGCTGGTTTCGGTGGCGCCGTAACCTTCACGCAATAACACGCCATGATCGCGCTCGTAGGCTTCCTGCAATGCTGCCGGCATTTTGTCGGCGCCGGCGACGGCCAGGCGCAGCGAACTCAGGTCACCGGGCTTGGCATGTTTCAAATAGCCGGCAAGAAAGTACGGCGTGCCCACGAGGATGCTGGGTTTTTCTTCTTCAATGATTTTGGCAACCGTCTTGAACTCCAGCGGGTTGGCATAGGTGACAATGGTCATGCCATAACAGATCGGCAACCAGAAGGTGACGGTCAGGCCAAAGACATGGAACATGGGCAGGATCGCCATCATCACGTCCTTGTCGGTCTTGTTGAATTCAATACCGCAGACATCCAGATTGCTGAGTATGTTCTTGTGACTTAATTCAACCGCCTTGGGTGCTTTTTCACTGCCGCTGGTAAACAGGATAACGGCGGTTGCATCCGGATCGGCCTTGTCGAATTTTTTCCAGAACGTGGATAACGGCATTTTCGACAACAGCGCGGCACTGATCTTGGTGGTCAGGCCAAAGCCGGCCATCATGTCCTCGGCATAGATCATGCCGTCTACCGAATCACAGCCGATTTTTTCCAGCAGTGCTTTTGACGTCACGATCGTGCGCAGGCCGCACTTGTGTTGCGCGAACAGGCAGTTCTCTTTTGCGCCGGTTGAATAATTGATCATCACCGGGATCTTGCCGGCCAGCAATGTCGCAATCATGGCGATTCCGCATCCTGCCGATGTCGGCAACATGATGCCGATATAGGTCTCGTCATGTTTTTGCAGTTCACGCGCCATCATGATGGCGCCGATCAGGGATTCGGTGTAGGTCAGTCGCCGGTTTCGGGTTCGGTCAATAAAGGCCAGTTTCTTCCTGTAGATATGCGCTGCATTGACAAAACATTCGTGTAACGTATCCCCTGCTACCTTTGCCATGACTAATCCCCTGAACTCTTGTTTTTGATTTATTTTTTTCAGCCCGGCATTGTCTGCCAGGCCAACCTCAAAACAGGTGTGGACATGCTCCCTTTACAGCCCGAACCATAAATCCTATTTTCCGGTTCATGCTTACGTCAGAACCGGCCAAACAGATCGAAATCCATCTCAACGAATCCCTCGAAGCCCTGGACGACGCGGCCGAGGAAGATGCATCCATCGATGACATAGCCGAAGCACAGCGGCTTTCCGAGTACACCCTGAAACTGTTTGAACAAACCCTGGCTGACTGCAACCCGGCCAATCGCCGACAGCTCGAACACGCGTTCGGCTTGCGCATCACCTACCTGCGCAGCAAGCTGGCGCGACTGAATCGGCAATACGGCGCACGCACCGCATCGCCGGATGATTAGCCCTGTGACAACAGGTTGCGCAAATCAATAACCGCCGCGTTGGCGCGCGAGATATACGACGCCATTATTAATGAATAATTGGTGACCACGCCAAAGCCGCTGCCGTTCAGCACCACCGGGCTCCACACCGGTTGCTGCGCACCTTCCAGCTCACGGATAATCTGGCGCACGCTTACCAGCGCGTTCTTTTTCTGCAGGATGTCGCGAAAGTCGTATTCCATCGCCTGCAACAGATGACTCAGGGCCCAGGTAGCACCGCGCGCTTCGTAAAACACATCGTCGATTTCCAGCCACGGTGTTTTCACGACCATGACTCGTGGCGAGGGCGTGGCTTCCCTGGCCTCGGCATCGCCGGCCAGGTTGGTGTTGATACGAATCTGGCCAATGCTGGCACTGAGTCGTTGCGACATACCGCCAAGACGCTTTTCCACGACCGCCAGCCAGTCGCGCAGGTTGTCGGCGCGGGAAAAGAACTGGGCGCCACCCTTGTCGGTCTTGGCCAGGCGCACAAAATAGCGGCCCAGAGCCTTGCGGCCCTTGGCATACTCGCGCTCGGTGGGCGGAAACAGCCACGAATCATTATCAAAGTTGAACAGCGGTTCGGCTTCCGCGAGGTCCTTGTCTTCCAGTGACTGGGACTGGGACCGGCTCATGTCGTTACGCAACGCCCGGGCCATATCCCGAAGCTGGATAATGACGCCGAACTCCCAGGAGGGCATGTTGTCCATCCACACCCCCGGCGGCATCACATCATTACTGAGATAACCGCCGGGCTTTTCCAGCAGGATATCGACTATTTCCATGGTGGTGGCAACCGTCACCATGCCGGTGACCGGCTCCAGCTGAAGCTCGGCCGCCCGCTGTGCCGCTGTTTTATGGACATTGAACTGATCAGGTTCAGAGCCCCAGATCCACGACAGCACCAGCATCACCACCATTAGCGTGGCAACGGCAAGGACGCCGGCCCAGATTGGGCCCTGCTGCTTGAGAGTCTTGGGGTGATAAAGCCGCGCCAGGTCACGACAACGCTGCCAAATTGCACTAAACATCCGCTTCATAATTTTCTGCCGATTCCATTTGCCGGGGGCAATTATGCCGCCTGCCCCGGGCAGGCGCCACCTGCCATACCAGCCTCGTTATATAAACTTGAAAATTTGTGGGTATTTCGGTAATAATTTTACCGATTACTTTAAGAAAGTCTTGTAAGTTATTAAATGATATGACATATTTATTTCAGGGTAGATGAATCGATTTCCAGATAATAGAACAGAAATCGACAATAATATATTGATAATCAACTACTTACTGAACTTTACGCGAAAGGTGACGTAATGAAGAAACGAACCCAGGATATGCGCCTTAACCCGCGCCGCCGCCTGAAAATCCGCACCACCCTGGTCCATAACCAGGTACCGATTCTGAATTGCTGCACCCGCGATCTCAGTTTCTCCGGTGCCTATATCGAAATTCCGCCATCAGTGAGCATGGCGCGCATCGGCGACCCGGTAAAACTTATTATTGATGTGGCCGGACGCAACGCCCTGATTCTTCGAGGCCGGGTCACACGCCACGGCAGCAACGGTGCCGGCGTCAGCTTTCACAAGGTTGACCTCCGCTCCAATGCCGTGATCCTGGATCTGATGTTTGGCCAGGCTCGCGCCGATGACCGCGCACGGCCAGCCGTACCCGTGCAAGTGGCGGGCGGCAACCTTCCGTCAGCCCAAACCGTAGGCTGGCGCTAGAAAAGGTCTTGCCACACAGGGTTGCCGGTTAAAATCGGCATCCTGTGTCGCCTGGTCGACTATCGGGCGGGGCAACGGGCGTGTGGCAATCAGGCTCAGGACGGCCAACCAGGGAAGATGCGATGTCGGGTGAAGAATACGCAGTATTGTTATGGACGCTCGGATCCAGGCCGCAAACCCTGATCTCGACCCTGCTGCAGGTGCTGGCGGCCTGGGGTTCATTGGTATTGACCCGCCACATTGTCAGGCAGTTCGTCAACACCATGGGGTTTTACCTGGATCGGCAGTTCTGGAATGAAAAGCTGGAGCCCTGATCACCACTGATGGCGCCAGGCTCCAGTAACATGGCTCAGGAATAGTCGGTTTTCACCCTGGACATCACTTCAAAATGCCGCAGAAACGGTTTGGCAAGGCCGGGGTTGCGGATCATCTGGCGGTAGTCGCCCTGTTCGAATCGCAGCTTTTTCATGGCCACCGCGGTACCCAGGTTGGCCAGGCCGAAGCCCTCAATCATCCAGCGACGCCAGTTATCCAGGGAGGCGCGCAAATCCCAGTTTACCGGCTGCCCGACAAAGGGAGATGCATTCACGACCCGGCCATTATCAACAGTTATCACTATGCGTGGTGACGGCTCGCCATCAATGCCATAGGCTATATTGGCGCAAAACCCTTCGGCAGCCAGCCCCCTGACCATGTCCTTGTCGGCATTCCAGCCTGCGGAAAACGCCTCTCCCCATTCTTCTGAAAACAGTTTCGCCATCACTCCGGCTCCAGCAGTACCAAGTCTTTAATATATTGTGATTAATATTTTCGGCGATGCTTCCGGCCATTACTGCCGTCAACATTTTCACCGAAGAAAAATTTGAAATAATCCCGGGTCGCGGCCTTTTGTTGCTCCCGTACGCCGGTATGCGCCTGCTCATCAACACAACGCAGCACCTCGCCCTGAACACCGTCCAGTCGCTCACGCAAACCCTGCAGGCGCTGATCCACTTCCTGGATATCAATACCTTCCTTGCGTTTCAAGGCGACAACTCCGGTTATCCAATGATTTATTTTTATCCGAATTACCGCCTCAGAACAAGGTGGTTTGATACTGCGGCGGGTCTGCCTGCAGCTTTCGAATGTCACCGTGATGCACAGGAAACCGGTTTGCAGGAAGATCCGCAAAAAACAGTTTCAGCGTCTGCTCAACGACCGGGAAAGCCAACTCTGCCCAAGGCATGGATTCGCTTGTATACAGGCCGGCATCCAGGGATTCCTCGCCAGGCTGAAAATCCAGGTCTGCCAGCTCGGCCCGGTACATCATGTACACCTGGTTGATATGGGGCAGGCTGAAAACACTATACAGTTGCGGCGCCTTGACCCGGGCACCGGCCTCTTCAATCGTTTCGCGGATTGCCGCTTCCTGCACGGTTTCATCGTTTTCCATAAACCCGGCGGGCAGGGTCCAGAACCCGTGGCGCGGTTCAATGGCGCGACGACACATCAACACCTGGTCCCCGTGATGGGGGATGCAGCCGGCGACTATCTTGGGGTTTTCATAAAATATGGTCTGGCACTGGCTGCAGACAAATCGCGGGCGGTTGTCACCGCTCGGCACCTCGATCCTGGTTTCGGCTGAGCATGCCGAACAATATCGCATCAGCCGAAATAATCCGGCTCGTTACCGGGCTTCCACTTGATATTGCAGCCCATACTTGGCACCTGGTCCTCGTTGATCGCCTGGCCTGCCAGCAGCGCATCCACGGCCTGGGACAAATCAGCGCCCGTTACCGGCTCATCATTGCGTGGGCGGCTGTCATCAAACTGTCCCCGGTAGACCAACTTGTGAGCGGAATCGAACAGGAAAAAATCGGGTGTGCAGGCGGCACGGTAGGCCTTGGCCACTGCCTGGTTTTCATCGTAGAGATAGGGAAAGCTGAAGCCGTAATCTTCAGCGATTTCGGCCATTTTCTGCGGATCATCGTCCGGATAATTACCGGCATCGTTACTGCTGATAGCCACTACCGCCAGGCCCTTGGTCATATATTCGTTGGCAAACTCGGTGAGCTCTTCCCGGATATGCTTGACGTAGGGACAGTGATTGCAAATGAACATCACCAGCAAACCCCTGGTGCCGGTAAAATCTGTCCTCGAAACCATGCTGCCATCCACATCGGGAAGCGAGAAATCCGGGGCTACCGTTCCCAATTCAAGCATGGTTGAAGTCGTTCTGACCATTCCGCCCTCCTCAGTCTGTTCACGTCAAAGCGAAGTCAGGCGAACATATACATCAGCACGAGTTCATAGACAACTATTGCCACGTAACCGGCCAGCAACAGCAACATCAGCCCGAAAACAGGCCAGCGGCGAAAATAGCGAAACCGGTGAAACACGGCCAGAATCAATGCCCCGCTGCCGGCCAACAGGGTCTTGCCGACAATAAAGACGGTTGACCCCTGGCCAAGCCAGGTTCGCATCAGAATATTGACCTCGGACGCGCCCATGCCAAATAACACCATACTCAGTATGCCATCAATAATAGATAGCGCCACGATCGCCAGGTAGGTCGCCGCAACCGGTACCGGGTACCGGTCAACCAGCCCCGGGTCATTACTTCGACGAAAACTGCCGCGCCTGCCCCCGACCCAGAAATGTGTACTGCGCCATAACGGGTAACGACGGCGATCCTCTTGGCGGCGATCGCCAACAGAAGGCTGTCTCAACTTGAAGTCCCTCAATACCTGTTTGTTTATCCCTGTTTATATAAATATATTTCTTGTGAAACGAATTCAAGCAATCACGTGAAGGAATATTTCGGCTTTAAAGTTTTAACAAAATTAAACGAAATAATCGCATAAATAGAGGTAAACTGATCCACATATGACCCGTCGGACCTTGAAACAGGCGAGGGGCGTAACAACACGTACTTTGTATGAGCTGATGAGAACAGACGATTTAATTTCGATTAACGGTAGCCTGTTAAGCGGGCACTACGACCTCTGGCTGGTGTCGTTGTCTATTGTCACATCGGTTCTGGCAGCGCACCAGGCGCTGACCTTGATCAGTCATTTTTCCCAATCCCGCAGCAATAGCAACTGCTCCGCAATAATCGGCGGGGGGTTTTGCCTGGGCATCGGAATCTGGTCAATGCATATCATCGGCATATTCGCGTTGCAGGTACCGGCCCAATACAACTTTGACTTGACCCTGACCATGCTGTCACTCCTGGTTGCTATCGGCGCCAGTGCGGCTGCATTTTATCTCAACTCGCTCAACCCCGGGAGCGTTAAATATACTGCGGCGAGCGCTTTCTTGCTCGGTATCGGCATGGCAACGATGCACTATACGGGCATGGCCGCCATGAAATTCCAGGCTGGCGGTCATTTGTCACACAACGGCATGGCGCAGCATGATTCGTGGATGATCGCCCTTTCCATACTGATCGCCATAGGCGGCTCAGCTGCTGCAATGTTACTGTTAAATCGCCCGCAACAACATACCGCGCTGGCGAGCAGGCTGGGCATTTCCCTGGTTCTTGCATTTGCTGTCAGCGGTACGCATTACGCGGGCATGTCGGCGGCAACGATAACCGTTAACACTTCTTCGGTTGCCTACCATACCGCGCAGTTTGACCAGGCCATAGTTCCCGCGAGCATTTTTGTTATTGTGCTCGTCATTAGCCTGATGACACGAATTATAACCCGGGCAACGGAAGACAGTCTTACCAGGACCATCTCGTTCAATGTCATTGCGGCAACCGCGGGCACGGCGCTGATCACCTTGCTGATTGCAGGAAACCTGCTCTACTTCACAGCATATGGTCAGATGGTGAAAAATCTCCAGACCATGGTGGTCAGCAACAGCGCCCTTGTCGATTCCGTAGCCGAATTTGACCGCCTTCACAGCACTGCAGATCACAAGGACGGTGGCCGAGGCGCCACTCTCTCGCAAATTGAATCGGCCATCAAAGCGCTTGGTGGCTTTGGTAACAGCGGCAAACTCTTTATCGTAACCCGGCACGAAAACCACTACGACACGCTATACGGACATAGCGGACAATATTCAGCAGGTTACGGCCTGTTTAACAAGGCATTCAGCAGCACCAGTGCCGGCTCAACACTGGCGACAGATGAAAACTCCGGCAACCAGGTCCTGGCTGCATATCGATATATACCATCCCTCGATGTCGGGCTGGTCGCCCAGATCAATCTCGATGAGGTACGCGCTCCGTTTAGCGTTGCATTATGGCCCGGGCTGCTGACGCTGGCATTACTGACCGCGCTCGGCACCAGCATTATTCGCGCCCTGGTAAACCCGATGATCACCAAGATACAAGACGAAATTAATCTTAAAATCGTTGCGGAGCGCCGGCTTCAATTACACAAAGACATACTTGAAATCCGGGTGACCGACCGTACCCGGGAGCTTACCGAGGCATTGCAATTAACCGAAAGGATGGCCCAGGCCAAATCCGAGTTCCTTGCCAACATGAGCCATGAAATCAGAACGCCAATGAATGGCTTGCTCGGCATGTTGAGCCTGGCGCGCAATACCAATCTTGACAGGGAGCAGCGCGATTTTATTGACACTGCCTACAAGTCCGGCAAGACACTGCTGACCATCCTTAACGACATACTCGATTTCTCAAAGATTGAATCAGGCAAGCTGGTAACGGAAAAAATTGACTTCGATCTCCGCGAGACCATGGAAGATTGTTGTGCCTTGCTGGCCGAAAATGCTCACAAAAAAGGCCTGGAGCTGGCTTGCGAAATCGAACCATCAGTTTTCGAGAGAGTAATCGGCGACCCTGTACGAGTGCAGCAGATTGTCACCAACCTGCTTAGCAACGCGATCAAGTTTACCGAGTGCGGAGAAGTGGTTCTTCGTGTTACCGATGACGGCGAACATGATGATAACAGGCTGGTCAGGTTCGAGGTTTCGGATACCGGCATCGGCATACCGGAGGAAGCCCAGAAAAATATATTCGAGTCATTCTCCCAGGCCGACGGCTCAACCACACGGCGCTTCGGTGGCACGGGACTGGGCCTGACGATTTCGCGCCAGCTGTCGCAGATAATGGGTGGCAGCATGGGTGTTCGCTCCCGCGAAGGTGAAGGGAGCACGTTCTGGTTTGTGCTGCCAATGGGCATATCTTCCGGCGCTTTCGAGCCCGGCCAGAGTCTCAACCTGGATAATGTGTCGACGCTTATTATTGATGACAATTCAACCAATCGCGCTATCCTGGAGCGCCAGCTGGAGAACTGGGGCATCCCTCATGAATCAGCGGATTGCGCCAGGAATGCACTGGCCCTGATTGACTCAAGAATGAAACAGGGGAAATTGTTCGACCTGTTGCTGCTCGACATGATGATGCCGGAAACCAACGGTATCCAGCTCGCCGAGGCCATGCGCAACACCTATCCTGACTACCGACCGGATATCATTATGCTGACATCAATGACACTGGACAGGTCAATCGATGAACAGAGGCAGCTTGGTATCCAGGCAACACTCACCAAGCCGGTCAAACAATCCATTCTTCATGACACCATCGTGAATTCGGTTTATAACAGAAAGAAAACGGCAAAAACCTCCGCTCATCCTGAATACCTGATACCTGGAAAACCGCCTGCTATGGCAGATACCCAACCTCTAAATGATATAGAAGTGCCAGCCATGAATACAAAAGCATCAATCCTGTTGACCGAAGACAACATTATAAATCGCAAGGTTGCCCTGGGAATCCTCAAGCATCTTGGTCATGTAGCCGATATTGCTGAAAACGGTGAAGAAGCTATCAAGGCCGTGATGAACAAGGATTATGATATTGTATTCATGGATTGCCAGATGCCGATCATGGGCGGATACGAGGCCACTGAGAACATCAGGAAACTGCCGGGCGAAAAAGCCCGAACCGTCATTATCGCCATGACGGCCAACGCCATGGCATCAGATCGCCAACGCTGTTTTGACAGCGGCATGGATGATTACCTGTCAAAACCTATTGACATTGGTCAGCTGGACGCGATGCTGAAAAAGTGGCTGGCCAGAGACGATGCAGATGATACGTCCCGGCAAAATACAGCATGAGGCAAGCGGCTACCTTATGACCGATTCCATGCTTATCGATATATCAGCGCTGGATACACTTCGCCAAATACTGGGTGACGACGTAAACGATCTGCTTGAAGAGTATTGCAGGATCACACCTGGCCTGTTTGAGGAACTGGTCAACGCATCAGCCAGCGGTAACGCTGAAAACATGGTCTCTGTCGCACATCAATTAAAAGGGATGAGCGCGAATCTTCATATTACGGGTCTTGCAGCACTCTTTCGCAGCGTGGAACTGCGCGGAAAAAACGGGGATATCGACGGAATTGACATTGTTATTTCGGACGGCAGGCAAACGCTGACCGACACAATCAATCTTATCAACGAAATGCTCAAAGCCTAGGGTGAAACCCGATGATTTACGGCGAGACAACAATATTTGCCGAGGAAGAAAACCGTCACCTGATCCTGGTGGCGGATGATGACCCGCTTACCCGCAAGATGATCTGCTCCATCCTTCACAAGAAAGGCTACAGAACCGAAGAAGCGGAAGATGGTGAAATCGCGGTAAGCAAGAGCAACGCCATTCTTCCTTCCCTGGTACTGATGGATGGCAAGATGCCCAATATGAGCGGCTATGATGCATGTCGCGCCATTCGCGAACGCGCCAGCCAGCAAAGTCTTCCCATAATCATGCTAACAGGCGATGAAGATGTCGATGCGGTTGATCGCGCATTTCACAGCGGCGCAACCGATTTCATAACCAAGCCCATCAACTGGTCGCTGCTGTCCGAACGTATTCGCTACGCATTGAGGGCAAGAGATGACTTCCTGGAGCTGACCGACAAACAGCTCAAGCTTGCGCGCACGCAAAAAATTGCCAGGCTCGGCTACTGGGAAATGAACGTGAAAAACTCCGGGATCAAGCTGTCCCCGGAGATACAGAAGCTGCTGGGTCTCGAGTTTGCCGGTGTCGCAAGCACCCTTGTTGACTACCTTAAATTTGTACACCAGGAAGATTACGACAGGGTGGACTCCTATTTGCAGGAACTGATAAAGACCGGAAGACAGGGATTTATGGAATACCGGCTGGTCAATACCCATGGCCAGGTACTCCATGTTCAGCAACACACGGAATTTGTATCTGATGACGGAAACTCCGCTACGATGATGCTTAATGCCGTGCAGGACATTTCCTCCGCCCGGCAAAACGAGTTGCTCAGCCAGCATAAAAAGAGTCGCGACCCGCTCACGGGTCTTCCGAATCGAGCGATGTTTACCAGCCTGCTTGAACAGGAAATGGAACAGGCAAACCACTCCCGCAACCTGCTCGCGGTAGCCGTGATATGTATTCAGAAGATCAAAACCTATCGCGAGGCAATGGGGCCTGCGTTTGGGGATACCGCACTGATGGTCCAGGCATACAAGCTTGATCAGTGGATGCAGCATCGCGGTATCATTGGTCGACTCGAAGAACAACAGTTCGCCATTGGCATTCGTGATGTTCGCGATGTCGACCATCTGACCGTGATGCTCACGGCATTGGCCAATTACATTGCCATTCCGCTGGAGATGGGTGAACAGAGCCTGTCCATGAGCGCCAATATTGGCGTCATGCTTTATCCTGTCAGCGATTGCAATGCCGAACAGTTGCTGCTTTCCGCTGAAACAGCCCTGTCCGCTGCCCAAAAGAACGAACATAACCTGATTGAGTATTTCTCACCGGAGCTGAACCTGCGCAGCCGAAAACGACTGACGCTGGAGGCCCAAATGAGAAAAGCAATTGAAGAACACCAGTTCCAGGTCTATTACCAGCCGCAGATTGATCTCGCTGACGGATCCATTATGGGAATGGAAGCGCTGGTGCGCTGGTTGCACCCGGAAAATGGCCTGGTATCACCGGCCGAATTCATTCCCCTTGCAGAAGAAACCGGGCTGATAGTTCCTATCGGCGAGCAGGTAATTCTTGATGCCTGCCAGCAGACCAGGGCATGGATTGAACAGTTTCGAACACCGCTGGTGGTCGGCGTGAACCTGTCGCCGTTACAATTTTCGAAATCAAATCTGCCCCGGGTCATTCGCCAATCCCTGGACGCCACCGGGCTCCCGGCATATTGCCTGGATCTGGAGATCACGGAAAGCATGGCCATGACAGACATTACGGCGAGTGTGCATATCCTGAACTCGCTGAAAGAACTCGGCCTGCATACTTCCATGGATGATTTTGGTACCGGCCATTCCTCGCTGAGCTATCTCGAGCAATTACCGCTGGATATTCTCAAAATCGATCAGTCGTTTGTCAAAAAAATCGATCAATCAGGGCAACATGGCACCGTCGCCCGGGCGATTATCAACATTGCCCATGGTATGAACATGAAAGTCATAGCCGAAGGTATTGAAGAAGCCCATCATGACCGGTTTCTCACCCAGTGGGGCGCACAGATCGGGCAAGGCTATTTCTACTCCCGCCCCCTGCCGGCAAACGAATTTGAATCCTTTTTTCTCGCGCACCAGCAACCCTCTTCTGCCGCCGGCAACGCTCAGTCCTGACTCCACGGCAAACCACCGCAATCGCGTGGCGCTCTCCGCAAAACTGTGGGATGATGTGTTTTTTCATTTACCAAGCAAAGAACAAAGGGTCAGGAAACATGAAATACAACTATCTGGTTATTACTCTGGCGTCAGCGCTGGCGCTGGGCGCCTGCAACAAGAAGGCTGACGTTGATCTTTCCGATGACAAGAACAAGCTGAGCTACGCCATCGGCTTCCAGGTTGGCAGCAACCTCAAGGCACAGGAGATGGACGTCAACCCAGACGCCATTGCCGAAGCAATTGCCGATGTCCTGGCCGACACCAAGTCCAAACTGACCCATGAACAGATGCAGGCCGCCATGATGAACCTGCAGAAGAAGAAAATGGAAGCACAACAGGCCAAGGGCGATGAAAACAAAAAAGCCGGCGAAGCATTCCTGGCCGAAAACAAGAAGAAGGAAGGCGTGAAGGTTACCGAGAGCGGCCTGCAGTACAAGGTTGTTGAAGCCGGCAAGGGCAATAATCCCAAGGAATCCGATACCGTTGTCGTTCATTACCGCGGCACCCTGATTGACGGCACCGAATTCGACAGCTCCTACTCCCGCAAACAGCCTGCCACGTTCAAGCTGGGCCAGGTTATCAAGGGCTGGCAGGAAGCATTAAAGCTGATGAAGCCGGGTGGCAAGATGCACGTGGCCATCCCGTCTGACCTGGCATACGGCGAACGCGGTGCCGGTGGCAAGATCGGCCCCAACTCTACACTGCTGTTTGAAATCAACCTGATTGAAGTGAAGAAATAAGCGATAACAAAAAGCCCCGCTGCCTTTATCCAGGCAGCGGGGCTTTTGTTTTTTGGCGATCAGCCTGCGTGATGTTCGCGTGATGCCGAAAATTTCACTTCCGGCCAACGCTCCGTTGCCAGATTGAGGTTGACCCGGGTCGGCGCAAGGTACACCAGCGCGCCGGCGCTGTCGGTTGCCAGCTGCAGCTCATTCTTGCGCCGGAATTCATCCATCTTCTTCCTGTCATCACACTGCACCCAGTGCGCAGTATAGATGCCAACGTTGTCATAGCTGCATTCCACGCCGTATTCATGCTTCAGGCGATGCGCAACAACATCAAACTGCAACACGCCCACCGCACCGAGAATCAGGTCATTACTGGATAAAGGCCGGAACACCTGGGTTGCCCCCTCTTCGGACAACTGGTCCAGCCCTTTCTGCAAGGCCTTGGCGCGCAACGGATCACGAATAACGACACGGCGAAACAACTCCGGGGCGAAGTTGGGGATGCCGGTGAAATTCATGTCTTCACCTTCGGTAAAGGTGTCACCGATACGAATCGTGCCGTGATTATGCAGGCCGATGATATCACCGGCATAGGCGTCCTCGACATGGTCGCGATCCTGGGCCATGAAGGTGATGGCATTGGCAATCTGGACCTTTTTGCGTTCGCGCACCTGGTACAGCTTCATGCCTTTTTCATAGCGCCCGGAGGTAATACGCATAAACGCAATACGGTCACGGTGCTTGGGATCCATGTTTGCCTGGATCTTGAAAACGAACCCGGACATGGCCGCTTCCTGCGGTTGCACCTCGCGTTCCTGGGTCATGCGTGGCTGCGGCGGCGGCGCATGCACGACAAAACTGTCGAGCAATTCCTCGATACCGAAATTATTGATGGCCGATCCAAAAAATACCGGGGTCTGGTCGCCTGCCAGGTACGCGGCCGGATCAAATTCATGGCTGGCGCCTCGCACCAACTCGATCTCATCACGCAACTCCCGGGCCTGCGGGCCGAGTATCCTGTCCAGGTCGGGATTATCCAGACCCTTGACCACATCACCGTGCTGGATCTTGCCGCCATGCGTGGCGCTGAAGAAATGCACCGAATCGTTGACCAGGTGATAGACGCCACGAAAACGCTTGCCGCTACCGATAGGCCAGGTTACCGGCGCACATTCTATTTTCAGGATGTCCTCGATTTCATCCAGAAGGTCCACCGGGTCACGGCTCTCGCGATCCAGCTTGTTGATGAAGGTCATGATTGGCGTGGTGCGCATGCGACACACTTCCATCAGCTTGATGGTGCGCTCCTCGACGCCTTTTGCCGAATCAATCACCATCAGCGCCGAATCCACGGCCGTCAGGGTGCGATAGGTATCCTCGGAAAAATCCGCGTGGCCGGGCGTATCCAGCAGGTTGATGACGAGCCCCTTGTAAGGGAACTGCATCACCGACGAGGTCACCGATATTCCACGCTGCTTTTCCAGCTCCATCCAGTCGGATGTGGCATGACGCTCGGCCTTGCGACCCTTGACGGTGCCCGCCATCTGGATGGCGCCCCCGTACAGCAACAATTTTTCTGTCAGCGTCGTTTTACCCGCATCCGGATGCGAAATAATGGCAAACGTACGCCGCCTGGCAATTTCCTGATTTACACTGGACATAATGATCTGCACGCTTGAAAAACCCGAGCCGGGTCGAAATTTAGGGCGCGGAGTATACCGTATTCGCTCACCGGAGAAAGCTACGGAAACGGAACAGCACCGCGTATGCCGCCCGGGGGGGCGGCTGGCTACTGCGGGGGATACGGACAGCTAATCTGAGGAGTCGCTTAATTCAACATCAGTCGCCTGAAGACCCTTGGGCCCGGGCTGGGCAGAAAATGTTACCGGCTGACCCTCGTTCAGGGTGCGGTAACCGTCTCCCTTGATGACGGAATAATGCACAAATACATCATCACCACCCTCTTCAGGCACGATAAAGCCGTAACCTTTTGAGTTGTTAAACCACTTCACGGTACCTCTGGACATACATTTACTCTCAAAACTGACTTCCGGGGTTGCTGTTCTACCAAGTCTTTATAGTGTCCGCATGCGGGTCACCATAAACACCGGGTACCATATCTAACCACATTATTACGACATCGTCATCTATATGGTTATTTATGGCAACCTGAATATCTATTAGCTTTTCCTAATATATTAACGTTCATATAGGCACCCTTGTTGTCAGCGACAACGCACCAGGCCAGTGCGACAGAAAACGAGGAGGACAAAAACCGGAAAGTTTTACAAACCAGGGGCTATTTGAATACCGAGGCAAGCAGGGTCAAACCAATGACTAACAAGATAAAAAATGCCAGCCTGCGCATTCCGGTATCGGAAATGGGAGGAACGAATCGCTGACCCAGCCAGGTAAACCCGATAATCACCGGCGCGCCGACAACGCAGACCCACACAACCGAAGTGCTGACGTGCCCGGCCGGAACAATGACCAGCAGCCTGGCCAATGTGGAAATCGTAAACACCGCCAACAAGGTCATGCGAACCGTGCTGACAGCTATGGGTTCCCGGTAAAGATGGTAGACCGCGGGTGGCCCCCCGGTACTGAACAACCCGCCAAACAGACCCGAGGCCATGCCAAATAACACGGACTTGATCCCGGACGCCGGCTGCATACGCGGGTGCGGTTTTAACGTCAGTATCACCGCCCCGGTGACAATAAAACCACCCAGCAACAGGCGCAGCAACGCCTGTAACTCCTGGCTCAGGTAATGCAGTAACGATACACCGAGCAGCATGGCCGGAATCAGGCCAAGGCTCATTCGTCGCACCAGTGGCCAGTTGACATGATGATGCTCCCGGGCCAACGCCATCAGCGTATTCACCAGCGAACTGATAGTAACGATTGCGGCACTGGCCGCTACCGAATCCAGTTCGACCAGGGCCGCGATCCCCATAACAAACAGGCCCAGCGCGAAACCGGTTACCGTCTGCACATAGGCGCCAATCGCAAGCAGCAAGACATAAAAAACAACTGTAACCGGGTCCATACACTCCACCACCACCTGCCGAGGCGCGAGTGTACTGGAATAACACGATCAGCGGATACCATTTGCACAAATTTCGACGGGACTGGTTCAAAGTACGCACGAATCCCTGGCGACAGTCGATTGCCCGGGCAGTCAAGCCATGAGTATTATTCAAGAGCAACACCCCAAGACTGCCGAGGAGGCCGGGATGCAGGAGCAGATCACCATGAAAGGCAAATCCATTTCAGTGGAAATTACGCCCAAGGCGGAAAAAGCGTTGGCTCAGCGCAGCACGCCACTGCTCGTGGAAATGCAGCTGTATTTCAGTTGCCTGGTGGTAAAAAACGTGGCCTTCAGGGATGAGCAAACCGCAAAAAATCTGGCCAGAGTCTCGGAGCAATTATCCATCAGCTTCCGACCAATGATGCGGGCGGCTTGTGAAATCGGTTCGGGCAAGGAATTTTCCAGGACTGATATGGATATTCCGCGAGTAGAAAATTTTATTCCGAGGTGGCTTCGAATCGATCGCAAGTCCAACAAGTGGGTGGGCGAATTCGGCTACTGATACATTGCCCGATTTCACCAGGTAAACTCGCGAAACTGGCGCCATCCATCTCTCCGTTTAAGCGTCGATTGACCGGCATCAAAGACAAATCCGTCGGTTCGCGCTAGCCTGCTTGTTGCGGTAGGTGTTGCTTGAACCATACGCCGGACACCGCATCCGGCAGGAGGGTAATACCATGGCAACTCAAGTCCCTGTCAAAAAACAGGAAGGCAAAAGCGAACGGCTGCTGAACCCGGCAAACATGCTGGAAGAGATGGAGCGCTGGGCCGAAGAGCTGTTCCCCAGGAGATGGGGCCGGCCGCTTCCCGTCGAGACCGAGTTCTGGCGGTCCGCCATGCCCCAGGTAGACATCATCGAGCGTGATGATGAAATTGAAGTACACGCCGCTGTTGCAGGCTTTAACAAATCTGATCTGGAGATTTCTGCAACGGATGCCGTGCTCACCATTCGTGGAACCAGGAAATCCGAAAGCAAGGAAGACAAGGGCGACTACTTCCGTCGTGAAATTCGCGCTGAAAACTTTATGCGCTCAATAAGATTACCGGCACTGGTGGATGATGCCAAGGCCAAGGCAACGATCAAGGATGGCATGCTGGAAGTCGTACTGCCAAAGAAAGAAGTGGTAGAACGTCACAAGCTATCCATTGAAGAAGGCTAGTTTCACTCCCGCTCCGGTGTATCGCCCTGACGGGTGGTCGCCGGAGTTTTTATTCGACCAGGAACCCCGTCCCCGACTCCCCGCTGCGGGCTACTGCCCAGCGTGGCACATGCTGCCAGCCTTGGCGCAAGCGACGATCCAGCTGGCGATAATCCGGCTGCAATTCCGCCACCAGCGCCCAGAACTTACGGGAATGATTCATGTGACGTGTATGACATAACTCGTGAATCAACACGTATTCCGCCATATCCGCGGGTAAAAACATCAACGCGCGATTCAGGCTGATATCACCGGATGATGAACAACTGCCCCAGCGACTGCGCTGTCCGCGTATGCTGAGCCGTCCAAACTCGAGCCCGCTCCAGGCGGCCAACTCGTCCAGCTTGCTCCCAAGCCAGCTGCGCGCCTGCCCGGACAACCAGCGCTGCAACAACTCATGCAGGTTGGTACGGCTCGACAGGGTTACAACCAGGCCGCCATCCACAACCCGGACAGCACTACGACCGCCCTGCCGATAGCTCAGCTCATAGCTCTGCCCGGAGGCTGCCAGGTGCATGCCAGCAGGTACCGCGGCATCCAGCTCGGCTGGCCGGCTGGCTTGGTTTCGGGCCAGGGTCCGGGCAAGCCATTGGCGATGACCATTCATGAATCCCGGTATCAGTGACTGGTTAAACCCGCGGGGCACCACCACTTCCACCTCGCCCATAGGCGATACCTGGATACGGGCACGGCGGGCGCGCTTGCTTTCGCGGATACGGTAAGGGGGTATTTCGGCTGCAATTACGGACATGATCGGCATTGTGCCTGAGCCAGGCAGCTACGCACAGACCCCGGCATGGTATTCGATGCTCGAATTGACGGTGCAATTAAGGTATAACTGCCGCCTCGAAATAATATCTTGCCGTACGATATCCAGACCATGAAGTTCAAAACCGATGATCTCCGCATCCAGGGCATTACCGAAGTCGAGCCCCCGGAAGTGCTGAACGCCGAGTTCCCGGCAACCGAAGCCGCGAGCAAGACCATTCATGAAACCCGTCGCCAGGTTCACGATATCCTTTACGGAAGTGATGACCGGCTGGTGGTTATTATCGGTCCCTGCTCCATTCATGATGTGACCGCCGCGCGCGAATACGCCGCGAAACTGAAAAGCATTCGCGAGGAACTATCCCGCGACCTGCTGATTATCATGCGCGTGTACTTTGAAAAGCCGCGCACAACGGTTGGCTGGAAGGGTCTCATTAATGACCCGAACCTGGACGACAGCTACGAGATCAACAAGGGTCTGAAATTGGCACGCGGTCTGCTGGCCGACCTCAACGACATGGGCGTTCCGGCGGCAACCGAGTACCTGGACTTGATTACACCCCAATACCTGGCCGACCTGATCAGCTGGGGCGCCATTGGCGCACGCACGACCGAAAGCCAGGTGCATCGTGAGCTGGCATCCGGAGTATCGTCTCCGGTAGGTTTCAAAAACGGCACCGATGGCGTGCTGAAAATCGCCATCGACGCCATTTCCGCCGCCAGTCGTCCGCACACTTTCCTGTCCCTGACCAAGGCAGGTCGGTCGGCCATTTTCGCTACCGGCGGCAACGAAGACTGTCACATCATTCTTCGGGGCGGGAAAAAGCCCAACTACGACGCCGTCAGTGTCAACGAGGCGGCGGTCGAACTGGAGGCCGCCAACCTTGCCCCCAGGATCATGATTGACTTCTCTCACGCCAACAGCCAGAAGCAGCACCAGCGCCAGGTTGATGTGGGTCGTAATGTAGCGGCACAGATTGCTGCCGGCGACCGACGCATTATCGGCGCCATGATTGAAAGCCACCTGGTGGCCGGACGTCAGGAGGTGATCCCGGGACAGCCACTGGCCTACGGCCAAAGCATCACCGACGCCTGTATCGGCTGGGATGATTCAGAACAACTGCTGCGTGAACTGGCGGAAGCCGTCAACAAGCGGCGAGCGGCGGTTTCCGGCTGAACCGCACCTGGCCCACAACACCCGGGAACGTCATCCCTGTTTCAAAAACTCCCCGGTGAACCAGGACTATTCGATGGTCGCGCGCATCAACTGCTTGAGCGCATCCACGGTATCGCTGTCGTAGTCCTCGAAAACCAGCCCGATTCCCGCCTCGTCCACGTGCACAACCTTGGCCGGCATATGGTAATAGCTGGTCTCGCCATTTATCTCGGCCTTGAAATCCACGGCAACCGCCGCGTTCATTGCCGGCCTCGGCGCCTCGATCTCAATATAGGCGCCACCCACACTGATATTTACCATGACGCCACGCATGGGCTGATGCTTGCCGTCATGAATTACGACATCGACCTCGATCTCGCGGCGTTTGCTCCATCGATTTTTTTCATTATCAGGCGACGCCATAAACACCCCTCGCGTTGAAACTGGTTGTGAACAAACCGTTAATGCATGGCTTTACTCGAACCCGGGTCAACAGCGGTATCAATTTCTACCCGGTTTCGACCATTATGCTTGGCACGATACATGGCCCGATCTGCACGATCAATCAAATCGGCAATGGATTCGCCCGGACGATAAAGAGTCAAGCCTGCTGAAAACGTCGGTACCGCAATCCGTCCACCCTTGTGCTCCAGGATTTCGTCGACGATAACTTCAGCAGCCTTTTCCAGGGCACGCACTGCGCCGGTCTCGTCGGTACTTGGCAACAGAATGGAAAACTCCTCGCCGCCGTAGCGCGCAACCATGTCGTAATGACGAAAGATAGACAACGGCCTGGCAGCGTACCACTTGAGCACATCATCACCGGCGGAGTGCCCATACTCATCGTTTACATCCTTGAAGTTATCGAGATCAATCAATGCCAGCGCCAGCGGCGTACCGTAGCGTTGCGCCCTGCCAATCTCGTCTTCCAACCGACGCATAAATGCCCGGCGATTGGGCAGGCTGGTAAAATCATCGGTCAGGCTCAATAACCTGACCTTGTTCAGCTCATCGCGCAGGTTCTCGCTGCTCGACCTGATCAGGCTCATGTATTCCCAGGATCCGGCCAGTCTCGACTGAAGCACACGTTGACCATCAAGCAATTCCCGGGTACCGCCAATCAGTATCTGTTTCAGCTGCTCAAGCTCATCAACACTGTCGAGCGATTCCAGCGCTGCCAGCTCGGTCTGCAGCAATGCGCCGAACTCCTTGTTCTGGGCCATGGCTTCGCGCGCCTCATTTTCCAGCGCATCCTGTATACGCTCGATCTCGCTTCGCTTCTGATCAAGATGATGCCGGTAGGCCGTGTTCACGCGACGCTCCACGTTCGGCGTCGACTCATAGACTTTCACACCCGGCTGCGGTGGTAACCCGACTTCGGCACCGGAATCAACCGGCTTGGTCGGCACATCCATGCCTTTTTTCAATGACGCCAGCTGTGCCACCAGCTGTTCCGGGTCGGCGCACCCAGTCATGAGTTGCTGTAAACCTGTCGGGGATTTTGTATAGAGATCGCGGGCGCGGATCAGCCGGGCATTCATCTCCAGCAAGGCATCCGCGTTTGATTGATCCTGGCAGGATTCAAGAAGAAACGAAAACAACATGCCGTGCGCGCGGTCTGTCAGAACCCTGGCCTGCTGCCAGTCCTGCAATACGCGATGCAGCTGATCGTAGACACTGGCGCCCGCGGCCGTATGCTTTAACGATTCAAGCATCTCAGCCAGTTGCTGCCAGTGTGAGTCAGTCGATGTGGTGGTGTTATCTGTCAATGCATTTTCCCTGATCAAGATAATGAGACCCCACCTCGAACCCTGATCCATGCCTCGGTCCAGCATCAACTTTACCCGAGGCTGCTAACAAATAACAAACCCATTTTACGCGTCGCGACCAGGTTCGCGGGCCAGAAAAACTGCATACCCAAACAATCAATCGCTTACATTATTATTCTAGAAACAAGGTGAATACCCGTTTCTGATTAATACTGCACCCTGACACGATATCCGCCAAACTTGCGGATATTCAAAACCCCGGAATTGAGAATCAAATACTGTCCTTTGATACCCTGAAGTACACCCGAAACCTCGGCGGTCTTGTCAAAGTTATGCGCCTTGACCTTGTCCGGATAGGTTGTTACCGGGTAATTGAGTACAACTGGCTCCGGCAACAACGCGCTGACCGCTTCATCACCAAAACGGCTGCGAATACCTGATACCAGTCCATTGGCCAGGGCCAGGACGCGTTCACGTTCAGAAACCATATCGACCTGTTCCGGCTGACTCTTGAGCATGCGACGCCAGTCAGTCTTGTCATTCAGGTACTGTTTCAGCCCATCTTCCAATAAACCCGAATAATACCGCTGTGATACCTGGAAAAGCGGGATAGCCTGGACCGCGCCCTGGTCGATCCAGCGAGTGGGAATTTGTGACTGCCGGGTAATACCCACCTTTAGACCGGAAGAGTTAGCCAAGTAGACCACGTGCGGCTGCATACAATTATCTTCCGCCCATGCCGGTTCACGGCAGGTACCCTCGGCATGATGGCATTGTTCCGGCTTGATGATGCAACTGTCGCAACTGGCCAGGCTGCGGAAGCACGGGAAACAATGACCCTGGTTGAAGCTCTTGCCGGTTTTGCGACCACAGGAGACACAATGAATGTCGCCGGTAAATTGGAAACTGATTTCCCTGCCAATCAAGGCATTCATGTCGACAAGCTGATCGCCGACCGGCAGAACATAATTGACTGGCTCGGACAGTTCCGAGCGCATCTTTCTCAAATCACCTACAACTTCAGGCACTTCCAATCCTCCGGTTTGTTCAGGTGCAAGTGTACCAGCTCGAGGCCAAAAATCCTGTCAGCCAAATCCCCGCCCGGGCGCTATTGCCGATAGAGGCTGGAGCATGACTATCAAAGCTGTCTCGATCGGGCTGCCGGGCAGCTGCTTGCCTGGTCCATATACAGATTCTCGCTGAATTGAGGAACGCCTCACGATTGATGCAACAGCGCACAAGGCCGGATGCCCGCGGTGATCGTATCAGTCAGGCAGGGCCATCACAGTGAAACATTGATTGATCCTGCTCACCATATCCGCGTGCCGCATAACCGGTCATATCGTCATCAACGCTGCCGGGCACGATCAGAGCGATGCGCCGGATATTGTTTACGATACCTGCCCATATTGCCGGGATGACGTTGAAATACGACTGGTAATTGCAGTCACACTCTGTTATTGCGTAGACTATAATCTTACCGATCACACAGACGGAGTAGAAGAATGGCTGAAACCGTAGACGAACTGACCATAGAGTATACCGAGGATGGTCAGGTGGTAACCAAGGAGCTGGACAAAAAAGTGCTTACCAAGGGTGCGTGGTCAACCATCATGTATCGCTACCAGGACTGGAATCGCCAGAAACAGGAATACGGGCCGGACAAATACTCGATCCGCCGTTACCAGAAGCGCAATGGCCAGTACATGCAGAAATCCAAGTTCAATATTTCCAGTGCCGACCAGGCCAGGCAAATAATCGAGGCGCTGCAGGGCTGGATCGGGGAACCCGGCGACAAGGAATAACCCGATATACCCGGAGGTCAGCAGGCCCGCCTCCGGGCAACAGGCTTATACATTACCGAGTATGGACAACGGCGACCTGGACAACACCTTCCTGCCGGCAACATAACCAGAGATCATCATTGTCAAGGCACCGGCCACCGGGGCAATCAACCATACCTGCCACTTGAAGACATGATCAATATCGAACACCTGGCTGTACAGCATGTATAAAATTGCCTCGTTGGACAGGGCCGCGAGCGTACCTGCAGCCAGGCCCAGCAATGCCAGTTCTGCCAGCAAGCCGGAGCGTAATTGCCGACGACTGGCCCCCATTACCCGCATCAGCGCATTTTCACGCATACGCGAATCCATGGTTGCCTGAAGCGATGCAATCAGCACAATAATGCTGGCAACAAGAATAAATACCAGCATGTATTCGATAGCGCGGGTTACCTGCACAAGAATCTCGCGCACCTTGACCATGATGGACTCCAGTTCCAGCACCGATACTGCCGGGTACTCACGCGCCAGTTGTCGCAACAGGCTGCGCCTCTCCACGGGCATGTAAAAACTGGTCATCCAGGTTGCCGGTTGATCATCAATAATGCCGGGCGGAAACATCATGTAGAAATTCGGTTTGAAAGATTCCCATTGCACCTTGCGCAGGCTGAGCACTTCGACGTCAAATTGCTGGCCGGCGATGGAAAAGCGCAATTGATCACCGATGTTAATGCCCAGGCGCTTGGCCAGTTTTGATTCCACCGATACCCACGGCTTGCCGGTTTCATCACTGCGCCACCAGCGCCCTGCCGCCAGCTTGTTATCCTCACGCAGCGTTTCGGAATACGTCAGGTTCAGTTCCCGGTGCAGTGAATTGTCTGTCTGCGCTTCCTTGGATACCGCCGTGGTCACCGACTTGTTGTTGATGTGTGTCATTCGACCCCGGATCATGGGATACAGTTGCGTGGTGGCGATCCCGTGCGTTTCAAAAAACCGCGTTATCGCCTCGACCCGATCGGGCACGATGTTCACCAGGAAATAATTGGGCGCATCATCGGGCAATTGCGACTTCCAGGTATCAATCAGATCGGTGCGCACCATGGCGGTGTTGACCAGGGCAAGAAACACAATGGCAAACGCCAGCACCTGGCCGATGCTCAGGCGCATCTGCCTGAGCAACCGGTTAATACCGAACCGCCACGATGCACCGGCGAGATAGCGTGCACGTCCACTGATGCGCAATAACAACCAGGCAACAATACCCAGCAATGCCACCATTAACAGCGCACCAAGCAGGATGATTAACGCCAGCTTCAGGGTACCGGCCATGATCCACATCAATATCAATACACAGGCCAGTGCCAGGCCATAACCGGCCCAGGCCGATACCGGTGCCGGCAACAGATCACGGCGCAGTACGCGCAAGGGCGTGACCCGGCCAAGCACAATAAACGGCGGCAGCGCAAAACCGATGAGCACGGCAAGACCGGTCAACATGCCGGAGAATAATGGCACTGCTGAAATTGCCGGGATTTGTCCCGGAATGATTTCACTCAACACCGCGAACAGGCCTGCCTGGATGAATACACCGGCCAGCACACCCGCAGAAGAACCGATCAGTCCGGCGAACAGCGCCAGGCCGGCAAACACCATCAGCACCTGCTTGCGCCGGGCACCAAAACAACGCAGCAGCGCGGCGACATCATAATGACGCCGCGCATAACGACTGGCGGACATGGCAATGGCAACACCGGACAGCACAATCGCCATCAAGCCCATCAATGACAGAAACCGTTGCGCGCGCACCAGCGCATTGCCCAGGGCCGGTTGCCCTTCCTGCACATCAACCAATTGCTGCCCGGGCTCCATCGAACGCCGCATTTGTTCAGCCAGCGCGCGTACGGATTTTTCATTGCCGGCAAACAGGTACTGGTAGGTAACCCGGCTGCCGGGCTGCACTATACCGGTTGATGCCACGTCAGCACTGTTAATCAATACTCTTGGTGCAATGCCAAAAAAGTTTCCGCCCTGGCCCGGCTCAAAGGTAATCGTCCTGGTAATACGGAATTTCCTGTATCCCACATCAATGCTGTCACCCACCGACAACTGCAGAGCGACCAGCAGTCGCGGGTGCACCCATGTCTCGCCGGTTGATGGCACGCCATCAAGACTCGTTTCAGTGCCGTAGAGCTGATCGCTTCCCTTTAGTGCGCCGTACAGTGGATAGGTACCGGATACCGCCTTGATGCTGACCAATTGTGATTCATTACCATGGAAGATCACGGTAGGAAATGTCATGGCATCGGCGGCACGAATACCCGGCCTGGTATACGCGGTAACATCAGAAGGCTGCGCACCGGTCAACACCAGGTCGGCGCCCAGTACTTCGTTGGACTGCATGATCATGGCGCGGTACAGCCGGTCTGAGAACAGGTGCAACGAGGTACTGATACCGGTTGCCACCAGCAATGCCGCCATCAATACACGCATCTCTCCCGAGCGCCACTCGCGACGAAAGAAGCGCCAGGCAAACCCGGGCACATTCATTTGTTTGTTCCCTGGCGAAGCAACTGGCCGCCTTCAAGCTCAATGAAGCGATCGCATTGCCCGGCCAGCGCCGGATCGTGCGTTACCAGTACCAGCGTCGTGCCGACCTGCCGGTTCAACTCAAACAGCAATTCAATAATATGGTGACCGGTTGCGGTATCAAGATTGCCGGTAGGCTCATCGGCAAACAGTATCTGCGGATGCGAGGCAAACGCCCGGGCGATGGCCACGCGCTGTTGTTCACCGCCGGACAACTGGTTCGGGTAGTGATTCACGCGCGATGTCAGCCCGACTCGCTGCAACCATTGCGCCGCCTCGGCAGCCGGATCCGGGTTACCGGCCAGTTCCAGTGGCAACATCACATTTTCCATGGCTGTCAGGGAATCGATCAACTGGAACGACTGAAACACAAAACCAACGCGGTTACTGCGCAGCGCCGCACGCCCGTCTTCATCAAGCGCTGCCAATGACTGGCCATCCAGGCTGATATCACCCTCCGTCGCCAGATCCAGCCCGGCCAGCAAGCCAATCAACGTGGACTTGCCCGAGCCGGAGGCGCCGACAATGGCAACACTCTCGCCACCGGCAATCTCGAGGTCAATGCCCTTGAGTATTGTCAGTGCACCGGACGCCGTTTCCACTTGTTTGCCCAAACCCGAGGCCGTTATGATTGACTCACGATTCTGTTGTACAGTCATGGTATGCATTTACTCCGGAAAATACTGCTCTCGTTGTTCCTGGTTGCAATAATTGCCTTTTCAGGCGCCAATGGCAATGCCGCAACCGACGATAAGCGCATTGCCAAGGCGCGCACGGTATTGGTGGTCGGTGACAGCCTTAGCGCGGCATACGGAATTGACGCCAGGTCAGGCTGGGTATCGCTGCTGCAGAAACGCCTGGCATCCCTCGATACGAGATATACGGTAATCAACGCCAGTATCACTGGCGATACCACGGCGGGCGGTCGCAACCGCATGCCGAATTTGCTGAAGACATACAAACCGTCGATAGTGATCATTGAACTGGGGGCTAATGACGGACTTCGCGGCCTGCCGCTCGATCAAATGAAACAGAATATCGCGAAAATGATACGCATGGCGCAACAATCGGGTGTAAAGGTTGTGCTGGCCGGGGTGCGGATTCCGCCCAACTACGGACCGCAATATACACAAGGCTTTCGCCAGAATTTCGAATCACTGGCCAAGCAACACAAAACCGTTTTTATACCTTTCCTGCTCAAAGACGTGGCGGAAAATCCCCGGCTTATGCAGGACGACAACTACCATCCCAATGAGCAGGCTCAAGTTGTCATTCTTGAGAATGTCTGGGTGCAGCTGGAACAGCTGTTGTAAATCGAACATCAGGCCACGCTGTCGGCCAAGACCGCTTTACTGCATGACCTCAATTTCGGAACCCGTGTTATCAATCCGGCCCTCCCGGCAAGCGTGGGGGATAAAACTACTTGAGGCGCCTGACCATGGTGCGGGAAATATCGACAAAGCCGTTTTGTTCATAAAACGTAATCGCACCGGCGTTCCAGTTGGCAACATTCAAGGCCAGTTGATCGGCGGATTCGGATTTCGCCCAGCTTTCCACCCAGGCAAATAACTGCGTAGCCACGCCGGAACGGCGCTCGGTCGCACTGACAACAACGGAGTTGATACGACAAATACGCTTGGGCACCAGGAAACTGATGTGATGGTTGGTAATCAATATCGCGGATACAAAACCGATAACGGCATTGTCACGCAATGCCACAAACAACACACCATCTTCCGCTTCAATGGCCTGTTGCCACATGTCACGATCACGCGTCACATCATTTGCCGGAAGAAAATCCTGCGGTGCATGCTCATGATGCAGTGTGTTGATTTCGTCGGCTATACGACAAATGCCATCGAGATCGTCGATGGTCGCCGTGCGCACTGTGATCATGCCATCCCCATGACACTAACCTAAGGCTGGACCGTTTTCTTCGCCAACCAGTTATGCGAGAAGATTCTGCCAGTAGCCATGGCGGTGCCGAGAATAATAATGGCGCAGCCTGTCAGCATGCTCATGGTGACCTGCTCGCCAAGGAACAGGTTGCCCCAGATCATGCCGAACACCGGGATCAGGAATGTCACCGTCGCGGTCTTGGGCACGCCCCAGACAGACACAAGACGGTAGTACAAAATAAATGCAATGCCGGTGCAGGCAATGCCAAGCAAGGTAACGCTGATCCATGCCGCGTGACTGGCTTCGTGCGTCGGCCACATCCATAGAGCAAAGGGCAGCATGACGGTAGCTGCAGTGATCTGCGTACCGGCCGAGATAGGCAAGGGATCAACGTGCGATACATAGCGCTTGGCGTAATTGGCCGATACGCCATAAGAGAACGATGCAACAAGCGCGGCGGCAATAGCGATACCGGTTCCGCCCAGTGTCAGACCACCCTTGCCCCAGACCAGGACAATGACACCAATAAAACCAATGACCAGGCCCAGTACACCGGCATAGGTGAGTCGATCCTTGAGCCAGAAGAACGCGACCAGTGCCGCGAACATGGGCGTGGTGGCATTGATAATGGAGCCAAAGCCGGCGCTCAATACCAGCATGGCATAACCGAACAAGGCGAACGGGATGGCCGAGTTAAGCATGCCAACAACAAACAACGGTCGGATGTTGTTCCACATGGCTGCCTGCTTGCCCTTTACCATCAATAATCCGTAAAGAAACAGGCTGGCGATAATGACGCGCAATTCCAGCATGGCGATGGGGCCAAACTCCGGTGCGGCGATACGAATAAACAGGAACGACGCCCCCCACAGCGCTGCAAGCAGGAGGAAATCAACAACATTGCGCATAAGTTACTACTACCCGGCCGGAACGGCCCTAATCACGGAAATTCTGGAACTGTAATGGAATGCCCAGTCCTGCTTCTTTTAGCATGGCAATGGCAGTTTGCAAGTCGTCGCGCTTCTTTCCGGTTACGCGCACCTGGTCACCCTGGATTGCCGCCTGCACTTTCATTTTCTCGTCCTTGATTTTCTTGACGATTTTCCTGCCGATTTCCTTGTCGATACCCTGCTTGACGGTAATCTTCTGGTAGGCGCGCTTGCCGCGCTCCTCGGCCTCGCCGGCCTCGAAACACAGCAAATCAATACCGCGCTTGGAGGCCTTGTTGAAAAACACGTCCAGCATCTGCTGCAACTGGAATTCACTGCCGGACTCCATGGAGATCACGTTATCGGCGTATTCAAACTTTGAGTCCGATCCCTTGAAGTCGAAGCGATTACCCACTTCCCGGTTGGCCTGGTCAATGGCGTTATCCAGCTCGTGCATATCAATTTCGGATACCACGTCAAACGATGGCATAGTTGCATCCTCCTGCCTGAATACCTTTGATAGGGGTTCGCACACCCCGAATTGCTGCCTATACTATCAAAAGACGCCGCCCGCCATAAAAAGAATCCTTGTCACGAAGACACGCAAGCCCGTCACCAGGATTGATCGCGCACCGCCCTCAAGCTGCTGACCGCGGGCACGCTGGGCGGCCTTGGCATCAGCGGCATGATTCAGCAGGTTTTGGCCATGGGCAACCGCCCGATTCCCCAGGGCGTTGTTCGCGTTTCCGGCGCAGCCTGGATCAATGAACAACCGGCGCGGCCGGGCACCATGAAGCGCCTCGCTATATATATAAGAATAACCCTGACGGCCTGGTGACCAAGGCACCGATGATTAACCACACTGATGATGAATTGTCCATGCTGGAAGGGCTGGTGAATCGCCAGCCGCCGTTTGACGAGGCCAGCTACTGAGAGCGACTATCCGGTTCGACGCTCAGGCAGGCGGCATCAACAAAATGCGTCGGTAATCCCCGCCCGCCAGGGCATCGGCCTCGGCGGCGATACGGGCAAAGGCGTTGCTGTCACCGGCAAATACGCAGTCAACAATATCCGCATCAGTCGCGCCCTGATCACGCGCATCCAGCACCCGCAACGCCTGTTGCCATCGATCGCGGCTACCCGAGATGGTTGTTGCATCGAGCTTGCCAGCCTTTCTCAGCTTGCGCTGGCTTGCCACCAGGAAACGCTTGGCGTCTTCCAGCTGATCCTTGAGTGGCAACGATAAATCAAATGTCAGCGTCGCCGACAACTCGCTGTCCAGGTCCGGCCGGTCTTCGGCGGTGAGCACATCGACCGAGCCGGTGATCGCGCGCCAGGTCAGGCTGTCCGCCACATCAAGCGCATCGCGGCCCGGGTCCAGCGGAAACTTGAAGAAGCCCCACTTGGTGCCCATCCAGCATTCGATTAACAAGTCATCGCCACGCTTCTCGCAAATGGCCTGGCAACCGTGCAGCTCCGCCTCGGATCGCCACGCCCGGGCATCCTGTTTCCAACGCGCCATGTCACGATGCGGTGGCTTGCCATAGTCCGCCTCCAGTTGCAGCCACAGCGGTTCAAACCATTGCCAATCCTGCCGATACTCCGTATTGCGGCGCAGAAATTCCCACGCCCACTGGTCCGCGGACAACGTCCCGGTATATCGATAGGCTTGCGGATCTTGCCAGTGTTGTGTCATTGGCTGACCTTGTAGCGCGCGACCAGGTTGAGCTTGTCGCGACGCGTGAGTTGCTTGATCTGGTGTTCGCGACGCAGCGCCTGCGACCGGTCGTCACAGGCCTCGGCATACACCAGTATCACCGGCCGCCGCGCCTTGGTATATTTGGCGCCGCGCGGACTTTCGTTGTGCTCCTGCACGCGCTTGTCCACGTCACAGGCCACGCCGGTATACAGCGTATCGTCAGCACAGCGCACCATGTAGACCTGCCAGCGGGCGAGGCCAGCGTTATCAGCGTCAGTCACGGTGTTGCCTCGGGGCGGAAACCGGTGTTTCAGGGGAATCGTGCATGGCAAGCCAGGTTAAACCAGACCCTATATTCAAGAGCTCCCGGTGAATCTATCAGAATTTTCCATTATTAGCGCCTTTCTCCTGGGACTTGCCAGCACGCTGCATTGCGTTGGCATGTGTGGCGGCATTATCGGCGCGCTAAGCTTTGGCCTGCCGGAACACATCCGCAGCCATCGCTGGCGGGTCATGTCCTATGTCAGCGCCTACAACATCGGCCGCGTCACAAGTTACGGCGTTATCGGCGCACTCATGGGATTCTTCGGTGCTGAACTGTTCGCCAGCATCAGCCCGGATTACGGCCACCGCCTGCTCAGCTGGCTCGCCGCCATTATTATGCTGGGCATTGGCCTTTATCTCGCCGGCGCGTTCCCGTGGTTCGTCATGATTGAAAAACTCGGCGCACCGCTGTGGACGTGGCTGGAACCCGCAGGCAAGAAACTGTTGCCGGTGAAAACACCGGCACACGCCATGTTATTTGGCATGATCTGGGGCTGGCTGCCCTGCGGCATGGTCTACGCGGCACTGGCCTGGGCCACCGCCTCCGGCAGCGCCGTGGATGGCCTGCAACTCATGCTCGCCTTCGGCGTCGGCACCCTGCCCGCCACCCTGACAGCAGGCATCTTCGCCGGCTGGTTCACCGTGTTGGCACGCAAACGTATCCTACGAGTAGTTGCTGGAGTAACCATTATTGTCATGGCGGTGTGGTTGACCTGGTCCAATGAGTTCAGTGGAGTGCATGATCATAGTCAACATGATATGCAGGATCACAGCCAACACGAGCACTCAAGTCACAGCATCGCACCGAAAGATCACAGCGAGCATCGGCATATGCAACATTAAATTGTGGCGCAAGACGGCGATTTATTTGGTCCAATGCGGGTTGGGGCGCCACTACCTTGATGGGAAGGCATAAAAGAAACCGGACCGCCTATACTTTAATCACTCCGAGCCCTTTGGTTGTACGGGTACTTCCAAAACCCGACCCTCATAGGGTCGACAAAGCTGGCTATTTACTCATTACGCTCCAAGATATTTTCTTTATACGGGTGCCGTTACGATGGTATCTGGCCTTCCCGATATGTAAATATCTGATTACTTGTTAGTTATTCATTATCTCTGCCTTCTGCACAGAATCTACCTTTTCTTCTAATCACATGCGCTCATTTTCGTTGATTTTGATATTTTGTTGTGTAGTATTTGTGTTAGCGTTTAACACGATAACAACCACTTTACAGGAGGACTAACGTGAGCAGCGTAGGCAGATTTATATCATTAGCACTGGCATCATTATTTCTGGTTTTACTTATAGGTTGCGACAAGGATGGCATCAAAAGCCATGGTCCCGCAAAAACCGGTTTAGCCGCTATTTCTGACCTCAAGGTCAAGATACCCGAATGGGGAGATCCAAAGTCATGCCAAGAGCCCAAGCCTAACGACATCGGCTGCACCACAATTTGCAAACCATGCAAAACATGGATATGCAAAGATGGTAGTTGGGTAGCGGTTGATCTGGAGACCCCGGAGCAGATATGCAATCCTCCCAGCCCTCCCGGCGGTGGCGGAAGCGATCCATTTGCCTGTCCGCGCAGCCCAACCGGTTATTGCGCTGCTGAGTGCAGTATTTGTTACTAACCTAACAAACTAGTCAGACCGTCGGAGTGATTAGTAAATAATCACTCCGACGCCTTCAATGGCACTATCCTGTTACGGCGGCACAGGCTATTCTTAGAATTCCGGGGACAATATACCTGACTACGATCTAACCGTTACCTCAATTAAGTATGCTGTCCCCAAAGTTCCGCAAATTATCTTGCCCGGCCACTCTCATCATTCAGACGTCTTCTCATTCAAATGCAAGATATCGCCACGGCGCGAAAACTCCCCATTTATCAACAACGCGACCGGTTCACCGGTCGCTATAACCATTTTCATGTCCATTACCTTTCCCTTGACGGCATGAATGTGAAGATGGGGTTCCGAAGAACGCCCGGAATTGCCTATTTTCGCCAGTGGCCTGCCCGGCTCCACCGAGTCGCCCGTCTTTACCAATACTGAACCCTTTTTCAGGTGCGCCAATAACACGGTATTGCCGTGGCAATGCAGCAGAACGAAATTTCCCGCCGGGCTGTCATCGCGCAACTCGCCAATAGCACGATCTTCCTGGTTGTTCTCAGTCGCCAGCACCTTGCCGTCGCAGGGCGACAACACTGACTTGCCAAAACTGCTGAAGTCATTGAGCTCTGCGGGCAGCCACGTCCGGCCTCGCCTTCCATTTTCATCAAGCACAATAATATCAAGCGCATACCGTTGCGCCTTTACCCCGTTGTGATAATTTACGGCAACAGTCCCACCGCCATGGACCACCCATCCGTTTGACTCTACCGGGGCGGTCAGGCTTATCGACTCACCTCGCCATTTATACCCAGAGGCAATGACAATTGACAGATACCCGAAAATGCACAGCAGAACAATGTGTATCGCCATACTATACACGCTGTGATCACTAGATAGCGTTATCAGCTGTTCCCTTTTTGTGATGAAATTTCCAACCCATGCCAGGACAAACAGCGCTGAATAGAGCCATCGATAATGCACGCCAACTGCATCCCATCTTACTGAGTAGTAAACAACGTACGCCAAACAAACCGATGCCGCCATGGCCAACGCGAAGACAATTCCTGACCCACGATTGAGCGCGGCATATGCAACGGATATTGTGGGCAGTACTATAGCAATGGATATCATTACAATACCTATATTCAATTGGTTGCCAGCCTTACAACTCAACTAATGGGGACGGAGGGATTAAAAAATAGGCAGCATTCCGACTGCTTAATGTTTAATCCCTCCGCCCCCTTTTACTGCATATGCATTCTAACGTCTTGCGTAACTAGACAGAAAAAGTGGCGGTTGGTTGTGCCATAATGGAGCGATAGCGACTGACCCAACTAAGCGGCGCTTTTGATGGCCTGAGTTTACGCAATTGTTAGACACCTTTTAACTCGCTCAATTTTTTCTCTGCATTTCGTTCTGCCTCAGCTATATCAACGCCCTCGGATTGCATGAACTGATATAATAACTTTAGTAAATTATTTGTTAGCTCCATAGATTCTACTATTATTGAATCTATTCTAGATATTACATTGATTCTTAGTTCATCATTATATAAGTCTTCACTATTTTTTGTTCTGGAGTGATGGATCAACCAATTTCTTTCATCAATAAGTTTGTCAAATCTCTGTTCTAATTCTTTTGGGATAATTCCTTCGTCTTTGGCCCTGCCATAAAGAGAACCGAGAGTTCCTTTTCTTTCTTTTTCAAGTCTTTCATATGCTGCGTCTATATCAGAAGGATTTCTTTTATGTCTTTTCATAACTACAAAATTAACTAAAGCATGTTCTAAATATTGTAAATGCCAAACGGCTCCGCCTATTGCATTGTAAAATTCATTTAATTCCACTGAGTTAATTTGTCTTTGCATATTAGACTCCGAATGACCTTTCCCCCGTATTTAGCACCATGACAAGGTAGAGATTTCCAGTAATATTACCCTGCGGGAGATCTCAAAATGAAGAAGAAGCGATTTACAGAAGAACAGATTATCCGGGCACTGAAGGAGAACGAAGCCGGTGCCAAAGTGGCCGATATCTGCCGCCAGGCAGGTATTTGTGAAGCCACTTTCTACAACTGGAAGTCCAAATACGGTGGACTGGAAGTGAATGAAGCCAAGCGCCTGAAGGAGCTCGA